>Ga0316231_1000011_pt1 | contig 407181 bp, 320 predicted proteins | sample TBH18027metaG_FD_206002 | JGI IMG/M metagenome (GOLD analysis project Ga0316231, IMG submission 206002) | Freshwater microbial communities from Trout Bog Lake, Wisconsin, USA - TBH18027 | ecosystem: Environmental > Aquatic > Freshwater > Lake > Hypolimnion/Profundal zone | place: USA... | reverse complement strand
CGCCGCCAGTCGTCGGCCCGTGCGTCTGGAAACCACCCGTCGTCGGTCCATGCGAGCCAAACTCGCCCGTCGTCGGCCCATGCGTCGCAGCCCCCCCGGTCGTCGGTCCGTGTGTATCCACGCCGCCAGTCGTCGGCCCGTGCGTCTGGAAACCACCCGTCGTCGGTCCATGCGAGCCAAACTCGCCCGTCGTCGGCCCATGCGTCGCAGCCCCCCCGGTCGTCGGTCCGTGTGTATCCACGCCGCCCGTCGTCGGTCCATGCGTCTGGAAACCACCCGTCGTCGGTCCATGCGAGCCAAACTCGCCCGTCGTCGGCCCATGCGTGGCAGCTCCGCCAGTCCCCATTCCGCCTGTCGTTGGCCCATGCGTAGCAGCCCCGCCCGTCGTCGGTCCGTGCGAGCCAAAACCACCCGTCGGCCCATGCGTAGCAGCTCCACCGGCCCCCATTCCCCCGGTCGTCGGTCCGTGGCTGGCTCCGCCGCCGGCCGACCCATGCGAGCCTCCGCCACCTGAGTTTCCTTGATGGGTCCCCGCCGGCTCGGACCTTTGAGGCGTCGAGCCCTGCGACTGCTTCTTATCATTTGAAGCCATGGCCAAACTGCCCGCCGCCACAAACGCCGCTACCATCCATGCTGTTGAACCGCGTCTCATCCACTTGCAAAGGGTCGAGTTCCTCATTTATTCCTCATTTCTCTTGCGGTCTCTCAATCCGCGCACTCTGGGATACGCAAATGACCTGTTCGAGAATACTAATCCTCCCCGCCAACCAAGGTCATCTTCATATCACTTGGATAGAATTCGTCGCCTGCTTCCCAACTCGGCAACCGTTTCAACAGGACTGTCTCAATCCCGTGACCAACCCGCTCGCCCGGCCCTTGCTGCGGAGCGGCGATCGCACCTGAACCGGTGCCTCGCCGCTCACGGACTGAGACCTCGCGTCCTTGATTCCCTAGGATTCCTTCCCGGCCTTGCTGTCTCCGCCCGTGCCCGCATCCTTCTCGGCCTCCGCCAGCGCCTCCGTGTCCAGCTCGTGCTCATGCCGGTACTGCGCCACAGGCATCTTCCCATCCCACCAGGCCCAGTTCATCGGATATACATCCGGATCGAAGAACACCTGGTAGAAGTGCCACACCACAATCGCCAGCGTCGCCAGAATCGCCTCATAGAAGTGGATCGATGTCGCAACATCCACCCACCACCGCGCCAGCAGGTTGCCCACCCACACCTTGGCCCAGATCATCACGCCCGTCAGACCCATCAGCGCCGTGCCCCAAACCAGAGCCCAGTACTCGGCCTTCTCCGCATAATTGAACCGCCCAAACTTCGGCTTCTCCCCACCCAACCCCAGGTAGTAGCGCATCGTCTTCCAGGCATCGAACGCGTCCTTCGGCCGCGGCGCAAAATCCCAGATCAGCCGCCGCCCTTCCCGCGTCACCACAAGATAGATCAGGTGATAAATCCCCGCCGCAATCAGCACCACTCCCGCCGCGCGATGCACAAGGCTGCGGATCTTCTCTTCGTTCCCCAGAACCTCTGCCAGCCATGAGTTCGGGAACTTCAGCGCAAATCCCGTAATCACCAGCACAATAAAGCTTGTCAGCAGAATCAAGTGCTGCCAGCGCTGGTTCTCCGTCATTCGTGTCATGTTCGGATTCTGCATCCGCCGCCGCGCCACGGCCTTGCTCCGCCAGATAATCGCGTTGTGCAGGAACATCGCTCCAATCACCAGCACAATCAGCGCAATGTAGAACCACCGCACCCAGCGCACCACGATCGACCCAATGTCGCTCGCGTCCGTCTTGTCCATGTGTACCCGGGTCTGCGTAAACTTCTTGGTCACACCCTGGTGGCACTTGCCGCACGTCGCGTCCAGATTCGCCTTGTTGATCGTCGACCGCGGATCGTTCGACGGCAATATGTTGTGCACCCCATGGCAGCTCGCGCAGTTCGCCGCCACCGTCGAGCCGCCCTTCGATGCCAGACCGTGATAGCTGTCCAGGTAGCTCGACACCCGGTTCCCGGCCATTCCAAACTCTTCTGAAAGCCGCACTCCGTCGTGGCAGCGCGCGCACGTCGTCTGCGCCAGATTCTGCTCTGACACCGATGAATTCGGATCGATATGCGCCTTGATCGAGTGAATCCCGTGGCAGTCCGTGCATACCGGCGCCAGCCCGTTCCCCCGGCTGATCCCCTGCCCGTGAATGCTCTGCATAAACGTATCCGTCACGGCGCTGTGGCACTTGCCGCACGTCTGCGGCACATTGAACTTGTAAATCGGCGACTTCTGATCGTTCGCCGGCAAAATCTCGTGCGCCCCGTGACAATCCGTACACACCGCCGCCTGCTTCGACCCCTTCTCAATCGCCTGCCCATGCACGCTCTCCTGGTACGACATGTAGGTCTGCGTGCTCTCGCCTTTGTTCTCCACCACAAACTTCTGCCCGTGGCACCGTCCGCACGTGTTGGGAATATTCGTGTGGTTCACTGGCGACTTCGCGTCGTCCGTCCCCATCACCTCGTGCGCGCCTCCGTGGCAGTCCTGGCAGTTCGCCGCCACCGGCAGCCCCGCCTTGCTCGCCTTCGAGTGCAGGCTCTTCAGGTAAGCCTCTTGCGCATCCGCATGGCACCCCGCGCACCGAACCTTCTCCGGCGTCGCCTCATGCACCAGGCTGGTCACATCCTTGTGGCAATCCACGCACGCAAACATCCCGCCATGGATGGAGTGCTTCATCTTCTCCCCATCCACATACAGGCTCACGTCCTTCCCGTTCACCTGCGTCGTCAACGTCGCGTCGCCGTGGCAGCCAAGGCAGTCTTTGTCTTTCAGTTTGTGTTGGGCCTGCGCCAGACCGGCGCTGAAGATCACTACCAGGGCAAGTATTTGAGCAAGGTTTTTTCTAGCAGAGTTCACGCCTATGAGGAGATTCCAATGCGCCCCCAACCGCAGTGACTCCAGTCACACCCGCGACCTCCACCGCCCTCATCCAAAACTCAAAAGTGCGCGACCACCCCCAAAAACAGAAAGACCCGAGGCCCTGAAAAAGCCCTCGGGTCAATCCTCTACGCGTCAATCCCTCAGCTGAAGTACGCGCTCAACGTCAACACCAGCAGCGTCAGCCCGATCAGAATCGCCGTGAATCCCACCACTCTGAAGAAGTTCACCAGCCACGAAGGAGCCGGCGTACCGAGCCGTTCCTCCAGTTTCCCTTCCTTCGCCAGCCGCTCATACTCCAGCGGCCGCTTGTGCTTGAACTCTTCCTCGCTCTCCACGCCGGTAAACACCACCATGTCCATCGGAAACGTGTCCGGCCGCAGATGCGTATTGACGAAGTGAATAGAAAAGATGAACAGAATCGCCAGCAATCCCTCTTCCGAGTGAATCACCAGTACCGCATTCAACGCCCAGCCCGGCAAAAACGTTGCAAAGAACGGAGCAAACCACATCGCGTAACCTGAGAAGCCGATCACCAGCATTCCCCAGAAAACCGCCCAGTAATCGAACTTCTCCCAATACGCGTAACGCCCGAACTTCGGCTTCGGCCCCAGGCCGATCATCCAGCGCAGATGGCCCAGGATGTCCTTCACATCCTTCCAGTTCGCCACCATCGACGTCGAGCCCCAGAAGATTCCCTTCTCCCGGTGAATCACGCCCCGCGTCACAATCTCCTTCAGGTGGATCAGAAACGCAATCGTCAAAACCACCGCGAACAGCTTATGGAAAAAGATGATCGTTCCAAACCCGCCCACCACCGCGGCAAACTTCCGCGCCCACAGGCTCTGGCTGAAGCGCATCGGCAACCCCGTCGCCGCCAGCCCCAGAAACGTTGAAAACAGCACCGCGTGCAAATACCGCTGCTCCCGCGTAAAGCGCGTATAAAACCGCCCCGGCGCTGTGCCTTCCTGCGTCGCCTTCTCCTGATCAGGCATGCTTTCCTCCTTCAGCGGCTTTTCTCTTGATCTGGTCATAGCGCGAGCGGATCAGCCACAGTATCGTGTGAATCACAAAGAACGTCAGCACGCCCGCCAGCAGCAGGTTCATAAACAGCGTCACGTAATACAGCGCCGGATTCAGCTTCCGGTTGTGCGCGTTCGCGTGCGGCTGATACTTCACAAAGCTGGCATTCGCCCCCGCATGGCACCGCCCGCAGGTCTTCACCAGGTTCCCCGGCGCAACCGGCGAACGCGGATCGGATGCCGGCAAAACATCGTGCGCCCCGTGGCAGTCCCAGCACCGCGCCGTCTCCACATACCCGCCCAGCGAGCCCAGCTGCGAGTGGAACGTGTCCCGGTACGTCGAAAACTTCTCCGTGTGGCAGTTGCCGCAGATCGGCGTTGACTGCATCCGGAACTCTGACTCCGTCGGCTGCAAAATCGCGTGCGCCGTGTGGCAGTCTGAGCAGACCGGCGCCTTGTAGTTCCCCGCCGCAACCAGCTTGCCGTGTACCCCGCCCACATACTCCGCCGTGATCCCCGCGTGGCACTTCCCGCAGGTCTCCGGAATATTCTTCTTGTTCGTCGCGCTGTCCGGATTCTTCCGGCTCAAAATCTTGTGCGAACCATGGCAGCTCTGGCAATTGGCCGCCACCAGCAGTCCCTCTTTGCTCAGCGCGAATCCATGAATCGAATCAATGTACGACGGATACACGCTGTCCAGCCCGTGCTTCTTCGCCATCCCGTCCGTGCCGTGGCACGTCCCGCACGTCCTGGGAATATTCAGCGGATACACCGCCGAACGCACATCCGTCTTCGGATAAATCTCATGCGCATTCCCGTGGCAACTCGTGCACGGATGCTCCGGCGCAGAGGAATGCACGCTGCCCGCCAACCCCGCCGCCTCTTCCGTATGGCAGGTCGAGCACTGCACCGGCGTCACCTTGTCCGGATGCGGATACCCCTTGATCGTCGCGTGGCAATTGGCGCACTCCAGGCTCCCATGAATGCTCGAGTGAAACTTGTTCCCGTCCACGGCGATGCTGTGCCCTGAGCCGTCCTGCATGCTCGCGTCCCCGTGGCATGCCAAACACTCTGAGCTGGCCTGCGCCCCACACCACGGCGCCGCGGCCACAAAGGCCGATACCGCCAAAGCCAGCAATATGCGAGATACCGTCTTCATGATCTTTCTGCTCCGATCGACCGGACAGACTGCTGGCGCCGAGGAAGCCGGCCTGCACCGGCTTCTCCCTGCGCGCTCTTGTCAGCCATCGACTGCCTGGCCAATTTCCCTTACTTTTGCAGCGCGCGAATCGTCGCCACGACATCTTTGATCTGCGCTTCGGTCAGCTTGCCCTTGTAAGCAGGCATCTTCCCCTTGCCGTCCGTCGTCGCCGCGATCAGTGCCGCGTCGCTCAGCTTCACTTGCGTCGCATCCTTGAACGACAGAATCTTCATGCTCTTCGCCATCGGTGTTGCGGCCAGTCCATCGGCCCCGTGACACATCGCGCACTTCGCCTTATAAACATCGGCTCCAGGTCCCTGCGCCAGTGCAGGCACCGCAAACATGGCGGCCAGCAGAACTACGGACGCCAATTTAAATGATTGCTTCATGGTCGTACTCCTTTACCGGTCGTTGGCTGCGCTCCGGTCAACTACGAGTGATACCGGCTCCTTCATTCACCCGCCAGTGACCCCTGTCACAGGTGGGTTAGAAGTTGCTCACAACCCATGTGATCCTACGCATCCTGCCCGCCCCTCCATCCCCCTCATCCACCCCCCGCTCCACCCCGCGCCAAAGTGATGCAGGTCACACACCACCCTCCCCCCGTTCAAGCACAATTAACCCGCATATTGAGGACTATTCTTATGGGCGCACTCTCCGTACCCCAGGCCAAAACCATGCTCGCTCTCCCCGGTGACGCCGTCCGCCAGATCCTCTGGCGCTTTGCCGATCGCTTTGACCTCCAGATGCTTGTCCAGTCTGCCCGCGGCGTCGCCCGCGGCACCGTCGCCCGCCTCGTCGCCGCCGGCGAGCGCAACACCCATGAGTGGACCCCCGGCAAGAACGAGATGATGGAAGCCTTTGATCGCGCCGGCGTCACCGCCGCCTTCATGGAGCCGGAAGAAGGCGGATTCATCTCCGGCCCCAAAAACCTCGCCCTCGCCCTCTCCGCCTTTGAGCTCGCCTGGGTGGATGGCGGCGCGGCCACCGCCAGCCTCGCCGGCTTTCTCGCTCTCTCCCCCATCCACGAGCGCGGAACCGCCCAGCAGTCAAGCCATTACAAAAAGCTCTCCGCACCCGCTCAGCCTGGTGAAGACCGCAAGCCCTGGCGCGGCGCCTTCGCCCTCACTGAGCCCATCCCCTACGTCGGCGTCGATACCGGCATGCTCGGCGGCAAAGTCCGCATCGCCGAGTGGAAAGATGGTAAAGAGCCCCTCCTCCAGGTCGACAAGCGCGGCCGTTTCATCACCAACATCGCCTTCGCCAACTTCGTCACCGCCGCCGTCAACTCCGACGATCCCAAAATCAAAGGCAGTTGCGTCATCATCCTTGAAGACACGGACGAAGGCATCTTCGACCACGGCACCCCCACCAAAAAGCTCGTCCACCAGCTCTCCTCCACCGGCGACCCCATCTTCAACCTCAAAGTCCCCGCCAGCCGCATCGTCGGCGGATACACCGTCAAAGACGGCGTCATCGTCCCCAACTACAACCACAGCGAGATCATTGAGGCCGTCTTCCGCCGCACCCGCGTCCCCGTCGGCGTCATGACCGCCGCCAAGCTCCTCTCCGCCGTCGAGCCCGTCATCCGCTATCAGCGCGGCCGTTTCCGCGGCGCCGAAGGCGCAAAGCCCGGCTCCCTCCGCTACGAGCAGGGCATCCAGCAGCGCCAGGACGCGCTCCATCGCCTCGTCGATGTCTGGGCCACCGGTGAGGCAGCCACCTCTCTCGGCTTCGCCGCTGCCCGCCTCTTTGACGTCCTCGACCCCGTCGAAAAACAGAAAACCGCCCTCTTGAAAGAGCGCGGCATCCAGGGCGGACGCAATGAGATGAAGGCCCTCAAAGACAGCGAGACCCGCGCCCTTGAACTTCTCTCGCTCGCCCCCGACGATCCCCGCCGCGCCGAACTCGAGGCCGACCCCCTCGTCCAATACGTCCTCATGGACGCTGAAGCCAACGTCCTCTGCCCCGCCGTCAAGCTCTGGAACACCGGCCACGGCGCAAACATGCTCCGCGAGGCCGTCAGCCTCATGGGCGGCTACGGAATCACCGAAGACTGCCCCGGCTTCCTCGCCAACAAGTGGATGGACGCCCAGCTTGAAGCCACCTACGAAGGCCCTGAGGCCGTCCAGCGCCGCCAGCTCACCATCACCATGACCTCCGAGCTCTTCCTCGCCCAGTTCCGGAACTGGCTCAAAGGCATGCGCCGCATCGCCTCCACCCATCCCGGCACCGGCGCCTGCACCATCGCCTCTGCCATGCAGCTCTGGCTCTGGACCCTCAACTACCTCCAAAAATCCACTGACCCCGACGGCGGCAAACTCTACCACGGCCAGCGCCAGGGCGTAACCTTCGCCCTCGCCGATGCCCTTTGCTGGCTCCTCGCCTCCCGCTGCCAGATCCTCGACCTCCTCGAACTCGACGCCAAGGGCCCCGCCGATCCCGTCGCCGCCGAAGGCCTCGAAGGCACCGTCCAGTTCCTCTCTGACCTCTGCCATACCCAGTCCGCCGCCGCCGCCGGTGAGGTCTCCCGCATCTGCGCCGAGCTCGTCTTCGGCTACTCGCCCCACCCCTCCTGGGCAGACCCCGACCACAAAGGCTGCTTCCTCGCCAGTGAATTGGAAGAGTACGAAGAAACCATGCCCGGCATCACCGCCATGGCCTTTGACGTCCTCCAGGCCGACGGCTCTCACCCCCAGAAAGCCGGCCCCTGCGCCAGTTGCACCGGCAACAGCGAGTTCCTCCGCCTCCAAAACAAACTCACCACCTGCCTCAGCGGCTCCCGCTTAGCCAAAGACCGCGCCGCCGAAACCGTCGCCACCGTCATGATCCCCGAAGCCCTGGACTACCCCGCATGAGCACCACCACCAACGGCGCTCTGCCTGTCAACCAATCACAAACGATGGGTGCCCCAGGTCTGGATTTTCAGACCTGGGGTACCACGAACTCCGGTCGTCCCTTCGTAGGCCCACCCCAAATGCTCCGTGCCCCATCCATCCGCAGCCTCATCGCGGATGGGTGGGACACCACCACCCCACGTTCTCCCCGTCTCACCCCACCACAAAATCTCGTTCGGTGGGATACCACCTCCCCAAGGACCCAACCATGAGCGTGGAAACCCAGACCGAACCCGCCATCGACCGCCAATCCATGGAAGTCGACATCGCCTGTGTCGGCTTCGGCCCCGCCATGGGCGGATTCCTCACCACCCTCTCCAACTCCCTCGCCGCCGACCCCACTGACCCAGCCTTTGAAAGCAAAGCCTCCCCCGGCATGCCCCTCCAGGTCCTCTGCTACGAGCGCGCAGACGACATCTCCTCCGGCGTCAGCGGCGTCGTCACGCAAGCCCGCGCCATCCGCTCTACCTTCCCCGCCCTCGACCCGGCTGAAATCCCCATGGCCGCCGACGTAAAAACCGAGCGCGTCTTCTATCTCCTCGACCCCCACGGCGCAAGCCGGCGCTCTCCCCTTCTGCGTCTCGGCGACCGGCTCCTTCGAGCGTTCGGCCCGCTCCTCGGCCTCAAAAACCACGCCTTCCCCCTCCCCTGGACCCCAGGCTTCTTAAACAAGCACGGCGGACTCATCCTCTCCATCGGCCAGTTCAACCAGTGGGTCGGCTCCCAGCTCATGGCCGCCGGCCAGGTCCAGATCTGGCCCGGAAGCCCCGTAGCCGCTCCCCTCCTCAACGGCAAAAAAGTGGAAGGCCTTCGCCTCGCCGATCAGGGTGTCGAAAAATCCGGCCAGCCCACCAGCGCCTTCATGCCCGGCATGGACATCCGCGCCCAGCTCACCGTCGTCGGCGACGGCCCCGTCGGCGCAATCGGTCAGGCCCTCGACCGCCAGCTCGGCCTGCCCCCCGGCCATGCCCATCGCGAGTGGGCCCTCGGCATGAAGATGGTCATCGAGCTCCCCCCTGACCCATCCAATCCCGAAAACCTCGACACGCAAGCCCTCATCCAGGACGCCGTCCTCAACCCCGCCGCCGGCCTCGCCTCGCCCCTCCAGCCCGGAACCGTCTGGCACACATTCGGCTATCCCGAGCCCGAGATCTTCGGCTTCCTTTACGTCCACCCAGACCGTCTCGTCTCCGTCGGCATCTTCGTCCCCTCCTGGATGAGCGATCCCTCCCGCACCGCCTATCGCTACCTCCAGCACTACATCCAGCACCCCGCCCTCTGGCCCCACCTCAAAGATGGCGTCCTCCGCTCCTGGGGCGCGAAATCTTTAGAGGAATCCGGCCAACACGGCGAGCCCTACCTCACCGGCGACGGCTTCGCCCGCATCGGCGAGGGCTCCGGCTCCACCAACATGCTCACCGGCTCCGGCGTGGACGAAGCCTGGGCCACCGGCACCCAGCTCGCCGAGTCCGTCGTCGAACTCCTCCGCGCCGGCAAGCCCTTCACGCAAGAGAATCTCGCCGCCACCTATGAAACCCGCCGCCGCGCCAGCTGGGTCGAGCAGGGAGCCAAAGAAGCCGCCAACGCCCGCAACGGCTTCCACGGCGGAGTTGTCCGCGGCCTCATCGGCATGGCCCTCGCCGGCCTCACCCGCGGAGCGTTCTCCCTCGGCGGACACATCCCCCCCGCCCACAAGCAAATCTCCACCGAGCCCAGCCTCAACCTCAAAGACGCCGCCGCCCTCGCCCTCGCCGACGGCCGCTCCCTTCACGACGCCCTGCTCACCGCCCGCGGCTGGCCCGAGATCCCCTTCGACGGTCGCCTCCTCGTCACCCAGCAAGACGCCCTCCTGCTCGGCGGCAAAGTCCAGGCTATGCCCGGCTTCGCCGATCATGTAGCCTTCCGCGACCCCAACCTCTGCATCGCCTGCGCTGAACAAACCTGCGTAGCCATGTGCTCCGGCCAGGCCATCACCACAAGCGACCACGGCGTCCCCGACTTCGAACGCGAAAAATGCATCCACTGCGGCGCCTGCCTCTGGAACTGCGGTCAATCCCCCGACGGCCAATTCAGCAACGTAGAATTCCGCGCCGGCGCCGGCGGGCTTCACAGTGCGGAAAACTAGGAGGTGAGCGCATTGCAATCCAAGCTGCTCAATTACATTCTGAAATGCTCGGATCGCTATTATGCCGAAAACCTCGCTGCATGTGATTTGAACAAGCTAAGAACGAGTTGGTGGGAAGCATTCAAGTTCTTCCTCAGTTTCGCTTACTTCCAAGGAAGAAATGACAACCTATCCGAGAGATTCCTGAGAAACGCGATAAAGATTCTCGACGAATTCTTCAAGAACGATTCTGACGGAAGCCAATTCGAATCTCTACGTAACGAGAAATGGAGAGCGGTCGAAGCAAGGCTCAACGAGGCAAGCGGCGAGCACAGTGTCGGAAAGAAGCGCGACGCGCGAATGATTCTGAGCGCGCTCGATCGAATCGGCGCTTATTCCGCGGACCATAATATTGTCAACTATTCCATAGAGAGGATTCAACAGGGCAAGTTGAAAAACCACTTCCTTGAGCTTCAGGCTAGCGAATCTACCCGAGGAATTGTACAAGTGGGCCCGAAGATAGCCGCCTTCTATTTACGAGATCTTGTTTTCTTGTTCCGACTCGCCGAGTCTATCGAGAGAGACTCGCTGTTTTGTCTGCAGCCGGTTGACGTGTGGGTTCGCAGAATTACGCGAAAACTTGGGATTGTGACCGGAATCGGTAGCGTCAGCGACGCGGAGATTCAACGCGCAATCGTCTCGGCTTGCGGAGAGTCCAAAGACGCTGCGTTGCGCTTTAACCAAGGAACGTGGTACATCGGAACCAATTCGCTCCATCTCCTTTTGGAACTAGTTGACGCATCCGATGCCCATACCGAATGAACGCATTCTCGTGCAATTCGGCGGTCACTCGCACCGCCCGACGAGAGGGAAACTTAAATCACCAACCCAACGGAGGCAGGTAGTGCCAAACCAACTTCAAATCGTAGTTTGCGCCGGCATCTCCCCGGACCCCTTACAAACACTGGAGCCAACGCCCAGCGCAGCCACTCCCGGTCTAAAAAATGAGATGGTCTTGCCAGCAGTGCTCGATCCTTGGGCCGCAAGCGCTCTTTACGAAGCAGCCGCACTCATTACGAAGAACCCGGGAACCCCGCAGGCTCCCAGCAAACTCTGGCTAGTCTCCCTCGGCCCCAAAGCCAAGCTCCAGCAAGTCCTCATGACCATCGCCCAGAAAGTCCCCTTCGAGCTGGTCCCCATCGATGGCCCCATCGGCGGATTCCCCGATGCCCACTCCACCGCCGCCGCCTTAGCGTCAGCCATTGAAGCCATTCCAGAACTCAAAAGAACGGAGTTCTTCGTCTTCGGCGGCTGGGAGTCCGCCACCCGCGGCGCAGGCGTCACCCTCCAGCTCGTCGGCGAACTCCTCGGCATCACTGACCAGTTCCAGGGCGTTGACCAGATCACCCTCAACGAAGACGGCTCCTTCGAGATCCTCGAACGCGTTGAAGGCGGCAAGCATCAGGTCTCGGTCTGCACCGCCCCGCCCGCCGTCCTCGGCTGGGCCACCGGCAACCTCGCCGAGCCCCGCAACAATCCCCAAATCGGCATGGCCAATATGCGCACCGTCATGCCCGCCCTGCAAAAAGCCAAACCCGCCACCCTCGACCCCAACACGCTCCAGTACCTCTCCGTAGCCCTCCCCAAACAGCAGCGCACCACCCGCGTCGTCAAAGACCTCTCACCCGACCAGATCGCTCAGGAACTCGTCGAGTGGATCGGAGCCGAATGATTGTGAATCGCAACACAACTTCAGCCTTCTGCCAGCGATTGAGCTGAATGATTCGCCAACGCACAACGCAAGTCTTGAAACAGGGCACGACTTCACAACTTGCGGAAAGACCCAACTCGGAGGGGGGCTTTGTATCAGGGCTCGACTTCAGTCGAGCCAAGAGTCGCCCAATTTTGAAGTGGGGGCTTTAGCCCCCGAGGGAATTCAAGACATGGAATCCATTCTCGTACTTACCCACGCCGACGAATCCGGCTCCGCCCTCACCAGGCCCTCCCTTGAAGCTGTCACCGCGGGCCTCGAACTCGCCGCCCGCCTCTCCGCCCCCCTCACCATCGGCATCCTCGCCGTCGACGCGCAGACCGCGTCCAAATCCCTGCCCTCCGCGGGACGCATCCTCGCCGTCTCCGGCCAAGCCGTCTCCGCGGCCCGCTACGCCACAGACGCCGCCGCCTGCGTCGCCCTCTGCCGCGCCGCAAACCCCACTGTCGTCCTCGCCCCCGCCAGTTCCCGCTTCACCCGCGTCCTGCCCAGCGTCGCCCATCGCCTCGGCGGCCTCATTGACACCCACATCTCCAGTCTCCAGGTTGAAGCCATCTCGGGAACCGACGCCATCGAAGCCACCCGCTGGTTCTATCGCCAGCGCGTCGAAGCCGTCCTCACCCGCACTGCCCGTCCCTGGTTCCTCCTCCTCGACCCCGGCACAAACGCAGCTTATAGCTCCACTGGCGTCCCTGCCCCTATTGAAGAAATCCAACTCGACCCGCCCGCCACCAAAACCACCGTCACCGGCTTCCGCGCCCCCGAGCAGGGCCAACAAACCATCCGCCCCGACGCCAAACTCCTCCTCGTCGCCGGCGCAGGATGGACCAAGAAACAGCCTGACGGCCAAACCCACGTCCCTGAAGCCGCCGACCTCATCCTCGGCTTCCTCCAGGCCACCGGCGCTTCCCTCGGCAGCAGCAAATCCCTCGTCGATCAAGGCGGCGAAGGGAACTCTGTTCTTCCCTTCCTCACCCACCTCAACCAGATCGGCCAAACCGGCGCAACCCCCCGCCACGCCAAGGGCCTCTCCACCTGCTGCCATGGGGAAGAGCCCCACGTCGTCGGCTGGCGCTTCATCGCCGACCGCCGCGCCATCTCCCTTGACCCCAACTGCGGCTGGACCCGCGGCAAAGCCGACGTCGTCTACGTCGCCGACGCCTTCCCCGTCCTCGCCAAACTCAACACCCTCCTCCAGGCCCAAAAGCCCTGACCACCGGCCACAATGCCCCGTGCCGCATCCATTCGACGCCTTTTGTCGAATGGGTGGGATGCCACGATCCCCAGTTCTCCCCGTCTCAACCCACCAAAAATTTGGGTGCCCCAGGTCTGGATTTTCAGACCTGGGATACCACCACCCCCAGTTCTCCCCGCCGAAGGCAACCAGCCCCACCGCAGGTGGCCCCGTGCCCCATCCATTCGACGCCTTTTGTCGAGTGGGTGGGATACCACGATCCCCAGTTCTCCCCGCCGAAGGCAGCTGGCCCCAACGCAGGTGGCCCCGTGCCCCATCCATTCGACGCCCTATGTCGAATGGGTGGGATACCACCCCCCAGCTCTCCCCGTCCAAGGCCGCAAGCCCCAACGCAGGTGACAGGCGGCTGGTCAAACCGCACACCCCCGCCCTAAACTAACTCAGTCGGCACCTGCCCCTTCATCCCCCGGAGATCCATCATGCTGGATGTTCACGCTCCCCATTCTTCCATCCATCGCTGGCGCGACTTCTTCATCCACATGGCCACCGTCTCCATCGGACTCCTCATCGCACTCGGCCTTGAGGCCGCCGCCGAGTGGGTCCACCATCGCAACCAGGTCGCTGAGACCCGCTCGGCCCTCCAGCGCGAACTCCAGCAGGACCGCGGCCGTTTCGCCGCCAACACCGGCTACTTCCGCAACGAGTCCGCCATGCTCCAGAACAATCTCATCGTCCTGCGTTATCTCAAGCTGCATCCCGGCGCGCCGCCCGCCCAGCTCCCCGGCATTCTCCTCTGGGAAAGCAACAACGCCCGCATGGAAGACTCCGCCTGGAAGACCGCCTGCCAAACCGGCATCACCGCCTTCATGCCCCAGGAAGAGGTCATGCAGGCCTCCCAGCTCTACGCCTTCTTTGACCGCATCGACCGCGCCCATGAAGAAGAGGCCGACGCCCTCATCGACGCCATCGGCTCCGCGTCCGACGACCCCGATCCCACCCACTGGTCCCCCACGGAAATCAGCGACCAACTCACGCGCACCCAGCGCATCCTCTCCCGCCATCTCCGTCACGGCTTCCTCATGCAGAATCTCGCCGAGCAATACCCTGACTTCAACCCCGCCCCCCAGCGCGAAGAGCTCGCCCGCCTCGCCCACCTCTCCAGTCTCGACAACCAGCCCGAGTTTGCCGCCGCCCGCCAGCTCACCCACCAGCGCATGCAGGCCGCCGCCCAGCCCGCCGCCCCGCCCGCAAACTAGACAATCCTCGACCGCGCCGGCCCTCGCCAACGCAGAAGCAATCTCCCGCTTTGCCCACCGCCCCCGGCCCCACCCCCCTCCCCGAAATCTTCACGCCCCTGTGGTAGCTTAAAGAACGGGAGCAACCCGCAAAGCCATGTCCTCCATTACCTCTTTCATCAAGCACCACTATCGCCATTTCAACGCCGCCGCCCTCGTTGACGCCGCTGAAGCCTACAACCAGCACCTCGCCAACGGCGGAAAAATGTTCGTCACCATCGGCGGAGCCATGAGCACCGCTGAACTCGGCCTCTCCCTCGCTGAGATGATCCGCCAGGACAAGATCCACGGCATCTGCTGCACCGGCGCCAATCTTGAAGAAGACGTCTTCAACCTCGTGGCACATGATTTTTATGAGCGCGTCCCCCACTACCGCGACCTCACCCCCGCCGACGAAGCCGCCCTCCTCGCCCGCCACATGAACCGCGTTACCGACACCTGCATCCCTGAGATGGAGGCCATGCGCCGCATCGAAAACGAAGTTCTCAAGGAGTGGGTCCGCGCCGACCAGGCCAACGAGCGCTTCTTCCCCCACCAATTCATGTACAAGATCCTGCTCTCCGGCGACCTCGAAAAGTCCTACCAGATCGATCCCAAAAACTCATGGCTCCTCGCCGCCGCCCAAAAGAATCTCCCCATCTTCGTCCCCGGCTGGGAAGACTCCACCCTCGGCAACATGTACTCCGGCCACTGCATCTCCGGCGACGTCAAAAAAGTCCACACCGTCCGAACCGGCATCGAATACATGATGGAGCTCGCCGAGTGGTACACCAACACCACCGCTGATACCCCGCTCGGCTTCTTCCAGATTGCCGGCGGCATCGCCGGAGACTTCCCCATCTGCGTCGTCCCCATGCTCCACCAGGACCTCCAGCGCGAGCACGTCCCCCTCTGGGCCTACTTCTGCCAGATCTCTGACTCCACCACCAGCTACGGCTCCTACTCCGGCGCCGTCCCCAACGAGAAAATCACCTGGGGCAAGCTAGGCGAGTCCACCCCCAAATTCATCATTGAGTCTGACGCCTCCATCGTCGCCCCGTTAATCTTCGCCTACGTCCTGGGCTGGTAGCGCACGCCGCAATCGCCATGATCGGTTCCCGCCAGAGAACCCCTGATCATGGCGAGGTTTTCGAAGTGCGCAGCTTTAGACGCGCTACATGACGGCCCCAAAAAGCCGGGGCTTCAGCCACCGCGCGAGAACTGCATTTTAGGGCTGACTTGCTGACTTGCTATGCCGCGAAGCGGCGCTGACTCGCTGCTCTTTCATAAGACAGCCCTCTACGGAAACCCCTCTGGTTCATTCGGCGGCTACTAAAGACTGGCTCTCACCCACGCACCTTAGCCCCCGACTGAATGCCGAATCGTCACCACAACCTGTTCAGTGCTCCCTTAGGATTGTCGCTCTTCAGCCAATGGCATTACGAATCTCAGAAGGGCGTCCATCTCAAGCTGATAGCGTGACCCAACGCGCCGTGATGCATACAGACCCAGCCAGTGCGGCTGCGGCAAGGCGTAGCCGATCTCCAGCATCACTGCGTTCGGGTGCTCAAGCAGCAGTTGCGGCGCTCGCTCCGTAATCCTGTCGAGCAATTGGTTGCGAGTCGGAATCGCCTCTCCCTGCCGCCATATCACAACAGAGCCAATCGACTTCCAGAGATTACTGACACCCACTTCAAGAAAATCTGGCGGCGTGCCCATGAGTCGGATGCCGAGCGCCTGTTCAAAAGCTGCTACCGCTGCGGGTGCGTCGGTGCTGCCAGTTAACGATTGCAACACGCGATGAGAGCACCGAACAATAGCCGCGACCCGCGGGACCGGCAGATCCCGCCAGCGGATCCCCAGAAACTGGGATTGCCCTTCCTCGTTGGCGAAGAACACTTCCAGCGCAAAATCGGTCCGGTGCCCGAGCCATGAAGCGATCACGCGCTCTGAGGGGGGCTCGTCCGTCACGTGCAGCGCGATGGCCTGCTCCCATTGCCCATTCGCCGCATACTGCAGGTGACTCACCTTGCCCAGGTGCTCTAAGAACGGATTCATCTTCATCACGCCACGCAACCCTACCGCATGGCTCTTTCCCGCTTACGGCGCAAGGCGAGCCCGCCAAGCATCTCCACCGCCGTTCGAGCGCAGAACTGAGCCCCTTGTCCGTTCACGTCGTAGTGCGGCGAATGTTCGCAAACGTCAAAACCGATGAAGGGTTGCCGCGACAGCGCCTGAAGAGCCAGGAAGATCTCGTCAATGGTCAGCCCCCAAACTTCGGGCGCCTTTTGCGATGGCACCAATGCGGGCTCCATGCAGTCGATGTCGAGCGAGACATACAAGCCCTGCGTGCCTTGCGTCGCTCGCGAAATAGCTTCCTGCACCACTGCCGCCATCCCCAGCCGCTTGACGTCCGTGCTGGTAAACACTTTCACGCCCAGGCGCTCCGCAAGCTGACGTTCCGCAATCGCGTTGCGACTGGATCGGATACCGATGACGGTGATGTTGGAGGGGGCAATCTTACCCGTCTCTAACATCAGCTGCGTCCACTGGTTTGACGCCCAGTACTCGCCGGGTGTGACCGAAAAGTCCACATGTCCGTCGAACACGACCAGGCCGATCGGAGCTTCGCGGCGCTCCAGTACCGCCTTGAGTACCGGGTAGGGGGTTGTGTGATCCCCCCCCCAGAACAATCGGAATTGCGCCGGCATCGACAATGTGACCAACCCGTTCGATGCCCTCACGGATCGACACCATGGTGTCTTCCGCGCGATAGGTGCAGTTGCCGTAGTCAACAATTCTCAGCGTATCGTGCAGCACCAGTTCCGCGTCGATCTCCGGATGATATCCGCCGTTGTGCTCCTTCGAGTAAAAAATTGAGTACTTGCGGATATGATCGGGCGCCACGTCCGCGCCCATGCGCCAATAGATTGAACCAGCCGGCGGGCGGCTGATGGTAGGCGGCGCCGAGCGACTGGGTGAGATGCTGGTCGGCCCCTCAAACGGGAACCCAAGAATGACCGCATCGGCGCCGGCAAGCTCTTCAGCGTGCCGAGCGGACTCAACCTCCATAAATGTCGGCGTATCCCCGTGAAGAATGGCCTCCCGGCGCCGTTCCTGCCGCGTTGAGCGAGCCGTCGTGGCGTTGGAAAACGCGTCAAACTCCTGGCGTATGTGATTCAAAAGGTCGGCGCCGATTGCTGGCGAATTGCTCATTAGGTCCTCGCAGAGATAGATTCATGATGTTTCCGGCGGCGTGCTCAGCGCAGCGCGCTCAGGCCGGCAGCCAATCTGGAAAGTCCTGCCTCCAGGTGCGGAACGCTGTACCCGATGCGCACGTAGCCCTCGGCCCCAAAGTAAGCGCCTGGCGAAACCAGCAGGCCGCAGCTCTTCGCCAATTGAAACGCCAACGCCTCCGTGCCCAAAGGCACGTTCACCTTCACAAAAGCCAATCCTCCGATGCGGGTCGGTTCCCCACCCACCAGGTCAGGGTGCTGCCGAATCCATTGATAAAGCGTGGCAAAGTTCGCCCTGCTGATCTTGAGCGCCCGCTCCAGCAGTTTCTGCTCCCGCTCGGGTTCGAGCGCCATACGAACAATCTCAGCGCTCAATGCAGTGGTTGTTGTGGTTGTGTAGTCGTGATACCGCCAAACATCGCTCACCAGTCCCTCGGGGCCCACCATCCACCCAAGCCTCAAGCCGGCAAGTCCATGCGCTTTTGAGACGCTCGATGTTACAACCGTCCGGTCATAGCGTCCCCAGAAACTCGCTGTCTTCCTGCCATCGAGTTCGGCGCCAATGTAGATCTCATCGGCTATCAACAAGGCTCCGCAACGCTCGGCAGCGGCCACAATCGACGCCATTTCAGCGTCGCTCAAGATCGAGCCGGTCGGATTGTTGGGATTGCAGACATAGATGATCTTCGTCGATTCGCTCACCGTGCGATCCAGCGCCTCTATATCCAGACGCCAACCCGCGTCCTCCCGTAACGGCACCGGTTTGACGGTCGCGCCAAACGTGCGGGCAAGTCCGCCCACCAGCGAATACGTGGGCGATATCTCAACGACTTCCGTACCTTTCTCGCACAGCTTCCACAGCAGCACCATGAGCGCTTCGCTGGATCCGTTTGTCACAAGAACGTTGGCGCGCGATGCCCCAGGATATTTCTGAAGAATCGCGTCTCGAAGCTCAATTGGCCCGTTCGTTTGCACGAAGCGCAGCTTTGTATCCCACAGAACCTCCAGCTCTCCGGCAGTGAGAAAATCGCGCAAGCGAGCCGCATCAACGCCGCTGGACGACAAGTCCAACTCAACAATGTTCTGCCACTCTGACATGATTCGTTCGAGCTTGAAGGGTTCTAGCTGCATGCGTCGTCACCGGCAGGTTCGCTCTAGTTTGTGAAGGATAAATATACAGGACTCGAAGAACCATCGGGAGCCTCGTACGAGCCGCTGTTTCTCCCCAGGATCATTGCGCGAAAGAGAAGGAGTTCTCCCGTCATTTGATTCGGCCGTGCATCAACGGACAGGTCCCCCGGTCCCGGCAACTCTTCCCAGCCCCGATGAAGGTGCCCCCGGTCCCTCGCCTTTGGGACCCGGGGTGAGCACAAGCCCCACCGCACCACGGCTTCCCCCCGGAAAACCGCTGATTCCCGTGGAAACAGCCTCTGCGGTCGCCGATCGGTGGTGTGATCCGCATCCGGCTTCTGTTCAAGTTGCACAGGATAGAACCATTCTGTTGGCGTGCCCCACACCACGCCTGACATTGCTCCCTGCCTGCATCAGTCAAGGCCTGCACGGCGCAAGGTGTAAGCTAAGGCGAAGGTTTGACCATTCATGGATCCAGTCCTCCTTGTAAAGGCGATCGATGCCAAAACGCTGTTCTTTGCCGGAGCATTGATCGCCGGAATCTTCACGCCGGTGATGCTGGTCACCTATTCCATGCGGAGGACTTATCCCGGCTATGGAAAATGGGCGCTTTGCGAGTTGTGTTGCGCAGCCCTTTATTTTCTTCAGGCTACCCGCGGCGCAGTCGGTGACCTGGCGCCGGTAATACTTGGAAACGCCCTCACCTGCGCGGCAAACGTTTTGCTGGTCTGCGGGATGTATGAGTTCGTCGAACGGAAGATGAATGCGGCACTGGTCTACCTCCTGTCAATCGGTTTTCTCTCGGGTATCTGCTATTTCTTTTTCTTTCAAAACGATTTTCGCGCCAGAACGATTCTTCTCAGCGCATACCTCGCCGCAATGCATCTTTACGCGGCACGGCCGCTCCTGGGCAAGGCGCTGGGCGCTCGAAGCCTGGGATTCCGCTTTGCCATCGCGGTGCTTGCCTTGGGTGCGCTGAATGGGCTGATTCATCTGGCGGATGCCATCCTTCTCGGGGACCGGAACGCGCTCTATTCAGCGCGTGCTACCTACATGGTGTTTTATGTTGGCGAGCTCATCGCCCTTATCGGAGTCACTTTCTCGTTCTTCATCTTGACCAATGAACGGGCATCCGCTGAATTGCAGGATGCAAACGCTGCACTCGCGTCTGAAGTGAACGATCGGCTTAAAGCAGAAACGGCATTGCGCTCTGAAGTTGGGGAGCGGGAACGGCTGGAAGTCAAACTCAAGGAGCTGGCAAAAACCGATGAACTGACCGGTGTGCTGAACCGCCGGGGATTGCTGGAGGCAATCGACCGCGAGGTTCAAGTGGCTTACCGCTTCAAGCGCCGGTTTTCCGTGCTGATGGTGGACCTGGACCACTTCAAGAAGATCAACGATACCTACGGGCACGAAGCAGGCGATCGCGCTCTGCGGCAGGCGGCGGAAACTTGCGGCAAGATATTGAGGACTGTCGATATAGTCGGACGGCTTGGGGGAGATGAGTTCGCCGTCATTTTGCCGGAGACAAGCATTCACCAGGCCAGAATTGCGGCAGAGAAGCTGCGCATTGCGATTTCGCAAACCGAGGTACGGTTTGGCCAGGAGAGCCTTTTGCTGTCGGCCAGCATTGGCGTGGCGGAATGGAGCCAGGCCGACAAGACCGGCGACTCAACCATCGCCGAAGCCGATGGCGCCCTCTACAGGGCAAAGCAGGAGGGAAGAAACTGCGTCCGAGGGGAGCACACGCAGAAGGCGCTCCACTGAAGTGCCCGCCCTGGGCCGGCGGGCCGGGGCACCATAGAGCCGGCGCTCCCGGTCTACAGCAAAATCACGATTGGTATACCCCAGGGCCACGCCTGCAGGGCACAGGAATTGTGATTCTGCTCTGGGTAGCCCTTCCCGCCCCGATGCGGGTGCCACGGTCCGGGTTTCCATGGACAGGTTCTGGTCTATGGGCTGCAGGTTCCTCGCCGTACGGAATACCGTTCAGCTGATAACCCCAGCCTGGGCGCAAAAGCGACTCCCGCTGGCCCGCTTCTCCATATGTAAATATTTGTTTTCCTCCGCCAGCATTGATCGGTAGACTAAGGTCCGTATCGTCGACGTTGCAAGACAGAACCTTGCAATCAGGGCACGGAGATTCGCCGCCAGGAGGAACCAGTGGAGATTGGCCGCAGAACATTTATCCAGGCAGTCACAGCAATTGCAGCCGCTTTGCCATCAAGAGTCTCTCTGGCAGATTCTTCCTGGCCGGCATCTTCATTCTCCGCGTCAGAGTCCGAACTCCCGCCTTTTGTTTTAGCCGGCAACAACCATGTCGTTGACATCGTCATCGATGAAAACGATCACACAGTCGTCAAGATTGCCGCCAACCTTCTGGCCGACGATGTGATGCGCGTCGCGCGCCTTCGTCCTCGTGTTGTCACTGGCTCCTCGAATGCGCCCAGAGTGGTGATTGCCGGAACGCTCGGTAAATCCGCGCTGATTGACAAGCTGGCCGCCTCGGGAAAGCTCGTCGGCATTGACAAGGTCAGGGACAAATGGGAAGCCACGCTCACTCAAGTTGTGGACAATCCATCTCCCGGCGTGCGCCAGGCCTTTGTCATCGCCGGCAGTGATCGCCGCGCTACCGCCTACGGCCTCACTCAGATTTCAGAATCGATTGGTGTGTCTCCATGGGTCTGGTGGGCTGACGTGCCGGTGCAACAGCGCGACCAGGTTGCCATTCAAAGGGTTGCGCCTCGGGTTGACGCTCCCGGCGTCAAGTATCGCGGCATCTTCATCAACGACGAAGGATGGGGGTTCGCCCCATGGGCGAAGAAGAACTTCGATAAGGAATTCGGCAATGCCGGCCCAAAGACCTACGCCAGGGTCTTCGAGTTGATGCTGCGTCTGCGTTTGAACTACATCTGGCCGGCCATGTGGAAGACTGTCGAGTTTGGCTCCGTTCCCGCAAACCCGAAAGTGGCCGATGACTACGCCATTGTCATGAGCTCCGCCCATTGCGAGCAAATGCTCTACAACAATATCCATTGGGATCCAGATACGCAGGGCTCGTGGAACTACACGACGAATAGAAAAATGATTCATGGAGTGTGGGAGCAGACCGCCACGCAACGAGGCGGCTATGAAGCCGTTTGGACTCTGGGCATTCGAGGCATCCACGACGAGCCCATGAGAGATCCAGCCCATGGCTCCGGTGACAAGTCCGCCGTCCTCGAGCAAATCATCAAGGATCAGCGCGCAATCCTGGATGCGGACGTCACCCGGCGTTGGGGGCCCGTCGCGCAGCAGTTTATTCCCTACAAAGAAGTCCTTCCCATCTACGATGCCGGATTAAAAGTTCCCGATGACGTCACCCTCGTCTGGGTAGATGACAATTATGGCTACGTCCGCCGACTAAGTTCGGCCGCCGAGCGCAAACGCGCCGGAGGCTCGGGCATTTACTACCATGTGTCGTATTATGGTGAGCCGCACAGTTACGATTGGATCTACACCACCGCTCCTGCATTCATGTGGGAAGAACTCCACAAAGCCTGGCAAAACGATGTCCGTACAATTTGGGTCGTGAATGTCGGCAACATTAAGCCGGCGGAAATCGGTATCGACTTCCTGGCGCGGCTTGCCTGGAGTCCCGACAGCTTTGGCCCTGACTCCCAGCCGAAATTCCTGCGCGCTTTTGCCGCGAAAAACATCGGCGAGAAGTACGCCGATGCGATCTCCGAATTGCTGATGGAGTTCTATCGCCTCGGAACCGTGCGAAAGCCTGAACTGATGAACCGCGAATGGATGATGGCCATGCCCGCGGACGAAGCTCGCCAATTGGAGGCTGACTACCGGAAGCTCCTCGATATGAATGACCGGCTGATCGCAGCCATCCCCCAGCAAGCCAGGGATGCTTATGTTGAAATGATCGGCTTCCCGGCGCAGCTTATTGCCGCGGCGGGCCTGCTCTTCGCGGCGGATCGAAAGGTGCAGGAAGGCACGAATGCGCTCGCCAACGAATTAGAGATGAAGCGTTGGCATGACTTCATCGGCGCCAGGGCTGAGGATTACAACCGCAACCTGGCAAACGGAAAGTGGAACTTCATCATGCCTCGCTGCCCGCGGGATGATCAGCCCGAAGGGCCAGGGCCTTACGACCAGCTCCGATGGCCTTGGACAGAGAAAAACAGCGTGTGGACCGGCCAGGTTGAATGGCCATACTCCCACAAGCTGACCGAGCCTTCTGAGGATTGTTATGCCTGCGCCGAGTTGGCGCCCAGTCCATTGCGCGTCAATCGTCCCCCGGAGAGTCAAACCTGGCGCAATGCCATCACCTTTGACGAGAAGACCGGCTCAGAAAATGCTCAATGGACTCCGGTGCTCGGCCTGGGACGCTCCAATGCGGCCATGATGCTGCAGCCGCAAACCGTGGATGTCCCGTGGGCCAGCAAACCATCCAGTGCGCCTTCGCTCATGTATGGTTTTCAACTCGAGAAACCCGCTTCCGCCGATGCCTTTGTCGACTTCCTCCCCACCTTCCGGCTGGTTCCCGGAATGAAGTTGCGCGTAGCGGTTCAGGTCGATGACGGGCAGGTTCAGCTTGTCGAAGTTCCGGGCTCTGACGGCAGCGAGGACGAACTCGGATCGATACGAAAGTTTGCTGTATCTGACAATCTTGTGAGACTGCGAATATCGCTGCCAGCCCTCTCTGCCGGCAAGCACACCTTCAAGATTCAAGCCGTCGATCCCGGAGTACTCATCGATCGCATCTCGCTGCCATAGGTAAAGTCCGCCCGCACGAAAATCGTCCCCCCCTTGGGACGCCGCAAGCACCGGAGTCCAACTCAAGAACGGAAAACCGTTCGCCCCCCCAGAACCATTCAGTCCCTCAACCCGTCCCCCCAGCCTGAACCGAACCATTCCCCCCCGCCTGTTCCCCCACCACCAAGCTGAGAGCTGAAAGCTGATAGCTGGAACCTAAATCACCTCAAACCCCGGCAACCGTCCCGCTCTTCGGTCGAACGTCAACGTCCTCTCGCACCCCGCCCAGGCATTCAGCGCCCCAATCAGCGCATCCTCAAACTCGCCCGTGCCCCGCTTCAGCACAAACGCCGCCTCAAAAACCTGCTGTTCGTTCTGAATCACTAGCGAATCCGCCGCCAAAAGATGCTCCAGATGCATCGCAATCTCCACCGCATCCTGCCGCAGCAAACTTCGCAGCACCCACACAATCTCCAGTACGCATGCCAGACTCAGAAACCCCGGCTCCCGCTCGCTCAACCGCCCATCGATGATTTCATTGGCTCGCCGCGTTTGTTTCGGATCGTCCTGCAGCAGATACCGCAGCACCACGTTCGTATCGAGGCCAATCACAGCCTGAACCTCTGCGCCGCGCCCGCAGCAATCGCCGTGTTCATCTCCTCAACTGTCACCGCCCGCTTAAGCCTCGGCACGCTGTGCTTAAGCCGCGACATGGGAATCTTCGGCAGAATCACCACCGCCCCATCTGGCTGCAAGAAAAACTTGAACCGGTCGCCCGGCCCCAACTTCAGATACTCCCGAACCGATTTCGGAATCGTAACCTGATTCTTGCTGCTGAGCATAGCTTCCATCGGAATGCGCCTCGCCCTTTACATTCTACCAAAAGTAACGCTCAGTCCAGCGCAACCAGGCTGTTAGCTGTCATCTGTCATCTGTAACCTGTCTTCACGGCGTCAGCGTCAAAAACGCCACCCCATACCCCGGCAACACAACACTGATCCGCGCCGCCGGCGTAACCCCAACCCCTGAAGGCCCATTCGCCGCATTCGTCGCCGCGTCAATCGTCATCAAACTCGCCGAGTGAAATCCCCCCAGCGCCGAAGTGTCCACCACCACCGTCCGCGGCGCTCCGCTTCCGTCGTTGTCCCCGGCCGCCTTCACCGCACGATCCACCACCATCACCGTCACCGTCCCGTTTGCGCTCTTCGTCGCCAGCGTCTCCACCGTCGACTCATCCGTCGCGCTCACCCCCAGAATGTTCTCGTACGGCGATGCCCCCGTCGCCGGATAATAATTCTCCAGCGCCTTGTCTACCCAGTAGCTCAAATACGTGCCCCCGCCGCTCAAGTCCACTTCGTCATACTCCGGCCCGCCCGTATACTCCCAGTGATATAAAGCCCGGTTCCCCGCCTTGCCCAACTGCGAAAAAACATACGGCCTCCACGCCGCAAAAAAACCATCCGTCGCCCGCCTGTCCAGCACCCACTTCTGCCCCGGATTGCAAACGCTCTTGCCCTGCGCATCCGCATAATCCGCATTCACATTGTTCTCCGTCACCCACACCTGCGCATTCGCCACCGCCGAGGTCGTCGCGTGGTTCTCGGCAAAATACTTGAAGTTGTCCACAAACCCCGGTACCGCCGCAAACAACTCCGCATCCGTTGACCGCTGGTTGCACGTCCCATACAGGTGCGTTGACAGCACATCCACCTGCGCCGTCACGCCCGCCGTAAACGTCGGCAGATACTCCGCCGGATCGCCCGCCCCGCCCCCATTCAACCCGTAATCTGAAAACTCCAGCGCTGAGAACTTCAGCGTCGGATCGGCCGCCAGCATCACCGGAACCACCGCGCTATACACCGTTACATAATCGCTCGCCGACAGCCCGTTCACATTCGGCTCGTTCAAAATCCCCCACCACTTGATCGGTTGGCTGCTCGCCGACTTGAACACCGTCCCGCCCCACGTAAATCCGCCCTTGTTGTAGTACAGCACCAGGTTCCCTGCGTACACCTCAAAATCCGTCAGGTGATTCGCAACATCCAGATTCCCCGTGCTCGGGTCCTGCATCCATACCGGCGCCGTCGCAATCTGAAACTCCGGGCTCTTGTCCCCCGTCGCCAGCAGCGGCTGCACCGTCGCGTCCAGCAGAGTGAAATCCCAGTCGCTCGCCGTTCCATTGTTCGCCACCATCGGAACCCCTTGCGACACCGGCTGCAGCCGAATGTGTTGCGGCCCGAGCGAGTCCAGCGTCTGTTCCCTTGCCGCCGTCGTCCCGCTTTCAAAAAATCCCGCCGTCCACTCCGCTATCTGAAAGTTGGTTGACATCGCCTCCTCAAGCCGACCATTCACCCCCAGTTGCGTGTCGTTCGCCGCCAGCACCTTGGCCACCACCGCGCTCGTCACCGTAAAATTGGCCCCTGCCGTCTGCTGCCCCTCGATGACCGTCACGGTTCCCGCATAGGTCCCCGCCGCCACCGCTTTGCTCCCCGTGATCGTCAGCGTCCCCGATGGCCCGCTCCCCGCCTGCGCAAATACCGCGCTCAGTGTCGTCGGCAGCCCGCTCACGCTCACCGTCAATGTCCCCGCCGGCGCGGTAATATTCACCGGAACCACCGCCGCCGTCCCGTCCTGCCCCACCACCACGCTCTTGGCTCCCACTGCAACCGTCAGCGCCACCGGCGTCGGCGTCGGCTGTGTTGTCGCTGCTGTGCTCGCACATCCCGCTACTCCCAGCGTCAGCCCTGCGCAAACCAGCCCCGCCGCCACACCGCGCAATCCAACTTCAACAGTCATCCCAATCACCCGGCAGAGAATCCCCGCTGCCTCATGCCGCCCATTCCAGCATTGCCTAGAGCATAGTCCAGACCACAACGCGCCGCATAGCGCCGCAACGTCCACTTGATCCGCGCCCTGCCATCCATGTGGCACAATGGTCCACGAGTTCCCAAAACCTCGGCCTCGCCCTCCCATCGCCGCCTCAGGAGCAAACCATGCTGCGCAGAAGCTTGTTGAAAATGGCCGCCCCCACCCTCGCCACCGGATTCGCCGCCTCCGTCTCCCCCCTCCCCGCCAACGCCCAGAATCCCGGCGCCCAGCCCGCCGCCTCCTTCAACGTCCTCCACTTCGGTGCAAAGGCCGACGGCGTCACCCTTGACTCCCCCGCCATCAACCGCGCCATCAGCGCCGCCTCCGCCGCCGGCGGCGGAACCATCTTCTTCCCCGCCGGCACTTACCTCAGCTACTCCATCCGCCTAAAATCCAAAATCGGACTCTACCTCGACCGCGGCGCTGTCCTCCTCGCCGCCCCCAGCCCCCTCCAGGGCGACTCCTCCCCCGCCTACGACCTCGCCGAACCACAGGGCCCCTTCGAGTCCTACCAGGACTACGGACACAATCACTGGCACAACTCCCTCATCTGGGGTGAAGGCCTTGACGGCGTATCCATCACCGGCCCCGGACTCATCTGGGGCAAGGGCCTCTCTCGCGGCTTCGACTTCGACCGCGACCCCGCCCTCCCCGACGTCACCCAACCCGGCGTCGGCAACAAAACCATCGCCCTCAAAAACTGCCGCAACGTCCTCCTCCGCGACTTCTCCGTCCTTCAGGGCGGGCACTTCTGCCTCCTCGCCACCGGCGTCGATAACCTCACCATCGACAACCTCCTCCTCGACACCAATCGCGACGGCCTCGACATCGATTGCTGCCGCAACGTCCGCGTCTCCAACTGCACCGTCAACTCCCCCTGGGACGACGGCATCTGCCCCAAGTCCTCCTTCGCCCTCGGCTACCCCCGCGTCACTGAGAACGTCACCATCACCAACTGCTACGTCACCGGCGGCTATCAGCTCGGCTCCGTCCTCGACGGCTCATGGAAACCAAGCTCCGGCCTCCACTGGCCTGCCACCGGCCGCATCAAGCTCGGCACCGAGTCCAACGGCGGCTTCCGCAACATCGCCATCTCCAACTGCGTCTTTGAGAGCTGCCAGGGATTCGCCCTCGAATCAGAAGACGGAGCCCTCGTTGAAGACATCACCTTCTCCAATATCACCATGCGCGACATCCGCTCCGCCCCCCTCTTCCTCCGCCTCGGAACCCGCATGCGCGGCCCCACCGGCGCCAAACCCGGAGTCATGCGCCGCGTACTCCTCTCCAACATCACCAACTCCGGCGCTTCCCCGCTCCCCTCCATCCTCAGCGGAGTCCCCGGCCACAACATCGAAGACATAAAAATCCACGATGTCTTCCTGCAGCAGATCGGCGGCGCGCCTGAAGCCTCAGCCGCCCTCAACCCTCCAGAAAAAGAGGCCGGCTACCCCGACCCCAACATGTTCGGCGATCTCCCCGCCACCGGCTTCTTCCTCCGCCACATCCGCAACCTTGAAATGTCCAACGTCGAAATCCAAACCCTCAACACCGACCCCCGCCCCGCCTTCTGGCTCAACGACGTAGACGGCGTAGACTTCTTCCGCCTCCGCGTCCCCCAATCCCCTGCCCCCGCCTTCGACCTCAAATCCGTAAAAAACTTCCGCCACTTCGGCAGTCAGCGCCTCCCCGACAAATCCCTCGACTCTGCCGACAACCTCAAGTTCTAGAAACCTCGCCCCGCCGCAGGTGCTTCCGTGCCCCATCCATTTCACGTCCTTTGTGAAATGGGTGGGACACTACAAATCCCAGCTCTCCCCGCCCCCGCCTTTCGCCCACACACCAATTCCAACCGGCGTATAATGGTTCTCCCGGGAAAGCGCGATCCTGCTCCGGGCTCTCCCGGTATCTCACCGCGGGAGGCGTGTCCATGATTCGTCTTGCATCCTCAATCCTTGTTGCCCTCCTTCTCTCCTCCGCAGCCTATGCTGCTACCACCCCATCCAAAGCCAGCTTGAGCGGCAAATACTTCTTCCAGGTCACCACCGTCAACCAGGTGTCCTGGTTTAAGACCGTCTCGGCAACCTGCTTCGGCACCAAATACACCCTCAACCTGGGCGGGCAATCGGTCGGCACCGAACTATATGAAGGCGTCGTCAACTTCACCGGCAGTGGAACCTTCAGCCTCACCATGACCCAATTCGGCAACTTCGACCAGACCAGCAGCAACAACACCGTCTCCATCACCTGCACCGGCAATAAAAACTCGCCCTACACCTACAACAATGGATCGGCCATCTTCTTTGGCCCTCAGAACGCAACCGCTTCCGGCACCTATACCGTCAACTCCGACGGCACAGGCGTCATGAATGTCAGCGGCCCAGATGCCGTGGTGCTCACTCTCAGTCTCGGCCAATTCAGCTCCGCCGGCGTTGCCCAGGCCGCCCTCATCCGGCAGACCACAGACCAGGCCGGTGCGGCCTCCAGCGGAATCGCAATCCACCAGTAACCCGAGCCGCCAGCCCCCGCAAACCGCCCCCAACGCATGCTTTGCGAGGGCGCGGCTCGGGCGCACGCAACCACCGGGTCGCGTACCTATAAAAACCGCCCGAAAACAAGCCACGCGGACCGCTGGGTCCGCGTTCACCAGCAATCTCCCGCTCGGCACACCCCCGCCGGATTCAGCCGCGTCCGCCGGAATTCTCCCCGTCCATCTAGTCACAATCCTCCCCGTCCTCCTACTTAGTACGGCGAATAAGGTGCCCCGCCCATCCGGCAAGCCCGGACTGCGCGCCCCCTTGAAAGGACCTCCATGTCTGCTGCCTCGCTCTGCCGGATCGCTGCTCTTGCCCTCGCCGCTGCCGCCCTCCCCGCCGCACTCGCCGCACAGCAGCCCCTCATCCGCGGGCCCATCGATGAGGCCCGCCGCTTCACCCTCGCCGGCAACACCCGCCCTGAGGCCATCCCCCGCAACGACCTCGGCCCCGTTGAAGACTCCTTCCCCATGGACCACATGCAACTGCTCCTCCAGCGCCCGGCCGCCCTCCAGCAGCAACTCGACGCCTACACTGAAAGCCTTACCCGGAAAGGCTCCCCCAACTTCCACCACTGGCTCACCCCCCAGCAGTTCGGCCAGCGTTTCGGCGTCGCCCAGGACGATATCGACCAGGTCACAGCCTGGCTCCAACTCCACGGCTTTACCGTCAATCTCGTCTACCCCAACCGCATGATGATTGACTTCACTGGAACCGCCGACCAGGTCCGCGAAGACTTCCACACTGAGATGCGCGCCTACGACGTCCGCGGCGTCCGCCACGTCGCCAACGACCGCGATCCACAAATCCCCGCCGCCCTCGCCCCCGTCGTCGCCGGCATCGTCTCCCTCCACGACTTCCGCCCCCACACCAACCTCGTCGCCAAACCCGACTTCACATGGACCCGCTCCGACGGCCTGGAGTACGCAATGGCCCCCGCCGATTTGGCCACCATCTATAACCTCAAGCCCCTCTTCGCAAATGGCTACACCGGCAAGGGGCAGACCATCGTCGTCATTGAGGATACTTACGTCTACAGCACGGCTGACTGGGTCTCCTTCCGCAAGGCCTTCGGCCTCGGCGGGTACACCTCTGCCACCTTTACCCAGATGATGCCGGCGCAAGCCGGCAAAACCGGATCCAACTGCCTCATCCCCTACGTCAACGCTGACTCCGGCGAGGCCATTGTCGACGCCGAGTGGGCCTCCGCCGCCGCCCCCGATGCCCAGATCGTCCTCGCCGCCTGCGCCTCCACCAACTCCACCTTCGGCGGCCTCGTCGCCCTCCAGAACCTCATCAATGCCAGCCCCAAACCCGCCCCCATTGTCAGCATCAGCTATGGCGAGTGCGAGGCCAACACCGGAGCCACTGAGAACAAGGCCTTCAACGCCGCTTACCAGCAGGCCGCTACCCAGGGCGTCTCCGTCTTCGTCTCCGCCGGCGACTGGGGCGCCGCCACCTGCGACTCCGGCAACAAGGCCGCATCCCACGGCATCGCCATCAGCGGATGGGCCTCCACTCCCTACAACGTCGCCGTCGGCGGCACTGACTTCCTTGACACTTATCTCGGCCTCAACTCCACCTTCTGGACCGCCAACAACTCCGCCACCTGGGGCTCTGCCGCCAGTTACATCCCTGAGATGCCCTGGGATGACTCCTGCGCCAACTCCATCCTCGCCACCTACCGCTCAGGAAAGGTCCCCTGGGGCCCCTCCGGCTACTGCAACACAAGGGATGGCGAGACTCATCTCAGCACCTTTGCCGGCTCCGGCGGTCCCAGCGGCTGCGCCACCGGCACCCCCGCCATCACCGGCGTCGTCAGCGGCACCTGCAAGGGATACGCCAAACCCTCTTGGCAAAGCGCCCCCGGCGTCCCCAATGACGGCGTCCGCGACATCCCCGATGTCTCCCTCTTCGCCGCCAACGGACTCTGGCGTCACTACTACCCGCTCTGCAATACCGATACCTTCCACGGCGGAACCGCCACCTGCGACACCACCAAGCCCCAGGGTTGGCAGGGCGTCGGCGGAACCAGCATCTCCTCCCCCATCCTGGCCGGCATCCAGGCCCTCGTAAACCAGAAGTGGGGCCGCCAGGGCAACCCCAACCCCGTCTACTACCAGATCGCACGCTCCCAGTTCGCCGGCCCCTCCGCCGCCAACTGCAACTCCATCCTCGGCGCGGCCTCCGGCGCCTCCTGCGTCTTTCACGACATCCAGGCCGGCGACAACAACCTCAACTGCACCGGCACCCGCAACTGCTACCTCGGCAGCGCCGTCAATGGCATTGTCTCCACCTCCAACACCGCCATTAAGCCCGCTTACCAGTCCGCCCCCGGCTGGGACTTCACCACCGGACTCGGCTCCGTCAATGCCTACAACCTCGTCATGAGCACAGCCTGGTAGCCGCCCGCTTTTCCCGGCACAGCCGAGCGGGTTCCACCGATCCCTCGCCCCTGGGGACCTGTAATAGATAGTCCGTATTGGCCCGGCGGCCCGCCCTTCGACCAGCCACGGAAACTCCGTGCCCCATCCATTTCACGTCTTTTGTGAAATGGGTGGGACACCACAAATCCCCGCTCTCCCGCTCTCGACCCACCACCAATGCCCGGTGCCCCACAAATCCCCACCGCAGGCCGCCAGCCCCACCGCAGGTGGCCAAGTGCCCCATGTCTGGATTCTCAGACAAGGGACACCACACCCCTCGCCCCCACCCCGCTAACTTGCTAACCCGCTACCGCCGCGCAGCAGCGCTAACCCGCTCAATCGCCAACCCCGCCAACGTGCACAGACAACGTCAACGCAGAAAACCCAAGCTGTTTCAAGGCTTTACACCGCTAAACTACCCCGTTCTAAGCACATTTGCGCAAAATAGGTTCAATTCCGTACAACCCACACCCCAATTTGTCGAACCATGCAAGGTTCCGTTTTCTTAAATAGGGTCAATTCTATGGTTCCGAATGACATTTTTCACAACCATAGAAGCCAACCTTTGGCCACTAAAGCGAACCATGTAGGCCAACCTTTGGCCACCAAAGCGCACCTTGCAGGCAAACCTTTGCCCCCTCAAACCGAACCATTTAGACCACCCTTTGCCGCTCGGATTTCAACCCAAAGTTAACCACTCAGGGTAATAATATACTTGACTGAAGTGATTTTCTTTGCTACTCTGAAGTCACCATGAACACACCGAAAACATTACAGCAAGCGATTCAATACTTTAGCGACGAAAAGAATTGCCGCGAGTTTGTGATTGCGATGCGCTGGCCCGATGAAAAGGTACGCTGCCCGCGCTGCGGATCGGAACAGGTCTCTTGGCTTGAGAAAGCGAAGCTATACTTCTGCCCTGTGAAGCATCCGAAGCAGAAGTTTTCGCTCAAGGTCGGCACCATCTTTGAGGACTCACCTATCAGCTTGGAGAAGTGGCTCCCGGCCATGTGGCTGCTCTGCAACGCGAAGAATGGCATCTCTAGCTATGAATTGCACCGTGCGCTTGGTGTCACTCAGAAAACCGCGTGGTTCATGCTGCACCGAATTCGGCTTGCCATGAAAAACAAGTCTCTCCTGAAACTCGGCTACGATGGCGGACCTGTCGAGATGGATGAAACCTTTGTCGGCGGCAAGCTCAAGAACATGCACAAGAATAAGAAGCCAAAGGGAACTGGCTTTAGCCGCGTTCCTACCGGCGCAATGGCTAAGACTATCGTTGTGGGTATGCTGGAGCGCAAGGGACGCGTCAAGGCTGAAGTGGTTATGGAGCGCAGCCATCCTACACTGCGGGCGCTGGCAGTCAAGAATATCCACCCTGGCGCAACTCTCGTGACCGATGAATGGGGCGGCTACAAGGGAACCGACTTTCAGCACGCGGTTATCAATCACGCTATCGAGTACGTCAATGGGCAGGTTCACACTCAGGGAATCGAGAACTTCTGGGCGCTGCTCAAAAGATCGCTCGGCGGCACATACGTTGCCGTAGAGCCATTTCACCTTGACAGCTACGTGGATGAGCAAGCCTTCCGCTACAACAATCGGGCCACCAAAGACAACCCGCTCACCGACGCGGATAGATTCGCGCTGGCAGTATCGCAGATTCAGGGCAAGAGATTGACCTATGCAGAACTGACAGGCAAGGTGGGAGAAACGCCGTTCTAATAACGCTTGGCTAGGACGCCAGAAACGCGGGAAGCGGATTTAGGCGTTCGCTTTGCCGCTCTCTCTGCGTCGAGTTGGGCTTTGATTTCCGAGTGCGGAACAGAGATAATCTGCCGCGCAAAATCCTTGAACTTCTCGAAATCGCCCGTCACATCCTTTGCGAAATCAGACTTTGTATTCATGAGGCTATCAGACACTCCCTAATCGCATCTTGAGCTACTTACTACTCTGGTCCCTTTCGACCGCGCATGATCCTAGCAGCGATCACTAAAGATATTCCCATGATGGCCGCGCTTACCACCATTGCAAACGCAACCGCAACAGATGCCGCTTCTATGTCTCCGATCATGCCGCCAATTATACCCCCACCTGATTTCGCCTCTCGATTTTCGGATGCTTTTCACACATCGTGATCAAGTCCTGCTCTGTGAACTGTCCCCAATCGTTCGGGACTGAAATCAGCATACGAACCGATTTGCGAAATTTCTCAATCGGCATTGTCTCGTTTGGATCATCCTTGCGAACCTTCCGTACTTCGTATGCCAGAAAATCAGCAACTTGCAAGGGAATCACGGGGCGAGGCCCCTCTTGCTCTGAAGCTGACCGGAATATCGGCACGAATCTCAACTCTTCCTCTATCAAATCGCTCAAGCCCCCACGGCCCTTGGTCCCCTGATGAAAAATGCACTCCATAGGGACGCCAGGATGATTTCTGGCTGCCCAATCATGCGCGGCGCGGATCACAGTGATTCCAGCCATTGCATATTCGCTCCGTGTGTATTCCTTTAGCGTGTAAGTCTCGTTCACTTTTCTATATTCGGCATGTTGGACAATCGAAGCGAATCCATATTGAACATAGGTCTCGATGATCTGGCAGGCGCGAAGAATGAACGATTTTCTCTGATCTTCACACCAGCACTTGAATGGCCCCTGCCATTGAGCGCACTCTTTCATAGTGAAAGACTTAAGGCCGTATTCAGAGAGAAGGTCTTCCCACTCCTCAGTGAAGGTCGCCCACTGCTCCACGGACGCAATCCAGCCCGCTACTACGGTGTATCCGTGATCCGCTCCACCAGCATCATCGAAGTAGCAAGTAAGCAAAGCAAACAATCCTTGCGGAGTGTAATCCCTCATCCATAATGAGCGACCAATATGCTCCAAAACAAAAGGATTGGCGGCAGAAAAAAGATTGCCCACCGCCCCAATCTCTACATCTTCGAGTTTGGGGCAAGTGGGCATATTCAGTCAAGTATGTTATTACCCCACTCAGTAACCCCCACTTCCGCAACAGGAAAAAGCTGAGAGCTGAGAGCTGAGAGCTGAAAGCTGAGAGCTATTCCCTGTTTCCTATTCCCTGCTCCCTGCTTCCCCCACCGGAATCGCCACCTGCTCCACAATCTCCAGCCCAAACCCCTCCAGGGCCGGAATGTGCATCGGCGTATTCGAAAGCAGCCGGATCCGCTGAATCCCCAGATCTGACAGAATCTGCCCTCCCAGCCCGATCGCCCGCAGAATCCGCCCGGATCGCGCCTGCGACCCTTCCCGCATGCGCAGCTCCTCGTGCAGCACCAGACGCCCTGCGCTGGCCCGCAGCACCCCCGGCAGCGCCGCCGCCCCACCCGGTTCAAACGCGCCCGTCACCACCGGCGTATGGTCCACGTCAAAGCCCCGCGAGGTGTTGTGCAGGTAAAGCACCGCCCCGCACCCCTCCTCGGCAATCATCTTCATTGATTGGTCCAGCGTCGCGCGGCAATGGCAGTCGGCGCCAAACACATCTCCCGCCGTGCACCGCGTATGCACCCGCACCAGCACCGCATGGCTGCAGGGCGATGGCCCCGCCTCCGGCGACGGCCCCACCCCAATCCCCGGCGTGCCGCTCTGTGAGGCCGGGCAGTCGGCGCAAAGATCCCCGCGCACCAGCGCAATGTGGCTCTCTCCGCCGTTCACTTCGCTCTCGTAAGCGATCATCCGGAACTCGCCGTACTTCGTCTGAATCCGGCTCTCCCCGGCCCGCACAATATACCGCTCATTGCGCAGCCGGTAGCGGATCAACTCCGCCACCGTCAGAATCCGCAGACCGTGTTCCTTGCAGAATGGAATCAGATCCGGAATCCGCGCCATCTCCCCGTCGTCCCGCATGATCTCGCAGATCACGCCCGAAGGGTTCAGCCCCGCCAGCCGTGCCAGGTCAACCGATGCCTCGGTCTGCCCTGCGCGCACCAGAACGCCCCCCTTGCGCGCCCGCAGAGGAAATACGTGCCCCGGCCTCGCCAGGTCCGTATACGTCGCTCCTGCGGCAATCGCCGTCCGAATCGTGTGCGACCGGTCGGCGGCAGAGATCCCCGTCGTCACGCCTTCCCGCGCCTCAATCGTCTCTGTAAACGCAGTGCCAAACCGCGAGGAGTTCTGCTGCGTCATCGGGAACAGCCGCAAATAGTCCGCTCGCTCCTCCGTCAGCGTCAGGCAGATCAGCCCACGCCCGTAGCGGGCCATGAAGTTGATCGCCTCCGGGGTTACGAACTCGGCCGCCAGCGTCAGATCGCCTTCGTTCTCGCGATCCTCGTCGTCGACCACGACCACCATGCGCCCGGCGCGAATCTCGGCCAGCGCGCCAGGTACGTCTGTGAAAGGAAGCTCGAAAGTTCGTTGCGTTTGCGGCATGGCTGCTCTCCTATTCTCGCCTATGCCCGAGCCAAACAGCAAAATACGCCTGCCCACACACAAAAGCGCCGCCCAATGGGCGGCGCTTTTGGTCGACAGACAAGAGGAAAAAGACCTACAACGTCGATTCGATCTCAAAACCCCAGGCCTCAAGAAGTGCCTCGGGGATATACTTCGAGTTCTTGTTCCGGCGAGCCCACTCGCGAAGACGGGTTGACCGGATGTACTGGTCCGGGGTCAGTTTGAACTCCTTCACGATTTGCTCAAAGGAGGTCACTGTAGGCACTACCGGACCAATGGGCTCCGGTTTGCCCCAATTCGGATTTCCACGACGTTTTGCCATCGATTTGATGTCCTTAACAGAGGGGTGACGTGCGTTAACATCCTCGGACACCAGCTGGGGGAACTGAACGGTCCTGAGGCAACTCTAGTGTCTTATTTTACGGATATTTTCTTCAAAAATCAATAACAAAATCGCTTTACGACCATCTTCGCTGGGGTCCCGGTAACCAGTTCAGGAATAGCGCCTATCCCTTTCTTCTGAAACACCTTAGTCGCCCTAACCCCAGGCTCCCGCCGAACCCGGACGGCGCTTTCAAAGGCCCGACCTCGAAGAAAACTGGCCACGCCATGCAGATACTCTTATGACAACAAGGGCGCGCCCCCGTCCGTCACTCACACCAGGCGTCGAACGCCCCCCCCCTCACCCCCGCCGCCATCGCCTCAATGTCTCCCGAAAGCACCCGGTCCTCCTCCAGCCGAGGCACAATCCCCCGAACCACCCCATACGCCCGCTCCACCTCCCGGCTGGCCTTCAAAGGCCTCCGAAACTCCAGCCCCTGAGCCGCGCACATTAACTCAATCGCCAACACCCTCTCCAGGTTTTCAACAACCTGTCGCAATTTAACCGCCCCCCCCATCCCCATCGACACATGATCCTCCTTGCCGCCGTCGGTCGGGATGCTGCCTGTGGACGAGGGGTGGGCCAGAACCTGGCATTCGTTGATGAGTGCTGCTGCAACGATTTGCGCGATCATGAACCCGGAGGATAGGCCAGGATCCGGGGACAGAAACGCCGGCAGGCCTTCGTTAATGTCTGGATTCAGCAACCTATCAATCCGCCGCTCGGTAATGCTAGCAAGATCGGTGAGGGCGATGGCCGCATAGTCAAATGCGTAGGCCAGCGGCGCGCCATGGAAGTTACCACCCGACAGGACTCCGTCCTGATGTGTCTTGGAGGAGCTTTGTGGGAAGACGAGAGGGTTATCCGTAGCCGAGCCAGCCTCAATCTCCAGCACTCCGGCTACATGCTCCAGCGCACCACGCACCGCGCCGTGTACCTGTGGCATGCAGCGCAGACAGTAGGCATCCTGGACCCGTGAATCGCTATCGCGATGTGCCTCGCGAATCTCAGACTCCTTAAGTATGCGCATCAGGTGGGCAGCAGCGGCAATCTGGCCCGCGTGAGGCCGGGCCAGGTGAATGCGCTCGTCAAACGCCGCCGGGGTCCCCATCAACGCCTCAAGAGACATGGCCCCTGCCAGATCGCTGAGTTTGGCCGCACGGCGCGCACGTGCCACGGCCAAGCCACCCACAGCGGTCATTGCCTGTGTCCCGTTCAGCAACGCCAGGCCTTCCTTTGCCGTCAGCGCGATTGGTTCAAGCCCTGCGCGACGCAGCGCCTCGGCTCCGGCGATCCGCTCACCATTGTAGAAAGCTTCGCCCTCTCCAATGGCAACCAAAGCCAAGTGCGCTAGCGGCGCCAAGTCTCCGCTGGCGCCCACGGATCCCTTCTCTGGAATCACTGGATGCACACCCGCATTGAGCAATGACACCAGAAGTTCAATCAGTACCGGACGGCAGCCGCTGAAGCCCTTGGCGAGAACGTTGGCACGCAAAAGAAGCATCGCGCGCGACTCGCCCTCAGAGAGCGGCTGGCCCACGCCGCCGGCATGACTGCGCACGAGATTCGTCTGCAACTGCGCCAACTTGTTCGCCGGAATGCGCACGTCAGAGAGTTTCCCGAAACCCGTGTTGACTCCATAAACGGTCTGCCCAGCGGCCAAAATCTGCTCAATCAGCCCGCGGCTCGCAGCCACGCGGGCCAACGCTGTGGGCGCAATAGCTACCGGACAGGCAGCCAGCGAAACCGCTTCAATCTCTGCCAGTGTCAACGGCTGGCCATCGAGTATCAGGAGGTCCATGACAACGATGGTAGGCCGCTCCGCGACTGAGGTCCAGATGGATTGCCCGGCAGTTCGTTTTCCTGGAGCTTGAATCGACTATCCTTGGTATCTATGGCGATGGATTCCACGGCACTGCTCGACCTTTTCGGCAGAATGCTTCTAGATGAACTTCAGAGTAATGCCCGGCTCAGTCTTGCTGAGATTGGTCGGCGCATTGGCCTCTCACCCACAGCAACGGCTGAGCGTATGAAGCAGATGGAAGAGGTGGGCATCTTGCACGGCTACACCGTTGATATTGACCGCGAAGCATTAGGACTGGAAGTGATGGCCTTCATCCGCATGAGTTGCGGAGGCCAGAACTACCATCGGCTACTGGATTATGTGCAAGGTCTCGAAGAGGTTCGCGAGTGCCACCACCTGACTGGCGGTGACGATTTCCTCCTCAAGGTCACGACCACGGATATGGCCCACCTTGAAGCTCTCATTGAGGCTTTGCTGCCCTACGGTAACCCAGTTACCAGCCTTGTGCTCTCATCGCCCGTGGAGCGCCGCAAGTATGCTGTCACCGGCAAGCTGACCACCGTTGCACACAAGCAACCCAGAAGGCGGCGCTAATCGCGGCAAGCCAAGCACTCGGCAAATCTGCCACTCCACAGGCAACCCATGTGAACGCCGGGGCCTAGGACTAGCCTAGCCCGAGAATCCTGCGGTTCTTCGCCGCATCGGCACCGCCGCCCACAAAGTCGTCAAACGCGTGGTCCGTCACCCGGATGATTTGCTTCTGAATGAATGGAGCGCCCTCCGCTGCGCCTTGTTCGGGGTGCTTCAGGCAGCACTCCCATTCCAACACAGCCCAGCCTGAATAGTCGTACTGCGCCAGCTTGCTGAAAATCTGGCTGAAGTCAACCTGCCCGTCGCCCAGCGAGCGGAACCGGCCCGGCCGCTCCACCCACCCTTGGTAGCCGCCATACACGCCGGAACGCCCGTCTCCGTGGAACTCGGCGTCTTTCACGTGGAACGCGCGTACGCGATCATGGTAAAGATCGAGGAAAGCCAGGTAGTCCATCTGTTGCAGAACCATGTGGCTGGGGTCATAGAGAATGTTGGCGCGCGTGTGGTTGCCCACCACTTCAAGGAACCGCTCAAAGGTCGCCCCGTCGTGCAGATCTTCGCCGGGATGCAACTCATAGCAAAGGTCGACCCCTGCCTCATCAAACTGGCGCAGAATCGGCAGCCAGCGGCGCCCCAACTCCCCAAAAGCCTCCTCGACAAGCCCCGCCGGCCGTTGCGGCCAAGGATAAAAATACGGCCAAGCCAAAGCTCCCGAAAAAGTTCCATGCGCCTTGAGGCCCAGGTTCCGGCTGGCTTTGGCCGCGAAACACAGCTGCTCCACCGCCCACGCCTGCCGGGCTTTGACGTCGAGGCCTGCAGGCGCAAATCCCGACAACAACACATCGAAGGCCGGATTGCTGGCCACCAACTGCCCTTGCAGGTGCGTTGACAGCTCCGTGATTGCCAACCCCGCCCCAGCCGCGATGCCTCGCACTTCGTCGCAGTAGGCCTGGCTCTCGGCAGCCCGCTTCAGGTCAAACAGGCGCCCGTCCCAACTGGGAATCTGGATCCCCACATAGCCCAACCCGGCGGCCCATTGCGCCATCGCCTGCAGACTATTGAAGGGCGCTGCATCCCCTGCAAACTGTGCCAGAAAAATTGCCGGTCCCTTGATCGTTTTCATTTGTTCGCTCTCCTGCGATATGCTCGGTTGGGTTCGCTTTCCGCGTGCCACGTTTGAGTGTATTTACCTGGCTGCCTCAAAGTCACCTAGTTCTTCAATGGCAATTTCGTATATGTTCTCTCCGAGCAATGTGCCGGAACTCGAATTGGCCGAAATCACCAGCTTGTAATCGCCCGGAACGAGTGTTCGAACGCTCGGGGGCAACAGCAGATTTGGGTCCAGAGTCTGAACGCAGTCGGGAGCCACGTCCACGGTATCCTCGCGCAGCAGAATGTCCGTGCCTGGGCCACGCAGCTGAAAACGAATCCGGCAGCCCTTCAGTGCACCTCTCGTATCGTTCACCAGCCAGGCGCCGACCAGGAGCGGCCACTGGCTATCTGGTTTTCGGTCCAGGCGCGGCGCCATCAAGGCTGCACATGGCAAAACCGGCTGCATCGCGCGTTGCAGCGCGTCATAGCCTTTCTTCGGCACTCGATCGTAGCTGAGCACGCTCCAGCTGATCGTCGGCCAGCCATCCATAAACATGAAGTGGAAGAAACCACCCAGCTTCTGGTATTTGGCGCGGCGATAGTTCTCGATTGCGAATTGAATCAATCGCGCCTGGTAGCTCTGGCTGTTGGCAATGAACTCCTCCAGCGTGTTTCCGCGCTCGATTCCGGCAACAACAAAAGTCGAGCGCGTTTCGAATCCAAAGTCCAGCCATCTTGCATCGGGTGGCCACACGCTGGCGCCCAGCATCCTCCTCATCTCCATCGCCGAAGGCAGTCCCTGGGCGCCAAACTCGGAGACCACTGGCGTGCTGGGCAGCGTTTCAAAATCCCTTAATTCCCCGTCGTACCAACCCGGATAAGGATGCTGCCCATACTCGCACGCTTCAAACACAAATCGAGTGGAATCCGCACTCCGCGCAAGGACTGCCAAAGTGGGGTCCATCCCCTTGCGGTTGGGTGGGTCCGGCTCATTCTGGCAGGTCCACAAACCGATGCTGGGGTGGTTGTAGAGCCGACGGATCATTGCCTGAAGTTGCCGGCCTGCCTCGGCAACGAATCCACTGTCGGGCGTGTATTGCCACTGCAACGGAAAATCCTGCCAGACCAGAATCCCTTCCCGGTCGCACGCCGCGTAAAACTCGTCGCGCGTAACATGCACGCAAAGCCGTACGCCATTGATGTGCGCCTTGCGCAACAACTCCATATCCTTGGCAATCTGCGCCTCAGCATAGTGCGCCAGCCACTTGTCCGGAATCACGCTCGAGCCGCGCACAAAAAACCGCTCCCCGTTCAGCCGCCATTCACCAACAACAGGATCGAATTGAATCTCGCGAATGCCGGCCTTGAACGCGCAGTGATCGCTCTCCGCCCCGCGTGTCAGTTTCACTGATGCGTCATACAGATGCGGCTCGCCAAAATCCCACGTCCACCAAAGCTTTGGATCATCCATCGTCAAAACTGCGATCTGCCGGTTAACGCCTAATTTTCCACTCACCTTTCCGTGCCAACACGAAGGCCCAATGGATATTTCGAGGTCAGCTGTCCCCACATCTCGCAACCAGTACTCGACTTCAACAAGAACCTGCGCGCGTCGGCCGGTTCCAAGATAGCCGGAAGGCGAAGTCCCAATCGCGCCAGCCACAGCGGCAATCTCAGGCACAATTTTCGCGGAGTAATGCACAGAACGAATCTGCGCGCTGTCTCGGCGCTCGATAGCGACCGAGCCGATGATGCCTCCAGTCGTCTCCATCTGCCGATCGAGTGGAAGCCACATATTGAAGATGCCCTTGATCTGCCGCTTGTTGCCGGGCCACATCTGCTTCTGGTCCTCGCGCGGAGCATCGACAATGACCTCCAACAGGTTCTGCCCTTCACGCAGGATCCCAGTGACCTCCATCTCAAACGGCTCAAGGTAGCCCTCGTGGTTTCCTAGCGACTTACCATTTAACCGGATTTCCGCAAAGTAATCGACTCCGCCAAAGCAGAGCCACGCAGATTTGCCGGCCAGGTCAGGTGTTGCGGCAAACCTGCGCCGAAATGCGACTCTGCCATCAAAATTCGCCAACCCACAAAGATGCCAATTTGAGGGAACCTGCATCTTCCCCGGAGCGGGCAACTTCGTACGGTCCTCGCGGATTGAGCCGTCTTCCTGCAAAACCGTCAAGGCAAGCGGTTCGTACTCCCACTCTCCATCGAGCGAAAGCTGCTCCCGATCCGGAAAATCCAGCCCGGAGATTTTGCCCGGCTCCACCGCAAACTGCCCGCCAGAGCTCGCTGAACTGCCCGCCTGCGCCGTCGTGCTGGCCGCGAGGCTCTTCGCCGCGGTCATTGCGGCCAGTTGTAGCATTGCGTTGGTAATGAAGTTGCGCCGTAGCATTCCCAGCCTCCACGCGCAGCGACCCCGGCCACAGAACCTGCCTCGATCGTTCCAGCCTTGAGTCTCTTGTCTGCTGCGATTCGCTCGGATTATAGCCCTTGAATGATCCAGCGATCCATCCGACGCCTTGCGCGCCTGCGCTAGTGTATCCGTCAAGGCAGGCATAAAGCCTCAGGAGCGCCCCTCGCCAGCTGACGAGGAGCGCTCCTGAGGCATTGGTGTTTTCAATTGCTGCCTGGTTCCCAAAGGCCTGTTTATGCGATTGATTGCAGGTAGTCGTAGTCAGCTTTGGCTGCTTCCAGCGCCGTGAATTTCACGAAAGGCGGCTCTTGTTCAACGAAGATCTGCTCAACGCCCGCCGCTGGAGCTGCGGCAAGAATCTTCCGGTAGTCCATGTGCCCCTTGCCCAGCTCAGTGGACTCAGGCATCTCCTTCACGTTCATCTCGGTCAGCGGATGCCCAACCGCAACGAAGTCCTTGATGTGCAGCATCTTCACCCGGCCGGCATACTTTTTGAACAGCGCAACCGGCGAATCTCCGCCCAGGTCAGCCCATCCGCAATCGATCTCAATCTTCACCAGCGAGGGATCGGTCTCCGCCATCAGGATTTCATAGGTGGTTCGCCCGTCGTCCCACTTGTGGAACTCTGTGTTGTGATTATGGTAGGCAAGCTGCAGGCCCGCGCTTTTTGCCTTGGCTCCCAGGTCGTTCAGCTCACCCGCCATCCTTTTGTAGTCGTCCTGCGTAAGTGCCAGGATAGCCTTGACGTAGTCGTCGATGCTCTTCAAACCTTCCATCTTGAACATGACGCTGGAGACGACGTACTTTGAGCCAAGCGTCTTCGCGGTCTCAAGAAACGTTTCCCTGCTTTGGCCCGGCGTGGGGAAAATGTGCGAACTGGGGCACTTGAGGCCGGCGTCGTCCAGCGCCTTGCGGAACTCCGCCGCGCTCTTTCCGGCAACGCCGGCGCTTTCCACCGTTCTGTATCCAATGGCGGCAATCTTCGCCAGAGTGCCTGCCAGGTCCTCTCCCAGTTCCTTGTTCACCGTATAGAGTTGGATGCCTGTGGATTTTGCGAGCGATTTGGCCTGAGCCTGCTTGGGCAACACTGCCAACAGCGCTGCGGATGCAGTCGTAATTGCGCCTTGTTTCAAAAACCTGCGACGTGAGACGGGATTCCTTGAAACCTGGTTCATCGTTAGCTCCATTCTTCTTTCCCACATGTGAAAGTGATTCGCCATGAGGCAGCCATGCTGACATCCCGCTGCTTTGCCAGTCGGCCGCTTTTCCTGCGCGCTTAGAACTTTACCCAGTTCGCCATGCGGCTGCTTTCTATTGTGCGCTCGATAAACCGCATCCCCCGCACCCCAGCCACAATACCTGGAAGCGTCGCTGGCAGTGGATTCGTCTGGCCCGCTCTCCATGCGATGAGCCCATCGGCAAACTCACGGTAAAGGATGCCAAATGCTTCAATGAGCCCCTCAGGATGTCCACCCGGCAGCCGCGTCACGGCCAGGGCATCGCCGCTGAGGTAGCTGCCTGCCGCATGACGAATCTGCTCCGGCCCATCGATCATCTTCACCCGCAGCCGGTTGGGATCTTCGTGCCGCCAGTCGATCGATCCGTTTTCACCATAAACACGAATCCGCAGGCCGTTGCCCTCGCCGGTAGCCACCTGCGAGCACGCCAGCGTACCACTGGAGCCATTGCTCAGCTTCAACAGCTCATTGCAGTCGTCGTCCAGCTTGCGCCCAGCCACGACGGTGCGCAAGTCAGCATTGAGACTAGTGATTTCAAGACCCGTGATGTATTCAACCAAGTGGAATGCATGCACACCGATGTCTCCAATGCAGCCCCCCGGCCCGCTCTGCGCTGGGTCAGAGCGCCACGCAGCCTGCTTGTGACCGGTGGTTTCGATGGGCCGGCTCAACCAACCTTGAAGGTACTCAACCGCGACCTTGCGAATCGGGCCGAGCTGTCCGGTGGCGCACATCGCCCGAGCCTCGCGCACCAGCGAGTAGCCTGCATACGTATGCGTCAGGCCGTACGGCAGGCCCGACTTGACCACCGCCTTCTCCAGTTCAAGCGCCTCGGCATAGGTAGCCGTGGCCGGCTTGTCGCTCATCACGGGAAAACCTGCCGCCAACGCGGCTTCTGCCACTGGCAAGTGCAGATGGTTGGGCGTCACAATGGCCACAAAGTCAATTCCATCGGGACGCTTACGCTCCGCCTCAATCATCTCCCGGTAGTCCGTGTATGCGCGCTTGGGATCGATCCGATAGGTCTCTCCAGCCGCACGCGACCGCTCCGCGGACTGCGAAAAGGCGCCCGCAACCAACTCGATCTTACCGTCGAGTTCCGCCCCCATGCGGTGCACCGGTCCAATGAATGCTCCAGGCCCACCGCCGACCATCCCCATCCTCAACTTTCGCTGTTCTGCCATCCTCAATTCCTCCCTGTTCGTGTTATAGCTTGTAGGCTTTTCTGACCAGTCCCACGGTCAGTTCCTGCGCCAATTCCATCGCCTCTTCCTCATCGAGGCGATGCTCTGCCACCAGCCGCGCCAGAAATCCAGCATCCATGCGGCGGGCCACGTCGTGCCGCGCCGGAATCGATAGGAACGCCCGCGTGTCGTCGTTGAAACCAACCGTATTGTAGAAGCCGGCAGTCTCGATGACCTGCTCGCGGAAGCGACGCATGCCTTCCGGGCTGTCAAAGAACCACCACGGCGGCCCCAGCTTTAAACAAGGATAATGCCCTGCAAGCGGAGCCAGTTCCCTGCTGTACGCCGTCTCGTCCAATGTGAAGAGAATAATGCTCAGCCTGGGCTCATTGCCAAAGCGATCCAGCAGCGGACGAAGCGCCTCAACGTATCCGGTTGACTGGGGAATGTCCGCTCCCATATCGCGACCGTAACGCGCATGGATCTGTGCATTGTGATTGCGAACCGACCCGGGATGAATCTGCATTACCAGGCCGTCTTCCAGGCTCATGCGCGCCATTTCGGTGAGCATCTGGGCGCGAAACAGTTCCTGTTTCGCCGCATCTGCGGTCCCAGTCAGAACACTCTCAAAGAGTCGTGCCGCTTCCCAGTCGTCCAGGTTTGCTGTCTGCGCCGTCAGGTGGCCATGGTCAGTTGCTGTGGCGCCGAGAGTCTTAAAGAACCGGCGCCGCACCTCCAGCGCGTGCAAATACCCGTGCCAGGTAAACGTGTCTTCGCCGGTCATCTCCCCCAATGATTCAACTCCGGCGCGGAATCCTGCAAATGATGGGTCAACGACTGAGTCGGGCCGGAAGGTTGGAATCACTCGCCCTTTCCAGCCGGAAGTCCTGATGGCCATGTGGTCGACGAGAGAATCTAGAGGCGAATCCGTGGTGGCTAGCACCTCAATCTTGAAGCGCTCGTAGAGTGCGCGCGGCAAAAACTCCGCGGTCGCCAGCTTGGCTTCAATCACGTCATAGGCGCGATCCGCTGTCGTCGCCGACAGCCTCTCGCTAATCCCGAACAGTACCTCAAATGCATAATCCAGCCACAGCCGTGTGGGCGTTCCGCGAAACAGATGATAGTTGCTGGCAAAGATCCGCCAGACCTTGCGCGGATATGCGACTTGCCTGCTGCCTATCTCCAGATCCTCCAGCGTGATTCCCTGGCTATAGAGCATGCGGAAAACATAGTGATCCGGCTGCACAAACAAGGCCACAGGATTGGGAAATGGTTGGTTGTTCGCAAACCAGGCCGCCTGCGTGTGCCCGTGCGGACTGATAATGGGGAGCCCGCGAATCACTTCATACAACCGCCTGGAAATCGCTCTTGTTCCCTCTTCGGCGGGAAACAGCCTGTCTTTATGTAGCAGCGCCATCGGCATCCTTTTTGTCGTCTTCCAGTATCGTTCATAACGGCGCGGTATACTTTCCCTGCTCACAAAAAATTGGCACGTGCCGGAGTGCTTCATGAAGCTGGTTTCATTTTCCATGCCGGGAGCCGCACCGCAAGCCGGAATCCTCTCTGATCCGGCCGCCACATTCTCTGGTCTTTCCATCCTCGCGCTTCTGTGGGGAGATTTGTCGGGGCCTGACCGCCGGGGCTACCCAACAGTCCTTGATGTGATTGCCTCGGGCCTGACAGTCGCCGACCTGAACCAGAAGCTGAAGCGAACACGCCCATTCTTCCGCCGTGATCAGGTTCGGCTCCATGCACCGCTCACCAATCCTCCGCGCGTCTTTGCAATTGGACTGAATTATCGCGAGCACGCGATTGAGTCGGGCATGGCCATCCCGACCACCCCGGTTGTTTTCTTCAAGTTGCAGAGCGCCATCGTCGGGCCGGGCGACGCAATTGTGTTGCCCAAAGCCACCGACCAACCGGACTACGAAGCTGAGATGGCTTTTGTCATCGGCAAGGGCGGTTTTCGCATCCCCGCTGCCGAATGGCGCGAACATGTCTACGGCTATACCATCGTGAACGATGTGAGTGCACGCGATGTGCAATTTGCCAGTTCACAGTGGACAATGGCCAAGAGCTTTCCCACGTTTTGCCCGATGGGCCCTGCCATTGTCACCGCCGACGAGATCCCTGATCCGCACAAGCTCGCAATAGGACTGAGCATCGACGGCGTGGTGCTGCAAAACTCAAGTACCCGCGAGTTGATCTTCAAGATTCCGGAACTGATCGAGTATCTTTCGTCGATTACACCGCTGGAGCCGGGCGATGTTGTCTCTACCGGAACCCCGTCAGGCGTAGGCCTAGGCCGCACGCCAAAGCGCTGGCTCAGGATCGGTGAAACTGTCACCGTGACCGTGGAGGGTCTCGGCGTGCTGACAAATCCGGTGGTTGCCGAATAGGTACTGAAGACTTTCGAGCGACTCTCCTTCACCGGCAACGCCGGGCTCAATGCAAATGCGCATCCGGTCAGCCTGCCGACTGGCTGACTGGATGCTTTGAACCAAGCCATCCATAGAGAGCCACGCCGATATAGCAGAGAAGCGGAACAATATAGGCAACCTGTAGGCCGCCGCGGTGGACTGATAGGATACCCATCAACTTGGTGATGAGTGCTCCGCCCAGCAGCGACATGATCAGGATGGATCCGGCTGTTTTGGTATTGTCCCCCATGCCTTTGATGGCCAACGCAAAAACTGTCGGAAACATAATCGACATAAACAGGCTAGTCGCTAACAGACAGCACATCCCGAACCACCCCGGCAGGGCCACCGCGACCGCACACAGAACCACATTGACCAATGCATAGCAGATTAGCATCGACCGCGCATGGAAGTGCTTCATGAGCCATGCGGAACTTAAGCGGCCGATGGCAAAGGCGGCGAGCGTACTGGTGAGCATATAGCCGCCTGACTTTTCGCCGAGGCCGGTGGAGAATTTGACGTAAGGAATAAAGTAGCTCCAGGTGCCAATCTGAGCGCCCACGTACAGAAACTGGACGAATACCGCGCAGGCAAAACTCCAGCACCAAAGACGCCCATGCTCGGCCTTCACCGGCGCGGCGCCGTGCGCTGGCCGCTCACCGCCGAGCACAGGAAACTTAGTGAAAGCGATCATCACGGCCCAAAACAATGCCAACGTGCCCAATACCATGTAGGGAGAAACCACGCGCAGGATTTCGGAATGGAGATAAGCCTGATAGGTGCCCGCAGCCTTCATGGCGCCAACCTGCGCAATGCTGAGTTCGACCCCGGAAAAAATAAAGACCGTGCCGATAAGGCCGGCGGTGATGTCGCCAAGCGGGTTGAAAGCCTGTGACAGATTGAGACGGCGCTCGCTGGAACCGGGATCGCCTAGCTCTGCGATAAACGGGTTGGCGCCGGTTTCAAGGAATGACAAACCGCTAGCGATGACAAATTGGGCGACGAGGAAGAAGGCAAATTGCCCGGCACGTGCGGCGGGAAGGAACATCCAGCATCCGGTGCCGAGCAGGAGGAGACCGGTAATGATGCCGGTTTTATAGCCGAAGCGGCGCATAAGCATGCCGGCCGGAATGGCGAGTAGAGCATAGGCTACATAAAACCAGAACTGAAGATCGGCCGCGCCGGAGCGGTCGATATTGAACGACTTCATGAACTGGAGGATGAGAATATCGTTGAGGTTGTTGGGAATCGCCCAGAGGAAAAACAGCGGAGTGACCATAAGGAAGGGCAACATTCTTCCCTTCGGAATCAATGGAGCGTGAATATCCTCCACTGAAGCAGCATCTCCGGAATCTGCTAATTTTGTCGACATGCTCACTTGCGCTTCATCCTCTCTGCTTTGCGTCCCGTGATCCGTGCGGCTTGACTGGCAATACGTTGCTTTCACGACCGCTTGAAACAGCGCTGGATTGCTTTAGCAGTTTTACCAATCTTGCGGGCAGGTGGCAAACGGAGGCTTTCCTTCAGCACTCTTTCATAGCATTCGTGCTAGCCATTTTCCTGTGTGGGAGAGAAGATTCTCTCCAATCTGTTCGGGAGTCCCTTGGGCCACAATTTGCCCACCAGCCTCGCCCCCCTCGGGCCCCATATCGATGACCCAGTCGGCGCACTTGATCACGTCCAGATTGTGCTCGATGACGATAAGTGAACCACCCCCATCAATCAGTTTTCGAAATGCCGTGAGCAGTTTCGACACGTCGTCGAAGTGCAAGCCGGTGGTAGGCTCGTCGAGAATATAAAGGACACGGCTTGCCTGCGAAGGCTTGGCGTTTGCGTTGGCTGCGCGCACTTGCGACAGGTGTGCAGCCAGTTTAACGCGCTGTGCTTCGCCGCCGGAAAGAGTTGTGGCTGACTGACCAAGGCGCAGGTAGCCGAGCCCAATTTCGTCCAATACGGCAAGCTTTTCAAGCAGCCTCGTCTGCCCTGCAAAGAAGCGCAGAGCTTCCTTAACGGTCATTTGCAGGACATCGTGGATACTCTTGCTCTTGTACTGCACCTCGAGCACCCTTGCCTGGTAGCGTGTGCCGTTGCAGTCTTCACAAGGCAGTTCAACATCGGCGAGGAACTGCATCTCGACCGTGACCGTACCGTCCCCTTCGCAGGTGTTGCAGCGGCCCCCCGGCACATTGAATGAGAAGTGACCGGGCGTCAAAGCGAGACGCTTGGCTTCAGGTTGCGCGGCATACAACTCGCGGACCAGATCAAAGCCTTTGATGTATGTGATGGGATTGGAACGCGGGGTGCGGCCGATGGGGGTTTGATCAACGAGGACGACATCGTTGAGGCGCTCGACCCCGGTCAAAGACGTGAAAAGCCCGGAAGGGTCGGCGCCGTCGCTCTGGCCGAGCGCGCGAGCTACAGCACGGTAAAGCACCTGATGAACCAGCGTAGACTTACCCGAGCCCGACACACCGGTAATCGCCACCAGCAACCCGAGAGGAATTTCGACATTGAGGCCGTGCAGGTTATTGGCCGCGGCTCCGCGCAAAACGAGCCGTTCCTTCCCGGGTACGCGACGGCGTGTGGGCACAGGAATGGAGACTTGTCCGGAGAGATAGCGACCGGTAAGCGAGTTGGGATTGGCCTCGATCTCGGCAAGAACCCCTTCGGCCAGCAACTTGCCGCCAAACTCGCCCGCGCCAGGTCCCAGGTCAAGCAAGTGATCGGCCGCGCGCAACACATCGGCATCGTGCTCTACAACAATGATCGTATTGCCGAGATCGCGCAGTTCCTCAAGGATATGAATCAGCCGGGCCGTGTCTCGCGTATGCAGGCCAATCGAAGGCTCGTCCAAAACATAGAGCGCGCCCACCAGCCGCGAGCCCAGCGAAGTGGCCAATTGAATCCTTTGCGCTTCCCCGCCAGAGAGCGTTGAAGCCAACCGGTCGAGCGTCAGGTATTCCAGCCCCACCGCGTCAAGAAAACTGAGCCGCTGGCGTACCTCGTGCAAGATCGGACCGGCAATCTCCTCCTGCATGGGCGACAACTTGAGGGCATCAAAGAAGGCCTTTGCTTGGGAGATCGTCAAGGCCGTCGACTGACAAATACTTTGGCCGTTGATGCGGACACTCCGAGCCTCAGCACGCAGCCGCTGACCGCGACAATCCGGGCACTCGGCATAACCACGGTATTTGCTCAGCATCACCCGCACATGGAGCTTGTACTTCTTGCGCTCCATCTGCGCAAAGAATCCAAAAATGCCTTCAAAGCTACCCTTGCCGCGCAGCACAATTTCGCGCGCTCCTTCGGCCAGATCGCGCCAAGGAACATCAAGGGGAACACCCAACTCCGCCGCGTGCTTGCGTAGTTCGCTGTACCATGGCCGGTATTTAGGACGGTTCCATGGATCGATGGCGCCGTCAGCCAACGTGAGGGCCTTGTCGGGAATTACCAGGTTCAGATCGAAGTCGACCGTGTTGCCAAAGCCCTGGCAACGTGGACACGCGCCAAACGGATTGTTGAAGCTGAACAGGCGCGGCTCGGGCTCCTTACCGGGACGGTGACAGCTCTTGCACTCATAGTTGCCGGAGAATCGATGGCGCGGACGGTCAGCAATTTCGGTGCGCGGGACCTCTTCAAAGATGACTTCGCCACACTCGCGGTAGGCAATCTCGGCTGCGTCCACGATGCGCGCTCGGTTCTCCGAGCCGACTACAATTCGATCCAGGAGTACGAACACAGGAAGTGTGAAGTCCAGATCGAGCAACGACTCGGGGGTAGAGAACTCGAAAACGATTCCCTGCTGATAGAGACGGTTGAAACCTGAAGCACGCAACTCGAGCAGCCGCGCTCTGAGGACCTCGGTTAGCGGCGACTCAGGCATATTCTTTGCCGCAACTTTGGCACCTGTTTTTGGCGTCCGGCGGGCCGGCTTGGCTTCAGGAGCCACCACCGGAGTCTCATGCCGCACTGGAAAAAGTACGTTGAGCCTGGTTCCTTCTCCGAGCGCCAACGTGGCGTCTGCAATTTCGTCCATTGAATCGCGCTTCACGAATCCGTCGCAATGGACACAGTGCACCGTGCCGCAGCGGGCGTAAAGCAAGCGCAGGTAGTCGTAAATCTCAGTGGCTGTGGCCACGGTTGATCGCGGATTGCGCGTAGAGTTTTTCTGCTTGATTGCAATGGCCGGGGCCAGCCCGTCAATCAAGTCCACATCGGGCTTTTCAATTCGCTCAAGAAATTGGCGCGCATAGGCAGAAAGAGATTCCACATAACGACGCTGCCCTTCGGCATAGATCGTATCGAACGCCAGCGAACTCTTGCCCGACCCCGATACACCGCTGACCACCGTCAGCTTGCCATGAGGAATCTCACAGGAGATGTTTTTCAGGTTGTGCGTCCGCGCGCCGCGGATGATGATGGCGTCATTCAAAGGGAAGGCACCAGAAAGAAGTTGTCCGGCTGCGATGCTGAACCCTCGGCGAGCCTCAGAACGCAAACGGCCATTATTTATTATAAGGCCCGACGGGAATGGGGAAGTCGAAATACAACTAAGGACTGGACTTGCGCGTGGTGCCCCCCCCCCCCTCCGGAAGGCAACCTCGCCCTGAAGCTGCAGGCTTTCTGTGATCAGAATCGCGGTCTGAGATGTCAGACTGTTATTTTTAGACCCAACCAAGTTTGCCTTTCTGGAATCGTAATCACTTTGAATTGCCATCACCGAGAAATTGACGGCACCTTGTCGTGGTAGCAAAGGTCGTCTCCGACTTTGCGAATTGATTTGCGGTTCTGTCGGTGGTTGGTAAATTTTCTCACGTTCCGAAGCGTAAGTCTTTATGCCGTTTTCAACTCTTATCTCGACTGGATTCTGGAACTGATCGGTTAGGGTTGTCAGCTGCTGACAGTAGGGCTCCCCTGCGACGAAGAGTTGGTATCTTCCGTTCGCTCCCGTCAACCGCGGATTTTGGCAGTTTCTGTGCGTTGCAGGTGATGTGGGGCCAAGTAAACTGGTATTGAGGTATTCCGTGCTTCGTTTCGCCTTTTTCTCCCTGCTTTGCTTCGCATATTCCGGGTTTGCTCAGGATGCCGACCAGAGCCGAGCAACGCCCACGGGGCCCCTTCCGACTCCAGCGGCTGCACAACCGGTCCTGGATGCAGAAACGGCAATAGCAAAGGCTGACTGGAAGGCAGCTGAAGCCAAACTTGCGCCTTGGCTGATTGCCCATCCCGCCGATGCGACCGCACTCTTCGATGCGGGCTACATAGCCGACGCTCAGGACCGCAGGGATGATGCCGCCGGGCTTTACAAGCGAGCAATCGGGGCCAATCCGCAATCACTTGAGGCCCATCTTTCCCTCGGCTTGCTGCTGGCACGGCAGGGAAAATTCTACGAGGCCCGACCTGAACTAGCTATAGCCACCACTTTGGAAGCTGGAGACGCGGGTCCTGTGCTGAAGGCCAAGGCCTGGAGAGCGCTGGCCCGAATTGACGAGAAAGCCGATCCAACTGAGGCTTCAAACGATCTGCTGGAAGCTCTCAAACTCTCGCCGGAAACCATGGACGATACCCTGCTTGCGGCGAACCTGGCCGACCAGACCGGCCAATACGATGAGGCCGAAGCCGCATATCGCCGAGTACTGACCAAGGATCCAAGGTCCCCCGGCGCCAACGCCGGCCTAGCTCATCTTTTGATCGCGCACAAACACTTCCCAGAGGCGGAAACCCTGCTCCGAGCAGCGCTCGAGCAGATACCCGACGACCCCGCTCTCACCGCGCAACTGGCGGCCGTTCTGGCAGCCCAGAACAACGCCGAGGCGCTGCCACTGCTGGAAAAGCTCCATCGAGCCCAGCCCGAAGACTCGGCGATCTCGCGAATGCTTGCAGAAGTGCGTTCGGAAGCGGGCGATCCAGCCGGTTCAGACAGTCTCTATGTTGAGTTGCTCAAGGCCAATCCCGACGATCCCGATCTGCTGGTTGCGCACGGGCAAAATCTGTCCCATTTGGCCAAGCACAGTGAAGCTTTCAATGTGTTTGACAAGGCGACCAGGCTAGACCCCACAAATGCTGAAGGCTGGAGCGGGTTAGCCTATGCGGCTTCGAGAACGAATCAGCCCGAGATCACGCTTCACGCACTTACGATGCGATCAAAATATCTTGCGGAAGTGCCTGGAACTTATTTTCTTTGGGCGACCGCTTACGACACGCTTCACGACAAGGTGTCAGCGGCTAGCTATTACCATCGCTTTCTGGAGGCGTCCGCCGGAAAGTTGCCCAACCAGGAATGGCAGGCGCGGCAGCGTCTGAAATTGCTCGAGGGAAAACAGTAGAACGTGCAAGGATTCAGATCGGCGAGGGCTAATTCTCCAAGAGGCTGATTGCAGCAGTGGAAGGCGGGGTGCACAATTTTCCTGTTGCACAGCCAAAGGAAAGCACTCATAATCGCTGCCTGGGATGATACCGCATCCGCGGAGGTTCCTCATGAGGTGTTTAGTCAGGCTCGCGGCTTTCTTCCTCGTCTTTGCGGCCGGGGTGCCAGTCCATGCCTCGGGCTTGGATGACAAAACCCCAGATCAAAAAAGCATCGACGCACTGGAAGCGAGGGCCCAGCAAGCCCCACCTCGTGAACAGTGTTTCCTTTACGCCGAGCTGGTGCATCAATTGACGGAGTTCAGCGTCCGACAATACACCGCGGGCGACGTCGAGAAGTCAACCAGTCTGCTCCGGGATATTCAGCGGTTGGCGCGAAATATCCATTTATCCATGGCCGATGACAACAAACGAGTAAAGAATGCCGAGATACTTCTGCGCCACACCGCTTTTCGCTTGACCGAAATGCTGCACGCCAGCAGCCTTGAAGACCGCCCTCTGGTCGAGCAGACGCTGGCCCAGGTAAATCAGGCTCAAACGGATGCCATGATGGAGGTATTTCGCAAATAGGAGTCCTTCCAGAGCAGCGATTAGCTCTTTTCCTGGGTGGGCGCCACTTCATCCTTTTCATCAATTCCAGTAAGAGTCTGCCCCATTCAAATCTGCGCACTTTCCGTCGAGTCAAGACGTGTGCTTCAATGGGAGCGCGGAGTGTAATCATCGATGCGCTTTTTTGCAATGGTCCTAACCAGCCTGCTGTTTGCCTCCACTTTGCACGCGCAAAAGGGGAAGCTCGAACCGCTGAGCGAAGCGCAGATCGGCAAGATCGCCGATGCGGGCGGAGATCCAGATACACGGATCAAACTTTATGCCGCCTTCCTGGACGAGCATGCAGCTGTCATCAAGGGACTTATGAACCGCATGAAATCCGCCGCTCGAGTACAGCGGTTGGACAGCGAGCTGCTGAACTTTACGGCTCTGATGGACGAGTTGGGACAGAACCTCGACACTTACTCCGAGCGCCATGCCGATTTGCGCAAATCGCTGAAAGCGTTAACTGAAGCGACTCCACGCTGGCACAGCCTACTTCGCGCATTGCCCGGAGAGGCAGGCTTCGATTTGGAACGAAAGGACGCCATTGAGAGCGAGGAGGAACTTGCCGACCAAGCGACGCGGTTGCTGACCGAGCAAACAGAGTACTTCAGAGTACACAAAGATGAGGCGGGACAAGACCGGGCGGAGCCTAAATAGCATGGCCAGATACTGAGAAATGGGCCTCAGGCGGTCCTTTGGTCATTGGTGCAATCAGCTTGCACTTAGCTGTAGACTGTGAATAGTGGCTGCGGATTTTGTTCCCATCTTTCAGGAGGAGTACCGGGCGCTGCGCCCTAGAGCGCCGATTGCGCAGATTTCCGTTCGCTTCCGCCGGTTCACATCGCTGAACACCACGATCAGGCTCCGCGAGGGCCAGATTCACGTGAGTCTGTCTGATCTTCTGGAGGGAGCGCCTGAAAGTGTAATCCGCGCGATCGCGCACATTCTGTTGGCAAAGCTCTACAGAAAGCCGATCGATGCCACTCAGAACTTGCGTTACAAGCGATTTGCATCCAGCACGGCGGTAACACGGCAAACTGAATTGATCAGAGGAGCGCGAGGGAATAAGCGATTCTTCGGGCCGGAGGGCCGGTTCTATCACCTGGAAGAGGTCTTTGACTCGCTGAATGTGCAGTTTTTCGGCGGTTTGTTGGGCAGGCCCCAACTGACCTGGAGCGAGGGAATGGCCAAGCGGTCGCTCGGCCATTACGATGCGGCACACAATACCATTGTTGTAAGCCGTGTTTTCGACCGCCCTTCAAGCCCCCGTTACGCCGTTGAATACCTGCTTTACCACGAGATGCTTCATTTGAAACACCCTGTGCGCATGCGAGGACTGCGACGGTGCGTGCACTCGCGTGAGTTCAAGGCAGAGGAGGCACTTTTTCCGCAAATGAAAGAGGCACAGGCGTTTATCAAGCGATTATGAGTACAATTTTGTTTGCGGGACGGCAATTCGATGCGTGAGCTTCGAACTACACAGCAGGATTCACGAACGCATCTTTTTGTGGTTCCATCCCCGGACGTGTGGCTGCCCAAATGACCAAGACGATGCCAGCAAGAACTGAACTTGCTGCGGCAATTTGCGCATTGGATAACCCCCAAAGCACCTTGGGGTTGCGACGGAGAAATTCCACCAGGAAACGCGCTAATCCGCTCAGCAGAAGGTACTCGCCGACGATGGCACCCGCCCCCCTTGGTTTGCCGCCGCGAAACCATAACCAAGCAGCGATCAGCAGCCCCGCAGCAAACTCGTAGAGAGGTGTGGGATGCACCCTGACAAGGGTCGGCTCTATGCCGTCCGGAAAGCTCATGCCCCACGGAAGTCTGGTTGGGATCCCATAACAGCCATCCCCGGAGAGAAAGCAGCCGATGCGCCCGATTCCGTATCCAATGGCCGCCGCCGGAGCAGCCAGATCGAGGGTCCGAAGGCCGCCAATGCGGGACCACAAGCCCTGAAAGACCAGCGCAGAAATTCCGAATATAAGGCCGCCAAACCAGGCAAATCCAGCCGAATCCCAAAGTACACTCCAGCTTTGCTCACGGAATTCGAGGGGGGTATCGATGACGTGCCAGAGCTTGGCCCCGACAATGCCAGCAACCACAACGACAGCAACCATCCCGACCGCATCGGCGTTGACGCGGGCCCGACGGAAGCCTCGGTCCATGACAAAAGCCGCAACCACGGCTGCCACCCAAAGCATCAGCCCGAAGGTCGGCACACTCAGCCGCCAGATGTGAATGTAAGGCAACATATTCCCTCAAGTATAGACGCCTTAGCGAGCTCAGCAGAGTACCTTTGCCTGTCTTCGCGAAGTTCCGGCCGCGATTTTCACAGACACCTTCAACTGATTAGCCGCGATTCGCGCGATACTGTGTGCATGGCTACCACGACCTATCAGGGACTTGAGGTCCTCTACACTCGCCAACAAATCGCTGAACGCGTTCAAGAGATGGGCGCTCAAATCACGCGGGACTTGAACGGTGAAAAACTGGTAATGGTGGGAGTGCTGAAAGGCGCGGCGCCTTTTCTTGCGGACCTGGCGCGTGCGGTCCAGGCAGACGCCACATTCGACTTTGTCGCGGTTTCCAGCTACGGCAACGGTCAGCGATCCTCCGGTGCGGTCAAACTGATCAAAGATCTCGACGAGCCGATTGAAGGCAAGAATGTACTCGTGGTCGAGGACATTCTGGATACCGGGTTAACGCTCTCCTATTTGCGCAAGCTCTTGTTGCAGCAGCATCCCAAGTCTTTGCGAATCGCCACACTCCTTGATAAGCCTTCGCGCCGATTGGAGAAGATCGAGGCCGACTATGTCGGATTTGCGATTCCAAACCTCTTTGTGATCGGATACGGCATGGATTATGCCGAGCGCTACCGGAATCTGCCTGACATATGCCTGATGACCCCCGAACATCCGGAATGAGCTGCTTGGGTTGGCGCGTCCTTTCCGGCAGGAAGTCGGCACCTTTTAGAGCCCTTTGCGGGAGCAGCCGCCTGGTTTGGAATTGAGGTTCCGCCTAAGCGCGGGTTTCCGATTGGGATTCCATTGGCAGTTCTTGGAGGATCCCCTTAAGCCCCTGTCGAATTCTGCCGATGAAGTGAGAGTGTCAAACCAGATTGCGTGCGATTGAAAGGGCGCAGCCGGGCTCATCCTTGCGTCTGGCACCCGGCAGTTCCAGACTCTGTGGCGAGGGGTCAGGCGGGACGAGTTGACAACGAGTGAACTCCGGGTGACAGAACCACCGACTGCACGAACTGCCCCATTCAGCAAGATTGGCGGAAGCACGAGGAAAATCAATGGGAATGACAGTTCTGGTTGTCGACGATTCGGTCACCATGGTGCTAAGCCTGAAGACCACACTGAACATGAACGGATTCGAGGTGGAAACCGCGAACAACGGCCAAGCCGCGCTTGAGAAGCTGAAGAGCGGGATTAAGCCGAATCTGATTCTCACTGACATCAATATGCCGGTTATGGGCGGTCTTGAGTTGATTGGGCAGGTGCGCAGTCTTCCCGGATTTCGGTTTACTCCGATTCTGACGCTGACGACTGAGAGCGAGGCATCGAAGCGCGACGAGGGCAAGCGGCTTGGAGCAACCGGCTGGCTGGTAAAGCCGCTTTCAGGAGAGGACCTTGTCAAGGTCATCAAGAAGGTACTGCCGGGAGCCTGACAAGTTCCTGACTGCAACCTGCGCGACCGGGCGAGAATTACTGGGCGATGGCGAGACACGAGAAGATCCCGTGAGCGAATTGAGCGAACGGCAAGGGAATCCTGGCGGCTCATCTGGATCGCTACAGATCGCCGGCCAGACAAAGACCCAAATCCAGGTTGCCGCGGGCGGTGCGAAGCAGCATCAGGGCCGGTTGGGCAATCGAACTGTTCTGAAAGGACGGTTACGATTCGGCTGGATTCGGGTTTGCTGGTCGCAAATCTGCGCGTAAACTGGATGGATGGCGGATATTCAGCGCAGGAAAACCCCTACAGTCAAAATCGGACAGGTACGCGTGGGCTGGGAGGTTCCGGTCGTCGTGCAGTCGATGACCAACACCGACACGGCAGACGTTGCAGGAACCATTGAACAGGTTGCGGCACTGGCGCTGGCCGGGAGTGAGATTGTCCGGGTGACGGTGAACAACGAGGAATCGGCGGCAGCCGTTCCTGCGATTGTTGAGGCCCTGGACAAGCGCGGAATTCGCGTGCCGATTGTGGGCGACTTCCACTATAACGGCCACCTGTTGTTGAAGAAGTTCCCTGCGGCGGCCCGGGCGCTCGCCAAGTACAGGATTAACCCTGGTAATGCGTCAATCGGCAAAAAAGATAACGACAACTTCCAAACGATGGTGGAGTGCGCCGTCGAGAACCAGAAGCCGGTACGCATCGGGGTCAACTGGGGATCGCTGGACCAGCAACTGCTTACGCGCATGATGGACGAGAACAGCAAGCAGGCGCAACCGCTGCCGGCGCGCGACGTAATGATGGAAGCGATGGTGGTGAGCGCGCTAGAGTCAGCAGCAGCCGCCGAACGATTCGGCCTCAGACGCGACCAGATCATTCTCTCGGCTAAGGTGAGCGGGGTCCGCGACTTGATTGATGTGTACACGAACCTTGCTGCGCGGTGCGATTACGTGCTGCATCTGGGACTGACAGAAGCAGGCATGGGCGCAAAGGGGCTGATTGCTTCAACAGCAGGCCTGGCGCCCTTGCTGCTGGCCGGCATCGGCGACACGATTCGCGTGAGTTTGACACCGAAACCGGGTGGCGACCGGACCGAAGAGGCTCAAGCCGCGCAACAGATTCTGCAATCGCTCTCGATTCGCAGCTTCATGCCTCAGGTGACCAGTTGCCCTGGCTGCGGACGAACCACCAGCACGTACTTCCAGGAGTTGGCCGAGCAGATCCAGAGCTACCTCAGGGCGTCGATGCCGGAGTGGCGCAAGCAGTACCCCGGAGTGGAGGAGTTGAAGCTGGCGGTAATGGGGTGCGTTGTGAACGGGCCGGGCGAATCGAAGCACGCCAATCTGGGCATCAGCTTGCCGGGCACGTTCGAGGAACCTAAAGCACCGGTGTATGTGGACGGGAAGCTTTACACGACGCTGAAGGGTGACACGATTGTGGCAGAGTTCAAGCAGATTCTGGATCGTTACGTCGAGAGTCATTACGGGTCAGGAGCCAAGAGTGGGGAATTGCTTAAGGCGCGCTGAGGCCGACCTTCGACTGCCCGTTTAAACGGCTAGAGTATCAGGGGAGAACTCCCTGAAGTCCTAATTGGAAGTGCGTCGCTCTTTTCCATCTCTCCCTTCCCGGTGTAAGCTCGATGCATCGTTCTAGGAGGGGGTATGCTGTGCGCTCATGGGCGCTGACTCTGGCAGTCTTTCCAGCGTTGTGTTTTGGCAGCGCGCAAAAGCAGTGTGTTTCCGCTAATGAGGCCTCAAAACTTTTGAACAAAGACGTCTGTGTTTCGGCGCATATTTTCGACGTAGTGCAACTTCCGGATGGAACACGGTTTCTGGACGTGTGCGCGCCGGAGACTCCGGATGAAAATTGCCGATTTACCGTGGTGAGCCTTTGGGAGGATCGCGATGAAGTGGGTGAATTGCGTAAATACCGCGATATGGATGTGCACGTGCGCGGAATTGTTCGATCTACCCATGGCCGTGCGGGAATTCTGCTGAGCCATGCGCGTCAATTCTACGGTGGACCGCCCAAGTTCAAGCCCAACCCGAAGTTGATCCGCGGATTCAGCGCCGAAGAAGGCAGGCCCGCAGTGCGCGATCCTAACCTTCGCGCGCAGGGCGGGCAGCGGGGCTTCATGAACAGCCGCAACCAGGAGACGCTGCCGGACAAGTAAAACCAGAGTCACCAGCCGCGGCCGGCATGGCGGCGGAGTTCGCGGAGCGGATAGTATGTCCCGCGCCAAACGACGCCGTTGCGGGCCAACGCGAGAAAGACGGAGCGCAGCGTGGCAAACAGCACGATAGATGTTGCCGGTGCAAAGAAGAGCGCCATCCATGGCGAAACCTGAGTGGCCCTGCGGTACGCGAGATAGACCGTCGCAATGGACAAGTAAACGAGCAGGCCGGCTGCTGACGTCCACCCTCCGGCAACCAGGGCAGCCAGTGGCACAACGACCTGGATGCCGAGACCCAGCGCAGCGAGAAGAGCAACCCCAAGGCGAAAGCGGTAAATGGCAAAGGCGTTCTTTTCGGCAAGACGAACGATGCTGAACGCGCCCTGAAGCCAGCGGATTCGGATCAGCCCAGGACCGATGACTACGCGCTGCGCATAGCCGCCACGCTTCACAAGCCATCCCAGGCGCAGGTCATCCACCACATCCATCCGCAGCGCCTCAAAGCCGCCGAGGTGTTCGTAGACTTCACGGCGGATGAGATTGAAAGTGCCGGAGCCGACAAAGTCTCCGGCGCGCGGGTCGGCTACCTTCCACAAACGGAGCTTCCACTGCCCCAGGGTGCTCATCGCGGCCAGAAGGGCGGCCTCGGCGGCGGTCTTGAGAATGATCGTGGGAACCAGCACCAAATGGTCCGCATTCCGGGCCAGAGCATGGCCAAGGCTCAGTTCGAGAGCCCGAGGATGGAAGATAACGTCCGCGTCCGTGAAGAGCAGCCAAGGCGACGTGGCCTGCATTGCCGCCAGGGCCATGGCGTGCGGTTTTCCAAGCCAGCCGGCAGGCAACTCCTGGACGTGAATCACCTGCAAACGATGCACGCCATCGCCGTGTGTAACGCTGGAGGCGAACTGGTTGAGGATTGCGCCGGTGCGATCGCTGGAACGGTCATTGACGGCAATGATCTGAAGCCGCAAGCCAGTTGAAGCGAGAAGAGATTGCAATGAAGCCTGGATGGATTCTTCTTCGTTACAGGCGGGCACAATGACGGTCAGATGCGTATTCACGCCTTCAGGCAAAGAGGGCAAGGCGCCTGGGTCTATGCGTGTGAGGTCGGGGAGCGTTGGCATTCCCCGCAGCGCCGCCAACGCCTGACCGAGCCAGCCCAGAGCAATCAGCCAACTGAAGACCAGGAAAATCGATGGTGCGAGGTGCGCCAATCCCATGTTCCGAGTATCTCAGAAGGTGTAGAGGCAGGGCGCAAAGGCTCGAGGCCCAGGCTAGCTCAGGGCATCTCGGGCTCGCCCCTCAGGGGCGGCGCAAAGCGCGCGCCATTCCAGAGGATCAGGCAGGAAATGACCAGGAAGACAAGAGTGGCGCCGAGGCCGATGCGGAGGGTGGAGCGGTCAGAGATGGCGCCGATGATCTGCGGTGAAAATGTGTCGCCAAAACAATGGATGAAGAAGAGGTTGAGGCCGATGGCAGTGGCACGAACCGAAGCGGAGACGGAGTTGACAATGGCAGCGTTGAGCGGACCGGTATTGAGGAAGAGGAAGAACTCGGCCGCAAAGAGAGCGGGGATAGACCAGGCATGGGGGCCGAAGAAAAGCAACGCACCACAGGGTAGGGTGAGAGCGACACTCCAGAAAGAGAGCAGGTAAAGGGCGCGGTCGTTGGTGCGGAGCCAACGCTGTGCGATCCAACCACCGGCCAGGGTTCCGGCAATGCCGTCAATGACGGTAATGGCGCCTACGGTGAGACTGGCATTGCCGACCGACAGGCCGGCGGAGCGATGCAGAAAGGTGGGTACCCAGGCGGAGATGCCGCCCATGGCAAATGTGAGCGTGGCCAGGCCAAAGGTAGCGGAGAGGTAGGCGGGATTGGTAAAGAGTCCAAGGAAGGTGGTGCGGCTTACGGTTGGGCGGACGTGATCGCTGGAGCCGCGCACCGGCTCGCGACCGAACAATCCGTAGAGAGCGGCGACGAGGAGACCGGGGATGGCACAGAAGAGAAACGGCGCACGCCAGCCCCACAGCGATCCGAGTTCCCCGCCTGCCACGTAGCCGAGGGCGGCGCCGACGGGAATGGCGAGATAGAAGATGGAGAGGATTCGATTACGGTCGCGCTCAGGATAGAAATCGGCCAGGACAGCAGGGGCAAAGATGCCGAAGGTGGCCTCGCCAACACCGACCAGGGCATGGCGCAGATAGAGTGTCCAGTAGTCGTGGACCCAAGCGGTGCCGAGGGTCGCGACACTCCAAAGAACGGCGCCGGCAATGATGAGGGGCTTGCGGCGAAAGCGGTCGCCGAGCCAGCCGCTGGCGGGGGCGGCAACCATGTAGAAGAGAAACAGAGCGGTGGTCAGAGCGCCCATTTGCTGGTCGGTAGAGTTGAACTCGCGCTGGATGAGGGAGACTTCACCCGGGAGGATGTAGCGGTCAATGTAGTTGAGGAGGTTCAGGGCAATCAGAAGCAAGAGTGTGACTGCGGCGGGGCTCATTCTGGGGCGGGATGGCTGGGGAATGTTGGGCAAGGGGATTTTTCCACAATGGAGCTTTACCACGAATATCACACGGGGGTAGGGAAATGCCTGTTTTTTGCTTATGGATGGGACCGGTGGAATTATCTATAGAGGGAAAGACAAGAAGAGGCCGGAAGAACGGTCTTCAGCTGTTTGCTGGAGCTTTACACCGTAGTGCTCTAACCCGGCACTCCAAGGGCTCACTCCGCGCGCTCATGATTGAGTGTGTCAGGACTTTTCGTTAGGGCGAGGCCAGCGAGCTTCTACTGTCGTGCCGATTCCACCGCGGGGGCGGAATACGCCGTGGACAATTGCCCAGACAGGGTTGCAGGCCTTGACGATATCTTCGAGGACCTGGTTGACAATGTTTTCCTGGAAGATGCCGAGATTACGGTAGCTGAACAGGTACTCTTTGAGGGACTTAAGTTCGAGGCAGCGTGCGCGTGGCATGTAACGAATGGTGAGAATACCGAAGTCCGGCAGACCGGTTTTGGGACAGACCGAAGTCAGTTCTGGATCGTCAATGATGATTTCGTAGCCGGGGAACTGGTTTTGCCAGGTTTCGATGGCAGGGAAGGCGAAATCGAGGCCAGCCTTGGCGTGATCGTCGGTATAGCGCGGTTGCAAAGCCATGTCCTGATTGTACGAGTGCGGGGGTAGGCGCGCCAGATCAGGGAGGGGTAGATTTTTCTGAGCCGGAGCGCTTGTTTCCGAGTCCTATATACTGACTTTGGTTGCCCGAATGACTCCAGAAAGAACGACATCTATCCGGCTTTGGATGTGGCGGGGCTTGGCTGTGCTCCTGATCGTGGTGTTTTTCACGGTTCGTGCACTCACCAGGGACCGGGTTCCTGTGCGCGTCGCACAGGCGGCTCATGTCCCGTTGACCAGTACCGATAGCACCAATGGTCGCGTCGAGCCTGAAGCGAACTACCAGATGTACAGCCCGATTGCGACAACTGTGAAGGCGGTGTTCGTACAGCCGGGGGACTTAGTTCCGGCAGGCAAGCTTCTGATGGTGCTTGACGATTTGGATGCGCGGGCCAAGTTGGCGAGCGCGGAGAGTGGCCTGAAATCTGCGCAGGCGGCGTTGGAAGCCGCCACCCATAACGGTACGCAACAGGAGCGTCAGATGGCTGACGCGGAGATTGCCCGGGAGAAACTGGAGCGTAACCAGGCCCAGACAAACCTGGAAGCGCTTGCCAAGCTAAATGCGTCGGGAGCTGCCTCGCAAAGTGAAGTAGCAGGCGCACGCGAGCGGCTACAGGGGGCCGTAGCTAGCCTTAGCGCGTCCGAACGGAACGCCCAGAGCCGCTATTCTCCGGCAGAGGTGGAGCGGGCACGGGCTGCGTTGGCCGAATCCGCTGCTAACCTGGCAGCAGCACGGCAGGTGTTGAGCCGAACCGAGGTGCATGCCCCTGTCGCGGGGACGGTCTACAGCGTAAATGTGGGGCACACAGAGTTTACAGAACAGGGCAAGTTGCTCCTGCAAATGGCTGACCTGAGTAAAGAGCGGGTACGCGCCTATTTTGACGAGCCGGACCTTGGGCGGCTGGCGGTGGGCCAAGAGATTCAGATTAAGTGGGACGCAAAGCCTGGCCGTATCTGGAAAGGCCATATTGAGCGGACACCGGTGACCGTGATTACCTATGGAACGCGCAACGTAGGCGAGGTGCTGGTGCAAATCGATGAACCCGACAGCGGGTTGCTTCCTGACACGAATGTGACCGTCACGGTGACCACGTCGAGCGAACCGAATGCGCTGAGTATTCCCCGCGAGGCATTACACTCGGAGAACGCTAAACCCTTTGTGTATAAGGTTGTGGATGGCAAGCTACAAAGAACCGATGTGACCACAGGAACGATCAATCTGACCCAGGTCGCCATTCTCTCCGGTCTGAGGGAGGGAGAGTCGGTCGCAGTCGGGACAACCAATGGACAACCCCTGCAAGAGGGGATTCCGATCAAGGTTGTGCGGTGACCGGTTTGAGCCTAGTGGCATCGGGATCGCGTGCGGCTGTGCTAGCCGTATCGGTAACCATGGTTGCGGCCGGGGAGTTTGCTCCACAGCCACTAGCCCAGGCCAACGCAGCATTGCAGGCCGGCGAGGCGGACAGGGCACTGGCACTACTGCGATCTTTGCCGAACAACGGCATTGGCTTGGCAGAGGCGAACAATCTTCAGTGTCGGGTGCTCTACACACTGGAGCGTTGGGATGAGGCAGTGGCAGCTTGCGAGCGAGCTGTGAAACTCGAAGAGCAGAACTCTGGCTTTCACATGTGGCTGGGAAGGGCGCTCGGTGAGAAAGCCAGCCGGGCTTCTTTTTTGAACGCTTTTTCATTGGGTAAGCGTGTGCGCATGGAATTTGAGGAGGCGGTGCGTGTGAACCCCCGCAACGCTGAGGCTCTGGCAGACTTAGGAGAGTTTTACCGCTCAGCGCCGGGGATCATTGGCGGCGGACTCGACAAAGCAGAACGAGTGGCCAGACAACTAGACATCGTGGACCAGGCCCGCGCACACGAATTGCTTGGTCGCATTGCGGAAGAACGCAAGGACTTTGGCAGTAGCGAACGTGAATACAAAGAGGCGATTGCGGCAAGCCCACATCCGGCATTTCGGTGGACAACTCTGGCGGATTTTTATAGCCGCAGGCAGCGCTGGCCAGAGATGGATTGGGCAATCCAGAGTTGCGTGACAGCCGCGGAACAAGACAAGTATGCCGGCGTTCCGCTTTTCGACGGAGCATCATTGCTTCTGAATGCGAACCGGGATTTGCCACTGGCAGCGAAAATGATGGAAAAGTATCTGGCAGGCTCGGCAAAGACTGAGGAGGCGCCGGCATTCGTGGCTTACACGCGTTTGGCCAGGATTAAGGCAAGGCTGGGCGACCGGGCATCCGCAGAGCGAGAGCAGGCCGCCGCGCTGGCGCTGGCAAGTGAATACAGGCCGGCGCAGGATTTGGGTATCCAGGAAAACAGGCATTGAACGAAAGAGTCTATGTGAAGATGAGACGAGAGCCCCGCGGCGCCTGGACACACATCCTGATGGGGATGACGCTGGCAGCTGGCCCCGGCCTGTTTGTCGCTTCGCCTGCTGCGCTCGTGGCGCAGGTGTCGCTGGCCACGGTTGTGGATCTGGCGCAACGCAACTCTGACGCAGTCAGAATGGCAGATGCCGACGTACAAAAGGCTGCCGCTGCCCTTGCGGAAACCCGCGACGCGTACATTCCCAGTTTCGGCATCGGCTCAACGGTCGGCTATTCGCACGGTTTTCCCACTGGTCAGCCATCTGTAGGCAACGCGAGCATGCAGTCGCTGGTCTTCAGCTTTTCCCAACGCCAGTACATGAAGGCTGCCCACGCCAGCCTTGAGGCCGCCAATCTCGGCCTCAAGGAAGCACGCGAGCAGGTGGCGCTGGATGCCTCCACCACCTATATTGAACTCGACACCGTAGACCGCGAGTTGGAAGCGGCCCATCAGCAGGAGGCATTGACCGGGAGCCTGCTCAGGATTGAGCAGGAGCGCACCGAGGCCGGCATCGATTCGGATCTCGATCTCTTGCAGGCCCGCCTGACAGCAGCCAAACTCAAGCTACAGCGACTGCACCTTGAAACCCGCGCAGTAACGCTAGCCAAGCAACTTGCCAGCCTCACAGGGCTTCCAGTCGGTTCCGTCCTTCCTGACCGCGCAAGCATCCCTGAGATCCCTACCGTGACTGCCGGCCAACCGGCCCACACACTGCCAGGAACCGAAGGTGCCGGTGCGCTTGCCCGCTCCAAGCTGTACCGGGCCCGCGGGGACAACCTATCGTGGCGACGGCCGATGATCGGTTTCGGTGCGGTCTACAACTACGACTCCAACGAACTGAATAACTACGCGCAGTTCTACCAGCCCAACACGTTCACCCCCAATAACGTCAGCTTTGGTCTTCAGATCACAGTTCCGTTCTTTGACTTCGGCCTTCGCGCCAGGGCAAGAGTTTCGGCAGCCGACGCACTTCGCGCCAGGGTTGAAGCCGAGCAGGCCCAGCACCAGAACGACGAGCAGATCGCCACCCTGACCAGCAGTCTCCGCGAGTTGGACGCCTTGGCCGAAATCGCGGATCTAAAGCAGCAGATCGCCAGCGAAGAACTCAAGGCTGTGCTTGCTCAACTAGAGTTGGGCAACGGCGCCGCCGCCGGTCCAGGCGCTCCGCCACAACTAACCCCCAAGGCAGAGCAGTTGGCACGCGTCGACGAACGGCAAAAGTTCGTGGACGCGATGGATGCCGGGTTCGACCTGGCCAAGACCCGGTTGACCCTGCTACGCGCGCTTGGTCACATGGAGGACTGGCTGCAGGAACTGCACCCGAAGTAACCTGCGACCTCAAAATTGGCGAAATGTTAGAATAGAAGGGATGACAATGCCCCTGAAGACACTTTTGCTGAACCCGCCCTCGTTCGAGAATTTTGACGGCGGCGCAAGTTCGCGCTGGCCAGCAACTCGCGAGATTGAGTCCTACTGGTACCCTGTGTGGCTGGCATATCCAGCCGGCTTGCTGGAGGGCTCGCGCCTTCTGGATGCCCCACCGCATCACGTTTCGGCGGAAGAAACCATCAATATTTGCAAGGACTACGAGTTCTTGGTCCTGTTTACCTCTACAGTCGGCTGGGAAGGTGACCAACGGCTTGCCGAAGCAATCAAGGCAGCCAATCCGTCAATCCGGATCGCGTTTGTAGGGCCGCCTGTAACCACGTCCCCTGACAAGGCACTGAACGAGTGTGCGGCACTCGACTTCATTTGCCGCCGCGAGTTCGATTACTCGGTTGTGGAGTTTGCCCAAGGCAAGCCTTTGAGTGAGATTCTTGGGATCAGCTACAAGCAGAACGGGACGATTGTGCACAACGCGGATCGTCCACAGGTGGAAGACCTGGACGCTATGCCATGGGCAACGAAAATCTACAAGCGCGACATGGATGTGACTCGCTATAACGTGCCGTTCCTCCTGCATCCCTACATTGCGCTATACTCGACTCGCGGCTGCCCTGCGCAGTGCACTTTCTGCCTGTGGCCACAGACGCTGAGCGGACACGCGTGGCGCAAGAGATCGACCGACGACGTGGCGGCGGAACTCGCTTGGGCGAAGGCGAACTTCCCTGATGTGAAAGAGTTCTTCTTTGACGACGACACCTTCAATATTCAGAAGGTGCGGACAATTGAATTGTGCGAGAAGCTAAAACCGCTGAACTTAACTTGGAGTTGCACATCGCGCGTCACCACCGACTACGACACGCTGAAGGCCATGAAAGAAGCAGGCTGCCGGCTGCTTATTGTCGGATTCGAGTCGGGCGATCCGCAAATTTTGAAGAATATCAAGAAAGGTGCAACCGTAGAACGTGCGCGCCAATTCTGCAAGGATTGCCATGACCTGGGATTAACCATCCACGGTGACTTCATCCTTGGCCTGCCCGGCGAAACCAAGGAATCAATCCGCAACACAATCAATTTTGCCAAGTCGCTGGACGTGGAAACCCTTCAAGTTTCAATAGCCCACGCGTATCCAGGCACGGAGTTTTACGACTACGCCAAAGCCAATGGCTTCATTGTGAACACTGCAGCAATGAGCGATGAGGGCGGGCACCAAATGGCACATATCGAGTACCCCGGTCTGCCCACGGACTACGTTTTGGAGATGGTGCATCGCTTCTACGATGAGTACTACTTCAGGCCAAAGGCGGCGTTTCGTGTTGTGTGGAAAGCCTTTGTGAATCGCGACCTGCCTCGTCTCTACGTTGAAGCAAAGGCATTTCTGAAGTTACGCGCGCAGCGCAACAAGATGGTAAAGACGGCGCGTAGCCATCAGCCCAAGCCGCCTGCCGCGGCAGGTGCTGGCGCGTAGCAGTCGCTCTTTTTACCCCAAGGAGGGCGGCGTGATAATGATCGCGTCAGCCCTCCTTTTTCTTGCAGGCACACGAAGGAAAATGCTTCGCACTCATGGCTCATCTTAAACTCTCGCCGTGGCAATACATGGTGTTAGCACTGGTTGCGATCTGTGCGCCACTGGGCGACACCTTCTTGTCGCGAGGCATGACCCGCCTTCCTGCTGTCTCGCTCGACCGTCCTGGCACCCTGATCACGGCGGTCTTTACACCGTGGATTGCTTTGGGCATAGTACTGCTTATCGGCTTTTTTGCAAGCTATCTCACTGCACTCTCCTGGGCAGACCTAACGTATGTGCTGCCGGCTACGGCGTTCGGCAATGTGATTGTTGCTCTGCTCTCCCGTTTCTGGTTGCATGAACCAATATCGCTTGAGCGCTGGACTGGGATCGCGCTGATTACCCTTGGCGTCAGTTTCGTTGCGCAGGGACCATCTCTAACTCAAAGAACCGCGCCCCCACCTGAACAGGACCCGGTACAATGACAGTTTCCAACCCTGCCACGCAACCTGGATTCTGGGGCTCAGCCGCAATGATTGCATCCATTGTGCTCAGTTCTACAGCTGGTGAAGTGCTTACCGCCGCAGCAATGAAGTCCATTGGTGATCTCGACGAAATCCGCGCCCACTCTGGAATGAAGGGCGCTATTCGAGCTGTTCTCACCTGCCCGTTGTTCTTCTCAGGCGTCAGCTTCCTCGCGCTCGCATTCTTCAGCCTGCTCTTCGCCTTGAATCACCTGAACCTGAGCCTTGTTGCTCCGGCCTCGGCCTCCCTTACGCTAGTCACCAATGCTATTGCGGGCAAAGTCTTCCTAAAGGAAGATGTTGATCGGCGTCGCTGGGCCGCGGCTGTCCTGGTATGCATTGGAGTCTATCTGCTGGCCCATTGATCTCTGCAAAACCAAGGAACGGGTCATTTTATTGCCTGAGTCTTGGCAATAATGATTTTCTCCCAAGGCTGCTTATTGCGCAGAAGAACTATATATGTCTCTATAGACGCGTGACTAGCAGGCTAGTCAAACCGCGCCGCCCCAAATCCGGCTCAAGGATCATCTGCGGTCGCCCAATGCTTGCACACAATCCCTCCGCTGCCAAATGGCCCGACCGCGCCGCGCTCTCCATCGTGGAAGGCCATCCAGTTTGTACCCAGTCGCCGGCAAGAAACAGATGAGGCCATGGCGATGCAGTGGATGGGCGCCAAGTATCAATTCCGGGTTGAACGCCGAAGGTAGCGCGGACTTCCTTAATCAGCGCGGCCTTCTCGAGACGCGCCTCTCTTACACGCGGAAAGAACTCCGCCAGCTCGTCGAGCGCTACTTGAATGGCAGCCTGGCGAGGCAGCGCCGCGAAGGCTCGCGTGGCACTGACAACGATCTCTACATAGTGACCGGGGCGGCCGGTCTGCAAGAGTGACTGGTTATACATCCAATGAATCTCGCGGTCCAACAATACCGCGTGTTCAAGATCGCTAATCTCGCGATCAAACCAGAGATGCACGCTGCAGATAGGCCAGTGCTCCAGATTCTCGATCTGCCTGGCTAATTTTTCCCGCCCTTCTTCGACAGGAAGATGCGGCAATAGATTTTGCGTCGCTTCAAACGGCAATGCCAGCACCACGAATTCAGAAACGACTTCACCACTGCGCGTGTACACTGTCCATTGGCTTGTGCGCTCATCCCAAGCAGCCCCTTCAACGTGTTCGCTGAGCTGGATATTTCCCCCGCGATCTGCAAGAAATGATGGCACATTTGCATAGAGGTCACTTAATGGGACGCGACTCATGCCCATGCTGCCCGCCTTCGCGGAATAGAGAAATAGCTCGCGGATGACTTTGGCGGCGTAAGGCAGAGCGATTTCATTGATGTCGGCGTTCAAGGCACTGGCAATCACTAACCGCCAAAAGCGATTCATTGCCCCCTCGGTCTGCTTGTGTCGCCTCAGCCAGTCACCGAGCGACTCACCGGTATCCTCCATCGCGTTCTGCTTCATCATCGCCTGCATGGCCCAGCCCAGCGCCAGCTTGTCTTTAAAATCAAAGGCTTTTGCACTGAGAAAACTCGGGGCACTGTGCAATGGAGCTGGTAACCGCAGAGGACCGAGGCGGAATGGACCGAGACGTGACCTGCGCCCGCCGGGCTCAATCATCGTCATGTCGCTGGTCCAGTGGATTCGGTCCGCAACTCCGATGCGACGATAGAAGCTGATGAGGTTCGTACAGCAGCCGAAGAGCACATGCTGGCAGTTGTCAATCACCTCGCCAACACCGGGATGCAGATAGGAACTGGCACGGCCTCCGAGGTAGCCTCGGCGCTCTATCAGGTTCACGCGGATCCCAGCCTCGGCGAGGGCACAGGCCGCACTCATGCCGGCGACTCCGCCGCCGATCACCGTAACGGTCTGGATTGGACTATCAGCCATTCGAATCAGTCCAAGACCTTTCAATCACCGTGTTAGCCAAGGCGGGCCAGCCCCAGGCGGGCAACGCCCACCATCATGATGCTTAGCTTTTGAACCATAGGCACTCTCGCCCTGTGCGAAAAAACATCGTAGCCGCTGCGTTCAATTCGCTTGAGGAGCGCATGGTAGATGCTGACGAGCACCCAGAGCGCGGGACGGCTTTGGTGGTCGATGAGTGGCAGCAGCATCTGCGCAGATTCATAGAACTTCTCTGCCCGCAGGGCAATTTCTGCCAGCAGTTTGCACTCATTCGTGGTTGGCGGCGCACTTCGCGGCCGATGGAGCAGAGCGTCCAGTTCTACGCCATGCGCGCCTAGATCCTCAAGTGGAATATAGACGCGATTGCGTGCCGCATCCTCGGCAACGTCCCTGAGAATGTTCGTGAGTTGGAAGGCGATGCCTGTCTCCTCAGCAAGTTTTTCAGCGTGTGAATCGGTATAGCCAAATATGCGAATGCAAACCAGACCGACAACGGAGGCTACCAGGTAGCAATAGCTGTAGAGGTCACTGAAGGTGGCGTAGGTGTCCGTCCCAGCCGTTGCCTCTTGTTTCAGGTCCATGGTGACACCAGCCACCAAATCGTCCAGTAAGTGAAGCGGAATGGAGAAGCGCACCGTTGCATCGCGAACGGCTATGAAGACGGGATCGGTGCCGGCAGCGCCCTTGCAAACGGCGTGCCATTCGGCCAGCCAGTCCTCGATGCGGGCGCGGCGCAGTGGAACCGGAACGCCTTCGTCGTCGGCAAGATCGTCAGCCTGGCGCATGAAGGCATAGATAGCGCAAATTGCATTGCGGCGCGCCGGAGGCAGCGCGACGAAAGCGAAATAGAAATTCTTTGCTTCCCGCCTGGCGATGGCGCGGCAAACCGCGTAGGCTCTGGCCAGTTCCGGGGCCTCCAACTTGATTTCCGAATTCAAGCGCCTGCCCCTTTTGACTGAGATCGATTGCTGAGAGGGCTGAAGGGAAAGATCTTGCCGCCAACGGCACGGAGCGCGAGTTGAAACTTTGTGGACTTTGAGATGGCAGGCCGCGCGCTCAAAACATCATAATCCCGACGTTCGATTGCCCGTAAAATCTCAAGACCTCCCCGGCTGAACAGATCCAGGTCGAGCGCCAGTTCCCGGTTAACCATCCCGATCAACTGCAGCCCCTCTTGAAACATTGCGCGGGCAAAATCCACCTCGTAGCGCATCAATGCGCGGAATGCCGGAGTGGCAATGCCGGCTGCAATTGTTTCGTCGGTCACACCAAAGCGCTGCATGTCCGATTGTGGAATGTAAACGCGTCCCTTGGCGAAATCCACCCTCACGTCCTGCCAGAAGTTGGCCAGTTGCAGCGCCGAACAGGTGAGATCGGAAAGCCGAAAACGTTGAGCTTGATCGTTTGTAGCCTCACCGCAGGCATAGAGCACGAGACGGCCTACAGGGTTGGCAGAATAACGACAATAGTCAAGCACATCCTGCATTGACGAGAAGCGTTTGACTGTCTGGTCCTGGCGAAAGGCGATGAGCAAGTCGGCAAATGGCTGCTTGGGAATGGAGCATGCACGAATGGTTTCCGCTAACGCAACAAAAACTGGATGGCGTGCGCGACCCTCATAGCAGGCATCCAGTTCGCGACCCCAGAAGTTCAGCAGGGCCAAAGCCTGAGCGGTGTCCGGTACTTCATCACCAAGATCGTCCGAGACGCGGCAGTAAGCATAGATTGCATGAAAATGAGGCCGCAGTGCCCGCGGCAGAAACCACGAGGCCACGTGGAAGTTTTCGTAGTGTGATTCGGCCAAATGCTTGCACCAGGCCTGGGCTTCAGCGAGGGTGGGCGCAACTTCAGGAACGCGATAACTGGGCGGTAGCGCGGCCCAGCCGTCTGCAATCAGCGCCTGCTCGCCAGGCTCACGTTCATTCGATTCAAGCTGGACTGTGGTCATGGCCTCGACTTAGGGCACGATAGCTGTTTTGATTTCGCTGCTCCGGTTCATCAGCTTTTCGAAGACCCGGTTGAGCTCGTAAAGGTGCGCGCGACCAGTAATGAACGCTCCGGCCTGAAATCTTCCGCCAGCGATCAACTCAAGCGCGTTGCGGCAGATGGCCGGCGTGTGATGAAAAGTTGCGCGAAGTGTGATATCGCTGTAGTGAATGCGGTTGGTGTCAAGCGTCACCCGTGTACCGACAGCGCACCCGCCGAAGAAGTTCACCGTGCCGCCTTTGCGCACCATCTCCACCGCTTCTTCCCATGCTTCGGGCACGCCGACTGCCTCAATTGCAATATCCACGCCTCGGTCTTTCTCGGTAAGCGCCCGGGTTTCCTTGATGGCCTTACGGATGCTCTTAGCCTGGACCACATGGGCGGCACCCAACTGTCGCGCAGCCTCCACCTGGCCATCGTGCCTGACTATTGCGATCACTTCGCAGCCAGCAAGTGAGGCTACATGCACCATCATCAGCCCGAGCGGCCCTCCGCCAATGATGGCGACCTTATCACCGGGATGCGGATTTGAGTCCTCGAAGCCATGCACGGCGCAAGCCAGCGGTTCAGTCAGGGCGGCGTGCTCCATGGGTACATGATCGGGCACCCGGAGCGTATTCTTGGCTACGATGCGCGCGGGAATACGAATGAACTCCGCGTAGGCGCCATTATTGAAGAGCAGGTCGTCGCAAAGATTCTCCTGCCCGCGTGCGCAGAAATAGCACGCTCCGCAGGGGGCAGAGTTTAATGCCACCACTCGATCGCCAGCAGCAAAATCTACGACTCCATCACCAGCCTGCACAACCGTCCCAGCCAATTCGTGTCCAAAAAGAGCTGGAGGCACGATCATGCGAGCATGGTAACCGCGGCGAAAGACCTTGAGATCGGTACCACAAGTAAGCGCCGCCCCTACGCGGACAATCAACTCGCCCTTCGCAGCCTCGGGAACTGGCACCTGCTCAATGCGAATATCTTCACGGCCGTGAAGTACTGCGGCCTGCATCGTTCCCTTGCCAAGCCAGCGAGCAGACTCGACCGTATTGCGACCGACCTGAATTACGTCTTCAACGGTATTTCGACCGACATGAAGAACTTCCTCGACTGTATTTCGACCGACGTGGAGGACATCTTCAACGGTGTTCCGGCCGACCTCGAGGACATCTTCGACCGTAGCGCGGCCGCGTTCGATGGCGCCCTTTACCGTGTTTGGCATCGAGTCCTCCTGCAGCGGCTGCAGAGCTGCTGAGTAATGCAATTTCGCCGATCGAGAGGCCCGATCCGTGAGAAGGAGCCTGCAACAGGGCGCCATCCGGAGCCCGACAAGAGAATCCTCAGTCTGCGCCTGCGCCCAGGACAGGCTCAATCATAATCTTCATTGAGTCACCCTTGGGGTGCGAAGCAACTTCAATGGCTGTTACTGCCTGGTCGAGCGGAAAACGATGGGAGATCAGTTGGGTGAGATCAAAACCGTTGCGGAAGCCGTCAAAGACGAGACCGGTGACCTCGTCGAGAATGTCAAACGAGGAGGAGTAAGAGCCGAGGAGGGTTTTCTCGTCCATGCAAACCTGGCCGGGATCGAAAGCGGACTCGCCGTATTGAGTTTGAGCAAAGAGAAGAACCTTGCCACCGTATCGAACGGCTTCCATTGCGGTTTTGATCAAGGCATTGCCGCCAACGGCGAGGATGACGGCGTCTGCGCCACGGCCTTCGGTCATGGCCATGACGCGCTCGACGACATTTTCCTCGCCAGCGTAAATCGGGTGGTTCAGGCCAAACTTCGCAGCAATTGCGTGCCGCTCTGTATATAGATCGGAGGTGAGCACCTGTGCGCCGGTGCGCCGAGCCAGTGCGGCGTGCATTAGTCCGATTGGGCCCTGGCCAATGACAAGTACGGTATCGTCTGGGGCAAGATTCAGCCTCTTCACGCCCTTGAGAACGGTGTTCACCGGCTCCAGAAAGGCTGCCTGCTCAAACGGCACTCCATCGGGAATATGCACAACACCGCGGCTAGCAGCAATCCAATCCATCACGCGAATATACTCTGCAAAACCGCCGCCCGAAGGTTCGAAACCCGCAGTCACCCCCACTTTCTTGTAAAGCGGGCATTGCGCCGGAGTCCCCTTGCGGCAGTAGTAGCACTCTCCGCAAGGAACATGGTGGTGGACGACCACGCGTTCACCCAAAGCAAAGCGGGTGACGCCTTCGCCGGTTCTGACGATTGTTCCGGCCATCTCATGGCCGAAGATGCGGGGGGCAGAGTGGGAGCCGGTGTGGATTTTCTTCAGATCGGTTCCGCAAACCCCACAGGTGGCGACTTTGACCAGCAATTCGCCTGGACCGATGGCGGGGACGGGGACAGTTTCCACCCGCATATCGTTGATGCCGCGATAGACAACGGCCTGCATAGTGCTGGGGATAGAGTTCCCGATCTGGCTCTTAGCGTTTGTGGTTTGGGTTGCCATTGCGCTCACTTATATTGACCTCGGGGATTCAGAAGATGCAGCAGACATTCTGCAATGCTCTGGGCAGCCTTCCTGCTATTCTCGCCCATCTGGATGAGTGCCGGCCAGTACCAGGGGCGCAGGATGGAAAAAAGGACGAAGCGGGAGAGCTGAAACGCTCCGTTTGGGAGAATAAAGCTATTGAAGTCAGGGAGTTGATCATTCACTCCATCGCTGATTCCTTTGATGCAATAAAAAGGAATCTGGCGCATTTGAGCGAGGCGGGCGATGGCGGCCGCCTCCATATCGACCAATGCAGCGGAATAGGCAGATGCAAGTCGCTCTTTCTCCTGCATATCAGCGACTTGGGGGCTAGTCACCAGCAGGCAGTTTGGAGCTCCATCCGAGGTTGGAAAACGCTCGCCGGTGAGGGTGTCGACGACGGTGGAAACGCAATACGCCTGACCGGTGCAGTAGTCTTCGCGTAACGCACCGGCCCAACCTGTGGAGATGGCAATGTCGATGGGACCCGATTTTTCGATTTCAGCAAAAGCGCAGGTTGCTGCGGCCTGGCCGGCCCCGGCGCAGGCAGCGATCCACTCGCTTTGATCTTCTGGCCAAACTAGCCGCCACAACCGCACCTTCCCACGCCTCTCGTGAACCCAATCTTCTTTGGACTGAGAGTCAAGAAAGCTTTTCAGTTCGCCGGGCATAGCGGCGATAATGGCGGTCCTTGTCATACGTAGCCGTTACTGCGGAACCACTCGATTGCGGCACGCATTGCTGGGTATACAGGCATGATGCGGAAGCCGAGTTCCTGCTGGGCGTGGGCGCTCGAGGCGTACATCTTTTTTCGGCCCATGCGGACTTCCTCAAGGGTAGCGCGGGGTTCGCGGCCACGAACGCGGCCGGTGATCCACTCTTCAAAGAAGGCGTATGTGGCGGCCACGGCAAAGGGAATCTCCACCGTGGGCGACGGGATGCCGGTAATCGCGGACATCTTGTCCAGAATCTGCTTGAGAGTGAGATTCTCTCCGCCGAGGATGTAGCGATGGCCGGGCTGGCCTTTGCTGAGGGCAGCGACGTGGGTGCGCGCAACTTCAGCGACATCGACGAGGTTGAGGCCTGTGTCCATGTAAGCGGGGAATTTACCGGTCAGGAAATCCAGGATGATGCGACCCGTGGGCGTTGGCTTGCGGTCGTTGGAGCCAATGGGTGATGTTGGGTTGAGGATAATGACCTGCTGCCCGCCTTGCGCGGCCTTGATGGCCTCCTGCTCGGCGAGGAACTTGGAGCGCTTGTAGTGACCGACCATATCGGCGAGGGAGACGGGTGTGTCTTCGTTGATGACAATCCCATCTGTCCGGAAGTGCATGGTGGCAACCGAGGAGGTATAGACGACGCGGCGGACATTGGCTTCGCGGGCAAGGCGGAGGAGTTCGCGGGTGCCGTCTACGTTGGCGCGGTACATGGATTGGGGATCAGGAATCCAGAGGCGGTAGTCGGCCGCTACGTGGACGACGGCATCGCAATCATCGAGGGCGGTTCCAAGAGAATCTAAATCACAAAGGTCTCCGATATGGGTTTCTGCGCGGATGCCTTCGAGATTGGCAAGGTTGCTGGTCTTACGGACCAGAAGGCGGAGATCCGCGCCCTCGGCGGCTAGCGCCCTGGCCACGTGGTGGCCGACGAAACCGGTGGCGCCTGTGAGGAAAACTCTCATGGGTGTGAGGATAGCAAGTTAGCCGCGCTAGCGGACGCAGTAGCAAATTAGTCATTTCGCGGGCACGTCGCCAGAGCGACAAATGCCCGCTACTCCAGAGATTCCGGGACCAGAGCGATGTTCTTCTCGCCGGCAGCCTTCTTTTGGTTGTAGGCCTTGACCCAGTCTTCCCAGTGCTTGCCAGCCGCGCGATCTTTGCCGGTGAACTCGACACCGGCGATATCCGCATAGCTGACCTTCCGCTTTTCCGGCGCGTTCGGTGTGAAGTATTGCAGGAAAGAGTCGGCCAGCGTAGGCCCGCTCTGGCAGTTGAAGATGTAGGCCTCGATGCGTTCACCGGACTTTAGGGTCAAGGTCACGTCGCCTCGGTAGTCCAGGGCCTTTTCCAGAGCCTGGGCAAGGTCTGCCTCCGTCTCCAGCATGGGCTTCCAGCCCTCCAATAGCTCATGTTCCGCACCGGGGGCCAGTTCCAGCTTCTCTACCTCTTCGCGGGTATACTTCAGCGCTTCAGCGGTCATACGTGTGTCTCCTCAAGTGCCTTTGCGGGCTCTTCAATCTGAATGAGCGAGGCCGGGCCGTGGGGCGCGGGCTCGTTGAGGAGCTTGAGCGCGTGCTGATCTTTATACAGGCTGAAGGTGCCGCGCACCATGCCCCAGAAACCCTTGAGGGTGGTGAAGCCATCGATAACCGCCGGGGCCTCATAGCCGCAACTGACCATGCAGTTGGCACACTTGGGATTGCCGCTGGGGACGCCGTAGTTTTCCCAGTCTGTGGTCTCGAGAAGTTCCTTGTAGCTGGATGCATAGCCCTCCTGTAGCAGGTAGCAGGGCTTCTGCCATCCGAAGATGTTGAATGCCGGCATGCCCCAGGGAATGCAGTCGTAGTTGCGGTCGCCCATGAGGAACTCAAGAAAGAGAGGCGACATGTTGAATTTCCAGGTGGGCTTGCGGTTGGAGAGAATGGCGCGGAAGAGGCGGCGGACGCGGGCGCGGCCCATGAATTTAGTCTGGTCCGGTGCCTTATCGTAGCTGTAGCCGGGGGAAAGAACGACACCCTCGACCCCCATGCCCATTACGTCGTCAAAAAACCGGCGAACGTTGTTGGGATCGGTGCCATCGAAGAAGGTGGCGTTGGTGGTGACCCGGAAGCCGCGCTTGACGGCTTCTTTGATGCCTTCGACGGCGATGTCATAACCGCCTTCTCGGCAGACGGAGAAATCGTGGTGCTCGCGGTCGCCGTCAAGATGGACCGAGAAGGTGAGGTACTTTGACGGGGTGAACTCCGGCAGGCGGCGCTTGAGTTCGAGTGCATTGGTGCACAGGTAGATGTATTTTTTGCGGGCGATGAGGCCTTTGACGATCTCGACGATCTGGGGATGGAGGAGGGGCTCACCGCCGGGGATGGAGACCATGGGCGCGCCGCACTCATCGACGGCAGCGAAACACTCCTCGGGGGTCAGCTGCTTTTTCAAAATGTGGGGAGGATACTGAACCTTGCCGCAACCGGCGCACGCCAAGTTGCAGCGGAAGAGCGGCTCAAGCATCAGCACCAGCGGATAGCGCCTGGCGCCGGTGAGTTTCTTCTTCAGCACATACGTTGAAACCGTCCACATCTGGGAGATGGGAATAGCCATCTTGGGATTAACCTCCAGCGCCGTTGATGGCGCGTTCCATGACCCGCTTGTAGCCGGTAAGCGCCAGCAGCGGGAAGTATTGTCGATAACCGTGATAGGCCAGATAAAAAACTCTGGGGAAACCGGTACCTGTGATGATGCTTTGCCGTGTGGCGCCCTCACCCATTGACTCGTCCCAGGCGCCATCAGGCAACTGGCGAGTGAGCAACCAGCGAACCCCCTTGGCCAGCGAGTCAGAACGATCGTCGCCTGCCGCAAGAAGTCCAAGCAGGGCCCAGGCAGTCTGCGAAGGAGTGCTGGTCCCTACGCCGCGGATGTTCGGGTCGTCATAGCTGCCGCAGGTCTCGCCCCAGCCACCATCGGGGTTCTGCACCATGCGGATCCACTCGGCCGCCTGCTGAACCTGCGGCTCTAGATGGTCAATGCCGATAGCATCAAGCCCTCGTAAGACAAGGAACGTGCCATAGATGTAGTTGACACCCCAGCGCCCAAACCAGCTACCGTCGGGCTCCTGCTCTTTGAAGATGAACTTGATGGCCTTTTCGACGCGCTTGTCTTCGCGGGTGTAGCCGTATGCGGCCAGCATCTCCAGGATCCTGCCGGTAATATCCACCGTCGGGGGGTCGAGCATGGCGTTGTGATCCGCGAAGGGGATGTACTGGAAAATCATCTTGGTGTTGTCTTTGTCGAAGCTGCCCCATCCGCCATTGCGGCATTGCATGGCAAACTCCCACTCGATGGCGCGTTGTTCCACCTGATGCTGGTAGCGCTCGCGCGGATTGTCTACCTTGTTCAGGGCCAGCAGAACCTGCGCGGTGTCATCGGTGTCAGGGTAGAACTCGTTGTTGAACTCGAAGTACCAGCCCCCGGGATCGGTGCGGGGAACTTTGACCGCCCAATCTCCCTTGTGGCGCACTTCCTTTGAGAGCATCCAGTCGGCAGCTTTGATCATGCGCGGATCGTCGCGCGGCACACCAGCTTCTCCCAGCGCAAAAACCGCCTGCGCGGTGTCCCAAACGGGGGACATGCAAGGCTGCATCCGGAAGGTTGGCTGGGGCATCTCGGCGTTGGCCGGTTCCTCGATGCCAAGTTTCTCAAACTCATCACGGGCGCGAATTACCTGGGGATCGTCTTCGGAGTAGCCAAGGCACCGTAGCGCGATGATGGCATTCAGCATGGCCGGATAGATCGCACCCAGGCCATCGGTCATCTCCAGACGAGCCAGCATCCATTTTTCCGCCTGCTTCAACGCCAGTGTACGCAGTGGACGGATGTGCACCGCCTCGGCAAAATGCAGGATGCGATCGAGGATGATGAAGAAGTTTCGCCAGGAGACAATGGACTTGCGATCCATGCGTAAGCGAAGCTTTGAATTCGCGCGCCCCCCGACGAAGAGTTCGTCAATTCCCTGCTCTGGCGGCAGTTTCTTGAAGGGCTTTCGCGCGTACATGATGGCCAGCGGTACCAGGATGGAGCGCGACCAAGAAGATATTTCGTAGATGTTGAAGTAGAACCAGTTGGGAAAAAGGACGATCTCCGGCGGAATGGCAGGCACCGCATCGTAGTCGTATTCGCCCAGGGCGCACAGGTACATTTTGGTGAAGGTATTGCACTCCACCACGCCGCCATGCTCCAGCACCCACTTGCGGCACTTGACGAGGCGGGGATCGTCGGCACCGATGCCCATCAGCTTGGCTGAAGAGTAGCACTTGACAGAGAGCGAGATATTGCCAGGGCCGCCGGGATAAATACTCCAACTGCCGTCTTCGTTCTGGTAGCGCATCATCTCGGTACATGCGCGTTCCAAGCGGCCAGGATCGCCGCTTTCGAGGAGCGTGTGGAGGAAGATATAGTCGGCCTCGAGCATTGAGTCGGCTTCAAGTTCGCCGGACCAGTAGCCTTCTGGATGCTGCTGTGAGAGAAGAAACTCGCGCGACCGATCGATTGCCGACTCGACATCAGCCAAGTCGGCATCCAACCGCCCAAACCGGACGGCCGCCCTTTGAGGTTTCTCCTGATTGCGATTCATGCGCCTTGCAACCCCACACAGTTCGTCGACTTGAGAGCCAGGTTAGCGGACAGGAAGAGACTCTGTCCCGCCAGCGCTGCCGATGGCCTGAACGATCTCGGGCGGCAACCCGAAGCGAACATTTTCCGGCATTACTTCAACCTCTTCGACGTTGGAAAAGCCGTTTTGACTCAAATAGTTCACTACATCTTCCACCAGCACCTCAGGAGCTGACGCACCTGCAGTGACCGCAACCGTGGAAACGCCCTTGAGCCATGCTGGATCGATCGCCTGGGAGTTGTCGATCAGATATCCGATCGTCCCCAGGTTGCGAGAGACTTCAACGAGCCGATTGGAGTTGGAACTGTTGGTCGAACCGACCACGAGCACCAACCCGGCATTGTGCGCCACGTTGCGCACCGCCACCTGGCGATTTTCAGTGGCATAGCAAATGTCTTGCGAGTGCGGCCCGACGATGTTGGGAAACTTCAACTTCAGGGCATGAATGATGTCGCGCGCCTCATCCAGGCTAAGTGTGGTCTGGGTGAGGTAGGCGACGCGGTTGGGGTCCGGCACCTGAAGAGCTTCCACCTCGGCAACGTTGGAGACCACCTGGGTGACCTCTGGGGCTTCGCCCAAGGTGCCCTCGATCTCGTCGTGATCGCGATGGCCAATGAGGACCAGCGAGTAGCCCTGCTTGGCGAACTTGACCGCTTCGATGTGGACCTTCGTCACCAGGGGACAGGTGGCGTCAATCACCTTGAGGCCGCGGCCCTTGCTCAACTCGCGCACTGCCGGCGAAACTCCGTGCGCAGAGTAGATGACGCGCTGGCCATCGGGCACGTCGTCAATTTCATGAACAAAAATTGCACCTTTTTCTGCTAATTCATTTACAACATAGCGGTTATGGACAATCTCCCGGCGCACATAAATGGGCGCGCCGAAGGTTTCAAGTGCGATCTTCACAATATCGATCGCGCGTACCACTCCGGCGCAAAAGCCTCGCGGCTTGAGCAACAACACCCGTTTCTGGCTGGGGGAAGTCCCGGCGGGGTTACCGTTCGAGATGGAATCGAGTAGGGTTGTGGTCACATTTACTAGTATAGCAATGCCTTGGGTAAAGATAGGAAAGAAACGGGGCGGGGCGATGTGGGGGTTGAGGCCTCCGCTGGGATGGGATTTCTACCAGTTGGTAATGGAGCCGTCTGGGCGGAAATAGGTCTGGGCGCGAGCGGTGACGGGCTCATTGATTTCAGCGATGAGCTGCAGCTTGCTCATATCGAGCTCGACGCCCAGGCCTGGGCGCTCGTTGGGGTAGAGCTTTCCGTTCTTGAAGTCAAAGCCCGCAGGGAGATGGGGGAGTGTGCGCCCGCCAAACGCGTACTCAAAGAGGACGGGGCCGGAAAAGGTACCGAGGACGTTGACGAGAGCAGCGGTGGCGATGGGGCCGGTGAAGTGGGGGATGATGCCGACGAAGTGGGTTTCGCAGAGGGCGGCGATTTTGAGAATTTCCGTGACGCCTCCCACGTTGGGCAAGGTGGCGCGGATGAAGTCGATGTCGTGATGCTCGACAAGGGTGTTGAAGTCCCAGCCATTGCCCCACTCCTCGCCGGCGGCGATGGGGACATTGACCTTGGTGCGGAGGATAGGCAGGTCCTGGAGAAATGCATCGGCGCGGACAGGATCTTCAATGAAGAAAGGGGCGAACTCCTCGAGGAGGTTGCAGCCGCGGACAGCTTCAGCAAGTTCGAAGCGCTGATGGAAATCGATAGCCCAATCGCCGTCTTTGCCGACACCCTCGCGGGCCTGAGCGCCAGCCTCGTGGAGCCGCATCAGGACTTGGCTTGTGTTGAATGTGCCGTTGGCAGGCACATCGCCGGGGCCGAAGCGGAAGGCGCGGAAACCGGCCTCGATGGTGGCGCGGGCCCGGTCTTTCAAGGATGAAGTCTCCGTGATGCCCGGGATGCCGCCCCCACCGCTATAGCACTCGCAGTAGTTGCGGGCAAGCCCGCCGAGGATCTGGTGGAGCGGAAGGTTGAGAGCTTTGCCTTTGATGTCCCATAGGGCGAGATCGAGTGCGCCGATGGCGTGGGTGCGCTCGCGGCCGGCGGGATAGAAATAGGAGCGGTTCATGTCTTGCCACAGGCGCTCAATGAATTGCGGATCGCGGCCGATGAGGCGGCCCGCCGAAGAGACGAGCAGGTCTTTGGAACCGCCCTCGCCGATGCCGGTGATTCCGGCGTCGGTCTCAACGGTGACCACGAGATCGCTTTGGTAGAGGAGCTGACTGGCGTTGGGCGGGAGATAGGCGCGAATGCGCGTGATCTTCATTTTGGGCAGTGCGGCGAAGGCACGGCGCGGAGATGCAGCGGCGGCAAGCAAGGTGGCCGAGAGGGATTGGAGGAAGGTTCGCCGCTTCATGGAGAGGTTCTCCTTTTTCAATCACGCATCGTATCACCTGCCGCCTGCGGTGGGGCCAACTGCTCGCTGTTCGCTCGCTCGGGCTTTCTTGATTGAACACATCGCGGACTGGTTGAGAATGGTGGCCTGGCAGGCACAGGATTGGAGCGTGCAGGATTCTGCACCGCAGTTGCTGGGATTTGCGCTACAGTCGTGGGGGAATACTGCGCAGTGCGTTGAGCAGTACGATTCCGTTTTCAAGGGGAGACACGGATGGAAGAACACGAGGCAGCGGGCTCAAGGCGGCGGATGCGCGGCGCGATCAGGCGTGGGCTGGTTGTGGCGGGGACGCTGGCGGTGGGGATTGTGATTGGGTTGGTTTTGCTGTCGGTTTTTGGACGGGTTGCGGAGGCGGGATTGTGGGATCGGTTTGCGGGGTACGTGACGGGGAGGTCGACGCGGTTCGATGTTTCGTCGCCTTCGGTGGTGGAGAAGATTCGGCAGCTATCGCGGCTGGAGACGGTGGAGTACTCGCTGGACAAGATTGTGGAGGGAGACCGCGAGAACGCATATTTGCCGGGATTTTTGGCGGGCGACAAGCTGCTGTTGGTGGCGCATGGCGAGGTGATTGCGGGGATCGATCTGTCGCTTTTGAAGCCTGGAGATGTGGAGGTGAAGGGGGATGCGGTGCGGGTGAAACTGCCTGCGGCTCAAATACTTACGACGCGGATCGATAACGCGCGGACACGGGTGTATTCGCGGGCGACGGGGCTGCTGGTGGCGGCCGATCCGAACCTCGAGTCGGAGGTGAGGCGGACGGCGGAGCAGCAGATTGGGCAGGCGGCTTTGGACGATGGGATCCTTGAAAAGGCGCGGACGAATGGGCGGGCAAGCGTGACGGCGTTGCTGTATGGATTAGGGTTTCGGACGGTGAATGTGGAGTGAGTGAGGGGCCGGTCCGGGGTCAGAAAACGGGGTTACCGGGTAGTTAACTTTTGGGTGCAAAGGTTTGCTTGTAAGGTGCGGAAAAGGGGCCAAAGGTTTGCTTCTAAGGTTCGGTTTAGTGGGCAAAGGTTAGCTTCTATGGTTGGGAAAAGTGTCAAAACGAACCTTGGAATTGACCCTATTTTGAAAAACGGAACCATGCATGGTTCGACATATTGGGGGTTGGTTTGCTTTGAATTGACCCTTTTTTGCGCAAAACGCGTTGAAACGGGGTGGGTTGGTGGCGTAAGGCGTTGAAAAGGCTTGGGTTTTCTGGGATTTGTTGACTGTGCATGTGGGCGGAGTTAGCGGGGTTAGCGGAGTTGGCGGGGTTAGCGGGGCTAGCGGGGTTAGCGGGGTTGGCGGCGTTGGCGGGGTTGGTGGGCTAAGCGGGGTAAGCGGGGCTGAGGGATTTGTGGGGCCGCGTTGGTGGTCTTTCAGCGAGTCCGCGCCGCTGCGCGGCGTTAGCAGGTCAGCAAGTCAGCGGGGGCGGAGAGCGTGGGATAGGGATGGTGTGCTCAGGTTGAAGTGACAGGGCGTGATGTAAACCTTTACGCTCAAGCGGCGAGGAATCCAGGGTACGAGGTGAGTTTGAAATGAACGACCAACCTGAGCAGATGGAGATCGGAGCGCAGCGCCGGCTGCTGAAGCGACTGGGCGTTCAAATGGCGACGCCGGTGGTGGTTCCGGCGTTCAATATTCCTTATTTGCCGATGATGGAGCCGGTGGTGGCTGCGCTGCGCGCAACGCGTGTGTTTGGCCTGATTGCCGTGGCCCGGCTGGAGTGGATCAAGTTTGAGGCGCACAGTCTCAAGGCCGTCCGCGACGAGTACCAGCGGGTGAAGGATGAGCGGTTTACGCGGCTGCACCTGGATCACGTTCCGGTGATCGACGAGGACAATCTTGTGGTGGACTACGAGCAAGTGATCGGGGAGGCCATCGGGCTGGGCTATGGGTCAGTGATGGTGGACGGGTCGCGGCTTTCGCTGGCCGACAACATCGAGGCCACGCGGCGGATTACCGAGATGGCGCACGCGGCGGGAGTTCCGGTGGAGGGCGAGCTGGGCGCGGTGATGGGACACGAGGCTGGGCCGCTGCCGCCCTACGAGGATCTGTTTGCCAGCGGCAAGGGGTTCACCTCGCCGGAGGACGCGAGGCGGTTTGTGGCGGAGACGGGGGTGGACTGGCTCAGCGTTGCGGTAGGCAACGTGCATGGGGCGATTGCGGAGTCTGTGCGCTCGGGAAAGAAGGTGGAGGCCAGGCTGAATCTGGAACGGTTGCAGGAGATTTATGAGGCGGCGCAGGTTCCGCTGGTGTTGCACGGCGGGACGGGGATTCGGCGGGAGTACATTCGCGAGGCGTTCCGGCGGGGGATTGCGAAGATCAATATCGCGACGGCGATCCGGCAGCCGTATGAGGCGAGCCTGGGCAAGGGGATGGCTGCGGCGCAGCAGGCGGTCTTCGACGCCACGGTTGAGGTGCTGGGCACGGAGCTGGGGCTTATTGCGGCTGAAAACTAATCGATGACGTCAGTTTCATTGCGGGGTGCGAGGGACGCTTGACGGGTCGGCAAAAGAGTCCGCGCACTGCGTGGCCCCAGTCGGTGATGGGAGGGAACGAGGGCACCCGGTCACTGGTCCCGCGGCTTGAATTGTAGTTCTATTGTGACTACAATGAAGCAGTACCGCTGGAATTGAAGAAAGGCTTTCATGATTGCCGCCGATACTTATGTCCGTGCCCGCATCGACGCGAAGACCAAAGAGCGCGCGGCTAGCGCGCTGCAAGCGATGGGTCTGTCGATCTCTGACGCGATTCGCCTGCTGATGCTGCGGGTTGCAGACGAGCGCCGGTTGCCCTTCGAGGTGAAGGCGCCCAACGCTACCACCCGTGCAGCAATGGCGGAACTGGAGGCAGGAAAGGGCAAGCGCTTTGCCAGCGTCGAAGCACTGATGGCCGATCTTCATGCGAACGATTGAGCGCTCTACGGCTGTCAAACGCGATTACAAGCGGGAGGCAAAGGGCCAGCATCGGGCCACGCTGGATGCGGATCTGTCTTTCATTCTGACGGCTTTGGCAACAGACCAGCCTTTGCCTCCACGGAATCAGGATCACGAACTGAGCGGGGATTGGCGCGGCTATCGCGAATGTCACGTGAAGCCTGATCTGCTACTGATCTACCGAAAGCCGGATGCCGAGACTCTTTGGCTGGCCCGGCTTGGCTCGCACAGCGAACTCTTCGGATGAGCGCAGGAGCGGGGAGATCGAATCTCAGGTATCGAGGGCGGCAGATTCTCTGTCTTCATTCAACGAAGAGTGAGAAAAGAGCAGACGCGGCAATATTGGTGGTTGGCATATTCAGATGACAGTTCCGAGCGTGTGGCCCGATTCGTTTGGCCGCAGCCCGGTTCAATCACCGCCGATCCGAGAACATATCACCCTGAAGCCTGACGCGCGGAGGTTCCAATTCTATTGGCCGACATGCCAGATGACCTCACTCTGGCTTCCGGCCCGTCGTCGCTACCGGCTGGCGGCGATCATTTGGGCGGCGTGTTGGAGGCTGGTGTCAGTGACGGTTGCGCCGGAGAGCATTCTGGCGACTTCGTGGGTGCGGGAGCGGTCGTCGAGGGTGCGGATCTGGGTTTTGGTGCGGCCTTCGGCTTCGCGCTTTTCTACGACCAGGTGCTGATCGGCGAAGGCGGCGATCTGCGGCAGGTGGGTGACGCAGAGGACCTGCTGGCCGCGGCTGAGGGATTTGAGTTTTTGGCCGACGGCTTCAGCGGCGCGTCCGCCGATGCCGATGTCGATTTCGTCGAAGACCAGGGTGCGGGGGGTGGGGGCTTTCTTTCTGGGCTTGACGGCGCCCTCTTCAACGCTGACTTTGAGGGCCAGCATGACGCGGGACATTTCACCGCCGGAGGCGATCTCGTCGAGGGGCTTGAGGGGTTCGCCGGGGTTGGTGGCGATGCGGTATTGGACGATGTCCCAGCCGGAGGAGGTCCAGCCGGACTGGGCGTCAGTGGCGGTGACGGCGAGTTCGAATTTGACCTTCATGGCGAGGGAGTTGATTTGGGCTTCAGCCAGTTTGGCGAGGCGGGAGGCGGCGGCTTTGCGCTCGTCGTGGAGGGCGGAGGCGGCGGTACGATAGGCGGCGGCCGCGGCGTCGAGTTCGGCTTTGAGCTGTTTGAGGATGCCTTCGCGGTCTTCGACTTCGGCGAGTTTGCGGGCTACTTCTTCGCCGAAGACAACAACTTCCTGGATGGTTGCGCCGTATTTGCGTTTGAGGCGGTCGAGGAGGGCAAGGCGGTCTTCGATCTCGGCGAGGCGCTCGGGCGAGGCGTTGATGCCTTCGGCGTAGTCGCGGAGGCTGGCGGCGACGTCGCCGACGGTGGCACGGGCGGAGGCCAACTGCTGGGCTGCCTCAGTGAAGCGGCTGTCGTAGCGGGCGAGCTCCTCAATGTTGCGGAGGGCGGCGCGGAGGGAGACTTCAGCGGAGGCTCCGCCCTCGTAGAGCTGCTCAAAACCGCCGATGGCCGCACCATAGAGCTTTTCAGCATTGGCGAGAACGCGCTTCTCGGTTTCGAGGGCTTCATCTTCGCCGGGAACGAGGTGGGCCTGGTCGATTTCCTTGTTCTGATAGCTCCAGAGATCGACCATGCGGAGGCGGTCCTGCTCGCCCTGGATGAGGTCGTCGAGCTTGGCGGCGGCATTGCGCCATTGGGCGTGGGCGGCTGCGACTGCCTCAGTGGAGATGCCGCCGAAGCGGTCAAGGAGGGTGCGCTGCTGGGCCTGGTCAAAGCTGGAGAGGGTCTCGCTTTGGGCGTGGACGAGGGCGAGCTCAGGGGCAAGCTGCTTGAGGACGGCGACGGTGGCGGGCTGGTTGTTGACGAAGACACGGCCCTTGCCGTTGGACTGGATTTCGCGGCGGAGGATGATCTCAGTTCCGGCGGAGTCAATGCCGTTGAGCTCGAGGATGGATTCTGCGCCGGGGGTGGACTCAAAGACGCAGGCGACGACGGCTTTGTCAGCGCCGTGGCGGACGAGGTCAGCGGAGGATTTGCCGCCCATGAGGAGGGCGAGGGCGTCAACAAGGATAGATTTGCCTGCGCCGGTTTCGCCGGTGAGCAGGTTGAGCCCATGGCCGAACTGGGCGATGGCGTGATCGATGACGGCGTAGTTTTCAGCGCGTAGCTCGACGAGCATGTTGGGGGTCCAATCTCCAGGCAGACGAGGCGCAATGACAATCCGAGCGCAGCATAGCACGAAGGGCGGGGCGAGGGCATGGGGATTGGAGAAGCGGGGTTGGGGAGGCATCCGATCGGATACCTCGGGTTGCTTGGGAATGGTGTATGGGTCTGATACCGTTAGAGCAGAGGTGAAAGCTGACATTGACTGCTGCCTTGATGCTTCTAATACAGCCTGATAGCGGCGGGGCCGCTGGGGGCGCGCCCTTGAGCCAGGGGTTCAGCGGGTTCATGGAAATGATGGGGAACGTGCGCCCGGTGGCGATGGGCGTGCTGGTGCTGCTGCTGATTGCGAGTTTGTACTCGTGGACGGTGATTCTGGGCAAGATTTCACTGTTTGGGAAGGCCACGAAGGAGAGCCGGCGGTTTATCCGGGCGTTCCGGAAGGCGACGCGGCTGCAGGAGATAGCGGCGATTGCCAGCGACTATGGGACCAGCCCGCTGGCGCAGGTGTTTGAAGACGTCTACGAGACGTATAAGCGGCAGACGGGCGGGTATGGGCCGCCACACAATCTGGTTCCGCTGGAGCGCTCAGCGCAGACGGCAGCCAGCGAGGCCGTGACCAAGATGGAGCAGCGGCTGACGTGGCTGGCGACGATTGCGTCGGTAAGCCCGTTTGTGGGTTTGTTTGGCACGGTAGTGGGCATTATTGACGCGTTTGTGGGGCTGGGAACGGCGGGAGCGGCGACGCTGCGAGCGGTGGCTCCGGGGATTGCCGAGGCGCTGATTACGACGGCGGCGGGGTTGTTTGTGGCGGTGCCGGCGGTGGTGGCTTATAACCAGTTCACGGCGCGGATCAGGGTGTTTGCCGCGGCGATTGACGATTTTTGCCGCGAGCTGCTGAACTCGCTGGAAGAGATTCCGGTGCGCAGCGCCCCGCCGACGCGCAACCCCGGAGCCGATCTTCCCCGGGAGGCAGACCGTGGCGTTTACAAGTAACAACGGGCAGACGCGCAGTTCGCTTTCGGAGATCAACATCACGCCGATGGTGGACGTGGTGCTGGTGCTGCTGGTGATCTTCATGATTACGGCGCCGGTGCTGCAGTCGGGGATTGAAGTGGCGGTGCCGAAGACGCGGACGGTGAAGGAGATTACCGAGCAGCGTGTGGTGCTGACCATTGACCGCGACCAACAGGTGTTTCTGGGCGACGACCCGGTGAACATTCACGATTTGCCGCAGAAGCTTCACCAGGGAAGCAGCGATCCGGCGCACCAGGTGATTTATCTGAGGGCGGACGAGCGGGTGCCTTTCGGGGCGTTTGCGACGGTGATGGACGCGGTGAAGCAGGCGGGGATTACGAATATTTCGATTGTGACGCAGCCGGTGGATACGAAGGGCATTGCATCCGGAGCGAACTCTGGAAAGTAGGCCAAGGGAGCCTGAGCCAAGCGCATGAACACACTGCTGGAGGGCGGCGAGCAACTGGAGCGGGAGCTGACGCCGGAGCCGGTGTTTGGGCCGGCGGTGGGCTCGTTTGTGCTTCATGGCGCGCTGGCGGGGAGCCTGGTGTTTTATGCGCTGGTGGCGGGGCTGTTTCATCGCAACACGTGGGGTGACTCGGGGGCAGGCGGGGCGGTCCAGGTGAGCCTGGTGAGCACGGCGATTCCGTTGCCGAGCGATCAGCCGCCGAACCAGAATGTGCTGGCGACCGACACGCCGAGCCAGGCACCTGTGCAGCCAGCGCCGAAGGCCAAGCAGGCAGTGGAAGATACGGCGATCCCGATTCTGGGCAAGCACAAGAAGCCGCAGCCGATTGCGACAGCAAAGAGCCAGCAACAGCCGGTGCAGAATAATCGAGCGCAGTATGGAGAGCAGGCGGGTTCGCAGATGACACGGGCTACGCAGACCGGGCCGCTGGGGCCAACCGCGGTGAGCGACGGGGACTTTGGCAACCGCTTTGGCTGGTATGTGACACAGATCAACGCGAAGATGGCGATCAGCTGGTACAAGGGCGAGGTGGACCCGAGGACGCCGCGAGGGGGGCGGGTTTATCTGACGTTCACGATCAGGCGGGACGGCAGCCCGACGGATGTGCAGATTGACCGGTCGAGCGGGAGTTCGACGCTGGACCGCTCGTGCCAGCGGGGCGTGCAGCGAGTTGATTCGTTTGGCAACCTTCCCCCGGCGTATAACCAAAGCACGCTCAAAGTCTCTTATTATTGTGAGTACTAGTGTTCTGGGTTTGAGGTTCGCGGAATAACTTTGGGAGCACAAATCCAGATTCTTCGACTCACCACCCCCGAACTGAAAGACGTTCGGGGCCCCGTTCGCTCAGAATGACAGCGGTGAAAATGTTGAGTATTTCGGACTCAGGACACTAGATTTTGCGGGGACGGCGAGGACGCAGAGAGTTGACGGCGCGCCGAATCACCCGCTCAATACCAGGAAGGATTGCCCCCGCATGAAGGCACACTCACGGATTCTGCCCCTCTTTGCACTTGTTCTGGCCGGTTTTGGATGGTCTCAACTTCAGGCACAGGACTGGGTGCACACCGGCACCAACCTGGGCAACGATCGCATTCGGATAGCGGCGGCGGACTTCAAGCCGGTGGGCGACGATCCGCAGACGCCGACGCTGAAGGCGGCGTTTGACGCGACGCTGTATGGCGATCTGGCCAACGCCGGCATCTTTGATCTGGTGTCAAAGAGCATGGCGCCGCCGGCGATGCCGGGCGCGCCGCAGGAGATCAACCTGGCGCAGTGGTCGGCTGACCCAGCGAAGGCGTCGATGGTGGCCTTTGGCGCGCTTTCAGCGACGGGCGGGCGGCTGGTTGTTTATGGGTGGCTGTTCGACACGCACAACACGGTGAGCCCGCAGGTTCTGGGCAAGCAATATAACGAAGAAGCCAGCCAGGACATGGCGCGGACGGTGGCGCATCGGTTTGCCGACGAGATCATCTACCGGCTGGGCGGGGGCATCAACGGCATTGCCGAGACGAAGATTTACTTTGTGAGCTCGCGGACGGGGTCAAAAGAGATTTGGGCGATGGACTACGACGGGCAGAACCAGCATGCGATTACGCATCTGGGGGCCATCTCGCTTTCGCCTCGTATCTCACCCGACAACTCGCGGCTGGCCTTTGCCTCAATGGGCAGGGATGGATGGGCGATCCGGATGTACTCTCTGGAACTGGGGCGGACGGTGAGTTTTCCGGCGGGCACGGCGGGGGGGAGCAACCAGTCTCCGGCGTGGTCGGCGGACGGGACAAAGATCGCCTTTTCCTCGTCGCGGTCGGGGAGCCCGTCGATCTGGGTGGCGGATGCCAGCGGGGCCAATCTGCACAGGCTGACCAACTTCAAGGGGCCGGACGTGTCGCCGACGTGGAATCCGCGGACGAACGCGCAGATAGCCTGGGTGAGCGGTCGGACCGGGCTGCCGCAGATTTATACGATGGACCTGGACGGGGCGAATATCCAGCGGATGACCGACGGCGGTTATGCCATTTCGCCCTCGTGGTCGCCGAATGGGCAGGCACTGACGTTCAGCTGGAACCGCAAGTACGGGCCGGGCGATCCGGGCGGGCAGGATATCTACTACTTCGATATCGCGAGCAAGCGCTGGCTGCAGTTGACGCACGAGTCAGGCAGCAACGACTTTCCGTCGTGGGCGCCGGACGGGCGGCACATTGTGTTTGAGCGCACGATTGGCGGGCGGACGCAGATCTGGAGCATGCTGGCCGACGGGACGCAGCAGCAGGAGTTGACGCACACGGGGAACAACTTTATGCCCAACTGGAGCTGGAAGTAGGCGCCGACAACGGGGCCGGAGATGGCAATTTTGGGGCACCTCGGGCAATTTGTGGAGCTTTCCGATTTTGTGTTTTATCATGGTTGCGTTACCAAGAACTCGGCACGGCCTGCATTGTAGAGTCGAGACGTATCGGCACACCGGAGTTGTATTCATCCGGCGACGAATCCGCGATGCGGGCTGAAACGACAACGTTTTCCGTGGGATTACGGATCTAAGCCATTTTGACCGCTCACCGCCAGGGCAACAGTGCTATTCTTCACCGTTGGACGCGCGGGCTGGAAAGATGGAAACAAAGGACCGGGCCGCTCGGAATCACTTTTTTAATTTGTGGAAGGAGTAACCCATTGAACAGACGTAATCGAATTCTCGTTCCAGTTGCATTGCTTATCGCCTTGGTTGCAGTTGCAGGTTGCAAGAAGAAGCCGCTGCCGCCACCCGCTCCTGCGCCGCCGCCCGTGGTCGCGCCCGCACCCACCGCGCAACTAACCGCAACGCCGACCGTGGTCACCGCTGGTGATCAGGTAGTGCTGACCTGGGCCACGACGAATGCCAGCAGCGCTTCAATCGACGGAATTGGCGATGTGCCGACGTCGGGCACCCGGACCGTGACCCCATCGACCTCGACGAGCTATCATCTGTCGGCGCGTGGCGAGGGCGGAACGGCCGAAGCCAGCGCACGCGTAACCGTTAACCCGCCGCCGGTCGTGGCTCAGCCCGTGACCATCAGCGAGGAAGACGAGTTCAACGCGAACGTGCTTCCGGCTTTCTTCGACTATGACACGGCCGCCATCCGCGCCGACGCGCAGGGTGTACTGGCCAAGGACGCCTCGTATCTTGTGAGCCATCCGAATGTGAAGTTTGTGATCGGCGGCTACTGCGACGAGCGCGGCTCGAACGAATACAACATCGGCCTGGGCCAGAACCGCGCCGACGCGGCCAAGAATGCATTGGTGACCGCGGGCGTGGCGGCAAGCCGCATCCGCGTGGTGAGCTACGGCAAGGAAAAGCCGTTCTGCACCGAGTCAACCGAGCAGTGCTGGCAGCAGAACCGGCGCGCCGGCTTCACGCTGGAGCACTAGAGTCCGGGTAGCACCGCCCTTGAACCGGTTCGTGGCCATCCACGAACCGATTCAAGGGGATACTCACAGATTTGAACTCCCGCTCGACTCCGATTCTCTCGACGAGGATCTGGAAGTCTGGGAACAGGGAAGCTTTGTCAACTCAGAGGTTGCGGTTCAGACTCGATTCTCCGGGCCGCAACACTTTTTCTCTCTTACAGGTGCAGAATGCTGATACCCCATAAACTTCGCAATCGTCTCATTGCCGCGACGCTGTTTGCCCTGACCCTGGCCTCAGTGCCAAGGACGGCGCATGCAACCTCGAAAGAGATCATCGAGCTGCAGACCCAGGTGCAACAACTTCTGGACATGGTGCAGCGGCTTCAGTCGACTCTGGATACGAGACTGGGCGTGGTGCAAAGCCTTGCGCAGCAGACCGCGGACAACGCCAACCAGGTGACCGCGGCGATGAACGCCCTGCAGGCGAAGATCAACGCGCAGAACGACGCACTGGGCGGAAAGCTGGACACGACATCGGGTCAGATTCAATCTTTGAACGACTCAGTGGACGAGTTGAAGTCGCGCGTGGCCAAGCTGGATAAATCGCTTCAAGAGATGCAGACGCAGTTGCAGACCATTCAAGCTCCGCCGCAGACCGGGACGCCGGGCCAGCCGGGAGCGGCGCCGATGGCCGGAGGCATGGCTCCCGCGGCAGCAGCACCGCAGGCTCCACCGCTGAAGGAGACATTTCAGGCCGGCGTGCGAGACTACAACGCCGCCAAGTACGATGTGGCCGCGGGCGAGTTTCAGGATGTGCTTCACTTCTATCCCCTGGACGATCTGGCGGGCACGGCACAGTTCTACCTGGGCGAGATCTCTTACCGGCAGCAGAACTATGCCGACGCAGTGACGGCCTACACGGCGGTTCTTGAAGGGTTCCCCGGCAGCCCCAAGGCGCCGGCAGCGCAGTTGCGCAAGGGCCTGGCGCTGATCCAGATGAACAAGAAGACCGCAGGCGCACAGGATCTGCGCTCGCTGATCCAGCGCTATCCACAGACGCCGGAGGCGGCACAGGCCAAGCAAAAGCTGGCGAACCTGGGATTGCGCGCTCGGTAGCTATTCGGAAAGAGATTGAGTCAGCAAATTGGAACCAGAGAAAAGCCCCGCGATTGCGGGGCTTTTCATTGGATGGAGCAAGGCGATGCGTCAGCAGGGCCCGCCCTGCTATTCGATCTGGGAGGCGGGCGTGAGTTCCGGGATGAGCACGAAGAGGTCGTAGGCATAGACGATGCGCTCCCAGTCAGGCGGCATTTGGATGCCGCGGAAGCGGAGCTTGCGGAGGTCGAAGAGGGTGAGCGTGTTGCCGGCCGCGGTTCCCTGCCCGGGGACGAGATCGGCCACGGCGGGGGCGAGCCATTTGTACTCGGGATCGTCAGTGATGACGAAGGGCTGATGGCCGAGGGGCTTTGCGTATCCCTGAAATTGGGCGTGAGTTCCGCGCGCGCCGAGGACCAGGATGTGGAGCGACTGAGCGCCCTCGCCGTCAGCGAGTTCGGCGACGAAGTTGCCAAGATCGCGCTGATGGAGCACGTTGAAGCCCTTGCCGAGATGATCGTCACCGAATTTGAAGAGGACGCGAGGCTGCGGAGTACGGGCCCTGGCGGCAGCGTAATAAGCGATGAGGTGCTGCTTGATGAGATTAGCGCGGAGGCTGTTGGAGTCAGGCGAGCCGGTGGAGTTGAGGCGGTAGACGGTGCGGGAGAGGGTGAGTTCGTGGAGCAGACTGGCAGTGGCTGCGTTGCCGTCTTTGGCTATGGCTTGCTGGAGGGCGCTGACGTCGGCATCGGAGGAGGCGAGCAGGTAGAGTTTGCCGGGGTCGCCGGTTTCGCGGGCGGCATGGCTGGCGGCGCTCTCCTGCTGCTGGGCAGCGGCGATGGCTGCACGGGAGGCAGGACCGGGACGGGTGGCGATCATGGCGTTGAGCAGCGCACCGGCTGAGCCGATGAACTCCTGATCGAGGCCCCACAGTTCGAAATGCGGATTCTTTGACGCGGCGGCGCAATGCGCGGCGAGATCGTTTTCGTCACGGATGTCGAGGAAGGCCATGTTGTTGGGAAAGTCGCGGCCGTAGCGGGCCATGCGCTGGACGCGGTCGGGATCGCGGAGGAGATCGCTGACAAAGGCGGCGGCGCCGGGGCCGGCCTCGACGGCATAGGCGTCAGGGCGCATGAGGTCACAAACGGCGGCGGCGAACTGCGGGATCTCGCGAGTGATGTGATCTTCGCCGAGGAGGACGAAGCGGGAGCGGGCAACGGCGTCGTTGAGGACCTGTGCGCCGGGGCCGGAGAGCTGGCTTCCGGCGAGGACGATGGGGGCGCGGGCATCGAGCAGGGCGTTCTCAAGCGTGTGGCTGGACGCGGTTTGCGCGGCGAGAGGGAGGGCGAGGAGAAGCGGGACGAGGGGGAGTGTTCGCGGAAACGTCATGGAGCGGTTACGCAACCGAGACATCGGCGGTTCCTCTCTTTTGCGAAATTCGGGAAGCAGCCAATGAGGCCAGCGACGAAAGAGCCCCGCGCGTGCGGGGCTCATTTGTGCCGGGTGGAGGGATTGTGTCTAGCTCAGGTTGGCCATGAGGCTTTCGAGGGCAGATTTTGGGGGCCTGGTGACGGACTCAGGCAAGGTGCCGAGGGGCTGATCGCCGACGTTGAGAAGGTCAATGAATGTGGGCTTCTCAGTATTGATGTAGAAGACGCCGGTGAGGATTTCGTCGTTGTCGTGCGACTCCATGAGGGTGCGGACGGCATTGGCCTTGTCAGTGGGGTCGTAGTCCTCAAGCAGCTTGCGGAGGCGGAGGCTGGAGCCGTCGTGCATCTCGACGTCGTAGACCTGGCCGGAGTCGTAATCGACTTCAATCTCGTCGAAGCTGGCGACGAAACCGATTTCGTTGATGGGCTCGTCGTTCTCCTGCATGAACTTGTAGCTCTTGGTGGAGCCTTCGTGATCGTTGAAGGTGACGCAGGGGCTGATGACGTCAAGCATGACGGTGCCCTTGTGGGCGATGGCGGCCTTGAGCATGGAGAGGAGCTGCTTTTTGTCGCCGGAGAAGGAGCGGCCGACGAAGGTTGCGCCGAGCTGGATGGCGAGGGCGCAGGTGTCAATGGCGGGCAGATCGTTGATGACGCCGGTTTTGAGCTTGGAGCCGATGTCGGCGGTGGCGGAGAACTGGCCCTTGGTGAGGCCGTAGACGCCGTTGTCTTCAATGATGTAGATCATGGGCAGATTGCGGCGGAGCATGTGGACAAAGCCGCCCATGCCGATGGAGGCGGTGTCGCCGTCGCCGGAGACGCCGAGGGTGGTCATGGTGTGGTTGGCGAGGATGGCGCCGGTGGAGACGGCGGCCATGCGGCCGTGGACGCTGTTGAAGGCGTGGGAGCGGCTCATGAAGTAGGCGGGGCTTTTGGAGGAGCAGCCGATGCCGCTCATCTTCATGACGCGCTCGGGCTGGACGCCCATCTCGTACATGGCGTCAATGATGCGCTCGGAGATGGCGTTGTGGCCGCAGCCGGCGCAGAGCGTGGACTTGCCGCCGCGGTAGTCGAGGATGGGCAGGCCGATGTGGTTGACCTTGGGGGTGGGAGTTGCGGTTGCCATCTAGAGGCCCTCCTTGGTGGCGAATTCTTCAGTGATGGAACGGGCGTCGATCGGCAAACCGTCGTAGTGGAGGATGCTGCGCAGCTTGATGACCTGGTCGGCAGGGAGATCGATTTTGAGCAGGCTTTGAAGCTGCGCGTCGCGGTTCTGTTCAACCACGTACACACGCTCGTGCGAGGCGACAAAGTCGTGGATCTCATGGGCAAACGGGAAGGCCCGGATGCGCATGTAATCGGCGTCGAGGCCGTACTCTTTCTTGATTTGGTCAAGGCTTTCGCGCATGGCGAAGTCAGTGGTTCCAAAGGCCAGGAAGCCGACTTTCGATGTGCCGTTTTTGACCGTGACCGGGGCGGGAGCGAGCTTGCGCGCGGTTTCGAACTTGCGCGAGAGGCGATCCATGAGGGCGGTGTACTCGTCTGGCTTTTCGGTGTAGACGGCCGCATCGTTATGGCCGGAGCCGCGGGTGAAGTAAGCGGCCTTGGGGTGGAGCGTGCCGGGGAGGGTTCGCCAGCCGATGGCATCGCCGTCGACGTCGCGGTAGCGGGCAAAGCTGCCCAGCCGCTCGAGATCGGCAGCGGTGAGAACCTTGCCGCGATCGAGCGGAGTGGTGGGATATTCAAAGGCGTCGGACATCCAGTTGTTCATGCCGAGATCAAGATCGGTAAGCACGAAGACCGGGGTCTGGAGGCGCTCAGCGAGGTCAAAGGCGGCGTAGCCGAGCTCATAGCACTCCTTGACCGATCCGGGAAGCAGGACGACGTGCCTGGTGTCGCCGTGCGAGAGGAAGGCGACGGAGAGCAGGTCAGACTGCTGGGTGCGGGTGGGCATGCCGGTGGAGGGGCCGGTGCGCTGGACATCGAAGATGACGCCGGGGATTTCAGCGTAGTAGCCGAGGCCTGAGAACTCAGCCATGAGCGAGATGCCGGGGCCGGAGGTTGCGGTCATGGAGCGTGCGCCGGCCCAACCGGCGCCGAGGACCATGCCGATGGCCGCGAGCTCGTCCTCAGCCTGGGCGACGGCGAAGGTGGCTTTGCCATCCGGGGTGACGCGGAATTTTTTGAGCAGGTCGGTGGTGGCTTCAATGACCGAGGTGGAGGGGGTGATGGGATACCAGGCGACCACGGTGACACCGGCGAAGACCGCGCCCATGGCGCAGGCGGCGTTGCCGTCAATGATGATCTTTCCGGCGGTCTGGTCCATCCGCTCGATGAAGTAGGGGTCCTGCTTGGTGAAGTTGGCGGCGGCATAGTCAAAGCCGGCCTTGACGGCACCGAAGTTGAGGTCGAACACCTTTTGCTTTTTGGCGAACTGCTTGCGCAAGCCGCTCTCAACGACGCCGAGGTCGATGGAGAGAATCTGGGCGGCGACGCCGACGTAGATCATGTTCTTGACGAGCTTGCGGAGCTTGGCCTCAGGGCAGATTGCGGCGGTGATTTTGTCAAACGGGACGGGGTAAAAGACCACATCGTCACGATACTGCCTGAGGTTCAGATTCTCTTCGTAGATGGCGACGCCGCCGACGGGCAGGTCGAGAACATCTTGCCTTGCGGTGTCAGGATTGAGGGCCACAAGAATATCAGTGCCGCGCTTGCGGGCCACATAGCCGTCTTTGCTGGCGCGGATGATGAACCATGTAGGAAGGCCGGCGATGTTCGAGGGAAAGAGGTTCTTGCCGCTGACGGGCACGCCCATTCCAAAGATGCTTTTCAACAGAACGCTATTGGCGGATTGCGAGCCGGACCCGTTCACCGTTGCTACGTTGATGCTGAAGTCGTTGACGACGCGCTGACGCGCGTTGAGTGCGCCCTGTTCTTGACCCAGAGCCAGGTCTCCTGTCGCCATTTGGCGGGATTCCCTTCAGAGAGATTCTAAGAGCGCAAGGTTTCGCGCTCCTTTGTGATTATAGTCACTTGCGAGGCCAAGTGTCTGCGTTCCGGGGCTGGGAGTAACCGGGTTGAGTCTCCCCAGGGGCATGGCGTCTGCGGTGACTCCCGCGATGGGCCGGCGGGCGAGGTGACGACGAGCCGGGAGGCAGAGGGGATGGGCGCGTTGCGCCAGCTGCGCAGGAGCAAACCTGCCTTTGGAATGTAGCCGCAAGTTGAACATATGAATCTGGTTGTGCCCAGACATGGCCTCAGGCAACGGCGGGCCGCGGCTCTACCCTCCTGGTGGTGACGGAAAGCGTGGCGGGGATGAGTTGGGGCCCGTCGCCGCCATCGGCGGCCGCTTCGATGCGTATTTCGCCGGGAGTCTTTGTGGATTGAAGAATGATCTGGGCGAGGCCGTTGAAGAGGGAGCGGCGCGGGTCTTTGTCACTCTCCTGGCAGATGGGGTCGCCGTTGCCGACGCCGAGGAGCACGCCCTGGCCGGAGACCTTGAAGGCGAGTTTATTGTTGGCGGTGGGAACGGAACGGCCTTGCTTGTCGAGGGCTTCAACGGTGAGGAAGACGAGGTCTTCGCCGTCAGCGTCGATGACGGTGCGATCGGCGGTGAGCCGGATGGAGGCGGCGGGGCCGGTGGTCTGGTGCTTTTGGGTGAGCGCGAGCTGGCCGGCTTTGTATGCACGGGCCTCGATGGAGCCGGGTTCGTAGCGAACCTTCCATTCAAGGTGGCCGAGATGCGGGACCTTCTGGCGGCCCGCGCTTTTTCCGTTGACGAAGAGCTCGACCTCATCGAGGTTAGAGTAGACCCAGACGGGGATGATGTCGCCTTCCCTGCCCTCGAAGTTCCAGTGGGGGAAGAGATGGAGGGCGGGCTCAGCGCGCCACCAGGCCTTGTAGTAGTAGAAGGTGTCTTTGGGGAAACCGCACATATCAATGACGCCGGTCTGCGAGTTGACGGAGGGCCAACTGTAGGGGACAGGTTCGCCGCGATAGTCGAAGCCGGTCCAGAAGAAGCCGCCCGCGGCCCACTCGCGGGTGGCGTAGAACTTCCACCACTCCTCGGCGGTCTCACCAAAGCTTGGGACGTTGACGTCGTAGGCGCTCAAGGTATTACGGAGCTGGTCAGTGGTGTAGGCGCCGCGTGTGGAGAAGGCGCAGGAGGTCTCAGAGCCGTAGACGGGGCGGTTGGGATGCTTGAGGTGAAAGGCGTCGGGGTAGTTGAGGTTGTAGTTAAAGCCGATGATGTCGAGGGCGTTGGAAGGTCCCTTCTCGTTGTCGGCGTCGACCGCGGCCGAGACCGGGCGCGTGGGGTCGAGCTGGTGGCAGCGGCGGACCATCGTCTCGGCAATGCGAACTCCCTGATCGGCCTCGTCGGTGCGCAGAACCCACTCCTCATTGCCGATGGACCAGAAGAGGATGGAGGGCGAGTTGCGATAGCGTTTGACCATGAGTTCGAGCTGAGCGAGGCCTTCAGGGCTGGAGCTCATCTGGCGGGTTTCGCACATCATCATGATGCCGGTGCGGTCGCAGGCCTGGACCCACTCAGGGGTGGGCATGTTGTGGGAGGTGCGTACGGCGTTTGCGCCCATTTCGCGGAGGATGTTGAGGCGGAAGTCCTGAAGGCGATCAGGGAGGGCGGCGCCGACACCGGCGTGGTCCTGATGGTTGCAGGTGCCCTGAATCTTGATGGATTTGCCGTTGAGGAAGAGGCCCTTGGCGGCATCAAAGCGGACGGTACGGATGCCGAAGGGGATGCGTTCGGCGTCGCGGATTTTGCCGTCAGATTCCACGGTGACGACGGCGGTGTAGAGGTTGGGTGCGGCGGTTGTGTCGATGGACCAGAGGGCGGGGTTGGCGAGAGCGGCGGTTGCGGTGAATGTGGCGGAGCCGTCGACGGGGATGGATTGGGATGGGGCTTCGGCGGCGGCAACGGTTTTGCCGGCGGCATCCTGGATCTGCCAGCTTACTTTTGCGGATTCCAGTTCCCTGCCCTGGTTTTGGACGATGGTGGCGAGGGCGAGGGTTGCTGAGTCGCCCTCGACTGTGGAGCGGACGGTGCTGTCCCATTTGCCGAGGTGGAGGGCATCGGTTTTGGTGAGCCAGACGTGGCGGTAGATGCCAGCGCCCTCGTAGTACCATCCATCGCCGAGGCTGGCATCGACGCGGACGGCGATGTAGTTTTTCTGGCCGTAGGCGAGGAAGTCAGTGAGGTCGAAGCTGAAGGGGGAGTAGCCGTTGTCGTTGCGGCCGATATAGCAGCCGTTGACGAAGACAAGGACAGAGCGGAATGCGCCGTCGAACTCGACGGTGATGCGGCGGCCGGCGTCAGAGGCGGGGATATCGAATGGGCGGCGATACCAGCCGATGCTGGTGTCTGGATAGCCGCGGCCGATGGGCTTATAGCCGTGCATGCGCTGATCTTCGTCATTCACGAAGGGCAGTTCGACGGACCAGTCATGAGGAAGGCCGATTGAGCGCCAATTCGAGTCGTCAAATTTTTCTTTTGCAAACCAGAAGTCGCCGGTCTTGGCGAAGTCCCCCTCGGGCGATTCCCAGGCGCCGCGGGTTTTGCCGAAGTTGAAGTCGCGGGCGGGATCGCAGGCGTGGCCGAAGTGGAACTTCCAACCGAAGTCGAAGAGGAGCTGCTCACGCGGGGAGAGGGCGGAGGATGCGGCCTGGGCTGCGGATTGGGGATTGGCGGCGAGGAGTGCGGCGGTGCGTGCCCAGGCGGAGCGGGAGAGCAGCGATGAGGCAGAGAGGGCGAGCGAGGAGGCGAGCAGATTTCGGCGGGAGATGGGAGGCATGGATGTCACCTTCGGTGGGAGATTGAGGGGAGCAGCGGCTGTGCCGCGACCGGATTACGATCGGATATCCGATGGTGCTTCCGATCGGTGGAACGTTCAAGGGTTTCGGCATCCCAGGTCTCAAAAACGAGACCTGGGGCACCCAACATTCGTCGTGAGCGGCGCGCTACAACTTAAGCGACGGCGGGCCGCGGCTGGACGGATTTGGTGACGATGACGAGCTTGCACGGCATCAACTCACTGCCGTCCCAGCCTTCTTTGAGAGCCTCGATGTGAATTTCACCGGCCCGCATGGTGGATTGCACAATTACCTGGGCGAGGCCGTTGAACAGGGAGCGGCGCGGGGCTTTGTCGCTCTCCTGGCAGTTGGGGTCGCCGTTGCCGACACCGAGGAGCGCGCCCTCGCCGGAGATTTTGAAGGCGAGGATGTTGCCGGCGGTGGGCACCGGGCGGCCCTGCTTATCAAGCGCCTCGACGGTAATGACGGCGACGTCTTCACCATCGGCGTTGATCTCAGTGCGGTCGGCGGTGAGGCGGATGGAAGCGGGGGCGCCGGTGGTCTCGCGCTTCTCAGTGAGAGCGAGCTTGCCGGCTTTGTAGCCATGCGCCTCAATGACGCCCGGCTCGTATTTGGCCTTCCACTCGACGTGGCCGAGGTAGGGCACTTTCTGGCGGCCGAGGCTCTTGCCGTTGACGAGGAGCTCGACCTCGTCCATGTTGGAATAGACCCAGACGGGGATGGTATCGCCTTCCCTGCCCTCGAAGTTCCAGTGGGGGAAGAGATGGAGCGAGGGCTCTTTACGCCACCAGGCTTTGTAGTAGTAGAAGGTGTCTTTGGGGAATCCGCACATGTCGACGATGCCGAACTGGGAGTTAATGGAGGGCCAACCATAGGGAGTGGGCTCGCCGCGGTAGTCAAAGCCGGTCCAGGCAAAGCCGCCGGCGGCCCACTCGCGGGTGCCGTAGAACTTCCACCAGTCTTCGGCAGTCTCGCCCCAGGGGACGAAGGCGTCATAGGCGTTGACGACATTGCGCAGCGGTGAGGACAGGTACTCACCGCGGGTGGAGATGGCGCTGGAGGTTTCAGACCCGTAGATGGGACGGTCAGGGTGGGCCTTGTGATACGCGTCGGGACGGTCGATGTTGTAGTTGAAGCCGATGATGTCAAAGGCATCGGAGACGCCGCCCTTGTTGTCTCCGTTGACGGCGGCCGAGACGACGCGGGTGGGGTCAAGCTCGTGAACGCGGCGGACCATGGTGCGGCCGACCTTGGCACCCTGCTCGGCCATCTGCTCCTGCATCTCGCCTTCTTCATTGCCGACGGACCAGAGGATGATGGAGGGGGAGTTACGGTAGCGCTTGACCATGGCTTCAAGCTGGGCCAGTCCCTCAGGGCTTGAACTCATCTGGCGGGTTTCGCACATCATCATCATGCCCATGCGGTCACAGGCATCGACCCAGGCGGGGGTAGGCATGTTGTGGGAGGTACGGACGGCGTTGCAGCCCATGGCACGGAGGACACCGAGGCGGAACCACTGGAGCTGGTCAGGAATAGCAGCGCCGACGCCGGCATGATCCTGGTGATTGCAGGTGCCTTGAATCTTGATGGATTTGCCGTTGAGGAAGAGTCCCCTGGCGGCGTCAAAGAGGACCGTGCGCACGCCGAAACTGACGCGCTCGGCGTCGCGGGCGACGCCATCGACTTCAACGGTGACGATGGCGGTGTAGAGATTGGGCGTTTCAACGGACCACAGTTCGGGATTGGCAAGGGAAGCCGAGGCAGTAAAGCTGATGCAGGCGTCAACGGGAACCGATTGGGGCGGGGCTTCAGCGGTGGCAACGGTTTTGCCGGCGGCATCGAGGATCTTCCAGGTGACACGGGCGGTCTCAGCCTTGTCGCCCTGGTTCTGGACGATGGTGTCGAGCGCGAGGGTGGCGGAGCTGCCACTGACTGTGGAGCGAACGGTGCTGTCCCACTTGCCGAGGTGGAGCGCGTCAGTCTTTGTGAGCCACACATGGCGGTAGATGCCGGCGCCCTCGTAGAACCAACCGTCGCCGAAGCTGGCATCGACGCGGGCGACGATGTAGTTTTTTGCACCGACGGCGAGGAAGTCAGAGATGTCGAAGCTGAAGGGCGCGTAGCCGTTGTCATTGCGGCCGATAGAACATCCGTTCACGAAGATGAGCACGCTGCGGAAGGCGCCGTCGAAGTCGACAGTGATGCGGCGGCCTTTGTCAGTGGCCGGGATATCGAATTCGCGGCGGTACCAGGCAACGCTGGTCTCGGGATAGCGGCGGCCGAGGGGCTTGGAGCCGTGGAGGAAGGTGGGTTTGTCGCCATCCTCGGGCAAGCCAGCGATGGACTGGACGTCGTCACGGACGAAGGGCAGTTCGACGGCCCAGTCGTGAGGCAGGTTGAGCTTGCGCCATGTTGAGTCGTCAAAGCCGGCCTTGGCAAAGGTGAACTCGCCGGTTTTTGCGAAGTCGCCGGTGCCGAGTCCGAAGTTCAGGTCGCGTGCGGGATCGGAGAGGTGGCCAAAGCGGAAGTTCCAGCCGAAGTCAAAGAGCAACTGCTCGCGCGGGGCAACAGCAGCCAGCGCCTCAGCCGGCCCGGGGCCGGGGTAGCCGGCCAGCAAGGCGCGCCCCCAAGCGGAGCGGGCGAGCAGCGAAGATGCAGAGAGAACGAGGCCGGAAGAAAGCAAATGGCGACGCGAGATGGAAGTCATGGAGATCCTCATTGGGATGGAGTTTGGCCGCAATCGACCGGCTGAGCAGGCGCGGCAGACACGGCGGAACTATATACCAGCGGCCCGGCGGGAGTAAACGATTTCATATCTGGGGGCTGGGGGAGAGCGTGGCAAGGGCATGGGAAGTGTGAGGGCGCGGCGGGAGTGAGGCAAATATGGTAAATTCAAGGAGATTGACCACCGAGCGGAGAGATGGCCGAGTGGTTTAAGGCGCACGCTTGGAAAGCGTGTGTACTTTAACGAGTACCGTGGGTTCGAATCCCACTCTCTCCGCCAGCATTCGATGCAGCAGACTATAGGCTGGCTGTGTTTATCTATTCAGAAGAGGTGGGTTTTCAGCGGGCTGCGCCCACTGCCGCAATCTCAATAAATTAATTAGCTTCAACGAGATATTCCGCTTTAAAAACTTTCAGCAGCACGAATGGGGCGCAATCCTAACGCAAAGCCAAATTTCCGGCTTGATTGGCGTTGCGCGCAATCGCACATCCATGCGGCATCTGGACGGCTTTTGATGCCGACTTGCAGGTAGACGCGATTCCCTTGTTCTTGCCAGATCCGACTACCACCATTCCGTCAAGCGGCCGGCTGCGGTGTTGGCGACACTGTGGGGATTGACAGAGCGCAGCAGCAGGAGCGGGCACTGCGCCAGCTTGATGATTTTTTCGGCGATGGATCCAAACACCAGGGGATGCCATCCTGAGATGCCGTGGGTGGAGATCACAACCATGTCGATCTGTTCGCGATCGAGCACTTGCATGAGGCTTGCAACCACGTCATTGCCGACCTCTACACAGGATGTAGATTTCACACCTCGGGCATGGAGAGCCGCATGACACCGGGCGAGATGGCTCTCAGCGAAGGCTCTGGCTTCAAGGAGGAATTGGCCTTCGGGAGCGAAATCGGGGAGGGTCGTGGTGGGGAATGTCGGGATCACATTGACCAGGTAGAGGTGCGCATGAAAGTGCAAGGCCAGATCGGCGGCCATTTCCAAAGCGGCTTGCGAGGAAGGACTGAAATCAATGGGCAGCATGATCTTTGCAGGAATGGATGGGAATGCATGCGTCTTTTGCATCATGTTCACCTTGCCTGCCGATGAATGCGGCAGAGCTTCTATCGTGACGCCTTCGGGCAAGAGGGGCTGTGCTCTATTGAACATTTCCCACAGAGGGGAGTTCGCAGAGGGATAGAGGCGGCTCGGCCGGCAGCGCGGGGAACGAGCGCGGCCTGGTGTCTTTCGTCCCGAGCAAATCTGACCATCGGGAAACACGCGGGCTCTGGCACTCTTGCAATTGCCGGAGCGAGACGCGCATGGAGCAGCTGACTTGAGCCGGAATGGCATGCGGGGATTGGAACGGGCGGAGGAGAGTTCTTGAGACCATCGATCACAAATCGGGATGCGCATCTTTTTCACCAGGTGCATGGCGCGCTGCAAAGCTGGTTTGGGAGCACTCAGCACACGGAACCGGATGGAGAAGAGATGAGCCGCGCAGTCTTTGTGTTTTTTGTCGCGATTGCGCTGGCGTTGCTGTCACTGACGGCAGGAGCGCAATCACTGGCAGTTGCCGGCGACTCTGCCGCTGTGGCGGCGGCGACAACACAGAGGCAACCGGATCTGGGCTACACGCGCCCCACACAGAGAGCGATGGTGAGCAACTATGCGTTCGATGCATTTGGACCTTATCCGCTGGTTGGCGCGGGAGTAGTGGCCGGGATCGGGCAGTTCAGCAATGCTCCGCCTGAATGGGGCCAGGGAGCCGAGGGCTACGGCAAAAGACTCGGTTCTGACTTTGGCATTGCGGCGGCGGCAAGCACGGGGCGTTACGCGCTTGCGGCGGCGCTGAAGGAAGACACACTCTATTACCGCTGCGAGTGCAGCGGGCTGCTTCCACGGCTGAGACACGCGGTTGTATCGACCTTGACCGCACGACGCGGGGATGACGGTCACCGGGTGTTTTCGCTGCCGTCGCTGATGGCGCCTTACGTGGGCTCGATGACCGCCGTTTACGGATGGTATCCGGACCGCTTCAGCGCCAAGGATGCGTTGCGCATCGGCAACTACAGCCTGCTTGCCTATGCGGGTGAGAACATCAGCCTGGAGTTTTTTTATCGCGGGCCACACTCGCTGCTGGCACGCATGCACTTGAATAACACGCATGGGTCGCCGGTGCAGGGCCCTAACCGGTGAGCGCCTCGGGATCAATTACAGCAGCAGGCATGGACGCGCCGCCGGGCGAGCCGGTGAAGGCCGGCTGGGCTGCGGTCGCGGCTCCGGCAACAGGGGCGGTGAATAGCGTTCTGGAATGGTTCGGCGAGTTGGGGATCTTCAGCTGGAAGGCACTCTGCGCCGCCGTGACGCCGCCCTACGAATGGCGCGAACTGATCCGTCAGCTGGATGAGGTGGGGTCGAAATCATTCCCGCTTGTGGCGCTGGCAGGGGCTGCAATTGGCGTGGTGATTTCACTTGAGGCCCGGTACAGCCTGAGCCGCTTCGGGGCAAAATCAATGTTTCCGGCGACGCTGGTGTACTCAGTGGTCCAGGTGATGGGGCCGATTCTGACCGGGCTGGTTGTGAGCGGACGGGTGGGCGCCGGGATGGGCGCTGAACTGGCATCGATGAAAGTGACCGAGCAGATTGACGCCATTGAGGCATCGGCGATCAATCCCTACCGGCTTCTTGCGGCGCCACGCATTCTGGCCTGCATTTTAATGCTGCCGCTGCTGACGCTGGCCGCTGACGCATGCGCGCTGCTGACGGGCTGGTTTGCCCAGGCCATGGTGGAGCCGCTCTCGTTTCATCAGTTCATCAACAGCGGATTCAATGGAGCGACGTTCAACTCGTTTCTTCCGCAGACCTTCAAGACCGCAGTGTACGGCCTCATCATCGGAGTGATTGCGTGCTTTCAGGGAATGCGCACGCGGGGAGGCGCGGAGGGCGTGGGCCGCGCAGCCACCAACTCGGTGGTGCTGGCATCGCTGTTTCTGATTCTGGCCGATGTTGTGCTTGTGAAACTGATTCTGGTGGTCTTTCAATAACTCGCGGGATGAACGCGTGAAGGGGCAACATGGCACCGGTTCACGATCTGCCGACGGAGCAAGCGGAGCCCGAACAAGGGGCAGGCGCGCTCTTTGTAGCAGTTGAAGACGTACACAAGACCTTTGGCACACACCGGATTCTTAAGGGGATTACGCTGCGGGTGAGCCGCGGAGAAACCCTGGCCGTGCTTGGCCGCAGCGGGACCGGCAAGAGCGTTCTGCTTCGGTTGATTATCGGGCTTGAGAGGCCGGACTCTGGAGCGGTGCGCATCCACGGGCAGGACATCGCGGGGCTGACGCTGGATGAGATGGGAGCTATCCGAAAGAAGATGGGGTTTCTGTTTCAGCACGCGGCACTTTACGACTCGCTCACGGTTGGGGAGAACGTGGGCTTCCCTCTGGCGCACCACCGCAGAGACCTATCCCAGGCCGAGCGCATGGAACGGGTGAAGCAATTGCTTGTGGAAGTGGGCATGGGAGGCGATCAGGAGAAGATGCCCTGCGACATCTCAGGCGGGATGCAGAAGCGGGTTGGGCTGGCGCGGGCGCTGGCGCTGGAGCCGGAGATTCTGCTGCTGGACGAGCCCACGGCAGGCCTGGACCCGATCAGCTCAGGCGAGATTGACGAATTGATTTTGAAGTTGCAGCGAGAGCGCCAGATGGCATCGATCGTGGTGACGCACGACCTGCACAGCGCCAGAACGATAGCGAATCGGCTGGCACTTCTGGATCTGGGCAAGGTGGTGGTGGAGGGCGCGTTTGAGGATCTTCAACAGAGCGATATCGGGTTTGTTCAACAATTTCTGAAGCAATGGTAGGAGAGCGGCATGCAAAGAGTGGCGCGGTTGGGAGCATTCATAATCGGCACGTTGGCAGTACTTGCCGCAGGCGTATTCATCATCGGCAGCAAGGAGTATCTGTTTCGGTCGACCTATCAGTTGAAGGCGCAGTTCAACAATGTGGCCGGGCTGACGGTTGGCGCCGACGTCCAGGTGGGAGGAGTTCACAGCGGAACGGTGGAAGGCATCGCGCTGCCACACAAGCCGGGCGAGATGGTAACAGTGGTGATAGATATGGACAAGTCAACGCACGAGATTATCAAGCAGGACTCTGTAGCCTCGATTGAAACCGAGGGAGTGCTGGGCAACCAGTTTGTGGCGATTTCGTTTGGATCGAATGGGCAAGCAGACGTGCGCAATGGAGAGGTGATTGCGAGCGTGCCGCCGCTGCTGATGGCCGACATGCTGACGAAGGCCAATGCACTTCTGGACAGCAGTCAGCAGGCAGTGATGAACACGACGGAGGCGACGGCGCATCTGAATTCAGTGAGCGCAAAGATCGATTCCGGCCAGGGAACGATTGGCGCCCTGGTGAACGACAAGCAACTGTATAGCAACCTGGAGCAAACCACGACGACGCTGCATAGCACGATGGTGCAGGCACAGGCCGGGGTGAGCGACTTTCAGGAAAACATGGAGGCGCTGAAGCATAACTTTTTTCTCAGCGGCTATTTCAAGAAGCGCGGCTACGAGGACTCCGGCGATCTGGCCGCGAATCGAATCGGTGAACTTCCGCAAGGTACGCCACTCAAGGCGTTCACGTTTACGGCGAGGCAACTATTTGATGCCCGTGACTCAGCGAAGCTGAAAGACCCGAGGGCACTGGCAGGGAGCGGGAGCTATCTGGCGAGCAACGCGTTTGGGACCGCGGTTGTGGTGGTTTCAACAGGGATGGAAGGCGACACGAGCAAGGACCTGGTGCTGACCGAGGCGCGGGCCATGGTGGTGCGCGAGTACCTGGTGGAGAACTTCGGCTTTGACGACAGCCACCTGAAGACGCTGGGAAAGGGCAAGCAGAGCGGCACAGGCCTGGACGCGGATTGGGGATCGGTGCAGATTCTTATCTTCCCGGAAGGAACTGAAGCGCCAGCAGTAAAGCTTCCCGCGGCCGGCAGCTCGTCGATCACAGGACTCTCGCCTGCCCGGGCGGTTGCTGTGGCGACCGAGAAGCAAACGCCCATGACGCGCTGAGACAAGGGCCCCGGTTGACTGCGGGCTTTGAGGTGATTCATGTTCCCGATTGCTCAGCGAAGGCGCAGTGAGAATGGCAGACTCGGGTTGGAAGCACGATGCGGCGCCCCGCGCAGCTCGGGAGCCAGCCGTAGTTCTCACAAATTCTGAATCCGGAGAAAGCAATGACGATCACCAACTCAGTAGTGGCAATTTATGACACGCACGATCAGGCAGAGCGCGCCATCAAGAAACTGCAAGCGGGGGGCGTTGACATGAAGAGCCTTTCGATAGCGGCACGCAACACGCACACAGACGAGCATGTTATCGGCTACTACTCGACCGGGGATCGGATGAAGTACTGGGGATCAGTAGGGGCTTTCTGGGGCGGGTTCTGGGGACTGCTGTTCGGCTCAGCGGCTTTCGCGATTCCCGGCATCGGGGCGATTCTTGTTGCGGGCCCACTGGTGGGATGGATCATTGCCGGCCTTGAAGGAGCGGCGGTGGTGGGCAGCGTAAGCGCGGTGGGCGCAGGTTTGGTGAGCATCGGAATTCCCAAGGACAGCGTGCTCAAATACGACGTAGCCCTCAAGACGGACAAGTATCTTCTTATCGCGCACGGCACCCCTGAGGACGTCGACAAGGCCAAGCAGATTATCGCCGGGACCGAGCACAACTCTTACTCGGTTCACGGCGAGAAGGTCTTCGCTTAACCATCCACAGGATTGGACTGCAACACGGCCGGGCGGAAGAGAGGCCTCCTGAGCCCGGCATCCACGATTGCCCCCGGCATCGCGAATTTGCGAGAGATTGCCTGCATCTGAATGGAATGGATGCACGCCTGCCGCAACGAATGCGGATGGTAACTCTGCGCCAGGGGCATGAGCAAAGAAGTACAGCAAACGGCAGCACGGAGTTGGCACAATGAGATGGAGGGTGAGTGACCGCTCTCCTCTCTCTTATGGCTCCTGATCTTCGCCGGCCCATCAGAAGACCGTGACTGTCAGCGGTCCCGAGCGATGGCTCCGCGCCAGGTGCTGCCAGGCGCGCGGCAATCGCACAACCCAATGCCGGATAAGTCATGTGGGCGGGCAATCGCCATCGGATTTGGCCGGAATCTAAGAGATGAATTGGAGAAGACGATATGTTTCTATACCAGGTTGTAGTCATTATCGCGATTGTGGGTCTGCTGCTTTTTCTGGTGAACCGCTATATCCCGATGCAGGGCCAGATCAAGGGAATCCTCAACGGTGTTGTGGTGATTGTTCTGGTGATCTGGCTGCTGAAGGTGTTTGGGTTTTTGACGGCTATCATGGCCTACCGTGCTGGAATGTGACACGTCCTGCCGGTCTGAGGCGGTATGAAACAGCGGAGGACGAACAGGGCTTAACCATAGAACTGCGCGGGAAAGCAGGACACCATGCCGACGACTGCGAGCAGCCGGGGCCAACATCACGATGAAGGGCAAGGGGCGGCAAGCACCGCCGCCGTTCATTCCAAGGCATGCACCCTGCCCTTGCCTACCCGCATTGGGTTCGTGGGGAATTATCTTCCGCGGCAATGCGGCATTGCAACCTTCACCACGGATCTTTGCGCCGCACTGGCAACTGAATACGGGCCGGAACGGCTGTTTGCGATTCCTGTCAACGATCCGGACTCGAGTTACGCCTATCCAGAGCAGGTGAGGCTGGAACTGGAGCAGGAGGAGCTGGCCTCCTACGAGCGGGCCGCGGAGTTTCTCAACTTCAACGGCAACGACCTTGTTTGCCTTCAGCATGAGTATGGGATCTATGGCGGGGTTGCGGGGCGCCACATCATCAGCCTGCTGCGCAAGCTGAAGATGCCGGTGGTGACGACGCTGCACACCGTATTGCGCGAGCCGGATGCGGACCAGCGCAAGGTGCTTGAGGAGATAGCGCGGCTCTCTGACCGGCTGGTGGTGATGAGCGAGCAGGCAGCGCAGTTGCTTCGGGAGGTTTACTCAATTGACGGGGAGAAGATCGATGTGATTCCGCACGGAGTTCCCGATTTTCAATTCATGGACCCCAACTATTACAAGGACCGGTTCGGCGCCGAGGGCAAGTCAGTTCTTTTGACTTTCGGGTTGCTTTCGCCGAACAAGGGAATTGAGAACGTCATCCGGGCGCTGCCGGCGATTCTCGCCAGGCATCCTAATGTCATCTACATCGTTTCAGGAGTCACGCATCCGCATATCCGGCGGCGCGAGGGGGAAAGGTATCGCGAGGAGCTGCAGGCCTTAGCCGGGGAGCTAGGGGTGGCAGCGAACCTGATTCTTGTAAATCGTTTTGTGAGCGCCGAAGAGCTGGTAGAGCACGTGGGCGCGGCCGATATCTACATCACGCCGTATCGCCAGGAGGCGCAGATCGTCTCAGGCACCTTGGCCATCGCGCTGGGCGCGGGCAGAGCCATTGTCTCGACGCCGTACTGGCACGCGACCGAGCTGCTGGCCGAGGACCGGGGGGTGCTGGTTCCTTTTGAAGATCCGCAGGCGATTGCCGCGGCGGTGGTTCGGCTGCTGGATAACGATGGGGAGCGGCACGCGATGCGCAAGCGCGCCTATTTGCACTCGCGTGAGACGATTTGGCCCATCACGGCGCGCAAATACATGGCGAGCTTTCAGCGCGCCCGCTTCGAGCGGACGCTGCATCCGACAGCAGCGGTAAAGGACGAAGGGCCGGCGGCGGCGGCCGACGATCTGCCCGCGGTCAACGCATCGCATATGCGGAGAATGACGGACGATACCGGGATGCTTCAGCATGCAATCTTCTCCGTGCCCAACGCGGGCGAAGGCTACACCACCGATGACAACGCGCGGGCGCTCATCGTGTCTACCCTTCTGGATGAAGCGCCTGCTTCCAGGGGCGAAGGCGAGTTCACAAGCCTCTCTCACCGCTATCTTTCCTTTCTTTGGCTGGCCTTCAACACGGAGACGGGGCGATTCAGGAATTTTCTCGGTTACGACCGCAGGTGGCTTGAAGCGGTCGGCTCCGATGACAGCCACGGCAGGGCGCTGTGGTCGCTGGGCAACGTGCTGGGGCACTCTCGCAACGAGGGGTTGAGAGGCGCCACGGGGCGGCTTTTTGAAGCCGCAGTGCCGGCGAGTCTTGCCTTTACGAGTCCCCGAGCATGGGCATACAGCATTCTGGGCATGCAGGCTTACCTTGACTGGTTTCCTGGAGACAGGGCCATCCAGGGAGCGCGCGATGCGCTGGCGAACCGGCTTCTGGACGTGTACGAGCGCAGTCACTCGGCGACGTGGCGGTGGTTTGAGAACAGCCTCTCCTACTCGAATGCGCGCCTTTCGCAGGCGCTGCTGCTGGCCGGATGGCGAAGCGGCAATCAGCGTATGATCGAAGCGGGAATGGATTCTTTGAAGTGGCTTGTGGCCGAGCAGCACAGAGACGATCCTGCGATTTTTGTACCGATCGGGTCAAACGGCTTCTTTATCAAAGGAAGCGAGAAGGCGCGTTTCGATCAGCAACCGGTGGAGGCGTGCGCAACGATCTCAGCCTGCCTTGAGGTATACAGGCTGACCGAAGAGCACCCTTGGCTTGAAGAGGCGCAGCGGGTTTTCCGCTGGTTTCTGGGCCAGAACGATCTGCGGGTTCCGGTCTATGATCCGGCCACAGGCGGTTGCAGAGACGGGCTTCACCCGGATCGCATTAATGAGAACCAGGGGGCGGAATCGACACTTTCGTTCCTGATGGCCCTGCTTGAACTAGAGGAGACCAAGGTGACAAACACTCAGGAACGGCAGCGTGAAATGAGCATCATTTCTTGACCCCCACACCTCCTCCTGTTGTATTGGCGGATTCTGGATGCACAGATACGCACGTGGAGACGCAGACCGGGCGCGCGCTGTTCACGCGTTATGACGGGAACCCGATTCTCTCGCAGAGCAACTGGCCCTACCCAGTGAACAGCGTGTTCAATGCAGCAGCCGTTCGCCTGCCCGAGGGCGACACGGTGCTGCTATGCCGCGTGGAGGACCGGCGCGGGCTGTCGCACCTTTGCGCAGCGCGCTCAGCGAATGGAATTGACGGGTGGCGGATCGACCCTGAGCCCACGCTGGCCGCATGCGCTCACGATTTTCCGGAGGAGATCTGGGGAATTGAAGATCCACGCATCACGTATGTTCCAGAGCTGGAGCAATACGCAGTGGTCTACACCTCGTTTTCGCGAGGCGGGCCCGGGGTCTCGCTGGCGCTGACCAAAGACTTCAAGAGTTTTGATCGCTATGGCGTGATCATGCAGCCGGAGGACAAGGACGCCGCATTGCTGCCGCGCAGGATCGGCGGCCTGTGGGCCTTGATTCACCGCCCGGTGACTACGCTTGGCGCGCACATGTGGATTTCATACTCGCCGGACCTGCGCCACTGGGGCGGGCACAAGATCATGCTCGAGGCGCGTCGCGGTGGATGGTGGGACGCGAACAAGATCGGACTTTGCTCACCACCGATTGAAACGGCAAGGGGATGGCTGACGATCTATCACGGAGTGCGCCAGACCGCATCGGGAAGTATTTATCGTTTGGGGCTGGCACTGTTTGACCTGGAGAAGCCGTCGATCTGCCTGCAACGCGGCGACTCATGGATGTTCGGGCCTGAAGCCCCCTATGAACGCGGCGGCGATGTAAAAGATGTCGTGTTCCCCTGCGGCCAGACCATCGGCGCCGACGGAGACAGCGTAAATCTTTACTACGGCGCCGCGGATACCACCATCGCCTTGGCCACGGGCAGTATTCGCTCGATGCTTGCCTGGCTGGACGCGAACTCAAGCCCGGCGGAGGTTGTTACGGTGGAGCGCAACCTGGTGACCGGGCGCGAGGAGCGATTGTCTTGAGTGCGCACGATGGAGTCTGGCCCGCCTGGATGCCTCGCCTGATCCTGATTCCCCGGGAATGCCCCAGTTGTGCGTCGCACAAGTTCAAGCACGCGGAACTGCGACGGTTCGACGGGCTGCTGGCGATGTTTGCGCTGAAGCCTGTGCGCTGCATGTTCTGCTGGCGGCGCTACTACTGGTTTACGCTGCGGAGCCGCGATGCGGAGTGAGGCCATGCGAGCGCAAGTTGCGCCGCGCACACCACAGGCCGGCCTGTGAGTTAGGCACATCATGCAAGGCACGCCGCAGGCCGCATCTGTTTTCTCAAGATTTCTCGCACGGGCACGGTGGCTGACCCAGCCTGCTCTGACCAACTCTGCGGCACAACCAGCGCATAGTGCGGCGGCGCGGCCGCATGCCCCCCTGGTGCCGCACTGGCTGGCTCAACTGGGCCCAGCCGGGCTCTTCTGCGTGGCTGTCCTCGATTCCTCGATCATCCCCTTGCCGATTCCCGGCAGCACCGATCTGCTGCTTCTGCTGCTTGTGGCCCATCATGGAATTCCCTGGCTGCTTGCCGCCACCGCGGTCAGCGGCAGCCTGGCGGGCGGATACACGACATGGCATCTGGGCAGAAGAGGCGGTGAAGCAGCGCTGCGCCGATACGTGCCGGCACGTCTTCTGGGGCAGATCGTCGTCTGGGTTGAGCACCATCCCGTGCTCGCTGTCTTTCTTCCCGCAGTGCTTCCTCCACCCATACCGCTGTCGCCCTTCGTGCTGGCATCCGGCGCGCTGGGCGTGACCCGCAGCCGCTTTCTCGCCGTCTTCGGCACGGCACGAACGCTGCGCTACGGCCTCATCGCCTGGCTGGGCGTGGCCTACGGGCGGCCCGTGGTCCGCATGTGGACCGCAGCGCTCAAGACCTGGTCGGTTCCGCTGCTCTGGCTTTTCGGCACATTGCTGGTTTCAGGCATGTGTATGGGAGTGTGGAAGGTACGCGGCCTGCGCAGGACGGATGCAGCGGAGGCGCTGGCGTTGAGCGCCGATGCCGCGCGCGCCAGCTGAACCGGCAATCGGCCGGCAAACCGCTACACGACAAACATGGCAATGCCGGCGGCAAACATGGCGACCGTGGCAATGGCCACAACAGCCCATCCGAGCCGGGAGCTCGGCTGGCCCTGCATCAGCTTCTTGTCAGCCGCGACGAGGAGAATCGCAACCAGGAGGAAGGGCGCGAGCAATCCATTCACGACTGCCGTCCAATAGAGCGCCTTCACCGGGTTGATGCCAATGAAGTCGAGCGCAACACCGACACCGGTCGATGCGAGAATGAGGGCATAAAACCATCGCGCCTGCTTTAGTTCCCGGTTGAGGCCCTGACGCCAGCCAAGGGTCTCAGCGAAAGCATAGGCTGCCGAACCGGCCAGCGTGGGGATGGCAAGGAACCCCACCCCGACGATCCCCAAGGTGAACAGAGTTGTGGCGAAGCTGCCGGCAAACGGCGCAAGCGCCTCGGCGGCCTGGCGCGAGGTTTCAATGTGCGTGATGCCATGGTGGTTGAGGGTGATCGCGGTGGTGAGGATGATGAAGAACATGACCATGTTGGAGAAGAAGGCGCCTACGCCGACATCGATATTTCGCAGGCCGAGTTCCTGGGTTGTGGCACCTCTGCGCTGTGCGAGGGTGCTCTGGCCGGCCGACTTCTCCTCTTCAACTTCTTCACTGGCCTGCCAGAAGAAGAGGTAGGGGCTGATGGTGGTGCCGAGGATGGCGACCAGCGTGGCCCAGGCATCGCGGCCGTGCGGCAAGGCAGGAACGAACGTGTCGTGGGCCACGCGGCGCCAATCGACGCCCACGACGAAGGCTGTGACAGGGTAAGCAAACAGGGCGAGGCAGAGCCACTTGAGCACGTTTGCGATCTGGAGGTAGTGGAGCCGCACCGTGGCCCAGGAGATTATCAGCGCAAAGGCCACGACGAACCAGTGGGAGTTGATGCCTGACAACATGGCAGCCGCATCGGCCATGCCGGCGAGGTCGGCGCCAATGTTCATGGTGTTTGCGGCAAGCAGGGCAACGATGAAGCAGAGAAGTATCCATCTTGGAAATCGCCGGCTGAAGTTTGCCGCGAGACCTTGCCCAGTCACCTCGCCGATGCGGGCGCACATCATCTGGACCGCTGCCATCAGGGGCCAGGTGAGCAGCGCGGTCCACAGGAGCGAGGTTCCGAACTGGGCTCCGGCGACGGAATAGGTTGCGATGCCCGAGGGGTCGTCGTCGGCTGCGCCGGTGATGATGCCGGGGCCGAGTGATTTTAAGAGCGCTCGAACCCATCGTGATGGAGAAGGTGTCTGCACTGAGCGTTTTTTGGGCAGACTCCCTTCAGGTTAGAGTTTTGGCGCGGGGAAAGAGCTTAGAGGTTATCTCATAAATACGCTTCGGTCCGGATCAAGCCTCCCTCGGAGGCTAAAGCCCTCAATTTCATCCGGGCCTTTGCGGCACGGGGCCCAGAGGGCACCCCGCCGTGCCCTTTCAAGACCGGTTTATGAGATGGCTTCTAGTTCTTGTCACCTGGATGCGAGGGGGGCGCAGGCGCGGACTTCACTGTAAAAGCTGCTTTGGCCGAGGAGTTCTTCATTCCCAGCGTTACGTGGCCGTCAAGGTGCAATTCAGTCTTTGCGATTGCATCAGTGACCGCATCCTGGGCTGTGCCCAATGCGCTTTCAACCTTGCCCTTTGCCTGCTGCACAATGCCGGCCACCTCAAGTTTTGTGTTGCTGGTCAAACAGCCTGCTTTGCGCTTCGCCGTTCCCATCACCTGGTCAACTGTGCCATTCACTTGATTCTTGTTCATGAACTGCCTCCGTGGATTGATTTCCTGTAGCTCCACACTAGGCAGGACGCTCATGCGGGTCTGAGCACATTGGACCACTCGCACGGGCGATCACTACAGGGACCGCGAAGGGATCACTGCGGAGGCGATTGCCAGGGCCGCGATGAAACGAGCATCTGTTTGAGCTGGGGCATGGCGCTGCCGAAATGGGGAAACAGAGCGGCAGCCTGGGGCGAAAGGCGGCGCTGGCGGGGCCTGATGGGCAGCGGAGCCGCATCGGAGCAGATCGGCATCGACGCACTTTGCTGGATCCGGTATGGGTAGACGTGCACTCTGGCGAGAAAGAACCACGGATAGGTGGTTAGCTCGATATGTTCAACTTGCGCGGCATTGGACAGCTCGCTCATGTGACGGAGGGCCAGCGTAAGCGCGCTGGCGATCGCCAACTGCGAAGTTTCTCCGACGCCGCTTCTGAGCGCTTCGCCGTCAATCCTGATAAAGGACCATCCGCGGGAGACGATTTTCGCTTCGAGTTTCTGAATGCAGAGCGAGCGGGTCAGGTTCCAGCCCTCGCGAAAAACATCAGTGGCCACCCTGAGGCCAACGGGCAGCTCGACCTGAGCGCGCATGAGCAGATTGAATTCGGCGATATTGCGCATGGTTCTGTCTCTCTTAACGAGTTCAGTTGGTGAGGTTGGGCGCAGAATTGCCCGCGATGGGCAAGTCATCGGCACGGTCAGGGCTTTTGAGCCTGGCCCGATCAGAGAACCGAGCATGAAGCATTTGGATGGAGGCGCCGCAATGGACGCACTCTGCCTGGCCCATGGGAGTGACGAAGCGGTTGTGGTTGAGCGGGAAACTTCTGAGGCACTCAGGGCAGGCAACCGTGGAGCCCTCGTGAGCAGATTCTCCCGGCCCGTTCCAATGCGCCCATCGAGGAGCGCCGGCGGCGGGGTCAGGGGCCATGCCAAGGCCGGGCTGGGAGAGCGTTCCGATCATTTGCAGGAGCGCACCCAGGCTGCTGCCTTTCTGGTAGAAGGCATCCGCGGCAACGCCGGAAGGGACTTCGTTGCCTGAGAAGGCGCCGCTCATCGCAATGGTTCGCAGGCAGGGCAAGCGGCGATGAACGACCGACAGCAACTCAAAGCCGGACATTCCGGGCATGTTCAGGTCAGTGATGAGGATGTCGGGCACTGCCTGGCGAATCGCGCCCAATGCGGCGAGCCCGTCATCCGCGCAGCAAACGGCAAAGCCAATCTCGGCGAGAGCATGAGACATTGACAATCGAATGAAGGGCTCATCGTCTACGATGAGGAGCTTCGCTTTGACAACAGGCATGAGGCACCCCTCTCCGGGAGCTTCAGAGTAGAACTGAAGAGAGTTTCCCATTGCGGAGAAAGCAAGGCTGTTCAATTGAGAACAGGGCGCGCGGAGGGCCGGCAGTCAGCCGCGGAGAACCACGTTCAACAGCGACCGATGCACGTAAATGCGGTCTTTGTAATCGATGAATCCGAGCTTACGAAAGCGGCTCATGAAGAAGCTGATGCGGGAGCGGGTGGTGCCGACCATCTCAGCCAGCGTCTCCTGGGAGACTTCAGGAATGGGCGAGCACGGTTCCCCGGGCCGGTCAAACTCCGCCATCAGGAGAAGGATGCGCGCCAGGCGCCTCTCACTGGAGTTGAAGAGCTGGTCAACCAGGTCAGCCTGCGCGCGCAGGCTGCGGGCCAGGAGGAACTCGAGGAACAGGTCAGAGAGGGCATGCTGCTGCTGGAGGACGCGCACCATTTCATCCCTTACGATCCGGAGCGCGACGCAGGGAGTGAGGGCCGCGGCGGTGGAGAGGCGCATACCGGGCATGGGCGAAAGGGACTCTTCGCCCACGAAGTCGCCCGCAGTCAGAAGCGTGATGGTGGCTTCTTTTCCCGTAGCGGAGACGACGGAGATTTTCACGCGTCCCTTCTGCACATAGAAGACCGAGTCGGCTGAATCTCCCTGGGAGAAGAGAGTCTGCTTGCACTCCAAGTGCACGATTCTTCGCCCCATTCCGGCGTTGGCCAGGAAGGAGGCGACATCGAAGGCCTGGAGGTCAATTGAAGGCATGCGACGGTCTTGCTCCGGCTTCTGCCAGGTCGCAGGACACCCGGGAGAGGTACGAGTTGTGAAGCGCGGCAGCGAGCTGCGAGGGAGCAGCAGAGGGCAATCCAGCATTGCACAAGCTGCATGGAAGGACACTTCGATGGAGGCGCCGCGGAGCTTGAAGAGCGTGGACTCATGCTCGCGGTGACCCGATTCTAAAACCGGGGCGAGATGGAATCTGCCTCATTCTGCTCACATTGCGAAGATGCACACTCTAGCAACTTTGGCAGCGAAGGCAGCGGCTGCCGTACCCTGAGCGATCTTGCTCAGACGACGCAGACTGGGGTCTCTAGTGTCAGAGTTACCTTGTGCGCCTCAAGTGCGCGTAAAGCAAGTGACGCTGCGCATAGGTAGAAAAAGGTGAGATGCATGAAGAAACTTATGACGTTTGTGGCAGTACTCAGTTTGACAAGCATGGGCTGGGCGGGAAGCGGCCGTGAAGCGACAGTGGACCGGCTGGATCACGCAGGCGCAGTGCTGCACGAGATCATGTCGGCTCCGGACAGGGGCATTCCCGAGGAGGTTCTTGAGCACGCGAAGTGCGTGGCGGTTGTGCCGCATATGCTGAAGGGCGGGTTTATTTTTGGCGCCGAGAACGGCAGAGGCGTTGCCACGTGCCGCACAGCGCAAGGCTGGAGCGCTCCGTCTTTCTTTACCATTACCGGCGGCAGCTGGGGCTTGCAGATTGGCGTCGAGGGCGTTGACCTGGTGATGATCATTCAAGACGATCGCGGCATGCAGCGTTTGATTTCGAGCGACTTTCAAATTGGCGGGGATGCTTCAGCAGCAGCGGGACCGGTGGGGCGCCATGCGTCTGCGAATACCGACTGGAAGCTGAATACCGAGATCCTCACCTACTCGCGGGCCAGAGGCGCATTTGCCGGTCTGACGCTGACCGGCGCCGCGATTCGCCGCGACGACGATTCGACAGAAGCCATCTATGGGCGTGACATCTCGACACGCCGCATTCTCCGCGGCGAGGTAGCCGTTCCCGGATCGGCTCATCAGTTCCTGGATGCAGTCAGGGACGCGAAGGCGCAGTCGATTGCCGCCAACTAACGATCTAACCTGAGCGCCGGCCGGCGCATGAGGCTGCTTGCGGCACTCATGCGCCGGCGACGCATCGAAGGAGAACCAATGCTCTGGACAATTTTCGTTATCATCCTGGTTCTATGGCTGCTGGGATTCAGCTTTCATATTGCCGGCGGGCTGATTCACATTCTTCTCGTTGTTGCCTTGATCGTTCTGGTGATCAACCTTCTCAGCGGCAGGCGAAACTATTGATTGCGGCAGCCGCGACGAAACCTCATTTCCGGATCGCAAAGGGATTAAATATCGACTGACGCCGCGCAGGGGTTGCTCGGGGGCGCCTGCCCGAATGTGGTGGGTGGTGCGGGGCACAGCGGCGGCTGCAATGACGATCGTTCTCTGGAAGAGTTGGGTATAGAAAGGGTCTCTCGACTTGCTTAGCTGGCCGCTTGCCTGAATTCGCCGGTAGCCTGACAATGGTTGTGAACTTCATTACGGGAGTGGACAAGTGATTCAGAAGGCAAGAATCCTCTCAGTAATCAGCAACCAGACAACTTTCAAAGCGACCACGGTCAGGGCAGCCGTGTTGACAATGCTGCTTTCGGGTATTTTTGCGTTTTCCAGTCATCGTTGCCTTGCCCAGCAGGTTCCGGCGCTGATGCCGATGCCTGCCGCGGTGCATTTTGAGGCGGACGCCTTGCCGCTGCCGCATCGGCTGCGCATCGATTTCCGGGGATACAAGGACGAGTTGCTGGAGCGCGCCGCGGATCGGTTTGTGGCGAACCTGGGCCGGCGCACAGGGATTGATTTTGTGCGGGATGACTCAGTGAATGAAGTTCCGCTGGTGATTACGATTGACTGCGCGGCGGCCGATGTCAACTATCTGACCACGAAGGCGGATGAGCGGTACAAGCTCCGGGTTTCCGATGCGGGGGTTCAGCTTGATGCGCCCGCGCCGACGGGAGTGCTGCGAGGGCTGGCCACGGTTCTGCAAATGGTTGAGCCGGGCAGCCAGGGGTTCGCCCTGCGCAAGGGGCAGATCGAAGACCATCCGCGGTTTCGGTGGCGCGGAATCATGATCGATGTGAGCCGGCACTTTATGCCAGCCAGCCTGATCGAGCACGAGATCGACATGATGGAACTGGTAAAGCTGAATGTTCTGCATCTGCATTTGACCGATTCAGAATCGTTCAGCATTGAAAGCAAAGTGTATCCGCTGCTGACCGGGAAGGGCGCGCTGGATGGGCGCTTTTTTACGCAGGCTGAGGTGCGCGAGATTGTGGCGTATGCCAGGGATCGCGGGATTCGCGTGGTTCCCGAAGTTGAGATGCCCGGACATATGAAGAGCTGGCTTCAGGGGTATCCGGAGCTGGCCAGCGGTCCGGGGCCGTTTCAGCTTGGATCAGATTATGCAGGCGGGGACGCGGCGCTGAATCCGGCCGACGAACAAGTTTACAAGTTTCTGGATGGGCTGATTGGCGAGATTGCAGGGCTGTTTCCCGACGCGTATTTTCACATCGGCGGGGACGAGGTGATCGGCAAGCAGTGGGCGACCAACGAGAAGATTCAGCAATTCATGAAGGAGCGCGGATTCAAGAGCAAGGGAGAGTTGCAGGCTTACTTCACCAAGCGGGTAAACGAGATTGTGCGCGCACACGGCAAGACGATGATCGGGTGGGATGAGGTGCTGGACGGGGACGCGCCGAGGGCAGTGACCGTTGAGGCATGGCGGAGTTCACGCATGATGGCGGTTTCAGTGAAGGCGGGGCACGAGACCATTGTGGCGGCGCCGTATTATCTGGACTTGGCGCTGCCAGCGGGCAGGCACTATGCCAACGACCCGGAAGACACAAACGTGTGGGGCATTAGCGAAGAGGAGTTCAAGGCCGCCGGCAAGATGGGCGGGCTGCTGACGCCTGCTTTTGTGCTGCACGGCGAGATTCCGCTCAACGCTGAGGAGCGCGCGCTGGTGCTGGGCGGCGAGGCGCAGATGTGGTCAGAGATCACGACGCCGGAGATGCTGGACGCGGGGTTGTGGCCGCGCTGCGCGGCGATCGCGGAGCGCTACTGGTCGCAGCGCGAGGTAAAGGATGTGGAGGAGATGTACCGGCGGCTGAACTCAATAGACAGCCTGCTGACGGCGCTGGGAACGAACCAGTATGCCAACCAGAAGCGGATGCTGGACCGCATTGCGCCGCAGGATCCGGCTCCGCTGGAGACGCTGGCCAGCGTGGTGGAACCGATCAAGTTTCTGGGGCACTGGCACAACATGCGCGGCGGATTGCAGCCCGACCAGAACACGCTGGCGGACGCGGCGCAGCCGGAGAGCCTGGTGGCACGGCGTTTTTGCGGGGAGGTCAATGCTCTGCTCAAAGCTTCGGGCGGCGACAAGGAGCTGGCGAAGCGCCTGAGCAATGAGTTGGAGAAGTGGCAAGCGAATCATGCGCTGCTGCTGGGCAGCGTTGGGCCGCTGCCGAACTGGCAGCCAGTGATTGAGACCTCAGCGGACCTGCGGGATCTGGCGACGATTGGCCTCGATGCACTCCGCTTCGTGAACGCTAAGCAGAAGCCGGGCAAGGAGTGGGTGGACGCAACAGCCAAGGTGCTTGAAAAGCAGCAGAAGTTTGCCGAGGCATCAGCTCGCTATCCGGATTTCACTCGTCCTCCGGCACAGCCGGGATCGGAAGTGCTGATCGCGATTCTGCCGGGCATTCAGGAACTGGTGCGGGCGGCCGAGCACGGCGGGGATTGAGCAGAGGCGGACGGCAAGCGGGTTTGCGGGGAGCATTTGCAACGGCGCTGGAAGGGGATGCAGCGCTCAGGGCGTGTACGGCAAGGCAGCGGCACCGAAACGCCGGGTGCGCCCCGCTGCTGAGCCGAACACGTAAACTAGAGTGAGATGCCTCCTATTCTCAACGCGCAATCGATCACCAAGCAGTTCGGCGCTACACCGCTTTTTCGCGAAATCTCATTCACCGTAGACGATGGCGCACGAATCGGGCTGATTGGGCCGAATGGCGCTGGAAAATCGACATTACTGGCGGTTCTTGCCGGGCAGGTGGAACCGGACTCCGGCGAAGTGGCCGTGCGCAAGCGGGCACGCGCGGCCTATGTGCCGCAGGACTCGCGCTTTGCCGCGGGGCTGACGATCAGGCAGGTGCTGGAGCGGGCGCTCACCTCAGCCCATGTGACAGAGACGGAACGGGAGGGCCGGCTGCGGGAACTGGCCGGACGGGCCGGATTTCTTGACTTGAACGCAGAGGCGGCAGCGCTCTCAGGCGGCTGGCGGAAACGGCTGGCCATTACAGAGGCACTGGTGAGCGCGCCGGAGGTGATGCTGCTGGACGAGCCAACCAACCACCTGGATCTGGCCGGGATTGAGTGGCTGGAGGATTTGCTGACTTCTTCTTCGTTTGCCGCGGTAACGGTGAGCCACGACCGCTATTTTCTTGAGAGCACATCGAGCGAGATTATCGAGCTGAATCGCGTATTTGCCGATGGGCTGTTGCGGGTGAAGGGGAACTTCAGCCGATTTCTTGAGGAGAAGGAAGCTTATCTGGAGTCGCAGGGACGGCAGCAGGAGAGCCTGCGCAACCGCGTACGCACAGAGATTGAGTGGCTGCGCCGCGGGCCGAAGGCGCGGACGACCAAGTCAAAGGCGCGCATCGATACGGCCAATGCAATGATCGGGCAACTGGCGGCGATGGACTCGCGGACAACTGTGAGTTCGGCGGGCATTGATTTTGAAGCGAGCCAGCGGAAGACGAAGCGACTGGTTGAGTTTGAGGGCGTGGCTTGCGATGTGCCAGGTTCTATCGAGTCTGGTGCGAAAAGTGAAGAGCGCCCGCGGCGCCTGTTTGCGGGGCTGAATTTTGTGCTGACGGCGGGGATGAAAGTGGGGCTGGTGGGGCCGAATGGCAGCGGCAAGACGACGCTGCTGCGGCTGTTGCGGGGCGAGATTGAACCGGCAGAAGGGACGATTCGGCGGGCCGAGGCGCTGCGGATGGTCTACTTCAGCCAGATGCGCGAGTTGGACGAGAATCTGACGCTGCGGCGGGCACTGGCTCCGGAGGGCGACTCGATTCTGCACCAGGGCCGCGTGGTGCATGTGGCGAGTTGGGCGGCGCGCTTTCTGTTTACGAGCGAGCAACTGAACCAGCCGGTGCGGAACCTGAGCGGCGGCGAGCGTGCGAGGGTGCTGATTGCCAAGCTGATGCTGGAGCCGGCGGATGTGCTGCTGCTGGATGAGCCGACGAACGATCTGGACATCCCGACGCTGGAGATTTTGGAAGAGAACCTGCTGGACTTTCCGGGGGCGCTGGTTCTGGTGACGCACGACCGGTACCTGCTGAACCGCGTCTCTTCGACGGTGCTGGGCCTGGATGGGCGCGGCAATACGGGCCGCTTTGCCGACTACGCGCAGTGGGAAGACTGGCTGAAGGAACTGGATGAGGCCAAGCAGGACGAGGCTGGGCAGGGCAAGGCGCAACGGCGGGCCGACGGCTCCAGCGCTGCGCAGCGAACCGGCTCAGCGGCGGCGGCAGGCGGAGCAGGCAAGAAGAAGCTCTCTTATATGGAGGCGCGCGAGTTTGCGACGATTGAGCAGCGCGTTGAAGAGTCAGATGCGCGGCTGGCCGCGGCCCACGCCCGCGTGGAAGATCCCGCGATTGGAAGCAACGCAAGTGCGTTGGAAGAGGCTCTGAAAGAACTGGATGCGGCCCAGCATGAAAACGACGCCCTCTATGCACGCTGGGCGGAGCTGACGGCGAAATCGGGTTGAGTAGCTTGAGGCGCGTGGTAGAAAGGTAAGTTGCGGGAAACAGTATGGAGAACGGTGTCAAGGTTCTGATTGTCGAGGACGAGCCCCACGCGCTGATGGGGCTGGCGGAGCTGATCTCCGGCTGGGGATACCGGACCGAGACGGCGCGCGACGGCATTGAGGGCTGGGAGAAGGCACTGGCCTGGGACCCGGCGATTGTAGTGACCGACCTGAAGATGCCGCGGCTGGATGGGATCGGGCTGCTGACGCGGCTCTCAGAAGAAGGCTCAGGACTGAACGCCAACCTGGCGGTGGTGGTGCTGACGGCGATGGGCTCGATTGAGCTGGCGGTGGACGCGATGAAGCTGGGGGCCTACGACTTTCTGCAAAAGCCGGTGGACTCGACGCGGCTACGCACGATTCTGGCGAACGCCACCCGGCAGCGCGAGACGCAGATTGAGCTGGAAGTGGCGCGGCGGCGATTGCGCGAGACCGGAGTGCTGGGCTCGATGGTGGGCAGTTCGCGGGCGATGCGCGAGATCTTTGCGACGATCGAGCAGATTGCGCCTTCGAATGTTTCAGTGCTTATCACCGGGGCAAGCGGCACGGGCAAAGAGCTGGTGGCGCGCACGCTGCACAACCTGAGCCCGCGTAAATCAAGGCCTTTTGTCGCGGTGAATTGCGCCGCCATTCCTGAGACGCTGATGGAGAGCGAAATCTTCGGCCATGAGAAGGGCGCGTTTACCGGCGCGGCCGAAAGGCGGGCGGGCTGCTTTGAACTGGCGCAGGGTGGAACGCTGCTGCTGGACGAGATTGGCGAGATGCCGGCGTCCACACAGGCAAAGCTTTTGCGGGTGCTGGAAGAGCGCAGGTTTCGCAGGCTGGGCGCGCGCAACGAACAGGAGGTGGACGTGCGCGTGCTGGCCGCCACCAATCGCGATCCGGGACAGGCTGTGGCCGAGGGCCATCTGAGGCCCGACCTCTACTATCGGCTTAATGTATTCAACATTCACATGCCGCCGCTGCGGGAGCACATGGAGGACCTGCCGGCGATGGCCGACGCCATGCTGGGCGAGATGAATCAGAAGCACGGGCGGAAGGTGGCCGGGGTGACGGCGGCGATTCTGGAACGCATGATGGCATACGACTGGCCGGGCAATGGGCGCGAGCTGCGCAACACCATTGAGCGGGCCGTGATTCTGTGTCCTGATGGCGCGCCGTTGGATGCCTCGCATCTGCCACCGGGATTCGGCAAGGCAGAGACGGCTGCGACGCCGGTGTTCGATGGCGGCGTGGTGCCGGTGCCGGTGGGCTCCACGGTGGGCGAGGCGGAGCGGATGTTGATTCTGCGCACGCTTGAGGTGACCGGGCAGAACAAGACGCGCGCCGCTGAGGTTTTGGGAGTAAGCCTGAAGACGCTGCATAACAAGCTGAAGGAATACCGTTCCGACGGAGTGGAACAGGCAAGCTGAGCCATGCGACTGAAGACCAAACTCGTTCTGGCTATCACCTTCCTGGTGTTTCTGATCTCGGGGCTGCTTTCGCTGGTGTACGTGAGTCAGTTGCTGCACGCGGCGGTGCAGCAGTCGTATGACACCAACCACATGGTGGCAAATCAGGTACGGTTCGCATTGCAGCGGGCTTTTGAGACCGGGCTCAAGGACCGCCAGGTGGACCCTAATAACCCCGCCCAGTTACGTTCGCTGGCGGCCGGGGCGGTGCGCAACGATGCGCCGCTGCAGGCGCTGATTGACTCAGTGAACCGCTACTCGCTCACTGTCTACGACATCAACATTGGCGACAGCCAACAGAGCACTCTGCTGAGCACCAATCCCGATAATGAAGACAAGCCGCTGCCGCCGCGGCCCAACTATAGCCAGCTGCTCGATGCAAGGCCATTCCAGCTGATGTCTGAGGTGTTTGGGCCGCCGCGGGTGTTTGATGTGGTGGCGCCGCTGGATCGCAACGGGCAGCCGTTTGCCTCAGTGCATGTGGGGGTGCGCACCACGCTGCTGCGGGCGGTGTATGCGCCGTGGCTGGCTGAGGCAATTACGCTGATGGGCTTTGCGCTGGTTACCGCGCTGGTGGCCGCATTCCTGCTGAGCAACCTGGCGTTGCGGCCCATGGAGCAGATCAGCAAGCAACTGGACTACTGGACGGCTGCCGGGGCCGCGCCGGGGGACGAGAAAGAAGTTCCGCGACAGGAGCTCGCCACTCAGGTTTCGAACAAGATTGAGCGGATCGGCCAGCGCATGCGCAACGTGGAAGAGGTCTTCTCGGCGCTCAAGGAGAATCTCGACCAGATTCTGGGAAATCTGCAGGACGGCATACTCCTCTTTACAGGTGACGGCCGGGCAGTGCTGGTATCGGAGGCGGCGCGGCGGTTTCTGCATGTGGAGAAAGACCGCATCCTGGGCCAGCACGCGCACCAGATTTTTTCGAGTTCCACGGCCCTGGGCCAGGCACTGCGGATGGCCTTCGACGCCGGGGTGACTGTGACGCAGCAGGAGATTCGGACGGAGAGCGGGCGGCGCTTTCAGGCGTCGATGGATTTTATTCAGGACGACAGAACCGGGCAGGGGCTGGGCGCGCTGGTGACGCTGCACGACCTGGAGTCAGTGGAGAGGATTGAATCGGAGCTGGAACTCTCGCGGCGGATGGCGGCGATCGGGCGGTTGACCTCGGGCGTGGGACACGAGGTGAAGAACCCGATCAACGCGATCGTTGTGCATCTGGAGCTGCTGAAGACCAAGCTGGGCGGCGGCAACGCACCGGCGGTGCGGCATCTGGAGGTGATCGACGCGGAGATTCACCGCCTGGACCGCGTGGTGCAGATGCTGGTGGACTTCAGCAGGCCGGTGGATTTGCGGCTACGGGAACAGGATCTGCGCGGGGTGATTGGGGACGTGATGGCGCTGGCCGCCGAGGAGCTTTCAACCCACAACGTGACCCTGGTGAGCAATATGCCCGGCGAGCCGCTGGTGGCCAACGTGGATGCGGATCTGCTGAAGCAGGCGGTGCTGAACGTGGTCCAGAACGGCGCGCAGGCGATGCCGGAGGGGGGCAAGCTGGAAGTTACTCTGGAAGAGGACAATAAGGATGCCGTTCTGCGGATTGGCGACGAGGGGCCGGGGATCCCCGAGGAGATCAGGGAGAAGATTTTCGATCTTTATTTCACCACCCGGAGCGCGGGCAGCGGCATTGGGCTGGCGATGACCTACCGAATTCTCCAGTTGCACCACGGGGGAGTGGAAGTACAATCGAAGGCAGACCGTGGCACGGAGTTTCAGCTGCGAATTCCGCTTGCCGCCACGGAATGGGGACGCCGGCATCTGCCGCCGGCGAGTGCTGCGATGGAGAAAGGGCTTGCGGGATGAAGTTTCCTGCCAGGAGTGCTGCGTGGGTGCTGCCGTTGATGCTTACGGCATGCTTTCACAGGTCGCATAAGCCCCCGGTACAGCCTCCGCCACCTGCCATTCAAGCCGCACCCGCCCCGCAGCCGAACCCCGCGCAAGTTGAGCTGCCACCGCCGCCGGTGACGATTCCCCAACTGCCGGCCACCACGCAGACAGCGACCGTTGCGCAGCCGCAGGAGACGCCCAAGCCGCCGGTGAAGCACAAGAAACCTGCGCCCAGGACGCAGCAAGCCTCATTGGGAACGCCGGGAGTGAGCGCCATTGGGCAACTGTCGTCGGGCGAGCCCTCTGACCTGCAGCGGCAGACGACCAACTCGATCCAGGCGACGGAACGCGGGCTCAGCGGCATCAACCGCAGGCTGAGCGACCAGGAACAGAAGACCGCGGCACAGATTCGCGAGTTTCTGAAGCAGGCCCGGGTGGCGCTGGCCACAGGCGACGTGGATGGCGCCAGCACACTGGCAGCCAAGGCCAGGGTGCTGCTGAGTGAACTGAACCGCTAGTTTTTTGCCTGGATTCTGACAGCCGCACCGCAGGTGATTAGCGTTCGCCCCAGCTCAACTTGCTGCGCAGCGCCTCAAAAAAGCCGCTTTCGCTGAGCCGCACGAGATTGACGGTGTAGTTGGAGCGCTGGCAGCGGACCTCGTCGCCGAGGTGGAGTTCGACCGCCTTTTGGCCGTCGACGGTGAGCAGGGCCTGGTTGGGCATGCCGACAACGCGCACGGTGAGCAGCGCGTCGCCACGCACGACGATGGGGCGCAGGGTGAGCAGGTGGGGGCAGACCGGCGTCACCACGAGGGCATCCACATCGGGGGTGAGGATGGGCCCGTTAGCGGCCAGCGTATAGGCCGTTGAGCCGGTGGGCGTGGAGACGATGACGCCATCGGCGCGGAAGCGGGCCACGCTCTTGCCGTCCAGTTCCACCGCGAACTCGCCCATGCGGGCAATGTCACCCTTTGAAACGACGATCTCGTTCAGCGCCTCATAGCCGGAGTGCAGGGCTCCATCTCGCCATAGCTCCGCGTGAAGCATGGCGCGGGCGTCAAGCGTGTGGCAACTGCTGCGCCAGCCTTCGAGGGTGGTGTAGAGGTCGGCGAGGCGAACTTCAGTGAGGAAGCCGAGGAAGCCAAGATTGACGCTGAGGATGGGCGTGCCGGTGGAAGCGAAGGTGCGGGCAACGGACAACAGTGTGCCGTCGCCGCCGAGCACAATGACCAGGGCCGGCTGAAGTGCGGGCATCTGGGCGCAGTCGAGGGCAGGCGCCGCATCGGTGTAACTGCCGCCTACGCGGTCAAGCAGGGGGTCGCAGCCGTGCCGGCGCAGCCACTCAATCAGTTCCGGGAGCAGCCGGACCAGCTCCTGCTTGTGCGGTTTGCAGACGATCGCAACGCGAACCATGCGGTCCCAGTGTAACTTAAGCGGGTCGGCCAGGGGGTTGGGAGCCAGAGTCTTGCGCCAGATGAGGCGAGTCAAGAGAGGAAGGAATCGCCGATTCAGCCTGGCAACAGACCGCGGCGCGCATAGAGGAGAAATTCGCGGTTCCCTTCCGCGCCGGTAATGGGCGAGGGGATGGTTTCGACCACTTGCCAGCCCAGGGATCGTACGCAGGCGGCGACTTTGTCGACAGCGAGCTGGTGGGCCTCGGGGTCGCGGACGATGCCGCCCTTGCCGACGTGGCCGCGGCCGGCTTCAAACTGCGGCTTGACGAGGATCACGGCTTCAGTGAGAGCGGGCGCGGCGGCAAAGACCGGCTCCAAAAGGAGCGTGGCGGAGATGAAGGAAACATCCATGACGAGGAGGGTGAGTTCAGGACCGCCCTGGTCAGCGGCAAGCGCGCCGGGGGCTAGGAAGCGCGCGTTGGTTCGCTCAAGCAGGCGGACGCGCGGGTCGCTGCGGAGCTTCATGGCGATCTGGCCGAAGCCGGTATCGACGGCGGTGACGTGGACTGCGCCGTGCTGGAGCAGGCAATCACTGAAACCGCCTGTGGACGCGCCGACGTCGAGGCAGTTGCGGCCGGTGACGGCGATCTGCCAGTGCTCCAGAGCGCCGGCAAGCTTCAACCCGCCGCGGCTCACGTAGAGCGGGTCTTCGCCGAGGATGCGGATGGGCGCGTCTTCAGGGACGGTGACTCCGGGCTTGTCGATCTTTTGTTCCTTGACCAGGACGCGGCCTGCCAGGATCATGGCGCGGGCCCGCTCGCGGCTGGGCACAAGGCCGCGCTCTACGAGCAGCAGATCAACGCGGGTTCTGGGTGCAGCGGCGGTCATGGTCGGACGCCCCATGTTCCACTGTACGGCAACAGGGGAGAATGCGCTGTCAGCCGTTTCCGCCGGAAGGCGTGCTCAGCTGCGCCTTCACTGGCGCGGGAGGCCTGGGTTTCGGAATTCCGTTCAGATGGCAGTCCGTGCATTTGACCCAGTGGATGTTGTGCTTGCTGGCCGCGGTGGCATAGGTGGTGTCCATCTTTTCGACGTCGAGGCCGCAGTTGGACATCTGTGGATGGCAGGTTTTGCACGAGGCGCGGGCGTTCATGTTGTGGCCGGTGTGGCAGGAGACGCAGCTCAGGCCCTCATGGACGCCGATGGGCGTGCGGTCATCGCCGGAGCCTGCCTGCTTGCCCCAGGAGTTAGTTGCCGCGGGCGTGCCTGCCTCAGGCTGGCGGGGCGCGTGACACTGATAGCAGATTGCCTGGCGCGGGTCCTGGTTCATCCGGACGTCGCGTGCGCCATCGTGCAACTGCGGAACGGTGAGCGAGGCGGCGGTGAAGTGAATGCCTTCCCGGCGGTCAAAGAACGCCAGCGAATCATGGACCGGCTCGCCCGCCACGGAGAGGCGCGCGGCAGGCTTGGCGGCCTGCTCGCCTTTGCTGTGGACCTGGTGGCAGGCCTGGCAGGGGATGGCCGGCTTGTCGGCGAGCCCTGCCTGCATGAGATGCCACGGGCCCTGGGCGTTGACCGGCTGCACCATGTCGCCGATGGCGCCGTTAAAGTGCATGCCGTGGCAGCGGAAGCAGTCGTTCATCAGGTGCTGCTTTGCGTTCTGGACGGGATTGGCGAAGATGTCTTTGTAGGTGGCGCTGTGCGGGCCAGCGTGCCAGCTTGCGTACTCAGCGCGGTGGCATTTCTGGCAGTTGGGGACCATCTCGACCACGTCCTTGTCACGGAGCCGAATCACCTCAGGCAGGGAGCCGAAATAATGGACGCGCATGTGGCGCAGCTTGGTGGCCAGGCTGGCCTCGTGGCAGTCCATGCAGTTGGTGGTGCGGTGCGCGGAGCCGTGGAACACGCTGACATAGTCGGCCATCTCGTGACAGTTGGCGCAGCCCTGGCCGAATTGCGTGGTGTAGTAGTAGGAAGCGCCAAACGTGCCGCCAACGGCGAGCAGAACCGCCAGGCCAACAATCATCGCGGCAATCTTCAGAAGCTTTTTCATGACCGGAACCCCGTGCCCTTCCAGTTGCGCACCAGCGATGCGGAGGCGTGAAACGCAACAGCCATGATGGTCAGCGCCGGATTGAATCCTCCGTTAGTCACGTGGACGCTGGCATCGATGACAAAGACATTGTCAACGTCGTGGACCTGACAGTCCTTGTTGACCACCGAGGCTTTTGGATCGTTGCCCATGCGGCAGGTGCCGGCCTGGTGCTGGGCGGCGGGAATGAGTTCGCTATGGCTCTTGTGGGGCATGCCTTTGTTGGCGTCTGCCGCGTGACTGACCTTCTCAGCGTTCTGGGCCTGGCTGAGCAGGCGCGTATCGATGGCGCCGGCTTCGAGGAGCCACTTCTGGGCGCGTTCGGCCTGTATGTCGCCGATCTCGTAGGTGTGGGGGTGGCAGTTGCCCTGGATGCGGACGACGGGCAAACCCCACTTGTCTTTGACCGAGGGATCGAGGGTGACGCGGGCCTCGGCGGAGGGAATCTGCTGGGTGGGTCCGATGATGACGATGGTGCGGCGGTGCCAGTCGCGCATGGCCTTCTTGTGGCCGGGACCCCAGGCCGGAGTGCCGCTGGGCAGGCGATCGATGCTGTGGATGGGCAGGCGAATGAACTCATTGGCCAGCATGCCGCCGCCGCGCAATCCGGGCGTTCCGTGGTTGTAGTCGCAGATGGCAATGTCAGCGCCGGGGCCGACGTCGTCGTAGGTGTCGAAGTCAAAGTACCCCATCGCCCCGGTGTACTGATGGCCCTGGAGGTTGCGGCCGACCTGGTCATAGCGGTTGCCAAGGCCGTCAGGAAAGAGGCGGCTTTTGGAGTTGAGCAGCAGGCGCGCCGACTCCGTGGCGCAGCCGGAGACGATGACGATGTCGGCAGGCTGCTGCTGCAACTGGCCGCGCTGGTCAAAGTAGGCCACGCCGGTTGCCCGGCCGCGGTCGTCGGTGAGAATCTCTTTGACCATGCACTCGGTGCGCAGTTCGCAGTTGCCGGTGTTGAGCGCGATGGGAATGACGGTGTTCTGCGAGCCGTTTTTGGCGTCAACCTCGCAGGCAAATCCGCAGCACCAGCGGCAGCGCATGCAGGGGCCGCGGCCGTTATAGGGCACACTGTTGCGGGCCATGGGAATGTGGATGGGATGCAGGCCGAGACGGCGCGCCGCCGGCTCCAGAATGCCGAACTCCCTGCCCGGGGGCAGCGGCGGCATGGGCAGCGGGCGCTTGCGGGCCCCAAGGAAGGGCGCGCCCGAGTAATCGCCGGAGATGCCGATCTGGTACTCGGCCTTCTCGTAGAAGGGCTCGAGATCGTCATAGGAGATTGGCCAGTCTTCAAGCGAGCTGCCTTCGGGCGCGCCGTAAGTGGAGCGCATTTTGAAGTCCTGCGGCATGTAGCGCCAGGCCTGGGCGCCGTAGCTGAAGGTTCCGCCGCCCACGCAGGCAGCGTCGTTCTGGTAGGGGCCTTCGCTGGGCCGCACGGTGTGCAGGCCGCCCTGGGCATCTACCCAGACGCGGGGATTGCCTTCGTCTTCCGGGCCAAAGGCATTGCCCAGCACGGTGGTACGTTGATTGCGCAAATCGTCTTTGCGGCAGTCGTGGGCCGTGTACCACTTGCCGCGCTCCAGCAGCACCACGCTCAAACCGGCAACCGAAAGTTCCTTGGCGACGATGCCGCCGGCGGCTCCGGCGCCCACCACCACTGCATTCACTCGTTTCATGAGGGCGAGCCCTTTCTCAGGTCATATTGCGCACGGCCTAATGCAGGCGGCTCAGAGAGGCCCAGCATCCGCCAGCTTTGGGCGTCGCGGTTGCCGCCGTGGCGGGGCGAGCCGTAGTAGCCCTCGAAGGTGTGGTTGCGCAGGAGGGTGAAGAAGGCGCTGTTTTCAAGCTCGATGGTTCTGGCAATCTCCCACTGCTGGGTGGGGGCCAGCTCAGAGAGGCTGTGGCCAAAACGCTTGCGGCTGAGCGCTTCAGCCTCCGTCAAGCCGTCGCGATAGGCGTCCTGATGGCGGCTGTAATGGCGGACGAGCTGACGGTCAATGTAATTGAGGACGCCGGCCTGCGAGGCGCTGGGAAAGTCGTCGGCGGGAACGATCTGGTCACAAAGGGCAGCAAGCGTAGCGGCCTGCGGATCGCTCAGGAACTCCCAGTTCGCGCTGGAGCTTGAATTGCAGCCGGCGGCGGCGACAAGCCCCCCCGCAGCGCCGGCTGCGACAAATTGACGCCGCGTGAGAATGCCGGCTTTCTTGCCTGGTTGCATGACGAGAACCTCGAGACAAGAGCCCATTCCAAGAGATGGCTCAGCGCAACAGAGCGCAGGATTTCGATGGGCGCTTGATGCGCACCATGGTTTACTCCCGGCCATTCCGGGGTCTGTGTCGCATATCACCAATAAACCCGATTTCATTTGCAGTACGCATGCACAGGAAAGCCGGCGGCCTTTTGCGTGTGTGTCACCCGCTTGCTGAAAAGAGAAGGGCCGCTTCCCGTGCGGGAAGCGGCCCTTTTGATCTTGTCGAGCCTGGCGAACGGCCCATGCTGCGCTAGGGCAGCGTCTGGCAGTTGGCGAGCGTGTAATTTGGCCCGTAGGTGTTGGTCATGAGCGCCGGAGGAAGGTAGCAGGGCTGGCCTGCGCCGGGCATACGGCTGGTGTTATCGCTGTTGCCGGGTGAGCCATTCTGGGTGCTTACGCGGACGTCGAGAATATCGCCCGGCACGAGGATGGTGGTATCGGGAATATCGAGATCGGTGCGGATGATGGAGAGCAGCGGACTATCCGGCGAGGCGACGTAGACCTTGCCGAATTGCGAGTTGGCAGTGGACACGACGGTGCGAGGATGGCCGTTGACGGGCAGCGTTTTCTCCAGCGTGTGGCTGGAGAGGTTGACCACGGAGACGGTGCCATCGGTCTGGTTGGCGGTATACGCGCGGCTGAAGTCAGGCAGGACGGTCACGCTGGCGGGGTTCTTTCCGACCGGGATGGTGAAGGTGGTGCCAAAGGTCGGACTATCGTTGAAGTATTCATCCAGGCTGACGTCAATCACGGTAATGGTTCCGCCGTCGTAGTCGGCCACAACCAACTGGCTGGTGGTGGCGTTGTACTCGGCATACACGGGGCCTGCGATGGCGGGAGCATTGGCTCCGGCAAGGCCGGCGGTGGTGGAAAGCGGCAAGGAAGGATGGCAGAAATAGGCCTGATTGTTCTGGTTCAGGCATCCGGTGGGCGGGCAGGTGCATTGATCCAGAGTCTGGGTCTGGCTGTTAATGACGGTGACGGTGTCGTCTCCGCGATTGAGGACGAAGAGGCGCGTTCCGTCAGGGCTCTCAAGGGCATAGGTGGGGCAATGGCCCAGCGGGACGCGCGCGACGACGGTGCGGAATGAGGCTTCAATGGCGTCTGCCTCGCCGGTCTGGGTGACAGTTCTTGGCGAGATGTTGCAGGCCACGCCATAGGGCAAGGTGGCGTTCGGCGGGGTGGTTGAATTGTTCTGGCTGATGGCGAAGTTGGTCTGACTGGTTGCGCCTGCGCCAATGATGGCAATGGGAATGGGCGCGGTTGGGATGGACAAGCTGAAAGTCTCGGGGCTGCCGGTGAGAACATCGGCGACGTTGCCGTCGAGATCGGAGGCCCAGAGCCCGATGGAGGGGGAATATAAGCCGGTCAGCCTGGTTGTGGAAAACAGGGTAATGTCCTGGACGTTCAGCTCCTGGAAAGATCCGGAGACGGGGAAGCTGTTCAAGGTTCCATCGCTGTTCAGGGTATAGGCAGTGTTGCCGAGGTGGTCCACGGTGAAAGCTGTGGGGCCAACCCCAATGGGCTGCTGGGCCATGATGTCGTCGCCGGAGTAGTCAATGATGGTGGCAATGCCGGGCGCCGTTGGCGAGGGGTCAGAGACCACCACGGCGAACGAACCGGGCTGGGCCGGCGGGCCGCTGGGGTTGATGGGCGTAACTACCGGCCGATACACACTACCGCAACCAGCAATGAGGGCAACAGCCGCGAACACCGCGCCCGCCTCTACCAACCGCACGCGCGCCTGGCCTGCATTCTTGGGAAAAAGCGTCATTCAGTTCTTTCCTGCCTACTGGATGATTGTAAATCAGGCGGCTCGGGCGAGGGCATGGGCATGACTCCGAGGCGGCCGGCAAAGGGGGTGCAAATTCAGATTCCCCGCGGCGGTACGGGACAACTCTCTCATGGGATTCCGAGCGTTGAGGAAATCAGAGCCCCAGCACCTTTGGCATGGCAATGTCTGGCCCTGAAACGCATTTTTCACCATTCAAGGGGCCCGATGCAACTTGACGAGTTTGCGATGCGCACCTGGGCAGGTTTGGCAAAAGAACCGGGACTGGGCGGGGCGGGCGTTAGGATGAATCGTGGCTCAAACCAGGCAGGTGTGGCAATCGAAGACTGTTCTGCTGGCCGTGTTGCCGTTTGCGGCGGCAGGGGTTGTGTTGCAGGCGCACTGGTGGGCGGTAAACGCGACGCCGGTGGCGATTTGGGCCGTGGGGCTGAGCGTGTTGTTCGGGCTGGTGGTCTTTCAATTGCGCGCGGCCACGGCGGGTGCGGCATTTACCGGCGCGGCGATCACGGCCAGCCTGATGTTTTCTACCGCGAACTTTCCTTATAAGCCGTGGCGGACCGGGCTGATTCCGGTCCTCGCCGTTTTTGTACTCTCGTACCTTGCGACGCGGCTGGGGCGCGAGCGCAAAGAGCGGCTGGGCACGGCCGAGAAGCGCAGCGGACGCACGGCGGCCCAGGTGGCCGCCAACCTGGGCGTGGCCGCGCTGGTCAGCGATGGGCTGGTGCAATCCTGGATCACCAACAGCGGCTGGATTGCTCTGACGCCACCCTCGCCCATGCCGCTGTTTGCTTTGGGACTGGCAGCCCTGGCAGAGGCAGCGGCGGATACAGTTTCATCCGAGGTGGGCCAGGTGCTGGGCGGGCGGCCACGCATGATTACCACGCTGCGGCAAGTGGAGGCGGGCACCGATGGCGGCGTGAGCGCAGCGGGCACGCTGGCAGGCGTGTTGGCGGCGGGCATGGTGGGCGGGACCGGCAGCCTTGCGTTGCGCGGCGGAATGGCGATGTTCTTTGTGAGCTGGGCCGGCGGCGTCTTCGGGCTGTTTTTCGACAGTTTGCTGGGCGCAACGCTGGAGCGGCGCGGCTGGATCAACAACGATGCCGTCAATTTTCTGTCCACGGCCAGCGCGGCAGGGTTTGCGATGGGCCTGCTGGTCGTGCTCGCTCGATTGGCTTAGAGAGCCAGATCAGTCACAAAGCGGCGAGCCCTGACCTGCCTGCAGGCTCCTTTGCTGCCAGCCCTGACGAACGTGCGCAAAACAAAGCAGCGTGCCGTGTGAATAGGGAGTATGATCGCTGCTCTATGCGTTGTGCTGCCTCAACGGACCCCTTGCTTCCCCGATGAAGGAACCCCTTGTCGAGCGGAAAAGAGACAAATGAGCAAGCGACCGGTAAAAACGGTCCTTCTGGTTGAGGACGACCCCGCAATAGCCAATCAACTCCGTGAGATGTTCCGCCACCAGGGCTCGTACGCCTTCGATTTGATGTATGCGCGTTCGCTGGGCGAGACCGAGGCGTACCTTGCCACGCATTCCGTTGACGTGGTTCTACTCGACCTGGGCATTGAGGATGCGCCGGGGTTGGAGGGCGTTCTGCGGATCCATGCCGCCTCTCCGCGTGTCTCCATCGTCCTGTTATCCAACCTGGAGAAGGAAGCGGCGGCTGTACTGGCGATGGAGGGTGGAGCGCAGGACTACCTGATCAAGGGCCAGATTGAAGCACACGAACTGATGCGCGCGCTGCGCAATGCCGTGGCGCGGAAGGCGATCGAAGAGTCGTTTTTCAAAGAGACGGAGCGCGCCCGGGTGACGCTGGACTGCATCGGGGACGCCGTAATCTGCACCGACCTCACCGGGAATATCTCGTTCATGAATCCGGTTGCGGAGATCATGACCGGCTGGTCGTTGAAAGAAGCCGTGGACCGGCCTTTGACTGAGACATTTCACATTGTGGACGCCGCAACCGGGCTGCGCGCCGCCGATCCAATGATTCGAGCGATTGGACAGGACCGGCCAACCAAACTGCCGGTGAACTGCATTCTCATGCGGCGAGGCGGGAAAGAAGTCTTTATCGAAGACTCCGTTGCGCCGATTCACGACCGTCAAGGGATGGCGGCCGGATCGGTTCTGGTTTTCCGGGACGTGACGGTGTCTCGCGCTCTGGCTGCCCAGATCACGCACCTGGCCGAGCACGACTCGCTCACGGGGTTGCCCAATCGCCTGCTGCTGAACGATCGGCTGGGGCAGGCAATCGCGCTGGCGGACCGCACCAGGAGCATGCTTGCGGTCTTGTTTCTCGATCTGGACGGTTTTAGGCACATCAACGACTCGCTGGGTCATCCAACCGGCGACAGGCTGCTTGAGTCCGTGGCGAAGCAGCTGCTGACTTGCGTGCGGAGCTCGGATACGATCAGCCGCCAGGGCGGCGACGAGTTCATTGTGCTGCTGCAGAATATGCAGCAGCCTGAAGATGCCGCTATCGGAGCCCGGAGGATCTTGCAAGCAGTGGCCGAGATTCATCTTGTCGAGAAACGCGAGTTGCACATCACGGCGAGCATTGGCATAAGCGTGTATCCGGAAGATGGCTTGAATGCCGAGGCGTTGATCAAGAATGCCGACACGGCGATGTACCAGGCCAAAGAGAGCGGCCGCCAGACGTTCATGTTCTTCAAGCGGGAGATGAATGTGCGCGCGGTGGAACGGCAATCGATCGAGGAGGACTTGCGGCGCGCCCTGGAACGGGACGAATTCACGCTGCACTACCAGCCCAAGATCGATTTGAAGTCAGGGACAATCACCGGGGCGGAGGCGTTGCTGCGGTGGACGAATCCCCGGCGCGGCAGTGTTCCACCAGCGCGCTTCATCTCCGTGGCAGAAGACAGCGGCCTGATTCTGCCCATCGGCGCGTGGGTGATGCGCGGGGCCTGCGCCCAGGCACGGTGCTGGCAGAGCGCCGGGTTGCCGGCTTTGACGATCGCGGTGAATATCTCCACGATTCAGTTCCGGGATGAAAGCTTTGTGGCAGGACTCCTGGAGATTCTTGAGGAGACGGGCCTCGACCCGCGGTGTCTAGAGCTGGAACTGACCGAGAGCATCCTCATGGAGCGCACTGAATTGACAGCTCCGATCCTGCAAACCCTTCGGGAAAAGGGGATACGGGTTTCAGTGGACGACTTTGGCACCGGCTACTCGAGTTTGAGCTATCTGCGGAAGCTGCCCTTGGATGCGCTGAAGATCGACCAGTCGTTTGTCTCCCAGTTGGCCACGGCCCCTGAGGATACGGCCATTGTGAGCGCCATCATCAGCATGGGCAGGAGCCTGAACCTGCGGGTGATTGCGGAGGGAGTTGAGACAGCCGATGAGCTGGCGTTTCTGAGGGCCCATGGATGCGACGAGGCACAAGGCTATTATTTCAGCCACCCGGTGCCTGCCGCGGAGTTTGTGGAGTTGCTCAAGCGGGATGGAGGATTCCTTAAACAACCTGGCTCAGCTGGCTTCAATGCAGATGGAGCCGCCAGGCGGTGTAGCTGAGGATCTCGTGGGCGATGCGCTCAAACTCCTGCGATCCGCCGTCGACGTTGACGCGCGTGCGGGGCGAGGTCAGGACGTTGAGGCCTTCGGCGGCGCAAATCTCATGGATGCGAAACAGGTGGGTTCCGTCGCTGACAATCACCAGGCGGCGGATTCCGTTGGCGCGGGCAATGACGGCGATGCGGCGGGCCGACTCCTCAGTGTTGCGGCTTTGGGTTTCAGCAATGATGGCCGACTCTGGAACTCCCCTGGCCATGAGGTATTCGCGGCCGACGGCGCCCTCTGAGTATTCGTCGCCGCCGGTGCCGCCGAGGGTGATGACGAGCGGGGCGATGCCGCGGTTGTAGAGATCGCGGGCGTGGTCAAGGCGGGCACGAAAGACGGGGGAGGGGCGGCCGTCGTACTCTGCCGCGCCCAGCACGCCGATGGCGTCGGACGGGGCAGCCTGGTCAAGGCCGGCATAGTTCTCAATCTGCACGTAGACCCAGCAGGACCAGCCCAGAAAACCGATGAACGCGAAGAGGAGCAGGAAAAGGAGGGAGCGCAAGGTCCAGTTCACCTGCTTCGGCTTGGCCTTGCTCATCATGTGCATCATCTTACCGCTACAAGGCTAACGCTGCAGCACCATGACAATCTCGTGGGTAGAGATGGCGCCCTCGCGGAGAATCTCCCAGCGGCCAGGGCCGAGGGAGAGATCGACGATGGTGGTGGGCTGGGCGTGGCCGGTGGGGCCGCCATCGACGATGAGCGGAATGCGGTCGCCGATCTGGTCGCGGACGCAGGCGGCGTGGGTACACTCGGAGGCGCCTTGCAGGTTGGCTGAAGTGGCCGTGATGGGCAGGCCGAAGCGCTCGACCACGGCACGGGGAATGGCGGCGTCGGGCACGCGGAGGGCCACGTTGCCGGTGTTGGCTGTAGAACGGAGAGGCAGTTTGGTTCCGGCGCGCACGATGATGGTGAGCGGGCCGGGCCAGAAGCGCTCGGCGAGACGATCGAGTTGCGGATCGGTATCGCGGGCCAGCTCGTAGGCCTGAGAGACGGAGGAGATCAGCAGCGAGAGCGGTTTATGTTTTTGCCGGGACTTGAGCTGGTAAATCTGCTCGACTGCGTGCAGATTGACCGGGTCAACGGCCAGGCCGTAGAAGGTGTCAGTGGGCAAAGCAACCACATCGCCCTTGCGCAGGCAGGCGACGATGTAGTCGACTCTGTCGGGCTGGGGTTCATCGGGATGGACGCGCAAGATCTCCGCGGACAAGAAGGCTACCTCAGTCACTGGGTTGGAGATGCTGTAAAGACGGAAGCTATCACAGCACCAGCCATGGTGCAAGTCAGGCAAGCAAAGAGACTGCCGGCGAAGGGGTGAACAGACTAGAATCGCGCTAGCGAAGAGACGGATCGCCGAGCATGCCTGTCCGCATTGTACAGAGTAAACAGAACGCCCGCCTGAAGCAGTTGCGCCGGGCGCTGGCCCGGCCTGGCCGGGATGGCGAGGCGTTGGCCGGAATCGAGGGGCCGAAGCTGCTGGAAGAGGCTCTGCGCGCGCATTTGCGCATGGAGTGCGTGTTTGTTGCGCAGGGCTCGGAGCGCCTGGTTGAAGAGCTGGATTTGCCGGCGGAGACCGAGGTGCTGCTGCTGCCGGGCGAGTTGCTGAGCCAGGCGCTGGCGACGGAAACGCCGCAACTGGTGGCCGCTCTGGTTGAGCCGCCACAGTGGAACTGGGCCGACGTGCTGCCGAACGCGGCAGAATCCGCGGCGCTGGTGGTGGTGTTGGCAGGGCTGCAGGATCCCGGGAACCTGGGCACGATTCTGCGCTCGGCTGAGGCGTTTGGAGCGACGGGCGTGGTGAGTTTGCCGGGAACGGTGAGCGCATGGAATCCGAAGGCGGTGCGGGCTTCAGCGGGCAGCGTGTTTCGGCTGCCTTTGATTGCCGCGGAGTCTGACGATTGCTTTGCCAAGCTGCAGGCGGCTGGGGTGAAGATTTGGACGACCGCGTTGGATGGGGCGGAAGCGGCGGACCGAGCTGGTCTGGCTGGGCCGGTGGCGTTGCTGATTGGCAACGAGGGCAACGGCGTGGCGGCAGAGTTGGCGGCGAGGGCGGATGGGGCTTTGACGATTCCCTGCCCTGGGCCGGTGGAAAGCCTGAATGCGTCAGTGGCCGCAAGCGTTCTGCTATATGAAGCGTCGCGGCAGCGAGGGGGGCGGCGATGAGCCTGTTTGACGGCGAGGCTGAAGGCCCCAAAGGGACCTTGCGCACGGCACCCCTCGCAGAGCGGATGAGGCCACGCAGCCTGGAGGAGTACAGCGGCCAGGAGCACCTGCTGGGGCCGGGCAAGCCGCTGCGCGTGCAGATAGAGCACGACGACTCGGGGTCGATGATTTTGTGGGGCCCGCCGGGGGTGGGAAAGACCACGCTGGCCAAGATTATTGCTGAAACGACGAAGGCGAGCTTTATTGAGTTCAGCGCGGTGACGAGCGGCATCAAGGAGATCAAGCAGGTGATGGCAGCGGCCGCGCAGGCCTCTGAGATGCACTCGCGGACGATTCTGTTTGTGGATGAGATTCACCGCTTCAACAAGGCGCAGCAGGATGCGTTTTTGCCCCACGTGGAGCGGGGAACGATTCGGCTGATCGGCGCGACGACGGAGAATCCATCGTTTGAGATTATTTCAGCGCTGCTGTCGCGCTGCCGCGTGTATGTGCTGCAACCGCTGAGCGAGGAACGCATCGTAGCGCTGCTGCGGCGCGCAGTGGAGGACAAGGAACGCGGGCTGGGCGGGCAGGGGTTGACCGCCGACGACGAGGCGCTGGAGCTGATTGCGAGCTACTCGAGCGGGGATTGCCGCAACGCCTACAACACGCTTGAGGTGGCCGCGCAGCTTGCGGTTCAGAAGGAGAAGAAGATTGACCGCGCGCTGGCTGGGGAGGCCGTGCAGCAGCGCGTGCTGATGTACGACAAGTCAGGCGAGGAACACTACAACCTGATTTCGGCGCTGCATAAGAGCGTGCGCAACTCCGACCCGGATGCGGCGCTCTATTGGCTGGCGCGGATGTTTGCCTCCGGCGAGGACCCGCTGTATCTGGCGCGGCGGGTGGTGCGGATGGCCGTGGAAGACATTGGGCTGGCCGCGCCGGAGGCATTGAATCTTTGCCTGAGCGCGAAAGAGGCCATTGATTTTCTCGGCTCGCCGGAGGGGGATCTGGCGCTGGCCGAGGCGGTGGTTTATCTGTGCCTGGCGCCGAAGTCCAACTCGGTGTACACGGCCTATGGGGCGGTGCAGGCGGAGATTGAGCACACGCGGCAGGAGCCGGTTCCGCTGCACCTGCGCAACGCGCCCACGCGGCTGATGAAGGAGTTGGAGTACGGCAAGGGCTACCTGTATGCACATGACGAGGAGGGACGCGTGGCGGATATGGATTGCCTGCCCGACTCGCTGCGGGGAAGGAGCTACTACAAGCCGACGCAGGAGGGGCGGGAGAAGCTGCTGGCGGCGCGGATGGAGGAGATTCGGCGGATTCGCGCGGGAAAACGGGGCGGGACTTGATTTCGGAGATGCTGGCCTCGTATCGTCTATGTAATCTCGTGGCTCAAAGTGAGACAGGGGCACCCGGCCGTTTAAGAATTGTGCCGATGGCAATGGGAGGGCACATTTGATCCGACTTATTGGCCTCTTGAAGGCTCAGGGTATTGAGCTCGGGCGCTACAAGATTCATCTTGCGACTACCGGGACCACTTCGCCGCTCGATGCCTATTTGCAGCGGACTTTCAAGGAATGGCAAGAGGAGCAACACGCCAAGAACTTTGAATGCGAGACAGTCATTGGTTTGATCCACCGAGGCGGTGACCTATGGCTTTTTGCGGGCGTCTACCGCATTCTGAGCGTCGAAGGGGCAAAGTCCGAGTTCAGGTACAGAACTGAACTTTTGCCGGGGCAGGACGATCTTGTTGGGCGAATTGTCGTCAGGTTCAAGCGGGAGTTCCGCAACTCCTATATTTGGGGCGACAAATACGGGAGCCAGTTGGAGATAGCCAAGCTTCTCGAGTTGCCCTTCGCTATCGAAAATTTCAAGGGGTACAACAAAGTTCGGCTTTCACACAAGGATCTGAAGCTGATCGTCAACAACTCCGAAGAATCCTGGCGGTCGGCTCTGTCCAGTGTCAGCGGTATTTACCTCATCATGGACAAGGAAACAGGGAAGGCATACGTCGGCAGCGCATATGCGGAAGGCGGTATCTGGCAGCGTTGGCGCCGCTACGCAGACACCGGCCACGGCGATGATGTCAAACTGATAAATCTCCTTGAAGCGAAAGGGGTCTCATACGCCGAACACTTTCAGTATGCCATCCTTGAAATTGCCGATCCACTGGATACGGATAAGCAAGTACTGGAGCGGGAGAGCCACTGGAAAAAGGTGCTTATGACTCATGACTTCGGCTACAACTAGAATTGAACTGGCAGCATCGCCGGGGGCGTCGTTCGCTTTCTTCTAGCGAATGGTGTGTGATTACGAAGCGAAACCAAACCACCTTTCGCGTTCTCCCGATTCTTGGTCCCTACGTCTCCCACGGGTTGACGACCGAGGATGCAATGTCCTCGAAGTGCCTTACGTTGCGCGTGGCTAGGGTGGCGTGGGAGGCGACGACGATGCCGGCAATCATGGTGTCCCGTGAGTCAACGGGACGGCCTCGCCTGCGGCGATCAGCGCATAACTCCGCTGCTCGAAGGGCTGAATCGGAATCGAAATACAGGATCCTGCCTTGAAGTGCAGTTTGAAGAAGCTGCTCGAATTTCACTTCGAGCGCGGTGCGCCTTTTCCCGGCTGGCATGGCGAATAGGCCGGAGCGAATCTCGTAGACATTGATCGAGGTCGTCCAAACCGAAGAGCGGGGTTGGATGTCCAGCCAGCGTGTGACTTGCTGCTCAGGGCGAAGCCCCATGAACTCCGAGATCACATTTGTATCGAGCAGAATCATGACTCAAAGTCCGGAATCTGCATGCGCATGTCGCGAATTTCGGCAATTGGTTTTTCGAGATAAACACCACTGCCGCTAAAGAGCGCCACCATCTCGCTTCCCAGGCCGCCGCGCGCCTGCTCGGGCTCGTGGAGCGCATCGCGCAGAATCTCCCGCGCTTCGGCTTCCATGCTGCGGCCGTTCCGCTTGGCGCGCTTTTGCAGACGCATCTTGAGAGGATCCTCAACATTGCGGACCAGAATCTGCGCCATCTCAGCCTCCATTGATATCATGATAGCATATCCCTGAGAATATGGCTTTAGCGGAATGCTGCGGGGCTCAGTGCGCGGTTTTCGGCAGCTTGCCGAGGGCGTCGGTGACGATGCCGGGGGTGAGGACTTCTGGCAGGAGCTGGGGCTCGGTTTGGCCGGGGGCATAGAGGGCGTAGGCAGGGACGCCGCTGCGGTCGAGGGCGGTGAGGGCCTGGGTGATGGCTTCGTCGTGGCGGGTCCAGTCGGCTTTGAGCAGGGCGACGTTGGCGGACTGGAGGGCTTGCTGGACGGAGGGCTGGTTGAGGGCTACGCGCTCGTTGACCTGGCAACTGAGGCACCAGCTTGCGGTGAAGTCCACGAATACGGGGCGGCCCTGGGCCTGGTAGCGGTTTACGGCGGCGGCGGACCAAGGTTCCCAGACGCCGGAGGCGGCGGGGCTTGCGGTTCCAGTGGAAGAAACTGCCTTTGACTCTGGAACGCTGGACAGTTTTTGGCCGAAGAGGCTGAGAGCGACAGCGGCTAAGAGAATGACCGCGGCAACCACCTCAGCCCAGCGTTTGGCGGGCCAGCGGCCGAGGAACCAGCCGGCGATGGCGAGGAGCAGAAAGCTGCCGAGCAGTGCGGCAAGAGTGTTGGCGCCGTAGGCCTGGGAGAGCACCCAGGCGAGCCAGATGACGGTGAGGAAGATGGGCACGGCGACGGCCTGGCGGAGGACCTCCATCCATGCGCCGGGTTTGGGGAGCCAGCGAGTCCAGGCGGGCTGGAGGGTGAGGGCGACGTAGGGGGCGGCGAGGCCGAGAGCGAGAGCCGTGAAGATGGCAAAGGTGACGACACCAGATTGGGCGAGCGCGTAACCGACGGCTGCGCCCATGAAGGGGGCGGTGCAGGGCGTGGCAACGACGACGGCGAGGACACCGGTGAAGAAGCTGCCGGTGAGGCCCTGCTTTTGCGCCAGAGATCCTCCGGCGGAGGTGAGGGTGAGGCCCAACTCAAACTGGCCGGCGAGCGAGAGGCCCATGAAGAAGAGCAGGCTGGCCATGAGGGCGAGGAAGATGGGGGACTGGAACTGGAATCCCCAGCCGAGAGTGGCTCCAGCGGCGCGCAGGCCGAGCAGGACGCCGACGAGAAGCCAGAACGAGGCAACGATGCCGGCGGCGTAGACGAAGCCGTGCATGCGGAGCTTCTGCCGTTCCTCGCTGCCGGAGTTGACGAGCGCCAGGCCCTTCAAGAACAGCACCGGGAAGACGCAGGGCATGAGGTTGAGCAGCAGGCCGCCGAGAAAGGCGAGGAGGGTGGCCTTGAGCAGGGGGCCCCATTCAATGTCGAGAGAACCGGCGGCGACTGCGCCGGGCATTGCGGCAATCTCATAGGCGCGGCCGCCGGAGAGTTCAAGGATGCCGGAGAGTTGAGCAGGCGCGGACTTGAGCATTGCATCGCGCTTGAGTTCGAGGACCAGGCCTTTGGAGGTGGGCGCGAGTTTCTGCGGGGCGGGGTTGTCGAGAATGTCTTGATCGGCAGGGAAGAAGGCGGCCTGACGTTCTTTGTGGCCAGTGATTACGCCGAGACGAAAGCCGTCTTTCGTGGGCTGGAAGGCGACTTGGACGCCGGCCGGGAGCGGCTTGGGGAGCGTGGCCGCGAGGCGGGTCATGAGGTCGGCATCCTGAGCGGAGCCGGCATTGGCGGGCGGCTCGGTGGGCATCATGCCGAGCATGGTTTCGAGATCGACCTTGCCCGGGATGCAGACTTCACGGCAGACGAGCCAATCCACGTGAGCGTGGAGGAGAGCCTTGCCGGCAGTGACGGTGGGGGCAACCTGGAGTTGGAGGGGGAAGAGGACTTCGTCTTCGTAGCCGAAGTCCATGAGCGGGCCGAGAGGCAGGCGCTTGGGAGCCGGGAACTGGAGGGGGCCGGCGGTGACGCCGTCGGGGAGGGTCCAGCGGATGTGAGGCGGCTCGCCGGAGTCGCCGGCGTTCTTCCAGTAGACGTGCCAGCCGGGTTCGAGCTTGAAGTAGAGGCCGACGGCGTTTGGTCCGTTGGGGTAGATCTGGTCTTGCGGGGTGATCAACTGCACATGGACGTGGGGCGCGTCGGCAGAGGCGGGCAGATTGGCAGGGGGGCGCGCGGCCAGGATGGCGGCAGGCAGAAGAAGCAGCACGAAGGCAGATCGGGAAGGGCGCATGGCGGGGAACGGTGACTCCTGCACGTTGGACTCAGTGTATCGAAGGAAGGTGGCAGCGGGCGTGGGGATTATGGGCGATGGAGGCTGGGCCGGGCTGCGTGCTGGCGGAGGATGCAGTCGTTCTGGACGCAGCGGACGCCGGCCGAGCGGGCGCGGGCAACGGCCTCTTCGTGGATGACTTCGTCCTGAAGCCAGAGGTTGGGGATGGCGAGACGGATGACTTCGTCGACGATTGCGGGGACGTGCTCGGAGGCGCGGAAGACGTCGACCAGATCGATGCCGGAACCAGTCTGCTCGCAGGCGGCGGCTTGTGCGGCGTCGAGATCGGGATAGCAGGGGAGGCCGAGAACCTGGGTGAGAGCGGGATTGACAGGAAGGACACGGTAGCCGTTTTCGAGGAGGTAGCGGGCGATGTTGTGGCTGGCGCGCCAGGGCTTGTCGCTGATGCCGACGACGGCGATGGTCTTCGCGGTGCGGAGGATTTCGTCGATGCTGGCTGGATCGTTGGTCATGGCGTTTCTACATTTTGACTTTGTGGTTTCCCACCCTTGCAACAAGAAGCCGTTGCAAGGATGGGGCACGAGTCTGCCTCGTTCATTCCTGTTTCTTGCCCTTAAACGTCGAGATCGTCGTCGGTTTCGGCGGCGACGGCGGTGCCGCGGCGCTTGGCTAACAGATAGCCGCGGAGGAACGGTTCGAGGTAGCCGTCAAGGACTTTGTCTACGTCGCCGACTTCGACCTTGGTGCGGTGATCCTTGGCGATGCGGTAGGGCTGCAGAACATAGGAGCGGATCTGCGAGCCGAAGTTGATTTCGAGCTTGGAGTCTTCGAGCTTCTTGGAGACGGCGCGCTTTTTTTCGAGCTCGTATTCGTAGAGGCGCGAGCGAAGCATCTTCATGGCCTTCTCGCGGTTCTTGTGCTGGGAGCGCTCGTTCTGGCACTGGACGACGATGTTGGTGGGCAGGTGGGTCATGCGGACGGCGGAGTCAGTGGTGTTGACGTGCTGGCCGCCCTTGCCGCCGGAGCGGTAGGTATCGATGCGCAGGTCTTCGAGCTTGAGATCGACATGGATGGTTTCGTCGATTTCTGGGGAGACATAGACCGAGGCGAACGAGGTGTGGCGGCGCTTGGCGGAGTCGAAGGGCGAGATGCGGACGAGGCGATGGACGCCGCTTTCGCCGGCGAGCTGGCCGAAGGCGTATTCGCCGATGATGGTGAAGGTGGCGGATTTGATGCCGGCCTCTTCGCCGTCCTGGTAGTCGTTCATTTCGGTTTTGAAGCCCTGCTGCTCAGCCCAACGGAGATACATGCGGAGCAGCATCTCGGCCCAGTCCTGGCTTTCGGTGCCGCCCGCGCCGGGATGGACGGTGACGATGGCGTTGAGGGGGTCGGCCTCGCCGTTGAGCATGGTGCGAGCTTCGAGCTCTTCCGTAAAGGTTGCGAGGGACTTGATGCCGGCTTCGATGTCGGCGAGGACGTCTTCGCCTTCGCGGGCGAGTTCGATGTAGGTTTCAATGTCGTCGGTGCGGCGGACGAGCGCTTCGTCGTCGGCTACGAGGGATTCGAGGCGCTTTTTGTCGCGCATGAGGGGCTTAGTCGCGTTGGGATTGGACCAGAGGGTCGGGTCGGCCAGCTTGGTTTCTATTTCTGCGAGTTCGCGGCGGATGCGAGCGGGGTCAAAGATACTCCCGCAGGTCGCGGACTTGATCGCGCACGGGAGCATAAGCGAATTCGAGATCGTTCAAGGACATGCTTGGCTCTTTGACCTGACTTGATTTGGACTATTTCCTGATGGCAATGCGGAGGCTGGCGCGCAGGGCCCAGAATACAATGCCTATAGCAAGTATGGCACAGAGCCAGGCGAACACGTCGCCGTGGGCGGAGTAGAAGGTGATGTCGTCGCGGAAGGCGAACCGGGCGGGGAGGGCCCCGGGTTGGTGGCGGGGGATGCTTTGGCGGACGCGGCCTTCGGGATCGATGACGGCGGTGACGCCGGTGTTGGTGGCTCGCACGATCCAGCGGCGGTTTTCGATGGCGCGCATGCGGGCCATATTGAGGTGCTGCCAAGGGGCACTGGTGTCGCCGTACCAGCCGTCGTCGCTGATATTGACGAGGGCTTCCGCGCCGAGTTGGGCGAACTGGCGGACCTCGTCGGCGAAGACGGACTCGTAGCAGATGAAGACGCCGTAGCGATGGGCCTGGCCGTCGGCAGCGGGCAGGCGAAAGACTTTGCGGTCCGTGCCGCGGGTGAACTCAGAGACGCGGCCGGTGAGCTTGCGGGCGAAGAAGAAGACTTCCTTGTAGGGGATGTATTCGCCGTAGGGGACGAGGTGGATCTTGTCGTAGCGACCGACGCGCGCGCCCTCGGGGCTGACGACGAGGGCTGAGTTGTAATAGCGCCAGGAGTTGTCGTCCGGTGAAACATCAGCGCCGAGGGTGCCGATGACCAGGGGGGCGTGGGTTTGTGTGGCGATGGCGGTGAGGGCGCTCCGGAAGCGGGGATCGGGCTCGATGAACGGTGCGGGCGACTCGGGCCAGACGACGAGATCGGGATGTGTGGGGCGTTGCGCGCAAAGAGGTTCAATATCTGGCGCGGACGTTTGCGGGACTCCGGCGATGAAGGGGCCGCAAGTTTCGGCGGCGAGGCGGGCGAACTCGGCGATGTGCCGGTCCCACGCGGGGCCGGACCATGTGTTATTGGCGGAGACGTCGAGGTTGGGCTGAATGAGGACGGCGGTGGCTGTGGGGGCGGGTTGCGCGGGCGGAAGAAGAACGCCGGCAGTGCCTGCCAAGGCGAGAACGGTTCCGGCGATGCGGCAGAGGCGCCTGGCGGCAGATTGTTCGAGTAGGAACCCGCCGGCGATGAGGGCGTTGACGGCGACAAGAAGGAAGCTAATGCCATAGACGCCGGTCCAGGGCGCGAGCTGGTTGACGAGGGCGTTGTCGACTTGGGAGTAGCCGAGCTGATCCCAGGGGACTGAAGTGATGCGGGCGGCGGCGAGTTCGAGGGCGGCCCAGAAGATGGGAGCTGCGGCGAGGGCGAGGCGAGCGCTGCCGGTTGCCTTTTTTACAAGCGCGAGGGCGAGGCCGAAGAAGGCGAAGTAGAGTCCGAGGACGAGGCTGTAGCCGATGAGCAGCAGGACGGGGACAAGCGTGGGCAGATCGCCAAAATGGGCCATTGTGTCGCGGACCCAGTAGCAGTTGCCGGCGTACCAGAGGAATCCGGCGAGATAGCCGAGGAGAAAGCCGCGACGAAGAGGACGCACGGGCATGGCCTGAAGTTGAGAGGCGAGGGCGGGGGCGAGGATTGCCCAGAGCAGGGGCACAAGTCCGAACCAGGCGAAGACGGCGCGCCAGGGCGGTAAGGGGCCGGCGAGGGGAAAAGGTAACTCGAGTAACCCGGCAGAGAGCGCGGCGGCGGCCCACGGTGCGATGGGGTGGGACTTGAACGAAGAGAGCTGCATACAGCGCCGAGTTTAAAGCATTTGGCATGGGAGCGGAGTTAAAACCCGATGAGCGACGAGCGCAACTGGCTGGGGATGAAGCAGCGAACAGGGGGCGCCCGAGCAGGGAGTGAAAAAATTTGCGGGCGCCGGTGCATCAGGCGGCCTGTAACGGAAGAAATCGGGCTACAATCAAACCTATGCTACTGGCTCTTATTGCAATGCGTGTGCTTGAAGCCATGTTTTTCCTCGGGCTAATCGGCTCGTCGGTGGTCGTTCTCATCAGCTTCTGGGAAGACGGCATTGAGCTGTTCGGGAAGGACTGACGAGTCCCTGTCGTTTCCCCGGGTGTGGCGGCCGGTTTTTTGATTGACTGGCTGTCGATTCGGAAATAGACTCACCGCAGGGCAGGCGGGGATATCCGCCCCTTGACTTCAGAAAGCCGGCAGTCCAAGCCGACCCCCAATCGATGGCATCTTCCCGAACGTTCGTAGCACCACCCTCGGACCGTGTGCGGCTGATTGTGGCATCTTCCGTGATGCTCACATTCATCTCTTTCTGGCGAGCAGCCGCCATCGTTTTATGCGATTTGGGATCGTCGGCGTTTTACGCGGGCGGCATCGCGGAAGAGGCAGTAGGGGCGGCCGCGCCCTGGTTCATTCTCGGCATCATGCTTTTCAGCTTTGCGGTGCGCGCGGTTTACGTCGAGAGCTGTTCGATGTTTACCCGCGGCGGGGTCTACCGCGTGGTGAAGGAGGCGTTGGGCGGCACCTTTGCCAAGCTGAGCGTATCAGCCCTGATGTTCGATTACATTCTTACCGGTCCAATCTCAGGCGTATCGGCGGGACAATACATTACAGGCTTGATGAACGAGCTGATGGTGGTGGCAGCCAATAGTCACTGGCTGCCTCCGGCCCTGATGGACGAGCGCAACAATCCCTTCCAGTTCAATATGGATTACACCTCGGCGGTGTTTGCCGCGGTGGTGACGATTTATTACTGGTGGGAGAACATCAAGGGGATCGAGGAGTCAAGCGGCAAGGCACTGCGGGTTATGCAGGTAACGACGCTGATGGTGATCGTACTGCTGATCTGGGGCATCTATTCGGTGATGGTGAAGGGCGCGCATCTGCCTCCTTCTCCGATTCCTTCACATCTTCATTTCAGTGACGAGGCGCAGGGGTTCCTGAAGGGACGCGGTCTGCCGCTGCTGGGCCTGTTCGGCATTCTGATGGCGTTCGGCCATTCACTTCTGGCGATGAGCGGCGAAGAGAGCCTGGCGCAGGTGAATCGCGAGATTCAGCATCCGAAGCTGAAGAACCTGAAGCGGGCGGCGATTGTGATCGCGCTCTATAGCCTGATCTTCACGGGCGGGGCGACGCTGCTGGCTTCGATGCTGATTCCGACGTGGGAACGGACGCACATCTACGAGGACAACCTGATCGCCGGCCTGGCGATGTACATGGTGGGCCCGCTCTTCTGGCGCATTGTGTTCCGTATTTTTGTGGTGCTGGTAGGATTCCTGATTCTCTCCGGCGCGATCAACACGTCGATGATCGGATCGACAGGCGTGTTGATGCGGGTGGCCGAGGACGGCGTGCTGACGGACTGGTTCCGCAAGCCGCACAAGCGTTTCGGCACCAGTTCACGGATTGTGAACCTGGTGTTTATTTTGCAGATGGTCACGATTGTGGCCAGCCGGGGCAACGTGATCACGCTGGGTGAGGCCTATGCGTTCGGCGTGATCTGGTCGTTCACATTCAACAGCCTGGCGATGCTGGTTCTGCGCTGGAAGTACCATGGCGAGCGCGGCTGGAAGGTCCCGCCGAACATCACAATCGGGAAGACCGAGATTCCGCTCGGGCTGCTTTCGGTGTTTCTGGTGCTGCTGTCGACAGCGATCGTAAACCTGTTTACCAAGTCAGTGGCCACGGTGAGCGGCATTATTTTTGCGGCGGCCTTTTTCATTATTTTCACGGTTTCAGAGCGGGTCAATCTGCGTAAGCATGCAGCCACGGCGCGCCAGATGAAGGACCATTTTCAGCTGGAGCATCAGGACACGGTGAGCCGGGAGTCGGCGGCGATCCGTCCGGGCGGGGTGATGGTGACGATGCGCGACCCCTCCAACCCCTATGCGCTGAAGTGGACGTTGTCGCACATCAGCACAGAGGACCAGGATGTAGTGGTTCTGAGCGTGCGCATGATGGGGGCCGGCGGGCCAGAATATCTGAGCGCCGTGGACCAGAGCTTCAGCGAGCACGAGCAGATGATCTTCACCAAGGCCATCTCAGTGGCTGAGAGCTTTGGCAAGAAAGTGTCGCTGCTGCTGATTCCGGCTGGAGACGTGTTTGCGGCGCTGGCGCAGGGCGCCAACTCGCTTGAAGTAGACTCGGTGGTTTCAGGGCTTTCGACGACCATGACTGCCGAGGATCAGGCGTTCCACATGGGGCAGGCCTGGGAGGCTCTGCCGGAGCCGAAGCGCCAGTTCAACTTTTATGTGATCAGCCCGACCGGCGAAGCGAAGGCGTTTTATATTGGGCCTCACGCGCCGAAGCTGAGCCCCGACGATGTGCAGCTTGTTCATCGCCTGTGGGTGAACATGCGGCGTGATCCTTCGGTGCTGGATCTGCATCACAGCGACATCATCACCTATGCCCTGACCCGGCTTGCCGGCCAGTATGCCCGGGAAAAGGTGGATATCCTGCGCGACCTGCGGAACTATCGCAGCGCCGATGCGCCTGCTTCACTTCGGCTGGGCGGGCCGGATGTTGGCGGGGAAACCTCAAGCGCGGAGAAGCCCGGCCAGCGGCCCGTCTAACCGAACGGCTCACGTGCTGACGAAGGCCGACGCGGCAAGGCCCGCTGTAATTTGTCCATCAACTTTTTTCCTCCGCAGTTCTGTTCTTCGGTCAGCTCTCAAGGCTGCATGAGAGTCTGCCCAAGTAGACCGAGGACCGACGGCTGGCCGGATAACATCCTTAACAGAGATATCTGTTGTTGAATAGATCGTCTGGCTCAGCCCGGATGCTCGGCGGTGTGCTCAACTAAGTAATGGGATTCTGCAGATTGTTGATGGTACGGCAGGAACTGTGATTTTTTGTTTGTAAAAGAGTCTACAGTTGCGTATTGTGTTGCACAGGACAAGTGGTTGCCCCTGGCGACCTTGCTTACTTAGGCACATCGGGGACAGATTCACTAACGAGTACCTAATATAGGAGGAATGGTGGGAGTTTCAGAGATTCTGGCACACATTGATCGCGAGATCGCCCAATTGCAGCAAGCACGCGCTCTGCTGGGCGGAGGCTCTGCAGCAGCACCCAAGAAGGCTGCAACAGCGCCTGCGGCGAAGAAGACTGGCAAGAAGAAGAGAAATCTTACCCCGGAAGGGCGGAAGCGCATTGCCGAGGCCGTGAAGCGGCGTTGGGCAGAGCAGAAGAAAGCCGCCGGGAAGTAAACTGGCAGCATGTGTGGAGGGGGGCCGGCTTGCAAGTCAGCCCTCTCGCACTCTACACCGCAAGCTAAGCGATTGTTTCACCCTGCGACACGATGGCCGCGCGATGGCGATTCAGGCGCAGGAAACGTGAAGCGAAGCCGAAGCAGAAGATAGCTGAAATATAGCTTTTTTATTGAAGTCTCAATCCTCTTAGAACCGGATTCAGCGATTTGGTTCGACCCCTTTTCCGAAGATGCCTCTCTCCTGTAATTTCCAATCAAACTGACTCAATCGACAAGGATTCATCTCGCCCCACGGGATTCCGGCTGCCGGTTGGGAGGGGGGCGGCACTTTCAAGTGGAGGGTGGCGACGCGAAGCGCTGCCTTGTTCCGCAGTGGGACAGGTGGGGCAGCATCTCTTGCCTTAGCCCGTTCCGGGCTGAATGGCTCAGGCCGGAACAACAGGAAGAGGGCAGGGATTCTGCAACCCTGATGGTGCGATTACACTAGAGGTGTGGATGAGATTCAGCCGAATTCCAAGGACCGTCCAGCCGGTCCCGCCCTGCGCTTTGTGGCGGCAGCTCTAATTGTGCGCGGGGGCGAGGTGCTGATCTGTCAGCGCCGGGCCGACCAGCCCATGGCGCTGCAATGGGAGTTCCCCGGGGGCAAGATCGAGGCCGGTGAAAGCGCGGAAGAGGCTTTGGCGCGGGAACTGGATGAGGAGTTGGGCATCCGGGCGACGGTGGGCGCAAGGGTGACGCGCATCCGCCACAATTACCGGCATGGGGGCGCGGTGGACCTGCAGTTTTTTGCCGTGCATGAGTTCAGCGGCGAGTTGGAGAACCGCATCTTCAATCAACTGGTGTGGGCTCGGCTTGAGGATTTGGGGAACTACGATTTTCTGGCTGCGGACCGGTCGCTGATTCGGGATTTGGCGGCGGGGAAGCTGCTGTAGGCACGCTCTGCCTGGTTGACTTCCGTTACGTTACGCATTACACTTTTTCATGGTCCGATCTTTCCGCCACAAGGGCTTAAAACGCCTATATGAGGACGACGACCCTCGCGGTGTGATGGTGGAACATCTGACCAAACTGCGCAACGTCCTGGCCCGCCTTGATGCAGCCGGTTCGGTGAAGGATATGGACCTTCCTGGATTCAGTCTTCACCAGCTCAGGGGACCGTATCAGGGCTTTTGGGCGGTGACGGTGCGTGCCAATTGGCGGGTCGTTTTTCGGTTTGCCGAAGGCGATGTGTTTGAAGTCGATTATCTCGATTACCACTAAGGAGTTTCCCCATGCCGATGAAGAATCCCCCCCATCCCGGCAGTGTTGTCTTGAGCGAATGCATTAAACCGCTTAACCTCACCATCACAGATGCGGCGCGCGCCCTGGGCGTTACGCGTACCACGCTCTCTGAGTTGGTGAACGGTAAGCGCGGCATCTCGCCGGAGATGGCGATCCGGCTGAGCCAAGTCTTTGGCGGCAGTGCCCAGAGCTGGATTACGCAGCAGACGCATTACGATCTGGCGCAGATCCCGGCGGGGCGCATTCAGCTCAAAAGGCTGGCTGTTGCATGATGGTGATTCGCACGCAACTGGCGTGCTGCTCAAAGAACTAATGCTGACCTAATACGGCGCCGTTGGAGCTTTGGGACGACGATACGCGCCAGATCCCGTCCTCTTTTCGCAATACAAATTGAATAGTCACCACTCCTCGTTCGAATTGCAAATCCGCTTGAATGCGAGCTATCGCAATGCCATTTTCCTCATTTACTTGCCAGTACGTCTGCTTCGCAGACTTCAAGGTGCCCAGTTCTTTGGTCAATTTGGACTCGTAGTCCACCAGTTCTGAGTAGCGAGTCGCCGCACGAAAGGCTGGCGACACGATCATGTACGCACTTTGATAGTCTCTCTGGATAAGCGTGTCGGTGTAGACATTAAGTGCGGTCATTGGCGGTTCGACCTTGCTCGCGAATTGTTTAAACCAGACACGAAGACACACTACAGCAATCAGCAATGCACCGACTACCGCGAAGATCAGAAATGGCCAACGTCGCATGTTCCCCATTCCGGAAATATCCTCGTTAAACGTCCACAAAGGCGACGATCTACATGTCCCCAGGCCTCACATTGTAGGACCTGCGGATCAACGGATTTTCGGCCCTCAATGCCCGGGCATCAAGCCCCAGAGCATGACCATGGTCATTCCGATGACAATGATGCTGGTGCCCCAGGCAATCACGTTCCAGAGCCGCGAGTTCTTGTGTTCGCCCATCAGGTCCTGGCGGTTGATGAGCATGAGCATGAGGATGATGACGACGGGGAGCAGGACGCCGTTGAGCACCTGGGAGAGGATGGCGACGTTGATTAACTGCGAGTCAGGCAGCAGCAGCACGGTGAGCGCGCCGCCGACGATCAGCACGGAATAGAGCCAATAGAAGAACGGAGCTTCTTTGAAGCGCTTGTCGACGCCGGACTCGAGGCCCAGGCCCTCGCAGACGGTGTAAGCCGTTGAGAGCGGCAGGATGGAGGCCGCGAAGAGCGAGGCGTTGAAGAGGCCGAAGGCGAAGAGGATGAAGGCGTAGTCGCCGGCCAGGGGGCGCATGGCTTCGGCCGCGTCTGAGGCCACCTGGATGGCGCCCATGCCGTGGACATAGAGCGTGGCGGCACAGGCGACGATGATGAACCAGGCAACAATGTCAGTGAAGAGGCTGCCGATGATGACGTCGAGGCGGGAGGCGGCGTAGTCCTTGACGCGGATGCCCTTCTCGACGATGGACGATTGCAGATAGAACTGCATCCAGGGAGCGATGGTGGTGCCGACGACGCCGATGGCCATGTACATGTAGGCCTTGTCGCTCCACACAGTTTTGGCCGGCAGCTTGACGGTGGCCCACAGCGCGTCATGCCAACTGGGCTGCGAGAGCACGCCGGCGAGGATGTAGCAGATGTAGACGAAGGACGCGACGATGAAGATTTTTTCAGTGCTTTTGTAGCTGCCCTTGACCACCATGAACCACACCAGGGCAGCGCAAAACGGCACGGAGATGAACTTGGAAACATGGAAGAGGTGGAGCGAGCCGGCGATGCCGATGAACTCGGTGACGACGTTGGTGAAGTTGACGACCACCAGCAGAATCATGAGGACAAAGGTGAGGCGGAGGCCGAACTCCTCGCGGATGAGGTCGCTGAGGCCCTTGCCGGTGACGACGCCCATGCGGGCGCACATCTCCTGGACCACGATCAGGGCGATGGTGATGGGAATGATGGTCCAGAGCAGGGTGTAGCCGTATTGGGCTCCGGCCTGGGAGTAGGTGAGGATGCCGCCGGAGTCGTTATCGACGTTGGCGGTAATAAATCCGGGGCCGAGGACGGCCAGAAACAGCAATATCCGGATTCGCCAACGCTTGAGCATGCTCGCGGGGTCCTAAGGAGGAGTCATGGATAGGTTCCTCACTGACCATAACAGGCGGGACCCGGATGGGAGAAACCGAGCTGGGCGCTAGCCCGGATGTTGCGCCAGATGGGTCGACAACTGTGAATCACCATGGTACATTGGTACCATGATAGGAGGAAAACCTATGTCAACAGAGCAGCAAAGCCGGGAACCGGTGGTTGTGGAGCGCGTGCAGACCGGCGTGCGTATGGAAAAACGCTTACTGAAGGTGCTGAAGGCGATTGCCGAGTTGAAGGATATGACGCTGGGCGATCTGCTGGAGGGGATTGTACTGCATGCCTTTGAGGGCAAGGTTCCCTTCTCTGCGCAGACGCTGAAGGAGATTGAGCAGTTGAAGGCATTGTATGGAATGACGTTGAAGGCCAGCGATAGCCACAATCTGAAGGAGCGGAAGAAATGAGGGGGGCGATGGTCTTGCTTGCCGCGATGGGGATGGCGTTGCCGATGGTGGCGCAGGAGAAGGCGGACGAGGTTTGTTTGCGGACGCGCACAAGCTTTGATCTGGTGGTGGATGCGTCGTATGCGGTGACCGCGCCGCTGTTTGGGCCGGAAGGGGAACGGGCCTGGGCGGGCAAGGACTGGGACCCACAGTTTGTTTATCCGCAGCCGGCGAAGGACGAGGAGGGCGCGGTGTTTACGGTGCGGCACGGGGCGATGAGTGCGGCGTGGGTGAACACGCTCTTCGATGTGGAGGGGCGGCATTTTCAATATGTGTACTTCATTCCGGATGTGATGGTGACGGTGATCGATGTGCGGTTCAAGCCGGAGGGGGCGGAGGCGACGGCGGTGAACGTGGTTTACACGCGCACGGCGCTCACGCTGGAAGGCAATGAGCATGTGGCGGCGATGACGGAAGGCGACAAGAAGGCCGGCAAGGAGTGGCAGCAGGCGATTGATGAGTTCATGGAGCAGAGCAAGGCAAGCGGAAAGCACTGATTTGTGCCGGGCTTGCTTGCGGCCGGCTTGAGGAGATTCCCATGGATTTCACGGCGATTCTTTCACCTCCCGACGCAGGCCGGGCGGGGCGAACGTTCAAGAAGCTCAGCCGCCACGGCATGGGGGCGCTTGTGTTGACGGGCGGCCTGGCGGTTGAGGTGCACAGGATGGGCCGCGGACAGGCTGCCGAGGCGCGGAAGCTGAACGACATCGATATGCTGGTGGAGTCGTTCGATCGGATTCCGACAACACTCGCGGAGGATTTTGTGTTTCGCCACGTACACCCGCATGATCTGCCGGGGAAGACGCTCCTGCAGAGTGTTGATTCGGAGACAGGGGTGCGAGTGGATGTGTTTCGGGCGTACGGGAAGATCATGGAGCGCGCAATTCAAAAGGAGCTTTGTGGTGTTGGTTTGCGCATGGTGTCGCTGGAGGACCTGACGGCGCGCACGGCCCGGCTCTGCATGGATCTGGATGCGCATGTTGCAATCCCCGCCAAACACACGCGAGACTTTTTGCGCTTGCTTCAGTTGGTTGAGGCCGATGCAATGGAGCCGGTGTGGAAGGAACACAGCAAACCCGGCTACCCGGCATTGTTTGCGGATGCAGCGAGACTGCTGACGGAACTGATTGCCAACAGGAAGGATTTGCAGATTGTGCCTGTCTACTCGCAGGATCAGGATGCGCGTTGCTGCCGCTGCGAGGGAACGCGGGCGTTTCCTTTGGCCGATGGCGCGCAGGTGATGTCTCTGCTCGACTACTGCTGAGCGGTGCGTCCCGGTTGACAGGGCACGGCGTGTCCGGCTACAACACGCTGTCAGCACAAATTGCTCTGGAGGATTCATTCTATGCAACCGTCCAATCCGCGTGAGGGCGTCACGGCGCGCCGCAAAGTACTGGGGAGCATTGTTTCAGGCGCGGCGCTGCTGGGCCTGAATGCCGCGGGGGCCGCGGCCAGCGCAACGAAGAAGAGCGATGTTGCGCCGCCGCCGGCAGCGCCGGATACGGGCTCGCCGGAAGAGCTGTTTGCGATGGCGCGGCTGCGCAACTACAAGACGCGGCGGTCGTCGAGTTGGGACAGGACGGGAGCGAATGGCGACGCGATTCATGTGGAGGCGGGGCAGTCGGCGACGCTGCTTGAGGCGACCGGGGCAGGCGTAGTGACGCATATCTGGATCACCATCGATTCGAAAGATCCGATGCACTTGAAGAATCTTGTTCTGCGGGCGTGGTGGGACGGCGAGGCTTCGCCATCGGTGGAGGTTCCGGTGGGCGATTTCTTCGGGCTGGGGCTGGGCGAGTATTACGTTTACCAGTCGGCTCTGCTGGCGGTTGCGCCGGTGAAGGCACTGAACGCTTACTTCCAGATGCCGTTTGCGAGCGCGGCGAAGATTACCGTGAGCAACGAGGGGAAGATGCGCGCGGACAACTTCTACTTTGCGGTGGACTACGTGACAATGGCTGGGTTGCCGGCCGATGTCGGCCGCTTCCATGCGCAGTACCGGCAGGCCGCGCCCTGCAAGGGATGGACGGACGACTGGACCAACGAGTACGACGAGTTGACCAACGGGAAGAAGAATCTGGACGGGAAGGAGAACTACGTCTTTCTGGAGGCTACGGGCAAGGGGCATTTTGTGGGGGTGACGCACGCGGTGGAGCAGAACCAGAACCAGTGGTTCGGCGAGGGCGACGACATGATCTTCATCGATGGCGACGAGCTGCCCACCATCAACGGCACGGGGACTGAGGATTACTACAACGGTGCGTGGGATTTCGGCTTGCAGTCGTTTGCCTACCCCCACAACGGCGCGCCCTACATTGTGGACCCCGAGCGCCTGGGCGGGCGCTATTGCCTCTATCGCTGGCACACCGAGAGCCCCATCACGTTTGACAAGTCAATCAAGGTGACCATCGAGCACGGCCACGCCAACCACCGTTCAGACAATTTCTACTCCACGGCCTACTGGTACCAGACGGAGCCGCATGCGGCCTTCCCTGCCCTGCCAGAGGCAGCGGCGCGAGTGCCGAAGATCTTCCGCGTGGGCGGAGCGGGGGCGGCGCCGGTGCCGGGGATGTGACCTGGAATCCCTCAGGAGACCGGTCCATGTTCGTGCTGTCCCAGGTCTCAGAAACGAGACCTGGGGCACCCGGCGACGCGTTAAGCATTGAGATGAGTTCTCGTCATCTGTATATTTATGTTGGCCTTTGCGGAGGTTGGTGTGTTCAAAGAACGGTTCGAACGCAGCAGAATCGCATTTCCTTCAACTTGCGTCCGTTGCGGAAACTCGGAGGCCCCTCGATTGCGCCAACTCATCATTCCATATCAAAAATGGTGGCGATCCAACCCCGTAGTCAAAGCTCCAGTTTGCACAACGTGCTCAATCAGTTTGAGCCTACAGTCGTGGGCCTCGCTGGCTCTGGTGATCGGTGCTTGCTTCCTGGCTTCGACGTATTTGTCTATCTGGGTAATAATGCTTGTCTTTGGCATTTACAAGCATTATTCCCATTCAGTACCGGCGTGGGCGGACTCGCCATCAGTTGCAGAGATTCTTGTTCTCGTCGTGTTTCTCGCTGCGTTCTTCTTCTTCGCTGCACTTCGGGATCGATTCCTGCGGCGCGACCACCTCAGAGTGAAGGTAACGGACTACGGCAACGATTGGATTGAGCTATCGAGCAGTGATATTCAATACTTCGCGGAGCTCACGAAACTTTCAGAAGCCTTTTCTGATTAAGCGCATTCGCAGTCAAAAGCCCGTATCGCAGGCAGGTGGCCCGGTCAAAGGCGGTGAGACGCCTTGCCGAGCGAGAAGAATCTGTGCCCCGTTCATCGCGTAGCTTGCGATGAGCGGGCGGGTGAGGTTCGTGGCCTCCCACTCAAAACGCAAAGTGCGCGTTTTGAATGGGGCACAGTCCCTTGAGGGGGAACTCAAGTTAATAGGACTTGACCGGGCAACCCGCTATCCCTCAGGGGCTGAAGCCCCCAACTTCATATTAGGATTCTTGCGGCACGGCTGAAGCCGTGCCCTTTCAAAACCGGGTTCTTGGATGGCTTCCAGGATGGACAGCTTGCAAAAAGGGTGGATTCATCGATGCGATGAGTCCACCCTTTGCTTGATCGGAGTATTCAGCTTTGGTGCGCTGGGGTCTCAGGCGGAGACGGCCAGTTCGCGCTCTGCGGGTTCTTCGATGTCGAGGCTCATGCTCATGAGGGACTCGACTACGTCGGCGGCGCTATAGGTGGTGCGGCCGTTGGTGAGGAACTGGGCGATGGTGTTGAGGTCGTCGCCTACGGTGACGAGCGGGGGCTCAACGGAGCCGTCTTTGCGCTTCTGGGCGTGGCCGATGTTGGCCATGAGAGCGTTGCAGAGGCACTTGCGGCCGACGGTGTCTTCAATTTTTCCGCCCTTGGCCAAGTAGTTGGCGACCGGCTCGGCTGCGCAGCGGTAGCCAATTTTGCCCTCGGGGGCGGCGTAGGGCTCGCGGAGGTAGCCGAGGTCGCAGACGCGGGTGCGGGCGGCGGCTACTTCGGCATCGGAGTATGAACCCTGGATCTGGGCTACCTTGAAGGGGAAGCCGGTGGGCGAGGCCAGCGGATCGGTGAAGACCACGCCGGTTCCGGCCAGGGCCTGGGCCATGAGGGACTGCTTGAGATCGGCGCGCATGCCTGACTCGCGGGTGAAGGCAAACGCCGTGCCTACCTGGATGCCTGCAGCGCCCTCGTCGAGTGCCTCGCGCAGCATTTTTGCATTGCCATAGCCGCCGGCCAGCCAGAAAGGAACGCCCAGCGCACGCAGCTCTGCTATGTTGACGCGGTCGCGGTCGCCGTAGATGGGCTCGCCTGCTTCGTTCAGCTGCAGCTTGCCGCGAGGGGGGGCATTGTGTCCGCCGGCGGTGGGCGACTCGATGATGAGGCCGTCGACGCGTCCGCTGGCGCGGCGCAGCATGGTGGTGGCCAGAGTGTTGGAGGAGACGATGGCGAGGAATTTGGGCCGGTGCAGCATGGGCAGCGGGCCCTCGGCGTAGTCGGCCGGGTCGAACAGCATCTGCGTGTCCTGGTCCTGCGCCGCGCCGGTGACGGAGAGCTTGTACTCAGAGGGGTGGTGGGCGGCGAAGGCGTCAAGCACGCCGGGAATGTGGAGCGGGATGCCCGCGCCCATGAGCACGTAGCCCACGCCGGCCAGCATTGCGCCGTAGATGGAGGGCAGATGGGGGAGCTGGACCTTCTCAAGGAAGTTGATGCCGACAGGGTTCTTGTGGCCTTCCCGAGCCAGGAACACCTCGACAAAGTTGCTGACGATGCAGAGTTCGACAACCTTCTTTAGCTCGCGGCGCTGATGCATGGGCGCTACGGGATAGGGCTTGTCTTCGGCCTTGCCGCCGGCGACAAAGTACTCTTCCCAGATGCGCTTGGCCATGTCGGGGAAGGGGAAGGCATCCAATCCGCGGCGCATATGTCCGCCCTGATCGCCTTCGGCAAGGCGGCGCACGAAGAGCTGATCGAGCGCGGTGCCGGAGACGACGCCGAGTTGGCCGAGGCGGGAAACCGCGTTGGCGAGACTCCAATTGGAGACGCCCACGCCCATGCCGCCCTGAATGATCTTGGGAAACTGCATCATCTCTGGATTCTTTCACAATCCCGAAAATTTCGGGGTTTTATCTCACGATAAACGCAACCGCGGAGGCAGTTTGAGCAATTTTGGTCAGAAAGCGGGGAAAATTTGGCGCCGCGGAGGGGCTAGAGCTTGTCGCGGAGGAAGCTGATGACGTGGTCGGCCTGAACGACGCCGACCATGCGGCCCTGGGCGTCAACCACGGGCAGGGCGTGCAGGTTGTACTTATCGAACATCTCCGCGAGGTCGTTCTGGTGCAGATCGGCCGGGCAACTGAGGACGCGCGGCTCAGTGAGGACGGCGAGGCGCGTCTCAGGCAGGGCCATAACGAGGCGGGCCAGGGTGATGGCTCCGCGCAGGACACGCTTGTCGTCGAGCAGGTAGATTTCGGTAACGCCTTCAGGGTCGCCGTCGAAGCTGCGGAGAGCCTCGACGGCCTGGGCGACGGTGGCGTCCATGCCGAGCGAGACAAAGTCGGTGGTCATGGCGCCGGCGGCGGAGTCCTCGTCGAACTCGAGCAGGTCCTCGACCTCCTGGCGCTCTTCGTCCTCCATTTCTTCAAGGATGGCGTCGGACTGCTCCTCGGGCAGCTCGGCCAGCAGGTCGGCGGCGGCGGCGGGGTCCATTTCCTCGACGATGTCGGCGATTCTTTCTTCGTCGAGCTTCTCGAGGAGGGCCTTCTGGAGCTTGGGCTCGACCTCTTCGAGGGTCTCGGCAGCGACTTCTTCATCGAGAGAGGTAAAGACGGCTTCGCGCTCGGCGGGGGCGAGGTCTTCAAGAATGTCAGCCAGGTCAGAGGGGTGAATTTCGGCCAGGCGCTCGTACTCGATGCGCAGCTTGACGCGGCGGGCGGGGTCGACCTCGATGACATCGACAAACTGCCAGGGGATGCCGCTGGGCTTGAGCTTGCGGGAGATGGATTCGAGGGTGGCGCGGGGCAGCAGGCCTTTGAAGACGCGGCGGAATGCGCCGCGGAGGCCTACCTCGACCTCGGCGACGCGGAGCAGGTGAGCGGCTCCGTGGCCCATCCACTCCAGATCGACGTCGTTGACGCGGACCACCTTGCGGCCGTGAATATCGATGATCTGGCGGTCAACGAGGTCTTGTTGCAGGTAAAGATAGTTGCCCTGATCTTCAAGTGGAACCAATGCTCCTGAGGAGCGGAGTTCGAGGGTTCCGGCAGGGGTTTCCATGACGTCATGGGAGGGGACGATGCAGAGGCCGGCGCGGGTTTTGAGGACGAGACCGGCTACCTTGCCGGCATCAGGGCCGGTGGCGACGGCGATATCTTTGAGACGCCCGCGGAGATGGCCCTGGGCGTCAGTGACCGGAGTGCCGAGCAGGGCGGTCAGGCTGACGCGGGCTGTGGTGCGGGGCTGCATGAGGAGAGTGTATCGCCTTGGGGGCGGGTTGTTGGGCGGGGGCGCACCTGGGTGGATAACCCAGTTCCAGTTGCGACACCGGGACTGCGGCAACTCCCATTTGCCACGGGCACCGCGCGCTGTCACAATGGCGGAATCAGTCCAATCCCCTGCTCGACCGAAGCCCGCCCATGAAGTATTGCCCGCAGTGCCAGACCGGGTTTCCTGACGACGCCACGACGTGCGCCACGCATGGGGTGCTGCTGAGCGAGATTCGCGATCTGCGGCCGGGAATGCTGATCCGCAAGACCTACCGGATTGTGCGGCTGCTGGGCAAGGGCGGGATGGGCGCGGTTTACCTGGCGCAGCACGAGCTGATGGATGCGCCGCGGGCCTTGAAGTTCCTGTCGAGCGATTTGACCGCCGACGAGGCCTTTACGCGGCGATTTTTGCGCGAGGGGCGAATGCTGCGGCAGATCCGGCACAAGAATGTGGTGGACTGCGGCGACCTGGAACGCGCCGAGGACGAGAGCCTGTTTTTTGCCATGGAGTTTGTGGACGGGCCCGACCTGCGCGGGCTGCTGACCGCTTCAGGGCCGCTGGAGACGCCGGTGGCGCTGGGCATTGCGCGCGAGATTGCCGAAGGGCTGGGCGCGGCGCATGCGCTCGGCATGGTCCACCGGGACATCAAGCCGGAGAATGTGCTGATGGCCCGCGACGGGACCCGTTGGGTGCCAAAGATCGCCGACTTTGGCATTGTGGCCACGGTAGAAACCAGCACGGTTTATAAAAGTACGCGGGGCAGCCTGCTGACTCCGCCCTATGCCGCGCCGGAGCAGTGGCGGGGCACCCGGGCCAGCGAGCTGGACGGGCGCACGGATTTGTATGCGCTGGGTGGCGTGGTGTTCGAGATGCTCACCGGCCAGACTGTTTTTGACGCGGAGAACTACGAGGGGTGGCTGTTCCAGCATTTGGAAACTCCGCCGCGGCTGCCGAGCAGCGTGCGTCCGGAGCTGGCCGGCTGGGCAGGGCTGGATGCGCTGGTGGTTCGGCTGCTGGCCAAAGATCGCGAAAAGCGGCCCCGGGATGTGGCGGAATTGCTCGTGCTGCTGGATGCGGTGAGGCCGCCGGTGGCCCAGTCGCGCCGTCCGACGGTGGTGGAACGCACGCCCACGCTGCCCGAGCCTGGCCCGTCGCGGAGTCCGGGTTCGACGCCGAATCCAGATCTGAGCGCATTGGCCGGGGCGCGACGGGAAGCCGCTCTCAGGCCGGAGACCGAGGAAATCCGGGATACGGAACCGAAACGCGACAAGCCGGCAGTGAAGAAGGGCTTCAGGATGCGGTGGGAGTTCCTGATCTTCTTCGTTGTGGCGATGGTTTTTCTCATCTCCTGGTGGGAGAACAAGCGGAAGGAGGAGCAGATTGCAGCAGATCAGGTGGTGCAGAATGCGCTGGCCGGCACGGGCACCCCGGCGGGGCAGGGCTCGCTGACCGAGCAAGCCAAGGCGATGACCGACCAGGGACACTTCAAGGCGGCGATTCCGCTGCTGGAGCAGGCCTGTACCGGGGGCGATGCGCAGGCGTGCAGCGACCTGGGCGGCCTGTATGTGTGGGGACCGCACTTTACCGAGGCCGACACGGTAGCCCAGGACTTTCCGCGGGCGCTCAAGCTGCTGAAAAAATCCTGTGACGCGGGCAACGCCAGCGGCTGCGGTCAGCTGGGGGCAATGTACGACCAGGGGCAGGGGGTAGACACCGACCTGGCGAAGGCCGCGGTTTTCTATGCCAGGGCATGCGACGGCAACTTTGCGACCGCCTGCAATAATCTGGGCGTGGCCACCCAGAATGGGGCGGGGGTTTCAGTGGACAAGGACAAGGCGCGGCAGCTCTGGAAGAAGGGCTGCGACCTGGGTTCAGAGGCCGCCTGCGACTGGCTCAAGCAAACGCCTTAAGCTCGCCCCTTGACACTGTTCCCGGCCAACGATGAAACTGCCACAAGGTTTGAATTGGAGCCAACCGGCCCGGGGGTGTAGCCCCGCCGGTTGCGGAAAAGGCGGAGACGACCCGTTGAGCGGACCCAGTGCAGGACGGCTGAGTTACACGCTGAGTTCCACAATGGACAGCGTGGGGGTGGTGGAAGCAGCCGCGGACAAACTGGCCGAAGAGGCTGGATTGGACGAGGACCAGCGGTTCCACGTGGCGATGGCCTTGCGCGAGGCCGCGGTGAACGCGGTTCTGCACGGCAACGACTACGACCCGACCAAACAGATTACGGCCAGCTTTGAAAACACCGGCTCATCGCTCGTATTTGTGATTACCGACCAGGGCAAAGGCCTGGACCCGGAGACGCTTCCCGATCCTCTAGCCCCGGAAAACCTGCTGCGCGGCACCGGCCGCGGCATCTTCCTTATCCGATCGTTCATGGATGAGGTACACTTTCGTCAACTGCATCCCGGAACCGAGTTGACGCTTGTCAAACATCTGGCGCCGGCAAGCGAAGCAAATTGAGGCGCTTGCGCAGGGACAGGGGCGGGGACAGGAAGTGACTGCTACCGCTCAGAACTGCTAACCTGCTATAACCGTAGTATCAACAAGGAGGAATCCCGTGGCACTTACTATTGCTTCCCGCGATGTGGACGGCGTGACCGTTCTTGACCTGAGCGGGCGTATCACTTTGGGCGAGGGCAGTGTGCAGTTGCGCGATGCCATTCGCGACCTGATCAGCAAGGGACAGAAGAGCATCCTGCTGAACCTTGGCGACGTGAATTACATCGATAGCTCCGGTTTGGGCGAGCTGGTGGGCGCCTTTACCACGGCCAAGAACCAGGGCGCGGACCTGAAGCTGCTGAACCTGACCAAGAAGGTTCACGACCTGCTTCAACTGACCAAGCTCTACACCGTCTTTGACATCAAGGACGACGAAGCCAGCGCCATCGCCTCCTTCAAGTAGACCGGACCCGCGACCAAGCATTCTGTATCAGAAAAAAGGCCATCCCCACAGCGGGATGGCCTTTTTGCGTCTCCTGCGCCTCGACTTAGAACTTGACCGAGGGCACGGTTTTGGCTGCTTCGCTGGCTTCAAAGCGAGCGTTGTTCACCTGGTAGCCGGCCATGCCCGCCCAGATGCTGTTGGGGAACTGGAGGATGAATGTGTTGTAGTCCTGAAGCGCGTCGTTGTAGTGCTTGCGGGCTACACTGATGCGGTTCTCGGTGCCGGCCAGCTCATCCTGGAGCCGCATGAACTGCTCGCTCGAACGCAATTGCGGGTAATTCTCAGTGAGCAGCAGCAGGCGGCCGAGGGCTCCGTCCAGCCGGCCGTTGGCCTCAATCTTGGCCGCCGGTCCCTGCGCATTCAGCATGCCTGCGCGGGCATTGGCAATGTCGCCAAAGACCGTGCTCTCTTCCTTGGTGAAGCCTTTCACGGTTTCAACCAGGTTGGGAATCAGGTCAGCACGCCGCTGCAGTTGAACGTCCACGTCAGACCACGCTGTTTTGACCACCTGGTCCTTGGCCACCATCTGGTTCTTGGCCCCGACGTAGCTGCCAAAGACCATCAGGAGCGCCAAAACGAGCACGCCGAAGACACCCAGTCCAATCAGAAGTCCCTTACTCATAAAGCTCTCTTCTCCTCCGGTCCGCAGGTGCGGACCACGTTATTGAACAAACCAGGGAACTACCAGCTTCCTCCGGCGCCACCGCCGCCAAAGCCGCCGCCACCACCGCCGAAACCGCCAAAGCCGCCACCGCCGGAGTCGCCCCCGCCGAAGCCGCCGCCGCCGAACCCACCGCCGAAGCCGCCGCCCCTGAAGCCGCCGCCAAAGATGCTGGAGAGCAGGCCAAAGCCAAACAGAAACCGCAGCAGGTGAAATCCGCCAAAGAAGATGAACAGAATGATCATCAGAATCAGCTTGGGCGGAATGCCGCCATGGCGCTCAGGCTGGCGAACCCCCACCGGCTCACCGGTAAGCGTGATTTTGGCGTCGGCGGCAATCACCTGGGCGAGTGCATCCACGGCGCCCAGAACCGCGCCGTCATAGTCGCCGGCTCGCAAGGCAGGAACCATCTCGCGGCCAATATCGCCCACCTTGGCGTCGTTGAGAATGCCCTCAAGGCCGTAACCCACGTCGATCCGCCGCTGGTGGTCGTCGACGGCAAGAAAGACCATCAGGCCCCGATAGTTCTCGCCCTTGCGGCCCATCTTCCACTTGTCTTCAAGGGCGTTGGTAAACTCGGCCGCGTCGACGCCATCCAGCGTCTTGATGGTGACAATGGCAATCTGCGTGTTGGCCGCTGAGTGGTCAAGCTGGGCGCAGAGGCTGTCAAGCCGCGCAACTGCCTCAGGCGAAAGCACATGGGCATAGTCGCTTACATAGTCGGCGGGTTGGGCGGGCAGATCCTGAACCCGCTCAGACCGTGCAGCCGAGGCAGGGAGCAGAACCATGGCTGCCAGCAGCAGCCTTGAGACAGTCGAATGTGCGCGGCGAAGACCTATCATCGCTCTCTATTGTACGGGGAAGGGGCGGGGGAAGTTCCATCCGATCCCCGAGCTTTCAGTCGTCAGCTCTCAGCTTTCAGTTCCTCTCCGTTCTCGCCCTGCATTTCGCTTCTCTCGGCAACTGAGTAGCTGAAGGCTGAAAGCTGAGTGCTGATGGCTGCCTTCGCACTACACTGGAAACAAGATGACTGAGAACCAGCCCGCCCAATTCCCCGTTGCCCGCAAACAGCACACTGAAAAGACACTGCATGGCGTAACTCTCACTGACGACTACGCCTGGCTGCGCGACAAGCAGAACCCCGAAGTGACCGCGTATCTTGTGGCCGAAAACGCCTACGCCGAAGCCGTGATGGCCCCGCTCAAAGGTCTGCGCGAAGAACTCTACGGCGAGATGCTCAGCCACATGAAGCAGACGGACGTCTCGGTTCCTTACCGGGACGGCGACTGGTGGTATTACATGCGGACCGAGGAGGGAAAGCAGTACGCCATCCACTGCCGCACGCATGGCTCGCCCAACGCGACCGAGGACACGCCGGAGCAGGTGATTCTCGACGGCAACCTTCTGGCCGAGGGGCTTCCCTTCTTCTCGATCGGCGCAATGGACATCAGCAGCGACGGCCGCTGGCTGGCCTACTCGACCGACACGAAGGGCTTCCGGCAGTACACGCTGCACATCAAGGACCTGGACACCGGCGAAACGCTGCCCTTTACCGTGGAGCGAGTGGGGTCGGTGGTGTGGGCCGCGGATAGCCGGACGCTGTTTTATACGGTTGAGGACGAGGAGCAGAAGCGGCAATATCAGCTTTGGCGCGGCTGCGCCGGGCAGCCCTCTGAAGCTGTATTGGTCTTCCAAGACGACGACGAGCGCTTCAACCTTGCCGCGGGGCGCACGCGCGACGGGAAGTACATTGTGATGGAGTCGGCGAGCCACATTACGTCGGAGTCTTGGTTTCTGGCGGCGAATGAACCGGAAGGCGCGTTCACGCTGGTGGCGGCGCGAGAAGACGACCATGAGTACTCGATCGACCATCGCAACGGGCTGTGGTTTATCCGGACGAACGACGAGGGGCGGAACTTCAGGCTGGTGACTGCGCCGGTGAATGCGCCGGGGCGGGAGAACTGGACCGAGCGGATTCCGCACCGCGCCGATGTGATGCTGGAAGAGGTAGACCTGTTTGCGAAGTTCTTTGTGGCCTGCGAGCGCGATGGCGGGCTGCCGCGGCTGAGGCTTTGGAGCTTTGGCGAGGATGGGCCCGAGGCCGCGCCCTGCGGCGAGATTGCCTTCCCTGAGCCGGCGTATAGCGCGCATCCGCATATCAATCGGGTGTTTGAGGCGGCGACGTTCCGGTACGCGTACCAGTCGCTGGTTACGCCGAGTTCGGTGTACGAGCATGACGTGGCTTCAGGCGCGTCCACGCTGCTGAAGCAGTTGGAGGTTCCCGGCGGCTTTGACCGCACGCTCTACGCAAGCGAGCGTGTCTACGCCAAGGCGGCGGATGGCGTGCTGGTTCCGGTGTCGCTGGTTTATCGCAAGGATAGACGCGCTGCGGGACAGAATCCGCTCTATGTGTATGGCTACGGCTCGTACGGCTACTCGCTGCCGCTGGGCTTCAACTCCAACCGGCTGAGCCTGCTTGATCGCGGAGTGGTGATGGCCTACGCGCATATCCGCGGCGGCGCTGACCTGGGCGAGCCGTGGCACGATGCCGGCAAGATGCTGGTGAAGCGCAACACCTTCACGGATTTTGTTGCCTGCGTGGAGCATCTGACCGCGAACGGATACGGCGATGCGGCGCGGGTAGCCATCGAAGGCGGGTCGGCGGGAGGGTTGCTGATGGGCGCGGTGGTGAATCTGCGACCGAAGCTGTTTCGCGCGGTCGTCTCGCACGTTCCGTTTGTGGATGTGATGAACACCATGCTGGATGCGACGCTGCCGCTGACGGTGCCCGAGTACGAGGAGTGGGGCAACCCGAACGAGGCTGAGTCTTTCCACTACATGCTGAGTTACTCGCCCTATGAAAATTTGAAGGCGGGGAGTTATCCGGCAATGCTGGTGAAGACATCGCTCCATGACAGCCAGGTGATGTACTGGGAGCCGGCGAAGTATGTGGCGAAGCTGCGGACGCTCAAGACGGATGACAACCCGCTGCTGCTCGTGACCAATATGCAAGCAGGTCACGGCGGGGCAAGCGGGCGGTACGACTACCTGAAAGAGATCGCGTTCGACTACGCGTTCTTAATCAGCGAGTTGGGAATCGTCTGTTAGAGTGGTGGCGTTGATTTGAGGCAGCCTCATGCTACGCAAGTTGATAGTTGTTTTGTTACTCGTTCTTGTGATCAGCTCAACTCACGGCCAGCAACCCGCTCCTCCGGAAGGCACTGCCTTGCCAGCCAGCCAATTGGCACGAAGCGGGGTCAGCCGGCCGACGCCTTTGAACAGTGTGGAGGCGGAATATTCCGAAGAGGCCAGGCAAAAGCGTCTCAACGGGTTGTGCCTGGTCTCACTGACCGTGGATGTGCAAGGAATGCCACAGAACATCAAGCTGGTCAGGTGTTCGGATCCCTCTTTCGAAGAGAACAGCCTCAAGGCTGTAACCAAATACCGGTTCAAGCCCGCGATGACTCAACAAGGCACGCCGGTCCCGGTCCTGATTACAGTGGAGATCAACTTCCAGATCGACGGAGGTAGCTACCCAGGGACACTCGTGCGATATGGAATCGGCTCCCCTCCTGGCATGTCATCAACGACGCCGGACATTGACGGCGTCTATCCGCTCTCCAAGGATGTAGTTCCGCCCGCAATGGTCAGATTCTCCGATGAAGGTTACTGGTTAGCCGCGTTTCGCTCCGGAACCAAGAGCTCTTGTGATGTCCTGATTACAATTAGCTCCAAGGGTAAACCCGTCGATGCGAAGGTCCTTCAATGCGAAAAGCCCTATCTCGATAAACTGGTGACTGAGTCATTGCTGAAGTCACACTACAAACCTGGCAGCTTCAACGGCAAAGCAGTTTCCGTACGAGTGTCGCTACATCTTGAATATGGCGGCTTTCCCGCAGCCAACCAAGCGCAGAATGGGCCGCGCTCTCAAGACTAGTTACCTTCCAGACAGCAACCGGCCCAATCGGATCATGTGCTCACTTCGCGAAAAGCAGCACTACACGTTGTAGGTCGTCGATGAGACCCGTCCGCCGTGGCCGGTCCAGTTGGTGTGGAAGAACTGGCCGCGTGGCTGGTCGATGCGCTCGTAGGTGTGGGCGCCGAAGAAGTCGCGCTGGGCCTGGAGCAGGTTGGCGGGAAGGCGTTCGGTGCGGATGCCATCGAAGAACGCCAGCGCCGTGGAGAAGGCCGGGGTGGGCACGCCGAGTTCGATGGCGTGGACGATGGCCTTGCGCCACGAGGCCTGGTATTGGTTGAGGGCGCCTGAGAAGAAGTCGTCGAGCAGCAGATTCTGCAGCGCGGGATTCTTGTCGAAGGCTTCTTTGATTTTGCCGAGGAACCTACTCCGAATAATGCAACCGCCGCGCCACATGAGGGCGATGCCGCCCAGGTTGACCTTCCAGCCGTTCTCTTTGGCCGCGGCCATGAGCAGCATGTAGCCCTGGGCGTAGGAGATGATTTTGGAGCAGTAGAGCGCGCGGCGGACGTCCTCAATAAACGTGGCGCGGTCACCGACGGCGGCCTTGGTTGCGGGACCGTGGAGAATTTTGGAGGCGTTGACGCGCTCCTCTTTAAACGAAGACAGGCAACGCGCAAAGACCGACTCACCGATCAGAGTGAGCGGCTGGCCGAGGTCGAGGGCGCTGATGCCGGTCCACTTGCCGGTTCCCTTCTGGCCGCTGGTGTCGAGAATCTTGTTGACAATGGGCTGGCCGTCTTCATCCTTCTTGGCGAAGATCTGGGTGGTGATGTCGATCAGATAGCTATCCAGCTCGCCCTTGTTCCACTCGCCGAAGACGTCGTGCAGTTCGTCGGCGTTGAGGCCGAGGCCGCGCTGCAACAGGTCATAGGCCTCGCAGATGAGCTGCATGTCGCCGTACTCGATGCCGTTGTGGACCATCTTGACGTAGTGGCCCGCGCCGTCTTCGCCCACCCAGTCACAGCAGGGGGTGCCGTCTTCAACCTTGGCGGCGATGGCCTGAAAGATCGGCTTCACAAACGGCCACGCTGCGGGGTTGCCGCCGGGCATAATGGACGGTCCATTGCGCGCGCCCTCTTCGCCGCCGGAGACGCCGGTGCCGATGAACAGAATGCCTTTGGCAGCCAGATCCTTGGTGCGACGATTGGAGTCAGTAAACAGCGAGTTGCCGCCGTCGATGACGATGTCGCCTTTTTCAAGAAAGGGCACCAACTCGTCGATCACCTGATCCACGGTGTTGCCGGCCTTGACCATCAGCATCGCGCGACGGGGGCGCTTGAGCAGGCCGATGAATTCTTCCACTGTGTGTGCGCCCACGACCTGGGTGCCCTTGGCTTCGTTAGCGATGAAGTCGTCCACCTTGGCGACGGTGCGGTTGAAGACGGCGACCTTGAAGCCATGGTCATTCATGTTGAGGACGAGGTTTTGTCCCATGACTGCGAGGCCGATGAGGCCGATATCACACGAAGCTTCCGGCATAAACTCTCCCTGAACGTTCCAATTACCGTTGAATGCGCGCGGATGCGCCCTGGGCGAAGGCACGCACCTGGTCGACGGTGGCCATGGTGGTGTCGCCGGGATACGTGGTGAGCAGCGCGCCGTGGGCCCAGCCAAGCTTGAGCGCCTGCTCAGGCGTTTCGCCGTTGAGCAGGCCGTAGATGAATCCCGACGCAAAGCCGTCGCCACCGCCGACGCGGTCAAGCACATCGAGCTCGGCGGTGGGAGCGGTGTAGGTTTTGCCGTCGATCCAGGCGACTGCGCTCCAACTATGGCGATTGGTGGAGTGGACTTCGCGCAGCGTGGTGGCGACGATTTTGGCTTGCGGATGTTTCTTGACGACCGCATCGATCATGCCGAAGAAGACGCTGGGGTCGAGCTTGGACTTGGCCGCAACCTCAGGGCCGGGTATGCCGAGGCCCTTTTGCAGGTCTTCTTCGTTCCCGATGAGGACATCGACGTTCTCGACGATTGTGCCGATGGTTTCGACGGCGCGCTCTTCGCCGCCCTGGATCTTCCAAAGCTTCTCGCGAAAATTCAGATCAAACGATGTGACCGCACCGGAGGCCTTGGCGGCCTTCATCATTTCGGCGGCCAGCTTGGCGGTGGTGGGCGAGAGAGCGGCAAACAAACCGCCGCAGTGGACCCAGCGCACGCCGCCGGCAAAGATGGCTTTCCAGTCGAAGTCGCCGGGCTTGAGCAGCGCGCCGGCCTCGTTGGAGCGATTGTAAAAAACCACCGGAGCGCGCAGACCGTGGCCGCGATCGCTGTAGACGGTGGCCATGTTGGGGCCGGTGACGCCGTCGTGCTTGAAGTGTTTATAGATGGCCTTGACGCCCATGGCGCGGACGCGCTCGGCGATGAGGTCGCCGATGGGATAGTCGCTCATGGCGCTGACGATGGCCGTCTTCATCTGGAAGCAGTCGGCCAGGTTGGCCGCAACGTTGAACTCGCCGCCGCTGACGTGAATCTTGCACTCGGTGGCCTTTCGCCAGGGGATGGCCCCCGGATCGAGACGGTTGACCAGCGCCCCGAGCGCCAGAAAGTCCAGTTCGCCCTTTTCAGGAATATTCAGTCCATACGCCATCGGCCGTACACTTCCCTTCTTACAGATCACTCGAAGCCCCGCAGGCCAACCAGGCGCGGGCTGCTCCGATCATAATTCGTTTTATCGGCTGGCTCCATAAGCTGGGAAACTAGCGCGCGCTCACCGGCACACGGGTCGCATCCGCGGCAAAGCGCGAGGCCTCGGCCCACAATCCCAAGGCCGGATTGCCTACAAAGAAAACATCTTCGCCCTCGACGCGGTTGTAACCTTCTTTCAACTTTGCCGGATCGTAGCGCTTGATTAACTCGGTGACGTCGCCGTATTGGAAGCCGACGCCCTCGACCTCTTCGCGGGTCAGCTTGCCGGGGCACCATGTGATGTTGAAGCGGCCCTCAGACGAGCTGTGCATCATGTGCGCGGCAGCGCCGAGGTTGGCGGCCAGGTCGGCATTGGCCTTGACGGCCGCAAGCGTGGCAGCGGTTCCGCGATAGCCATACTTGCGCAGCATCTCGTCGATAGCCTTGTCTTCACCGAACTCGCGCACGCCGGGCGCGAGGATGATGAGGTCAGCTCCATCGGCCAGCGCCATGCGGGTGCGGTAGACGGCCTTGTTGCCGATCCAGGTGGAGTGGAATTCGCCGGGGTCGAGGTAGACGACACACTTCTTGATCGGCCTGGGCAGCATTTCAAAGTTGACTTTGAGGCTGAGCTCGGCGGCGAGGTGGAAGCACTCGACGTCATCGCCGATGAACAACCCGCGGACGGCCAACGTGCCGTCTGCACGGCGGGACACCACGGTCAGGACATGGATGATCGGCAGGTGGCGCAGGAAACGGTCATAGGCGAAGTTGAAGACATTGCGCACCGGATTGACGGCGCGGCCCATGATGCGTTCGAGGCCAAAGATGCCGGCCAGGTAGTGGCTGCGGTTGATCCAGCCGGAACCGCCGACGCCGACCAGGATGTTCTTGTTGTAGCTGGCCATGCCGATGACTTCATGCGGCACCACCTGGCCGAGGGAGACGATCAGATCGTGCCCGCCCTGCGAGAGAAGCCGGTTGATCTGGACAGGCCACGGATCGTCCAGCTTGCCCTCGGATTGCACGCGAATGAACTCGGCGGGAACTTCGCCCAGCGTCTCAACATCCGTCCGCCAGTTGTGATCGACGAAGAGGTTCTTCGGTACGCCAGCGAACATGCTTTCAATCTGCTCGGGCGCCATGGGCGTGTGGGTGCCGAGCGCGGGCAGGATGCCCTTGAGCCGGTCCCCATAGAACTCGAAGATGTAGCGGGTGAGTTCACCGGCGCGGGAGTGCTCGCGGGTTCCATCGGGGGGAACGGCGAGCACGCGGTTGCGCGGGCCAAGGCCGGCGAGGGCCTGGGTGAGCAGTTGCCGCAACTCAAGCGGCGAGAGATCGGTCTCCGCACTTCCCTTTGCGCAATATACGCTCATGGCGTAAACCCTGCCTTCATTATGGGTTGCGAACGAGTTTGACCTGCAGGCGAGACAGCGCAACTTGATGTGGATGCGCGATGGCCTGAAAGGCGTCCCCGCTAGGAACGATAGCGGAGCGGCGGCCTGCGCGGCAAACGCAATTTGCGCGAAGCCTGGTTTGCGCGGAGATGGAGCGACAGGACAAACTGGTAAGGGACCTGCCATTCCTGCCATCGATCCGGGTGCCGGAGATGGAGACAAGCCCGGTCACGATGCAGCCGATGAGGAAATCCGCTTGAAACGAAGCAAATCAGGCTCGGGAGAGAGGACGAAGTTCCCCGGCGTGGCGCAATCCGATGGCGTTTCGCATGCGTGGCGGGCGCTGCGGCATCGCAACTTCAGGCTTTTTTTCGCCGGGCAAAGCATCTCGATGATCGGCACGTGGATGACGCGGATCGCGACGGCGTGGCTGGTTTACCGGCTCACCAGATCGGCGCTGTTGCTGGGCACGGTCAGCTTCATGGGCCAGATCCCGACGTTTCTGCTGGCGCCGTTTGCCGGCGTATGGATTGACCGGCTGGACCGCCGGCAGGTGCTGGTATGGACGCAGGCTCTCTCCATGGTCCAGTCGCTCACGCTGGCTGCGCTCACGCTCACCCAAACGATCACGATTCCGATTCTGCTAGCCCTCAGCGTGATGCAAGGCCTCATCAATGCATTCGACATGCCCGGCCGCCAGTCGTTCATGGTGAAGATGGTGGAGGACCGCGAGGACCTTGGCAACGCCATCGCCATCAATTCGTCGATGGTGAACATGGCGCGGCTGGTGGGCCCATCGCTGGCCGGCATGTTGATTGCGGTCAGCAGCGAAGGCTGGTGTTTTCTGATTGACGGCATCAGTTACCTGGCCGTGATTGCTTCGCTGCTGATGATGCGATTGCCTGTGACGCCGATCAAGCGCGCGGTCAACTCCACGCTGACTGATTTGAAGGCCGGATGGACGTATGTCTCGGAGTTCCTGCCGGTGCGCACGATTCTGCTTCTGTTTGCCATGGTCAGCCTGATGGGCATGCCCTTCGTAGTGCTGATGCCGATCTTTGCCGCGCAGGTGTTGCATGGCGGACCGCATACGCTGGGCTTTCTGATGGGCAGCATGGGCATAGGAGCGCTGGTTTCGGCGCTGTCGCTGGCAGCGCGCAAACATGTGCGCGGGCTGGTGCGCGTCATCCCGCTCGCCGCCGCGCTGTTCGGAGTGGGACTGATCGGCTTCGGCCTCTCGCGCGTCTTCTGGCTCTCGATGATCATGGTGCTGGTGGCCGGCATGGGCATGATGCAGGGCATGGCAGCCAGTAACACAGTCATCCAGACCATCGTCACCGACGACAAGCGCGGCCGCGTGATGAGCTACTACACGATGGCGTTCATGGGCATGGCGCCGTTCGGCAGCCTGCTGGCAGGATCCATGGCGCACGCCATTGGAGCACCATGGACGGTGATGATCAACGGATGCTTTGTGCTGTTGGGTGCAGCGTGGTTCATGACGCGGCTACCGACCGTGCGCGATGCCATCCGCCCCATCTATCGCGAGATGGGCATCTTGCCCGCTGAAGAGGAGGTGCCGCAATGAGTGACGCACAACATGCTCTGCAACTCGATCCGAAACACACGGCGATTGTGGTCATCGATCTGCAAAAGGGCATCGCGGGCCGGCCAGGAACCCCCGTGCCGACGGCGACTGTGATTGCGAACGCGGCGCGGTTGCTGGCCGCAGCGCGGCGCGTGGGCGCGCAACCGATCCTGGTGCATGTGGGCGGCGCAGCCGACGGGGCCGACCGCCTGCACCCGACGGCCGACCAGGCGATTCGCGGCGCGGCACCTTTGCCGGCGGACTGGAGCGAACTGATACCGGATCTGGACCGGCAGCCCGGTGACATCGTCGTGCTGAAGCGCCAGTGGGGCGCTTTCTACGGCACCGATCTGGAGTTGCACTTGCGACGCCGCGGACTGACGACCGTCGTGCTTTGCGGCATCGCGACGGAGATCGGCGTGGAGAGCACGGCGCGGGACGCCTATGAACGCGGCTTTGAGCTGGTGTTTGCCGAGGACGCGATGACCGGTACGCATCCTGAGAGCCACGCCAACTCCATCGAGCGGATCTTTCCCCGCATGGGACGGGTACGGACGACGGAGCAGATTGTGGCTGCCCTGGCAGGCGTAAACTGCTTGTGTCATCCGTAGTCGCAAAGGATCAACCTGAAAGCCGCAATGCTGCTGCTCGGCGCGCAAATCAGAATTGCGCCCGGCGCAACGGTAGTTCACCTGGGGACTAGAAGAGATTGCTGCGATCAGGTCGGCCTTGGCTCTGTGTTAGAAATGCTCGCAAACTGCCCTGGATCATTGGATCAAATCGGGCAGGCGCCCCCCTGGCTGAAGGTGTTTGTGCCGCAATCAACTCAGTGACTGCAATCACTCTGTTCCCCAGCCTGAGGGGATTACGATGGCACCAGTAGCAAAGTGGCCGGCGCGAGCGCGGGGAAGGAACCATGATGAACCTAGGATTCATTGAGAGCAAAACATACGACGAGATTTCAGTTGGAGACACGGCGGGGACCGAACACGTTCTGACGGCCGATGACGCAATGGCGTTTGCCTCGATCTCTGGTTTTCACTCGGTTCTCAACTCGGATGAGCTGACCAATCGGGCCGGGGGCATTCCTCCGACGGGGCCAAACATGTGGTGCGCCTCGCTGATCTCCGGGCTCTTCAGCATGAATATCCCCGGACCCGGCTGCACGCTGACCAATGTCACACTGACGTTTCTCAATCGGATCCGGGTTGGGGACCTCATTCAGGTCAAAGTGCAGGTTACCGGCAAAGACGACGCCACAAAGACCGTCCATTTTGATTGCGAAGCGCACAACGGCGCCGGCAAGCCGATCTTCACCGGCACGGCTCAGCTTCTGGCTCCGGAGAAAAAGCTCCGCTGGGCGACCCTGCCTGTGCCCAAGTTGATTGTGAATGAGCCTTATCGCCGCTACCAGGGCATGATCGCACGGGCAACCTCGAAGCCTGCGGTGAATACGGCAGTGGTGTGGCCGTGCGACGAGGTCTCGCTCGGCGGCGCCATCCAGGCGTTCAAAGACAAGCTGATTGTTCCCGTTCTGGTCGGTTCCGAGGCAAAGATTCGCAAGGTGGCGGAAGACCTTCAGATCGACCTGACCGGCCTGCGCATTGTTGACGTATCGGACAGCCGCACGTCCGCGGTGCGCGGGGTTGAGTTGGCCCGCAAGAACGAAGTGCAGATGCTGATGAAGGGGTCACTGCACACCGACGAACTGATGAGCGCCGTGGTCTCACGCGATGGCGGAATGCGCACCGGCCGGCGCATCAGCCACGTCTTCGCTCTCGATGTTCCTTCGTACCACAAGACGCTTTACGTAACCGATGCGGCGATCAACATCCAGCCGGATCTGGAAACCAAGATCGACATTCTGCAAAACGCGATCGACATGATGATTACGCTTGAGGTTGCGACTCCGAAGGTGGCGATCCTGTCGGCGGTTGAATCAATCAACTCGGCGATCCCGTCGACGCTGGATGCGGCCGCCCTTTGCAAGATGGCCGATCGCGGACAGATTAACGGGGCTATCGTCGATGGACCGCTGGCATTTGACAATGCGATCTCAAGCGATGCCGCGCGGATCAAGAAGATCAAGTCGCCGGTTGCGGGCGACCCGGATCTGCTGATGGTTCCGAATCTTGAGGCGGGCAATATCCTCTTCAAGCAGCTGCAATACCTGGCCGGAGCATTGGCGGCGGGCGTTGTGGTGGGCGCAAAGGTTCCCATTGTTCTGACCAGCCGCGCAGACGGAGAGTTGGCGCGCATGGCAAGTTGCGCCCTCGGCGTTTTGCTGGCCAAGCCGGCGCCTGTACCGCTGACGGCCTGAGATGGGGCATTCTCGTTCCGGTCATCGAATCCGGGCTTTCGCTTGAAGGATTTTGATGAGGCGGCTCGATATTTCAGCCAGCAGGTGAAACGTCTCCGCATGAAGACAGAAACCTCCCCGATTTTGATTGGGGAGGTTTCATTTTTTGGGGAGGGCTGGCTGGCGATTCAAGTGACTACTGGTCCAGGTGCGTGCCCGGCAAAGCGGGCCTTGGGGCGTTGCGTTAGTTGGTAGTAAAGCTGAGCACAGCGCCCGAGGTTGTGCCGGCACCGTTTGTAGCGATGGCCTGGAAGTAGTATGTGGTCTTGGGCTGGAGGCCGCTCACCGTGACAGAAACTGCCGTTAAGGTTGTTCCGCTGAGTGCGCCGGTCCTGGTTGTGGTGCTGCTCAGCACAAACCTGCTGACCCCGTAGGCGAACCAGTACTGTGTGGTGGCGTTGTTTGCAATGATGGTTGCGTTGAGGGTTGCCTTGGGCGTACTTACAGCCGTGGCAGCGATTGTGGTCACAGAAGGCGCAGTGGCGATGATGTATGTTGCCATAACCGGAGCGCTGGGGCTGTAGCCGGGAGCCGCGGCGATGGCTTTGATGGTCTGAGTAGCCGACACTTTAAGCCCGGCTGTGGGGAAAACCGGCGAAGACGTTGTGGGCGTGGACCCATTGGTTGTGTAGTGGATGATTGCGCCGCTGGTTGCGCTGGCGACGGTGACGGTCTGGGCCGCGTAATAGGTTCCGGCAACAGGGCGGAAGACCGGCGCGGCGGTTGTACCGAGCGAAGTTACTGTGAGTGTGCCGTTGACGAACTTGAAGCTGTAGTTTGTGGCGGCGAGTGAGCCCTGAGTGATTGCGATGGGATAAGTGCCCACGGAAGAGCCTTTGCCGGCGGTGGTGGTCTCTGACGGCGCACCGGTATAGGCATAGGAAGTGTCTCCGTTGAGATAGCCTGTCGCGCTGTAAGTCAGATTTGGAATGGCCTGATTGTAAGGCACGGAGACGCTGTTGGCCGTGATTGTAAGGGCTGCCTTGGTAATGGTGAGAGAGCCGTTGACGAACCTGAAGGTGTAATTGGCGGCCGACAGCGAGCCCGTGGCGGGCGTGATGGCATAGGAGCCGACAAACGACTTCACGGTTGCAGACGTGGTGACGCTGGCTGATCCGGTGAGTGCCCTGGACGCGGTGTCTCCATTGACGAACCCGGAGATGGCCGCGGTAAAGGCCGGATTGGCCGCGCCGTAAGCACGGTTGGCATTGTTCGCGGTTACGGTAAGCACGGCCTTGTTCACCTGCAACGTGACGGTCGCCGTGGTGGGGGAGAAGTTGGTTGTGTCGGCTGGGGTAAAGCTGACGGTGAGAGTGTGGGAGCCTGCGCCAGGAATGGCTCCTGCGGCAGGAGAATAGGTAAATACTCCCGCAGTGGCCGAGGTAGCGTTGAGCTGGGCGGATGAAAGGGCTGCGCCGTAGGTGATGGAAGAGGGGGCGGGCCAGTTGATCCTGGGCGTGGCCCTGGCTACCTGGAGCGTCCTTGTGGCCGTGGCAGTGGTGTAGTCCGTGGTGTCAGCCGGTTGGAAGGTAACGGAAAGGGTATGAGAGCCGGCAGACGGAACAGCTCCAGCAGCGGGCGTGTAGGTGAAAGTGCCTTGTACGTTTGAGGTGGCATTGAGTTGCGCGGCCGAGAGCATTGTTCCGTAGGGAATGGTGGCCGGGGTCGCCCAGGTGATGGCTGGGGTCACCTGATTCACTTGCTGGGTGACCGTAGCCGTGGCAGGTGTGTAGTCAGTGGTATCAGTAGGCTTGAAGGTCACCGAAAGGGTGTGAGAGCCGCCGGTCAGGACAGTTCCCGCAGCCGGAGTGTAAACAAAGGCGCCGCCGATTGAAGTGCCACAGGTGGTCTCAGTCGCGTCGAGCTGGATAGAACTGAGAGCCGTTCCGTAGGCAAGGGAGGCGGGCTCGCTCCAGATAATGGAGGGTGTGGCCTGATTCACGAGCAGTTTTACGGATCCCGTTGCGGCGGTGTAGTCAAGGGCATCAGCAGGCCTGAACGTGACAGACAGCGTGTGCAGTCCAGCATTTAGCGGCGTCCCGGGAGCGGGGGAATAGGCAAACGTCCCGGACAGTGCGACGCCGGCGGCCGTGGCTGTGGCATTGAACATGGGCGCGCCCGGAATGGTACATACACTGATGGCCTCCGGCGTGGGCCATTGAATGACAGGGGCGGCAGGATTCACGACCAGGGTGACGGAGGCGGCTGAGTTGGTGTAGTCGGTGGTGTCATTGGGCGTGAAGGTGACTGAAATAGTGTGGGAGCCGGCGGTCAGGACGGTTCCACGCAAGGGGGAATAGGAATAAGAACCCGGCACGGTCGAGGTGGCATCGAGCTGCGTGGACGACAGTTCAGCGCCATATGTGATGGCTGCGGGAGTTGGCCAGACGACGAGGGGCATGGCCTGGTTCACCTGCTGCGTCACCGTGGCTGTGACGCCGGTGTAGTCAAGTACGTCAGTGGGCGTAAAGGTGACTGAGAGTGTGTGGGATCCGGCGGTCAGCGTTGTTCCCGACGCAGGGGTGTAGACGAAAGTTCCTCCGACGGGTGAGGCGGCATTGAGTTGCGCGGCGCTCAGCATTGTTCCGTAGGTCATGGCTGCCGGAGTTCCCCAGGTAATTTGCGGCGTGGCCTGAATCACCTGGATGGTTGTCGTGACCGTGACATTGGTGTAATCGAGGGTGTCAGCCGGCGTGAAGTTCACTGAAAGCGTATGCGGGCCCGCGGTCAGCAGAGCCCCCGACGCGGGCGTGTAAAGGAATGTGCCTTGCACGGGCGAGGTGGCATTGAGCTGGGTGGATGAAAGCCTGTCGCCATAGGTGATGGCCGCGGGGGCAGGCCAGGCGATGGAGGGAGTGGCCTGGTTGACCTGCTGCGTGACCGTCGCCGAAACGCTGGTGTAGTCGAGAGTGTCGGCCGGCGTAAAGGTTACCGAAAGGGTATGCTGGCCGGCGGTCAGCAGCGACCCCGAGGCGGGGTTGTAAACGAAGGCGCCCGGCACGGAAGCCGTTGCGTTGAGCTGAGCTCCGCTGAGTGTCATGCCATAGGTAATGGCAGCCGGATTGGCCCAGGTGATCTGCGGCGTGGCCTGGTTCACCTGGAGGGTTGCCGTGGCCGAAGCATTCGTGTAATCGAGCGTGTCAGATGGCGTGAAGTTGGCCGCAAGGGTATGTTGCCCCGCGGTGAGCAGTGCCCCGGAGGCCGGGTTGTAAACGAATGTGCCCGGCACCGAGGCTGCCGCGTTGAGCTGAACCCCGCTCAGTGTTGTGCCGTAGGTGATGGCGGCCGGATTGGCCCAGGTGATCTGCGGCGTGGCCTGGTTCACCTGGATGGTTACCGATGCGGAGGCATTCGTGTAATCGAGCGCATCAGATGGCGCAAAGGTGGCCGTAAGGGTATGTTGCCCCGCGGTGAGCAGTGAGCCGGAGGCCGGGTTGTAAACGAATGTGCCCGGCACCGAGGCCGCCGCGTTGAGCTGAACTCCGCTCAGCGTTGTGCCGTAGGTGATGGCGGCCGGATTGGCCCAGGTGATCTGTGGCGTGGCCTGGTTCACCTGGAGGGTTACCGTTGCGGAGGCATTCGTGTAATCGAGTGTATCGGTCGGCGTGAAGGCAACCAGAAGCGTGTGCTGGCCCGCGGTCAGCAGTGCCCCGGAGGCCGGGTTGTAAACCAGCGCGCCGGGCACCGAGGCCGCTGCATTGAGTTGCGTGGCGCTCAGCGTTGTGCCGTACGTGATGGCGGCCGGGTTGATCCAGGTGATTTGCGGCGTGGCCTGGTTCACCTGGAGGGTTACCGTCGCCGAGGCATTGGTGTAATCGAGCGTATCAGTCGGCGTGAAGGTAACGGAAAGGGTATGCAGGCCCGCGGTCAGCAGTACGCCTGAGGCCGGATTGTAGACGTATGCGCCGGAGACGGAGGCCGATGCGTTGAGTTGAGTCCCGCTCAGCGTCGTGCCGTAGGTGATGGCAGCCGGGTTGGCCCAGGCGATTTGCGGCGTGGCCTGGTTGACCTGAATTGTCACCGTTGCCGAGGCATTGGTGTAATCGAGCGTGTCGGTCGGCGTGAAGGCGACTGAAAGAGTATGCTGGCCGGCAGTCAGGAGTGCGCCTGAGGCGGGGGTGTAAACAAAGGCGCCCGGCACGGAGGCGACCGCGTTGAGCTGCGTTCCGCTCAACGTCGTGCCGTAGGTGATGGCGGCCGGGTTGGCCCAGGTGATCTGCGGTGTGGCCTGGTTGACTTGCTGCGTAACAGTGGCTGCGGCGCTGGTGTAATCGAGCGTGTCAGTCGGCGTGAAGGCGACCGAGAGCGTGTGCTGGCCGGCAGTCAGCAGTGCACCTGAGGCAGGCGTGTAGGTGAAAATGCCCGGCACTGAGGCCGTCGCGTTGAGTTGCGCCGCGCTCAACGTTGTGCCGTAGGTGATGGCGGCCGGGTTGGCCCAGGATATCTGCGGTGTGGCCTGGTTAACTTGCAGCGTAACAGTGGCTGAGGCGTTGGTGTAATCGAGCGTGTCAGTCGGCGTGAAGGCGACTGAAAGGGCATGCTGGCCGGCAGTCAGGAGTGCGCCTGAGGCGGGGGTGTAAACAAAGGCGCCCGGCACGGGCGTTGTGGCATTGAGCTGCGTGGCGCTCAACGTAGTGCCGTAGGTGATGGCTGCCGGAGTGGCCCAGGTGATCTGGGGCGTGGCCTGGTTCACCTGGATGGTTGCCGTGGTAGAGGCATTGGTGTAATCGAGCGTGTCAGTCGGCGTGAAGGCAACCGAGAGCGTATGCTGGCCCGCGGTCAGCAGTGCCCCGGAGGCAGGGGTGTAGACAAACGCGCCAGGAACAGAGGCTGCCGCGTTGAGCTGGGTCCCGCTCAGTGTTGCGCCGTAGGTGATGGCCGCCGGATTTGCCCAGGTGATCTGAGGCGTGGCCTGGTTGACCAACTGCACCACGGTTGCCGAGGCCGTGGTGTAGTCAAGCAGGTCGGTGGGCGTAAAGGTCACAGTCAGGTTGTGGGAACCGGCAGTCAAAAGCGCCCCCGACGCCGGCGTGTAGGCAAAAGTGCCCGGCACGTTCGCGGCTGCATTCAGCTGTGTTGCGCTCAGCGTTGTGCCATAGGTGATGGCTGCCGGGGTAGCCCAGGTCACGGTTGGGTTGGCCTGCGTGACTTCGACTGAGATGGTTGCCGTGGCATTGATGTAGGCGATGTTGCCCGGATAGTTCACGGTGATCGAATGCGTCCCGGCATGAAGCGCGCTGGTAGTGAATGTTGCCATGCCGCTGTTCAAAGCAGCGGCGCCGATCTGCGTTGCTCCATCCAGAAAGGTGACCGTCCCGGTGGGCGAAGCTCCGTTGCCAGCGAGCGATGCCTGAAAAGTAATGGATGTTCCGTATGGCTCGCCATCCACTGAGGAACTGAGGCTGACCTTGGGCCTGTTGGCGAGGGGCAGGTTGTTCACCACATTGGCGACATTGAGCGATCCAAGGCCTGTCGCCAGATCGAAGCCCCGCGTGGCGGGAAAGCCGGCGAGAATGCCCAGCGAGTCTCCCGCGTGGTTCTCCGCGCAGGCGCCTGTGCCGTAAACGCACGGCATGGCGATGGAGCCCGTATCAACGTCGTTGAAGTAGCAGAGGTTGGAGACGGTGCCAGATTCCGTGCTGCAGCTGGAGTAGGTTTGCTGGGCAGCCAACTGATAGAGATAGCGATTGGGATTGCCGACCGTTCCGCGCGCATCCTGGTTGATGAGCGCCATTACACCGGCCATGGCGGGAGCGGAGACCGAAGTACCGCCGACTTCAGCGTAGTTGCATGCCCCGGTTGTTGCGACACAGATGATGTAGGCGCTGCCGAGGAATCCATTGGAGGAAAAGAATGACACATCGGGAACGTCGCGCCTGCCATCGTTGGGAATGCCGGTGACGCCGGTTTGCCACGATGGCTTGGGGTTGCCTCCCGAGCAAGTGGAAACATTCGGCATGCCGTTATTGACCGTGCAAAGGCTCATGCCACCGCCCCCGCCCAGCGTATCGACATACTTCGAGAGGTTGACTCCGTATTTCTGGTAGTAGCTGGTGTGCTTGGTAAAGACAAAATTGCAGGCCAACTCAGCGTCAGTGACTGCGACGGGGTACCCATAGTTTGCGGCATCGCCGGCAAGCAGCGGCAGAACCAGCGGGTTGGTGCAGGTGAGATTCAATGGAACTTCGGGGATGTACCCGAGGGCGCTGGCCTTGGTGGAAGGATTGCTGCTCGTGGTCCAGTAGGGGGCAGGGGTTGAGCCCCAGTTGAAGTCAGTGCCGCCGACGGCGGTGTTGTAGGGGGTCGAGGCCATCCCGTTGACAGAGAGCCCGTAATGAGCCGCATAGGGTGTGCCGCCTGAGTCACCGCCGGCATCGCAGGTTGCCGAGCCCCAATCGCCGGAAGCGACAAAGACAGAAATTCCCTCAATTTGGGCTGCCGACCACAGGTTGTTGTATTCGGCGTTGCCGGCCGTGCCCAGGTCGAGCTCGCAGTCGGCATAACTGAAGCTCATGATGGGGGCAATCGCCTGATTCACGATGTAGCTCGCGGAGTTGAACAGAGTGTCTGAGGTGGACGAGTTTGCGCCGGAGGTGACCAGTATGATCTTGGCGCCTTTGGCGACTGCTCCGGACCACTCCACATCGAGAGTGTTTTCGATCTGTGCGCTGTTGAGGCCAGGGTCGGTTCCATTGGCAATGATGACTTGGGGAATGCTTGGGGGCAGGCCAAAGGTGCTGCGGAAGGCCGCTATGTCGGCGAGATTGATGTTGCTGGTTCCGGCGATGGCAATGGTCTGGCCAGTGCCGTCAATGGGCGTGGCTGCGTTCCACAAAGGCAGCACGTTGTAGATGGCGGCAAAGTCGTAGGGGGTGACGTCTTCAACCTTGCCGCCGGATTTTGCATAGGCGGGCCCGGCCATCTCCGGTTCTGCCGAGCCGGAGGCGGCAGAGTTCCGGGAGGAGCCGCTGGGCAGACGCTCCCACTTGCCTGTTTTTCGGTTGAGCGCCACCTGGCTTCCCAACTGATACTGCGGCTTGGGAAAAAAGTTATGCAGAGCTTTGACGCCCACCACGGCCTGGGAGAGCGCGGCGGGAATCCGCGGGTCGGTCATATTGGCGATGTGCTGTTCGCCGTTGACTTCAAGATTGTGGATCTCGGTTTGAAATGCGTCTTCAACCTGGGCCGCATAGCCGCTGAAGCGGATGGAGGTTCGGTCCTTTGTAACCTCGTCGATGGAGAAGCCGTGCCCGCGCAGCCAGTTCGAGACGGCATCGATGTCGCTGGGGGCGGGGCCGAACCGCTCACCCACCTCGCTGGGCTTAAGCCAATGGTGAAACTCGGGCGAGGCCGGATCGTATTGGCTTTCGACGAGCCGGTCGAATGCCTGCTGCTGCTCTGGGCTGCGGCGCAGCACAAGAATCAGGTCGGTCATGGGCAAGTCGGCATGGACCCTGCCGCGGTCATGCTCGGCGGTTGCCAACGGGTGAGTATTGCCGCGCAGAGTCACGCGGGCGCGATCGTCCACTCGATTGAGGACCTGGATGGAGGGATTGGCAGTCTGAGCCGATAGGGAAACAGCGAACGCAAACCAAGCACTAACACCCGCGATGCGCCGCATTCCCGTAGAAGACATGATGCTCTCTCTACCTTGTTTGGCCTGGCTGGGCGGTGACCTGTCTCTGAAAATCCGGCCAAACGGCATTGCAGATCTTGGTCTGTAACCCGCCCTGGACGACTCGGCAAACGGCGCAAACAATCCAGGCTTCTGCAGTACCGGCTGGCCAAATTACGGGCCCGTTTGTGGTTAATCTAAATCACAGGCTCAGCGCCAGCAAGGAACTTGAGGCTCCCATTGATTACCAAATGGTTACCAGTTTGATTACCAACACCGCACCTAGCGCGCCCCGTTGAGCCCTGGCCCCGTGAGCACTCACTGAAGTGGAGCGAGACGACCTGATTGGACGTGGTCGAGGCGATTATCGTCGTAACCCGGGCCGGCATGAGGCTAGACGCAGGGGCTGCGGGGTAGAGCGGTGACTTCGAGTTCAATTGGACTCTTCGCTTTTGCACGATTGGCTATGCGTTGATGCCGATTTATTTCAAAAATTTAACAAGATGGCCCACAAACTTCTTGACGGGCAATCTGGAGGAATGTAACTTTTACGCATTCCCCCTCACACGGTTCGTGTCAGGAACGTGTGGTAGTTTGCGCTCCTTCCCCGGGCGTCACAACGCGGCCTGAGTGATCTGGCGCATGAACGAGTTACCCGTAAGAGTTCCCACATGGAGGTCTCACCGTGTTCAAGTCCTGCGTCCGTACTCTACTTGTGTCCGCAATGGTCATGATCCCCGCTTCCCTTGCGTGCAACGCTCAAACCGCATCACCAGACGAAGCGGGGAACACCAGCGCGGCATCGGAGCGGGCGCGGCCATTGTTTACCGCGCCATCCGCGGGCAACATTCAGACCATCGCGGGCAATGGTTCGCTGGGCAACACCGGCAGCGGGATTGCGGCGACCAGTGCCGCCATCGGCAGCCCCTGCGGGCTCGTGTTTGACAACGCGGGCAACCTGTTCTTTACCGACATTTTGAACGGTGTCGTTCACGAGGTGAATGCAACCACTGGCGTAATTACGACCATTGCCGGGAACGGAACCAACGGTTCCACGGGAGACAAAGGTCCGGCAACCAGCGCTGAATTGAACGAACCCTGCGGCATTGCCGTGGATGGCACCGGAAACGTCTATATTTCGGAGTATCAGGGCAACCGCATCCGCATGGTGGACGCGAGCACCCACACGATCAGCACAGTGGTGGGGACGGGAACTGGCGGCTTTTCCGGAGACGGCGGCGCGCCCACGACCGCGCAGATTAACGAACCTGGCGGCATAGCACTGGATAGCAACGGCAATCTGTATATCGCAGATGGGTTGAACAACCGCATTCGCAAGGTTACTGTGAGCGGCGGGGCAGTCGCCACGGGCGTCATCTCAACGGTTGCGGGCACATCGAGCGTGCTCTTCAATGGAGACGGAATTCAGGCAACCGCAGCGAACCTCAGCTATCCGATCGGTGTCGCCGTGGATTCTGACGGCAATTTGTATATTGCGGATAATGGCCACTACCGGATTCGCAAAGTCACGGAGCCGGGCGGAGTTATATCAACCATTGCCGGGAACGGGACTCGGAACCAAACCCCCTATACGGCCCTGACCACGGGGCTGGCCACAGGACTGCCAATCGACGCGGTTCAGATGATTAGCGTTGACAGCAAGAAAAACGTCTACATCACAGATATTGCCCTTTGCCAGGTCTACAAGGTTGATGGCGCGAGCGACAACCTTTCCCTCGTGGCGGGCTACGGTCCGCCGCAATTTGCCAGCACTCAGCGCTCGGGGTTCTATTCGGGCGATGGAGGGCCTGCAGTTTCGGCTGGGCTCGGGTACCCGGAAACCGCCCTTGCTGACCCGAACGGCAATGTGTACATCGCGGATGACCAGGATGGCCGAATTCGCGAAGTGGCTCCCGGCACATCGACTTTGACCGATACGCCCATCTTCAGCCCCATTGGCGGCGTCTTCACCAGCGAGCAATCCGTGACCATCACGGATTTGTCGCCAGGCGCCTTAATTTATTACACGACAGACGGTACGACGCCGACGACTAGTTCCACTCCATATAGCGGTTCGTTCAATGTGAACACCGCTGGGGCAAATACGGTGATGGCGATCGCGAAGGCTCCCAGCCTGGGTCTGAGCGTGGCCAATACCCAGGTATATTACGTGGATCAGTACGCGGCTGCGCCGGTGTTCAACCCCTCGTCAGGCAACTTTACATCGCCCCAGACAGTGACCATGAGCTCGACCACGCCAGGCGCCGTGATCTATTACACGACCAACGGCTCCTCCCCGACGGCCAGCTCCACCGTATACACCGCTCCGATCGCGGTGAATGCTTCCGAGACCATCAAGGCTTTCGCGACCGCCCAGAACTACATCCCGAGCACGGTCGCTTCATCGTCGTACGTTCTCAACCTTTCAATTCCCCCGCCTACGTTCTCTCCGACCGCAGGGGTGTTTGGGGCCGCGCAAACGGTCAGCATCTCTGACACGCTGGCGGGGGCGGTAGTTTACTACACCACCAATGGCACGGCGCCGACGACCAGCTCAACGAAGTACACGGGGCCGATCACCGTCTCATCGACGGAGACGATTCAGGCAATTGCCACGGCCACCTACTACCCCAACAGCCCGGTCGCCTCGGCAACCTACACCATTGAAGGCACCGCGGTGACGCCCACCTTCTCGCTGCCGGCCGGAACCTATAACACGACGCAGTACGTGACTCTTTCGTCAACGACGCCGGGAGCGGTGATCTACTACACCACCGATGGCTCACTGCCCACGGTAGGCTCGACGAAGTTCTCGGCCGCGATTGTGCTCACGTCTTCTCCAACAACAATCAAGGCGATTGCGACGGCCAGCGGCTATGTGAACAGCACAGTGGCTTCGGCAACCTATATTCTGACCCCGGTCGCACCGGTGTTTTCTCCTGTCGCAGGGACCTACACAGGAACGCAGTCGGTTACCATCACCGATTCGACTCCCGGTACCGTCATCCACTACACCACGGATGGGACCACACCGAGCGCGTCGTCAAACGCCTACGGGCAGCCGATCTCGGTATCGGCCAGCGAAACCATCCAGGCCGTCGCGGTAAAGACGGGGTATGCAACCAGCGCAGTGGGAACGGCCGCGTACACCATCAACAGCTCGATCCCGCTGGCGGCGCCCACCATTTCTCCGGGAGGCGGACTCTTCCCCAAGGCGCAGACGGTGACCATCACAGACGCAACCACAGCCGCGGTCATCTATTACACAACGGACGGCAGTACGCCGACAGCCAGCTCGCTCCTGTACACGGGTCCGATTACGGTTTCGGGGACGGAAACCATTGAAGCCATTGCCACGGGCGCGGGCCACGCCAACAGCGCGGTGAGCACGGCCTACTTTACGATCCAGGCAAACGCGACAGCGCCGACGTTCACGCCGCCCCCGGGCACCTTCTATGGAACGCAAACGGTGATAATTTCCGACGCTATGCCGGGCACAACCATCTACTACACCACCAACGGCACAACGCCGACTACGAGTTCGAGCACCATCATTACCGGAAACCAGATCACTGTCCGGTCGACGGAGACGATTGAACTGATGGCCACGGCGACGGGTTTCGCCAACAGCCCCGTGGTCTCAGGAACGTACACCATCAACAGTGTTGCGGCCACTCCGACCTTCTCAGTTCCCGGAGGAACGTATAGCTCTGTGCAGACGGTCAGCCTGTCAGACACCACGCCGGGCGCGAACATTTACTACACCACGAACGGGACCACACCAACGATCAACTCGACCCAGTACCTGAGTCCGATCACGGTGTCGACGTCGGAGACCATCGAGGCCATTGCAGCGCGCCCCGGCGGCACCGCCAGCGGAGTGGCGTTGGCAACTTACACCATCGCAATTCCAGCGGCCACACCGACGTTCTCGCCGGGCCCATCGACATATTCCGTAGCGCCCGGAGTCAACATCAGCGACACGACACCCGGGGCGGTAATCTACTACACCACCAACGGCACCACGCCCACGACCAGCTCAACCCGGTACACAGGACCGGTTACGATTGCTGCTTCAGAGACTCTTCAGGCAATCGCGGTGGCGTCTGGGTTTGCCAACAGCGCGGTGGCCTCTGGGGTTTACAACCTGGTTGCGGGAGCACCTTACTTCTCGCCGGCACCGGGGACGTACACATCGGCGCAAACCGTTTACATTCAGGACTTGACGCCGAATGTGAACATCTACTTCACCACCGACGGCAGCACGCCAACCACCAATTCTCCCCGGTATGGCGGGCCGATTACAGTTTCCTCGACAGAGACCATTCAAGCGATTGCAACTTCAAAAGGCTACACGACCAGCCCAGTGGGTTCGGGCACTTTCACCATCAACTTGCCACCGGCGGCCACGCCGACCTTCACGCCGGTCGGGGGGACATATGGCTCGACGCAGACAGTGACCATCTCGGATGCCACTTCAGGCGCCATAGTCTTCTTTACCACCGACGGCAGCAAGCCAACGACCAGTTCCCCCGAGTATGGCGGTCCGGTGACCGTGTCTTCGACAGAGACGATTCAAGCCATCGCAATGGCCGCAGGCCACAGCCAGAGCGCAGTGGGCTCGGCAACCTACACAATCGGAAAATCGGTGGCCGCGCCGACGTTCTCTCCGGTGGCTGGGACGTATGCCGTGGCGCAGACTATCAGCCTCTCCGATTCGACGTCGGGAGCGATCATCTACTTCACCACCAACGGCACGACGCCCACGACGGGTTCGACAAAATACACGAGCCCGATCACGGTCTCGTCAACAGAGACCATCAACGCCATCGCCACGGCAACGGGCTACTCCAACAACAGCCCGGTTGCCAGCGCAACCTACACGATTGCACCGGACGTGGCCGCGCCTGTCTTCTCGCCGCCCAGGGGGACCTATACTACCCCGCAGAACGTAAGCATCTCAGACAGCACGCCGGGCGCGACCATCTACTACACCACGAACGGCACCCCCGCCACGACCAGTTCCACGGTATACACGGGCCCGATTCCCGTGTCGACAACAGAGACCATCAATGTGATGGTAACGGCCACCGGCTACAGCGCCATATCAACGTCCTCGATCTATACGATTGCGCCGGTTCTACCGACTCCCACATTCTCGGTGGCGGGGGGAACGTATACCGCGGCGCAAACAGTCAGCATCTCCGACGCCACGACGGGTGCGGTGATTTACTACACGACCAACGGATCAGCGCCAACAACCAGCTCCACCCTGTATACCGGGCCGATCACTGTGTCGTCGACGGAGACCATTGAAGCGTTTGCCACCGGCACAGGTTACACAAACAGCGTGGTTGGTTCTGTAACATATACCATCGCTCCGCTGGTAGCGACGCCCACATTCTCAGTGGCCGGGGGAACTTATACCACGACGCAGACCGTGAGCATCACTGACACCACGACGGGCGCGCTGATTTACTTCACCACCAACGGCAGCACGCCCACGGCCAGCTCCACACCCTACACTGGCCCCATCACGGTATCGGCCACTGAGACGATTGAGGCCATTGCGATCGCAAGCGGCCACACCAACAGCGCGGTGGCCTCGGCGACCTACACGATCGCGCCGCTGGTGGCCACGCCCACCTTCTCGGTGGCTGGGGGAACCTATACCACGACGCAAACCGTGAGCATCTCTGACAGCACGGCGGGCGCGCTGATTTACTACACCACCAACGGCAGCACGCCGAGCGCCAGTTCGACCCCTTACGCGGGACCGATCACGGTCTCCTCCACAGAGACGATTGAAGCGATCGCGATCAAGGCCAGCTATACCAACAGCGCGGTGGCCACGGCGACATATACCATTGCGCCGGTGCTGGCAACACCAGCGTTTTCACAGCCAACGGGAACGTACACAAATTCGGTGTCAGTGAGCATCACTGACTCCACGGGGGCCGCGCAAATCTACTACTCCACCAATGGGACCACACCGACAGCCGGCTCAACCTTATACAGCGGGCCGATCACGGTCATTGCGACCGAGACGATCAATGCGATTGCAATCGCCACGGGCTACACCAACAGCGCGGTGGCTACGGCGACGTATACCATTGCGCCGGCCGTGCCCGCGCCCACGTTCTCGCCCTCCGCGGGGTCGTATCCGGCGGGACAGACTGTAACCATTTCCGACACCATGGGGGGTGCGGTAATTTACTACACCATCAACAGCGCCACGCCCACTACCAGTTCCACCAGATACACGGGCCCGATCACGGTTTCGTCGCCAGAATACATTAAGGCTATTGCGACAGCCACCGGTTACAGCAACAGCCCAGTGACCAGCGGATACTACGGCGTCGAGTCGCCGGCGGCGACACCGGTCTTCTCGCCGAGTGGAGGCACCTTTACCGCAGTGCAGAACGTGGGCATCTACGACACCACGCCCGGAGCGGCCATCTACTACACTACCAACGGCACGACGCCGACAACCAGTTCGACCCTGTACACCACACCGGTTTCAGTGTCGTCGTCTGAGACCATTCAGGCCATCGCGGTGGCCTCCGGATACGCCAACAGTGCCGTAGGGTCCGCGGCCTTCACCATCAACATCCCGCTTGGGATCAGCGCCGTCAGCGCGATTCTGCCCCAGCAGACGCAAAACATCACCATCACCGGCAAAGGCTTTGGCAGCCTCTCGCCCTACAGCGGGAACTCTCTGTACATCCAATTCAACGACTACAGCAGAGTGGGTTGGGGCGCCGGCTACTCCACCGACGCAGTTGGATTGGCTGTTACCTCCTGGACTGACACGCAGATCCAGATCGCGGGACTCACAGGCAGCTATGGCAACAACGGCTGGGCGCTCAGCAACGGGGACAAGATCACAATCGTCGTGACGAATCCGCAGACGAGCGCGGGCCCCTACACCTGCTCGAACGTTGTTGTGGGCGCTGGAGCAACGGTATGCACTTCGAGTCCGGCTGCAAGCCCGCATTCAGCTGTGCCGAAGCCCCGCAGGAAATAACCGTATTAGGGCGCTAGCTGGTCAGAATCGGAGAACATGCCGAACTGACCGGCTAGCTTCCGGAGGAGTGCGACGCAAAAGCTTTTGCGCTTTGACGCCAATTGGACTCTACTCCACGCCCAGAACTTTCACGATGACCCGCTTGCGGCGCTGGCCGTCGAACTCGGCATAGAACACGCGCTGCCATGTGCCCAGGTCGAGTTTGCCGTTGGTGACGGGAAGCGTGGTTTCGTGATGGAGCAGGAGCGACTTCAGATGCGCGTCGCCGTTGTCTTCACCGGTCTGATGGTGCTTGTAATCGGGGCGGGCAGGAGCCAGTTCCTCAAGCCATTTGCCGATGTCGTCAATGAGGCCGCTCTCGTGGTCGTTGACGTAGACCGCGGCGGTGATGTGCATGGGAGAGACAAAACACAGACCGTCCCGGACCCCGCTGCGGCGGACGATCTGCTCGATTTGATCGGTGATGTGGACCATCTCCCGGCGCTTTCTGGTTTCAAAGACCAGGTACTCCGTGTGACTCTTCATAGTGGCCTCCCTCGCCTTGTGGATTGCGGCGGCGGCTCTCAATGAAGCCGGCGAACGCCTCAGCCATTATCCTAAAGACTGCCGTGACAGCGCCCCAACAACCCGACGCCGAGGCGCTCTGCCAGCAAGCACTCGATCTGCTCGCGGCCGGAGAGCCTGCGCGCGCGGCCAGAGCCTTCAGAGCCGCCATGGATGCCGATCCGAAGAACATTGAGGCGCACCACGGGCTGGTCCGCGCCCTGCGCGATGCCGGAAAGCTGGAACAATCGATTGGCGCGGCATTGGCGCTGACCGCACTGACGCCCGGCGATCCGCTGGCCCACACGGCGCTTTCGATCTCGCTTCAGGCAGCGGGGCACATTCCGCAGGCGGAGGCAGCGGCGGCGCAAGCCCGGATTGTGGAGTGGAAGGTTCAGTTGCAGTCGCCGCCCGGCGAGGAATCGCTCAAGTGAAGCACACTCGGCAACCGCAACCGTCCGAGCGGCTTCGGCGGATGCACGATTGTCTGGCAGCTGCGTATGGCCCACAGCACTGGTGGCCAGCAAAGACGCCGTTTGAGGTGATCCTGGGCGCTTACCTCACCCAAAACACTGCCTGGAAGGCTGTGGAGCGTTCGCTGGACAATCTGCGCGCGGCCGGGGCTTTGACGGTGGATGGACTGCGCTCGCTTGCGGTGAGCGACCTCAAGAAGCTGATCCGGCCAAGCGGGTTTTATACGCGGAAGGCGCCGGCGCTGAAGGCCTTTGTGGCGATGCTGGACGGGGAGTTTGGCGGGTCACTGAAGAAGCTGGCAGCAACGCCGACCGCCGCGCTGCGCAGCCGGCTGATGGCGCTGCCCGGGGTTGGCCCTGAGACGGCCGACGCTATCCTCTTGTATGCGCTGGGGCACGCCGTCCCTGTGGCCGACGAGTATCTGCGGCGGATTGCCGAGCGGCACGGGCTTGTGGAATCGGCGCGCGGACGGATGAGCTATGAAGATCTGGCGGATCTTACCCGGCGGGCATTCCTGAAGGACCCGGCAGACGAGCAGGCGCGGCTGTTCAATGAGTTCCACGCTCTCACTGTCGCCGTGGGCAAGGCACACTGCGGACGGACGGCTCGCTGCGCAAGCTGCCCGCTAGCCGCGGATCTCGCAGACCGCGAAGGCTGAGCCGCAGCCAGATTGCGGTGCGCCAGTGAAGGCGGACGAGTATGATGGACGCGAGGGCTTGAGCCGCACCGGCCAGGCTGTGTGCCTGCCGAGACGCTGAACCCAACCCGCCCCCAACGGGCGGAATGCAAAAGACTGCCCCAGGAAAAGAACTTCAGGGCCAAGGAAGATAGCCGCGCGTGAAACCCGACATGAAAGTGAGTTTTGCCGGCCTGGAACTGGTGAGCCCGGTGATTGCCGCCAGCGGCACCTTTGGCTATGGCATCGAGTTTGAGGAAATTGTTGCGCTCGACAAGATCGGCGGCTTTGTCACCAAGGGTATCTCGCTGGAGCCGATGACGGGCCATCCGGCGCCGCGCATCATCCAGACCGCAGCGGGCATGTTGAACGCGATCGGGCTGCAGAATGTGGGCGTGGAAGAATTTATCGCGCGCAAGCTGCCGCCCTTGGCGCGCTATACCCACTGCAATGTACTTGTGAACGTTTTTGGATACACGGTGGGCGAATACATTGGGGTGATTGAGCGCCTGAACGAGGCGCCCGGCATAGCCGCTTATGAGTTGAACGTGTCCTGCCCGAACGTGCATGCGGGGGGCATGGCCTTTGGCGCCGACCCCGGCTCATTGGAGTACCTGGTGCAGAGGGCCAAGGAAGCGTCGCTCAGACCGCTGATTGTGAAGCTCTCGCCCAACGTGACCTCGATAGCCCATATGGCCAAGATTGCCGCCGGGGCGGGGGCAGACGGTCTGAGCCTCGTGAACACTTTTTTGGCCATGTCCATTGACGTGGAGACGCGCCGGCCGCGGCTGAGCAACGTGACCGGCGGACTGTCAGGGCCGGCCATCAAGCCGATCGCCCTGCGCATGGTCTACGAAGCGGCGCAGGCGGTCACCATCCCGATTCTGGGCATGGGCGGAATTCTCACACCGGAAGATGCGGTGGAGTTTCTGCTTGCCGGCGCGACCGCCGTCCAGGTGGGCACGGCGAGCTACGCAGACCCATGCGCAGTGGAACGGCTGTCGCGCGGCCTGACTTCCTGGTGCCGCAACCACCATGTGGAGCGGGTGGCCAGCCTGACCGGTGGGCTGGAAGTTCCCAGCGCTTGACGCGAAGACCTGCTGAAACAATCTGCCTGACAACTCCCGGGAACGCTACGGAATGTAGCTCTCTGGCCTGACCGCCATGGAGGCGGGCGGAAAGGCGGCCGGCGCGGCGCCGAGGGTGGAGTTGGGCGTGTCTCCCATGGTGATCTCGAGAGTGGCGCCGTTGGCGATGTCGGCATGGCGAAACCATATCTGGTTGAGTGGCCGGCCGTTGAGGCGGATGGATTGAACGTATTTGTTGTCGCGCGTGCTCTGGGGCGCGGCGATGACCAGGTCTTTGCCGTTCCTGAGGTGAATCGTGACCTTGCTGAAGACCGGGCTGCCGATGTCGTAGGTAGGAATGCCGGGCGTAACCGGATAGAAGCCCATCATGGAGAAGACGACGAAGGCGCTCATGCCGCCGCCATCTTCGTCGCCGGGAATGCCCTGGAGTGAATCCGGGAAGAACGACTCCAGCAGCATGCGGACCCGCTTCTGGGTCTTCCACGGCGCGCCCAGGCGGTTATAGATGTAAGGGATAGCAAGGCTGGGCTCGTTACCCATGGAGAACTGGCCGGCCATGGACGTGGAGTCAGGGAACTTGCCCTGAAACTCATAGCGTGCGCGGCCCAGCGGCTCACGGAAGAGCTGGTCAAGATTGGCCTCGGCCCTGACCGTTCCCCCCATCAGCGCGATCAGGCCGTTGAAGTCGTGGATCACATCCCACTGATAGGTGTAGCCGTTGTTCTCGTCGTAGTAGTCGCGTCCGCCGATGCCGCCATCCCACTTGGGGTCCATGGGCTCAATCCAGTTTCCCGCGGGGTCTTTGGGCCACATCAGGGCCTTGTCGGCGCGATAGAGGTTCTTGTAGTTGGCGGCGCGCCCCAGAAAGAGCTGCTCGTCCGCGGGCTTGTTCAATTGGCGAGCCAGCTGCGCAATATTCCAGTCATCAAAGCTGTTCTCGAGAGTCACGGGCACGGGCTGGCGCTTTTCAAAGACATCCACCAGCGGCTCTGTCTCCTTTTCACCGGGGCGCAGTGCGGGCATATAGCCGTGGGCGTTGTAGAAATCATCAAGCGGAGTCTTCGGGCCGAGCCGCCAGGGCAGCAGTGTGCTCTCAAGCGAGCGCTTGCGCATGCCTTCATAGGCAGTGGGCAGATCGAAGTTGCGCACGCCCTTGAACCAGGCATCGGCGATCCATGGCGCGGAGTGGTTGCCGTTCATGCAGGGCAGGTCGCCGGCGACGGTGTTGAAGGTGGGCATAATGCCCGATTGCTGAAACATACGAACGTAGGACTGAATCTTGTCCGCTTCCATCTCCGGGTTCAGCAGGGTTTGCAGGGGCTCGAGGGCGCGGAAGGTATCCCAGAGCCAGTTGTCGACATAGAAGGGCCGCTTGTCCTCATGCACCTGGTGGTCGAAGCCGCTGTAGTAGCGGCCGTCTTCAGTGATGTTGACCATGCGCTCGAAGCAGCGATAGAGGGCGGTGTAGAAGACACGTTTCTGAGCTTCGGTCCCACCCTCGACGGCTATCTGACCCAGGGTCCGGTTCCAGCGGGCCTTACCGGCCTGCTTGACGGCGTCAAAGCCCCAGGATGGGATTTCATGGCGCAGGTTGGCCTTGGCCTGGTCCGCGCTGATGAACGAGATGCCGTAACGGAACTCGAGCCGCTGCTGGCCAGACGCTGAGGCAACAACGCGGGATTTGTCTTGAAGATTCTGGCTGCTAAAGCTGACCGGCGCGGAGAACTCTCCGTAGACAAAGGCTTTCATCCCGCTGAAGCGCTCTTCTCCGCTGAGGCCGTTGCCGGGCTGCGGTTGAAGAGTGCCGGCGATGCGGTTGGCCAGCACTATGGCAGCCTTTCCCGCGGGAAAGGTGAAGCGGAAGTAGCCGCAGCGCTCAGTGGCCGTGAATTCGGCCTGGATCAGAGACTCGTCAAAGCGGGTGGAGTAGTAGTAGGGGGTGGTCTTCTCCTGGTCGTAGGCGGCGGCAGCGCCATCGGCGCCGGGCATGATGCTGAAAAGCTCCAACTGGCGGTGGGAGCTGATGGTGAGGGGAAATGACTCAATGCGGTCGTCGAGGGCATCGGCGCGCATGGGATAGACGCGCACCATGCTGTTGGGCATGTAGACCGCGGGCCGGGTGGGAACGAGGAGGATGCTTACATTGCCTATGGTGGGATCGACATACTCAACCTGCGCTATGGCGGGCATGATCGGCAGGAGGGCACATACGAGAAGCAAGCCAGATTTCAGAGTCGCACTGCGCTGAATCTCCGTCCCAACGAAACTTGAAACTCTCATCTTTCTCCCCTTGTGACCTGGTCGAAACGCGACGCCGCCAGCAACGGTCCTGCTGCGCTGCGGGTGACGCAGATTCCCTGTTAAGCCGCGGTTGCGCCGCATCGAGTCAGCAGACCGTCTGCCCGCATGCTTCGAAACGGCGACAGTTTCGGTTGAAACAAGCGGAGACTGTGCTCGCGCATCGCCAGGGACGAGTGATTTCCCGTCCCCGTCCTGCTCTAGTGAATGCGCACCCAGGTCTCGGTGCGGCCCAGCAGCGAGATGCCGATGAAACCGCGCATATGGAGTTCGTTCTCGCCGACCGACCAGATCTTTCCCTGGTACTCCTTGCCGTTCTCCGGGTCCACCACGGTTCCGCCCACCCAGTCGTCCCCGTCGGGATGAAAGCTGCGCATCATCACCAGGCCAAGGATCTTCTGATTCTTGTTGGCGCCGGAACACTTGTCGCAAACATCGTTCGGCGTGCGGCCGGGGCGGAGTTGGGTAACGCGGCCAAAAAGCTGGCCGTTTTCCAGGTAGGTCTCCACCTGGCCGCCGGGCTTTCCGTCGCTGTAGGTCTGCCAGTGGCCAATGGCATTTTGGAGTTTTTGGCTGAGTTGCTGCGCCTGGGCTATGTTGGGCAAAGCAACCGCAACCAGAGCTAAAGCCAGAACGCACAGGCATTTCTTTCGAGTCATTTCCAAAGTGTCTTCCCCTTTGCCGGGATTATAGAGGTGCGCGCCCCAGCTTTGGCCAATGGGATTTCAGACACTCCAGCCTGGCGGGCGCACGGTTTCAGGGCTGGTTGGGTGGCTGGATCGGTCACCTGCAGATTCATGCACCATTCATGGTGATATCCACAGGTTTATCCGATTTTTGCACTTGCTTCCACAGATTGAACGGGCCTAACCTCCTCTCCAGTTGGTGACTTGCAGGGAATTGGAAACGCAGTTCCAGCCAGGCAGTACGGTGTGAAGCTGAGTTGAGTTGGGCAGCCCCAGGCCGGAGACGGCAGGGGGAAGAGCCAGGCAAGATTGAGGGAACACCCAGAGTTTGGCAGGGATGTGCTAAGCCCGACGAGAAACGAAGATTCATCCGCGGTTTCGGCCGAGGATGCAAAGTTCGAGTCAAGCCGGGAAGTCATCATCGGACCCAACCGTTGAGGCAGGATTCGGTGGCCACCGGAGACGCGGAGACGGAGACGCCGGAAGGTGCGAGTGCCGGGGAAACCTGGAAATCCACCAGTCGGCGAGGCCGGGGGAAAGAGGACGCGGGGAGACCCAAGAACTCATCCTCGGCACGGCCGGAAGATGCAGGATTCGGGGCAACCCGGAGACTCATCGGGAAAGCGGGGCTGGAAGAACAGGATTCGGGGTAACCCGGAGGTTGAGCGCCAGCAACGCTGAAGGATGCGAGAGGCGAGGAAACTCGAAGCTCCATCGCCGGAGAAGCCGGAAGATGCAGGATTCGGGGATACCCGGAGACTCATCGGGAGGCGAGGCCGAACGAAGTACCAGGGAAACCTGGAGCTTTCGAGAAGGCAGCGCCGAAGGAGACGAGAAGCGAGGAGACTCGAAGCTCGATCGCCGGCGAAGTCGGAGGGTGAGGCAATCGGGGCAACCCGAGGACTCATTGGGAAGCGCGGCAGGAAGCGAAGATGCGGGGCAACCTGGAACTTCGTGGAGGGTGGCGCTGAAGGATGCGAGAGGCGAGGAAACTCGAATCTCCCATCGCCGACGCAGACCTGGGACGCGGAAGCGGGGCAACCTTGAGACGGGGCAACCCGGAATCGGGGTAACCTGGAACCGCCAGAGACAGGCTGAAGGGACGATGCATGGTCTGAGCAACCCGCGAGTTGACCGCATTAAGGCGCCAGAGATCCGGATCTCTGGCGCCTTCGTTTTTTGGGGCAAATCTGGCGCGATGGGAGGGAATCTATGGAGCGAGCGGTCTGGCTCCCGCCTTGGGGAACGCGGCGTGTTTTCTCCGAAGAGGAATCCCCCTTGTGTTGCCCATCACGGGCCGCGGTTCAGCTTCTCTGGCGGGTTGTGAGATGTTCCCAAGGCAACGGGTCTGGAATCGCCTGGGTGGGGCGGTCCTGAGAGGGGCGGGATCCTCAACTTCCCAGCTTTCCGGGCGGCTGGTCCAGGCGGTCGTTCACAGCTGCTTTCCGGAGCCGCGTCTGGGCGGCATATCCCTCAAAATGGATAGTTTCTGCCCAAGTTCCAATTGAAATCGCTGAGAACGGACGAGGCTGCGCACCGCCCTTGAAGCGAAGCATTTGATTCCTTCGCCGCACGGTTCTGGATTAGAGAATGCCAAACGTCGATGTGTGATGCAGCGCACAGCCTACCGTTATTTTGGCTGCGTAACGTCCCATTCATCCACCGGTGTGTTTCCAGGCGGCATATTCCAGGTTTATTGGTCTAATGCCGACCCAGGCCGTCCGGTGCCTGCACAGTGAGCGAGGTAGCGATGGGTCATTCCATTTGGCAATCGATGGAGCAGAAGGGCTACAGCCGCAGAGACTTTTTACAGTTCTGCGCTGCCGCCGCAACGGTGGCTGGGCTGGGTCAAACCGGCGTAGCCGAGGTCGTGAAAGCCTTCGACAAAAAAGAAAAACCGGCCGTTGTGTGGCTGCACTTTCAAGAGTGCACCTGCTGCAGCGAGTCGTTCATTCGCGCTTCGCACCCGATCGTGGTGGATGCGCTTCTCGACGTTTTATCGCTTAATTACACCGAAACTTTAATGGCTGCGAGCGGGTTCCAGGCGGAAAAATGCCTGACGGACACGATCGAGAAGAACAAGGGCAAGTACATTGTTCTGGTTGAGGGCGCGGTGCCCACCGGAGCCGACGGGGTTTATTGCATGATCGGCGGCAAAACCGCGGAATCGATTTTGCAGGAAGTGGCCAAGGATGCCGCGGCGGTCGTGGCCTGGGGCAGTTGCGCATCCAACGGTTGCGTGCAGGCTGCCAAGCCCAATCCGACCGGCGCCACGCCGATTCATAAACTGGTGGACAAGCCGGTCATCAATGTTCCGGGATGCCCGCCGATCGCCGACGTGATGATGGCGGTGGTGACGCACCTGCTGGTTGTGGGCACGCCCCCGGCGCTGGATTCGCAGGGACGTCCGAAGGAGTTCTACGGACGCCGCGTGCACGACACCTGCTATCGCCGCCCCAACTACGATGCCGGGCTCTTCGTCGAGTCGTTTGACGACGAGAACGCGCGCAAGGGCTATTGCCTTTACAAGATGGGCTGCCGCGGTCCGGTGACGTATAACGCCTGCTCGGTGGTCAAGTGGAACGAGGGCACCAGCTATCCCATCCAGTCCGGCCATGGCTGCATCGGTTGCAGCGAGGAAGGCTTCTGGGATAACGGTCCCTTCTACCAGCATCTTGCCTCATTCCCCGGATTCGGCATCGAAAGCACAGCCGATACGGTGGGCGCGGTGGTGGGCATTGCCACGGTGGCCGGTGTTGCGGCTCACGCTGTGGTCACCAACATTCGCAAGCGCAGCGTGATCGCTGAAGTCCACGCTGAAGATCAAAAGGAGTAAAGAGACCCCATGACACGCGTCGTCGTCGATCCGGTAACTCGTATTGAAGGCCACCTGCGCATTGAGGCAGTGGTAGAAAACGGCGTCATCACCGACGCTTTCAGCGCAGGCACCATGGTGCGCGGCCTGGAGAAGATCCTCCAGGGCCGCGACCCGCGCGATGCCTGGGCCATCACCGAGCGCGTCTGCGGTGTCTGTACGACCGTGCATGCGCTCACCAGCGTGCGCGCCGTTGAAAGCGCGCTCGGCATCGCAATCCCTCCCACCGCCGAGATCATCCGCAACATCATGATGACCACCCAGTATGTGCAGGACCACGTTGTGCACTTCTATCACCTGCACGCGCTGGACTGGGTAGACATTGTGAACGCTCTGAAGGCCGACCCCAAGAAGGCCGCCGAGCTGGCGCAATCGTTCTCAAAGTGGGACAAGAATACGCCGTCTTATTTCTCTGGAGTGCAGGACAAGATCAAGGCCTTTGCGGCCAGCGGTCTGGGCATCTTCGCCAACGGCTATTGGGGCCACCCGGCCTACAAGCTGCCGCCGGAAGTGAACCTGATCGCCGTGGCGCACTACCTTGATGCGTTGGAATGGCAGAAGGAAATCGTCAAGATCCACGCGGTATTCGGCGGCAAGAACCCGCATCCGAACTACCTTGTGGGCGGCGTTCCCTGCTCCATCAACCTCAACGAAGTGGCCGCCATCAACTCTGAGCGGCTCAACCTGGTCAAGCGGCTGATCGACCAGGCCGACGAGTTTGTGAACGAGGTCTACATTCCCGATCTGCTGGCCGTTGCCTCGTTCTACAAGGACTGGGCCAAGTGGGGCGGCGGGCTGAAGAACTATCTCAGCTATGGCGAGTTCCCCACCCAGGGCTACGGCAAGCCGGAAGCGTTCAAGTATCCGCGCGGCGTGGTGCTCAATCGCGATCTCAGCCACGTCTATCCGGTAAACGCGACCGACTCGCAGGAGATCAAGGAATACATCGCCAGTTCCTGGTACAGCTACGAAGGCGGCGACGGCGTGGGAATCCATCCCTGGGCCGGCGAAACCAAGCTCAACTACACCGGACCCAAGCCTCCCTTCAAGACTCTTGAGGGGCACCAGAAGTACTCGTTCCTCAAGACCCCGCGCTGGAAGGAAAATGCAATGGAAGTGGGCCCGCTGTCGCGCCTGCTGGTTGCGTTTGCCTCTGGCCGGACCGACGTGCAGGAACTGGTGAAGGCGACCCTGGGCAAGCTGGGTGTGCCTGTGGATGCGTTGTTCAGCACCCTGGGCCGCACCGCGGCTCGCGGACTGGATGCGGCGCTGGCCATGATCTGGCTGAAGGAGTTCTACGGCGAGTTGATGGAACGCGTGAAGATCAACGAAGTCTCCACTTTCAACGGCGAGAAATGGGAACCCAAGAGCTGGCCGGCGGAAGCAGAGGGCGTTGGCCTCACCGAGGCGCCACGCGGCGCTCTGGCGCACTGGATCAAGATCAAGAACGGCGCAATCGACAACTACCAGCTGGTTGTTCCGACCACCTGGAACGGCTCTCCGCGCGATGCCAAGCAGCAGCGCTCCTCTTTTGAGCAGTCGCTGATCGGCACCCCGGTGGCCAACCTCGAGCAGCCGGTTGAGATCATCCGCACCATCCATTCCTTTGACCCGTGCCTGGCCTGCGCCGTGCATCTGTACGATCCGCAGGGAAGGCACCTTCACCAGGTTTCGTTCGAGTGAGGGCTATGAGTACCCATGGCATTGGTGTAAAGGATGTGTTTACGGCGAACGGCAGTGCCCCGGTAGAGTATCGCCGGGTGTACGTGTGGGAGCTGCCGGTGCGCGTTTACCATTGGATCAACGCAGTCGTGCTGGTGCTTTTGTGCGTGACCGGCTACCTGATCGGGGCCCCCATCCGCGCGTTCTACGCGGCTGAGTCCTATCAGCAGTACTGGTTTGGCTGGGTGCGTTTCATCCACTTTATCTGCGCGTTCGTCTACGTGTTCAACTTCCTGGCAAGGCTCTATTGGGGCTTTGTCGGCAACAAATACTCCAGCTGGCGCGCCTTCTTCCCATTCAAGAAGGCGCAACAGAAGGAGATTCTAGAGGTAATCGAGGCCGACGTGCTTGAAGTGAAGCTGCACGGGCCCATCTCCACGGGGCACAACGCGTTGGCAGGCCTGATTTACTTTGGGACCTTCCTGGCGTTCGTCTTCCAGACCATCACCGGCTTCGCGCTTTACTCAAGCATGAGCAACTCGTGGCTGCCGCAGATGTTCAACTGGATTGTTCCACTGATGGGCGGGGAGTTTGGGGTGCGCTTCTGGCACCACACCTTCCTCTGGTTCTTTGTCACTTTTGTTGTGATTCACGTCTATCTCGCCTTCTATCACGACTATATTGAGGGCCGCGGTACTGTATCCTCGATCATAGGCGGTTGGAAGTTTGAGCGGGAGAAGAGTGGAAAATAGCGGAAAGAAACATACGCTGGTGCTGGGGCTGGGCAACGTCCTGATGGGCGATGAAGGCATCGGCGTACATATTGTGCAGGCGCTGGAGAAACGCACACTGCCAGCCGGTGTGGAGTGCCTGGACGGCGGAACCGGCGGATTTGTTCTGCTGGAGCCGCTGCAGAATGCCGGCCGCGTCATCCTCATCGATGCCGCGGCCGACGGAAACCCTCCCGGCACAGTGAGCCGCACCATGCCGCGCTTCTCGCGCGACTACCCGCCCACGCTGACCGCTCACGACATCGGCATCAAGGACCTGCTCGACGCCTTCTACATCCAGGGCGGCGGCCCCGAGGTGGTGCTCTACGCCATCACCATTGACCCGGTGCAGCCCATCCGCATGAGCCTCTCTGCTGAAGGTGAAGTGGCCGCGCAAGAAGCAATTGGCAGGATCGTGGCCGAGTTAGAGGCTGAAGCAGCAGCAAGCCCCACTGGGTAGTAATCGCAGCTCCGGCAGGTCTCGGTCACACTCCGTGCCCTCAGAGATACGCTTTGAACGGCAGCGCGGTTCCCTCCCCCGCCGATGTATCTACCCCGGTCGCCATGTCCATAGATGCTCACGCCTGGCCGGGAATAAACTGGAAGCATGAACCCTTGCGAAGTTCGTTCCGACCTGCGTAGAGCCGCTGCCGGCCAGGATTCCTCGCGGAAAGAGTTCATGCGCGCCGATGGGCTGCTGCCGCGGGACAGGACCGCGGAATGAGCACAGCGGATCGCACACCGAACGCAGCGCTCGCTGAACACCAGGATTGGAAGCCTTCGGGCAATCCCTGGATGGTTGCGGCCTCGGTGATGCTGGCCACCTTCATGGTGGTGCTTGATTCCTCCGTAGCCAACGTCGCCCTGCCCCACATCGCAGGCAACCTCTCGGCATCTACAGACGAGTCCACGTGGGTCCTGACCAGCTACCTGGTCTCGAATGCCATCATGTTGCCCGCCTCGGGCTGGATTGCGCGGCGCATCGGGCGCAAGCGGCTGCTGATGCTCTCCATCCTCGCCTTTACCGTCGCTTCCCTGCTCTGCGGCATGGCCATCAATATGCCCATGCTCATTGTGGCTCGCGTTCTGCAAGGCGCTGGCGGCGGCGGCATGCAGCCGCTGGCGCAGTCCATCCTGCTGGAGAGCTTTCCGCCGGAGCAGCATGGCACGGCCATGTCGGTTTACAGCCTCGGCATTATTGTTGCGCCGGTCATCGGACCCACGCTGGGCGGATGGATTACCGACAGCTACTCCTGGCGCTGGATTTTCTATATAAACCTCCCCGTCGGCATCCTGGCGCTCTTCATGGCCAATCTGTTCATTGAAGATCCGCCTTACCTGCGGCATGCGTTTCGCGGCGCAATCGACTATCTTGGTTTCGGCTTCATGGCGCTCTGGCTGGGCACGATGCAATTACTGCTCGACAAGGGACAGGAGGCCGACTGGTTTGAGGCCACCTGGATCTGCTGGATTGCGGCCATTTCAGTCATCGCCTTCGTCGGCTTCATCGTCCGCGAAATCGTGCATCACGATCCAATTGTCGAGTTGCGCGTGCTGCGCAACCGCGACTTCGCGGTGGGCACGCTGATCACAGGCCTTTTCGGTTTTGTACTCTATGGCACAACCGCGCTACTTCCGCTGTTCCTGCAAACGCTCATGGGCTATCCGGCGCTCGACAGCGGCCTGGCAGTGAGTCCGCGCGGCATCGGCTCGCTGGTTTCGGTTATTTTGGTAGGCGTGCTCATCAACTACATCGACGGGCGCATCCTGCTGGCCTGCGGCTTCGCCTTCGTGGGCTACTCGGCCTTTCTGCTCGGCCAGATCAACCTTGGGATTTCAATGACTTCGGTGGTCGTGCCCAACCTGATCAACGGGCTTGCGGGCGGATTCATCTTTGTACCGCTGACCACGATGACGATGAGCCACCTGCGCAAGCAGGAGATTGGCAATGCGGCCGGAATCTTTAACCTGATGCGCAATCTTGGAGGCAGCATCGGCATTGCCTGCGTCACCACGCTGCTGGTGCGCGGCTCACAGGCCCATCAGAACTACCTGGGCGCGAACGTAACCGGCACCACTCCGATTGCCCAGCAGGCGCTGCGCGGGCTGCAAGGCAAATTTGCCGCAGGCGGAGCCAGCGGCGCGACCGCGCAGGCTGAGGCCCTTGGAGCGATCTACCGCAGCATTCAGCAGCAGGCGGCTCTGCTGGCTTATGCCGACAACTTCAGGCTCATGGCGTTCCTGGCGCTGATCTGCATTCCGCTGGTGCTGCTGTTCCGGCGCGCGAAGAAAGGCTCAGGCCGCACAGAGGTGATTGGCGAATGAGTTACGTCGTAGACGCTGCGCCATCGGTCCCGTAGCGCGGCCCCGATGCCATGAGCTCTTCAATGGCGGCCACGGACTGAATTCCGCCCCGCGCGCCGACTGACGAGCAATTCAGCGCCGCGGCCGCGCAGGCAAAGTCAAGTTGGCGCTCAACCGGCCACCCTTGCAGCAATCCAAAGATAAAACCGGCATGGAAGATGTCTCCCGCGCCGGTGGTATCCACCACGGGAACGCAGTAGGCGGGCCGCAGATAGAACTGGCTGCCGTCCCAGGCCACCACGCCCTCCTCGCCCAGCGTAGCAGCGGTAAGCAAGCAGCCGTAGCGGGATTGAATGCCGCGCAGTGCCGTCTCCAGATCCTTTTCCCCCGTCAGCCGGCCGGGAAAATCCCGGCTGACAATAAGGTAGTCCACGTTCTCAATGAGCCGCTCGATCCCCGGATAGATCTCATCCAGGTCCGCAATCACTGGAACTCCAGCCTCCCGTGCCCATGCGGCTGCCTGCGTTGCCGCGGCAATCTCGCAGCCATCCAGATGCAGCGCCCGCGCATTCACGATCCATTCGCGGCGAAGATCCTCGGGCCGCAACTGAACGCGCTCATCCTTGCGGCAAAGCACGGTGCGTTCCCCGCCGCCATCCACCAGGATGAGCGACTGCGGACTGTTGGCGTGGGGCACGGTAATGAGTCTTGCGTCCACGCCCGCCTGGGCAAACACCTCGCGGTGCAGGCGTCCCGCGTCGTCGTCCCCCAGCTTGCCCACGTAGCGCGTGCTCAGGCCCCAGCGCCGGCACGCAAACACAGTAGTGGCGGCCTGCCCGCCAGGCATGAGCGTCGAGCCGGTATACCAGGCCTTCGAGCCTCGCGCCGGAAACTCGGCGAGAGGAATCAGCACGTCCATGGCATTCAAACCAACGCCCACAAGGTCAACCGCCGGCTCACTCATTTTGCGATTATAAAAGGCGCGCACCAGCCGGCGCGCAGTCCACTCCTGGCTGAACCGGGTGGCCTTCCACAGCCCCAGCCGCGCCGCGTGTGAACTCAGCCGGCGGTTGCCCCCATCAGTGCAACGTGATGAGCAGCGCAAGACCGGCGCAGAACACCGCCAGGGGAATCAGCAGGTGGCTGTCGGTAAGGATTGCCCGGAGCTTCTGAGAAATTGTCATTCGCATCCTGTAGTTTCTTCCGTTGCTCGATTTGCGCCACCATATAGAGGCCGCCGCTACACTGTCAACTTACGGCTCAGGGGTGGAACACGAGGAAGACAACGCCGCGGGATGCCATGTTGACTGCAACCCCTGCGGTGAAATCCACCTTGGTTGATCCCCCTTCAGGGATTGGCAACCCATTGCTGTCCGTCGGTGCGCCGGTGGCAAAGTAGCGGTATTCGGTCAGGCTGCCCGCGCCCAGCGAAGCAGCAGTCACAGTCACATTGAGCGCGGTGTCGGCATCGTTCACCAGCATCACCGCGGTGTTTGCCTGCGCATTTGACGTAAAAGCCGACGCCACGCTCCGGAACCCCGTCTGGCTGGCGCCGCCGCTGGTTTTCACAATCGCCGCCCCCTGCGGAAACAGCCTCGACATCAGCGACCACGTGTAAAACCATGGCCGGATTCCCTGCACCGGATCGCCCGGCGCGCTATACGTATTCCAGAATCCCCACATCTTGAGGCTGTTCCCGCTCGAGTGCATCGCATCGTCTAGATCCCAGGCGCTGGCGCCCGTCCATCCGCCACGGGCAACCTGCGCCCCCAAGTCGGCCATCCACACACCGTATTGAAATGTCTGCACGTTGGGGTTCTGGTCGTTGCTGTTCTTGCCGTCCAGCATGCCCGCTTCGCCCAGAATGCGTGGCTTCGTCGCCGCATGCGGATCGGTGCTCGAAAGCATGCCTGCCTCTGCCCTCAGCGTTTGCTCAACGGCGTCGCTCTGCACATCGGCTGCCCATGCGTACCAGTGCGCGTCCCACACGCCAATATTGCCCGGCAGGCTTTGCGCTGTCTGGTTCAGCCAATTCCAATTGCCGCTGTCGCTCTGCAAAGGCCCAAAGCACGCATTGTCCGGTCCAATGATCGAGACGCTCGTCAACTGCTGGCTGTTCAAGTCGGCGCGCAGATTCTCAATGCCCGTGGACCACAGCGAAAACGCGTTCGCCGGCACCGTGTTGTTGGGCCACATCCAGTCGCCATTCGGTTCATTCAGCAGGTTGTAATACTTGATCACCGTATATCCCTTCACGGTGATCAGGTAGTGCAGATAGTCACTCACAATGCGCGCCCAGCGGGGATCGTCGGGCCCGGCAATTGCACTCGCCGCCGGTGTGGCAAGCCCGCTGGGCCACGCCCACTCGCCCAGAATCACAGGTATATTGTTCGCCTGCGCGTAGTCAAGCATGCGAAAAACCTGCGAGAGATGCTGCCTCGCCACCGCGTCACCCTGCTGCCACACATAGATCGGTGTGCCGCCCTCGTCAAAGCCAAGGCAATAGTCGGTGGCCGAAGACATCATGCGAAAGAACGAAGGCCGCATGTAGCTGAGCCTCGCAAGAGTCGTCGTCCAGTCGGCCCCGCTGGGCGGGTAACTGTAAGGGTCCCACTGGACTCCGAAGCCGGTAAACGAAGGCACAATCTTTGTGGTTGTATCCACAACCACCGCGATGTTGGTGGGCTGCGGAGTCGGCGTTACCGGGGGCGTCGCCGCGGGCGAGCCGCCATTGCAGCCGAAGGCGGGAAATACAATTGCGGAAGCAAGAACACAAAGAATACGGCAGCCCATCTTCATCCATTTACCCCGGAAGATTCATTCTACTTTCTCGGCTGCGGGGGCGAGCCCTCCGATGCGCGAGACCAGTTGGAATTGCCTGCACAAGCGGCTTTGTGCTGCAAAGAGCCCTGAAGAAGACTAAAGTAGGTGTGGTCCCTCGTTCCAGCCGCTGAGGCGTTTCTGGAAAGTGAGACCGAGAGAAAACCGGCAAGACGGAGTGGCATAATGTCCGAGCAGATCGATTGGCCCAAACAGATCAACCCGCCGCGGCGTCCCAACCGCACATTCCTGTTCCTTTTCGTCGTTCTGGCCGTAATCTTCTTCAGCAGCCGAAGCGCGCTCTCCTACTGGGTTGACCTGCTGTGGTTCCGGTCCCTCGGCTACGGCGATGTGTTTCTGCGCACGCTCGGAATGCAGTGGGGCATCTTTCTGGCCTTTGCCGTGGCCACGTTTGCCGCGCTTTATAGCGCGTTCTTGCTGCTCAAGCGCGCCCATCGCGACGACCTGCCCGCCGGCCACACAATCCTCTTCCAGGGCCGCGAAATCAACCTGTCCGTCAAGCCGGTATTGAACATTGTCGCCATCGCCGGGTCGCTCCTGATCTCGCTCGCCACCGGCGGCGCCATGGCATCCGACTGGCCCACCCTGGCGCTCTACTGGTTTGCGCCGCGCAGCGTCGGCGGGTCCGACCCCATCTTCGGCATGCCGCTCAGCTTCTTCCTCTTCACGCTGCCCGCATTGAACGTCATCGCCGGCTGGCTGCTGACCATCGCCATTGTGAGCTGCCTCATTGCCGCCCTGTTCCTGCTGGTCAGCGGAGGTTCGCGAGCCCTCGGCGAGCGGCGCCTCACTGGGATCGTACTCCCCTGGCGCGGAGTTTCGTTTACGGTTGCGTTCTTGTTGCTGGTGGTCGCCCTCCGCACCTGGCTCGGCCGCTTTGACCAGCTCTTCGAGCATCACACCATCTTTGACGGCGTCACCTACACCGGCGCGCACGTCACGCTCACCGGCATGCTGGTCGTCTGCGCCGCGCTGGTGTTGGGCGCGCTCATCGCCGCCGCCAGCGGCATCGTCAATCCGCGCGGAAAGTGGCTGATCGCTTCCGTCCTTCCCGTGGTCGTCGTTTACGTCGCCGTGGGCGTGGTCGGCTGGTACGTGAGCAGCTTCCTGGTCAAGCCCAACGAGCTCGTGCGCGAACAGCCTTACATCGCCAACAATATTGAGATGACCCGCCAGGCCTACGGGCTCGACCGCTTTGTGCAGCGCGAGTTCCCCGCCGAAACAACCGTTGAAGCCACTGACCCGGCCAACAACCAGGCCACGCTCAAAAACATTCGCCTGTGGGATTGGCATGCCCTGCAAGACACGCTGCGCCAGATCCAGGAGATTCGCACCTACTACGACTTCCCTGACATCGACATCGACCGTTACCAGATAGGCGGCGACCTGCGCCAGGTGATGCTGGCCACCCGCGAACTGAATGTCGAAAAGCTGCCCGAGAGCAGCCGCAACTGGATCAACGAGAAGCTCATCTACACCCACGGCTACGGCATCACCATGAACCCGGTCAACGGATTCACTTCCGAGGGGCTGCCCACGCTGATGCTCAGCAACATGCCCGTCCAGAGCAACGTGCCCGGGCTCTCGGTAACGCGGCCTGAAATTTATTTCGGCGAGCTCACCAACACCGACGTCTATGTCAAGACCCGCCAGCAGGAGTTCAACTATCCCCAGGGCGACACCAACAACCTCACCTCCTACCAGGGCAACGGCGGAATCGAACTGGGCGGCTTCTTGCGCCGGGTATTGATCGCCTTTGATCGCGGCGACCTGGCCAAGCTCCCCTTCAGCGACGACGTGAACCCGCAGAGCCGCCTGATGATGCGCCGCAGCGTGCGCGAGCGCGTCGCCACCCTGGCGCCCTTCCTCACCTTCGAGCAGGACCCCTATATCGTCCTCGGCGACGATGGCCATCTCTCCTGGATCATGGATGCCTTCACCACCTCCGACAACTATCCCTACTCAACCCACTACCGGCTGGGCGACGCCAGCGTGAACTACATGCGCAACAGCGTCAAGGCGGTGATCGACGCATACGACGGGACGACGACGTTCTATGTCTTCGACGCACAGGACCCGATTCTGACCGCCTACAAGAGGATCTTTCCCAGCCTGTTCAAGGATGCCTCGGCGATGCCAGCCGATCTGCGCAAGCACGTGCGCTATCCGGAGTCGCTGCTCAAACTCCAGGCTGAGGTCTATGGCCTCTACCACATGACCAACCCCGAAGTCTTCTATAACCGCGAAGACCTATGGACAGTGGCCAGCGAAGTGGGGATGGCCGAGGGCGGCGAGCAGACAACTCAGGCCATGCAGCCGAACTTTGTGCTGATGAAGCTGCCCGGAGAAACCGGCGTTGAGTTCGTTGAGATTCTGCCCTTTACGCCGGCCAACCGCAACAACCTGATCGGCTGGATTGCCGGACGCAGCGACGGCGAACACTACGGCAGCACCATGGTCTATGACTTTCCCAAGACCAAGCTGGTCGACGGGCCGTTGCAGATTGAAGCGCGTATCGACCAGAACGCCCAACTCTCGGGCCAGTTGACCTTGTGGAATCAGCAGGGATCGCATGTCAGGCGCGGAAGCTTGCTGGTGATTCCATCCGGCAAGGCGCTGTTGTATGCCGAGCCCATCTACCTGCAAGCCGATCGCAGCCCCATGCCGGAGTTGCGTCTAGTCGTGCTGGCGCTCCAGGACCGGCTTGCCTACGGGCCCACGTTTGAAGCCGCGTTGACGTCGCTGTTCGGCGGCGGGTCGTCGTCTTTGAGCGCGGCGGAGGTCCCGCATGCGCCAACAGAGACCGGTACGGCTGCTCCGCCTGTGACGGATACCCACGGCCTCATTGTGGAAGCATCCAGGGACTTCAACGACTACCAGCGGCTGACCGCCGCGGGCAAGCTGGGCGAGGCTGGACAAAAGCTGGACGCATTGAAGCAGGTGATCGACAAGCTGAACGCGCGACACTGAGGCTAAGGGATTAAACCGCTTTAGGGCGCGGGGAGTGTTTTCCGATTCGGTGGAAGGCGGCTGAGTCGGTACACTCTCCCCATGGCCCTTCGCATCTACGTTGCCACGTCAAGCCAGGGAAAACTGCGCGACTTCCGCACCGCGGCGCAGGCGCACGACCTTGCGATTGAACCCCTGCCCGCCCTCGCCACCATTCCCGCGCCAGAGGAAGACGGCGCCAGCTTCCAGGCCAACGCCACGCTGAAGGCGGTTTACTACTCCAACTTTGCCCCGGGAGAACTGGTGGTGGCCGATGACTCTGGCCTGGAAGTAGACGCGCTCAACGGGGCTCCCGGCGTGCGGTCGGCCCGGTTTGCCGCAGACTCCGGGCTGGTGGACTCGCCCGACGCCAACGACAATACCGATGTGTGGAACAACATTCTGCTGCTCGAAAAGCTGGCCAAGGTTGCCGAACCCCGGCGCACGGCGCGCTACCGCTGCGTGCTGGTGGCGGCGCGCGACGGGCAGGCCCTCTACACGGCCGAGGGCGCAGTGGAAGGGGTGATTCTGGAGTCGCCGCGGGGCACGGGCGGCTTCGGCTACGATCCACTGTTCTTCCTGCCCCAATTGGGCCAGACCATGGCCGAAATCAGCCTGGAAACGAAGCTCTCGCTCAGCCATCGCGGACGGGCGATTGCGGCACTTCTGCCAATGCTCGACGCGTGATCTCCCCCGACTCCCGTCCAAAACGCGAAACCCCAAGGAGTGGGTTGACGGGGGTGATGTGGGACACGAATAATGCTTATGAACCAAGACTGACTTTTTGCCGTCCCTCAACGCGAGACTGCTTGATGCAAAGCCTCGCCCAAGCAGCCTTTAGGAGCCGAAACAATCATGGCAACCGTTCAAAACCCTGCCGGTCCCGCTCTACGCGGCGGCGTCCAGCCGTTACGCGCCGGCCAGGGAAGCACCTTCCTGTGGCGCAAGCTGCACTCCCTGCTGGGCATCGTCCCCATCGGCGCCTTTCTGCTGGAGCACCTGCTCTCGAATTTTGAAGCGCTCAAAGGGCCGGCCGCTTACGGGGCGCAGGTCAGGTTCCTCAATTCGCTACCGCTGGTGCGGGTGCTGGAGTGGGCCTTCATCTTTCTGCCCATCCTCTATCACGGCCTGTACGGCGTCTACATCTGGCTGCGCGGCAAGTCCAATGTGGTCTATTACCCCTGGGCCGGGAACTGGATGTATACGGCGCAGCGCTATACCGGTATCATCGCCATCCTCTACATCGGCCAGCATGTCGTGCGGCAGCGCTTCATGGGCGTGCAGTTGCCTGAGCATCCTTATGCGGCCTTTGCCAAGGTACAGGCAGAGCTGGCGAACCCCTGGATGCTGGCCATCTATGTTGTCGCCATGGTCGCCATCTGCTGGCACTTTGCTTATGGCATCTGGCTGTTCGCGGCCAAGTGGGGCATCACTCCCGGCGTCACCGCGCGCAAGCGCTTCGGCTATGCCTGCGCCGCGTTTGGAGTATTGCTGGCCGTGATGGGCCTGGCAAGCATCTGGGCCTTCGTCGGCGGCAAGTACCCCAACGCGCCAGAGAATCCGGCCCCTGCCGTCTCGCAATCCATCGCCCCGGCAGAACTGATTTCGACCACAACCAGGCTGTCATCCTGAGCCAAGCGCAGCGCAGTCGAAGGACCTGCGGTTGATTTTGCCCACATCCTTTGCACACCAGTCACACCGGTCCCTGATCTCTGATCTCTGACCCTTGATCTCTAAAGAGGAAGCACTCCATGGCAGCACCCAGAATCATTGTTGTTGGCGGAGGCCTGGCCGGCCTGGCAGCGGTCATCAAGATCGCCGAGGCGGGCGGCACCGTTGACCTGTTCTCCATCGTCCCGGTCAAGCGCTCTCACTCGGTCTGTGCGCAGGGCGGCATCAACGCCGCCAAGAATCTGAAGGGCGAAGGCGACACCACCGCTCAGCACTTTGACGACACCATCTATGGCGGCGACTTTCTCGCCAACCAGACACCCGTCAAGGCCATGTGCGAGGCGGCGCCGGCGATTATTGACCTGCTTGACCGCATGGGTGTGCCCTTCAACCGCACGCCTGAGGGCCTGCTGGACTTTCGCCGCTTTGGCGGCACGCTCTACCACCGCACCGCCTTTGCCGGCGCCACCACCGGCCAGCAGCTTTTATATGCATTGGACGAGCAGGTGCGCCGCTACGAAGCGGACGGCAAGGTACACAAGTTCGAGGGCTGGGAGTTTCTCTCCGCCGTGCTCGATTCAAAGGGCGTGGCCCGCGGCATCACGGCGCTGAACCTGCGCACGATGGAACTACGCTCCTTCCAGGCAGACGCCATCATTGTGGCCACCGGTGGCATCGGAGCCATCTTCGGCAAGAGCACCAACTCGGTGGTCTGCACCGGCTCGGCGCAGTCGGCCATCTACCAGCAGGGCGCCTATTACGCCAACGGCGAGCTCGTCCAGGTTCACCCCACCGCCATCCCCGGCGAAGACAAGCTGCGCCTCATGTCTGAGTCGGCCCGCGGAGAAGGCGGCCGCGTCTGGGTTCCGCGCACCGCCGGCGACAAGCGCCCCGTCAAGCAGATTCCCGAGGCCGAGCGCTTTTACTTCCTTGAGGAGTGGTACCCCAAGTACGGCAACCTCGTCCCCCGCGACGTAGCCACACGCGCCATCTTCAAGGTGGTCTATGAGAACGGCCTCGGCATCGACGGCCAGCCCATGGTCTATCTTGACCTGTCGCACATTGACCGCGCCACCCTCGACCACAAGCTCGGAGGCATTCTCGAAATCTACGAGAAGTTCGTCGGCGACGACCCACACGACGTCCCCATGAAGATCTTCCCCGGCATGCACTACACCATGGGTGGCCTGTGGATTAACTATGACCAGATGACCAATATCCCCGGCATCTTTGCCGCCGGTGAGTGCGAGTACCAGTACCACGGCGCAAACCGTCTCGGCGCCAACTCGCTGGTCAGTTGCATCTACGGCGGCTTTCTTGCCGGGCCGAATGCTGTTCAGTACGCTAAGAACCTGCCGGCCGCTGAAGGCGATGGCGGCCACGCCGCCGAGCTGGCCCGTCAGGCAGAGATCAACGCCAAACTCACCACCAGCCAGGGCACTGAGAATCCATTCCGCCTCTGGCGCGAACTCGGGGCCACCATGACCGAGCACGCCACCGTCATCCGCTACAACAAAGGGCTCAAGAAGGCCGACGAGAAGATCGTCGAACTGCTCGACCGCTACCGGAACATCAACCTCAGCGATCGCAGCCAGTGGGCCAATACCAGCTTCGCCTTTGCCCGCCAGTTGAAAAACATGCTTGAGCTCTCGCGCGTCGTCGTCCAGGGAGCGCTGCTGCGCGATGAGTCGCGCGGCGCGCACTACAAGCCTGACTTCCCTGACCGCAATGATGAGAAGTTCCTCAAGACCACCAAGGCCAGCTTCACTGGTGCGCCGGAAGGTCCGCGCTTCGAGTATGAAGAGGTCGACACACAATTCATCAAACCGCGCCCGCGCAGCTACACCGCCAAATAGGTCGCGCAGCTTTTGTCAGACGACGATTTGAAAGGGCACGGTTTGAACCGTGCAGAACAAGCCTTTTCAGGATTTCGGGGCTTTAGCCCCTGAGGGACCAAAGAACATCATGGCAACCAAGACCGTGCAATTCGAAATCAAGCGCCAGGCCAGCCCCGATGCTCCCGCCGTATGGGAGAAGTTTGAGCTGGAGTGGCGGCCGGGCATGAACGTGATCTCCGCGATGATGGAGATTGCGGCCAATCCAACCACCGCCGACGGACGCGAGACCACGCCCATCACCTATGACTCCAACTGCCTCGAGGAGATCTGCGGCTCCTGCGCGATGCGCATCAACGGCAAGGCGCGCATGGCCTGCTCGGCGCTGGTGGACAACCTGGAGCAGCCCATTCGCGTCGAGCCGCTCACCAAGTTCCCGCTGGTCCGCGACCTTCAGGTTGACCGGTCGGTTCTGTTCGACAATCTGATGGCCGTGAAGGCCTGGGTTCCGGTGGACGGCACCTACGATCTGGGCTCAGGCCCGCGTGTCTTCCCGCAGCAGCAGGAGGCCAACTATCCGCTTTCCAATTGCATCAGTTGCACCTGCTGCATGGAGGTCTGCCCGCAGTTCAACGAGGACACAGGATTCGTCGGCGCCGCCACCATCGCGCAGGTCAAGCTGTTCAACAACCACCCCACGGGCAAGGTGTTCAAAGAAGACCGCCTGCGCGCGCTGGCCGGCGACGGCGGCATTCAGGAGTGCGGCTTCGCGCAGAACTGCGTTGAAGTCTGCCCCAAGCAACTGCCGCTGACCGAGGCCATCTCTGACGTAGGCCGCGAGGTGATCATCCAGAAGGCCAAAGACTTCCTTCGCGGATAAAGCCTAATGAAATGCCAAAGCCCCAGCTCTCATTCACTGAGAGCTGGGGCTCTCTTCTTCTCGTTGTTCTTTCTGTCATCTGGAGCGAACAAAATCGATGCCGTTATCCTGAGCGAGCTCAGCGAGTCGAAGGACCTGCATTTCCGACCGCGGGCTCAGCCACACTTGCCCGGGTGCCCCATCCACGCTGCGCCCTTTGCAGCATGGGTGGGATACCACAAACCTCAACCAGCCATCTCTACAGCACCGGATAGAAGCTCGTAATCCATCCTTGCAGCAGCCCTGGGAAGCATCCCAGCACCACCACGGCCACCGCAATCCCCACCAGCACAATCAGCGTGGCCGGGTGAGCCTTGATGGGCGTCTCGTCCACCGCTGGCAGAACATAGGTGCGCTTGAGCACCTGCAAGTAGTAGTAGAGCGAGACGGCGCTGAAGGCCACGGCCAGGGCCACCAGCGCGAAGGGTACAGGCCCGGCAGAGACGCCGAGGACAGCAGCAAACAAATTGAACTTGGCCCAGAATCCGACCAGCGGCGGAATTCCAGCCAGCGAAAGGAACAGCACCAGCAGCACGGCGGCCAAGACCGGATTGCGCTTGTGCAGGCCGAGGAAGGCGTCCATGCGGTCGCTGCCGGTGGCGCGCTCTACAACGGAAACCACCCCGAATGCGCCGATCGTGGTCAGGCCGTAGGTGAGCACGTAAAAGAGCACCGCCTTGGCGCTCAGTAAGGCTGGGCCAGTTGTGGTCAGAAAGAACTGAAAGGGGCTGCCCTGCCCCGCGTAGGCGCGTATCGTGGCAACGCCGAGCAGGATGTATCCCGCGTGAGCGATGGCGGAATAAGCCAACAGGCGGCGAACGCTCACCTGGACCAGCGCCGCAAGGTTGCCCACAATCATGGACGCAGCCGAAACGATGAGGAGAATCGCGGCCAGGGATTGCCAGGCCTGGTATTCGCGGCCCAGGTAGCTCTCAACCAGTTGCCTTGCTCCGTTGATGGCTCCGCCGGGCATCAGCAGGTTGCCGCTGACGGTGAGCAGCAGCGCGAAGCTGGCCACCTTCGATACCGACGCAATGAACGCCGCTGCCGGCGCGGGCGCGCCCTCGTAGGTATCCGGGGCCCACAGATGGAACGGGACCGCCGCGACCTTGAAGCCAAGCCCCGCAACGATCAAAACCCATGCCAGATACAGCAGCGGGCTCGCGCCGGACTCCCCGATTGCGTACCGAATCTGATCCAGGTTGGTGCTGCCGCTGAGCCCGTAGAGATAACTGAAGCCGAACAGCAAAAACGCAGCCGACATGCCGCCGAAGAGGTAATACTTCAACGCCGCCTCGGCGCTTTTGCCGGAGGTCTTGGCGAAGGCGGTCATAATGTAGAGGCCGAGCGAGAGCAGTTCAAGACCAACGAAGATGACCAGCAGGTCGCGGGCGCTGGAGACAATCAAGCCGCCTGAGGCGGCCATGAGTACAACGGCCACAAACTCGCCAACATTCCGCGTGAAATTGGAATCGAGAAAGAGCAGAAGCGTGAGCGCAGTCAGCAACAGGATGCCAACCTGCGCCACGGCAACGCCGCCGCCATTCGCCAGCACCAGCGAGTCGCCTACGTAGAGGCCAAAGCCGGTTTGCAGGCTGATCGCCCAAAGGGCCGCCGCGCAACCGGCCACACCCAGCAGGGCCGCGACACTGACTCGAATCTGGAGCGCGGACTTGCGTAGGAAGCCCAAATCCACTACCAGAACCAGAAGCGCCGCTACTTCCAGCGCCGTCTCCGGCAGCGTGACGCGAAACAGATCTGCGTAATTCATAGATGCCCCTTTAGAATCATTAAGTTATATGCTCTCAATGTCCGCAAGTTCTGCGGAAATGGGCAAAAACGCTGATCTGTGTTGAGGCCTTGTACATTGAATGTACAAAGAGGATCGGTGAATGCATGCCTCTCCATCGCTACCTTGACCTCAACCGGGCACTCAAATCCTTCACGATTGACTCAGGGGTGTGCATGGTTCGGTACGCCTCTTGGACCGTGTTTGGCCGGTTACTCAGCAGAATATCAGGTTCACCGTCCTCGAAAGTGGCTGTTGTGGAGCCGCCGCGAGGTGTACTGAGACTCCGCTGCTTCGTCCTTGAGCCTCCGGAGTCCCCCTTCTGAGGACGCACTTTTGCCCAGGCCAACCCAGCCTGAAGGTCGTTGCGCAGCACCTTCGCAAATCGATTTATCCCGGCAACGTCATTGTGGAGCAACCCAGCCGGTGGAGAGTTCTGCGCGAACCTGTACCGTGCCGAGACTCGTATCCCCGGACCTGGCGGAAACAGCGAACTCCTGCCATCCAGCCAGTTTCGTTGAAGGTGCAGCTGCCTGCACTCTGAGATAGTACCGGGTGTGCGGCCCAATCTGGGCTGCGGCCATCGGCGCTACCTTCCATCCATCCGGAGCCTTCACAGTGAAATCCACTGCAAGATCTTTATCAAACGGATTCTCAACCACCAACGGGATTGCCAAGGCGCCACCAACCTTAACTGTGATCTCAGCCGGAACAAGGTTCGCTAAATGCTCCAGCCCATGTGCCTGCCAGAATCTCTTGTAATAGCTCCAGGGATCCCCGATCTCAAGAGCCGGCTTTGAATACGCGACCGCGCTATATCCTGGCGCGCGCTGATAAGCAATGCCTTCTGCCACAACGCCTGCAAAAACATCGTCCATCACCCCGGAAGGCACCCATGACTTGCCAAAGATCAGCTTCACCGGCTCCATCATCCTTGAGTCGTCCTGGCTCTGCGGAGTCTCCGTTGCGAGTTTCTTTATCATGCGCTCGGCCACATCGCCACCCTGCGTTCGATGGTGAGTAAACGCCTTTGCTGCCAGAATTCCATAGCGCTCATGACGTGAAGGAGAGATATCGTTGGCGGAGTACTGCGGTCCCTGGCCGGTGAATATGTCGTATGTGGGGTTGTGAAAATAGTAGATCTTCTCGGGCTGCCAGGGACGAAGAGCTTCCATCAGGTTTCCATTTTTGTCGGGATCATGCGTCGGCGAAACCTGCTCGGGAAATGCCGTCGGATCTCCGGCCATGTCGAACGCTTCTGTCGCCAGAACGCCCGCGGCCTGATGATCGCCATGGTTCTCTCCCGTGGTGAAGTCCGGCAGAAACGTGAGGATCACCGACGGCCGTGTGAGTCGAACAACTCGAACCAGCTGATCAAGACAAGCGCCGTGGCCCCAGAAAGCAAGAGAGTTCAAGGCATCCTGGCTCGCATAATCGTGGCCGCCTAGAAACCAGACATTCGTTATGCCCAGGGCAGCCGTTGCCTCCCGTCCCTCGATCTCACGAATATCGGCCATCGCCGCAGCCTGCTCGGGCCCCACTTCGTTATTCCCTCCACCGCCTCTGGTTCCATAGACCACGGCGACTCGCTTCTGGTTGTCATAAATCTCCCGCGCCAGATACGCCGCGACCAGGCTCTCATCGTCTGGGTGAGCGACAACCACCAGAATGTCTGCCTTGAAGCGCGGGTCGGGCACGCGATCGTTCCAGGTGTAAGCATCCGGCAGTTGCATGGCCGCGCTCTGGGCCTTCGTCACGCTGCTGCACAGCAAGAAAAGAAGACTTGCACACAGAATGCCTTTGCCTGTTACCTTGCGAACAATTGTCATCATAGCCACCCTCATTTCTCTATTTGCCGTGTCGTCAGCCACTTGCCCATTTCTTTCCAGTCAAGCGCCACCATTTCAATCGAAGCGCACTTGGCAGCCACACCGCCCCTACGCTCTGATAAAGATCTTCCTTTGATAAAGCCAATAGCCCAGGTACCAGACAACCATGAAAGTTGCTGCGGCTTGCAGCAACGGACCTGCTTCTCCTAAAACAGAGAGCCAGCCTGTCAGAACTTCCACCGAATGCCGCACCCAGTCCAGCAGGATTTCGCCGATGCAATAAAACACCAGCGAGTTCATTCCAATCACGACAAAGAAGAACATTCCCCGCCGAACGTTCAAAATCGCATCGAGAAAGTAAAAGATGAGAAGTCCGGCGATCGACCAACCCGTTGTGTAAAGTGCGTACGATGAAGTCCAGAGCCACTTGTTGATAGGCACGACGGGCGATATCAGAAGACCCAGCGCTAATGCAGCTGCCATGGCAGCCAACATGGCCAGGAACTTCTTCTTGATTGGATAGGACGATCGCAACAGATTACCCGTCCAAATGCCGGCCAGCACATTCACCGTCTCGCTGATCGTATTCAGATTCACAGCCGGCGCCATGCGATAGTTGTGGCCCATGATCAGGCGGTCGAGCACAGCTCCAAAGTTCGTCACAGGCCGAAAGGGACCGTCAGGCCCGGGGAAGATAAGGTACAACATTGCATGAAGCGCAAGGAGCAGGATAGCGACCAGAACCTGATATCTCGGGCGCAGTTGGATGATGAAGAAGCAAATAAGGGAAGTTAGCGCCACCTGCGTCAGAATGTTGTGGAATTGCAGATGCAGGTGGTTTGTTTCGACTGAAATCACGATCTCGCTGGTCACGATAAGGATTGCGGCGCGTTTTAGAAAGTGCTTGAATAGCTCGCGCTTATCCTCTCCTTGCTCCATTCGCCTTCCGATGGAGTAGGACATGGCAACGCCAACCATAAACAGGAAGGCGGGCATGATCAGGTCATAAAGATCGGCGCCGCCCCACGGCTTGTGTCCGAATTGCGAGGCAATCATGCGGTACAGCGGACGATCGGGGACCTTGACGGATTCAAAACACGCAGATCCCACCAGCAGAAACATGATGAAGCCGCGGTAAGCGTCGAGGGCTACGATGCGCTCGCCCGGCGCCTTCGGATTAGGATCAGTTATGTGGTCCGGTTTGCTGCTTTGCATTGCAGTGCCTCCTTGAACATGCTTCCAGACTGTTCATCGCCCAAAACGCATACCTTCAGTTTGGGATGACTGCGCGCTCGGTTGAGCGCTGCGTCAACGATTCACCAGAAGGTAATGCACCAGGGCCCAGTCTTGATCGTTAGCCCATGGGTCATAAAAACGTCCCGGTTTGCCGTTCACCGTGAGCGGGTAAACATATGCGCACGCCGCCTTCCCCTGGAGCGTAAACAGCGGCAGATTGTTGGCCAGAATGTGCAACGCCCGCTCGTGATACTCGGATGCACGCGCCGGATTGGCCTGGGCTAGATCCTCAAGCACTGTTGCCGTAATGGTGCTCAACCACTGCGGAAATGTGTCGCCGTAAAGTTTCCCCTTGCCGAACCAGTAATCGTCCCAATGCCGGATTGCGGCATCGTGCAAGCGGTAATCCGGCTGCTCGCCATTGAAGGCAAAGAGGCCGTTGAGAAACGGCGTCGCCGCATCAAGATACTTGCGCTCCTTGGTCGCGCCGTAAACCTCGATCAGAATTCCGGATGCCGGGCCAACAATGCCTTGCTCGTAGTTGACCTCGCTCTTCGGCATGGCGGTTCCAATGGAGATGATCCAGTCGGCATGAGCGCGAAACAGCCCGAGAAGCTCACCGTATTCGGCATTCCGTTTCGCCTGGCCGAGCGCTGCCAGCCCGTCGCTGATGGGAAGATCGACGGGATAGAAGTGCTGCCCGCCCCTGGCATAGTAGGCGCGGATGGTGGATACGAAGGCATCCAGGTAGCGCATATCGTTTGTCGCCTGATACATGGCCAGATGGAAACGCGCAACCCAGGGATAGTTGTATGGCCGCTGCGAGGGCTCGTCGGTATCGTTGAAGACCGTGCCCGTGGAGTCCTGTAAGTGAGAGTGGACGAAGGACCAATACCGATCAAGCGACTGCCTGAGGCGCGCCCGGAGTTGCGGATCCTTGGTCCTGCTCAAGTACTGTGCCAGCAGAATACCCATTGCTATGCGCTCCCGGCCGGCGTTGTGGTCGGGAACCCGCTGCAAAATCTGTTGTCCGGTTTCGTTGTCGTATGCGACAAAGGCGCCATCGACGGGCCGGCCGGGAGCCAAAACCTGCTGATGGTCCATGATGAAGCGCACCCGCGCATCGATCAGGGCAAGAGGATCGGGAGCAGCGTACGCAAGCAGAAATGTGCGCGCGTCGCCCTGGGTGAGTTCGACGCGCTGATCGCCCGGGGATGTGGGCAAAAAGGTGGCCTCAAGACGAGTTCCGGTCACGTGAACATCGATGGGCTGTCCATTCACCGTCATTTTCGCTCCCGCCAGCGAGCCATTGGACTCGGCTGTAATGTGCAGCGATTGACCTGGCTGTGCAACGTAGCTGTCGGCTTGCAGGCGAACGAAAGCCGGCGTCCGCAGGGCCTGACGAAAGAAGTCCTCCCACCCCTTGTTCCAGAAGAGTAACCATGTGATGGTCGCATTTTGGCCAGGCGCGAGGTCGAGTGCGGGCGGATGAACGACAAAGGTTCCGCGGTTGTTTGAATCCCACGGACGATCGGCAATGGAGTATGAAGTGAGGGCGCCCTGGCTAAGCACCATTCCAAGATGCGGGCCGTTGCCATTCATCCGGATGGCATTCATCCAGGCAGTGCTGCCGCCGGTCCAGATGTGTACATTGCTCCGCCGCGTCAATGCTGTTATCGCATCCGGATAATTGTCTGGCAGCGGAATACGGATGCCAAAATCACCCTCCGCCAGTTTGATCGCGGCCTTCGAGGTATTGGTAAGCGTATAGCTCTGGGTGAGTTGCTCATCTGGCTCGATGGATTGCCTCAACCTCAGCGTGAGGTGATTGTGAACGAAAAGAAGTTCATTGGAATGGCCGGTGGACCTGACCACGACAGGAGTCCGCCACGCGGTCAGCTTGCCTGCCTCACGCGAAACAGGCTCTCCCCAGTCAGGACCGATCTCGCTCACCCAGTTCATGGCGGCAGGGTCGGCAGGGTTCTGAAGTGATGTGATCAAGCCATTTTTGTCAAGGCCTACCGAGAAGTTGGGGGTTACCCAGGTTGAACTTGGCGCTGGTTTTGGAACGGCCTGGCCTTGAGCCCTGAAGCAAGCGGCCAGAAGCAAGACAAAGACAAGGACGAATCCGAGTGGAGGGGTTCTGAAAGGAAGATGTACCCAGACCGGTTGAGTGTGCCTGCCGCAGTGCGGATAATTGACTTCACGTATGACGGTCCGTGACACACGAACTTTTCGATTGGCTCGTGCGCAGACATCAAGAATTGGGCCGTCCACCTTCGAAGATTCCATTGTGTTTCTCTCCTGACGCCCTTTTCTTTTTGAGGTACGCATTCTGATTGGTGTATTGAGCGCGTTTTGCATCGTTGCCATAGTGAATTCGCGAGATCCTGGTGGGATAGCAGAGGGTTGGATGCCTGACGGGGAGAGTGGATTTCCGTTGCAGGCTATTCCTGCCGTTTGAATACAGCTGCAATTACCTCGAAGGGAGCAAGAGATGATCTTCCCTTGAGTCGAGCACCTGCCACGATTGCGGTTTCGTTTCTGCTCACGCCGATCGAGGAGATTTTCGTGTAGGAATTAGCCGCAATTCCGTAAGGGCGAATCTCCAGTTCAAATCCGGCATCGGTTGCCGAGTCCGTGAGGTTAGCCATGACGATGGCAACTTCACCGCGCGTCTGGTACACCTTTGCGAATGCGCCTGAGGCTTGAAGTCCAACATCATCTTTGTAGGTTCCATCAACCAGGAACCGCTCGTTCGTCTCGCGAAACTTTACGAGACGAGCCAGGTGCTGCGCGAACTCGGGGAAGTCGCTCAGGTTCTTGCCATTCTCAAGTCCTTTAGCAACGATTGCCATATGGAGGCCAAGGACCAGATACCTGTTCACTTCGGCCGCATCTACACGAACGGCCGCGGCGGCGATAACCCAGGGGAGCGTGTAGCGGAATACTTCCGGATTGGAAGGGACTCCCCAAGTCCACCCTACATACAGAATCTGGCTGGCCACGACTTCCCAGCCCTCACCCATCAATGTCGCTTCAGGATTGTTTGCCAGCATGGCGGCCTTCAACGCCTTCACAAAACTGAAGGTGCCCATGCTGGGAGCGCTAACATTTGAATGCTTGTGCTCTGGACTGAAGCAGAGGCTGGTCTCGATCGCTTCGTCATAGAACATCGTTGAATATTCGGCCTGGCGCAACACTCCCAGGATGTTGCGCGTCGTGAAACTCCGCCAACCCTCAACGGCGTTGCACATGCAATAGTCCAAGTGCCCGTAAGTCTGCTCCCAGTTGCTCCATTGTCTTGCGCCAAGGTGTTGGTGATCCCAGGACTCCACAATCGGATCGCCAGATTCCCTGCGCAACACCCACTTCTCCGCCATGGCACGAAGTTCCGGCGTCAGCGTATCCTTGTTCCACAGACGGGAAGAGAAGATGATGCCTGTATTCACGCCCAGATCGCGAGCCTTTTGGTTGGCCGCCTTCAATCGCGCAAGACCGCCCCACTGAGGCGTGAACTGGCCCAGCCGCGGCGGGTCGACCGATAGGTCATCTTCTTCTAACACGGCGGGGTAATAGTCGCCGAAGTTCCACATGACCAGGTGCTGCAAGCCATACTTCCGGATGTCCTCGGCCAAATCAGCAATTTGCATGAAGTCGCGTTGGGTGAAGAAGCTGTTAAACGAGCCGATCGCTCGCTTGAATTCCCGATGCGTGTCGGGTTTCTGATACCAGCCGTCGAGGCTGGCCCGGTAGGTATCCGCCGCTACATGCCAGTCCCCACTGTGAAGACTCAGGACAATCTCTGGAGAGCGCCACGAATCGCCCGGCGCACTATACGAAGGGAAGGCCCAGGCGAAGCCAAAGATCGGATGCCCGGCTGCGCCAAAGTCCTGGATCATGAGCATGTGGCGTGTGCAATCGTGCGAGAGGCTTGCCAGATATAGGCCCTCTTCCCTACCCCCATAGTTCATCCAAGGCATGGAGAGATGACCCGGGCTTGGCCAACCCGGATTACCCAATAGATACGGGTATTCTTCCCAGTTCCCATTCTCGTAATAGTTTTTCCTGAGGTCGGCGGCTGAAACGACAATGTTCGGCGCTACAAAGGTATCCGCCTGTACCCCCTCGATTGATCCGACTCCGGAGATCCATGGAAAGAAGACTTCCTTGACCTGATGAGGCGCATGGTTCACAAGTTCCAATTGCAGAATGGCCTGATCTGAGCCGTTGGGCAGGCGAATGCTGAAGCTGACTTCAATCGGGAATATGCCGGCTTCGGATTCGAGCGCGGGATAATGCACCCTGACTGTCTGGCTCCCCGCGGCGCTCTCTCTGGTTATTTCGCATTGGGTCTGTTTCCACGAATCAAAGGCATTTGCGGAGTAATCGGCATTGAATCCAGTCACACGATTGGGAAGCGGCACATTCAGCCGGAACGCCCGCGCCCACTGCCTGGCGACAATGTACTCTTTGCTGGTGCGCTTGTTGTAAAGGCGCAGAATATCGCCGCTCTCGGAGTTCAACTCAATACGAAGCAATTCGTTCTCGAGAATGGCCGGAGCCTTCCTCCCGGAAGCTGGACGATCTGTGCCCATTGTGGCTTCTGAATGACCCTGGGCACGCACCGCTTGCAGAACAACGCCTGGCGCAAGCAGGGTCGCCCCGCTGAGCGCTGACGTCTTTATAAACTCGCGACGCGTCAGATCCGGACTGTGGTTCATAAGCAGAAGTCTCCCAGGTAGGGCGATTCTTCAGCCTGGCGCAGATTCATAGAGGCTTCAAATGTTTCCGCATCGAACGATGGATACCTAAACGATTGCCGGCCCCAAGGGGCCGGCAATCGTTTGATGGCAAATGCAATCATGTCATCGATCTTTTACTCGATTGAGCATGCTCCCGCTTGCATTAGTAATACAGCTTCAATGCAAACTGCAGCAGCCGAGGATTGCTGACCAGGCCTGTGATCGAACTAAACGTGGTTGCGTTTGTGAAATCCAGGTTTCCAGGGTTGGCAAACTGCGGGTGATTGAACAGGTTGAATGCCTCGGCGCGGAATTGCAGGTAGGTGTGCTCCGTGATCGTAAACTTCTTGAACAACGAAGCATCCACGTTGGTGTAATTCGGGCCGCGGGCTTGTGCTGCCTTTCCGCCCAATACCGACGCGTCGGTCTGGCCGATTGTTGTTGCGACCGCGGGATTTGCGAAAGCGGCAGGGTTCAGCCATTGAGTCACCTTGTGGGCGCCCGTGTAGAGACCTTCCCCCTTCACAACGTTCGCATTGCATCCAAAGAATGCCGTGGTGGCAATTGGGCAACCAAGCGTAATTGGATGACCGCTCTGGCTGGTCACGAGATAGTTAGCAGCCCACCCGCCAAGGATCAGGTCGGTGGCGCGGTTCATGCTGGCTCCCAGTTTCTCGCCGCGTCCGATAGGCAAGTTGTATTGGCCTGACACATGGAGAACCTGGGTGGCGTCTGTCGGGCAGATCTGCCAGTCCTGCTTTTCTCCAAACCCTGCCAACCATTCCGCACGATAGCCCCCGGGACCGGATTGGAACTGGGCCGAGTTCATCATGCACTTGCTCCAGGTGTAGTTTGCCGACACTGACAAACCTGCCGCCAGTTCCCTGGAATAAACCACCTGCAGCGAGTTGTAGGAACTTGCCCCATTGGTGGTGTCGAATGTGTCATTGGGCGCGAAGTCAGGAAACGGGATGTAGTCGTAGATGCTGGCTCCGATCCCTGGCGGCACAATCTTCGATACCGAATTGACTGAGCTGCCTGTTGCATCCAGGTGCCGGCCGGCATTGCCGACAAAGCCTGCCTGAATCGCGTCCGACCTATCCAACTGATACTGCAACGTCAGGTTATAGGTCTCAGTATAGGGGGTCATGTAGTTGAACACCTTACCTGAGATGCCCAGACCTGAGGCATTCAGCTTTGTGGCATCCTCAACATCGAGTCCGGTGAAAGCATTCTCCATGGTTGTGGTATCGCCACCCAGCGTCAGAAGCGGACTGGAAGTGCCCGGGCTGCTCAGCCACTCCGTAAACTGGAACGGGTAGTTGGTGCCCAGTGTTCCGCCGTATCCGATACTGGCAAACGCACCGTAGGCAATTCCATATCCGGCGCGCACCACAAACTTGGGCGTTACGCGATAGGCTAAGCCCACGCGCGGTGCAAAATTCGTGTGCTGTGCATTGCTGAGCCCGTGGTTCGCAATGCAGCTCGTGGTGATTCCGTCCTTCGCCAACAGCGCGGTGAATGAGGCCGAAACCGGAGTGCTGCAGGTAGCCTTGGGAATGTAGTAGGTTCCCCCTGGCCCGTCTCCGCTGTTCGGGACGAAATTCGCCAGGTGGTCGCTCTGATCCGAATAGGGGCTGAAATAGTCCCACCGAAGCCCCAAATTCATCGTGAGCTTTTGCGATAGCTGCCAATTGTCCTGCAGGTAAATTCCTGTGTAGTCTCTTTGCGTGTAGGTCCAGGAATAGTTGGTGACATCGAACCCAGTCACGCCGCCCACATAGTCGGTGCCTCCCACCTGGGACTTGGCCGGAACCAAAAGCAGATCGGAGATGCCGGTGAGCCCGGTGCTCTGTCCGGGAATCGCGGAGAACTGGCCGCTATACGTGAAGTCGCCTCTGGGCAATGCCGGCTGGAAGATCGAGTTGGGAATGTGCTGCCACTCGAATCCTGACTTGAACGTGTGCTTGCCATAGACTTTGGTCACGTTGTCAGTTAACTGCAAGGTGTGAGCGTAGGCGAGTGTCGGCATCCAGCCGCCGATGCCAATACCGGTCAAGCTCCCGATGTTGATCGTCGGCAGGCCGCCGTTCCCAGGCAACTGCGGAACTCCCGTAATTCCAAACTGCTCCGGGATACCAACGGTGTTCGATTCCGCGGCGGCTTCGTTTTCACTTTGATGGCTGAATCCAAAGCGGAACTCATTGGTGAGGGTTGGAGTAAACACATGGGTATAGCCGGCAACCACTGAATAGGCCGGGTTGTTCAGATTACCCACTGCATACTGCTGGCCGTTTGCGATGCCCGGCAAACTCGGCGGCACAAACTCCAGGAACTTTGTGTTTGAAAACACTCCGAACAGGACGTCCTTGCTGGAAATGTTCTCGTCCACCCTGATGTCGTACTGGTCGATCGTCTGCGTTTCCTTCGCGTTCTGATAATAGTTGTTCGCGTAGGCATTCTTGGTGGTCGCGGCTGGGTAGACGCCCAACAGTTTCACCGCGTTCGGATCGAGCCGGCCGCCGGGAAGCTGGTTCAGGTGCGCCGTGAGGCCCGTGAAGTCGGTGATGAGGCCGATGCTCCCGCCATTGAAGAACGGGTCGCTCACAACCACTGCGTTGGCTGTAGTGTTTTGCAGTCCGGTAACCGGATCTACGGCGCCAGCGCCAACCGTGCGAACCGTGGTTGGATCGAAGACCGTGCCCAGAGGGAATTTCCGGTTCAGCGAGTCCGTCCTGGTGCCCGAGTTGTAGGCGATCAGATCCGAGAGGTCGGTGTAGCCGCTGCTGACCATACCGTCGGTCGGCACGGTTGATGTATCGCTCTTCGGCGAAACGATTCTTGTGCCTTGATAGTCGAAGAAGAAGAACGTTTTGTTGCGTGCCCGGTTATACACCTTGGGAATGAAGATAGGTCCGCCCACGGTGACGCCAAACTGGTTCTGGCGATACTCGGGAATCGGCAGCTTGCTTTGCTTTGAGAAGTAGTCGTTGGCGTCAAAATCGTTGTTGCGGATATATTCCCACAAGTCGCCATGCAGTTTATTTCCGCCCGACTTGATGACCGCATTCACAACGCCGCCCGTGGCGCGCCCGAATTCCGCATCGAAGTCGCCGCTCTGAATCTTGAACTCCTCAATGGCGTCGGGTGGCGGAATGATGGCCGCGTTGCCACCGTAGATACCGCGCTCCTGGTAGCCAATCAAAGGGGCGGCGTTGTCGTCCACGCCGTTCAAGCGGAAGTCGTTGTTGTTATAGTCCGTACCGTTGACAGCGTAAAGCGAGTTGCTCGCATTGCCGCCTTGAATCGTGGTAACGCCGGCTGACAACTGCCCCAGCGATGTCCAGTCTCTGCCATTCAGGGGCAGATCGTTCACTGCCGCCTCTTCGATGGTCTGGCCCACTTCCGCGGTTTGCGCTTGCAGAAGAGGAGCGGCCGTCGTCACGGTCACTTGCTCGGTAACAGCTCCTGGAGTCAGGACAATATCGACCGTGGGCGTCTGCTGAACATTGATCTTTACTTCCGGGATGAAATCCGCCTCGAAGCCCGCACTGGTCGCTTTGAGGCTATACGTACCCGGGCTCAGCGCTCCAAACACATACGTTCCAGTCGAGGTCGTCTGTGCAGAGGTGACGATCCCCGTCCTGAGGTTGGTCAGGGCAATGGTGGCGTGCGGCAGACGGGCACCGGAGCTGTCCGTTACCGTGCCGGTCAAACTGCCTGTGTCGACCTGCCCGTAAAGGGGCACGCACAGCCCGGCAAATAGAAGAAGAGCGAAGAGCGCGAAGACGCCGCAGAAGACAAGACGTCTTATCGGGTTTAGCGTATTGCTGATCATGGCTTGCAGCCTCCTGATGTTCTCTGTTGATGCCGCTGTTTTCTTTCCGTCGCTTGAGCCCTGGTTCCAATTCAAGACAGATGGTCGAATCGTGCGCACCTTTTTCAAACCGCTGAAGCTGACAGCCCGATCTGATTTCACTCCGGAGAATGTCTTCAGGCTCAGCACTGCCAGCAATGTCATTTCACGACTTCCGTAGAAACGCCTCCGTGTCCGGGGTAGACTTTTCGAGGTGGAAACGGTTTCATTCCGCGATTCGACAAAAAGTTAGACGCCATAAACCTCAGATGTCAAGCAAGATTTGGATAGTTGTGAGCGTTTTTTTGATTGCAACGCGCAATATTGGTTTAACCTATTTATTTACAGCTGCTTACAGGATCCATCTGGATCGCAGGTGCTGCCCCATTCATCGGACGGGCCCACGAGGAGCCTTTGTCGTTTCGTTCAGGGCTCAGGGGCCTGTCGAGCCAGGGCAATCTGCGCCACACAAAAGCTGCGCGGGGTTGGTGCTCCAGCGGATCGTCCCTCCGCCCTCATGCCTTCCCTTGCCCGTTGCGCCATGGGCAGTCGAGTCCTATGATGAATCATCCAGCGGCAACGCCGTTGGCTTCATCAAAAAGAGGCCGCGGAACCTTACCGCCCCTGCTGGTGCTGAGGGTTTCGCTCTCCATACCGAGGAACCGGTTCGTGTCATCTTGCTTGCGCACGCTTCTCCTCATCGTCCTGCTGGCTTCACTGGGCGCTCCTGCCGCGGTGTTCGCCGTGCAGAGTAGTCCCGCTCCAGCCGAGGCCGCCGGTCAATCTGTACAAGTGCTTGAAAGTTACAAGGCAGCCGCGATGGAGGCTCAACGCATGGCAGAGGCTGATCCCTCCGAGGAAAATCTGTTTCAGTATGCCTCAAGCCTCATGAAGCTGGACTACCACTCCGCGGAGACCATTTACCGCTTTGCAATCGGAAAGTATCCGAACTCCGTTCGGCTCCATGCCGGGCTGGCAAGCGCATTGGAGGGGCAGTCTCAAGTAGACGAGGCAGCCGCGGAACTCTACCGCGCCTCGGAACTTGGCCCAACTGACCCGCACCCGCTTGAATTCCTCGTTGCCACCAGGCAGATTCCATCTGCACTTTCTCAAAACGTTCTCGATGGCCTCCGCCGCCTTCGCCGGCTCTACCCGAACGATGGCCTCATTCTCTTCGACTACGAGATGGTTCTGTCCAACCGCTACACCGATGGCTCTTCACCGGCGCCGCCGGATTTCGTCCCAATTCTCAAGAGAGCGATACGCCTCACTCCTCAACTCCCAGAAGCGTACTTTCAGCTAAGCCTGGTCTATGAAGAAAGAAAGGACTACACAGAAGAGGCTCAAGCCCTGCGGCATGCTGTTCAGTTGTCTCCGCAGGATTCGCGTTTCAGGTTCAGGCTGGCGATGGCGTATAAGCGGCTCGGGAAGAACGATCTCTACCTCCAGGAAATGACCGCCTTCAAGCATATTCAGGCTCAATCGCCGACAGCCACACAGTGACGTCTTGCGTTCATTGCAGACGATCGCGAAACCGCCGGGGAACCTGACACCGTCTACCCAACTCCAGGCCAAGCCTGTAAACTTTGCGCATGACGCCCATGCGCAGAATTGTCTACTCCACTCTTCTGGCGTTCATTGGCCTGATTCTCTCCGCCGGCCTTGGCGTGAGGCCTGGTGCATTCGCTGATCCCCACCAGGAGCCGTCGTACTGGTTCACAGACGTCGCCGGCCGATCCACTTTCTCCTACCGGACAAAGAACGATTACACGGGAAGAAAGTACTTTCCCCAGCCCATGTGCGGCGGCGTTGCGGCAATTGATTATGACAACGACGGCAAGATGGACCTGTTCTTTACCAACGGCTCCAAGTTGCCTGAACTCCAAAAGACTACGCCCGCTTTTTACAACTGCCTCTTGCGCAACCAAGGCGATGGCACATTCGAAGACGTCACCGCAAAGGCAGGGCTCAGCGGGGCCAATCTCGGCTACAGTTTTGGGGTCGCCGCAGGGGATTACGACAACGACGGCAATGAGGACATCTTCATCTGCAATGCCGGAAGGAACGCTCTCTACCACAACAAGGGAGATGGCACGTTCACCGATGTCACCGCCGGCTCAGGCCTCGACCGCAAGCCGCCGAATGTCTTAAGCGTCGGAGCCGCCTGGTTCGACTACGATAACGACGGATTGCTGGATCTGATTGTCACAAACTACACAACGTGGACTCCGCAGGCAGACAAGCAATGCTTCATGGACTCCAGCCACGAAGAGTATTGCAGCCCAACCGTATATAAGAGCGTCGAGTCCAGGCTCTATCACAATCTCGGACACGGCCACTTTGAAGATGTCACCGAAGCCAGCGGCATCGGAAAAGCGCTGGGCAAGGGTATGGGCATCTCCATCGCTGATTTTAACGGCGACGGATTGATGGACGTCTTCGTCGCCAATGACACCGAGCCCAATTTTCTTTTCATCAACCAGGGGAACGGAACCTTCAAGGAGAGCGGCCTTGATTATGGAGTGGCCTACAACAACCAGGGCGACACGGTGTCGGGCATGGGCTCCGACGCAAAGGACTTCGACAACGACGGCTGGGTCGACATCGTCTATAACGACCTTGCTGGGCAAGTCTTCGGCATGTTCAAAAACGACGGGGGCAAGTCCTTCAGCGATGTGACCTGGCCAACCAGGCTCGGCCCCTTGAGCCGCAATCTGTCTGGATGGAGCATTGGATTCGTTGACTACAACAACGACGGCTGGAAAGATATCTACTCCGCCAATGGTGATGTCGATAATCTCATCCCGAACTCCAGGCAGCATGACACCATGTTTGAGAATGCCGGCGGCAAGAGCCTGGTTGACGTCACTGGCAAGATGGGGCCGGACTTCTCTGTCCTTGGATATCAGCGAGGCTCTGCCTTTGTCGATTTGAATAACGATGGATTCATGGACCTGGTGGTGACTTCCCTTGATCAGAGACCCCGTATTCTGATGAACAACGCGCTGGTCAAGAATCACTGGATCATGTTCGACCTGCGCGGACACAAGAGCAATCGAGACGGAATCGGCGCAACCATCAAGGTGACAACCGCAGCCGGCAGGACTCTCTACAATCATGTCACCACCAGCGTTGGGTTCATGTCGTCGAGCGACCGGCGCGCGCACTTTGGCCTCGGCGCCGAGAAGAGCTTGGCCAGGGTGGAGATACGATGGCCAAGCGGGATTGTGCAACGCATTGACCACCCCGCCGTAGACCAGATCATCAAGATTGACGAACCCGCCGGATCAGTTGCACAACCGTAGCCCGGCAGAACGGCATCGCGGCAATGGCAATCGGAGGTACACTGTCGTCGCTGGGAATGCAATGTGACAATCCAGGCTGAGCTCTTACAGCCCGGCAGCCGGACTCAAGGGAATCGAAGGCGCTGCGTTCTGACGGGTCCACCAATATTCACGTGGGGCAACTGGGAATTTCAAGGGATCAGCCTGAGATTCAGGTGCGGCCTCATACTCAGCCAGGTTCTGAATCTGCATTAATCGTCAAGAAGAGGATTGCCGTGACCGCTAATCGCCGGGAGTTCTTGCTTGGTTCTGCTTCGTTGGTGCTTACAATGTCAAGCCTTGACTCCCTGGCGCAGCGGCCGGCCACGGAGAAGGTCTTGGCAGGTGTGTGGCCGGGGAGCGGCAAGCCGAATCGATTCACCAATTACAACAGCGCCACTTTGATCGGTCTCGGCGACGAGCGTCCTGCGTTTCTTGATCAGTACGGTCAGGTGTCAGCCCGGAATGCTCAGATCCTCCTCGATTTGAACTACCCGGTCAAGCCCTTTCACAATGACGCGCTTATTCCAGACGCCGAGTGGGCGCAATGGCTTGAGAGCGGCTATCTTCCCATCGTGCGAACCAAGGTAGCCGGACTCGGGGTTGCGGTCGACTGGACGGCCTTCTCATCGGACTACAACGGAATCAAATGCGACTACGTCCTTGTCAACAACGCCGATGCGCCCCTCCATCTGAAGCTGCTGTTCCCTGACTCGACCTCTGTCAGTGTGCAGGGCGACAGGATTATCAGCCGCGACCGGGTCTGTGCCATCCTTCCCGGCGCCAGGGTGGGCAGAACGACGAGCGCGAAATACAATCTGCTCGCTTCGGAATCCTGGTGTACAGACACTCCCCGGTGGGACCCTGCCGTTCCCCTCATCGAGCATTCCGGCCTGGCGAAAGCCTTCAACAGCAGCCGCGCGATTTATCTGAACCGGTCCGTCGCATACCGCATACCTGTCGCCCCCTCGCGCACTCACCATGTGTACCTTGGGCTCATTACAAACGATCGGAGACGTCCCGGTGAATTGATCCTGAAGCTTTCTGTCAACGGTCAGAGTCAACTCCTGGACTTGGGGCTTCTGGGACCGGGCAACCCAGCCATCCTCGAGTTCGTGGCCGCCGCTCAAGACGCGATGCTCCTGGTTACCTCCGAGTGCGATCCCTCTTCGATGAGCATGTATCGCGACTGCTTTCTCAATGCAGTGTGGGTCTTTGACGCGGCGGTCGATCCAAATCGGTTGAAGACGGGCAGCCTGGACAGCCAGGCCCTGGTTCATATTCCATGCGGCCATGAGCCGGCCACGGATGTGGCTGCCACAGTCGAGATTGAATACGCACCGGCAGGCGGCGGCCCGCGGCATCTCGTGCTGCCTTACGGCCTCTCAAAGGACGATGCGGCTCATGCTGCCGCAATCTCAGTCCCGGATGCAGAGGCTGCGGTCAGGAACCACTGGGAGAGCTTCCTTGACCGAGGGGCGCAGTTTAAAGTCGGCGTTCCGCGCCTCGACAATCTCTACCGAGCCTGCCTGCTGAATATCCTCTTGATGCGCACGCGATATTCCGGAGAGGCGAACCAAGGGCAGGATCTCTATGTGGTAAAACCCGGCGCCGGCATCTATGACAATTTCTGGATCCGCGACGGCTCCTACATTGTCAATGCCCTGGGATTGGCCGGCTATTCCGATGAAGTCGAGAAGTCGCTGCGCCTCTTTTGGCAACCCGGACTCAAGGGGCAATTCGCCACATGGGGCCAGCAGCCCGCCGGGTTTTGGCAGTCTCCCATCACGCAATGGGACAGCAACGGCGAAGCGCTCTGGGCGCTGGTTCACCATTTCCAACTAACCCAGGACAAAGCGTGGCTCATCTCCTCCTACGAAAGCATTCGCAAAGGCGCCATGTGGATTCGCTATGCGTGCGAGCAGATGAAGTTCACCAACGAGAAGGGCGAGAGACCAATCTACTACGGTCTGTTGCCGCCCGGCGAGGGTGAATCCATAGCGTCGGGCATCAACTACTATCACGACTTCTGGGCAGTCCTGGGACTGCACCAGGCTGTCATCGCCGCGGAGGCGCTTGGGAAAGACGCGGATGCAGAAGCATTTCGTGCCGCATACAGCGATCTCCGCTCTAACCTGGTCACCTCGGTCAATTGGGCATTCCAACACACAGGAGATGGGAAATACATCCCCGGCACGCCGTTCGAAAAGGACGTAACCATATGGGGATCTGCAAACGCACTCTACCCATGCGGCTTCCTTGACCCACTCGACCCCATGATGTCGGCGACTCTCAAAACCATGGAAGCCTTTTTCGAGGAGGACACATACAGCTACATGAAGAATCACCTGTGGACCTATATCACCGCCGATATTGCCATGTGCCACCTGCTCAGGAACGAAACCCGGCGTTTCTATGAGCTGTTCAATGGCTTTGTCGATCATTCTTCGCCCACGAATGCATGGGTGGAAGGAATCATGCTGAAAGACCGTCGCGGCACCGGCGATATGCCGCACGGCTGGGCGGCGGCAGAGTACATCTTCCTTCACCGCAACTCCCTGGTCTTCGAAAACGAAGACGTCCTGGAATTGTGTTGGGGCGTTCAGCCCGATTGGCTGGCTGACGGGGTCTCCATCTCCGCCAAAAATGCCCCTACGCACTTTGGCAAGGTCGATTTCAACCTGCACCGCAATGGCGACCAACTGATCGCACAGTATCGCCTTGACGGTCAGGGCTTCCCCAGGCCCTCAAAAACCGCGCTGCACATCCCTGCAATGCAAACGCCAATAACGTCGGTCAACATCAACTCGGTTGTCTATCCGCTACAACCAGGTCAGACTGTCATTGCCATCGGCTGATGCCCTTGTCTGCCCCTTCCAGACATGGAATGCCTGACAAGGCGGAAGGCGGCGCAGGCCACTGGGAGTTATGTTTCAGTTGAAAGATTCGCCAGCCGGCTCGTCAATGATCAGCGAGCCCGCATACAATGTGTTCAAATCGAATCCGATAAGAGGAGGCAACGGTCGAGTCAATTCGGTGAAGGTCGAATGCTGACGAGATCGAAACAAAGACATGAGTGATGCAACGAGAGTGTTGGTTTCCCGTAGAAGGCTGCTTCAAAACGGAATGCTGATGGCTTCAGGCTTTACGCTTGCACCATCAGCTCTCAGAGCGGCCATGGCCGCGGACGATAAGCCCGATAGCCAGGCAGGCGATCAATCCTGGACGATTGGCAACGAACTGGTCGCGAGGACTGTCGTCTTTCGGCCAAAGACCGGCTTGTTCACCCAGAAGATGTCTGACTTGGCCACACACACAGACTTCATCGCCCCGGGGCAGACTCGCTCCTTCAGGACGCCTGAGTTTTCTTTCCAATGTGGCGCGCGGACTTGCGCTGGAGAGAGTCCATCGTGGGATTTGCTGGGCGCCAGCCTGGATGCTCTGCCCCACGGCAAGTCGCTTACCATTCGCCTGCGCCATACTGATGTGCCCGTCGAGGTCGCGGTGATCTACAGCGTCTACGATGGTCACTCTGCGATTCGCAAGCATCTAGTGCTGCACAATACCGGCAAGGAAGCGCTGCATCTTTCGCACATGAGTGTTGAAGCCCTCAGCATTTCACTCGGGCCGGCGAATGAGACGACACTGCTGACTCAATACGGCACGACCCCCCGCGAGACTTTTTACACGGGCCGCTCGGAAGACGCCGGATTGCTAGTTGCCAACGGGCGCACCGGAGACGGCGTGGCGGTGATCAGCGAAGTGCCGGGCTACATGAAGCGCACGGAGGTTGGCGGATGGGACCTGGCGGATGGTTTTACCCTTGCCGTCATGTACGACACCGACCTGATGCCGTTTGAGCGCACTCTTGCGCCGGGCGAAGAGTTCGCCACTGCCTCAGCATCGCTTGTGCTTTTCCGCAATGGCGATAACTTCAACGATCCCCAGTGGGCGCTGCCCTCCTACACGTCAAAGATCCTCGAGCGGCGAATCGATGCGCAGGGTCCCCCTTGGATCTACAACACCTGGGAGCCGTTCGAGCGTGGCATCAACCACGACATCGCGCTTCAGTTGATCGATGCCGCGGGCGCGATGGGCATGGACGTGTTTACCATCGACGACGGCTGGCAGTTAGACTACGGCGAGAATACGATCAACACCACATCGTTTCCTGGCGGATTGAAACCCATCATGGATGCGGTTGAAGCGAAGGGCATGCGGCTGGGTCTGTGGTTGCCGCTGGCGGCTGTCGGAGAAAAGACCGCGGATTTCCGGGCGGAATGGGTCACGCGCGATCGCGAAGGCAATCCCAAGACGACCGATACGATGGGCGGCGTGAAGCAAGTCATGTGCATGGCGTCGGCGTTCCGTGATCGCGCCGCGGCGCGCGTCATCGATGCGATCGAGCGGTTCAAGCTGGCATACGTGAAGCTCGACATTACCACGATCTTCAACGCCTATGGCGAGGCGCCGGGCTGCTGGGCCCAGGGACACGATCACAAGAACTGGGCTGAATCCCTGTGCAGAACCTATGAGGGCATCTCATATGTAACCAAAAAGATCTACGAAAAGCATCCAGATGTCCTGCTCGACCTTACCTTCGAACTATGGGGCCAGAAGCACATCATCGACGCAGGTTTGCTTGCGGCCGGCGATCTGGATTGGATGAGCAACGTGGACGACCGTCAGCCCGATTCGGCCGGACCATTGCAGGCGCGGCAACTGCTTTATGTGCGCGCAGCCTCAATGCCCGTTGAGAGCATGCTCATCGGCAATATCCACGCTGAACTGCCGACGATTCAAGAGAGCTTTGCCACGGTGATCGGCTCGGCTCCCCTGCTGCTCGGCGATCTGCGCAAGCTCAGCACGGCTGACCGGCAGTGGTACCACGAGAAGATCGGCTGGTTCAAGAAACTGCGGAGAAGCACAAAGATCAGCGACAGCTTCTTTCCGCTGGGCAGTTGGCGCCAAACCACGCCGGCCGCCTGGGATGGCTTTGCGCGCCTCGCCCGCAGCGGCGACGGCCTGATTGCCTTGTTCCGCAACAAGTCTCACGCCGCTGAAGCTGTAGTGCAGTTGCCGTTGTTGCCCCCAGGCAAATACAGCGTCAAGTCGGTGATGAGCGGGAAAGAACTTGGCGTCTTCGACAAAGCCGACTGGGCTCGCGGAGTTCCGATCAAGTTCTCAGGCACTGACTTGGCGGAAGTTCTCGAGGTCAAGTCGGTTCACGGGTAAGAAGCTGGGGACACCCGAGCGAGAGCGCCACAAGCCTCGCTCGGGTAAATCACCTCTCCTTGCGTGCGCAGCCTGCCGCAGTCGCAATGGCATCCCTTGAATCCAAGGCCGGACCATTGAGATTCCGGGATCCATGAGCGTCACGCCTTCGGCATACGTCAGTGGTTCAGCTGGGATATCCCTCTCGTAGCGGAGGCAACTGCATGTCAAAGTGTTCCGTGGTCGTTCTTGCTCTGGCAATCTCGACGTATGGGCTTGCCCAAACTCCATCTCCAAACTCTGATTCAGGAACAAAGCATTATCGCCTGACGTTTGTGGTGGACTCTGGTCAGGGTGAGGCGGGGAGGCAGAGCTTCATGCTCGATGTGCCGGTTTCGCCGGGAAGAACGGGGGGTGCGCGCATTAGCCTGATCTCAGGCAGTGATGGCGATGCACAGCCTGCGATTCAGCAGTTCTTTCAGTGCAGCAATGTCCACGCATCTGAGAGAGGTTTGGCACTGGACATCGCCATGCAGTCTGACCGCGAAGCCCCAGCCGTGACGGGGGTAATCACTGCTAGGCACCAGCATGGGCGGTTTCAACGAACGGTGGACCTGCAGTTTGGCAAGCCGACGAAGGTGACCGATGAGATGCAATTTAGATTGCTCGGCAACACCAATCCCGCGCTTGCTGCGGCGCTGAAACAACCCGCCCCGACGATCACGGTGACTGCCGAGGCTCTATAGAATCGGTCAACTTTTCAAATGTTAGTGCTTTACATGCACTGCCGCGGTGTAGGTACCATTTTGGCCGGAAGCACGTTCTCTCTCAAGAACAATCTGCTGGATATTACGTTGAAACGAGCGAAGTCCATCCGGTTAGAGTGAGCAAAATGGAATGACGTGATTTACGAATCGGAGCTCGTCCAGGCTAAGTGAAGCAACAAGTCGCGCCTGCCAAACATTTCAAGCACTTTTGCCCACATATCTCAAGTTCTTAAGATGGCCCCGCATTCCCGGCTGCTGACGCGGCAACCATCTCCAATGATCATCTAGCTCAGGCGAAAACCCAAAGATGGTTCGGATGATCACTTCCGCGAACGCCCCTGAGCAACCTTCGAAATAATCCTGGCCGAACGATACAGCTTTACGCACCGGGAACCGTTCGGTCGCGACATAGTGTGCCTGTCCCAGGGCGCCCTCTTCAAGTGCCGGTACCAGGCTCCTTAGCCGGTCTAAAGCCTCTCCTTTTCTTCCTGCTAGGAAAAACGCCTCTATGGTAAGGGCCGGCCAGGCATCGTAAGAACCCGTCGAACCATGATCCGCACGAGTTGCAGTCGCCGCTTCGCGGTCATTCAAGGAAAGTGCCCGCAGCCAATCCTTTGTCCACAATTCCTTCCTGACAAAAGCGACCATTTCGTCGATGCGACGTGGGCCCAGGTCGTCCTTGATGGTGTCGATCATGGTGATGAAATCAATGCAATCACGCACCTCAACTTTCGTCCCGTCGTCCATCTGGCAAGTCCAGAAGCCCTTCCCGTCAACGTAGAGACTCAAGACCTCTGCCGCTAGTTCATTTGCCTGCTCCACAAGTTGATCGGCCTGTTTCACCTCACCCCGCTTGCGCTTCAGTTCTGCCATCGATCACATCATCCAGACATTGGCCGCATTCCAGGACGGCACGTACCCTTTGTAAGTAGGCACAGTTTCGAGATTATCGGCAGCGCTCCCATAATTCGCCAGCAAGCCGCCAGGCTTGGTTAACGTTCGCCAGTGCAGAGCAATCCCTTCAAGAGCGACAAATACGGTTTGGCCGTTGCGCAACTTCTGATCCAGGAACGCCCAATCGCGATTGACACTCATGTACGTGCGCACAAGTTTGAAGATTGCATAGTCATTCGCTGAATACCATGGTCCAACAGGATTCATTGAGCCGAAATCAATGGCATAGCAAGAGTGAATGTCGCTCTCGAGAAACAGTGCGAGTTGCTTGCGCATTTCAACTGGGTCCAGCAATGCCCAGACTGTCGCAAACATCACAGCATCCCAGAAATACTCCAGCGTAGCCGCCCAACGCGGCGATGCAGTCACGAAGACCCTCGGATAGCGCGGGCCAAAGTTTGTTCGCTCAAGACACAGCAGACTGACAATGCTTGCGTAGTACATCTTCCGCATATCGAGGTCATCGGTGACCAACGTAGGGAGATGCCCGGAAAAGTGGCCATTGTCCGGAGTAAATGCATCCTGGAAACGCCGCCCCCAATACACTTTCGCCGCCTCCCAGACATGAGAGAAGTTCGCTTTCCAGGTAGACACCCGCTCCAGGACCGCTTCACTTTCTGTTCCCGCGGCCATCGCGAATTCAAGACGAAGTGTGGAGCGGCCCTTCAGAGCAAGGGACCATGCGGCAGTGTGCCGTTCAGCTGAAAGCTCATCGGGGCTCTGACAAAAGGCGAAGGCTACGCTACTGTTGCTTCTGCCATCCTTGATGAGGAAAACTCTGTCAGCTGCCGCGCCCACGATTCGGCTGGCGAAATCGCTCTGCTCCTGGGCGTCCGGTCTCGGCGTGTCCCATTCCCAGGTTTTGGAATACTGCCGAATCATCGCATTGAGCCCGACCGCAAGCTGGACCGTGCGCTCCTGCTCCCCTGGATTTGTCAGCTCAACCGAAAAGAGCACGCCGGCCGCCTCGAATGGCATGCGGAGCGAGGTCAGCACCTCTAGGCCGTTTACGTGCGCTCTTCGCAATACCTGATAGGGATACCACCGGAACGCTTGCGCGGTGAGTTGCTCCCCATCCAACGCGAGCACGGCTAGTTCGGAACCCTGCGCCAAAGGCGGCACAGTGAAGCACTCGACTGCCAGGATATTTTGGGTGGAAAGCAAGCTGCCATGGAAATTGGAAATGGCGGGTCGATTCTCGACCAGTTTGCCTGAAACCCAGTTCCCTGCCAACTCGTCAAGGTCGGGCAGCCCAGGTGGTGTTGGCGGCGCGCCCAGGTGTGCATTCGGTGAACTCGCGGCCTTTGACAGGTTGCTCGCCGCTACGGCGCTCCCGGCAACCACGCTTTTTATGAACTGACGGCGTTTCATTTTGTTCTTACCCTCTGGTTCTGGCGGCGACTATTGGCTGGAATCTCCATTCTCAACCCAAACTGGCTTAATGGCCTTCAATGACCGTCAATACCTGGTCAGCTTGGACATGGGTCAGGATCTGTCGAACGCCAGTCGGCCACGAGAGTTCGATCTTGTCGATCACTGCAGCCTTGCCTAGGCCAAAATGCACCCGCTTGTCGCTGGACGAACTGTAGCCGACGGCTGTAGTGGCGTGATTATATTGAATGCCTTCTGATGTCGTCACTTTGATCCGCGTGCCCAAACCGTCCCGGTTGTCCTTGGTGCCCACAAGCTTCAGTATGATCCAGTGATTGCCTGTCTCGGTGCCGTTCATCAGCAGTTGCGGCTTGTCATTCAGTGCTGTGACAACAATGTCGATCTTCCCGTCGTTGTTCAAATCGCCAAAGGCTGCGCCACGATGGGCCTTGGGAATCAGAAAGCCTGCTCCCGCCGCTGCACTCACATCGGCAAAGGTGAAATCGCCATTGTTCTTTAGCAACCCGTTGGGCAGGCGGGCAGGCCGATGGTAGATTTCCATTTCATTGTCGAGAATGGCGGCGTTGGCAGTAAAGAGGTCCTTATAGCCGTCGTTGTCGAAATCAAATGCGCCAAGGCCCCAGGCGGTCAGGCGGCTGCTGTAGGTGCCTATTCCCGATGCCGCCGTGATTTCGTCAAAATGATCGCCCGCGTTTTTGTAGAGTGGGAATGTGTCGCCAAACATCGCGGTGTGGAAGATGTCAGGCAGTCCATCGTTGTTCAGGTCGCGGAACTCCGCCCCCATTCCAGCCACAACGTTCCCGGTTGAAGTATAGGCGGTTCCTGTGTCCAGAGCCACATCTCTGAACGTCCCGTCTCCGTTGTTGTGGAGCAGAAAGTTGGGGAAAGTATCGTTGGAAACAAACACGTCGGTAAAGCCGTCGTTGTCATAGTCGGCAAAGGCCAACCCCATGCCTTTGCCAACATATTGGGCGATGTGCGACGGCACGGATACGTCGGTAAAGGTCCCATCCCCATTATTCCTGTACAGAATGTTCGGCATGCCGCCAAATTTGTTCGGAGAGCAGTAGGCTTGTACACTCCCGATCGAGCACGACTTGGCATTTGCAATATTGTAGTTCAGATAATTGATCACCAGCAGATCGAGGAGTCCATCGTTGTTGTAGTCGAACCATCCAGCGGCCACGGCCCAGGCCTTCCCGAGTTTCGGAACCATGCCGACAACGCCGGCCTTGTCCGTCACGTCGGTAAACGTGCCATCGCCGTTGTTATGCAGCAGCTGATTCCGGTTCACCCCGGCAACATACAAATCCACGAAGCCGTCGTTGTCGTAGTCACCCGCGGCCGCTCCCATTGAATAGCCAACGCCCTTCACGCCCGCCTGTTCCGTAACATCGGTGAATGTGCCGTCTCCGTTGTTGCGGTAGAGCCTGTTGTAGTAGCGCGCCCCTGTCTTCTCAAGCGATGGTATCTCCGCCCCGTTCGTAAAGAAGATATCGAGAAGACCGTCGTTGTTGTAGTCGAATACCGCAACGCCCCCCATCATGGTTTCGATGGAGTATCGCTGCGGACTGATGCTGTTCGTCAGTTGGAACTTGATGCCTGCTGCATCAACCAGGTCCTCAAACCTGATCCGTCCAGAACCATCGCCTGCATCCTTCGATGTCTTTGCCGGCGCACCCGTAGGCGCCGATTGAGCTGTCAGCCCATTTGCAAGTGGGGCCCCTTGGAATGCAAAGGAACAATGTTCCGCTGCGGCACATACCAGAATGAAAGCCAGGCAATGCCGCATCGCAATGGCGACTCGCAAGGGTTCAACTCTCCAGATTGACCCTGCCCTTGCGTGCTCAGAATCTGCCAATTCTGTCTCCCAACGCGAACAGATCGCCCATCGACGAGGCCCCCAACCATCATGCCAGCATTACGGCCTGCAACTTAGTCGCGAATGAGTTCCGGTTCGCCGCCTGGACCGATCCAACGCATGCCTGTGGCCTGGGTGCTCTCGGCTACTGTGTTTGCAAATACCGCTTTCACCGGATGCGTGCGAAGTAGATTCAGATGCGCGCGAACCACAACGTCCTCCGCAGGCCGAATCTCAATCCCGCCGGCGGAGTTCAATGTCGCCGTGCAGTTCCATGTCACTAACTCTCCATCCTCGCGTTCAATCACGTAGGCAGAGGTCAGAGCCATCTCCGCCATTGAAGTAAAGACTTCATGCACATCGTTGCAGCACGACCAGCCGGAGCTCCATCCGTTGCCGCAGACCGGTTCATGGTCTGGATAGTGGAAGGCGGCAACCATCGGAACATACTGCTCGCCGATAATCCGGTCCACCCGTTTGCCGCGCATGGGGTTGGCCGGATTAGGCTCCAGCATGGTGACCTCGCGATAGGGATCGGGCACGAAGGCCCAGCGCAACGTGCCGGTTTTGCTGTCGATCAATTGCGCGCAACTGCCCATGGAGTTCATCGCCTTGCGCAGCCACACCTCCTCGCCCGTCAACAAGTACTGATACCAAAGCGCCGGAATGAGCCAGGCGCTCCACCCGTGTGGGGAATCCATCATGTTCCGGGAGTTGCCGAGCAATGTGTCGTATTGTGCCTCCCAGAAACGCAGCGTGGCGCCATTCATTCGGGAGTCGGGAATGAGCAACTGCTCAAGACAACGATGCGAAAGCAGCATCTTTCTCGAAGCGTCTGCGTAGCGGCGGCGCTCCGCGGGGTCCTTCTGAAGCAGCGCAAATAGGCCCAGTTGCAAGGCAGAGCAACTAATCATGCCGTCTTCGAATGTGTTCTCGCCTTCGGTGACCAGATCGTCTTCAGAGCGGACAAGAAAATCCATGGCCCTTTTCGCCGATGCGTAATGGCGATCGTAAGCGGCTTTGTAACGCGGATCCGTTGCCGCCATGGTCTTCTCCGCCGCCATCACGGTCATCACCGCCTTCACGGGGTAAGCCACCGCGGTGTACTTGTCATAATCGCCATTGGCTAACTGTCGCGAAACAACGTAGTCGGCAAAGCCGCTGGCCAGGTCCAACCAGTAAGGATCGCGATCAGACCGGTAGCGCCAGGCAAGAACAGCGGCCATCTGCGCTGTATTAACGAGATACCGCATCTTGATCGGGATGTTGCTCGGCTTCTTCGTGACCAGGTCCCATTGCAGACTCAGGATCTCTTTCAGGCGCTTGTCGGTCTGCGCATCCACGGCCGGATCGGGCAAATAGAGGCGGGCAAGAACATCGGTTTCCAGGCCAAGCCATTGCTCCAGGTGGCTCGATGCATACTGCTTGTTGATCAGCGTATCCTTGCGCGCCTGGTTCATATACCACGTCCACGGATGCCGCACAGAAACGCTCGCCTCGCTGACGTGGCCATCGCTTTGAGTGACCGCAATCTTGTAAAGCCCGGGTCCGCCTTGCGGAGCAAAGTCCACGGCAAACTTGCCATCGGCAATCGAGTGCAGCGTCAGCGGAGTGCTGCCGCCATCGGGAAGCGTAACAACCGCTTTGATCTCTTTCGGCGCCCAGACAGTCAGCCTGCTCGTCTCCCCAGCGGCCACCGTGTAGCGGTCCGCGTTGATCATCGGAACTGCCAGGGAAGCCGCCAAGGCCGGCTTCACCTCCTCAACCGAGCCCACCGGCTCAAGGTAGATCGTCCATGTGCGTTCCTCGCCCGGTTTGAGCGAGACAAGATTCTGCGGATGCCGCGGCGGCAGAGGCAGCGCGTGCAGCAGGTCGAGGCTTGCAGTGAAGATCAGGTGCCCGCCGTCAACATAACCGCTATTCCACCTATCGAGAGCGCTATCGTCCTTCAAAGGAGCACCACCATCGCCGTGACTCCAAATGGCTTCGTCGTAATTGAAGCTGTACGATGCCACCGGATCGGGCGATCCGATCGTCATGATTCGCCCCTTCGGCGTCATGAAGTATCCCCAGAAGTGGGTCTTTTCACAGCGGAACAAAGTCGGAAAATAGCGGTAATCCCAGGAGGGGTAAGAGCGCATCTCGCTGTCGATGCCGAGCACAAGGCGAGCGCCCTTGGGGCTGTAATCGGCACTCCCCTCATTCTTCAGCGTTGCAACCATCGCCAATCGATTTCCTTCGAGCCGGTAGCCAAGCGAATGGCGAACACCGTTGGCCACCCCCGCAAAGCTGTTCGACGCCCCTGCAATCCGCTCCATCTTGACGCCCGCCCACGCCGGTCCGGCAAGAATCCCCTGGCGAAACTCAACGCCCTCCCATTGCCCTGCGCTGCTCACCTGGAGCGCACGAATTGTTCCGTCGTCGCCAAGATGGACGCGCACCTCTTTGCCGGTCAGAGTCCAGTTGGCGGGGCTGACTGCCTTCTTGTCGGCGGCCTGCCCGGACGATTGAGCCGCAAGGCCCTCTTCTTCGGCAATCAACGAACCTGCAACAACAACGCCCACGCTGCTCTTCACAAAATCCCGTCGATTCATAGCGCCTCATCCTCTCATCCAAAGCTTGCAATTCACATATGTCCGCCGCAGATTGCCTTGCGGGTTCCGTCGGGGCCGGTACAAGTGCGCTCACTCGCGCGCTCCACGATTTCTTGCAATGGCAGACCTGTCAGTGTAGCGCAACGTGGACGTCGTTTTCACCATGTTCACTTCACTGCCGTTTAAGGAGTAACCGTCGCGAGTCAGAGCTTGAGAAACGATCGCGTGCGATACATCCAGAACAAAATCAGCCAGACAATCGCAAATGCCGCCGTATTGGCAAGAACCATGTCCCATCTGCCGACCCGAGGAAGAAGCGCGCCGATGAAAATGTTGCCGATCTTTTTAAAGTCGAACAACATGGCTCCCATGTAAACCGCCAGAGCGTTCATCCCGATGATTCTGAAAGGAAATGCCCATCTCCGGTATCCCAGCACATCGATTGTCAAATAGAACGTCGCCATCATCAAGCAACTCAGTCCCCCGGCCACCAGAACAAATGAGCTGGTCCACAACAGCTTGATGATGGGGAACCATATGCTCCAGACGAGGCCAATGACGACCAGGCCTGCTCCGCCGCCGTAAAGCGTCGCGCATTTTGCAAATTTCGACCGCGCAGAAATCAGCAGGTTTCCGGCCAGCACGCCAATCAGAACGGAGGAAGCAAAACCGAGGTAGCTCAAAAACCATGTGTTCTCGCCATAGTGGAGACGCCCCTGAATCAGGCAATCAATATACGCCGCCGCGTTTCCTGATGAAGTCAACACTCCGCGACCGACGCCCGGCACCGGGATGACCAGCAACAACAACCAATAGGTCACCAGGAAGATGGCCGTTGCTATCGCTTGCCCCTTCATTCTTAACTTCAATGCGACGACCGTTGCGATCAGGTATCCAGCTGCAATCCCATGCAGAACGCTGTAGAAAGGTCGAAAAGTGGCCAGATTAAAGTCGAGAAGATTGCCTTGCGCAACCATCCCCAACGCGAACAGGATGACCGCCCGCTTTATGGCGTGAACGTAAATCGAGCGGTGGCTGCTCCCCATCACCTTGCGTTTGGAGATGGAGATCGCAAGAGACACTCCAACCATGAACATGAACAGAGGCCAGATGACATCGAAGAAGTGCAACCCCTGCCAGGCCACATGTTCCAGTTGATCGGACAACTCCGTTGCCAACCTGCCAGGCCATACCTTGGCCAGACCTCTCACAATCTCCCCGCCCCCGATGATCCAGAACATGTCGAATCCACGCAGGCAATCCAGCGAGATCAAACGGCCTGGTTCTGTCCCGCCGGTTGGCGCGGAAACCGGTCCGCGTTGCTGATCGTCGAAATGTTGCTGCGTGTCCGTGGCCATCTTCCCATCCTTGAATCCCGCCAGCGATTCTATCATCGGTCGCAGCAAAGACGCTTCGGGTCTCAAGATGTCGTGGAACTGATGAGTCGCAGCATTGGCCCTGCTGAAATATCCCGCGGTCCACCAGACCGTTCAGAAATGCCATGGATTGTCAGCCTGCGTCACCGTCTCCTGTACAAACTGATCAAGCTCCTGCTCCCCGGCGAGGAGGCCGGCAGATGACCGAACGCAGCGCCAAACGCCCCGCCGGTTTGATGGTGGCTGCAAGTCTAACGGCTGCAGACTGGATAGCAACCGGCTGCGCCATCCGGGTGCGCAACGGTCGCATTGCTTGCAGGCGCAAGTCGTCGCCCCGGCCGTCATCTCACCCGGCGCCTCGTTGCAAGTGATGGAATTGTCCGGTATATTTCTCAGTCGTGACTGGAGGTCATTCGACATGAGCCTGAAGCGTTTTCTCGCGTTTTCCCTGCTGGGATTGTTCGTTGCGCCGCATCTGCGCGCCGAGCCGGCAACATTACCTGCCCAGGGCGTCCTGGAGCGCCTCATGCCTCATCTCGCGCCGCAGTTCGAGCTCAGAATCGTCGCCAAACCAGACCAGAAGGACTACTTCCGCATCGAGGGAACAAAAGGACACATCGTGGTGCAGGCTGCCACCCAGCCCACGCTGCTCTATGGCGTGAATTGGTACTTGAAGTACGTGGCTCATTTGCAGGTTTCGCCGAACGGCTCTCAGCTTGGCGGAGACAAGCTGATTCTGCCGGGCCCATCTGCTCCCATTGAGAAGCCCGTCCTCTATCCGTGGAGGTTTGCGCTCAACGAGACCGTGGATGGCTACTCTGCTCCATATTGGGACGACCAGCGCTGGCAGCAGGAGATCGATCTTCTCGCCATCAGCGGCATCAATGCCGTCTTGTTTCAGCGCGGCACCGAGATGGTCTTATATCAAACCTTCCACGATGCAGGCTACTCCGACGATGCAATCCGGCGGTGGATCGTTCAGCCCGCCCACCTGGGATGGGAGTTGATGGGCAATATGTGCTGCTTTGGCGAGCCCATCTCGATGGAGCTCCTGAAGAGTCGATCCGCCTCGGCAAAAAAGTTGATCGCCAGGATGCGCAGCCTGGGCATCACGCCGGTTCTGCCTGGCTATTACGGCATGGTTCCGGCCGATTTCGCGAAATACAAACCAAATGCCCACGTCATCAACCAGGGCGAGTGGGTGGGCTTTGCCAGGCCCGGCTGGCTCGACCCGCGCGATCCGGAGTTCGGCCGCCTCGCCGAGTCGTTCTACCGGCATCAGCGCAATCTCTATGGAGACTCCACAATCTACGATATGGAGGTCTTCCAGGAAGGGGGCACTCCTGGCGACGTTCCTGTTGGCGCAGCCGCGAAGAAGGTGCAGGACGCGCTTGAACTAACCCACCCTGGAGCTCTTTGGATGTTGCTTGCATGGGCAGATAATCCTGCGCCGGAGCTGCTTGCGGGTACAGACACCGGCCATCTGCTCGTCAACGATATCGAACAGGCGCGCATACCACGCGAAGATCGTGACCGGGAATTCCGAGGTGCTTCCTGGCTCTTCGGCGGGTTGTGGGAGTTTGGAGGAAGAACCACACTCGGTGGATCGCTCTACGACTATGCAGTCCGCTTCCCGCGCATGGCCAACAAGCCTGGCAGTCACATTGCCGGCACCGCTATTTCCAGCGAGGGGGTGGATACCAATCCATTCGCATTCGAGCTGTACACCGAGATGGCGTGGCACGAGCAGCCTGTCGATTTGGTTGCCTGGACAGATGCTTATGCCATTCGCCGCTATGGCGCCTACGATGCCCATGCGCAGCGCGCCTGGCAGATTCTGCTCAAGACTGCCTACAGTCTTCGCGCCGATGGCAATCTCGACCATGGTGAACGGGATGGCGGACCGGAGTCGCTCTTCAACGCCGAACCATCGCTGACAACGAAACATGCCTCCACCTGGGCTCCAGACGCATTGCGCTATGACGCCGGCGATTTCGCGGTTGCGCTCACTGAGCTCCTCCAGGTGGCGCCTGCGCTGCGAGACACTCAGACGTATCAATACGATCTTGTTGACGTAGCGCGCCAGGCGATGGCGAACGAGAGCCGTGCCATGCTGCCTGAAATCGATCAGGCCTTTAAGAACAAGGATGAAGCGGCCTTCGCCCGCCTCACGGCCAGGTGGCTTCATCGCATGCAATTGCAGGACGATCTGCTGGCGACCAACCAGAGTTTTCTTCTCGGCCGCTGGCTTGCCTATGTGCCCACCTGGGCTTCGTCTCCAGACGAACTGGCGCGCCTCAACTACGACGCACGCTCCATCCTGACCACCTGGGGAGATCGCCATGCCAGCGAGACCGGACTGCACGATTATGGAAATCGGGACTGGGCCGGGCTGACGGCCGACTATTATCTGCCGCGTTGGAAGCTATTTTTCGACTCCCTGTCCACCGCTCTAAGAACCGGAGAGCCGCCAAAGAAGATCGACTGGTATGCTCTTGGAGACAAATGGAATCGAAGCCACACTCCTTACGGTGCGACGCCGCGAGGCAGTGCTTATCGGGCTGCTCGAGCCATCGCTGAGGACCTGGCTGTCGCTCCTCGCTCTTCATCCGGCGATGAACCGGCAGTGCCTGCCCGGTGAAGTGAGCTTTCCTGGGCCTCATGAGAACTGGCTGGTGACTCTAGCCGGCAAATCCCAGCCTTGAGCCTGGACTCTCGGCAACAGGGTAACTCACCTTGCTCCAGAAGAGTTGGAAGCGGGCGTCGTTGCGCAAAGTTTCAAGAATTGGGTCGGACCGAAAACCCAGGCTCCAGAGCGACCCCTCGTTATACGACTGCTCGAGCCGCTTCACAGCCTCTTGCCTTCGATTCATGCCGATCAGAACCAGGGCAATGGCATACGGCTCATGAACCTTTTCGCTTGGCTCAGGCCGCGCGAGAGCGTCGAGAAGATTGCCGGCGCTTTCAAGCTGGCCGGTCACTGCGCAGGCGTACCCGAGCGCCCCGCGCAAGACATCCGAGGCAGCTGAATCGCCGCCGAGCGCCTGAATGCGCTCAATGCTGGACCCCGGCTCTGCCGATTGTAGAATGGCAAGAGCCTCGACCGCATCCACAAGCGGCCCCGAGCGCCCACTGGCGCGGTATTGTGCAATCTGAAAGAGCGCGCTCGAGCATCGGCCGGCCAGGTACTCGGTCCAGCAATACAACGTGGTTGCATCCGAGCTCAGTGTCCGATGATGAACCACATCCAGCAAAAGCCGCGCAGCCTCATCGAGCCGCGCCTCGGCAGTGCGCAGCATTGCCAGGCCCACCATGGCCTGGGCGCAGGAAGGCTGGCACTTGAGAGCCTCGTCGAGGCCGCGGCGCGCTCCCTCCCAGTCCCGCGCTGTGAGCAGCTTCAGCAGAGCCGCAGGCAGGCAGGCCTGCGGGGCAGCGGAGTCAATCTCGAAAGCGCGCTGCAAAGCCCCGCGTGCGGCAAAGTAGGCAGCTGGAGAGCGCAGACTGCCCAGAATGCCGCTGGCGATCAGCGCCATCGCCAATCCCGAAAACGCTGCGGCGTTCCCTGGGTCAAGATCGATGGCTTCGCGAAAGGTCCGCGCGATGGTCGTCAGATTGCCGTACGACACGGACTCCCACATCTTCTCAGCGAGGACCACAAGCTCGGCAGAGCGCGCCCTGGCAGCATTGGGAATCAGTGAAAAGTCCACGCTGCCGGCCCGAGGTGCCGGCTCGTCCACAGAGTATGCGGCCGAGAGCAGAACCGGTTTGCCGATCTCCTCCGGCTGATCCGTCAGAGCCCTCCCGCGGCTCCTCATCCAGGTGTCTAATTCGTCGGCAAATGCGAACACTGAGCCGGTGGTCCCGCCAAGCCGATGAATCGGCAGTCCATAATCGGCATGCCAGCGCTGTACCGTGCGGCAACTGCGGCCGAAGTGGCGGGCGATGGACTTCCAGGAATCTAATCTCGCTTGCGGAAACGGTGCTTCATTCGTTCTGGCGCTCACGTGCATGGCCTTTCACAAAAAGAAACAGGGGGCGAACCGTGGGTTTCTTTGCAGGCTAAAAAGAGCCAATCGTTCAACAAAACAATAAATTCAAACCGATTGCCGCTGCGGCCTGTCTAAGACAAAAGGGCGGGAACGGTGGCGCTATTGTGGGTCAGGCAATTCAGCAATGAATCGATTAGACAGGACTCGCCTGAACCAGCAACGATTCTCGTCCGAAAACTAAGATTAAACGCATGATTACCAACAACATCCTGAGTGCTTGCAGGCTCCAGATGTTCTTGCGCAAAAAGTATTACAAATGTGATACAAAAATGTCAATCCGATGCATCAGCCCGGCTATCGTGCGTTTCGGCGCAGCATCCAGCGGCCCCACCGGACGAGAAAGAGGCCAGAAGTTCCAGGTCAATTAAAGATGGCTTTGACATATTTCCCTGAATTGAGCGCTTTGAGGCCCGGAACAGCGTTCTGCAGCGGCAATGGGTGACAGAGGGTTCTGGGCTTGTAGCGCTTCTTGTCGCGTCGAGGCACTGCCCGTTGAGATAAGGCTCTCTTGACCACCAGACAATGCGTCGGGCCCCATACAAAAAAAGAGACCATGCCCCCCTTGGCGGGAGACGTGGTCTCTTTGATTGCGGCGGTCAGGTTTGGACTGAACTGAGGGGCCTCGAGCGCTTCAGCATATTGCCCGCTCTTCGGCTTGCAACCGGAGTTGTGGGGCCGGGCTGGCACCGCAACTGGCTTCCGGCGGCCCTACGTCTGGCTGGTTTGAACGCGGAGCCCTTCGCGAGCAATGCGATAGGAGACGAATGCGCCCTGACCGGCAGCCTGATGCGCCGAGAGGATCGCGCGCAGCGCAGCGGCTGCATCCGGGTCGCGCGCCAACAGCATCAGGAATCCGCCGCCCCCTGCCCCTGCCAGCTTGGCTCCATGGATAAAGGGGCGCGCCTGATCGAGCAGGGCGTTGATGGGTGCGTTGGCGGTGTTCGGGTCCAGTACCTTATTCAGCTTCCAATGCCGGTCAAGCAGCGCGCCCAGATGCGGCCAATCTCCTTCGGCCAGAGCATACGACATCTCCACCGCCAGCGTCTTGATGCTATGCAGCACCTGGATTGTTGCCGTTTCGCGGGCAAGATAGCGAGAGACAACCTGCTGCAGCAGCCCCTTGGCCATGCGTTGAATGCCGGTATCGAACAGCAGCAACCGGTCGCAGAACTCCTGTTGCCGCTGCTCGCTCCAAACTACGGGTTGCACGCGAATCCGCTGCAAAAGGCCCGGGCCGGTGATCAGCAACTTGACTCCGGGAAAGATGCCGCCGGCTTGATCTTGCCAGCCGCCGCCGGTCGTCATGCGCTGCTCCAGTTGCATCACCGCCTCTGACAACGCATGGTCGCTCTGCTCCTGGCCAGAGATGCAGGCGAGTGCCCGAAGCACCGTGGCGGACAGAATGCTGCTGGTTCCCAGGCCGGAGCCCATGGGCAGCCGCACCTGCGAAGTGATCTCTACCCCGCCGCCAAGCGCGCGCAGTGTGCTGTCAAGGCGCTGGCCCTTCACCGCCAGGCCATGCAGTTGCAGCGCGGCGCGTGGAATCGAGAACAGTGAACCGGGCCCGCACGCCTCAAGCAGTTCTTCGGTGGTGCGGTATTCAATCGCTGCGTCATGACCGTCAACCCGGCAGCGAATCAAGGGCTCGGCGATACGCCGGATCTCCGTTTCAATCGGATAGCCGCCGTTGATCTCAAGCGCGCAGTTCAGCACCGTCCCGCCCCAGTCAAAACAGAAGGGCGGCGTGTCTGACCAGCCCCCGCCAAGATCGATGCGTGGAGGCGCGGAAACATGAACACGGTCGAACCGCCATGCCGTGGGCGCTTGCGCCTGTTCGGCGGCAGCCCCTTCACGTACCGCATCCTGTATCCGCCGGAAGGAATCTGCCTCGGCGGCGGCGGCTTCCTGATCAAATCCAGCGCAGGCCAGCAGGCGCGATGCCTGCATCAGGTAACTGGCCGCATGCGTGAGGTTTTCCGCGCTGGCCTTGCTCAATTCCCCGGCGTGCGCGATAAGAGAGCGGCCCACTGCGGCCGCAGGCGCCAATCCAGGCAGGTTTGCCAGCAGCGGCCTCAAATCGGCGCCTTGCTCTGCCAGTTCAAAGGCTGTGTCTTGCCAGATGCCCTGCAATCGATGGTTGCGCGCCTCAGCCTGAACTTTGCCATCGGCACACTCGGCGCTGCGGGCCAGCGACAAGCGGCGCGCAGAGCGCCACCGCGCCGCATCGTAGCCGCTCGCATAGCCCATCATCCAGCGCGCACAGGCCCAGGCCTCGTCGGGAGTCGTCACGGGAAAGAGAGCGGCACTCCACAGAGTGGGCTCTTCGCCGGCGGGCCAAACCTCTACCCTGCTCAATCCCAGGCGAGCCAGCGTTTCGAGAATCGGGCGATTGAACCACGTCGCATTCTTCAGTGTCTGCTTGGGATCATCCTCCACCCCATAGGCGCGAATCACCCACCCGTTCAGGCCGGAATCGTCAACCGGCAACTGATGCACCACCGTATCTTCGGGCACTTCCACTGGCCCGCTCAAGCCCGTAAGCCCATGCAGAATCGCGCCGCGACTGGCATAGACTGATCCGTCCAGGTCGCATTCCAGAATCACCGATTCATGGCCCGCCTTGCACTCGCCGCCAATGGCGCTGTCCAGCACCCCGCCCAGGCCGGTTGCCAACTCGCGAAAGCCGCGCGTCGTGCCGGCATGGATGAACTCCCCATCCACCACCGAACAGTGGAACTGGGTTGGCCGCTCGGCATCGCGCAGGATTGCCGCCAGCTTTCGCCAGAAAGGACCTGCTTCCACATCAGGCGTCCACTCGCCTGTCAGGCCCCGCGTGAACTGATCGTAAAGGTCGAGCGAGGGCAACGGCTTGCAGTCAGCGAGATCGGTCAGCGACGCCGCCAAATCGGCGTCAAAGCGCAACAAGCCTATGTCGACAGCGACGCGGCCATCTGGAAGCATGCCGCCCGCTGACTGCACCTCGGCCGCAGTGGGCTTCTGTAGAAAGGTGTACACCTGGCTGCCGGTCCCAACCACGTAAACACCGTGATGGCTGCCGATCTCCATCGGCAACCGCATCGCCACGCCGGTTACACCCGGCCCGTCCCACTCCACCTGCCCCGCATTAAACCGCAACACAACATCGCCGGCGGCGACAAGCAGGCCGTTGCGAATCTTTGAGGCCCACGCGGCAGAGAGTTGCAGAGTCTCGTCAAACACGGTGGTCGTCGCGCGCGGACGTGTGCGGCTCGGCAACACGCCAAACAGCTTCCCGCCGGGCGAGTACTGCGGCAGACGGCGAGAATCGCCGCCAGAGTGAATCAGCAGCGTGCGATGCGTGCTCCACCAGGCTCGGTCTTTGCCCAGCACGCCCAGCGCATGAATGGTGGCCCCGCCGCTGCCCGCCCTGCGGTCGCCGGGATCGGGGACAACCAGAAACTCCGTTTCGACGGGAACCGTCCCGGAGAGACGGCGGCGCCTGATCTCATCGAGATACACTTCGGCCTGCCGCTCAGACGATGCGGTGATGATCACCACGTCCCAGCGCTTCACTTTGCCTGCCCTGAGCGCGCAGAGTTGATATACCAGTCGATGGTCTTCCGCAGCCCGGCCTCAAACGGCGTTGCTGCGCGAAAGCCAAACTCCCGCTCGGCGCGGCTCACTTCAAGGCAACGCCGCGGCTGCCCGTTGGGCTTGCTCGTATCCCACACAATGCGTCCCTTGAATCCGGTCAGGGTTGCAATCTGGGAGGCCAGGTCGCGGACAGAGATCTCCATGCCGCTGCCCAGGTTCACCGGCTCCGCCTTGTCGTACTTCTGCGTGGCCAGAAGAATGCCTTCAACCGCATCTTCAGCGTAGAGGAACTCGCGCGTCGCCGAGCCGTCCCCCCACAGAACAATCTCTTCGCGCCCCGCCTCAACAGCTTCAACGCATTTGCGGATCAAGGCAGGAATCACATGCGACGACTCCAGATCGAAGTTGTCGCCCGGCCCGTAGAGGTTCACCGGCAACAGGAAGATGGCGTTCATTCCGTACTGCTCCCGATAAGCCTGGCACTGCACCAGCAACATCTTCTTCGCCAGCCCGTAAGGAGCGTTGGTCTCCTCGGGGTACCCGGTCCATAAATCCTCTTCGCGAAATGGAACCGGTGTGAATTTGGGATAAGCGCAAATCGTTCCCAGCACAACCGTCTTCTCCACGCCAAAGCGCCGGGCTGCCTCAATCAACTGGATGCCCATAATCGCGTTATCGTAAAAGAACTTCCCCGGATTCAGGCGATTCGCGCCTATGCCGCCCACTACCGCTGCCATGTGGATGAGCACCTCGGGCCGATGCTCTTCAAACAGCCGCTCGATTGCCTCGCTCCGGGTCAGGTCAAACTGCTTGTGCGAAGGCGCCAGAACATCTGCGCAGCCCCTCGCCTCCAGCCCGGCAATCAGATGCCGGCCAAGAAAGCCGCCGCCGCCCGTCACCAGAATTCTCTTTTCAGGCAACTGAATCATGAATGAGGGCCCTCGGGTACAACGTCCTCGCGAAGTGCCGAGGCGCCGCCTTTCAAACGTGCCTGCAACTGAGCGATGTCGGCATCCACCATGATGTTCACCAACTGGTTGAACGTCACTGTCGGCTCCCAACCCAGAGCTTGCCTGGCTTTGGAGGCATCCCCACAAAGAAAATCCACTTCAGCCGGCCTGAAATAGCGCGGATCGATCTCCACATACTCATGCCAATCCATGTCGGCATGGGCAAAGGCAAGCTCCACAAACTCACGCACCGTGTGCGCCTCGCCGGTGCCGATCACATAATCGTCGGCTGTCTCCTGCTGAAGCATCAGCCACATGGCGCGAACGTAGTCCGGTGCATAGCCCCAGTCGCGGCGCGCATCCAGGTTGCCCAGATAAAGCTTCTTCTGAACTCCATGCTTGATGGCGGCCACCGCACGCGTGATCTTGCGCGTCACAAACGTCTCTCCGCGCCGCGGCGACTCATGGTTGAAAAGAATTCCGCTCGATGCGTGAATCCCATAACTCTCGCGATAGTTCACCGTGATGTTATGGCCGAACACCTTGGCGCAGGCGTAGGGGCTGCGAGGATGAAACACCGTGGTCTCGTTTTGCGGAGGCGGCGTGCTGCCATACATCTCGCTCGATGAAGCCTGATAAAAACGGCATTTCACGCCCGTCAGCCTCATCGCCTCAAGCAGCCGCAATGTGCCGGTCGCAACCACATTGGTCGTGAACTCAGGAACCTCAAAGCTCACTTTCACATGGCTCTGAGCGCCCAGATTATAGATCTCGTCTGGGACCAGATCGTGGAGAAGCGCCGCCAGCGAACTCCCGTCGGTGAGATCGGCGTAATGCAGAAAAAAGCGATTGCCCGCCTCGTGGAAATCGCGAAAAATAGGGTCCACACGGTCCGTGTTGAAGCTGGAGGCGCGGCGCTTGAGCCCGTGAACTTCATATCCCTTTTCCAAAAGGAGCTCCGCCAGATAAGAACCGTCCTGGCCCGTGCAACCGGTTATGAGGGCTTTTCTCATTGCTGTTTCCAGTCTTCCTTAAGATGAATGCCGAACCATCTCTATTCTAGCTTGCGAGCAATTCCACTGAGTGAACAATGCTGCCCGGGCCGCCAATCTACGCGGGACCCAGGTCTCGCCAGGAGCACAAGGTCTCTACATGGCCGGCGCTGCCATCGCGCAGCCAGGCATCCAGTTGCGCGGGCTCCTTCAGTTGCTGCCCGCGCGCGCGCGGCACAGCCACAAAACAGCACTCCAACTCGGGCAGGGCCGTCATGTCGCCCCAGAGCTTTTCAAACTGGGCCACGGGGAAGATATCCTCCTGCCCCTTGCCCCAGCGCTTTTTCACATCCTTGAGCGTGATGTAAGTGGGCATGCGCGCAGCTACGGCGCGCACCGCTTCGCCCACGCGCCGCTCGTGTCCAAGCCCATTGCGATGCAGGCCAAAGACTGACAGCAGCCGATCGATATCGATCCAGTACGTGGCGCTGTTGTAGTAGCGCAATTGGCTTTCCAGTTCTTCGCTCGGCAGCGCCAGGCCTTCAATCAGGCGCACGCGGCCATCCACGCGGGCCAGGCCGCCGCCGCGGTCTTCAAGGTGCCGGGCAATCACCTCGGTGGTCATTGCGGCGCCGCTGTGCATGTGCGCGCCCAGAACCGCTGCGTCCGCATTCGCGCCCACCGTGTCGATATTGTGCACCATCAGGTAGCTCAACTGGGGACGCATTTCCAGAAGCCGTTGCAGTGTGCCGTTGCGCAGCAGGTTGGCAATCTCATACCAGTGACCCACCGGGTGAAGGCACTGCATGGGCACATTGGCAATGTAGTCAGTGCCCTCACCCGCCCCCTTGGCCCACTGGATCAGCGCCGCATGCAGCCCTTCGCGCACCTTCTGCGCCTGCGCATCCAGCATCTGCTGCGGCATCTCCTCCCAGGCAAACCGCAGGTCCCGCTCCATGGGAACCATCCGCAGACCAATGCTGCGGCCAGGCGAAAGCAGCAGGGGCCCAGGATAGCCATAGTTCTTCTCAGCGGCAAGATGCGCTGCGATTGCATCGTGCGTCAGATAGCTCGTCGTCACGACATGCGGAATCTGCGCGCCGCACTGCTCGCTTACGCGCTGGCTCTTGGCCAGGTGAACTTCTATGAAATTCCGATAGCGCCCATTGAGCCGGCAGAAGGGGTTGAGCGCTTTCACGACACCGGCCCCGCGAGTCCAGCGCGTACCCACGCCGCCGGCAAGCGATACCACGGCAACCCGGCCGGCCGCGAGCGCGGCAACTCCTGCGTCGCGATGCCGATCGCCAACCAGAATTGCATCCGCATCTTCAATAAGGCTGGTTGCCGAAAGGCGGTTCTGCGCCAGCCCGATGCGGCCTGAAAGCAGATCCGCGCGAATCTGGTCGTGCTGCACGCGATCGAAGCCAAAACTGTCAAGCAGCGTGCGCAGTGAGCGCGTCTGATCCCCTTCCATGTCCTGGTTGGCCGGCAACATGCGGTCAAATAAGGCGTGAATCATTCCAGCGTAATCGGCGTTGCTGCGGCAGGCATCGGTAAAGCGCTCCAGTTCCGCGCGCCGCACCGGCGAAAGCCTCGCCACCTCGGTCCGGATAAGGCTGGGCACCTGTAGTGTGTAATAGCCGGGCGGCATCAGCGCATCACTGCCGGTCAGCAGCGTCGTCTGCGTGCCGTGTTCGTTGATCGCAAAGTCGTAGACCACCGGTTCCATCGCGAAAGGTACGCTGCGCTCCATCTGGCGCCGTGTTTCGCTCATGATCGCCTGCATGCGCTCCTGCGCCTCGGCCTTGCGCTGCGGATTGAACAGGAACCCCATCCCGCCCCCGCTCATGCCGCCCAGCATCCAGAAGCCCCAGAAGTCGTCGCCGAACTCCTTGCGCGCCCGCTCGATCAGGGTGCATGTATACAGGTTGGCAGCCCATGGAATGATGGTCTGCACCGGGCCGTCGAAGTTGCGCTGCAAACACGCGCCCAGCGCGCGGATGTCTCCCCGCTTCAAATGCCCTTCAATCTCATCGAGAAGCGCAATTGCTTCGCGGCGGCCGAGCCATTCGGTCTCTCCGCGCAGCAGGTATTTTTCCGTGACCATCTCAAGGATCGGCCCCACATCCTGCGCCATGCCGCCGTGCACCAGCACAAGGCTCCGTTGAAGCTGCTCCCGAGCCTCACGCGGAATCTCGTTCTGGCTGAAGATCTTGTGATTCGGAAGCAGGCGGCCGCGGCTGATGCCGAACTCAGGATCGTCCTCGGCGGCGCGTACGCCATGAATGAGCTTGATGCCGGGCCAAACCCCGCCTGAATCCTGCCAGCCCCCGCCGCTGCCACCCAGCCATTCACCAAGGATGGCGCGCGCCGCGACCAGCCGCCGATCCGCTTCATCCATACTGCCGGTCAGCGCATGAATCTGGCCAGTGGCGCGCATGCAGACCGCGATGATGCTGGCCAGAAGGCTCGTTGACACTGCCAGGCGCGAGCCCTTGGGTATGTCGTTCACGCGGCTCACAATCTCAATGCCGTAGCCAGGTTTCCCCGTCAGATGCGCGAGCAGCTCGGCCAGTGGCTGAGTCGCGCCTTCAATACCGGGAGGAACAATGCCGCTGGCAATGACGCCCGCCTTCAGCAGGCCCAGGTAGTCGCGAGGGAAATCGAAGACTTCTGCGATCGAACCAATGTCGGCGGAGGTCTGAAGATCAACACTGGTCAATCGGATCACGGGCTGGTCAATCACGCGGAACCAGGCCTCAACCGGAGGCTTGGGCAACCCCAAACCCTGCGCGCTCCCGCGCACCGCCAGATCGATTGAGACATTCAGTACGCGCGCGCCCTCGGGAAAATCCATCCCGAGAAAAAAGATGTCGCTCCAGCCGCTGTGCGTCAGGTCCATGCGCACCGGAGTCGCTTCACGCAGAATGGGAAACACCGGATCGCCCGCGAACAATTCGTTGCGCAGGCGCAACGGATAATCGTCCGTGTGACCAGCACGGAACATCCATTGGTTCCCCCGGACACTGCGCACGCTCCGCCGAACCTGGTCGGCAAGTGTTTGAAAGCCCAGAGAGCGGTAGGCAGAGGCCAGCGCGCTGGAAAGGCCGGCGCTGGGGCCGTGCTGTTGCTGTGCCGCGAGAAAAACCTCGATTGCTTCTTCAAAGCGACGCTCCAGCAGGTTCTCGAAGCCGCCAAAAGGAATCAGCGCGGGCGCCGCGTCTGCTGTAAGCCGCGGAATGTGAAAGCGATGAATGGCGTAAAGAAAAAACAGCGCCCGAACCCGCTCGTAGAGGTTGTCGCAGCTTCGGCGAAAGCTTTCCAATTCCCTGCTTTCGGCCAGCAGCGCGTCAAGTTGCAGCCCATCGCACAGGCCATCCAGGGAGAGATCGCGCTCTTCCCCGCTGCTCGTAATCGTACCGGTAAAGCGGCTCACAGGGCTGCGCCTCCGCCGTTGCCGGCCAATTCCCGGTCGGCAAGCAGTTCCAGCATCTGCGTAAGAACAGAGTTGCGATCACGCCCGTTCAGCGCCAGCGCAAGTTGCGCTACCAGCAGTCCATAAGGCACGCCCAGATCGTAGCGCCGGCCATCGTCCTCGACCGCAAGGTACTGCTCCTGACGCGCCAACTCTGAAAGCGCGTCAACGAGCGTAACCGGTTTTCCGGCAGAGACCGGAAGCATCCGCCCCAGAATCTCCATCACTGCTGGTGTCAGCACGTGAATGCCGAAGAAGCACAGATAATAGCCGGTGCGGATGCCGGGAATGAGCAGTCGCTGCTCTGCCTCGGTCGGAGTGGGCTTCTCAATCACTGTGTCGACGCGATATAGATCGCTGCGGGGCGGAACGCGGCGTCCGCCCACAGTGCCATAACGCGAAAGCAGGCTCTCCCGCGTTGGCTGTACACCGCTGACTGAGCAGCGCTCCTTTTGCGCAAGTTCAACCAACCGCTGCGCCGAAGGCTGCGGTGCAGTGCTCACATATAGATGGTCGCCGACCATGTGGAGAAAGGGGTCGCTTCCGGTGAAGTTACGCGCGCAGTAAAGGGCGTGCGCATAGCCGCGAGGTTCAGTTTGAGGAATAAAGCGCACCGACCCGCCGTGCGGCCCGGCCGACTGTGCGTAAGATGCCTCATCGCCCGGCCAGACAACCACCGCGATCTCCTCCACTCCCGCGCCCACTGACTGTTCAATCAGGATTTGAAGCAGAGACTTCTTGTTGCCGTCGCTGTCGATGAGAGTTTGCAGAGGCAGCGCGCGTTGTGACTGCGCAGCGGCGGTAATAATGGCCTTTCGAACGAACATGCGAAGTTCTCCTTACGCAGGCAAAAAAGCCCCTGCCGATGCGGCAGAGGAACTGGTCAAGCGCCTTCTCAACACGGAATAGGCACGCGTCAATACGCCCCGCTTCGGTTCACCAGAACGCGCACCGTTCGAACCATGATGTAGAGATCCAGCCAGAATGACCAGTTGCGCACATAATAGCTGTCGAGTGCCGCCTGCACGTCCAGGTTCCCGTCGCTGCGCGCCTTCATCTGCCACAAGCCCGTCAGCCCTGGAGTCACCTGAAGCCGGAGTTCCCGGAAATCCTGGTCAAACCGATCGTTATGGTAGCTGGGAAAAGGACGCGGCCCCACAAGGCTCATCTCGCCCCGCAAAACATTGATCAGTTGCGGCAACTCGTCCACGCTGGTGCGGCGTAGAAAGTGGCCTACGCCGGGCAGGATGCGCGGATCGTTGCGGAGTTTGCAGAACGCATCCCATTCCGCGCGCGCCTCGGGATCCTCGTCCAGGTGGCGCTTCAGCATCTTCTCGGCGTCAGGGTACATCGTGCGCAGCTTGAGAATTTGTATGGTCCGCCCGCCGCGCCCCTCCCGCTCCTGCCGGTAGAACGGCGAACCGCTGCTGACCAGCCTGATCCACAGCGCGGCCAGGGCAATCAGCGGCACCGCAACAATCATGCCGGCGCTGGTCAGCACCAGGTCGGTCGCTCGCTTGATGATCCGGTTGGCAGGGTTCAGCAGCTGATGGCGCAGTTCAAGGCTCAGAATGCCGCCCAGGTCGTGTGGCTCAACCCACATGCTCCCGATGCCAAACAAATCGGGAACAATCAGAATATAGGGAAACACCCGCGACCACTCGCGCAGGTGGTTGATCAATGCAGTGCGCGACATGCGGGGAATGGCCACGATGGCATATTTGATCTGGTGCTGCCTGGCCAGTTGAACAGCTTCGCTGAGAGCGCCGATGACTGGCACGCCTTCGCACATTCCCTGCTTCTCCGGATCGTCGTCTAAGCAAAGAACAGGGTGGTAAGCCAGCACTCGGTTTTCGCGCAGGCTGCGAATTAAAATCCCTGCGGTGTGCCCGGCGCCCAGAATCATCACCGGCACTCCCCACCAGCTGCGGCGTCCAAAAAAATGATTCAGCAGCCAACGCCCCAGCGGCACCATGAAAAGAGCCAGTATCCAGGAGAGAAAGAACCCGCCGCGTGAGTTTGCCCACCAATCCTTGATCAGAACCATCGACGCGGTCAGCAACAGGTAGGCGAACGTGATGCTGCGGAAGATGCGCCGCACATGCTGAACCGCGTGCAGCCCGATGCCAGGATAAAGTCCATGCACCGCGAAGGCTGCAATACACAAGGCCACCGCCAGGTACATGGCAGAGTGCTGCCGGGGAATGGTGGGGTTAACAATCGACCAGTACCAGAAGGCGCAGAGCACCGCCAGAGACAGCGATGCCACGTCTGTGGCAACCAGCACCGCAATGCGAAGTGCCGGCCGGGCAAGGGCCAGCGTCAACCCCTTGCTGGTTCGGTTTGATTGGGCGGTGGTTGCCATGGCTAGCCCTTTGCGAGCGAGGACTCCATTGCCTTTACCTGGGCAGAGACCCAAGAGTACGTCTTTTCCAGTCCTTCACGCAAGCTGTGAGATGGAGACCACTTCAGCTTCTCACGGATCAAATGGTTGTCTGAGTTCCTGCCACGCACGCCAAGCGGGCCGGGAATATGGCGGATCCCGATCTTCTTGCCGGCTATGTCTGCAACAATCGCGACCAGTTGGTTGATTGTCACCATCTCTTCCGAGCCGATGTTCACAGGCCCCACAAAATCCGATTCCACCAGGCGCCGAACGCCCTCAAGGCACTCATCAATGTAAAGGAATGAGCGCGTCTGCTTGCCGTCGCCCCAGATCTCGATCTCGCCTCCGTCTTGAGCTTCGGCAACTTTGCGGCAAACCGCGGCCGGCGCCTTCTCGCGCCCTCCGCACCAGGTGCCCTGCGGCCCGAAGATGTTGTGGAAGCGGGCCACCCTGACCTGAAGGTCGTAATTGCGCATATAGGCAAGGTAAAGCCGCTCGCTGAAAAGCTTCTCCCATCCGTACTCGCTGTCTGGCGCCGCCGGATATGCCGAATCCTCCGAGCACTTCGGGTTGTCCGGATCCAGCTGGTTGTGCTCCGGATACATGCACGCCGAAGACGAGTAGAAGAACTTCTTCACGCCGGCCAGCCGTCCGAACTCCAGGCAGTTCAGGTTGATCGAGGCAGAGTTGTACATGACGGCAGCATCGTGCTCTCCGGTAAAAATGTAGCCGGCCCCGCCCATGTCCGCGGCGAGCTGGTAGACCACATCGATGCCTTCCACCGCCCGCCGAACCACGTCGTGGTCACGCAGGTCGCCCACAATGAATTCGTCGGCGGTTGTGGGCGAGAATTCGTGCTGCTTGAGGTCAACACCCCTCACCCAGAAGCCCTCGCTCTTGAGCCGATTGACGAGATGTCCGCCGATGAATCCGCCGGCTCCATTGACCAGAATGCGCTTTGCCATAACATCTTCTCCATGCCGCCCAATGGGAGGCGTTAGTGAATTTACGTAACTCGATTTCAGGGCTGTGGGCTTGCCGCATTGCCTCTTCTCCTGCTCCGCAGCAGTTGCAAAGCGAAGAGAACTACAAATCGCGGGTTGTGCTTGAGATACCGCTTCCACAGCCTGCGAGGTTCTGTCACCAGCCGGAAGATCCATTCGGTGCCGATTTTCATCATCCAGCGCGGCGCCTGCGGCTTGCTGCCGGCGATGAAGTCGAATGCGGCGCCAACGCCCACCATCACCGCCTGCACTCGCCCTCTGTGCGCCGCCATCCAGTAGTCTTGCTTGGGTGTGTTTAGCCCGATAAATAGAATGCGGGCATCTGACCGGTTGACCTCAGCCACAATCTCTTCATCTTCCTCCGGCGTGGATGGACGGAACGGAGGGGAGAACGCGTAGGCAACCTTGAGTGCCGGAAAACGTTGCGTCACCACCTCGACCAGCCGCTCCAGAACCTGCGGAGCGCCGCCGAAGAATCCCACCGCAAGACCCTCTCTGGCAGCCTGCTCCAGGATGATCGGCGTCAGGTCGGGCCCGTAAACACGCGTTGCCTCCGTATGGCCAAGCAATTTCAGGCCCCAGACCAGCGGCATCCCGTCCGGCGTCACCAGGTCGGCCTCATTCATCACTTTGCTGAAGGCCGCAGAATCATGGGCCTCCATGATGTTGTTCACTGAAGCAGCGCATACATATCTCGACTCCCGCTCACCTGCCCATAGGCAGATCAACGCGGCTGCCTGCGCATAGGTAGTCCGGTGGACGCCGGTACCAACAATGCCGATGATCTGATTCGAAGCTGCTGAAATACTCATGCCCGGTTGCGTTGCTCCGTCTGCTGCTTACGCCTAACCTGCTATCAAAAAAAGAGAGAAACTGATTCGTCGATGGTCCTGAAGAAAATCTGACCGATCCCCACAGCCTGCATCAGGAGCCTATAGGATAGCCCGGCAAAACTGGCCAGACGCCGATTCCCATTACCGGCCACGTCGGCTGGGCCAGCAAATTCAGCTCGCTCATCCCGCCTGCCCGCCATGCTTCTTCACAATCACCAGGCCGCAAAACTGATTTCCCATGCCCGGCAAAAGAAAACCCATCAGGGCCTTTGCAGCTGAGATGAAGGCAACCGATGCGGATCCCTTCCCCAGCAAAAGACTCACCTTCGCCAGCACGATGTTATGGTGAAAAAAAGAAAAACTGCGGTTCTCGAATCCATTCTGCCCAAGATAGCTTGACGCGATATCTTCAACCAGGCCCTTGGTCCAGCGAAAAACATAATTCACTGCTGGACCATTTGTTTCCCATTTCGTCCCGATGAGGCGGCCCACCAGCGAGTCGTGCGGCTCCAGAAAGATCACCGCCCTTGCCGCAACCCGAAGCATCTCGGTAAATCCCTGCACCGGTCGCTGAAGATGATGCAGACCATCCTGAATCACGACAATATCGTAAGACCGCGCCGCCAGGCCTGTCTCCTCCGCGTTCAGCGCCAAAGCCTTCAGTCGGGGATCGCGCCGAACCGCCACCTCGGCCACTGACTCCGACAGGTCTGACACAGTGACATCTTGCATCCCAAGATCCATCAGCACCGAGCCTTCATATCCTTCCGCTGCGCAAAGCACCAGCACACTGCTGGCGCTATTGATCCCTGCCTCGGCAACGAAGAGCCGCCGCATTGCTTCCTTCAGGCGCCAGCCTACGAGATAGCACGTCAACGCATCCGTGGCAAGTGTATGCTCGCGGGGGCCAGTCGCCAATTCCTCTTCCATCCATTGCTTTTGCCGCTCGATATGCTGCTGTTCGCGTGACGGCTGCTGCTCGGTCATTTCACTCCCCCGCTGTCTCCTGATCCATCCCGGTGGTGCTGCTTGCCTTCCAAACCAGGTTCGCCCCTTCTCAACCCGCAACCAGGCCCGCTGTCAATCAGCGATCGTGCACTGCTTTGCCGTAGTTCGGCACCGCTGCCGGCACGTATGCGCGGCTGTAGCCATAGTTGAGGTGAGCGGCTGATCGCGCGCCGCCAGGGTCAAGGTTATACCTGGCCGCAACCCAGATCAATCCAAGAACCGTGCCTTGCAACATCCCGCCGAAATACGGAACAAAGTAGACAAGCGAACAGAGAAGCAGAGACTCAAGCAGCGTGGAGCCGCCATACTGCAAGGCGTTCCTTCGCCGGGCAGAACGGGCCGGCCAGCCCACCCTCTTGGCAATCAGCCCGAACCATGCGAGAAGTAGGATAAGTCCGACGATGCCATAGGACGCAAACGTGTTTACGTACCGGCTATGAATGTGAAGTGAAGCAAAACTGCCATTCGAATTCGCTGCCCAACCCGAGGGCGGCCCGATCAGCAAATCTCCCCAGTCACTGGCAAGCATGCGATCCGTGGCCTCTTTGTACCCCTGCACTCGCCACGCCCAGGTGCTGTCGCTGCGCACCACCTCCGTCGAGTTGTCCGTCACCAGCTTATTCACCCCTCGCATCACCTGGGGCACCGTGAGCATCACCGTGCCCAGAGCAATCACCGCTCCCATCGTGTACGCAAACAACTTCAAAGGGGAAAGGCGAAGCGTCCGGGACAGAAACCATACCAGGCCCACGATTGCCGCCACCCACACGCTTCGATGTTGCAGCGCCAGCGTCACCCCGCCCAGCAAACACACCGCTGCCCACCACCATTTGCCTCGCTGCTCCACCACGCGAAGATAAATTGCGCTGATGAAGGCCGCACCGATAATGAAGGCATAGTCCGATACCAGAACCCGAGGAACCTCGCGCGTGTTGTACTGGTAGCCGAAGCTGGGCGCTGGTGTGGGAAGCACGCCGCCCCAACGGAGCAGCGCCACCCCCGACAGGCACAAGCCGGCCAACGCCAGCCAATACGCCACGCGGCTGACGCTCACCCGCATGGCCGGGCGCAGCAGCATGATGGCCAGCGCGGGACTCGCGAAATAGACAATATCCCGGGCGCCGTTGCCAGCCGGCCTTAAACCATAGATCCCAATGCCCCGGCCAAAATTCAATGCCATCATCAGAATGAGAAGAATGCAGGGGAAAACATCCAGAGGAATCCGCTTACGATAGCGCACAACTGCCATCACGCCCGTTCCAACCAGAACAACACAGATGGCGTCGCCAGGGTAGAAGTTCACCAGGTATTGAACGCCGGTGACCCCGATCTGCAACAATTCCAGCACGCTTGCAACCGTCAAAGCAGCCAGAATAATCCACCAGGGGCGAGCCCATACGAGGGCAAGGAACACCAGGCCCACTGAAAGTAACATCGCGAGTGAGATTAGCAATGAAATCAACGGCTCTGCTCCTGGCGCGCTTGTTCAAGCACAACTTCGTATCTTTGCACAACACTCTCGAGTTGGAACTCCTTAAGCGCCCTTTCACGCCCTGCCCGCGCCAATCGGCCGCGTTGTTGCTCGTCTTCAACCATTGTACGCATTCCCTGGGCGATTGCTTTCGGTGAGGTTACATCTGCGAGCAACCCGGCGCGGCCCTCGTCCAGCACCCATGTAATTCCCCCGCTGTGCGCGCCGCCAATCACCGGCACGCCCATCGCCATGGCTTCGGCGGCCACCATGCAAAAGCTCTCTTCCAGCGCAGGATGCACAAGAACATCAACCGTTTCAGCCAGTCTTCTCATCAATGCCGCATAAGGCAGAGAACCCAGAAACTCCACTCCATCGGCTACCCCGTGTTGCCTTGCCCACTGGTGCGCCTCGCCCTCACGCTGATGTTCCTCGCCGAACATCGAAAGCCTCACCCGCTCTCCTGCCTGCTTGCGCACAATTGAAAAGGCCTCAAGCAGCGCTGTTCCGTTCTTGCGCCCATACCAGTCGTTCAGCACAGCCGCAAAGTGAATAGGCCCGCCTGCGGTTCGTGCCTGCCGCATTGTATGCAGATCGAAGATATCCTCTGTCACGCCATTGGGAACTACCGTGATCTGCGGCGCGGATTTCACCCAACCCCGGATCGCATCCGCCGCATAGGGAGAAACAGCCGTTATGCATTTCGCCTTCCGCAATACGTTGAAGGCAAGCAGCGGCTTCTCAAGCCAGTAAGGGTGGCGCGCATACCGCATCACTACGCTGGGCACATCGTGTGCGGTCACCACGCAGGGCAGTCCGCTCTGCAAGGCCGCCCAGGCAAACTCGTACGTCCAATGCGCATGGATGACGCTGCACCCTGAATCGCGCATCGCCTCCAGCAGGCCGCGGCGCTCGGCGCTGAGAAGGTCAAGCATCTGCATGCGCGGCCGGCGCTGCGGACAAAGAATGACCGTGATGCGCTCTCCCTCAATCCGCCGCGGTTGGCTTACGTCCATTGATAGCGCAAACACCACCATCTCATGGCCCCGCCGGTGAAGCGATCGAGTGAGGTGCCCTATCAGGGGAAAGCTGTATGTCCTCGGAATCTCGCAGCCCTGCGGCAGAAGATCGCGCAGCAATGTAAGGTCAATTGGCCCGGCCACTCCTATCTTCACTTCATGCGCTCCTTCACAACTGGCCTGCCTGGCAAAGTACAATCGCTTGTCATTGAGTTCGCTCGCATCGCGAAGTCCTGCCTACTTGGCCGGCCACAAGTTGCGAATACCCAGGATCATGATCAACGGGTCGAAGATCGAGCGGCGAAAAAACACGCCATAAAAGCCCGCACTCACAAGCAACCCGGTCAGGATGCACGCGACAAGTTGCACTGCCTGAGGCGCCGCCAGGTCGGCGCGGAGAAAATGGGCAACAATTGCGATGGAGATCCCGACTGGAAGCGCTGCGGTTAGCCCTGGAATCCATGTAATCAAGATGCTGCCAACACTGTGCTTCATATACTGCGCGCAATAGAAGCTCAACCCAAAGCTGCGAATCAGTTGCAGCACGCCGAGTGCAATGCAAACCGCCACCAGCCCATGGGGAATCAACAGAACAATTCCGGCCACCGCGCAAACCAAGTAAGAAAACACAACCAGCATCTTGTGGCGAAACCTTCCCAGCGCTTCCATCTGATACGCGGGCAGGTGGCCAGTGGCGTCTGCTGCCGCAGAGCAGCACAGGATCGTGTAAATCGGTATGGCCGCGGTCCACACGGGACCGTACAAGGAAAGAACAATGCAGGAAGCGGCTGCCGCGGCGCCTGCGCACAGCGGAAAAATGACCGCCAGAAAAACGCGCTGACTTCGCGCCAGAAGGTCAAATGCGTCCACAGACCCCTCCGCCGAAGCTATCGCAAACTTGCGGAACATCACCTGGGTGAGACCATTTGAAAAATTGATGACGGGCAACTGTATGAGGAGATAGCTCCGGTTATAAAGACCCACGTTGAATGCGGTTGAAAACTTGCCCAGCAACAGTGTGTCCACCGATCCGCCCAGGCCTTCCATGATTGTGGTAGCGGTTGCCTTGCCTCCGAATGCGACAATATGCCGGTAGTTCTCACGATTGAAGGTGGGTAACACCGAGTGAGGGCAAGCTAAGAAGTAAAACGTTGTGGCTATGAGAGCTTGCGAGACAGCGCTGATGATGATTGCCCAGGCCCCATAGCCCTTGATTGCAATGGGCAATCCAATTGCGAAGGTCGAGATTACGTAAGATGAGATATCGGCGATGGCCAACTGGCGCATCCTCAGCGACCGCCGCAGCAACCCTCCTGAGACCAGAGAAAAACCCCAGAGGACAAAGCTTAGTGATAACACTATGAGAACTGCCTTGAGGCGCGGCTCATGAAAAAATCGCGCCAGCAGCGGCGACATCGCCACGATGGTCAGGCAACCGGCTAACCCCAGACCGAAGCTCAGTGTAAAGGCGGCCCGGATATTCCCTTCGCTGAGGTCTGCCTTTTGAATCACCGCGCGGTTCATGCCCAGTTGGGAAAGGTACGAGGGAAACCTGCAGCAAAGCATTGCCAGGGCAACCAGCCCGTATTCGGCCGGCGCTACAAAGCGCGTGATGGTTGCCGCCGCCACCACCTGCAGCAACGTGGTGGAAATGGTCGATGTATAACTCCACCGAAGCTGCGAACGAGCGTCGTTAGGCATGGGATGTCCTGGATGAAACATCCGTAGTCAGAAGCGGACCGTAAACCCGGGCGATGACACGGTCCGGAGAAAAGTGCCGGGCGCGCTCGACGGCGGCTACACGCATCTGCTCCCAATCGCAATCGGGCATGAGGCTTATTTCAACAATCGCGTCCGTCAGCCCTTCTATCACTTCCTGCTCCGTCTTGCCCTGCGTGTTCACGACCCTGGCGCAATGCGGGTCTACCGTCATTGCCGGACCGCCCAGATCAAGACAGATCACCGGCTTTCCATGCGTGATCGCTTCCATCACCACGGTCCCGCCCGAGTCGTGCATGCTGGGGAATAGCAATGCATCGTGCGATGCAAACATCTGCATGAGCTCCGCTTTTGGAATCCACGGAATGAACTTCACGAGATCCTGCACACCCATGCGTCTCACCAATTCCTTGAGCGGAAGTTCCTCTTCGCCCTTGCCGACAATCGTTAACTCCACCCGAGCCTGCCCCCGGGCCTTCGCCACGGCCTGAATCGCAAGGTGAGCGCCTTTCCACGATACAAGGCGCCCTGCAAAAAGAAACTTCACCGGTGTGCCGCGATGCATCTCGCCCGCCAGATAAGGCTCCTCAGTAACCATGTTCTCCAGGCAAACCACCGCACGCGCCCTGCTTTCGCGCGTCAGGTAAGCCCGTGTCTGCTCGGTCTTCACTACAATGCGCGTCGTCATGCGAAGCATCAACCGCCATAACGGAAAAAATCGGGGCGCCAGATTGACCAGGCTGCGCAGTGTTTCATATCGTCTGGCTTTGGCTGACATGCTCACCAGCAGCGCCTGCGGCGCGTGCTCGCCGCCCCCAACCGGACCGAAGATGAAGGGCGCTTTCACCAGGTAAAGATACGATGCATGCCGGAACACCGCGTAGGTAATGTGCTGAACCGCATCGAACGGTTTCTCTCTGTGCAGTTGCCGGGCCCGGAACAGTGCGCTCCACTGCCAGCATATGTAGTATGGAAGCACATCCAGCACCGGAATCCAGAACCGCACATACCGCACCGCGGGATACTCGAACCTCAGGTTAGGAAGATCTAGACTGCTCTGCTTCTTCTCTATGGCCGGGCGATGCTCGTCACGCGCAAACACCAATACCTCGTGCCCAGCCTTCGCCAGCTGATACGCCCAGGACCATCCGAGCCCTGCTTCGGACCCCTCCTCGGGATCGCAGGCAAATGCAGAAAGAAGAATTCTCATCCGAGCCCCCCGTGCGCTCTGTAACATATCAGGCTTGGGCCTTCCGCCTTCAAACGCGGCCGGCCAGCGGCATACCTCGGATGTGGCTTTCTCTTCGATGCAGTTTGCAAATTGAGAGCACCCGATTACGTCAAAATTCCAAACTGTTGCTGCCGACCAGGGAGCAGCAAGCAGTCTAAGAGAATCCCCCGGCCCTCTGCTCAGCAAAGGCCAAACTTTCGCCTCAGGTGCCACACGGTTCGAGTCGGGTTCAGCAGAGCAGCACAGGCCATTGTCGCCGTTGAGCGGAACCGCCGGCGTTGCACCTGCATTCTGATCGCCTCGCGATAAAGGTGCAGCGCCTTGCAGTCGGCGCGTTCGCCAAGCCGCGCAAAGACCGACCGGCGCGCCCATAACCGGTCAAATTCCTCGGCCGTGGGCTCATTCGCCGCGCGCTCCCGGGCCTGCGCACAGGCCACGCTGAATGCGTGGATCTTATTCACCTGCATGAACCCGACTACGCTGGCCGACTCATCGTGCAAACGGTAGATGTGAAGTTGCGCCGGCAGGTTGCTCACCCGGCCAACTTCGCTCATGCGCAGAAAAAAATCGAGATCTGCCCCCAGCCCGGGAAAATGAATGCCGCCCACAGCCTTTGCCGCCTGGCTGCGCGCCATCAGCGACGGGTTACAGATCACCGGCCGACCCTGCATGAGAGCCTTGCGGATTTCGCTGTGTTCGATGGGCTGCGGCGGAGCGGGCACCGTCTCCGAACCAACGCGAAACGCGAAGCGGGTCCCGACCAGAACCACCTCCGGATTTGCATCCATGAACGCAGCCTGCTGTTGGAGCCGCTCCGGATGGGCAATGTCGTCCGAATCCATGATGGCAAGCAGTTCAGACCGGCTGGCGGCTATGCCTGCATTCGTCGCCCATCCAGCGCCACGCGCCGTCTCACATATCACGCGAACGCGGCCATCGGTGAGCGCCTCGGCGTACTCACGGCTCCCATCTGTTGATCCATTGTCAACAACAATCAGTTCGAAGTCTGCAAGGCTCTGCGAGAGAATGCTGTCAATGGCCTCGGCCAGAAACCTCATGCTGTTGTAAACCGGCATGATGACTGAAACTCGCGGTCCATTCATCTTCGCTTGCATCCTTACCGGATCGCCTTCCGGCGCCAGATTTCCATCCCCCGGGCCTCCAGCAGCACCGTTAAGCCGGGTTGCGGTGATCGGGGCTCCTCACAAAGAGCAGCCCCGGCCCCCTGTTAGGACTCCGACTTCTGATCCTGCCCGTATTTGTAGTACCCGTAATACGAGTAGCTGTCTGCCGAAGTGTTCTGGCTTACCCGGTTCAGAATCACACCAATGATATTGGCGCGCAACCGCGATAGTACCGAGATGACTTCAGCAACGGCTTTGCGGCGAGTCTCCCCGGCCCGGCTGATGATCAGTACGCCGTCGGCCGCCGTGGCCATCTGCAGGCATTCGGCAAAGCCCATCAGCGGCGGGGCGTCAAGGAACACCATGTCAAAGTCCTTGGCGAACTCGTCAAGCAGCGTCGCAAGCCGCGGCCCAATCAGATCAGCGGCACGATGCGAGCCCAGTCCGGCAGGCAGGAAACTAAGATTCGGCCTTCCCTCAATCGGCAAGACCGCATCCTGCCAAGCCAGTTCGCCAGTCAGCACATTCGACAAGCCAACACCCTGGGGCAAGCCGAACTTCGTATGCAGACTCGGCCGGCGCAGATCTCCATCCACTAGAAGCGTGCGCTTGCCGCGGTCGGCGTTGGCAATTGCAAGATGCGCCGCAATGGTGGATTTTCCTTCGCTCGGAGCCGCACTTGTCAGCATGATCGAACGCAGGCGCCCTTCGAAATCGGAGAGCAGAATCGTGTTGCGGATCGTCCGCACTGCCTCTTCGAAATCGGTGGTCGCGCGATTGTACCCGCCCTTGCGATTTCCATCCTGTGCGCTCTTTGCCAGCGCCGTGCCCGCCGATGCCCCGGCTGCGCCCTTGGTCAACAAAGCCGCGGCCCGATCGATCGGCATGGTGCCAATGACATCCGTTCCCAGGAAGCGGCTGGCTTCTTTGGGATCCCGCAGCGTTGTATCCAGAGCGTCTTGCAGCAGCGCCGCGCCCACGGCCAGGAACGTTGAAAAGAAGAATGCAAGGAAAAGGTTCAGCCACAACTTGGGAGAAACAGGACGCAGCGGCGGCCGCGCCAGGTCGGCAATCCGAATGTTGTTGTTCTGAAAGCCTGCATTGATCCCTGCTTCGCGAATCTTCCTCACCAGCTCTTCATAGAGCGTCTTGTCCGCTTCGGCTTCGCGCTTCAGTTGCTGGTATTCAAACGACCGCGAGTTGATCTGGTCCCATTCTGCCTTGGTGTCGGCCACGGTCTTTTGCAGCATCTGTTCCCGATTCAGCGACTCGCGATAATCCACTTCGATCCGCGCCGCAATATTGTTGCGCGCGCTATCGAACTGCCTCTGCACTTCCGCCAGTTCCGAAGCCGCCTTGCGGTATTCCGGATGGGTCGAGCCATAGGTCGCCTGCACCAGCGCGAAGTGCTGGCGCGCCTGGTTCAGTGTTTCGTTCAGCTTGGCCAGCGAATCGCCTTGCGTCGAAATCTGGGCAGCTTCAAGCGACCCTGATTTCATCGCGTTCCAAGCCGCCTCTTTGCGCACCCGGTCGCCCTGCGCCGTCGTATATTCCGTATTCAATTGCAGAAGTCGCGCCGAAAGAATGTTGGTCTTCTCCTCCGGGTTGATGACGTCCAGGTCTTTCTCAAATTGAGCCAGGGCCAAGCCCGATTTCTCCATCTTCGCCTTCAGCTCATCCAGTTGCTTCTCCATGAACGTCGACAAGCTTGCCGACGATCGAATGCGGATCGCATAGGAGTGGTTCAGATAGGAATTGGCAATTGCGTTGGCCGCGTCCGCCGCCAGCTGAGGATCCTCTGAACGGTAGCTGATCAATAACAGATAGGTATTGGGCGGGCGCGTGACTTTCAGTTGCCTCAGCTCGATGGGCGCATTTGACGCGGCCTGTGCCCTGGTCGGGTTGTTCTTGCTGATCTGGCCTTCCCGCTGGAGCAGATGAAACTCCTCGGCCACCGGGCGAAGCACTGCATCAGACTCGACCAGCTTCACCTGAGTCGCGATAAACTGGTCCGCGTCGTTCAGGTCGTTCGCCCGCCCCGAGTCCTGACCCACAATCTCTGACGGCGCCTGCCGGTCGATGTCCACCGTCGCCGTCGATTCATACACCGGCTGAAGCCGCGACGATACGATCCCGGTGGCGAGAATCGAACTCGCCACAAACGCGAGAATCTTCCAGCGATGCCGCCGCAGAATCCACAAATAGTGCGACAGCGGAACCGACGGTGTTTCCGGTCCAACTTCCTGTTGCGGCTGAATGGGCGGGTAATATGCCAGCGCGGGCAGGTTCGTTGATTGCCCGGGTGGGATTACCTCTGCAAGTCTGTTCTGTTCAGGCATGTGTCCTCTTCAAAATCCTAGTGGTAGGCGTAGATCATCGCGGCGCCGACGCCGGCGCCAACTCCAACGGTTGTCTCCAGAACCTTTAGACTGGCCCGCAGCCCGGTTTGATCCGGAATATACAAAATGTCATTCGCCATCAATGGCACATCCGGAGCCTTGCGCTCCATGATCTTCTTCAGCTCAATCGGAATCTCGCTTCTTCCCCCGGTGCCGCCTTCGGTCCGGTAGATGTAGGCCGTGTGGCTTGGGAAACTCTCCAGGCCCTCTGAAAGAGCCAGCGCCTTCATCACTGTGCTATCACTGGCGCCCGTAATCAGATACGCTCCGGGCTTCTTCACCTGGCCAAGAACGAAAATCTTGCCGGCGTCTGGAACTCGGATCTCCTCGCCGCCTTGAAGAATCAGATTCAGTGCGGGGTCCGCCTCATTAATCAAGCCCTGAATCGGAATTCTCTGCACCAGCCTGACCGGCGAACCTTCGGTGCCCGGCGTCACGCGGCTCACCAGTACCTCCATGCCGGCAAACTCGGTGAGCCCTTCAGCCTTCGCAATTGCGTCAAGCAGCGTCACCGTGCCCGTTGCCTGAAACGTCAGCGGCTTCTTCACCGCGCCAACCACTGATATCGGGCGACTGCGATACTCAACCACTGAAACTGTCACAATGGGGTCTACCAGCACGTTCTCTTCCTTCAGAGCTGTCGTGATGGCAACTTCAAGCTCATTCGGAAAAAGACCTGCCGCCAGAACTGGCCGGTGCAACATCGGCAACCGAATGTTGCCGTCCGTCCCGACTCGTACGGTCCGCGTTAGCTCCGCAGAATCGTAGACCGAAATCCCAATCAGGTCGTCCCGGCCAATCTTCTCGACAGGAAGATTCGAGCTGTCCGCGTTGTAGGCCGTCACCCCAATTCCGGCTCGGTCCGGCGTTGCCTCCTGCTGCCCGAATGCTGCCGTTGCAACAGCAATGCTCACCAGCAATATCGTTATTCTTTTCATAAGCCACTCCTGGGCGCCATCTTCAGCGCCCTGCCTAGCCTCGTAATTCCGGTTGATCGGCCCGCGAAATGCGGCCCGTCATAATGGTCAACGGGCGTTTTCGTCCCTGAATGACGTAATTTCCGCCGCCAGTTGCTCGATCTTTCTGTCAAGGCTTCTCATGTGCGCGCGAAATTCGTCCATGTGGCTGCCCAGCGCATCTTCCCGATTGCCGCCGTTCAGAAGCACACGCATCGCATCGCGCGTCAAATCCGACACGCTGCGCGCGCCGGTGACTGAGCAAAGCCGCCTCAACGCCGAGTACTCCTCGTCGGAGAGACGAACGCTAATCATGCGTGACCGTGGTTTAAGTACTGTCATGTCGAGTTTGTACGGCAGCCAGAGACTCTAGCCAGGTAGCGTCACCCTGCGACGAGGGAGACCATTGAGGTGGCGATCTTTCGAAACTGAGTACGCCTCAGCCTTGAATGACCGAAACAATGCATTTTGCGCAGGCTTCGCCCCCGTCAGTCCCAATCTGCGGCAGGGGCTGTAAAGAGATCAGGCGCACTTGCGTATCAAGTGCAGGATTGTTTCGATTGTGCACTGGCCAAAAGGGGTTTCCAGCGCGATCCTCGCTTGATGCGAGAGGTGACTCGATTCCAACATAGCACGGGCTGAATCTCGATTGCAAGAAAATTGTGCGACAAACGCCTGACAATCAGTTTCCGCTCAGATGGTGGGATCTATCTTGTTTTCCGCCACTTGGCGCTGCAACCATTCCCACACAAGCGAACTTGTATGACATTCGTTGCCGCTCGTATGACAATTCGCGCCAAACTGGCTCGCCCTCCCTGGACTGCCCAATCGCCGCCAGGTTTGAGCGTTCATCCATCCGAAAAATGTTGACCTGCATCCAGGCCGATCCTGGCGCTCCGCCTCTTCCTCATGCCGCCAATCGGTCCGCGGTCCCTAGCTGCGGTCCGCCAGCACAAACGCGCGATGCCCTGGCTTCGCCAGGGCATCGCGCGTCGATACTGCGAGACAACATTGAGTTAAAGAGCCTAGGGGGGCTCCCGGAATGTTCGTTACAGCGAGGTCGGGTTGCCCTGGCTGCTGGTGTTGTGGACGCCGACATAGACGCCTACTCCAGCGCCAACAGCGAGTCCACCGATGATCCAGCCTTCAATCGCCACGCCGCCAAATCCAGCAGCGGCGCCATGGTGGTGAACGTGAATCACCGCAATCGCGTCAGCTGCGGGTGTCTCACCCGAAACCACGCCATTGGCGATCAAACCCTCAACAGTGCCCTTGACCGTGACGGTCTTGCCCACATCGCCGGCGAGATCCTTGCCCTTGATCTGGAACTTCTGGCCGTTGACGGTCAGGAAGTAGTTGCCGCCTTCAGTGCTGACCGTTCCGGTGCCTTGGAAATCAGCATGCAGCTGAAGAGCAGGCTCTCCGGCGGCAATCGCGAACGAGAGCGGCTGGCCGGGGCGAACCGTGGCTACCAGAACTCCCTGGGTGTTGGTGATTCCGAAGCTGCCGTTCAGGGCCGAAACTTCAACCGAGTTGCCGGACTTGACGGTAACCATCCCGCGCGAATTGGCCGAGGCCGCCGAAACGCGGAGACCGTTGGCTTCAATCTTGTACGAGTTGGAGGAAGTCAGCTCGGTCTGGCCATGCTGCAGAACCATACGGTCCGTGTAGAGCGTCCCGCGTGAGCCGGTCGCCAGCGTCACTTCGGTGCCCTTGTTCAAGTGCAGGTCTGCGGTTACCTGTCCGGTCTCAACCACTGATCCGTCGAACAGGGTCGCGTCACCGTTGACGGTATAGCTGTCAACGCGCATATCGCCACGAGCGCTGGCGGTACCAATCGCGACTGTTCCGGCTGCCGCGTACGACATCATGCACATCAGGATTGCTACAACTTGCAGTTTCTTCAACATTCCTTGCACCCCCCATAAAATTCAGACACGTAGTCCTTACCGGGTCTGGCATCTCTTGTATACCGTAGAACCGCTCCAATCGCAAGCTATTTTTCCTTTAAAATCATTTATATGCGTCATGCGTTTGTCATACAGGACGTCCCACACTCGCCTCATTCCGCCCCCTGTTGACTAGTTTCCAATCATCCCGTTTCATCTTTTTTTTGGCCGGCCCCCTCCTCATATCGCGTCGAAAGCCGGCCATAGATGACATCCTTCGCCAAATCTTTCTCATTCTGCGCCAGAACAAGCCAACCCGCGGGCACGACTGGGCCGCGCTCAGGATTCTCCATGCCTACCCCCTTGATCGCACGCACGGTAGTTCTGAGCACCCGCTCCCTGCCGCCTCCCGCGCAGCCGTCCAGATGCTATGCTTTCGAGTGAGCCATGACCTCTCACAATCGCCACCCGGTTGGGATTGCCCTGCGAATCGTCACTGCGGCCGCTTGCTGCCTCGGCATTTGGCTTTCCTGGTGCCTGGCGCGCGCCGACTACCTCTTCCAGCAAGACTCTGAGGATTCAGTTCGCGCCGCCATCGCTCTGGTCCCTGACAGCTGGGAGTACTACATGCGCCTGGCTGTGCTTGATCGCTCCCATGCACGCCAGTTGCTCATGACCTCGCTGCGCCTCGACCCCTACAACGCACAGGCTGATATCGAACTAGCCTTGCAATATGAGGCGGACGGGGACCTCGACCGCGCCGAGAAGCTCATGCTCGAGGCCTATAACATCGATCACACCTACCTGCCCCGCTGGAGCCTGGCTAACTTCTACTTCCGGCGCGACAATATGAACCAGTTTTGGGCTTGGGCCCGCAGCGCTGCCGATATGCCCCCGGAAAATATCGGGCCTTTGTTCCAGTTATGCTGGCATGCAACCGAAGACCCTGACCAGATCACCTCTCAACTCATCAACGACAAACCGGAACTGCTCCGCCAGTATCTTGGATTTCTTCTTTATAAAGACCAGATAAACGCCACCACAGCTGTGGCCCCGCGCCTGGTAAGATTCGGTGACCCGGCTTCGGCTACCGATCGAAGTCTCGTCTTTTGGGCCTTGGGCCGGCTGGTTGAAGTCAACAATGCGCCCGCTGCCAATGACTTGTGGCACGCCCTCGTTCAGCATCATTGGGTCGTTGCCGATAACACTGTTCCTAACAACCCGGAATTCGCTCGCGAGCCAGCGGGCACAAGTTTTGACTGGTCCCTGCCTGAGTATCCCGGCCTTCACTCCTTCCCCGGATCTTCAGGCCTCGAGGCCGAGTTTACCGGTGACGAACCCGAATTCGCAGTCGTAACTGAGCAGTTTGTCACTCTGGCGCCCGGCAACTATAACTTCGCATTCTCTTATCACTCCACTGACATTGCTCCCGGTACCGGAATCAAGTGGCAGGTGATCGATGCCAAGTCAAAGGCGCTTCTGGCCGAATCGGCCGATCTATCCAGCGACACCCTCACCCAGTCCAACCTTGCCTTTACCGTGCCGCAGGGAGCATCGTTTGTGCGCCTTCGCCTGGCCTATCAGCGCGCCCTTGGCACGCCGCGCGTCACCGGCATGCTCATCGTCGTCTCGGCGCACGTCCAGCCTCGGTCTTAAAGCATCTTCGCTTAGACCGTAGACTCCCGTTTCCCATCCATATTCGCGATTCTTGAGCGGAATGGATGGGAAACACAAAATTTCGGTCTACACTCTTCCTGAAAATAATCGAGTCCCCGCACTCTCAACGCCGCCGCGGGGGCACAGCCCGCACGCCGCGCGGCCCAATCCCGTGTGCGGGAATTGAACGCGTCTGCGCGCAACACCTGCATCCCAGGCGTCGCAACAATCCATTCCTGAAAAATGAGCGCCGCGGGAAAGCGATGCCTGGATTAAGCCGGCTTACCCGCACGTCGGCTCTTGCTGTCATCCGGCTCGCGCGCCATATACAAAAGCGCCAGCAGAAAGAACATCCACACGGATACCGCCGGCCGGGGAAACGGAAAATCCACGCATGCATGCACCAGCACGGAAACCAGCCCCAGGCCCCACGGATGCCGCAGTGCATCCCGGCCAATCGCCGCAAATGGGATAAACACCAGCAGCAGAAATGGAATCCCGCCATCGGCAGCAAACTCTGCCCAATCGTCGTGGGCATGGTTGGCGTAGGTGGGGTAATCCTTCAAGGCATAGCGCTGGTAGACCTGTGGAAATGTATCCAGGCCGTATCCTGCAAGGGGCTTTTGCTTGGCCATGTCCACTGCCGCCAGCGTGTACATCTGCCGAAGCAGCACCGGATCCTTCTCGTGAAACCGCGCCCAGACGTGCTCCCATCCCACTGCCAGCGTGAAACCGATGGCGAGAATGGGAATGGCGGCAAAGATGGCAAGCGTTGCGCGCGGAGACTTGCCCGTCACTGGGTCTTTGAGCCTCACCACCGCAATCACCATCAGCACCAGCAGTTCCAATGTGCAAAGCAGCGTACCGGTGCGCGAGGCCGAACCGATCGCCGAGGCGTAAAGAATGCCGCCGCACAGCGCATACCACCACGATCGCCATCCCTCGCTCAAGGCGCGCCAGATGGCGATCGGCAACGCCAATTCCACAAACTGCGCGTAACTGTTGTATCCCAGAAAGGTAGCGTAAACGTCCGGGTGGCCGGTCGGAATGAACCACAGAACCATGCCGTGGGCTGTAAACAACTGCGTCAGGCAAAGCACCGCCATCGCCGTGGCAAAGATCAAAAAAGCGGTAAGTAAATTGCGCCTTGCGTCGCGGGTTGGACCGCACACCTGGCTGAGGAAAAAAACTCCGGCAAGTGCGCTCCAGCGAAGCACAGCCTCGCGCGTCTCCACGGTTGAGGCCGTGGTATGCGCCACAATCTGCACAATGCCCCAAACCGGAATTACATAAATCAGCCACGGCGTCCAGCCCTGGGCCAGACGCTCCTTCCCGCCGCGTATGCCCGCAATCAGGTAACCGCCCAGCAGAAGAAAGATGCCGATCTGAAAGCACTCCATCGCCCAAAGTGACTTCACAAAAACCGTTGCCGTCGTGAAAATGAGCACGAAAAACAGGCATGCGGCAACAAGGTTCCGCGTGCGTGCGGTCTTTGCAGGCGCCGGGTTACTCAATCCCGGCCGTTCGCGAATGACGATGACTGGCAATGCGAGCATTGTATGTCACATCCCTGTTTTGCGTCTCGACAATTTCTTCACGCAACTCAAACGCAACCCCAGAGCAGTAATCTACTGCACTCCCCCGGCAAGCAGCGCCTTCACGGCCGGTTCAATTGCATCCAGCAGAATCCGCGGATATAACCCCACCGCCAGGCTCACCCCGCCCAGCAAAACCACCCCGCTCACCTCCGGCCAGGTGATTGCGCCAAACCCATGCGCATGCTCCTGTTCCCAAACGTGCACCTGTGGCGTCGCGTCGCTGAAGAACGCCTTCTGCAAGGCCCGCCATGTATAGGCAACGCCCACCACGATGCCCACGCCCGCCGCCGCGGCCCACCACGGCGCTACCTTCCACGCCCCCACCAGCACCTGCAACTCGGCCACAAAGCCTGAGAAGCCCGGCAACCCCATTGAGGCCATGCCCGCAATCACAAAGGCCCACGCCGCAAATGGCAGCCGCCGGGAGAGATGCATCGTCTCCAGTTCGGCCAACTGGCGTGTGTGTGTCCGTTCGTAAACAATGCGCCCCACGATCGCGAACAGAAGCCCGGCGATGATGCCGTGAGAAAACATCTGCAACACCGCGCCCGTCATGCCAATCTGGTTCAGCGTAACCAGCCCCAGCAGCACAAACCCCATGTGGCTCACGCTGGAGTAGCCGATCACAAATTTGAAGTCGGTCTGCGCCAGCGCCACCAGCGCTCCGTACACAATCCCGATGATCGCGAGCACCGCAAACACATCGCGCCACGAAGCCAGTCCGGCAAATGTGAAGCCCCAGGGATCAAGCCCGTGCGGAAACAGCCCGATGGCCACGCGCAGGCAGCCGTATGCGCCCAGCTTCATCACCACGCCCGCAAGCAGCATTGAAGCAGCCGTCGGCGCGGCCACGTGCCCCGTCGGTGCCCAGGTGTGGAATGGCCACATACCGGCCAGAATCGCAAACCCGGTGAACACCAGTGGGAAACACCACATCTGAAAGCTCACTGGTAAGCCTGCGTGCGCCAGCGCCACCAATCCCGTTGAGTGGCTGCCTGATGCAGCGTAAGACGCCAGCAGCCCGACCAGCACCATCGCCGAGCCGGCAAACGAGTAGAGCGCCAGCTTCATCGCCGCATACTCCCGCCGCGTCGAGCCCCAGATCGCGATCAAAAAGTACTTCGGAACAATCGCAATCTCGTAGAACACAAACAGCAGAAACAGATCGAAGCTGAGAAAAACCCCGTAGACTCCGCCGATCAGCGCCAGAAAGAATGCGAAAAACTGGTTCGTGCGCAGCTCGATGTTCCAGCTGAACAGCACTCCGGCCACCGCGGCCAGCCCCGTCAGCAGCACCAGCACGCGGCTGATCCCATCGGCGGCCAGCACGTAGTGAACGCCCATCGACGGAACCCATACTTTGTCGATGATTGTCACACGCCCCTGGCCCATACCTGCGACAAAGCCCTGCACCGCCAATACCAGCCCAGCCACGGCCACCGCCAAAGCCAGCCAGCGCGCCAGCGCGTTCTTGCCGCTGGGCAACAGCGCCAGCACCAGCGCCCCTGCAAACGAGAGATAAATCGTCCAAGCCAACATCAATCAAAATCTCCAGTGCGCCAGCAGGTTCACGACCGTTGGGTTCACGTTGTCTAGAATCAGTTGCGGCAGCAGGCCCACCAGCAGCATCAGCCCAATCACCGGGGCCAGAGCCATCCGCTCGCCGTGGTGCAAATCAGGGAAGCCGGCGCAGTGTTCCGGCACCGGCCCTGAAAACACCTTTTGAATCACCGTAAGAATCACGGCAGCCGTTACCAGTAAGCCCAGAACAGAGACGGTAGCCGCGACCCAGGCCAGCGAGAATACTCCGCGGAAGATCAAAAACTCGCCCACAAATCCGTTCAGCCCCGGCAGACCAAGCGACGAGAACAGCGCGATGCCCATCAACCCGGCCAGCACTGGCGCCGGCTTGCGCAGCCCGCCAAAATCGTCAATCCCGCGATGCCCGCCCGTCCGCTGCTGCATCATGGCCACAAACCAGAACAATGCCGCCGCCGTAATGCCGTGATTGAACATTTGCAGAATCACGCCATTCAACGCAGCCGCCTGGCTCGCCAGCCGCCCCGCATCTCCCACCGCCACCGGAACCGCCAGCGCAAAAATGCCCAGCAGGCAATAGCCCAGGTGGTTCACGCTGGAGTAGGCAAAAACCCACTTCAGATCCTTCTGTGCCGCCGCGGCCCATGCGCCCATCACCACGGTGATAACCGCCAGCACCAGCAGCGGTGTCCGCATCTGATAGATCTGTGGCCCAAACAGCGGCAGCGCAATCCGCAGCAACCCATAGACGCCCATCTTCGACATCGCGCCCGTCAGCAGCATCGTCACCGGTGAAGGCGCCTCGGCATAAGCCGCCGGCAGCCATGTGTGGAACGGCGCCATCGGCACCTTCACTGAGAATCCGGCCAGCACGCCCACTGCCAGCCACAGCATCACCGGCGCTCCCAGGAACCCCGCGCCCAGGTGTGCCGCCACCAGCGGCTCCAGCTCCCCGGTTGCCGAAAGCAGCGTCAGATGCGGGAAATCCATGCTGCCGGTTGATAGAAACACCGCCAGAAACGCCACCAGCAAAGCCACGCTGCCGGCCATCGTGTACACAAAAAACTGCGTCGCCGCCGGCCCCCGCCGCGACCCGCCCCACAGCTTGATCAGAAAAAACGCCGGAATCAGGCTCAGCTCCCAGTAAAGGAACCAGTGGAAGAAATTCAGCGCCGTGAAGGACCCGAAGAGTCCCGACTCCAGCACCAGCACCAGCGCAAAGTAGAGCCCCGGCTTGTGATGCGCGCGGTGCGCCGCATCCACTGACATGAGCGTGACGATGGCTGACAACACCAGCATCAGCGCGCCCAGCGCGTCCACACCCAGGTGGTATTCAATCCCCAGCGACGGCGCCCACGCTGCGCGCTCTACCAGGCCAATCGACCCATTGGCGGGCAACTCGCTCCACACCACCAGCGCCAGCGCCAGGCACGCCAGCGTGGTCCCCAGCGCAACCTGCCGCGCGCGCTTGCCTGAGAAGAGCGCAATCGCCGCCCCAACCAGCGGCAGCACAGTCAACAGCGACAATATCGGAAATCCGCTCATGGCCGGCTGCTCCAAATCAGAATTGCCACCAGCGCCACAACCGCCAGCGCCAGGATTCTCAGGTAAGTCTGCACGCGCCCATTCTGCACCCGCGCCAACAGCCCTCCGCCTGACACAAGTTCCTCGCAGCCCTTGTCAAAGCCGCCGTTCACCCAGTTGTTGTCAAAGAACCGATTCAACTGAGCAAACTGGCCAAAGGCCCACGCAACCCCGGCCACCAGCCCGCCCCACACCCGCCGGTCGAGCCAGTCTGCGACACGCGCCCACCAACCGTAGAAAGCTATCACCGTCACGCCGTACAGTTCATCCACATAGAGCCGGTCGTGCAGCCAGCGCCACACCAGAGGAACCGACTTCTCCAGCACATCCGCATCTTCCGGTGCGGGCCCATCGCCGCTGTACAGTTTCCATCCCAGTCCAAGGCCAAGGAAGACAACCACCGTCGAAGTCCCCATCAGGATCAACAACCCCGGTTCCGCAAACCCATGCAGGCTGAACTCTGCCACGCGCCCATCCAGAAACGCCCTGAACCACGGCCACGCCGGCGTCCCAATCAATCCCAGCGCCATCGCAAAGAAAGCCAGCACCACCAGTGGCAGCGTCATCACCGCCGGGCTCTCATGCGCCGGCTTGCCGCCTCTCCAGTGGCCAAAGAACACATACGCCACCTGCCGCGTCATATAGAACGCCGTCAGCAGCGCGCCAAACACCAGCATGTAAAACGGCGCCCTGGCCACAGACCAATGCTGCGCCGCTTCCAGAATCCCGTCCTTGCTCCAGAAGCCGGAGAAGAACAGAGGAAATCCGCACAGCGCCAGCATGCCCACCGCGTAGGTGATAAACGTCAGCGGCATGTCGGCCTTCAGCCCGCCCATCTTGCGAATGTCCTGCTCCTCGTGGCAGCCGTGAATCACTGACCCTGCGCCCATAAAGAGCAGCGCCTTGAAGAACGCATGCGTAATCAGGTGGAACATGCCCACCGCAACCCCGCCCATCCCCAGGCCCGCCATCATGTAGCCCAACTGCGAAACCGTCGAGTAAGCCAAAATCCGCTTGATGTCGTTCTGCGCCACCGCAATCAGCGCCGCAAACACCGCCGTAAACGCGCCCACCCTAGTGACAACGGTAAGCGCCGTAGTCGTTCCACCAGCGAGCGACCCTGCCTGCATCAGCGGATAAACCCGCGCCACAAGATAAACGCCCGCCGCCACCATCGTCGCCGCGTGAATCAGCGCCGACACCGGCGTTGGGCCCTCCATCGCATCCGGCAGCCACACATGCAGCGGAAATTGGCCGCTCTTGCCCGCCGCTCCGGCAAAGATCAGCAGTCCAATCGCGCCCGCCGCCGTCAGCCCAAACGCCGCAGGCTGGGCCAGCAATGCGGTCAGCGCGACCGTTTCCATCGAGCCCGCACCGTAGTTGTAAAAAAGCAGCGTTCCGCTCTGCGCAAACAACCACACAATGCCAAGCAGAAAAAACACATCGCCCACGCGCGTCGTGAGAAAAGCCTTCTTCGCCGCCGCCGCTGCCGCGGGCTTCTGATACCAGAACCCAATCAGCAGATACGACGTCAGCCCCACCAACTCCCAGCCCATAAACAGCAGCAACAGGCTGTTGGCAATCACCACCGCCAGCATCGCTCCGGCAAACAAAGACAGAAAGCAGAAGAACCGCGTGAAGTTCTCATCGTGCTCCATGTAGCCCACGGAGTAGATAAAGATCAGCAGCCCCACCAGGCTCACCATCGCCAGCATCGCGGCAGACAATGGATCCAGCACCCAGCCCAGGTCCACGCTCGTCGCGCCCGCGTGGATCCAGGCAAAGTTCACCGTCTCGCGCGCCGCCAGCCCCTGCGTCCATGCGCCCACCACGTGCGCCAGCGCAACCAGTGACAGCAGCAGCGAAACACTCATCGCGCCAATCGCCAGCGTCGCCGCGGTCCTGCGCCGCGGCTGCTTCAGCAGCGCAGCCAGCCCCGCGGCCACAATCGGCAGCGCGGGAATCAGCCACAAAATCTCCGCGATCGGAGAAGCCGCCAACTGCGGAGTGAATGAAATCGATCCTTGCATCAACCTCTCACCCCTTCATCCTGTTCATAGCGTCAAGGTCCGTCGTATGCGCGTGGCGATAGATGCTGATCACCAGCCCCAGTCCCACTGCCGCCTCAGCCGCCGCCACCGCGATTGAGAAGATCGCGAACATCATGCCCGTCAGCAGCTCCGGGTGCGGCCCGTAACGCCAGAAAGCAATCAAGTTCAAATTCGCCGCGTTCAGCATCAGTTCAATCCCGATCAGCACAAGAATCGCATTGCGCCGCGTCAGCGCTCCGGCCAGGCCAATTGAAAACAGCAGCGCCGCGACCAGAAGAAACCCTCCCAATGGAGTGGATCCCACCATCACCTGGCCCTCTCTTTCTCGTCCATGGCCACAATCACGGCGCCAATCAGCGCGGCAGTCAGCAGCAACGCAACAATCTCCAGCGGCAGCACGTAACGGCCAATCAGCACCTGCCCAATCTGCGCCACGCTCACCTCCGGTGTCGCTGCTTCATGGGGCAAAACACCAACGCTGGCCAGCACCGCCCAGGCAAATACGGCAAACACGCCTGCGGCAATCACCAGGCCCACAAACCAGTTCTTGCTGAACACACCATCCTTCGGCGTCTCTGACCCGCGCGTCAACAAAATCGCAAACACCACAAGGATGGCAACCGCTCCGATATAAACCAGAATCTGCGCAAACCCCGCAAACTGCGCATCCAGATCCAGAAACAGCAGCGCCAGTCCCGCAAACGCCACCGTCAGCGCCAGCGCGCAATGCACCGTGTTCTTCAGCAGCACGGCAGCCAGCGCGCCGGCAACCGTCAACACCGCAAACATCCAAAACACAAAGCTCATCGGCGGCTGCTCCTTTCGCGCGTCTTCAACAATCCATGCCGGCTGTTCCGGCTCCCATTACTCCGCATATCGATACTTCCTCGGGCCAATGTGTCCGCGGCGCAATCCAGTGCGGGCCATCGCGATATAAGCAAAAATCAGAATCGCCGAGCAGTAAACCCACTGCTGCCATCCCGGACCCAGAAAACGCCACAGCGCCGTCACCATCAGGATCAGCAGCGTATACGGCAAAACAAACTTCCACGCAAAGTTCATCAACTGGTCTTGCCTCAGCCTGGGCAGCGTTCCGCGCAGCCAGATAAACACGCAGATCGAGAGCATCAGCTTTGAGAAAAACCAGAACCACGACGGAACCCAGTTCAGCGCTTCAAGCGGCGCGGACCATCCGCCCAGAAACAGCGTCGTGCCCAGCCCCGAAATTGAAAACATCGCCAGGTACTCGCCTAGAAAAAACAGCGCAAACTTGAAGCCCGAATACTCCGTGTGGTATCCGGCCACCAGTTCTGACTCGCCCTCTGGCAGATCGAACGGCGAGCGATTCGTCTCTGCCGTCGCCGCAATCGCATACATCACAAAGCCGGCCAGCCCCCACGGCGTAAAGATGTACCAATGCGGCAGCCCCCATGTGTAGTGGTTCTGCGCCTCCACAATCTTGCCCAGCGACAGCGAACCGGTAATCATCACCACCGCCACGCTCGACATCAGCAGCGGCACCTCGTAGCTGATCATCTGCGCCACCGCGCGCATCGCGCCCAGAAGCGAATATTTGTTCCGGCTCGACCACCCGGCCATGAAAACACTCAGTTCAGTCGAGGCGCCGATCGCAAAAAAGAACAAGAGCCCCGCGTCCATCTGCACCAGCGTCATGTTCCGCCCCATCGGCAGCACCGCAAAGCCCATGAACACCGCCACCACCAGCACAATCGGAGCCAGAAAGTGAACTGCCCCATCCGCGCTCGATGGAACAATATCTTCCTTGGTCAGCGACTTGATGCCATCGGCGACCGGCTGCAAAATGCCGAATGGCCCGGTCCGGTTGGGGCCAATCCTGTTTTGAATGCGCGCAAGCCCCTTGCGCTCCAGCACCGTCGTCAGCGCAAACAGCGCCGGGAACAGGCAGATGATCACCACCACGCTAATCAGCACGCTCACCACCGGCTGCATCCACACCGGAAAGTAGCCCACCAGAGAGTGCTTGAGAAGGACGAAGATCTGGTCCAATAGTGCGAACATGGCCTAGTTCCCTTCTCCTGGTTTGGGCGAATTCTGCGCTGCCGGAGCAGCCGCGGCCTTCGCCGCCGTTGCGTCCGACGCGGCCTTTGCCTTGGCATCCGACTTCACCTTGTCCGCCGCCAGACGCGCGTCCACCACGCCTGCCTCCGTCGGATGAATCTGCTGATAATACCGATTCGGCCGCGCCAGTTGCCGCCGGTCCAGCAGCAGCCCCTCAAAGCGGTCTTCCGTGCTCAACTCATACACCGTGTCCATCTTGATCGCTTCAAACGGGCAAACCTCAACGCAGATCTGGCAGCTCATGCACACTGAAATATCAATGTCGAACGCGGCCGGATAAAACTGCGGCTTGCCCAGCACGTCCGGCTTCTTGTCCTTCGACTTCTCAATAAAGATGCACTTCGGCGGGCACTCCTTCTCGCAGATCTGGCACGCCACGCAGCGCAGCCCGGCCTCCCAGTCCAGCCCGTCGTAGATCAGGATCGGGAACACGCGCGCCGCCTCGATCGGGGCGATCCGGTCCTCCGGATACTCCACCGTCGTCAGCCGCTCGGCAGAGAAAAAACTCCCGGCAAAGTTCTTTGCCGTCTCCGCCAGCCCCTTCAGTATTCCCTCGCCTAACACCCGCTACCCTCCATTGCATCCCTCATCGATCCCACTGCTTTCATCTGCGCCCCAGGTTGCCCGAGCTACTTATACGAAACCTGCATCGCGCCATAAGTAAAGCTCACCTGCACCAGCCCCGTCGGCGCGTAGGTTCCTTGATAATTCGGACTCGAAGCATCGCTGCCGATCGCTGTTAAGCCTGTAATGGAAGCCAGCATGAACTTCCATGTGTACGTCGTTGTTGTTCCGGAAACACTCGTTGTTTGAACCAGCGTGCAGTTGTTGAAGGTCTGCCCAGAGGCCATCCACTCGTACAGTTGCACGTACTCCTTCGTCACCGGGAAAACAATCGTGACCGGCTCAAAGACCAGCTTCCCTGCCGCCCCCACGATCGGAGGAGTGCCCGTGATAGGCGCCACGAAAGATACCGGCGTCAGGCTGAACGACGGACTTGAGCAACTGAACGTATAGGTGTTCGCATTGATGGGGGTGATGGCATAGGCATGCGCGCCTGCAAGCAGGACAATCGCTGCCATGATCGTGAGTCTTGCGCGACGAATCATAAATTTCCATTTCCTTTCGTCTTCAATGATGGGCGCGACCTGCCTTGCTTCTGTCGCCAACCCTGCTCTCACTCAATTAGAAAGCCCGAATGATTCCCTGCCCCAAACAAGTCCCTACGTCCCTGGTCCCTATTCCCTGCATCACCGGTCCACTTCTCCCAGCACAATATCCACACTGCCAAAAATCAACACCACATCCGCGATATCGCTGCCCAGGCACATATCTTCAAGCACCGTCAGGTTGATCAAGCTCGGCGGCCTCACGCGATACCGGTACGGATTCGGCCCGCCATCGCTCACAAGGTAAAAGCCCAGCTCGCCCTTCGGCGCTTCAATGCGGCCGTACGCCTCGCCCGCCTTCGGCCGGAACCCGCGAATCTTCGCCTTCGCATCCATCACCGGCCCGCCCGGAATCTCCTTCAGCGCCTGCTCAAGAATCTTCACCGACTCCCGCATCTCCAGCATGCGAATCATGAACCGGTCATACACATCCCAGTGATCGCCCAGCGGCACGCTGAACTTGAACCGGTTGTAGATGCCGTAGCTGTCTACCTTGCGAATGTCGTAGTTCACGCCTGAGGCCCGCAGCATGGGCCCGGTCACGCCCGCATTCACAGCCAACTGCGGCGGCAAAATCCCCACTCCCTGCGTGCGCGCCATCAAAATCTCGTTCGAGCGCAACAGTTGCTCGAACTCGTCGATAAATGCCGGCAGCCCCGCCACCACCTTGCGCGTCGCATCCAGCCAGGCCGGTGTAGCGTCCACCCGGCAGCCGCCGAAGCGCATGTAGTTGCACATCATGCGCGACCCGGTCAGCGCCTCAAACAGATCCAGAATCTTTTCCCGCTCGCGGAACGCATACATCAGCGGCGTGCCGCTGGCGCCCATCTCTTGAATCAAAAATCCAATCGACGAGGCGTGGTTCTGCACCCGCGTCAGCTCGCCCAAAATTACGCGCAGATACTCGGCTCGCTCCGGAACCTCCTGCCCCGTCAGCTTCTCCACCGCCAGCGCATACGCCCAGTTGTTCGTCAGCGGGCAAATGTAGTCCAGCCGATCCGTATACGGCATCGACGCCAGATAGCTGATGCCCTCGGCAATCTTCTCGTGGTTGCGGTGCAGATAGCCAAACACCGGCTTCAGCCGGATTACCCGCTCCCCGTCCAGCGCCACATCCATCCTGAAAACGCCATGCGTCGACGGATGGTGCGGCCCCATCGCCACTTCCAGCAGCTCGCCGTCGCCCGAGGGAACAATCACCGGCGGGCGATTCCAGTCGTCCAGCTTGCTCTTCCTTCTTGCCAGTCCGGGAGTCGTCATGCGCCGCTCTTCCCTTCCTGGGCTTGGCTCTCGGCCCGGTGCTTCAAGGCCCGCGCCAGCACTGCATCATGCGCCGTCGGCTCGTACTCAAAGTCATCCGGCTCCACATAATCCCGCCGCATCGGATGGTCTTTGAACGCGTCCCACATCAACAGCCGCCGCAGATCAGGGTGCCCCGTAAATACAATCCCGTAGAGATCGAAAACCTCCCGCTCCTGAAACTCCGCCGAGCGCCAGATCGGCGTCAGTGAGGGCAGCTCCACCTGATCGGTGCGGTTCGCCGTGCGCATCCTCAGCACCACCGGCCCATGTTTTTTAGCAACTGAAAACACGTGATACACCGCCTCAAGGCAACCCGGCTCAACGCGCTTGACGGTCTCTTCCACTTCCTCGTCGGCCGTCCGCTCCACGCCGTCCACCGTCTTCGTCACGGCGCGTGTCACCTTCACCTTTTCGGCGATCTCCTTGTCGGGCCAGTCGATCCCCGTGACGTTGGAGAGGTAGTCCAGGGCCAGTTCCTCGTCGTCGCGCAAAAAACGCGCCACCGCCACCGCGTGCTGCGGATTCAGCCGCAGAGAGTGCTGCGCGCTCGCGCTCGGGTTGGCCACAATCTCAACCCCCGCGCCCGGCACAGCCGCCTCAATCGCTGCCTTGATCTCTTCTACCGTCTTCAATCCCTGTTCCCTCAGAACTGTTAGCTGTTAGCTGTTCGCTGTCACCTGATCACCACCGGCACCGTCCACACGCCCTCGTTCGACGTCGGCTCCAGATCGTGCTCTCCCTGCACCGGCACCGGAAACTCGCCCTGCGCCTCGGCATCCAGATGCCGAGGCCGCCCGGCCCCCGTCAAATGCTGGGCATCAATTTTTTTCTGCAGCGTAATAAACGCCTGCAACAGAGCCTCGGGCCGCGGCGGGCAACCCGGAATATGCACGTCCACCGGAATATAGCGGTCAATCCCCTTCAGCACGTTGTACCCCTGCTTGAAAGGCCCGCCTGAAATCGCGCATGCGCCCATCGCAATCACGTACTTCGGTTCGGCCATCTGGTTATAAAGCCGAACCACCTGCGGCGCCATCTTCTTGGTCACCGTGCCTGAAATAATCATCAAGTCCGCCTGCCGCGGTGAAGGCCGGAACACCTCGGCGCCAAACCGCGCCAGATCGTACCGGGCCATGGTCGTGGCAATCATCTCAATTGCGCAGCACGCCAGACCAAACTGCATCGGCCACACCGAGCTGCGGCGTCCCCAGTTATAAAGCTCCTCGATGGTCGTTACGAAGACGCCCTGCTTGCCCAGTTCGACCTTCAGTCCATCCTCTACAGCCATCGTCGCTTCGCTCCTGGCCAGCTGAAAGCCGACGGCTGACAGTTGACAGTTGTTGTTGATACTCCAGTTGCGCTAACCGCCTGTTTGCCCTCGGCGATCTGCTGATCTTCATCAATCTTCTCTGAGCTGGCCCAACCTCGTAATCCCTCTTCCGCTACCGTTCGCCCAGGCAAGAAAAACTGTCGGCTGTCGTCTGTTCACTGTCAGCTGTTGTCACGCCCAGGTCAGCACTCCCTTGGCCCACGCCCACGCCAGCCCTTCAATCAGCAGCAGCACAAACACCAGCATCGCCCCGCACGCCGCCGCCCCCAGCCCCGTAAACGCAACCGCAAACGGCAGCAGGAACACCGCCTCAACGTCAAAAATCAAAAAAATGATTGCATACAGGTAATAGGCCGACCGGAACTGCATCCACGCGTCGCCCTTTGACTCCAGCCCGCACTCGTATATCGCGTTCTTTACCGCGTTCGGCTTGGCCGGGGAAAAGATCTTCGCCCACACCCACGCAAGCCCCAGCGGAGTCAGCCCGAAACTCAGCGCCGCCATAAACAGAACTGCCAGAGAAAAATAGGGATTTGAGGCCATGGTCGAAAAAGAAATCCTTCTCTTTGAACGTACCAGTTCGAGCCCTGTTTTGGCTAAGAAAGTGCCCCCCTCCCGCCTCGGTTCCGCCCATTTTCCCCTCCCCATCCCACCCTGTGAACCGCCTTCACCGCTTTGCCCGCTCTCCCAGCCTCCATCTTTCGGTGGACGACACTCCACCCCCCTGCCCTGTTACCGTTTTATCTGTCCCCCCGGCCCTCCCCACAGTGCCGGAATTGCGTTGTCACCGTTCCCCGGAGATCACCTGACGATGTTCCATCATCGGTTAAAGCCAGCGTTCCTGTCCGGGGCCACTCCCCCGCCGCGCCGCCGGCCTTGCATCGCGTTGCTCACCGCGTTGCTCGCAGTTCTTCCCCTGCTGCCGGCCTCCTCCGCCCGCGCCGCCGCACCGCCTGAATCCGGTTCCGCGCCTCCCCCCAACACCCCAGGCTACCCAGCCCCCACCGCCATCGTCGGCCCCACCACCCCCTTCCATGATTCCGTAGCCGCCCGCTACAACTACGCCTTCGGCAAAGACGCGCCCTTCCTCCCCTCCAACGCCACCTCCTCGTCCGGCCAGTTCGTCAACCCCAAAAGCTTCCCCACCGCCCAGTACTGCGGCCATTGCCATCAGGAGGCATACCGCCAGTGGCGTCAGTCGGTCCACTCCAACAGCTTCCGCTCTCCCTGGTATCTCAAAAACGTCAACCTCCTCATCGACGAGAAGGGCGTTCAGTTCTCCCGCCACTGCGAGGGCTGCCACAATCCCGTCGCGCTGCTCTCCGGTGACCTGTCCCAGGGCATGCCCAAAAAGCGCCCCTTTGAGGACGAAGGCGTCACCTGCTCCACCTGCCACTCCATCGTCTCCACCAACACTACCGGCACAGGCAGCTATGTCATGGGCGTTCCCGCCGTGCTCGTCGACGAGAAAGGCGCTCCCGTCACGGGCCCCATCTCTGACGCCGAGATCCTCGCCCATCTTGACCGCCACGCCAAGGCCGTCATGCGCCCCCTCTACCAGACCGCCGAGTTCTGCGCCGCCTGCCACAAAGCCGCCATCCCCCGCGCCCTCGACGACTACAAATGGCTGCGTGCCTTCACTGTCTACGACGAATGGCAGGCCGCCAGCTTTACCAAACAGTCCCCTCTGCCCTTCTATCGCAAAGACGCGGTCTCCACCTGCCAAACCTGCCACATGCCCCGCGAGCCCCTTGCTGGCACCGCCATCGACCCCGGTGCCAAAGACGGCAAGTTCGTCAGCCACCGCTGGCTCGGCGCCAATACCCTCGTCCCGCAGTACTTCAAGTTCGATGAGCAGGCAGAGAAGGTAGTCGCCTTCCTCAAAAACGGCGCCGACGGCAAGGGCGTCGTCAACGTAGACATCTTTGCCCTCGAAAAAGAAAACGCCGCAGCCGCACCCGGCGACAATGTCCTGATCGCCCCCCTCGGCCTCACCAGCTTCTCCCTCGCCCCCGGCGAAACCCTCGTTGCTGACGTGGTCGTCCAGAACAAAGGCATCGCCCACTCCTTCGTCCCCGAGCTGCGCGACTTTTACGAGGCCTGGGTCGACTTCACCGTCAAAGACGCCTCCGGCAAAACCCTCGCCGAGAGCGGATTCCTCCAGCCCGACGGAAACATCGACCCCTCCGCCCACTCCTTCACCAATCGTCTCGTCAACGTCAAAGGCGAACTCAACGACATCCACCAGATCTGGCACAACCGCGTACTCGCCTACAACAACGCCTTCCAGTCCGGCCGCTCCCAGTTGGTCCGCTACCGCTTCCGCCTTCCAAAAGACATCGCCGGCCAGGTCTCGCTCACCGCCGCCGTCCGCTACCGCCGCTTCAATCAGCACTTCATTGACTACGCCATGGACGAGAAACACTATCCGCTGCCCGTCGTCGAAATGGCCTCGCAAACCAGGATCTTCACCATCGGCGACAACGTCCCCACCCCGCCCGACCCCAGCGAAAACCAACCCTGGCAGCGCTGGAACAACTACGGCATCTCCCTGCTCGACGCCCAGCAGTACCAGGCCGCCGTCCACGCCTTCGAGCGCGTAGCCGCCCTCCGCCCCGACTACGCTGACGCCTTCACCAACATGGCCGTCGTTCAGGTCTCCTGGGAAAAATACGACGACGCCCGCGCCAACCTCGCCAAAGCTCTTGCCCTCGCGCCCGGCGACGAGCGCGCCCTCTACTATCGCGCCCTCGTCGAACGCAACCAGGGCCAGATCAAGCCGGCCATCGCCGACCTCCAGTCCGTCCTCGAGAAATACCCCCGCGCCAAAGACGCCCTTCGCGAGCTCGGCTTCAGCTATTATCAACAGCACCTATACACAGAAGCACGCAGTGCCTACGAGCGCTTGCAGGCCATCGACCCTGACGACCTGGCCGCCCACTACCAGCTCGCCATCATTTACCGCCGCACTGGCGACAAACAAAAGGCCGCCATCGAGTCAGCCCGGTTCGCTGACCAGAAAGACGACCCCACCGCCTCCACCTATGCCCTCCAGTTCCTCGCCAACCACCCTGAGGTCGCTGCCGAATCCGTCGTCTGGCACACCCACGACCTCACCGGCGATCCCATCAAGAAACCCGAGAAGATCGAATACAAATACATCCCCGGCGCTGGAGCCTAGCCCACCCTGCAATAATCTCTCCGGCGCCGTTGTGAGCAAACTGCGACATCCCTCCCGCGTTCGCCAGGATTACAATATTCGAGCGATGTGGAGAAGAGCTGCCCCTGATCCTTTCCTCAGAGGCAACCATTTCCAGTATTTTCTTTCAAAACTAGACGTCGGACGGTTCAGCGTGGTCACGGTCATCTCTCGGTTCAAAGTGCGCAACGGTCTTGAGAACCAGGTCCGCGAGGCTTTCCTTAACCGGCCTCGCCTCGTAGAGGGTGCGCCCGGCTTCTGTGGAATCGACGTGCTCACCGACGCCGCTGATCCTTCCCTCTTTATGCTCGTCACCCGCTGGACTGACGAAGCCTCGTTTCACGCCTGGCACAAAAGCGAGGCACACCACGCCTCGCACAGTTTCATCCCCAAAGGCCTCAAGCTCGACGCTTCGTTCACCTCGGTCACCGTCAGCGGGAACCTGCGCCCTGCTGCGGGGCCGCAGAGCCTGGCCGATGCCGTGGCCGAATATCCGGCCATGCTTTCGCGTTGGCTGGCCGGCTCTGAATCCGTGTTTGCTTTGCTGCTTGCGCCCGACGGCGCGATCCGCGCACGCAATCGCGCGGCTGAGCGCATCTTCCCCCCTGAAGCTGGCTCCGCCGTCTGGGACCATGCCGTGGAGTGGGACGCAAAAAGCCTGCGCCGCTACCTGGCGGAGGCGCAACCCGGCGAGCAGATGTCGTTTCTGTTCAATGTAGCCGATGGAGACAAAAGCCCGACCACCTGGGAGGCGCAGCTCTTGCCGTGCGAGGGCGCGTTCCTGCTGCTGGGCAGCGAGGAACACCGTCACGATGCCCTGATGAATGGCGAGATTCTCAAGCTCACCAACGACCTCGTCATGAGCATGCGCGAGATCGCGCAAAAGAACCGCGATCTCCTCAAGGCCAATGAAACGATTGAGTTGCTTGTCCGTACCGATGTCCTCACCGGGCTGGCCAACCGCCGCATGCTCGAGGAAACCCTGCCGCGCGAAGTTGCCCGCGCCGAGCGGCTCGGAGAAAACCTCTCCGTCATCTTTGTCGACATCGATGGCTTCAACCACATCAACGATCAATTCGGCCACAAGGCCGGCGACGAGCTGCTCAAAGGCTTTGGAGCGATCGTGAAAAAACACGTGCGCTCCTATGCCCTGGCGGCTCGATTCGGCGGCGATGAGTTTGTGCTTCTTCTGCCCGGAACCAAAAAAGATGGAGCCGCTGCTGTTGCCGAGCGCATCCGAAAAATCGTTGCGCAGTTCAAATTGCCTGAAAGGCCGTTGCGCATCACCGTCTCCATGGGAGTGGCCAGTCTGGCCAACCTCGAAACCGGGGAAGAGTTGGTTGCCCGCGCCGACGTCGCACTCTACCGGGCAAAGCAAAAGGGCGGAAACCGGGTTGAGATTGCTTGAGCTTCGTTTGCGTTCTGCATCGTTGAGGAAGGTTAGCCATGGCGACTCCATCTGTTTCTGACCGCGTCAAACTGGCGCAGAAGCTGCTCTCGTTCAAACTGTCCGTCGCCCAGGCCGCCACCAGCGAGTTCTTCCGCATTCATCCCGAGTGGGATGCCCGTTACGGAGAGCGGGGCCGTCGCTTCTGCACTGATGATTGCTGCTTCCACATCGAGTTTCTCGCCGGAGCCATCGAAGCCGATGCCCCCCAGGCCTTTCGCGACTATGTGCAATGGACGGCCAGAATGCTGGGTGCGCGCAACATCGACGCGCACTCGATGGAAGAGAGTCTCGCTCAAATCGAAATCCACATCTCTCCTCTGTTGCAGCCGGCAGACCGCGACGTCGTGGCCGCGTTTCTTGCCTCCGGCCGGCAGGCTTGCGCGCAACCGGAACCAGTTTCTGCCGCGCAAGCTGACGACGGCCCCCTCGCCCTCACCCAGCGCGCCTTTCTCGCCGCCATCCTCAGCGGCCAGCGCCGGGCCGCTCTCACCGTCATTGAAGAAGCTCTCCGCAACGGCGCCCTCCACGTTGACATCTACGTCGATGTCATCTCTGAGGCCCTGCACGCCATCGGTTCACTCTGGGAGCAGAACAAAATCAGCGTCGCCCAGGAACACATGGCCACCGCCATTGCCCAGTACGTCGTCGCCATGATCTATCCGCGCATCGCTCCAGCCGCCGAAACACGAGGCAGCATGGTGGTCACGGGCGTGTGCGGAGAGCTCCACCAAATCGGCCCCAACCTCGTTGCCGACGCCATGGAGGCCAACGGCTGGTCGGTCCGCTTTCTCGGCACCAACCTTCCCAACACCACCATTCTTTCCACCCTCGATGAAGTTGCGCCCGACGTGCTCTGCATCTCCACCACGCTGGTCGCCAACCTTCCGTCCGCGGCCGAGCTGATTCGAGATATCCGCACTAAACTGGGAGAGCGCGCTCCAAGAATTGTGCTCGGCGGTGCGGCCTATCGGCTGACCCCTCGATTTGCGCAAGACACAGGATCGGCGGAAGTCATCCTCGACCTCAGACACGCGCTTCAGACTCTCTAGAGCACCCTCACGGATGGGATAAGGAAGTTCCGTGCCCCATCCATTTCACGCTCTTTGTGAAATGGGTGGGAAACCACGAAACCAATCTGTCAGCAACCCTCAATTGGCTCTACAGCAGAATCACGATAGCTGTACCCAAGGCCACCACTGCAAAGTGTTGATTTCCTTAAGAAATCAACACCCTGCACACAGCTTTTCGGGGCACGGGAATCGCGATTCTGCTCTAGCTGCCCAGCGCAAACCCCCGCGCCGACTCCAGCAGCCGCGCCACCGCACCCCTCGAGCACGACTCCGTATAGATCCGCATCAACGGCTCCGTCCCGCTGGCCCGCAGCAGCAGCCATGTCTCGGCCGCGTTCGGCTTGCTCGCCGCCTCCGGACTGTCCAGGTAAAACTTCACCCCGTCCAGCGTATCCATGCGCACAATCGGCATCCCGGCAAACACCGCATCGCCGGCCTTCAGCGCACGCGCCCGCGCAATCGCCCCGTTCTTCACATCGTCCGCAATGTGCAAATCAATGCGCCCATACTGGTGCTCGCCATACTCGGCCTGCAAGTCCGCCACCAACTCGCCCAGCGTCTTGCCTTCCTCCGCCATCACATTGGCCAGCAGCAGCGCGTTCAGCAGCCCGTCCCGCTCCGGCAGGTGGCGCTTAAAGCCGATCCCTCCCGACTCCTCGCCGCCCATCACAATCTCCCGCTCCAGCATCAGATCCACAACGTACTTGAATCCAATCCCATGCTCAATCAGCTCGCGCCCGTGTTTGGCGCAAATCCGGTCCAGCATCTTGGTCGTATTGAAGGCCCGGCTCACAGCCCCCGGCCAGCCCTTGCGCTTGAGCACCCAACTCAGCAACACCGAAAAAATCTTGTGCGGATCAACAAACTCCCCATGCTCGTCCGTCGCCCCAATCCGGTCCGCATCCCCATCCGTGCAAAGCCCCGCCTGGCAGCCGTTCGCCACCACCGCCTCGCCCAGCGCCCGGATGTGCGGCTCAATCGGCTCCGGGTTGATCCCCGGAAACAACGGATCCACATGCCCCCGAATCTGCACATGTGCCACGCCGATACGCGCGAAAATGTCAGACAAGATCGTCAGCCCGCACCCATACATCGAGTCGATCCCAAACTTCATCCCCGACCGCGCAATCAAATCCAGATCCGCAAAGCTCTCAATCGCCTTCAGGTAACCGGGAAGAAAATCCACTTCCTCAATCGCCGCCGCATGCGCCGCCCTGGCAACCGGCCGCCCCAGGTGCGACTCAATCTCCGCGATAATCGACGGCTTCCCCGACCCGCCGTACCACGCCTTGTACTTCACCCCGTTCCACTCCGCCGGATTGTGCGACGACGTAATCATGATGCCGCCCGCGGCCCCTCGCTCGCGCACCCCATAGCTCAGCGCCGGCGTCGGCGTAATCGCATTCGCCAGCAGCACCTTGATCCCCGTAGAGGCCACCACCTCCGCGCAGGCCCGCGCAAACGCCTTCGATCCAAAGCGCGTATCAAACCCGATGCAAAGCCCCTTGGCCGCATCCTCTTTCGCGTGAATGTAAGCGGCCACGGCATCCGCCACAATGCGCACGTTGGCGAACGTATAGTCGTCCGCGATTACCGCGCGCCAGCCATCGGTGCCGAACTTGATTTTTGCCTGCGACATGAGCGGTTCTCGATCTCCTTGCCAACCCAGGTCAAGCCGACGCCGCGTGTGCGCACTGACAATCCGGCTTTCCAGGTTTCGTGGTCTCCCACATTAAATGAACGCGCGCGCCCGCTGCAACGCATCCCGCTCCGCTGTCCCTCACAAGCAACAAGGCGGCCCACCCTCCCACAAGGAGTAGACCGCCCCATTGCATTCCGACCTGCTGCGATTGCCCGCCGGAAATCCCGTTTACCCAATCCTTCCGCGCCTCAAAGCGTCCGCTTGAACAACGGCGTCGCCACCAGCAGGCACGTAATTCCAAAGGTGAAAAGAAACGCCAGATCAAACCAGATGGCCGTAAACCCGCCGTCCTTCAGAATGATCGACTTGAATCCATGCACGCAGTACGTGAATGGGTCAATGATCGCCAGCGCCCGCAGCCACGCCGGAAACGCCGACACCGGGTACATCGCTCCAGACGGATAGAACAGCAGCAGGTTCAGCACGCCAAACATCGCTCTCGGCGTCAGCGGGTCTTCCACCCGCACCATCAGCAGAAACATCATGCCGTTAAACGCGATCGCCGTGCCCAGAATCAGGCAAAGCAGTTCCAGCAGCGCCTCCGGATGGAAGATGATTCCCAGCCCCGCCATCAGCGACCCGATCACCGTCAGGCAAATCCCCGACAGCGTCGCCTTGATCGCGCTTGCCGTGTTCAGTCCCAGCACCAGCTCCAGCCGCGTAATCGGTGTCACCAGGTAGCCCTCATGTACGCCGCGCGCCTTGTCGTCGATATAGAGCATCCCGCCGCCGATCATCACCGAGATATACATCGCCAGCGCGATGCACGCAGGCAGCAGAAACTTCATGTAGTTCACATACGGGTAAAGCTCCACAATCTCCAGCGCGATCGAGTTGGCCAGCCGCGGCTGAATCACCGGCGCATTCAACGCGCTCACCACCAGCCCCAGCTCGCCCTCCAGCGAGCCTGAGGTGAACTGGTCCGAGTTGTCGGTCACAAAGCCAATGCGCGGCGCGTCCTGCGCCGAAACTCGCCGCGAGTACTGCCTGGGAATAATGACCGCGCCGTCCACCTTGCCCGTGCGCACATCCTCCCGCGCCTTGTTCTCGTCCGTATAGTTGATGGTGGTGAAGGTCTTGATGTTGACGGCAATGGCATCGAACGCCTCGCGCAGCTTCACCGCCTCAGGCCCGTGGTCATAGTCCACCACCGCCACATGCGCGCCCACAATCTTGCCGCCGAACGCGTTGCCCATGATCAGCAACTGCAGAATCGGCATCATCAGCGACATGATCATCAGCATGGGGCTGCGGAAGAACTTGCGCATCTCGCGCTCCACAATCGCGAACATTCGGTTCATCGCTGCTCTCCTGGCCGCGGCGGCAGCATAAACGCCTCCGGCTTCACCTGCTCGTCGCGCAACTGCCGGCCGGTGTAGTGAACAAACACATCGTCAAGACTCGTGTTCTGCACGCTCAGTGACGTAATCGTCTCGCCCAGACTCGTCGCCATCTCCACCAGTTGCATGGTCGTCCTCGATCCCGACGAAGTCAGCACCCGATAGAACCCCGCGCTCTCCGCCTGCACGCTGGTCACGCCCTCAAGGCTCTCCAAACGCCCCTTCCACTCGTCCGTCTCGCGGTTGAAATGCACCTCAACCACGTTCGCGCCGGGAACGCTGTGCTTCAACTCCATCGGCGTCCCCAGGGCCACCAGCTTGCCGTGATCCACAATCGCAATCCGGTCGCACAGCTTGTCCGCCTCTTCCATATAGTGCGTCGTAATCAGCATTGTCAGGTTGCGCGTCCGCCGCAGATTGTCCAGCATCTCCCACACCGCAATGCGCGACACCGGGTCCAGCCCGGTCGTCGGCTCGTCCAGAAAAAAGATGTGCGGGTTATGCACCAGCCCCCGCGCAATCTCAAGCCGCCGCCGCATGCCGCCGCTCAGCGTCTTCGTCTGCGCCCCGCGCCACTTGGTCAGGTCAACCGCTTCCAGCACCTCGGCAATGTTCTTCTCCCGCTGCACCCTCGGCACGCTGTAGAGCTTGGCATAGATGCTCAGATTCTCTTCCACCGTCAGATCCGGATCGCTCGTCAGCGCCTGCGGAATCACGCCGATCTTCCGCCGCACCGCATCCGGATCCTTCTCCACATCGAACCCTGCCACCATCGCCTTGCCCGCCGTGATCGGCACCAGCGTCGTCATCATGCGGATCAGCGTGCTCTTGCCCGCCCCGTTCGGTCCCAGCAGCCCGAAGATCTCCCCCTCGGCCACCGAGAAGCTCACGTCCTTCACCGCTTCAAAGTCGCCGTAGCGCTTCACAATGTGCTCCACCGCAATCGCCGTCGGAGCGCCCCGTTCCGTGTTCTGGTCTGGATAAAAAGCCGGCTCGCTCATTGCTTCACCAGTTTGGCCTTCGGTATGTAAACCTCCGCCGTCATCCCCGGCACCCAGCGCTCCCCGGGATTGTCGATCAGCAGCTTCAACTGGATCGTCTTGATGTCCCGCTTGCGCGCGCTCACGTCCCGCTGCGTCGCAAAGTCCGCTTCCGCCGCCTTGTTAATCACCTTGCCCTGCAACGTCTCTCCGCTCGGCATTACCACCCGCAGGCTGTCGCCCAGTTGCACGGCGTCTGCCTGCGTCTCCGGCAGCGGCGTATAGATCCACGTCTCCGTCAAATCCATAATGGTCACAATGGCCGCGCCCGGCGCCACCACCTCGCCCTGCCGCGCCGCCCTCACATTCACCTTGCCGCTCACCGGCGCAAACACCTGCGAGTACCCCAATTGCACCTGCGCCTGCTCCGCCAGCGCCCGCGCATTCGCCACTGCATCCCGTGTCGAGTCCACCGTCCGTGCCGCCACCGTAGCCAGCAACTCATGCGCCCGCGCCTGCCGCAGAGATGCCTCCGCCGCCGCCACATTCTCCCGCGCCGAGTCAACCGCCGCCTTGGCCGCCTGCTCGCTGGTCACCGCATCGTCCTTGGCCTGCGTGCTCATAATCCCCTGCTGCGCCAGCGCCACTGTGCGGCTCGTGTCGGCCTGCTGGTGCTCATAGTTCGCCTTGGCCTGCTCCAGCGTCGCCCGCGCCGCCTTCACCATCGCCTCGGCGTTCACCGTCGCGCTGCTCGTCTCGCCGCTCGTCTGCCGCTCCGTTTCCACCGTCTCGTTCAGCTTCCACTTCTGGCTGGCCGCCGTGGCCTCGGCAGCCTTGCGCGCCGCCTGCAGGTCGTCGCTCTCAATTACCGCAATCAACTGCCCTGCTTTAACCGTCGAACCCTCGTCCACCAGCAGCGCCTGAATCCGCCCCTGGATCTTCGAACTCACCACCACTTCATTCGCGTCCACCGTCCCGATCATCTGCATGTCGCCCGTCGGACGCACCGTCACGAAATACCAGATCAGCGAGCCCACCGTCAGCAGGCCTAGAATCAGAAAAACTCGATTGCGCGCGCTCATTTTGCCTCGATTCCTCTCCCCATCGTCGGGGCAGTTTCAATTTCGCTCTTCCTGGCACTCTGGCTCAGCGGGATGGGCGGTTCAATCGTCTCCGGCATCGGCGACCCGGCCAGCACGCCGGCCGCCACTCGGGCGCCATGCGCGCGATCCACAAACAACGCCTGGCCCAGAAACTCAATCGCCACCTTGCGCCGGAAAGCCAGCGCCGCCGGCTCCAGCGGATCCCACCCCTGCGACCACTTCGTCATCGGAGCCGACAAAAAATAGAAAACGTTGGCCCCGAGCCCCGCGTAGATCAGTTGTGTCCACTCCGCCGGAATCAGTTCCTCTGCCGCAATTCCCTCGTTCACCACCGCCTGCACCCTGGCCCACAACGGACGCATCAACTTCTCTGAAATCGGCCCCATCACGTTTGACTCGCCGCGATGCAGCCGAATCATCTCCTGCTGCATCAGGCTCTGAAACGCGCGATTGGTATACAAACGGTCAAAGTGGTTCAGCACGATCCCCAGAAACCGCTCGCCCGCCGGAACATCCGCCTCCAGTACGGCAAAGCTCTTCGCCCGCACATCCTCCACTACCGCCTCAAGCGCGGCCGTGTACAAATCGTCCTTGCTCCTGAAGTAGTAGTAAAGCAGCGCCTTGTTCACCCCGGCCGCTTCGGCAATCTGCTCCGTCCGTGCCCCCGCCAGCCCATGCTCGCTGAACTCGCGAATCGCCGCGTCAAGAATCCGCGCCCGCGTCTGGTCGGCGCGTTCGGCCTGGGTCCGGGGTTGGGTCGGCTCTGTCATTCTGTTTACTAACCAGTTAGTAAAATAACCCGGCTCCGCAAAATTTGCAAGTCCTCTTTCATAGAAGACGAACAAATTTTCCATTTATTTGAAATTGGCGCGGCCCGCTCGCCTTGACCAGTCCCGGAGGACAAATCCGTTAAAGCATCTTCGCTTTGACTGTGGACTTTTGTGCCCCATCCATTCCGCGCTTTCCAGCGGAATGGGTGGGAGACCGAAAAGATTTCCCTTTGCGCTGTTTCGGAAAATGCTCTATATATCCAGGTCGCCGATTTCAAGCGAAGATACTGATCTTCCGCCCCTTGCCGTCCTCATGGATGCGCGTATGGGCCTCCGCCTCGTCTTCTTCCACCGGATCGTCAAACTCGTCTTCCCGCCCCCCGGCTGACTTCCCGGCGCTGGGCGTATAGGTCTCGTCCCCGGCTCGGGCAAAGTTCTCGATATCGAATACCCCGCTCAATCCAGGATCGGCAGGTGGCGCCTTGATCATCGGCACGGCGCGAATTCCGGTTACCGGTCCGATCTCCATAACCACCCCGTTCGGGAACTCCCCTTGACGGCGTATATCGGCCCCCTGCCGCGGAACTTTACACAGCGTCCCAAAATGCGACAGGTCCCCCACCCGCCAATCCCCCACCCCGCCCCGTAACGCTACAGATTCCCCCGGTTTTGCTTCTGGAAAAAGCTCTCCAGCCTGGGACTATAGTGAAGGCTGGCGAATTCTCACGACCTTGCTCAGGCGTGACGACACAACGTACCAACAAATTCCGCTCCCAGGGTTGGGAAGACCAGGCGCCCGAGGAAACCCCTCAACGGCGCGTGCAGCAGACTGCGCCCCCCACCGGACGCACGCCGGCTCCCGCGCCCGACGAGATGGGCGACGTCAGCCTGGTGCCTCGCTTCGGCTCGTCTTACGACCCGCCTTCGCCGCCGGCAGGCCGCTGGATGCGCGCGCTCAAAACTCTCGCCGTCCTGCTGTTGTTGGGCTCCTTGTCCACCGGCGCCTACCTCCTCAAGACCTTCCTCCAACGCGACAACCGCTTCCGCATTGCCGGCGCCGGCAACATCGCGGCCACCGGCCTCACTGAAGTCACCCGCGCTGAGATGCTTCCCGTCTTTGGCGAAGACATCGGCCGCAACATCTTCTTCGTCCCCCTCGCCGAGCGCCGCCGCCAACTGGAACAGATCCCCTGGATCGAACACGCTACCGTCATGCGCCTGCTGCCCGATCAGATCCGCGTCTCCATCGTCGAGCGCCAGCCCGTAGCCTTTGTCCGCCAGGGCGACCAGGTCGGCCTTGTTGACGCCAATGGCGTGCTCCTCTCCATGCCCGCCGCCATGATGGCCCAGCACCACTTCTCCTTCCCCGTCTTGACCGGCATCGCCTCCCAGGACGCGCCCGCCGCTGCCAAATTGCGCATGGGCCTCTATCAGCGCCTCCTCGCCGAACTCGACGCCAACGGCAAGCACCTCTCTGAACAAATCTCCGAGATTGACCTCACAGACCCTGAAGATGCCCGCGTCCTCATGGCCGAGCAGGGCGGCGACATCCTCGCTCACATGGGCGAAGACCACTTCCTCGATCGCTACCTCCGCTATCGCGCCCACATCGCCGAGTGGCGTCAACAGTATCCAAAGCTCACCGGCGTCGACCTTCGCTATGAGCAGCAGGCCGTCCTCCAGATGACCCCCGGCGCGGATGACGCGCAGCCTGCCTCGCACCAGGTCGCCGCATCCGGCGCCAGTCCGGCCAAGCCCTCCGCCAGCAAGCCGGCGCTCCAGACCCAGGCCCAAGCTGACCATCCGGCCAAACTCGTCCACGCCGCCAACACGCCGCAGAGCAAAAATTCAGCCGCCAACAAAGCCGCCAGGCAGTCCAGAACCAACGCAAGAAACAAGGCAAAGCGCGCCGCGCAAAAACGCTCTGCCCGCGAAATCAGCCAGCAAAGAAAGCCCCAACCGGCCCTCGCTGCCGGACAGGGTCAGTGAGTCCCAGACGATGAGCCAGAAGCAGGACAACCTGATCGTAGTGCTCGACATGGGCAGCGCTTACACGCGCCTCCTGGCGGCCGACCTCAATGAGGGCTCGCTCCGCTATCGCGGCCACGGCATCGTCGAGTCGGCAGGAATGCGCAAAGGCCTCATCGGCGAGCTGGCCCCCGCCATCAAGGCAGTCAAAGCCGTCAACGATCAAGCCGAACGCATGGCCCGCGCCAACATCGGCGACTGCGTCATAGGCGTCGGCGGCCCCCATATTCGCGGCCTCAACACCACCGGCGGCGTCGAGCTCGGCGCGCGCCTGCGCGAAATCACCAAAGACGATGTCCGCAACGTCGTCGAGCGCGCCCGCGCCGTCGAGCGCCCTCCCGATCGCGAAATCCTCCACCTCCTGCCCCGCCAGTTCATCCTTGACGATCAGCCCGGCATCTTTGACCCCATCGGCATGGTCGGCGCGCGCCTTGAAGTTGACCTCCACATCGCCACCTGCTCCGGCTCCGCCCTGCAAAGCACCGTCACCTGCGCCAACCGCGCCGGCCTTGAAGTCACTGAGGCCGTCCTCGAGTCCATCGCTGCCGCTGAGGCCACCCTTACCTCTGACGAGCGCGAACTCGGCGTCTGCCTGCTCAACATCGGCTCCCACTCCACTGATCTGGCCGTCTTCCACGAGGGAGCCGTCGCCCACACCTCGTCCGTGCCCATCGGCGGTGCCCACTTTACCAACGACCTCGCCGTCGGCCTGCAAATGCCCGTCGCCCAGGCCGAGCAACTCAAGCGCGAGTTCGGCAACGCTGTCGTCACGGACGTGCCGCAAAACGCCGAGATCGAGATTGCCAACCCCCATCCGCAGATTCTGCGCCTCCGCACCATTGCCGAGATCATCGAGCCCCGCGCCCGCGAGCTTCTCTACTTCGTCAAGCAGGACCTGCGCCAAAGCGACCTCATGGAAGCCCTCCACCTTGAAGACGTCATGGACCTGCTCGGCGCCGGCTGCGTCCTCACCGGCGGCGGCGCCATGCTCCCCGGCCTGCTTGACGTCACCCAGAGCCAGATGCGCGTCCCCGCTCGAACCGGCCTGCCCGTCCGCTTATCGCACATGCCCGGCGAGCTCATTCATCCCGGCTTCTCCACCGCCATCGGCATGCTCCTCTACGCTCACCGCACCCGCATCACCCGCGCGGCTGAAACCAACTCCTTGCGCGCCAAGTTGCGCGCCATCTTCGCAGCCAGTTTTTAACCACCCCGTTCTTAACCAATAGGAGCCAACCATGAAACCCGAATCCAACGAAGCCAAAGAGATGCGCATCCAGTACTCTGACGATTCCCTGCGCGGCGCTCGCATCAAAGTCATCGGCGTCGGCGGCGGCGGCGGCAACGCCGTCAATCGCATGATCGCTGCCCACATGGAGGGCGTCGAGTTCATCGCCGCCAATACTGACGTCCAGGCGCTCAAGACTTCTCAGGCTCCGGTCAAGCTCCAACTCGGCGTCCGCCTCACCTCCGGCCTCGGCGCCGGCGCAAACCCTGATAAGGGCCGCCAGGCCGCCCTTGAAGACTCTGAAAAAATCATCGAGGCCCTCGAAGGCGCTGACATGGTCTTCGTCACCGCTGGCCTCGGCGGCGGCACCGGCACCGGCGCTGCCCCCGTCATCGCCTCCCTCGCTGCTGAGATGGGCATCCTCACCGTCGCCGTCGTCACCCGCCCCTTCGCCTTTGAAGGCAAGCGCCGCCTCCAGCAGGCCGAGCGCGGCTTGAGCGAACTCATCGAGTGCGTTGACACCCTCATCGTCATCCCCAATGAGAAACTGCTCGCCGTCGCCCGCGACGCCGGCTTCTTTGAGAGCTTCCGCATCGCCGACGACGTCCTCCGTCAGGGCGTGCAAGGCATCTCTGACATCATCACCATCCCCGGCATCATCAACCGCGACTTTGCCGACGTAAAAACCACCATGGCCGGCATGGGCCAGGCCGTCATGGGAACCGCCGTCCGCTCCGGCAGCAACCGCGCTATCGAGGCCGCACAGGCCTCCATGGCCTCGCCCCTGCTCGAGGCCGGCGCAATTGACGGTGCCCGCGGCATCCTCATCAACATCACCGGCTCCAGCTCCCTCAAGCTCTCTGAGGTCTATGAGGCCTCGTCGCTCATCCAGTCCGCCGCCCATGAAGACGCCAACATCATCTTCGGCGCCGTCCTCGACGAGAAGATGGGCGACGAAGTCAAAATCACCGTCATCGCCACCGGCTTCCGTGACCAGATGCCCGAGCGCCGCAAGCGCATGCTCGACCTCGAAGAGACGCCTATCGCGATGGTCCCTGTCGCCGCCGCGCCCGTCACCTCGGTCCCCGTCGTCGACGCCGATAAATGGATGGACGAACCCGCCCCCGAGCCGGCAATGGAACCTGCCGCCGCCGCCCCGCCCCGCTTCAAAAGCCAGGAAGACGAGCCCGAGACCGAATTGGAACAGGAGCCCATCTTCATCTCCGCCTCAGGCAACGTCGCCGTCAGCGTCGCTGCCTCCTCCATCGGCATCGACGACGAGCTCGAACAGGAAATGATCCCCATGCCCGCCCCGCCCCGCTTTGCTGAAATGTCTGAGGAGGCGGCCTACACTCCGCTGCCCAGAGACTACGCCTCTGACTTCAACGGCGGCGTCCGCGGCCCCGCTCCGCACGCGCCCCAGGAGTTCGAGGAAATCGATCCCGAGCCGGCCTTCGCCGAGGCTCGCGAAGAGTCCGAGCGCGACCTCGATGTCCCGGCCTTCATGCGCAGGCTGCCCTTTTAGGGCGGCCTCCCGCTTTGGGGTTATTTGCATCCGGCCGTCTGATCTGTATAGTTCAATACAGACCAGAAAATCAGGCGGCCATGCCACACTTGCACGAGGGCCCTGTCGTCCGTGGGTCGATCCTTTCAACCTCATCGCATCGAGGTTGCGAACCTTCAACTCGACCTCCGCGCTTCACGACAGCAAGCAGATCGCGGGTCGTTCGAAAAACAGAAGATGCCCCATACCAGGGCAAGCTCACAGAACTTCAACTCCGTAGCTGAGGGGATGCTGACTGGATGACGGACATTCGCCTTTGGACAATTGGATTGGCCTTCGCCGGCCTTGGTTTCAGTGGTGCCGCCGCCGCCTTGGACGCGCCGCACACCATGCATCGCGCCAAGCCCGCCGAGCGTCATGTCGTTGAGCCCCACCGCGCCGCTCATCGCGCCGCCGCCCGGCACGCAACCGCCAAGCCCCAATCCGCCGCAAAAGCTTCCGCCCATCCAACCGTAAAGTCAAACCGCAACGCCGCCCCGCGCCAGGTCTCGCTCCACGGCCGCCGTCATCGCTGGCATGAGCGCTTCACCGCCAGCTCCTTTGCCAATGGAAACATCTTCGAGGGCGACGTCACCGCCGGCGAAGACCCCGTCGTCCGCCAGGCCGCCCTTGACGCCCTCGGCGACATGAACGGTACCGCCGTCGTCATTGACCCCTCCAACGGCCGCATCCTCGCCATGGTCAACCAGAAGCTCGCCCTCTCCCCCGGCGCTGAGCCCTGCTCCACCATCAAGCTCACCGTCGCCATGGCCGCCCTCTCTGAGGGCCTCGTCACCCGCGACACCCCCGTTCAGCTTGCCGGCTTCCGCATGAACATGACCCAGGCCCTGGCCAAGAGCAACAACCTCTACTTCGAGGAGCTCGGCCGCGAACTCGGCTTCGACCGCGTCCGCCATTACGCCACCCAATTCGGACTCGGCGAGCTCGCCGGCTACCACATTGAAGGCGAACAGCTCGGCGCATATCCTGACAAAGAGATCCCCGCTGCCGAGGGCGGCGTCGCCCGCATGTGCAGCTTTGGTCAGGGCGTCTCCCTCACCCCGCTCCAGCTCGGCGCCTATGTCGCCGCCCTTGCCAATGGCGGAACCCTCTATTACCTCCAGCACCCCACCACCGCCGACGAGGCCCAAAAGCTCGAGCCCAAGGTCAAGCGCACCCTCGACATCGCCAAATACCTTCCCGACCTCCAGGACGGCATGGCCGGCGCAGTCGAGTACGGCACCGCCCGCAGCCTTCGCGCCAACTTCCACGAGCTCCCCGTCTTCGGCAAAACCGGAACCTGCTCTGACAAGGGAACCCGCTTCGGATGGTTCGCCTCTTACTCCGACTCGCCCCAGGGCAGCCTCGTCACCGTCTTCTTCCTTGAAGGCGGCCGCCCCACCTTCGGCCCCCGCGCCGCTGAGCTAACCGGCGAGTTCTACAAAAACCTCTGGGACCGCAACTACTTCGCCGACAAGGGCCAGCAGGAAGCCAAAGCCGCTCCCGCGCCCGCAGCCGACCAGCCCCAGCCCGCCGCGCAAGCCGCCACCCCCTCCACCGAGCCCTCCGCACAATAGAGATCACTCGCTTCAAGCCCCACCAAAAGCCGCCCCCCCCGGGCGGCTTTCTTCTTGCCGCCGCCAATCCCCTTGAAGCCAATTCCCCCCAATCTCATCCAACAAGCTGAGCACCTCCCCTTTTGCCCTCTGCCCGCGCCCCGCGCGCCGTAGGGGCCAACTCAACCCGCAACCGTACACAGGACCCTCACCATGGAACTGCCTACCCATATTCTCCTCGTCTACGGCTACCTGCTCCTCTTCGCCTGGGTCTTGGTCGAGCAACTCGGCCTTCCCCTGCCTGCCGCCCCCGTCCTGCTCGCCGCTGGAGCGCTCTCCGCCCAGAATGAGCTCAGCTTCCCCCTGGCCCTCCTCGCCGGCCTCGCCGCCGCGCTCATCGCTGACAGCGCCTGGTTCCTCGTCGGCCGCCACTACGGCCACGTCGTCCTGCGCACCCTCTGCAAGCTCTCCATGGAGCCCACCATCTGCGTCCGCCGCACCCAGGACGCCTTCTTCCGCCGCCGCCGCGCCACTCTCGTCACCGCCAAGTTCATTCCCGGCCTGGCCACGCTGGCCCCCGCCGTCGCCGGACAAAACCGCATGAGCTTCGCCGCCTTCCTGCTCTTTGACGCGATCGGCTCAACCCTCTGGCTGGCCACCCTCCTCGTTGCCGGCCGCCTCTTCGGCAGCCTTTTGCAGCGCGACCCCGGCCTCCTCGACTGGACCGGCCGCTTCTCCGGCGCGCTCCTCATTCTCGGCATCCTCGGCTTCTTCCTCGTCCGCGTCCTCCGCCGCCGCATGGTCCTGCGCAAGCTGGTCGCCGCTCGCCTCGAACCCCACGAGCTAAAAGCCCTCCTCGACGCCGGCGAACCCGTCTACATCGTCGACCTCCGCCATCCCCTCGAACTCGTCCCCGACCCCTTCACCCTCCCCGGCGCGCTCCACTTTGCCCCCGACTCGCTCGCCGACCGCCACAACGAAATTCCCCGCGACCGCGACGTCGTCCTCTTCTGCTCCTGCCCCAGCGAGGCCACCGCCGCCAAAACCGCCATGACCCTCCACAAACTCGGCATCGAGCGCGTCCGCCCCCTCCGCGGCGGCTACGACGAGTGGAAACGCCTCGGCTTCCCCCTGGACGCCGTAGATCTCTCCGCGCCAACCGCCAAGGCCTGAGCTGCGGCCAGGTGCCCGGTGCCCCCGGTCCCGGTAACCTTTCTCAGCCCTGATGAGGGTGCCCCCGGTCCCTAGCCTTTGGGGACCGGGGAGGTCGGGCAGGTGGCCCGGTCATAACAATCGCAATGAGCCACAAAAAGCTGTTCATGAGAAGCTGTGCCCCGTTCATCGCAGCTTTATCGCGATGAGCGGGCGGAGGGCTTGAAGTCAGATCCCGATCCGACTAGCATGGCCCCATGCCATACGGCCTGAAACGGTTCCAGAAAGCTGAATCTCTCCACCTCATCACGTTCAGTTGTTTCGACCGTCTCCCACTTCTCGACGCGCCAGGATTCAAAGACACAGTCGAGGCCGTTCTGGAACTGACGCGCGCACGGCACCAGGCGAGGATCTATGCCTACGTCCTCATGCCTGAGCACGTCCATCTACTCGTCAATGAGCCGCCGTTGATCCTCGTGGCCCAGTTTCTCAAAGCCCTCAAGCAAATCACTTCGCGCAAACTGAGAGGCCAGCGCGAGAAATTCTGGCAGGAACGCTACCACGACCGCAACGTCCACGGTGAAGAGGCCCGCTCCGAAGTGATCCGCTACATCCATCGCAACCCAGTGAAGCGCGGATTGGTCGCCTCTCCCGGCGACTACCCCTGGAGCAGCTTCAACCACTACGCCACCGGCCTCCGGGGAGCAGTCGAGATCGAGTCGGAGTGGACGGCAAGACTTCGCGGCCCACTCATCGCGATAATGCCGCGATGAATGGGGCACAGCCTTCTATCCTGGCGAATGATCGGAGGAAGTAGAATCGATGCCTGGGCCACCGGTCGAGGCGCCCGACGCGGGGGCTGTATTGACTCGGTACATGGCGGAACTGAAGGACCGCATGGAAAAGAAACAGGATCAAATCGAGACATGGATATCAGGGTAAGGATTCAGGACTCAAAAAATGAACTCAAATATCAGATCGAGGAGATGAGAGATGGCCAAAAATGCCGGAAAGTTGTACGTTTTGACGAACCCAGCCATGAGGGGCCTGGTCAAAATCGGGTCTACGAAGGGATCAATTAACCGGAGATTATCCGCGCTTTCCAGCAAGAGCGGAGTCCCGTTTCGATTCGAGTGCTATTTTGCCGCGGAAGTGCCTTTGATGGAGGAGAAGGAAAGAATCCTTCAGCGACTTTTCGCTAAGTACCGAGTGAATCCAAAGAGGGAGTTCTTCAGAGTTGACCCGGAACGCGTAGTGGATGCCATCACGATGGGACCATATAAAGAAGCCACCCCCAGCAAGCCCAATGTGAATCCGGAAGAAGAAAAGGCCTTTCAGAAGGCCAAGAAAACCGAAATCCAAAGACTCGCAAACTTTACTTTTGACTCGGTGGGAATTCCCGTGGGTGCGAAGCTGCGGTTTACCCGCAATGAGAATGTTATAGCCACCGTAGAGCCAGGCAACCATGTGAGGTATAAGGGGCATACCCACAGTATCACGGGTGCCGCAAAACTGGCGTTGAAGAAAGAGGGAAAGTACTGCGTGGCGATTCGAGGGCCGTCGTACTGGACGTACAAGGGGAAGACGCTTACCGAGATACACGAAGCGGCGGGTCTGTGATGACGACGGATTGTGCGAAGAACATTGCCCGAGCAAGCGGAAGAGGGGCGTGAAGTGCTCAGCCCCAATCCCTGTGAATAGGTGTGTGAAGGAGGGTTAGCAGTATGAAATGGTTGGTAATGGCAGTGTTGTTCCTGACGTTCGCGGCGGACGCCGAGGCTAAAAAGAAGAAGCAGGCCGAGCCTCTGGATATATCGCAGTACGCCGAACATTACACGGTACGGTATGCGGCGATGTCAGAGAGTGGCTACTGCGCTCTGAATCTAGACGACGGCATCCGTCTTTACACGGTGACGGCCGGCCAGGGTTACCGGTGTTGGGTTTGGCCGCTGGGAACGGTTGTGAGCGGCAAGTTTTATTGGGACATTAACAGGCACCAGGCCATCCAGATAGTGGTGGACTCGAACGGCGGGCCGGTAGTGACGGGCACCTCACCCGGCAGCGTGGCGGCGGACCCTAGATGCAATACCTGCATGGGGGTCAATTATTGGGTCGATCAAGTCACAATGAAATGACGGCCGGCTTACGGTTGAGTTGATGCCGACATATCGGTCCTGAGTCGGCGGAAGGAAAACCCCGCCTTGAGTAAACGTGAGATCGGAGCGCGGCGGGACTGGATTGCAGGCGGCAGGTGGCCCGGTCATAAGAATCGCAATGAGCCATGAAAAGCTGTGCCCCATCGGGGTACCCTCTGGGTCGGCGGCTTTATCGCGATGAGCGGGTCTTGAACCCAGATCGTGGCCGGACTATGATCCAGCCACCCATCGCCCGGCCGCCAATTTAGCATTCAAATAAACGCATCAAAAACAGCCGGAAGCGCGTCAAAAACACACGATTTCAGGCTGCTTTTCCCACTTTTCGTCCAAATACAACCAGACTTTCCGCCTCCAAATCCATGCCCACGCGTCGACCTTTTCGTCCCACCGGCTTCACCCACCCCTTTCGTCCCCCCCGGAGTGGACAAAACCCCCACTTTTGTCCTCTTATAGCCCTACCCGAAATCCGCTTCGTGTCAAAAATCAGGTCCACCTGCAAGCCGACGAATCCAGCCCCATGCCAGGCCCCACCGCAGGCGGCCCTAAATCTCGCAAGAACTTGTAGCGCCGGCCTCCCGGCCGGCTGTAGCGTGGGCCTCCTGGCCCACGCTCACCCCGCACCGATAGGAGTCATGCTCTAAGCTAGAGACTTGAGCGCGGTCCCCACCGCACGGGAGCACCCAAGTGGCCTACGACGATTTACGTGACTGGATCAAAACCCTCGAAAAGCATGGCGAACTCAAGCGCATCCGCGAAGAAGTCTCGCCCGAGCTTGAAATCACCGAGATCACTGACCGCGTGAGCAAAATCGGCGCACCCGGTAGCGCAACCAAGGCAAGCTACGCCCCCGGCGGCCCCGCCCTCCTCTTCGAAAACATCAAAGGCCACCCCGGCCAAAAAGTCTTCATCAACCAGTTCGGCAGCGAACGCCGCATGGCCCTCGCCCTCGGTGTCGACAAGCTCGATGAGATCGCTGACCGCATCTCCGGCCTGCTCAACATCAAAGCCCCCGAGGGCTTCCTCGACAAGCTCAAGATGCTGCCGCAGCTCGGCGCGCTCACCAGCGCCCTGCCCAAAACCGTCAGCGCCAAAGAAGCGCCCTGCAAAGAGGTCGTTCTCAAAGAAGGCTTCGACCTCAATGTTTTCCCCATCCTCAAATGCTGGCCCCACGACGGCGGCCGCTTCATCACCCTCCCCTGCGTCCACACCAAAGACCCCCGCTCCGGCAAGCGCAATATCGGCATGTACCGCATGCAGGTCTATGACGGCCAGACCACCGGCATGCACTGGCAGCGCCAGAAGGTCGCCGCCGAACACTACCGCAATGCCATGCGCGCCGCCGCGGAGCTCGGATCAACCGCAAGCCCGCTCACCACCAGCGTTGCGGCCATGGCCGAGTCCGCGGGTGGCTCCGTCTCCATCCCCGATGGCCCCATCGGCGGCCTGCCCCAGGTCACTGTCGGCGCCCTCAAAGGCTCGCGCCTTGAAGTCGCCGTCGCCATCGGAACCGATCCCGCCACCACCTTCTCCGCCATCGTCCCCGCCCCGCCTGAAGTTGAAGAGTTCATGATCGCCGGCTTCCTGCGCGGCAAGCCCTTAGAAATCGTCCAGTGCGAAACCGTCGACCTCCAGGTCCCCGCCCACGCCGAAATCATCCTCGAAGGCTACGTCGAACTCGGCGAACTCCGCTCTGAAGGCCCCTTCGGCGACCACACCGGCTTCTACACCCTCACCGACGACTACCCCGTCTTCCACCTCACCTGCATCACCCATCGCCGGGACCCCATCTACGCCGCCACCATCGTCGGCAAGCCCCCCATGGAAGACGCATGGATGGGCAAAGCCGTCGAGCGCATCTTTCTCCCCGCCATGAAAATGCAGATCCCCGAACTGGTTGACGTCCATCTCCCCATGGAAGGCGTCTTCCACAACCTCATGCTCGTCTCCATTCGCAAAAGCTATCCCGGCCAGGCCCGCAAGGTCATGAACGCCATCTGGTCTCTCGGCCAGGCCATGTTCACCAAGTGCATCGTCGTCGTCGATGAAGACTGCGATGTCCAGAACGTCGCCGAAGTCACGCTCCGCGTCGCCAACAACATTGATCCCGAGCGCGACATCCAGTTCACCCTCGGCCCCGTCGACTCGCTCGACCACTCGAGCCGCCTCCCCAACTACGGGAGCAAAATGGGAATAGACGCCACCCGCAAATGGAAGGCCGAAGGCTTCAACCGCCAATGGCCCGCCATGATTGAAATGGACGCCGCCACCAAGTCCCGCATCGACGCCCTCTGGGCAAAACTAGGCCTGTAGCTGTCTCACGGCTTCTGCTCTATACTTGCCGGGAGAGACCAGGCATGATTCTGCACGACTTGCTCGACTGGACGAACTCCGGAGTCGGAGTGGCAGGACTAGCGCTCACTGCCGGAGCAATTTGGCAGGCAACCGGAGCCAAGAATGCGGCAAATGCCGCTCGGGACGCGGTCTACCGCAGAAATGCGGCCGATGCGATGGTTGAAATTGTGCGTATCGCCGAGCAGTTGAACACTTCGGTTTTGTATGAACGACGAGTTGAGGCAAGCATTCAACTGCGGGAGTTGGTAATCCGGATTCCGAAGGATCGAGAAGAATTTGCGAGATTCCTCGCGTCGGATTCCGATAAGCTTAAGGATGTGGAGTCAAACTGCAGGCGCTGGGCAGATTTCTTGCTTCAAGGTGAGTTCCCTTTGAACACGGACGAAAAGAAACATCTCTTCAACGAGACGTTGAACACAGTGCAGGAGTTGAGCGCTATTCAGGGAAGACTTCGCAGAGTGCTTGGTCAGGGGGATAAATGAACGAGAGAATCGATCAGTTAGCGCAAGAACTGTTGGAAAAAACCCGTGCGCGAAAGCTCGATTGGCGCATCATGGCCAATCCTCTAGGACGTGTTGAATTCTCCGTTGATTTGGATAAGGGATATAGATTTCACATCTGGTCGGTCGATTCAGGGGATAATCGCGCAATTACGCTTCAACTTTGGAAGGATGGACGGCCTGCCCTTGAGTCTCTTGCGAATAATTGGCCGGCCCTGTCCAACGGTGAGGTCATCCAGGAACGAGTGAAGAGATTCCGCGCCTATAGCGATTTGTTCGACGCGGTCCGCGAGAGTGTCTACAGCGGTGAAGAAACGATCGGCGAAGTAGAACAGCTCCTCAGGAAAATCGGCTGAGAATGGGGCAACGCAGATTTTTACCAATCCTCTTCCTGTTCTTGCTGAGCTTACCTGGGAGTCCCCTGTCAGCCCAGCAGGACCCCTTCCGCTGGATGGACTTCCACTCCCAGGCCGATCAGCCCATCATCACCTGGGTCACCCGTTCCCTCGACGCCGAAAAATGGACCGCCATCCGCGAGATCGGCGTCCAATACGACGCGGCCCTCGTCGTCACCACCCAGCGCCCCACCCCCAACTCGCCCGCCAACGCTGACCCGTTCACCATCTGGAGCGTCTCGCTCACCACCCATCTCATCTCCCCCATCCTCAAAGGCGTCAACCTGCGCTGGCTCGATTGGATGTACTTCACCGTCGGCTCCACACCGGAGCTCACAGCCCTCTACGACAGTTGCACCGCCTGCGCCACCGATACCTACTTCACCGCCTTCCGCTATGACCGCTCGCAGCACATGTGGGCCGCCCGCTGGCTCCGCGGTGGCCAGGCCGCCCCCATCTGGAGCGGCAACGTACCCCCCGGCGTCGCCTGGACCGAGGTCTACGCCGTCATGATTGACGGCAACGGCCGCGGCTACCTCGTCACATGGAACTACTTCGACTACGGCAAGCAGAAACCGCCCGGCGACATTCTCTACCGCTACGATGTTGACCCCATCAGCGGACTCGAGCGCACCCAGATGCTCAGCGGCAAAGAAGGCGACACCATGAAGCAGCGCCTCTGCCGCGCCCAGGACGCCGTCCCCGGCCTCGCCCGCGGCCAGGATTCCCTGCTTTGCCAAAACACGCTCACGCCCCACTATGAGCGCAAGCCCGTCACCACCCCGCCCGCCAACAACCGCGGCCAGTCAGCCCCCGGCAGCCGGCGCTGATCCCACTCCGCCGCTCCAGCCGTCGCATGGTCAAAACAGAACTGCCCCGCTCCGTTTGCTTCCGTAGCATCCAACTGAACGGAGTGTGCAATGAGTTATCTTTCAAGATTCGGAATTCTCCCCCTGCTTGCCACCGCGGTTATCCTGTCCACCGTCGGATGCCCCGGAAGCGGCGACCAGTCTGCCGCCAACAGCAGTCAGGCCGCCGCCCAGGGCCAGGCCTCTGACCAGTCCTCTGACCCCGCCTCAGCCAATCTGGCTCCCGTCTCAAACGACTCCGGCGGCCAGGCGCCCGCTCCTGCCGCTTACCAGCAAAGCGCGCCCCCGCCCAATGCTCAGGCCAACTACCGGCAGGCCCCTGACCAGTCTTCCGATCAGTCCAACTACGATCCCGACGATGCAGGCCAGCCCGTAGCCTACGCACCCCAGCCTCCCCCACCGCTGCCCGACTACGACCAGCCCCCCACCCCCGGCGACGGCTACCTTTGGACTCCCGGCTACTGGGCCTACGGCCAGGCCGGCTACTACTGGGTTCCCGGCAGTTGGGTCCAGGCTCCCTATGAGGGCGCCTTGTGGACCCCCGGCTACTGGGGCTACCGCCACAACCGCTACGGATTCTACGGCGGCTACTGGGGTCAGTACGTCGGCTACTACGGCGGCATCAACTACGGCTTCGGCTATGTCGGCCTTGGCTACCAGGGCGGATACTGGGGCGGAGGACACTTCAACTACAACCGCTCCGTCAACAACATCAACAACACTGAAGTCCACAACGTCTACAACCGCTCCGTCTCCAACAGCTACTCCGGCGGCAACCGCGCCAGCTTCAATGGCGGCTCAGGCGGCGTCCAACTCCGCGCCAGACCATCCGAACTGGCAGCCCAGCGCCAGCAGCACACCGCTCCCATGAGGGCGCAGATCCAGAATCAGCAGGCCGCCAGCAACAACCGCGCCCAGTTTGCCAACGTCAACCACGGCCGCCCCGCCTCTGCGGCCGTCAGCCAGCCCCTTGCCGCAGATCGCAACGTCAGAGCCCCCGCCGCCTTGCAGACTCACAACCAGGCCGCCGCCCAACAGCAGCGCCAGTCCGCTCCCCAGCAACAACAGCGGCAGGCAGTGCCCCAACAGCAGCAGCAACGCCAGACCCAGCAACAGCAGCGTCAGGCAGCCCCGCAGCAGCAGCAACAGCGCCAGACCATTCAGCAACAGCGTCAGCCAGTACCGCTGCAGCAACAACGCCAGACCCAAGCGCAACAACAACGTCAGGCGGTCCCGCAACAGCAGCAGCAGCGTCAGGCCCTACCACAACAGCAACAGCGCCAGGCCCCACAACAACAGCAGCGTCAAGCTGCCCCGCAGCAACAGCGCCAGGCGCCACAACAGCAGCGTCAGGCCGCACCGCAGCAGCAACAACGCCAGGCCCCGCAACAACAACAGCGCCAGGCGCCACAACAGCAACAGCACCAAGCCGCCTCCCAACACCAGGAGGCAGCCCACCCCAAGAAGTAGCGCCTGCCTTGCATCCGCTTTTCACTTCGCGAATGCAACCCAATGGGTGCGCAATCACTCGGCCGCCAGCACCCGGACGGCCACCAGGTTGCGCACCCAACGCGCCGGCCGCTTCTCCCCCGCCGCCACCAGTTGAAACGGCCCGCTGCCCGCAAGACTCGTGCCGTCCAGCGTATCCGCCACAAACACCGTTCCCTCGTGCAGCTCCGGGTTCACCTCCGCCAGCGAATACACCGCCTTATACCCGTCGGCCCCCTCCGCCACCAGGTAAAGCCGCAGATCGTTCCCGTGCGGCTTCTCCGGAACCCCCACCGCCGCCAGAAGACTCATCAGCAACACGCCTGTATACGTCTGATTCGCCTTGACATGCGCGTTATACGCCGTCAGCGTCGTATGCGGCAGAGCCGCCAGCGTCGCCTGCGTCCACTCGGCGCTCTTCTCCCCAAAAGTCACCTTCAGCACCCCCGCCGCAACGCCGGCAGCCGCGTGCCCCATCTCCATGCCGCTCATCGGCGTCATCGCCGCCGGCTGGCTCTGCCCCCGCGCCTGCCCCGCCAGCGCCCCCGCACACACACCCAACACCAGAATCGCCGCCAATTCCCTCTTCCGCATCGTGAACCCTCCCCGCGATTCATCGTATACTGGCTGCATGTCGATCGTGGGCAACATCGCCGGCATTGCCAAGGGCATGAGCATCACCTTTCGGGAGATCCTTCAGCCTACCCAGGTAGAAAACTACCCTGACGGAAAGGGCCCCCTCCGCGGAGCCGTCCTCGAACCTCGCTATCGCGGCGCTCACGTCCTCCAGCGCGACGAAAACGGCCTCGAAAAATGCGTAGCCTGTTTCCTCTGCGCAGCCGCCTGCCCCTCCAACTGCATCTATATTGAAGCCGACGAAAACACCGCCCAGACCCGCATCTCCTCCTCCGAGCGCTACGCCAAGGTCTACAACATCGACTACAACCGCTGCATCTTCTGCGGCTATTGTGTCGAGGCCTGCCCCACTGACGCCATCACCCACGGCCACGGTTTCGAGCTAGCCACCTTCAACGCCACCAACCTCGTCATGCGCAAAGAAGACATGCTGGTGCAGGTGGGCGCGGCCACGGCGATTTAAGCAGCCCGCTGCTTTGTCCCGCTTGCTTTGGCAGTTCTCGACTCCTTGCGTGTGATTCAGCGCACAATCAGAGAGTCAACACGCCTGCGATAATCCCCTCCAGTTGATGAGCAAGCGTCTTCAAATCGTCGCTTTGGTTGTGGCCGCGGTCTTTGGCCTGCAGCCTGCCCTCGCCGCGCTTTCCTGCCCCATGAATGCTGTGGCGCCCTGTGCTCCTGCCTGCGGCATGGACATGAGCCAGATGGGCATGGATTGCCCGATGCCCCACCAGGCCGCCGGCACGGGTTGTGTGCGCGACTGCTGCCAAAGTGGTGTGCCCCCAGCCGTGGCCCACGTCAGCTCAGGCTCCAAACCCAGGACGATTCGAACACTTTTTTCGATTGCGGCGGGAGACAAACTGCTCGCAGAAAGTGCGGCTCACGCTCCCGTTCCGGCTGAAAGCCTTGCCGCGGCTTCACCACCGCGACATATTCTCTTCCAGGTCTTCCGGATTTAGACCACTCCTTGCGTTCAGGCAACCTGAAGCGGTCTCATGCGGCGCTGCTGCCTTGAGGCTCGATCTGTATCCGCCTTTTATCGATCCAAGGAGAGTTCCATGAAACGCATCGTTAGTTTCTTATCGTTGATCTTTGTTTTCGCCGCCCTCACGTTTGCCCAAGCCCCCCAACCTGCCGGCGCAAGCTGCCCCATGGGCAAAGATGCCGCGTCCGGCTGTAAGGACTGCTGCAAAGGGAGCGACAAGAAGTGCTGCAACGGCGACAGCGCAAAAATGTGCGCCAAGGACGGCATGAAGGACTGCTGCCAGAAGGACAGCGCCAAGAATTGCTGCAGCGGCGACACAGCCAAGGTGTGCGCCAAGGGCGGCGCAAAGAGTTGCTGCCAGAAAGACAGCGCGATGAAGTGCTGCCACGGCCATGGGTCGCACGATGCCAGCCAATCCGCCGGTGGGCAGCAATAAAAGATTCAGCCATTTACAATGGAGGTCTGGACCTTAATCGGGTCCGGACCTCTTTTTTTGCTCTGCAATTTGAACAGGAATCCAATGAGCAACCGTGGATAGCCGTATTTCCCGCCATTTATGCTCGAGTGTCAGGTTCACCCCAGATGATTCACAGGCGCCCAGGCTGCTTAGTCGCAACGCCAAGGGCTGCTTTTATTGCTCAGGCAGCACCATTGTCGCTACCTTTCGTGGAGAAAAATGACCACCGCCCACCAACATCCGCTGAAAAGAATTCTCGCCACCCGCATCGCCATCATCGACGGCGCCATGGGCACTACCATCCGTACCTACGCCATGAAAGAAGCCGACATCCGCGGCGAGCGCTTCAAAAACTCCACCAAGGACCTGCTCAACAACGGCGACCTCTTCTCCCTCACCCAGCCGAAGATGATCTGCGACATCCATCGCCGCTTCCTTGACGCCGGAGCCGACATCATCGAGACCAACACCTTCGGCGCAACCAGCATCACCCAGAGCGAGTTCTTCGTCGAAGATCCCCGCGAGCACGGCGGACGTAAAGATCCCGCCTTCTATCAAAAAGTCATCGAAGACAAATTCCTCAACGACCTCGCCTGGGAGATCAACGAGGCATCCGCCCGCCAGTGCCGCCAGGTCGCCGACGAGGCCTCCGCCGCCACCGGCCGCACGCGCTTCGTCGCCGGAGCCATCGGCCCGCTCACTGTCTCGCTTTCGAATTCGCCCGACGCAGACGATGCCGGCTTCCGCGTCGTCACCTTTGACCAGGTCAAGTCCGCCTACGCCCACCAGGTCCGTGCCCTCATCGCCGGCGGCGTCGATCTGCTCCTCGTTGAAACCATCTTCGACTCCCTCAACGCCAAGGCCGCCCTCGTTGCCATCCGCGAAGTCTTCGACGAAGATCACAACGATCTCCCCGTCATGATCTCTGCCGCCGTAGGCCGCGGCGGCGAAACCCTCATCTCCGCCCAAACCACTGAGGCCTTCTGGAACGCAGTCGCGCACGTCAAGCCGCTCTCGGTTGGCCTCAACTGCTCGCTCGGTCCCGACCTCATGTTCCCCTTCCTCAGCGAACTCTCAGAGAAAGCCAACGTCGCCATCTCCTGCTACCCCAATGCCGGCCTGCCCAATCCGCTCTCTGAAACCGGCTTCGATCTCGGCCCCAGCGACATGGCCCGTTACCTCACTGAATTCGCACGCGCCGGCCTCATCAACATCGCCGGCGGCTGCTGCGGCAACACCCCCGACCACATCGCCGCCATCGCCAAGGCCCTCGACGGCCTGCCTCCGCGACCGCTTCCCGATGCATCCGCTCTCGAAAGCGAGGCCGCCGCATGAGCCACCCCAGGCCGCTTCGCCTCTCCGGTTCCCAGCCCTTCACCCAGCAACCCGGCGTCTTCATCATGATCGGCGAACGCACCAACGTCGCCGGCTCCCCCAAATTCGCCAAGCTCATCAAAGAAGGCAAATACGAAGAAGCCGTCGCCATCGCCCGCCAGCAGGTCGAGAACGGCGCCAACATCATTGACGTCTGCATGGACGAGGGCATGATTGACGGCGTCGCCGCCATGACCCGCTTCCTCCAACTGCTCGCCTCGGAGCCTGAAGTCGCCAAGGTCCCCTTCATGGTCGACTCCTCCAAGTGGGAGGTCCTCGAAGCCGGCCTCAAATGCCTTCAAGGCAAAGGCATCGTCAACTCCCTCTCTCTCAAAGAGGGTGAAGTCAAGTTCCGTCAGAACGCCGCCGCCGTCCTCAAATATGGCGCGGCCATCGTCGTCATGGCCTTTGACGAGCAGGGCCAGGCAGCCACCTACGAAGACCGCATCCGCGTCTGCGAACGCGCTTACAAAATCCTCGTCGATCAGGTCGGCTTCCCGCCTGAAGACATCGTCTTTGACCCCAACGTCCTCACCGTCGGAACCGGCCTCGAAGAGCACAACAACTACGCCGTTGACTTCATCCGCGCCACCCGCTGGATCAAGGCCAACCTGCCCCACGCCAAGGTCTCCGGCGGCGTCTCCAATGTCTCCTTTGGCTTTCGCGGCAACAACAAAGTCCGCGAAGCCATGCACTCCGCCTTCCTCTATCACGCCATCGCCGCCGGCATGGACATGGCCATCGTCAACGCCGGCATGCTCGATGTCTACGATGAAATCGACCCCGAGCTCAAAACTCTCGTCGAAGACGTGCTCCTCAACCGCCGCCCTGACTCCACTGAGCGCCTCGTCGAGTTCGGTGAAGCCCTCAAGTCCGCCGGCGGCGAGGTAGCTACAGAAAAGAAAGCTGAAGAGTGGCGCAACGGCACTGTCGAAGCCCGCCTCTCCCACGCCCTCGTTAAAGGCATTGATACCTACATCGAGATCGACGCAGAAGAAGCCCGCGTCAAACTCGGCCGTCCGCTCCTCGTCATTGAAGGTCCTCTGATGGACGGCATGAGCGTCGTCGGCGACCTCTTCGGCGCTGGCAAAATGTTCCTGCCCCAGGTCGTCAAATCCGCCCGCGTCATGAAGAAGGCCGTGGCCCATCTCACGCCCTACATGGAAGCCGAAAAAGCCGCTCTCGTCGCCTCCGGCGGCGTCGCCAAAGCGCAAGGCAAAATAGTCCTCGCCACCGTCAAAGGCGACGTCCACGACATCGGCAAAAACATCGTCGGCGTCGTCCTCGCCTGCAACAACTACGACGTCATCGACCTCGGCGTCATGGTCCCATGCGAAAAAATCCTCGAGCGCGCCAAAGCTGAGAAGGCTGATCTCATCGGACTCAGCGGCCTCATCACCCCCTCGCTCGACGAAATGGTCCACGTCGCTCGCGAGATGGAGCGGCAAGGCTTCACCCTGCCCCTGCTTATCGGCGGAGCCACCACCAGCCGCGCCCACACCGCCGTCAAAATCGCCCCTCACTACAGCCAGCCCGTCGTCCACGTCCTCGACGCCAGCCGCGCCGTGCCCGTCACCACCAGTCTCCTCAGTGAAGACAACAAGACCGCCTTCGTCGCCCAGCACAACGCCGACTACGACGCCCTGCGCAAAGCCCACGCCGCCCCACGCCAGCAGCTTCTCCCCCTTGAATCCGCCCGCCAGCGCCGCACCCCTATTGACTGGCGCGCTGAAGACCTCCCAACTCCCGAGTTTGAAGGCATCCGCGTCCTCGACAACTTCCCCCTCGCCACCCTGTGCGAATTCATTGACTGGACCCCCTTCTTCCACACCTGGGAGCTCAAAGGCGTTTACCCCCGCATCTTCGACCACCCCGAGCAAGGCGCGCAGGCCCGCCAGATCTTCGCTGAAGCCAACGCTCTCCTCGACAAGATCGTCGCCGAAAACCTCCTCACCGCCCGCGGCGTCTACGGCCTCTTCCCCGCCAACGCCGCCGGCGACGACGTCGAACTCTACACCGGCCAAACCCGCCGCAGAGTCCTCGAGCGCTTCCACTTCCTCCGCCAGCAATCTGACAAACAGGCAGCCGAACCCTGCCGGTCTCTTGCAGATTTCATTGCGCCAAAGGCAACGGAGTTGCCCGATCACATCGGCGCCTTCGCCGTCACCACCGGCATCGGCCTCAAACAACTCTGTGACGCCTTCCGCGCCCAGCACGACGACTACAACGCCATCATGGCCGAGGCCCTCGCCGACCGCCTCGCTGAAGCCTTCGCCGAGTGCCTCCACAAGCGCGTCCGCGACGAGTGGGGCTACGGCCGCGCCGAGTCCCTCTCCACCGACGAGCTCATCCACGAGAAATACCGCGGCATCCGTCCCGCTGCCGGCTACCCCGCCTGCCCCGACCATACTGAGAAGGCCGCCCTCTGGCGTCTGCTCAACGTCGAGGCCAACACCGGCATCTTCCTCACCGAGTCCTACGCCATGGGGCCCGGCTCCAGCGTCAGCGGCCTTTACTTCGCCCACCCTGAATCCCGCTACTTCTCCCTCGGCAAAATCGATCGCGACCAGGTCGCCGATTACGCCGAGCGCAAAGCCATGACCGTCGCCGAAGTCGAACGCTGGCTCGGGCCCAACCTAAACTACGACCCCGCGCGATAGCCGCCCTCGCCTCGCGCCAGTGTTGCCTCGCCGGATGATCGGTTCAGCCGGGCCTGGCTCCCCCCAGGCCCAGCTCCGGCATCTTCCGGTCCAATGATCCAAACCGGGAAGGCAATCCACAGCCCGCGAAAAATCCTCGCCTGCCATTTGCGTAGAATTATTCGCCTTTATGCAACAGTGGAAGTACGGGAAATACAAATCATTTGTGACCTCCTCGAACGGCCTGGGCGAAACTGCTTGGCGGCACCGTGCGCTCCCGGCCGTTCGTTTTTTTCCTCCCGCCCCCGCTCCAATTTGACTCCGCGCAACTCCAGTGCTCTCATGTCTCTGGGGGGCCGCGCTGCTGTCCGGCTGCTCTCCACCCCGGAGTGGCACATGAGCAAAAACAGGTTCTTCCTGGCGCTAATCGTCGTCTCAGCCCTGCTGTGCGGATGCGGCAGCCCTGCTTCCACCACCGGCGGCGTCACCAGCCCGGCGCAGCAACCTGTCATCACCACCGCAAACGCGCAAAATGGCGCTCTGATTGTCACTCTCGCCTCGCCCACCTCCGCCGCAACCATCTACTACACCCTCGACGCCACCGCCCCCACCACCTCTTCGCCCGTCTATGAGGCGCCCTTCCTCGTCACTTCCAGCCTCACCGTCAAGGCCATCGCCGCGGGCTCCGGCCTATCCGCCAGCCCTGTCGCCACACAAACCCTCTCCGCCACCATCCCCTCCAACACCCTGGTCTGGTCCGACGAGTTCAACAACTCCACCAGCGCCAACGCCCAGCCCAATCCCATCACATGGACCTACGACACCGGTCCCGGCGCTGCCTGCTGCGGCAACAACGAACTCGAGAATTACTGCGCCTGGGCCTCCGCCACCGCGCCCTGCAACCCAGCCAACCCCAACGTCTTCCTCGATACCGCCGGCCTCCTCCACATCGTTGCCCGCCAACCCTCGTCCGGCGTCTATACCTCCGGCCGCATCAAAACCCAGGGCCTCTTCAGCTTCCAGTACGGCCGTCTTGAAGCCCACATCAAGCTCCCCGAGTCCCAGGGCATGTGGCCCGCCTTCTGGCTCCTCGGCAACAGCCGCGCCACCATCGACTGGCCCGCCTGCGGCGAAATCGACGTCATGGAGCACATTGACGGCAGCAACCCCCAAAACTCCGGCTTCGACTGGGTCAAAGGCTCCATTCACGGCACCAATCTCAACACCGGCATCGAGTACCACCCCAAGGGCTTCTCCGCTGCCGATTGGCACACCTACGGAATGATCTGGACCAAGGGCCAGATTCAGTACTACGTTGACGACCCCTCCAACATCTACGCCACCTTCACCCCCTCCACCCAGCCTGGCACGTGGCCCTTCGATGCCGGCCCGGAGTTCATCCTGCTCAACCTCGCCGTCGGTGGCGACTGGCCCGGCGACCCCAACGCGCAAACCCAGTTCCCCTCCGAAATGCAGGTGGACTACGTCCGCCTTTACACCAACTGACCTGGCTCGGGAACCACTTCCACAACCGCCCCCGAGTCGCCCCAAGTGCCTTCGACTCTGGCAATGTGAGCCAGTTCACGTGCTTTGAGTCCGCTGCTCCCCCTGTTTGTTGAGCCTCCCTCAACCCAAAACACCCCCCTTGTTAAAGCACCGCTACGAATCAAAGAAAATATTTGCCCCGTATTTGCATCCTTCTCACCTTCCTTTTACAATTCCCGGCGGATACTACTCCCGTGATTACGCAAGTTGGGCAGAGTCTTCCCTTGCAGTTGCCGTTGAATTCCGACGCGGCGGTCGAGTTGTTCCTCCCCACCACGGCGCCCTCCCTCCCTGTCTCCCCGGAAAAGCCCCGCATCCATGCTGAGGTCGGTCACTACCGCCTCCGCCTGGCCCAGTCTGTTGAAGACCGTGACGCCGCCTGCCGCCTCCGCTTCAAAGTCTTTAACATCGAGCTCGGCGAGGGCCTTGAAAGCTCCTACCAGACCGGCCTTGACACCGACCACTTTGACCTCTTCTGCGAGCACCTCCTCGTTGAAGACAAGCTCACCAGGCGCATCGTCGGCACCTACCGCATGCAGTCCGGCCTCACCGCCGCCCGCAACCTCGGCTACTACTCTGAGCAGGAGTTCAGTTTTACCCCCTACGAACCCCTCCGCCCCGGCATCCTCGAACTCGGCCGCGCCGCCATTGACCGCGATCACCGCACCCCTGAAGTCCTCACCTTGTTATGGAGAGGCATCGCGCAGTATGCTACTGACATGGGCTTGCGTTACTTGATCGGCTGCTCATCCCTGACCTCGAAAGACCCGGCTGAAGGCTGGCAGATGTATCGTCAGCTTGAGCATTACCGGGTGCCTCCCGAGTTCGAAACCGAGCCGACCCCCGCCTACGCCTGTCCCACCGAGCAACTGGGTGCACCATCACAGACGTCACCCGGCCTTCTGGATTCCTCCGTGCCGCTTTCATCTCCTTCTCAGGTCAAGGTTCCCAAGCTCTTGAAAACCTACCTCGCCATCGGCGCACGCATCGGCGGCCCGCCGGCCTGGGACAGAGAATTTGGCACCATCGATTTCCTTACTCTGCTCGATCTCCGTCTCGTTTCGCCCTCGGCGCGCAATCGCTTCCTGGCCCCCCTCACCACATGAGCTTTCGTGCCGTCCGGCGCGCTGTGGCGCTGGTCTTCTCCCTCCTCCTCGTCGTCCTCCGCTTCTGGATCATCCGCCTCCGCGGTCCGCTCTCCATGCGCCAGAAAGCGCAATGGTCTCAGGACGCCTCCCGCATCGTCCTCGGCGCGCTCGGCATCCATTACCGCGTCGAGGGCCAGCCCCCCACCCACGGCCTCGTTGTCTCAAACCACCTCAGCTATCTCGACATCCTCATCCTCGCCGCAAACATGCCCTGCTTCTTTGTCGCCAAAATTGAAATCGGCGGATGGCCCTTCTTCGGCAAGGCAGCCCAGAGCAACGGAACCATCTTCCTTGACCGCTCCAGCCGCGCCAGCGCTCAGTCCGTCGCCGAGCAGATGGCTGAGCGCCTTCAACTCCCCATTCCCGTCCTGCTCTTCCCTGAAGGAACAAGCACAGACGGCAGCGAAGTCCTCCCCTTCCACCCTCGCCTCATTGACCCAGCCACCTCCAACGGCATTCAGGTCACCGCCGCCTCCGTTCGCTATGAGATCGAGGGCGACGTCGAAGAGCGTGAACTCTGCTGGTTCGGCGATGTCGAGTTCCTCCCGCACCTGCTCAAGGCTCTCGGCACGCCCGGCTTCTCTGCCCTTGTCCAGTTCGGCCAGCCCCGCATCTATCCTGACCGCCGCGCCGCCGCTGACGCCACCTGGGCTGAAATCACCGCCATGCGCGAGTACTCCCCCTGCCCCGAGCAAGAGCCAGAACTCCAAACCGTCTAAGTCCCCGCTCCCCCGCCCCAGCCCGCCCGTGATACATTTCTCCCCATGAATCCCAAGCAGCGCGTCCTCGCCGCCCTCAACCGGCAGCCCTCTGATCGCGTCCCCATCTTCATGTGGTTTCATCCTGAGACAGCCCGCAAACTCAGCCGCCTCCTTGAGATCCCCCTCTCCGCCCTCGGCGAGGCCATGGGCAACGACATCTGCCAGACCTGGGTCAACAACAACTACGCCATGGAAGGCATTGAGCATGAGCACGACGGCGAAACCCACCTCGACTGGTGGGGCATCACCTGGGAAAAACGCCACGGATTCAACCAGATTCTGAAGTACCCCCTCGCCGGCGCAACCCGCGAACAGGTACTCGCCTGCCAGTTCCCCTCAGAGCGCAAAGAAGAACTGCTCGCCCTCATGCAGCCCGTCCTCCGAGACCGTCGCCACTTCTTCATCGGCTGCGATGTCTCCCCCTGCGTCTTTGAGATGTACTGGCGCCTTCGCGGCATGGTCGACGCCATGCTTGACATGGCCGGCGACCCCGCTCTGGCCCACGAAATGTTCCGCCGCTGCGCTGACTTCGCCATCGACCTCGGCATCGCCGCCTGCGACCGCTTCCAGCTCGACTGGTACTGGACCGGGGACGACGTCGCCGGCCAGCGCTCCATGATGATGAGCCCCACCCTCTGGCGCGACCAGATCAAGCCCCATCTCCAGCGCGTCATCCAGGTCGGCATCGCCCGCAACCTCCCCATCGCCTTCCACTGTTGCGGAGCGGCTCGCCCCATCATCCCCGACCTCATCGAGATCGGCGTCAACGTCCTCAACCCCATCCAGAGCAACTGCCCCGGCATGGACCCCACCGAACTCAAACGCGAGTTCAGCCGCCATCTCACCTTCATGGGCGGCGTTGACACCCAGCAGATGCTGCCCCACGCCTCCGCGGCCCAGGTCCGCCGCGCCACTGAGGAGCTGATCGGAATCATGACCTCCGACGGAGGCGGATACATCCTCGCCGCCTCCCACACCATCTCCCCGGAAACCCCAGACGACAACATCTTCGCTATGTACGAAGCCGCCGGTGTCTCCAAAGCAGAGATCTTCGACCACGCCGCCGCCCTCAGGCGCACCACCGCCGCGCCCGCCCCTCCTAACGAGCCTATGGTCAAGCCGATGTTTTGAAAGGGCACGGCTTTAGCCGTGCCGCAGGAACGGCTAAATCTGCGTGGGCTTCAGCCCCTGAGGCAATGCTCAATTGTCACCGCAACCTGATCGGTGGCTTCTCTAACGAAACGCAAGGGACGACGCCCCCGCTCACTTCCCTCCGCCCGCCCCCTTCGCCGTCACCGGCGTCGCAATCGTCTTCAGCTCCGCCGCCGCCGAGTCTAAATTCAGCGCAACAATCGTATCCACCCCGCCCGCAGCGCCGCTCAGCGTCACTTCCACGCCCCCGTCGCTCTGCTTGCAGGCAGCCTCGCCGCCCGTCAGCGTGGCGCAGCTCAGAATCTGTGCCGGCAGCGCAGGCAGCCGCACCCTTGTGCCCGTGAAGTTCAAAAGATGCAGATAGATCGTCTTGCCGCGATACGTCGAAACCCCAAAATCACCCGGCAAATACGGCCCGCCGCGCGTCCCGTAAATGCTCTGCCCATACTTCTCCAGCCACTCGCCCACCTCGCGCAGCCTCGCCGCGTGTGCCGGGTCTATCTGCCCATCCGGCCGCGGACCCACATTCAGCAACAGGTTCCCGTCCCGTCCCACCGCTGAAACCAGCAGCCACAGAATCGCATCCCGCGACTTCATCTTCGCATCCGGCTGGTAGCCCCAGGCCCCCTCGGTCAGCGTCGTGCACAGCTCCCAGGGAGACTGGTTGTCAAAATCCCCCAGCGCTCCATCCCCCTCGCGCGACTTGAAATCCGCCGCTGCATCCGTCCGATCGTTGATAAGAATTGTCGGCTGCAACTGCCGCAAATGACCGACGGCCTTCTCATCCTGCCAGTCAAAAGCCCCATGGTAGCGCTCGTTCAGCGGGCGCGCGTGCCACCCGTTGGTAAAGGTCACGCCCCCAAACCCCAGCCACCCATCCCCGCCGCCGTCGAACCACAAAATGTCGAGCTTCCCATAGTGCGATGCCAGCTCATCCAGTTGCCGATGATACTGCGCCCGCAACTGCTCCGCGCTCGCCTGGTAGATCCCCGGAAAGTAAAACCCCGGAAACCTCCAGTCCAGCGGCGAATAATACAAACCCACCCGCAGCCCCGCCCTGCGCACAGCCTTCACATAATCGGCCACAAAATCCCGATGCGCCGCCGACTTCACCGCCGTAAAGCTGCTCCCCGCATCGTCAAACAGCGCAAACCCATCGTGGTGCCGCGCCGTCAGCACCGTGTACTTCATCCCCGCGGCCTTGGCAATCCCCGCCCACGCATCCGGATCAAATCTTTCAGGATGAAACTGCCCCGCCAGCTTCGCATATTCGTCCACCGGAATCTGTTCCTCCCATTGCACCCATTCGCCCCGCCCCGGAATCGAATACACGCCCCAGTGCATGAACAGCCCGAACTTCGCCTCGCGCCACCACGCTATCCGCGCCGCCGCTTCCTTGTCGCTGACCATCAACTCCGTCTGAACCTGCGCCCACATCGGAGCCGCGGCAAAAAACAGCAAAGCCCACACCAAACTCACGCGAACCATCGCCTTGTTCATACACTTCTCCTTAGCGCCTTCCATTTGAGGGCGTTGGCCTTCTGACCAAAAATCTAGCGCGGAATCATTCCCGCCGGCGCCGCCGTCGACCCGCGCACCACCAGGCTCGTCGACACCAGAAACTCCCGCTGCACGCCGGCCACACCCTCCTGCTCCACCTGCTGCCGCAGCGCCTCAAACGCCGCCCGCGCCAGGTCCGCTCGCGACAACCGGATCGTCGTCAGCGGCGGAAGTGTGAACTCCGCGAAATCAATGTCGTCCAAACCAATCACTGACAGGTCTTGCGGCACCTTCAGCCCGCCCATATAAGCCGCACGCAATACCCCAATCGCCGTCATGTCGTTCGAGCAGAGAATGGCCCGCGGATAATCGCCCAGCGACTGCAACTGCGCAAACCCCGCCACCCCGCCCTTCAGCGTGTGATCGCACTCAATAATCCACGCCTTCTCAATGCCCAGTCCGGCCTCGCTCATCGCCATGCGATAGTCGTTCTCGCGCGTGATCGCCGAGTGCAGCTTGTGCGGTCCGGCCAAAAACGCAATCTTCCGGTGCCCAAGTTCCACCAGGTGGTTCACCGCCGCGCGTATCCCCGTCGTGTAGTCCAGCACAATCGTGCTCACCTTCGGGTCGTCCAGCCGGAACTCCGCCAGCACCATCGGCACATCCCGATGTGCCAACTGGTCCAGAACCGGCTCTTCCTCGCCAAACGTCAGCACTGCCACCCCGTCCACCTTCCGCTCCAGCATCCGCCGCACGCAGCTCGTCAAAATCGCCGGATCGCTGTTCGACGAGCTCACCAGAATCTCGTACCCATGCGCCACCGCGATCTCTTCAAAGCTCTGAATCAGCTCCGGAAAAAATGGATTGGTGATGTTCTCCACAATAATGCCAAACAGCCGGCTCTTGCCTGAAACCAGTGTCCGCGCGTGCGTGTTCGGAAAATAATTCAGCTGCTCAATTGCCTGCCACACCCGCTTCGTCAGCCGCTCGCTCACTGCCGGCGAGCCATTAATCGTGCGCGATACCGTGGCGATGGAAACTTTGGCCAGCGCCGCGACAGTGCGGATATCGGGAGTTTTGCCTGCCGTCCTTATGGTTGCTTTTCGAGCCACGTGCCGGTCCTGTCAAAAAGGATTGCGAATGTGACAGCAATGTTACCGCATCCGGCCGCCAAAGTTCTCCCCTATTCCAAAACTTCCGCCGGCTTCAACCGCCCATTCTCTAGCCGTTGTCGGCGATCAGCAGCCGAAGATCCCGCAGATTGTGGCCCGTCGGTCCCGTCACCACCGCATCGCCCAGTGCCATAAACATCGGGCACGCATCAAACGCCGCCAGCGACGACTTCAGATGAAATCCAAACGTGTGCGCCCGCCCCACCGTCGTCGGGTCGGCTATCGCCCCAGCCACTTGCGTATTGCCGTCTATCCCGTCTGAACCCGCGCTCAGAACCATCAGCCGCTGCCCCTGGTACTGCTCCAGCTCCAACGCGCAGGCCATCACAAACTGCTGGTTCCGCCCGCCTGCGCCCGGCGTCCGGTCCATCGTCACCGTCACTTCCCCCCCGGAAATCAGGCAAAGCTTCTTGTGCGTAGCGCGCAATGAATGAAAACGCTCAAGCAGATACCGCGCCGCATCCGCGTAATCCCAATCGTCGCAGCTGTTGTCCACCGCCACATGGAATCCCGCCGCCTCCGCCAGCGACCGCGCATTCTCCACCAGGTCATGGCCTGAAAGCAGAATCTCAAAAACTGAATCGCGAAACGCCGCGTCTTCGCCCGTCATCGTGGCCGCCGCCGTCACCCGCCGCGCCGGCACGGCCTCGGCCCACGGCAGCTTCGGAAAGAAGGGCGGAAGCCATCCCTTGTTCCCAGGTGACTCCGGCAGGTCTTCCCGCTCAAAGAACCCCCGCACTGACGCCGGCATCCGCTCCTTCAATCCGTACTTCTCAATCAGATCGTGCACCTCGGCCACCGTCGAGTGATCCGGCGAAGTCGGTCCCGAGCTCAGAGCATCCAACGAGCGCAGCGGCACGTCCGGCACCAGCAGGCTCACCTTCGCCGCCTCCGGCGCGGCAATCGCCAGCCGTCCGCCCTTCACCGCTGAGAAGTGCTTGCGCAGCGTATTGATCTCGTTGATCGGCGCGCCGCAGCCCAGCAGCAACTGGTGAAACGCAATCGTGTCATCAAGTGAAATCTGCGCGTCCAGCGGCAGATCGAACATCGCCGACCCGCCCCCCGAGATCAGAAAGAAAATCAGCGTGTCTTTCTTCGCCTTCCTCAGCAAGGCCAGCGTCGCCCGCGCCGCCGCAAACGAGTCCTCATTCGGCAGCGGATGCCCGCCTTCAAAATACCGGAACCGCCAGTTCCGCTTCGCCGGCAGCTGATTTGAGCAGCAAATCCCCACCATCCCCTTGCGCCGCTTCATCCGGCTCAGCAGCGTATCCAGCATCGGCGCCGCCGCCTTGCCCAGCGCGATCACATAGATCCGCTTATAGCTCGCAAGGTTGATCGTCGCCGGCCCGCTCCCATCCGGCAGAAGCCGGTGCAACACGTTCCCCTCAAAACGAAGCCGCCGGTCAAACGCTGACGCTACGCTGCACGCCTTCACCGCGCCCGTAAAAATCTCTGTCGCCGTCGCATGCATCGTATCAAGGGCTGTGTCGCTCACCGGTGTCATCACATTTGCTCCTTCAGCCAGCCGGCCAGCGCTTGTTGCATCTTTTCAAGATGGCCGGTAAAGAAGTGATCGGCGCCGGGGACGAGCACCAGTGTCTTCGGGTCCGCGGCACACAACGACACCTGCGCCAGTTGTGCCGCCGGCGCAAAGCTGTCGTTGTCTCCGCTCAGAAATAACTTGGGAATCGAGGAGCTTGCCAGAAAAGGATATCGATAGTGATGCCCATCCGCCTCGGTGGGCAATCCCAGCGCCGCCACGCCGCGCACTCTCTCGGGTCTCTGCGCGTCTTTGCAACAACCCATCAGCGCCATCGCCGCCCCAAAACTGAATCCAACCGCCACCAGCGGCCGCTTGTATTCGTTTTCAAGCCAATCCAGCGCCGCCGTCACATCCCCCGCCTCGGCCCGCCCATCATGCTCGCCGTGGCTCAGCCCCGTGCCGCGAAAATTGAAACGCAACACCGGCCAGCGCAGCCCGAACTCCTCGTCGTTCACGGCCTTCATCGCGTGGTAAACAACCTTGTTGTGCATCGTCCCGCCGGCCTTCGGGTGAGGATGGCAGATCAGCACCGCATACGGCGCATCCGCGGCGCCTTCATTCAAAAGCGCCTCCAGACGGCCCGCCGGACCTTTCAAGTCCACGCTGCGCAGCCGCGCGCCTTCCTGCTTCGGGTCCGGTTGGATGGGTGTAAATGCGGAAGTCATCCCACTCTCGATTCTACGCCCAGTTCCCGTCCAGTCTCACTTTTTCGCGGGAGGCCGGCAACGCCCGTTTCGGTGCGTGGAACATGCTCCAATCCCTCCGCCGCCCGCTCCATCCCCAGCCCGCAATCCACCCGTAAGGTATTCTGCCAATATCATGAGCGATCATCTCAATCCCATCGATCCAATCCGCCTCACCCGCGAGCTCTGCGAAATCGAGTCCACCACCTACCACGAAGGCGCAGTCGGCGATTTCCTCGCCGCCTTCCTCGCCGACCGCGGCTGGACCATTGAAAAAACTCCCGTCGAGCAGCCTCATGAAACCGCCCACGCCGGCCCCCGCTGGAACGTCTACGCCGGCATCGCGGGCCAAACCCCAGACCTTGTCTTCTCCACCCACATGGACACCGTCCCCCCCTACATCCCCTTTCGCGAAGACGCCGAGTTCCTCCACGGCCGCGGCGTCTGCGATGCCAAGGGCATCATCGCCGCCCAGGTAGCCGCCGCTGAGGCCCTCCGCGCCGCGGGCTTGCCCATCGGCCTCCTCTTCGTCTCCGGCGAAGAGCGCGACTCCGCCGGCGCCAAGGTCGCCAATCTCGCCCCCAAAGGCAGCCGCTTCCTCATCAACGGCGAACCTACTGACAATCGCCTCGCCCTCGCCTCCAAAGGCGCCCTCCGCGCCGCCTTCAAATGCACCGGCAAGATGGCCCACTCCGCCTATCCCGAGCTCGGCGAAAGCGCCGTTCACAAGCTCGTTGAAGTCCTCAACCGTGTCCTCGCCATGCCCCTGCCCGAACTGGAAGGCATCGGCCCCAGCACCCTCAACATCGGCCAGATTCACGGCGGCCACGCCCCCAACGTCATCGCCGACAAGGCTGAAGCCCAGATCCTCGTCCGCACCGTCACTGCCTCGGCTCCCGTCCGCGCCGCCCTCGTCGCAGTCGCCGGTGACCTCGCCACAGTCGACTTCACCCTCGACACTCCCTTCGTCCGCATGCGCGCCATTGAAGGCCTGCCCACCATGGTCGCCAAATTCTCCACTGACATCCCCGCCCTCTCCAACTGGGGAGAGCCGCTCCTCCTCGGCCCCGGCTCCATCCACGTAGCCCACACCCCCTTCGAGAAAATCGCCAAAAAAGAACTCCTTGAAGCCGTTGACCTCTACATCAAAGTCGCAAAGCAACTCCTCGCTTAGGTCTTTGACTGCTTAACCTTTTACGAACCTGGGTGCCCCAGGTCTCGATTTTGGGACCTGGGATACCACGCCGGCCCAATCCGCCCCCGCCCAATCCGCTCTGTGATAGACTCTGCTTTTCTTCCCCCGGGGCCTCACCGCCCCTGCCGTAGTCCCAGTTCCAACGCATCGCCTTCATCCTGCATCTTCATCTTTTTGAACTGAACACGCACCACGCACAGTGTCCAATTCAACGCACGGACTCCCCGCGCCCGCAGGAGCGCCACCCCATGAACGTCCCCCTCACTCCGCTTCGCTGCATCCGGTACGCTGAAGAGCAATTCCCCCTCAACACCGCCGTCGTCTGCGACAGCCACCGCTTCACATATCGCCAATTTGCCGATCGCGCCGCCCGCCTCGGTGGCTCCCTGCTCTCGCTCGGCATCCAGCCCGGCGAGCGCGTCGCCTTCCTCAGCACCAACTGCCATCGACTCCTCGAAGCCTATTACGGCGTCCTTGAAGCCGGCGCCGTGCTGCTGCCCCTCAACATCCGCCTCGCCGCCAAAGAGCTCGAGTTCATCCTCAACGACTCCGAAGCCAAAATCCTCTTCGTCGAAACCCAGTTCCTCCCCCTCGTTGAAGCCTTCCGCCGCCAAACCCCCGGCATCCGTTCCATCGTTCTTCTTGACGCCCAGCCCTCGCTCGATTGGCTCGCCGCCGAAAACTACGAAGCTCTCCTCGCCGCCTCCCACCCCCATCGCCGCGACATCATGGACGTCGACGAAGACTCCATGTGCGAGCTCTTCTACACCAGCGGAACCTCCGCCAACTCCAAGGGCGTCATGCTCTCCCATCGCAACGTCTATCTCCACGCCCTCAACACCGGCCTCGCCCTGCGCACTCGCGGCGACGGCGTCGAACTCCACACCATCCCCCTGTTCCACGCCAACGGATGGGGCAAGGCCCACGTCGTCACACTCGCCGGTGGAACCCACGTCATGGTCCACCAGTTCCTGCCCACCCAGGTCTTCCAGCTCATCCAGTCTGAGCGCGTCCAGGCCTGTTGCCTCGTCCCCACCATGGCCAACGCCCTCGTCAACTGCCCTGAGCGCCCCAGCTTCGACCTCTCCAGCCTCGAAACCGTCATGATCGGCGGCGCGGCCTCCTCGCCCAAGCTCGTTCGCGAAGTCGAGCAATCCCTCGGCTGCACCTGCATCTCCGGCTATGGCCTCACTGAAACCTCGCCCGTCGTCAGCATCTCTTATATGAAGCACGGCATCCAGGCCGATGAGCCCGAGCGCCACCGCCGCCAGTCCATGGCCGGCCACGCCGTCCCCGGAACCGAAATCCGCCTCTTCGACCACCAGGACCATGAAGTCCCCGCCGACGGCCAATCCGTCGGACAGGTCGTCGTCCGCAGTGACGTCGTCATGCAGGGCTACCTCAATCAGCTCGAAGACACTGAGCGCGTCTTCCGCAACGGCTGGTTCCACACCGGCGACCTCGCCACCATGGACGAGCACGGCTACATCGTCATCGTCGATCGCGAAAAAGACATCATCGTCAGCGGCGGAGAAAACATCTCTACCCTCGAAGTCGAAAAGACCATCGCCACCCACCCCAGCGTCTATGAAACTGCCGTCGTCGGCGTACCCCATGAGAAATGGGGCGAAGTCCCCAAAGCCGTCGTCGTCCTCAAGCCCGGCGAATCCGCCACCGCCCAGGAGCTCCTCGACCTCTGCCGCTCCTGCCTCGCCCGCTACAAGTGCCCCCACTACATCGAATTCCTCGAAACCCTCCCCAAAACCGGAACCGGCAAAATCCTCAAACGCGAACTCCGCGCCAAAGCACCCCAGCCCGTCCAATAATCCGCGCGGGGCCGCGGCCCCGCAACATTCCTCCCCCATCCTGCATCCCCGCACGCCCCGCCGCATCTACTCAAGTGAAGCCCTGCATATCTTCCCACTCCGCAAGGGCCACAAAGGAAAAATCAAATGAGCGCCTCCGTCTACGACTTCCCACTCAAAACCATCCAGGGCAACCCCGCCTCCCTCGCCGACTTCAAAGGCAAAGTCATCCTCGTCGTCAACGTCGCCTCCAAGTGCGGCCTCACCCCCCAGTACGAAGGCCTCGAAAAACTCTACAAGCAGTTCAAAGACAAGGGCCTCGTCATCGCCGGCTTCCCCGCCAACGACTTCAAAGAGCAGGAGCCCGGAACCAACGACGAAATTCAGTCCTTCTGCTCCCTCAACTACGGCGTCGACTTCCCCCTCTTTGACAAAATCGCCGTCGTCGGCCCCCAGAAGCACCCCCTCTATGCCGCCCTCATCGCCGCCCAGCCCCACGCCACCAGTGTCTCTGACGTCTCCTGGCGCGAAAAGCTCAAAGGCTACGGCATCGAGCCCAACCCCGAGCCCGAACTCCTCTGGAACTTCGAGAAATTCCTGGTCAGCAAAACCGGCGAGGTAGTCGCTCGCTTCGCCCCAGACACCACCCCCGACGCCCCCGCCCTCGTAGCCGCCATCGAGTCCGAACTCGCCAAAAGCTAATCCGGCTGCGGTTCGTTCCCGTAAAGAAGCACCGTGCCCCATCCATGACGCAGTTTCATCGCGTCCTGGGTGGGACACCACCAATCTCAATCGGCCACACTTCGACCAACCACAAATCCCCGGGTGCCCCAGGTCCGGATTTTCAGACCTGGGATACCACCACCGCTGCCCCATCTTCGTCGACCCGCCACAAATGAAGCCGGGGATACCACGAACCCCGCGCGAGCGGACAGCGAGCAGTTGGCCCCACCGCAGGTGGTTGGCCCCACCGCAGGTGGCCAAAGTCCCGTGCCCCATCCATCCGCGCCCTTTGCGGATGGGTGGGAGACCACTGCTCCGCCTTCTCCCCGCTAAAGTCCGCCAGCCCCACCACAAGTGGCTGGGGATACCACGAACCCCGCGCGAGCGGACAGCGAGCCGCCAGCCCCACCGCAGGTGGCAGGTGGCAGGGGGCAGGGGGCAGGGGGCAGGGGGCAGGCGGCATTTATCCTTACCCTATGTCCGAGGCCTCCTCTCCACCCCCCACCGGCGCCAACCAGTTGGAAAACTCCGCCTCGTCTTACCTCCGCTCCGCCCGCCATCAGCCCGTCCAATGGCATCCCTGGGGCCCTGAAGCCTTCGCCCTCGCCCAATCCCAAAACAAGCCCATCCTCCTCGACATCGGCGCCGTCTGGTGTCACTGGTGTCACGTCATGGACCGCGAGTCCTACGAAGACCCTGAGATCGCCGAACTCATCAACCAGCACTACATCGCCGTCAAAGTCGATCGCGACGAGCGCCCCGATGTCGACGCCCGCTACCAGTCCGCCGTCTCCGCCATCAGCGGCCAGGGCGGCTGGCCGCTCACCGCCTTCCTCACCCCCGACGGCCGTCCCTACTTCGGCGGAACCTACATTCCCCGCGAAGACCGCTACGGCCGCCCCGGCATCCAGCAGGTTCTTACCACCCTCGCCCACGTCTGGCAAGAGCGCCGCGACGAAGCCCTTGAAACCGCCTCCAGCGTCATGGCCGCCATCGAGCACAACGAGAACTTCGCCGGCCGCGCCGCCGAACCCACTCTCGCCCTCGTTGACAAGATCGCCGGCTCCGCCCTCGGCAAATTCGACCCCCGCAACGGCGGCTTCGGTTCCCAGCCCAAGTTTCCCCACTCCGCAATCCTTGACCTGCTGCTTCAGATGGCCATGACCCGCGACAACGAGCAGGCCCGCGATGCCTTCGCCCTCACCCTCGAGAAAATGGCCCGCGGCGGCGTCTATGATCAGCTCGCCGGCGGCTTCCATCGCTACTCCGTTGACGAGCACTGGATCGTCCCTCACTTCGAGAAAATGCTCTACGACAACACCGAGCTGCTCCGCAACTACGTCCACGGATTCCAGAGCCTCGTCCGCGAAGACTTCCTCGCCATCGCCAACGAGATCGTCGCCTGGCTTGACTCCACCATGACCGACCGCAAGCACGGCGGCTTCTACGCCTCGCAAGACGCCGACATCAACCTCGACGACGACGGCGACTACTTTACCTGGACCCTCGAGGAAGCCCGTGCCGCCCTTCGCCCCGGCGAGCTTGAATTGGCCGCCCAGTACTGGGATATCGGCGAGCTCGGCGACATGCGCCACAACCCCGCCAGGAACGTGCTCCACGTCAAACACCACCTTGACGATCTCGCCGCCCAGACCGGTCTCCCCGTCGCCAATCTCCGCCCCCTGCTCGCCGCCGCACGCACCCGCCTCCTCGAAGCCCGCTCCCAGCGCCCCGCCCCCTTCATCGATCGCACCCTCTACACCGGCTGGAACGCCATGGCCGTCACCGCCTACCTCGAAACAGCCCGCGTCCTCCGCCTCGACCCGCCCCGCGACTTCGCCCTCAAAACCCTTGACCGCCTGCTCGCGGAAGCCTGGGATGGCGCCCAGAATCTCTACCACGTCATCGCCTACCCTGACGGCGCTCCACCGCCTGAGAAAATCCCCGCCTCCCTCGACGACTACGCCTTCACCCTCCACGCCTGCATCGATGCCTGGTTCTCCAGCGGCAAAATGAACTACTACCAGGCCGCCATCACCCTCGCTGACGCCATGATCGCCCGCTTCCATGACCCCGCCGCCGGCGCATTCCATGACACCGCCAACCAAACCGAACCGCCCCTCGGCGCTCTCTCCGCACCCCGCAAGCCCCTTCAGGATTCGCCCACTCCCGCCGGCAACCCCACCGCCGCCGCAGCCCTCCTCCGCCTTGAAGCTCTCAGCGGACGCCGCCACTATCGCGACATCGCCGCCGCCACACTCGCCTCCTTTGCCGGCGTCGTCGAGCACTTCGGCCTCTACGCCGGCAGCTATGCCCTCGCCCTCGAGCGCCTGCTGCTTCCCCCCGTTCAGGTCGTCATCGTCGGCTCAGGCCCGCAGGCCGCCCGGCTTGAGGCCGTCGCCGTCGCCCGCTACTCCGTCAACAAAACCGTCATCCGCATCGCACCCTTCCGCCTCGTTCCCGGCGGAGTTCCCCAAGCCCTCGCCGAAATGCTCATTCAGGCCCCCATTCCCTCCCAAGCCGAAGTCTATGCCCTCGTCTGCCACGCCCACACCTGCCTGCCGCCCGTGACTGACGCTGAGGCCATCCTCGCCGCCCTCGAACAATCCGGCTGACGCCCAAACCAAACCAAGGTGCTATCTAGTCCAGGCTCCAATCTGCCGATAGGCTCCCTGTAGCTCATCGCCTCTCGAAAGGGAGAGCTTGCTCAGGACTGTCTCAATTCGGCCCTTGGCTTGTCGCGCCCTCGCCGGCTGGCTGGCGCTCGCCGCCACCCTGCACGCCCAGCAGTATGTCTTTCGTGCCTATCGACAGGCTGAAGGGCTGCGCAATCTTGCCGTCAACGCCCTCGCGACTGACCGCAAAGGCTTTCTCTGGGTCGCCACTGAGAACGGCGTCTTCCGCTTTCTCGGCTCTGAGTTTGTCCGCTTCGGCCCTGAACAAGGCATCGCGGAAGTCGATATCCAGGCCATCGTCCTTGACCAGAACGACACTGTCTGGGTCGGCACCAGTGAAAACCTCTACCGCCTCCAGGGCGAGCGCTTTGTCCCCGCCCAATCCACCCCCATCCACATCGCCGCATGGAACAGCCTGGCCGTTGAGGATGCTGATCACCTGCTCATCGTTGAAAAAAGACGCCTCTATCGCCTCCAATTCAACAACCGCAACCAGGCCCTCTCTTACCTGCCCGTCTTTCCTGCCGCCCTCGTCATCTCTAACCCCAACCTCGCCAAAATCTTCAGCGTCGGCGTCGTCCACGACTCCTTCTCCGGAAGCCAAATCTGGGTCGGCGGCGGCAAACGCCTTTATTCCTTCACCAATGGCTCCCCCGGCGGAGCCATCCAACCTGAAGCCGGCAAGCTCGTCGAGTGGGGCCCGCGCCAGGGAATCGCTGAAGACGACTGGGCCGGCGTCCTGCTTGACCACGCAGGCGCACTCTGGGCCGGCGGACGCTTTCACGTCGCGGCCCTTCCTCGCGGCGCCCCTCGCTTCCTCGATCGCGGCATCCCCGGCTCCAATGCCGGAAATATCTACCCCCACGCCCCCCTCATCGAAGACCGCGAAGGCCGCATCCTCGCACCCACTGAAGACGGCCTCGCCCGATGGAATGGCTCTGCCTGGTGGAATATCGGACCCGCCAACGGACTCCAGCTTACCGGCCACATCGTCGGCCTCGCCTTTGACGCCGCCGGCGACCCATGGCTCGCCGCGCGCGGCGATGGCGTCTTCCAATGGGCCGGCTATGAGGACTGGGAAGGTTGGAACAACCCCCAGAGCCTGCCCTCGGCCGTCGTCTGGGCCGCCGTGCCTTCCCCCGACGGCCGCATCTTCATGGGCACCGATAAGGGCCCTGCCTTTGTCGATCCCCGCACCGGCGCCTCAGGCCCCTTGTTCTCGGGCACCCGCTGGACCTTCGGCCAGGTTGACACCATCGGCATCAATCAAGACGGCTCCCTCTGGGGCGGAACCTTCTCGGCCGCCGTCCTACGCATCAATCCAGCGTCCGGCAAGACTGCTCAAACCGCAAAGCTCCCCGCCTTCATCACCCGCTCCGTCGCCGACTCCACAGGCCGCGTCTTCTACACAACTGACAACGGCATCTACGTCCGCGACGCCGCTGACTCCCGCGCCTCGCCCCGCCGCGTCCCGGAAGCCGACCCCTTCCTCGCACCCAACCCTCAGGTCGACACAGGCTGCCGCGCCGCCAATGGCGCCCTCTGGTTCCTCGCCGGCAATCGCCTCCTCCGCCTTCAAAACGGCCGCTGGTCCCAGCCCCCCATCGACGGCCTGCCCCAGCTCCACGGAACCATGCTTGACCTCTCCTGCGCCCCAAACGGCGACGTCTGGGTCGCCGGCCAGCAAACCGGCGTCTGGCGCCTCTCCCCAGACCGCGATCGCCTCGATGCCTGGCAGCTCCTGCCGCCTCGCGAACTCCAGTCCCTCGTCCCCGTCGCCATCGTCGCCGATCGCCGAGGCTGGGTCTGGCTCGGCACTGACGCCGGTCTCCTCGTCTGGAACGGACGCATCTGGCGGCACCTCACTCAGGAGAGCGGCCTCCTCTGGAACGATGTCAATCAAGGCGTCATGCTCACCACCCAGGACGGCTCCATGTGGATCGGAACCAGCGGCGGCATGGCCCACCTCCTCCATCCAGAGCACGTCTTCGACTCCGTTCCCCTCGGCGCCCTCATCACCGGCATCCGCCGCGGCGAACAGGATTACTGCCCGGCGCAGCCCATCGCTCTGCCCTGGTCCGCCCTGCCCCTCAACTTCAAGCTCTCCTCCCCCACCATGCGCAACCGCAGCGAACTCATCTTCAGGTACCGCATGGAGGGCCTCCAGCCTGACTGGGTCGAAAGCCCCGATGGTGTCGCCACCTTTTCCGCCCTGCCGCCCGGCCAATACACCTTTATGGCTATGACCTACAACCCCGGCCTCAGTGCTTACTCCAGCGTGGTTCAGCTCCGCGTCACCATCCTCCCCCCCTGGTGGAGAAAACGATGGTTCTTTGCCCTCTGCGCCCTGGGCCTCTTCCTGCTCGTCGTCGCCGCTGACCGCTTCCGCGCCAGCCGCCTCATCGAAACCAGAAAGCACTTGGAAACGCTTGTCCGCGAGCGCACCCTCGAGCTTGAGGCCAGCCGCGAGCTATTGCGCGTACAGGCCACTCACGACGGGCTCACCGGCATGCTCAATCGCGTCGGCATCCTCCGCGTCCTCGCCGCTGAGATGGACCGTGCCCGCCGCGAGCGCACCTGCCTGGTCGTCGCCATCGTCGATCTCGACCACTTCAAGCACATCAACGATGCCTTCGGCCATATGGCCGGCGACCAGGCCCTCCGCTGGTTCGCTGAAGCCGTCGCCGCCGCCAAGCGATCCTATGACCACGCCGGACGCTATGGCGGTGAAGAGTTTCTCCTCGTCCTCCCCCAGATCCCGCCAGACGCAGCCGGGCAGAGGCTCAACGCCCTCCACGCCTCCATCTCCAGCCTCCACGTCCATTTCCACGAGAGCCGCTTCACCTTCACCTGCAGCATCGGCGCCACCCTCTTCAATCCCTGCGCCGCACCCGCCACTGAAGGCGCCTTGCTCGTCGCCGCCGATAAGGCCCTCTATGCCGCCAAGGCCGGTGGTCGCAATCGATGCTGCTTCCGCGCAATCCACGAAGCCGGTCATGACCCCACCCATGAACCCGCGTCCAGGCCGCTCAATCCCTCCCTCGTCGACCAGGACGACCGCTTCGCTATTCCCCGCTGAACGGATTCTCGTTCCCAGGCTTCGCCACCGTCGCGTCCGGCCGCCCCGCTCCCTCGCCGCCCTCCCGGCCCTGCCCGCTTCCCCCGCCCGCCTCGCTCTGCACGCGATACGGGTTCCCCGGCAGCAGGTGGTTCTCTTCCAGCGCCAGGCGCACCCGTCGCCGGAACTCCCGCACCGGCCCATACTGCCGCGTCGCCAGCGTCTTGAACACCACTGGAAAAATCAACTCCGACCCTTTGATCGCATCCACGCCAAGAATCTGAGGCTCCGCTAAAAACACCCCCCGGAACTCCTCGCTCGTGCTGATCTCCTCGGCAATCCCCTTCAGCAGCTGCAACACCCTGTCCGGATTCGCGCTGAAGTCCACGCTCACGTTTACCTGCGCCACGCTGTAGCCAATGCTCAGGTTCGCAACCGTCGATATCTGCGAGTTCGGAATCACATACAGCGTCCCATCCGCGTCCCGAACCGTCGTCTTCCGCAGCGTCATCGCCTCCACGGTCCCTGACAGGCCCGCCAGCCGCACCGTATCGCCCACGTTGAACTGGTCCTCAATCAGGATCAGCACCCCGTTCAGCACGTCCTTCACAATGTTCTGCGCCGCCAGACCGATCGCGATTCCCGCCACCCCGGCCGAGGCCAGCAGCGGAGCCAGATTCACTCCCAGCGCATCCAGCACCTGCAGCGTCGTAATCACCCAGATGATCGCCAGCCCTGTCGTTCTGATCACCCCAGCCAGCGTCTTCACCTGCGGAATCCGCTCCGGCCCGCTCGCATGCTGCTCCGCCACCCGCCTCATGTGGCGCGTAACAACCCACAGTAACTTGTTCAGCAAAAAGGCGATAAGCGCAACCAGCAGCAGGTGCGGCAGCTTCAGCCGGATGAACTCCTGCGTGTCCTGGACCCACTCGTCCAGAACCCTGCCCAGAAATCGCCCGTCTTGAATCCACACCGGCCTCACCGCCAGCAGAAAAGGATGCACGCCAAATCTCCTCTTTCTAGATTAGACTGTGCGCAGCGCTCGTCCGCTTCCCAATCCCGGGGGATACAGGTCGCCCCCTCCAGGCATCTGTGAATCGGGCCCGCCACCAGAGGGAACTTCCCCATGAGGTTCACAGGAATCACAACGCTCTTCCGCAATCAGTTGCCCCGCGGCCCCCGGGCTCGCCGCCGCGTGGCCCTGCTCTCCGCTGCGGTCGCCCTGCTTGCCCCGGCCCTCGCCGCCCAACAGCCGCAATCCACGCCACCCGCCCCAGCCATTGCCCAAACCACCCCGCAACCCGGCAATGCACCTGTCCCCGCCCTCAGCACACTGAAATCTCCCCCGCCCGCTGTCCAGGCCACAGAACCAAAGCCCAACCTGCCCATCGCCGACCAAAGCGCGAATCTGCTCAAAATGGCCAACGACCTCATGGCCGAAGTCTCCAAAAGCACAAAAGACACCCTCTCCGTCAGCGTCATCCGAAAAGCCGACGAAATTGAGCACTACGCCCGCGATGTGCGCCTCAAGGCTGGCAATGACGTTGGGGCAAACTAGCGAGGGCTGCCCATGCTGTTCACAAAAATTCCGTTGCCTCCCTCCACGCCGCACCACTCAGCCCCGTGGCTGCCTTCCCGCCCGCTCCCGGCGCCACGGCGTCGCGCCGGCCTGGCCCGCTTGCTCCTGCTGGCCCTGGCTGGCCCCATCGCCTTGCATGCACAAAACGGCGGGCCAAACGCAATCCCCACCCGCTATGTTCCCGGCGCTCCACTGGCCACTGACAGGTCCATGCCCCTGCGTGACGCCACCGGCACTGAGGATCAGCGCCTCGTGCAGATGCGCAATGCCGCCCGCCAGGAGTCGATGGTCTCGAACGCCGGCAAACTCCTCCGGCTCGCCAGTGAATTGAATGCTGAGGTAGCCGCCGGCTCCGGCAAATCCCTCACCCCGGCCCAGTTGCGCAAAGTCCAGCAGATTGAAAAACTGGCCCGCAAGGTCAGATCTGAAATGGCCATCGCCGTCGGCGACTCCCAGGATGGCCCCATGCCCATCCAGTCTCTCGGGTTGCAATAGCCGCCCGTCGATCGACCTGAAACAACACCCGCGGAAGTTGCCCGTCCCTTGCCGCCAGGATGCCGAAAAACCAGAAAGGCCGCCCATGCCGTTGAACCATTTCCCTCGTCCTGCCTGGCTCGCCGCGCCCCGCCCGTCTCCGCCCACTCGCATCCACCGCTCGCCCAGTCGCTGCGCCGGCCGCCTCCTCGCCCTCGCCCTCCTGCTCGCCTTCCCCTGCTGCCCCCGCATCGTTGCCCAGAGCCAGGCAAATGTCCACTACGGACCGCCCAGTTCCAAACCCAACGACACCTCCATGCCCTTGAACGACGCCTCCGGCACTGAAGACCAGAAACTGCTCCAGATGCGCAACGCCGCCCGCCACCTCGCCATGGTCGCTGACGCTGAAAAACTCCTCCGCCTCGCCAATGAACTGCATACTGAAGTCGCCGCCGCCAGCGCCCCCGCCCTCACCCCCGCTCAGTTGCGCAAGCTCCAGAAAATTGAGAAACTCGCCCACAAAGTCAGAATTGAAATGGCCATCTCGGTCAGCGACACCCAGGGCGGCCCCATGCCCATCCAGTCGCTCGGATTCCAATAACCGCCACTCAATGACCTGCAACACCCCATCCCGCTCTTTCCCGCGCCCGCCGCCTGCCCGGTTGGTACAATCAAGCTTGGTTCCCCTGTCGCCATCGCATTTGCCCTTTTCACGAAAATAGCCTTTTAGGAGTAACGGGAATGGAGCTGGCAACTTCCAGCGCTCTCGGGTCCCAGCCCGGCGTCCAGGCCGGTTTGACCCCGCAACAAAAAATCGAGATCTACCGGCTCATGGTCCTCTCCCGCCGCGTAGACGACCGCGAGATCCTGCTCAAACGTCAGCAGAAGATCTTCTTCCAGATCTCCGCCGCCGGCCATGAAGCGCTCCAGGTCGGAGCCGCCCTCGCCCTCCGTCCCGGCATCGACTGGTTCTTCCCCTACTATCGCGACCGCGCCCTCTGCCTCGCCCTCGGCGTCACGCCAATTGACATGATGCTCCAGGCCGTCGGCGCAGCCTCTGACCCGGCCAGCGGCGGACGCCAGATGCCCACTCACTGGAGCAGCCGCGCCCTCAACATCGTCAGCTCATCCTCCTCCACCGCCACCCAGCTCCTCCACGCCGTCGGATGCGCCGAGGCCGGCCGCTACTTCACCCGCCATCCTGAAGCCGCCGAGAAAGCCCCGGCCGACTACCGCGCCTTCCGCGACGTAAAATTCTCCGGCGATGAGATCGTCTTCACCTCCCTCGGCGAGGGTTCCACCTCCCAGGGCGAATTCTGGGAGGCACTCAACACCGCCTCCAACCAGAAGCTCCCCGTCATCTTCTGCGTTGAAGACAACGGCTACGCCATCAGCGTCCCCGTTGAGGTCAACACCCCCGGCGGAAACATCTCCCGCCTCGTCGCCAACTTCCCCAACTTCTTCTTTGCTGAGATCGACGGCACTGATCCTGAAGCCTGCCTCCGCGCCTTTCAGCAGGCCGCCGCACACTGCCGCGCCGGCCTAGGCCCCGCTTTCGTCCATGGCCATTGCGTCCGCGCTTACTCCCACTCCCTCTCTGACGATGACCGCCTTTACCGCTCCGCCGCCGAGCGCGAGGCTGACGCCCTCCGCGACCCCATCTCCCAATTCCAGATGCGCCTCCTCCGCGAAGGCATCCTGACGGCAGAACAAATCACCGAGCTCGAGCACGCCGCCGATCGTGAAGCCGCCCAGGCCGCCGAACTCGCCCTCCAGGCCCCCCTGCCCCAGGTTGAACACATCCCCCTCCACGTCTACTCTGAGGACCTTGACCCCACCAGTACCGCCTTCGCCACTGAGCAGCCTGAGCCGCCAGGCTCCCACCCCGCCAAGGCACACAGCTCCCAGGGCGCCCAGCCCCACACCATGGCCGACCTCATCAACGCCTGCCTCCATGACGAGATGCGCCGCGATCCACGCATCGTCGTCTACGGTGAAGACGTAGCCGACGCCTCCCGCGAGCACGCCCTCGCTGAGGTCAAAGGCAAGGGCGGCGTCTTCAAGCTCACCGCCGGCCTCCAAACCGAGTTCGGCCCCGAGCGCGTCTTCAACTCTCCGCTCGCTGAGGCCAACATCGTCGGCCGCGCCGTCGGCTACGCCGTCCGCGGCATGAAGCCCGTCGTCGAAATCCAGTTCTTTGACTACATCTGGCCCGCCATGCACCAGATCCACAACGAGCTCGCCCTCATGCGCTGGCGCTCCAACGGCGTCTGGGCCGCGCCCTCCGTCATTCGCGCCCCCATCGGCGGATATCTCACCGGCGGCTCCATCTATCACTCCCAGTCCGGTGAAAGCATCTTCACCCACATCCCCGGCCTCCGCGTCGTCTTCCCCTCCAACGCGCTTGACGCCAACGGCCTCCTGCGCACCGCCATCCGCTGCGACGATCCGGTCCTCTTCCTCGAGCACAAGCGCCTCTACCGCGAAACCTGGGGCCGCGCTCCCTATCCCGGCCCTGACTTCGCCATCCCCTTCGGCAAGGCCAGCATCGTCCGCCACGGTACCCACATCACCCTCGTCACCTACGGCGCCGTCGTCCCCCGCGCCCTCCAGGCCGCTGAACGCGCCCATCGCGAGCACGGCATCGAAGTCGAACTCATTGACCTCCGCACCCTCAGCCCTTACGACTGGGAAACCATCGCCCACTCCGTCCGCAAAACCAGCCGCGTCCTTGTCGCCCACGAAGACATGATCAGCTGGGGCTACGGCGCTGAGATCGCCGCCCGCATCGGCGACGAGCTCTTTGACTCCCTCGACGCCCCCGTCCGCCGCATCGGAGCCATGGACACCTTCGTCGCCTACCAGCCCATCCTTGAAGACGTCATTCTGCCCCAGCCCGAGACCATCCTCAAAGCCATCCTTGATCTGCACAGCTACTAGCGGCATCCATCCGCCAATTTGCAGCGTGTCCCCATTGAAACCACGCGGCCCTTGCCACAAGACCTCAGAGATTATCGACCCTTTACAAACCGCGGTTCGTCCACACCCGCTCTACCCCCTGAGGCAACGCTCTGTCTGCAGCGGAATTTGATCGGAGTTTCCCTTGTGCCAATAAGCCTTTCTTCCCTGCCAATGTGCTCCTTCAAGCATGAAGGTATAATTGTCATGAACCCGCAGATGTCGCGCTTGCTTTTTTGCATGGAAGCGATTCCTTGTCAGAGTCCACAATCGCTCGCGGCTGCCAATTCATCGCTTACAGCATTGACGAAATAGCATGACCTTCCGAGACTGCCGTTTCGCCGATTGAGAAAACAACCATGAGAAGAGTCCCGGATTTCAAGTCCCTCACGATGTGGACGAAAATGACCCTCTTTCGTCCACGGGTCTTGCGCTCGTATCTTACTCTCAAAAAAATGAACGGCTCAGTCCGGACGAACTGGCCGAAATGAATTGGAAAATGCGCCAGCGGGTCTTGACGATCGCATATGAGCGGGTCCCTTACTATCGCGCCAAATTCAACCAGGCCGGCCTCAACCCCCAGGATATTCGACTGCCTGATCAATGGGAATCCGTGCCGGTGCTCCACAAGAGCGACCTCATCGAGCACATCGAACAGATCAAGGCTGAGCACGTAAAGCCCAGATGGCTCCAAAAGTCCACAACCGGTGGGTCAACCGGCGTCCCCGTGGTTGTCTATTTCGATAAGCGAATTCCTGCCGAGCCCCTGCGGTGGCGCATGTTGTCCTGGTGGGGCGTTGGGCCAGGTGAAGATGCTGCCTTTGCCTGGCGTTCGTTTGGTTGGTCAAAACTCGAGAGGCTGCGCAGGCAGACCTTCTTCTGGCCCTCGCGGCGAATCTACCTTGACGCTTCGTTGATTGATAAAGCCCATGTCGAGGAATTTGTCCGGCAATGCCAGCTGGTTCGTCCCGCACTCATTCAAGGCTATGTCGGAGCCATTGAGGCGCTTGCCGACTTCGTTATCGAGAGCGCAATCGACTTTCCCTCTCCCAAGGCTGTCTGGCTCACGGCAAGCCCAATTTCAAAAACTCAGCGCGCCAAGATGCAACATGCTTTCCATGCCCCCGTCTACGATCAATATGGGTGCGGTGAGATCAACCAGTTGGCCGCTCAATGCGCGCAATCTGAAAATCTCCACATCTTCTCCGACGCCGTTTGCATCGAGTTTCTTGACAGCCATGACCGCGCGGTCCGAACTGGAGAGCAAGGAAAGATCGCACTCACAGACCTGGAGAACTTCGTGTTCCCCTTGATTCGCTACATCAATGGCGATGAAGGTTCGGCAATCCCCGGCCAATGCACTTGCGGAGTGAACCTCCCCCTGATGGCCCCGGTCAAGGGGCGCACCACAGATCACCTGCTACTGCCCGGTGGTGGCATCCTTGCCGGAGACTTCATTACCACCATCTTCGACAACGACCCCAATTGCGTTAAGGCCTTCCAGGTCTTCCAAAAGCGAGACTTGAACATCGATGTACGGGTTATCCTCAACCCGGCAGAGCACGATGCGGATCGACGCGTCGCCTTTGTGGCAGCAAAGCTGCGAGACAAAATTCATGGCCTTGTCGAAGTCAGGGTAGTTCCCGTCAACAGCATTGACAGTGACCGCGGCAAAACGAGGTATGTCATCAGCGAGCGCTGAAAGCGCGTGATCCGGAGGTCGGAACTGATGCGGATTGGCAACATTAAAGGTGGCTTGGCGACCCTCGGGCCTGACATCGGCGCCTTCGAGACTTTGACAGGTCTCCTGGGCCCGGTAGTCCGGAGCCGTCCCATGGACTGCTGCAGATTGGCAATCCTCTCGGCAGCCCATCGTACGCCCATTTTCCAGGCATCGTTACTCGCGGCAAAAGGAATCCCGAACGGTATGCACACAGGTGTCAAGCAAAGCATGCTTTTATTCGTCCGACTCATTCAACATGGGTTGCTTGCAATGGCAAACCCGCGGCGTATTCAACGTGAGGCGCCTGCCGGGTAGACTGACGTTCCACTATACTGAACTCCGATAGAGTTCGGTTAGTGCCCCCGGCAAAGCCAAGGGCTCCAGGGTTCCTGGCCTCTCACACAGAATGGATTCAACCGATCAGCGCAAGAAGAGGAGAATCGATAGGGCCGCGAAATGCAAGTTGTTGTCATGCAATAAACACTTTGAGTGAAAGAGCGGCTCGGCTGTTGTCAAGCTGCCATTTCAACATCTGCAAAGCTGGGCATTTTCTGTTTTGAAGGGCGAGGAACCTTGAAATTTGATTCGCAGGTCCGACGAGTCTTGATCTTTCGCTTGGGCAGCCTGGGCGATACCATCGTCGCACTTCCGTGCTTTCATCTCATTGCCCGCACCTTCCCTAACGCGGATCGCCGCCTGCTCACCAACATTCCCATCCATGCTAAAGCGCCGGCCGCCGCCGCAGTGTTGGGCGATTCCGGACTGGTGCATGACTACATGCGCTACGCCGTGGGAACGCGCAATCTCTTCGAACTCGCGCGCCTGGCCTGGAATATTCGCCGCTTCCGCCCTGACTTGCTCATCTATCTCCCCGAAATGAGGCCCCACAAAGACGTGCTCCGCGACCAGCTCTTTTTTCGGTGGGCGTGCGGGATCAAGTCGATTGTCGGCCTTCCCGACAAGAACGATGTCGAGGACTGTTTCAACCCCTCCACCGGTAGATTCCAAAAACGCTTCGACCCGGCAACCGGTCTCTATGAACCGGAGGCCTCCCGCTTGGCCCGTTACCTTGCCTCCCTGGGTGACGCGCGTGTTGAAGACCTCGCCAACTGGGATCTTCGCTTGAACTCCGCTGAGAAGGAATCCGCAGTCCGTGCCCTTTCCCCACTAAAAGCGATGCCCCTGATTGTTTGCGCCCCAGGCTCCAAGATGCAGTCCAAAGATTGGGGGCAGGAGAACTGGCGCGCGCTGCTGCGCGCCCTCTACGCAAAATACCCCGGCTATGGCCTGGTGATGGCTGGAGCACGCCAGGACGAAGATGTCTGTGACTATGCCGCGCGCGATTGGCACGGACCCAAGAAAAACCTCGCGGGAAAGTTAACCCCCCGGGAGTCCGCCGCCGTCTTCGCCAGCGCCAGCTTGTTTGTCGGGCCAGACTCTGGACCAATGCACCTGGCCGCCTGCTTTGATATTCCGTGCGTCTGCGTCTTTTCTGCGCGCGCTCTGCCCGGTGTCTGGTTCCCCCGAGGCCAGCGGAATGTAATCATCTTCCATCAGGTGCCATGCTCCAACTGCCAGTTGGAAACCTGCATCGACAAGGCCAGGCAGTGCATCCAGTCCGTTACCGTCGATGAGATGGAACGAGCCGTTGACAGCGTTCTGAATCCAGCCACCCTGACCGTCCCCGCCGCTACAAGCGCTCATCCCCCCCTGCCTCAATTCCATATCCAGTCAAACAGCCTTGCGCACTCTGGCTTGAAACCTGAACTGGCCGTCAAAAATGTGTTGATCTACCGCCTCGGCAGCCTCGGCGATACGGTCTTTTCCCTGCCTTGCTTTCACCTCATTCAGCATGTCTTCCCCAGGGCACGGCGCATCCTGCTCACCAACGATCCCGTCAATGCCAAGGCTCCCGCTGCCGCTGCCGTCCTCGACGGATCCGGCCTCGTAGATGGCTACATGAGTTACACCACCGGTTCCCGCAATCCACTCCATCTGCTCAGCCTCATGAGCAAAATTCGCCGCCTTCGCCCCGATCTGCTCATCTACCTCACCGTGTCCCGCGGCGAGAAGGCCGTCAAACGCGATGCCGCCTTCTTCAGGGCCTGCGGTGTCAAACGCATCGTCGGCCTCCCCTTCGGCGACCTTGCGGTTAAAAAATTCTTTGCCAATACCGGCCTTTGGGAGCGGGAGGCTTCCCGCCTGCTGCGCTGCCTGCACCCCCTTGGCGATGTCGATGTCAACGATCTGCGCAACTGGGACCTGCACCTCACCCAAGCTGAGACCACCAAGGCAAATCAGTTGCTTGCCCCCTTCGCCGGCCGACCCATCATCGCCTGCGGTCCGGGCACAAAGCAGCAGTCCAAAGACTGGGGGCAGGAGAAATGGCGCGAACTCCTGGCCAGGCTCAGTGCCCGCTTTCCCCATCACGCCCTCGCTCTCATCGGAGCCAAAGGCGAAGCCGATATCGCCGACTTTGCCGCCACTGATTGGCTTGGCCCCCGCTTGAACCTCTGCGGCGCGCTCACCCCCCGCGAGTCCGCCGCCGTCATTCGCCAAGCCTGCCTGTTTCTCGGCCCTGACAGCGGCCCCATGCACCTCGCCGCCGCCTATGGCGTCCCCTGCGCCATTCCCTTCGCTTCCATCGATCACCCCGGCTGCGCCTTCCCCATTGGCAGCTTTCACCGCCCCATTTATCACAACGTCCCCTGCTCCTTCTGCATGCTCCCGGTCTGCATCGAGAAAAAGAAAATCTGCATCAACTCCATCTCCGTCGATGAAATGTTCAATGCCGCGCTCGACGCCATGCGCCTCAAGGAACTGGCCGCGCCATGAACGAACCATCAAACCGGGCCCTGCCCACTCCCGATTCCAAAATCATGCCCCTCGCCATACTCCAGCAACGCGTCAGGGAATGGCAGGCCGCGGGACTCCACGTCGTCTTCACTAACGGATGCTTTGACCTGCTCCACATCGGCCATGTCACGCTGCTTGACCAGGCCCGCCGTGAAGGCAGCCGCCTCATCGTCGGCCTCAACAGCGATGCCTCCGTCACCCGCCTCAAGGGCCCCGCACGCCCCATCGTCCCCGAACACGCCCGCGCCGGCGTCCTCGCCGCACTCGCCGCCGTCGATGCCGTCATCGTCTTCGACGAGCCCACTCCCCTCGAACTCATCGTCGCCCTCCGCCCTGACGTCCTCGTCAAAGGCGGCGACTACAGCGCCATCGCCGACAACATCGTCGGTGCACCCGAGCTCCGCTCCTGGGGCGGCCGCGTCAAAATCCTCCCCTTCGTCGAAGGTTTCAGCACCACAGAGCTGATCGCCCGCGCCACCCTCCCCGAAAAAAGCTGAAGAAGATTCAATCTCGGCCTCGCATAGAACCCTCGCCCGCGTTCTTCCACATCAGAAGGGTGCCCCCGGTCTCAATTTTGAGGCCGGGGATACCACAAAGCCCAACTAAGGAACGTCCTTACTTCCCCCCGCCCCGCCGCTCCTCCAAAAACGCCTCAATCTTCGAGCAATCCGCGTCGTAGTGAACGCTCCGGTCGTCAATCAAAAAATCGTACCGCGGCTTGCCCATCACCAGCTCGTGATACCGCACGCCCCACCCCGCAAGCTGCCTCTCCGTAAACTCCCGCCCAATCCGCTCAACCTCTTCGCGGTTCCCCTGCGCCCGCCCCATGAACCGGCTCGTATGCAGCACGATCGTATCCCCGCGCTCATACAGCCGATTCAGCAGCGCAATCATCTCCCGGTTCGGCTGTGCGCCATCGTAGTCCTGCGCCACCTGGTCGCAGAGCACCCCGTCAATATCGAAGCAGACTCGCACTTACGTCATCCACCCCGCAAAGTCCTTCAGGAACCCCTGCACTGACTTGTCTGTCGCCGGGTGAGCCGCCATCTGCTCCATCACCTTCAACCCCACCGTCACAATATGACCGCCCGCCAGGTGCGCCTCAAGAACATCGCTCTGCATCCGGATGCTGCCCACAATAATCTCCGCCGTGTGCCCCTGCTGGTCGAAGATCTGCCGCGTATTCTCAATCACCCGCACCGGGTCGCCGCCAATATCCTTCAGCCGGCAATGAAAGATCGACACATAGCTCGCTCCGCTCGATGCCGCCAGCACGCATTGCTCCTCGGTAAAGATGCACGTGCAGTTCACCTTGATGTTCAACTTCGCCAGCGCGTAAATCACCTTTAGCTCATCCCAGCCGATCGGCACCTTGATATAAAGCCCAGGGTACCCAATCTTCTCCACAATCTCCTGAGCCTGCGCAATCATCTCCTCCGGCTTGGTCGCGAATACCTCCACGCTCAGCGGAAGCCCGCGCCCGTCGGCCTCCATCAGCTTCACAATCTTCTTGATGTGCTCATAAAAATTCGACTTCGGCTCCTTGGCCAGCAGCGAAGGGTTGGTCGTGATGCCAGAGATGTGACCGCGCACCAGCGCGTTTTCCACGTCCTGCAAGTTGGCTGAATCCAGAAACAGTTTCACTTCAAGTGGCTCCTGTGTTTAGGTTGTCTTTTCGTTGGCATCCACATGGCGATACGTCTGCCCGTCTTCCACCAGGTATGAATCCGAATCCGAGTCCCGTGTCGAAACCTCCAGAATCACCGTGTCTTCGAGACCCATCCGCATGTGCATCACGCCCGGCCGCACGTCATAGCTCTCGCCCGCGCTCATCACCAGGCTGTGATTCTCCGCCCGCCCAATCCGCAATCCCACCCGCAGCAAACCGGAGTGGATATAGTAGCTCTCGCTCTTCTCCACGTGATATTCCAGGCTGCTCTGGCCGCCCTTCTTCACAAAAATCCGCTTCGCCGCCACATCCTCGCTGAGAATGGTCTCAATCCGCCCCCAGTACTTCTCCCGAACATCCGTCGTCGCCTGCCCCACGCGCGGCAAATCCGCCTGCTTCAACGCGCTGAACGCAGCCGACGCGTCCGCAGCCGTCTCCGCGTAGACCGGCTCAAACTGCCCCGCCACGCGCGGCCCAAACACGTAAATCACCGCCCCCTGCTCGCTCCCGAATCCATGAATAAAATACTGCGGCAGCGCCACCACCTCACCCGCCCCCACCACGCCCGCCCGTTCATTCCCATCCTTGTCCAGGCTGCGCATCACTACCTCTCCTGACTCCACAAACGCCTGGTACCGGCTCCGGAAGAAATGCATCTGCTGCGCCCCGCCCGCCGCTATCTCCATCCGGCCCATCGCAAACTGCGCCATCTCCGTCAGTTGCGCAATGCTGCCCCAGTGCGTCGCATGCGGCGTCGGCCGGCTCGTCTGCCGCACCTGCTCCAGTGTCAGTCCGTACGGCATCTCAGTTCTCCTTCGCCGCGCGCAATAAATCTTCCCGCTTCGGCGGCACTGTCCCATGAATCTGCACGCTCAGCCCCGCCCACGCATTCGCCAGCCGTAGTGCGCCCTCCGGCTCGTCCGCGCCCGCCAGGCAAAACGCCGCGAGAAACGCGTCGCCTGCTCCCGTCACATCCGCCACCGCCACCTTGTTGGCCGGCGCATGCGCCACCCGCGCTCCATCCTGAAACAGCGCGCCCTCTGCGCCCAGCTTGATCACAATCCGGTCCGTATCCAACGCCCGATTCAGCTCCGCAAATGCCGCCGCATTCCGCTCCGGCTTGAATCCCCCATCAATCGCCTGCGCCTCCCGCAGATTCAGGCAAATCACGCAACCGCCGCGGTAGTGCCTGTGGTTGCTCGCGTTCTGTGAAACCTGCGAATCCACATACACCCGCTTGCCCGATGCATGCAGCTTCGGCATCAGTTCCGCCACAACCTCCGCGGAAAGCAGCCCGTGACGATAATCCGAGATCACCACAATGTCCGTCTCCGCCAGCGCCGCTTCCGCCTCCGCCACCACGCGCTTGCCCATCTCGCGTGAAACCGCCCGGTCTTCCCGCTGGTCCAGTTGGAACAGCTTGTAGCCATCCACCCAGAACCGATGCTTCACCGTCGTCGGCCGTTCCGCGTCAACCACCGCCCGCATCCGCAGCTTCGGCGCCTGGAACCCCCGCACGTGCGCCGCCTCTTCGTCCGCTCCCACCAGCGTCACAAACTCCACCGCCGCGCCCAGCTCCAGCAGATTCCTGCACACCAGCGCAGCACCGCCCAGCGAGTACTTCACTTCCTTGCGTCGAGCCACAATCGTCGGCGTCTCCGCCGACAAGCCCATCGCCGTCCCATACGTATAAATGTCAAGAATGGTGTCTCCCAGCAGCAGCACCCGCCGGCCGGAAAACCCCTCAACGATTGCCTTCAAATCTGTCAATGTGTGCTCGCCCACTGGCTGCCTCATCTGCAATCGCCGCGCCTCAACCCGCTCGATGCGTTGGCTCCCCGCTCTTGATCTGGTTGATGATGGTCGTCGAGGAGTACCCCTTTACAATCGGAAAAATCTTGATCTCCACCCCCTCGGGAATCTCGTCCTGCTCCCGAACCTGCTCGGCGAGCCATTCCCCGCCCTTCACCATCACCGCCGGCCGCAGCATCTCAATCAACTGCGTCGGCTTCAAATCGTCAAAAATCAGCACCTCATCCACAAACCGCAGCGCCTGCAGCACCGCCTTGCGATTATCCTGCGAGTTCACCGGCCGGCCCTCGCCCTTCAGCGCCCGCGCCGATGCGTCCGAGTTGATCCCCACCACCAGCCGGTCACCCAGGTTCCGCGACCACTTCAGCAGATCCAAATGCCCCTGGTGCAGAATATCGAAGATCCCGTTCGTAAACACCACCTTGCCCCGCGGGTCCGGTGCTATCCGCTCCACCCGCCGCACGTGCCGGTGCTCGCCAAACTTCTCCGTCAGCCACTTGTGGCTGATCTCTATGTTCTCCGCGTCGCTCAAGATCCACGCGCCCAGGCACATCACGTTCGCATCGTTATGCTCCCGGCTCTTGCCCGCGCTCTCGTAGTTATGCACCACCGCCGCCCGAACCTTCGGAAACTTGTTCGCCGCGATGCTCATCCCGATCCCCGTCCCGCAGATCAGGATCCCGCGATCGCAGTCCCCGTTCTGAATCAGCGTCCCCACCAGTTGTGCATAGTCAATGTAGTCCACTGATTCGCCCGCCGAGAATGGTCCAAGATCCAGACACCTGTATCCCGCCTCAACCAGCGACGCCTTGATCTTCGCCTTCAACTCCACGCCGTTGTGATCGGCTGCCAGGCAAACAATCGTGTCACTCATGCGAAACTCCCTCCTGGGGAACGAGTTTGATGCCATGCACCAAGCCCTACAGTAGGCAAAGACAAGAGACCACTGACTAGCGTCAAAAGCACCGCAAATGCGCGCCCTGCGCCATCATTCGGACCCTTTCCTTTCTAGAGCTTAGCATAGGGTCCGTTGTCCACAAGCCCATCCTCTGCCCCGGTCTTCACCTTCAACTTATGCTCCCCCGCCTCCTCAACCCGCCTCCCCTCCCGCCCGCAGCCTCCCGCCAGGCGCCGCCAGCTACAATACGGGAATGCAGTTGTGCGCACCACGCCCGCGGCCGGTTCCCCCGCTTTCCATCGCCCAGGCGGTCCATCCCGCATGAGAAACTTCTTCCGCCTCCTCCGCTACGGCCTTCCCTACGGCCTGCAATGGTTTCCCGGCGTCCTGTTGCTGGCCGCGGTCGGCATCCTCGACACCTTCCGCACCCTCCTCTTCCAGCCCATCTTCGATCAGGTCCTCCGCCCTGACGCCCCTGAAGGCCCCATCACCCTCGGCCTGCCTCACAGCCAATGGCACTTCGATCTCCGTTCCCTCGTTCCTCATTTCATCCACATGCACAACGCCTGGAACGTCGTCGCCTTCGCCCTGGTCCTCTCCACCCTCTTCAAAGGCATCTGCGACTACACCGGAACCTACCTCGTCAACTATGCCGGCTTCGGAACCATCACCGACCTCCGCAATCACCTCTATGAAGCCACCCTCCGCCGCTCAGCCAGCTTCTTTCACAAGCACGCCACCGGCACCATCCTCTCCACCCTCATCAACGACGTTGACCGCGTCCAGGTCGCCCTCAGCTCCGTCATCAGCGAGTTCCTCCAGCAGTTCTTCACCTTCATCGTCGGACTCTTCTTCGTCATAAAACTCGGCGGATACCTCAGCTGGGCCCTCGTCCTCTTTGTCCCCGTCGTCATCACCTCCTCGCGCAGAATCGGCCGCGAGGTCCGCCAGCGAACCCGCTCCGGCCAGGACAAGCTCGCCGAAATCCAGAACATCCTCCATGAAACCGTCTCCGGCAACCGCATCGTCAAGGCCTTCAACACTGAGCTGTGGGAGATCCTCCGCTTCAAAAAAGCCGCCAGCCGCCTCTTCCGCGCCAACCTCCGTAACGTACGCATCCAGTCCATCAGCTCCCCCCTCATGGACAACATTGGCGCCATCGCCATCGCCATGCTCCTGTTCATCGGCCGCAACGAGATCATGCACGGCCGCATGACCATGGGCATGTTCGGCGCCTTCATCATCCTGCTCTTCAACCTCTACAACCCCGTCCGCAAGTTCGCCTACTTCTACAACAGCTTCCAGCAGGCCATGGGCGCCTCCATGTCCATCTTTGCGTTCTTTGACGTGCAGGACGATGTCAAAGAGCGCCCCCACGCCGTCGCCCTCAAAAAATTCGCCCAGGGCGTCAAGTTTGAGAACGTCGGCTTCTCCTACTCCACCGACGAAGGCGAACACCAGATCCTCCACAACGTCGAGCTCGACGTCCAAAGCGGCGAAGTCATGGCCGTCGTCGGTCCCAGCGGCGCGGGCAAGTCCACCCTCGTCAACCTCATCCCGCGCTTCTTTGACGTCACCTCCGGCCGCATCCTCATTGACGGCCACGACATCCGCAACCTCACCCTCGGCTCCCTCCGCCGCCATGTCGCCCAGGTCACCCAGGAAACCATCCTCTTCAACGACACCGTGCGCAACAACATCGCCTACGGCCAGCCCGATGTCCATCTCAACCTCGTCGAGCAGGCCGCCCGCGCCGCCCTCGCCCACGACTTCATCCTGCGCATGCCCCAGGGCTATGACACCGTCATCGGCGAAAAAGGCTTCCGCCTCTCCGGCGGCGAGCGTCAGCGCATGGCCATCGCCCGCGCCATCCTCAAAAACGCCCCCATCCTCATCCTCGACGAGGCCACATCCTCCCTCGACGCTGAGAGCGAATCCCTCGTCCAGGCCGCCCTCGCCAACCTCATGCAGGGCCGCACCGTCCTCGTCATCGCCCATCGCCTCGGAACCATCCGCCGCGCCAACCGCATCGCCGTCCTTGAAGATGGCCGCATCACCGCCATCGGCTCCCACGACGAGCTGCTCACCGCCTCGCCTACTTATCAGCGCCTCTATCAGCTCCAGTTCATGGACGTCCCCGACCCCTCCGAGCAGGACCCCCTCGCTCCCGATGCCGTCGGCTTCGCCCGGGCCCTCTCCGCCGGACCAAAGGAATAGCGTGACGCCGCGAGCCACCTGTCAGTCCTGCCTGAAAAGCTTCGTGCCCCATCCATCTGCGGCGTTATCGCAGATGGGTGGGATACCACAACTCCCAGTTCTCCCCCTCTCGACTCACCGCCATCGAGCGTGCCCCAGGTCTCGATTTTGAGACCTGGGATACCACAAACCTCAGCCGGCCAATCTTCTAAACGCCGGCTGCTCCACCCAAGCGCTGGGTGCCCCAGGTCTCGATTTTGAGACCTGGGATACCACAAACCTCATCCGGCCAGTCTCCTAACCGCCGGCAGCACCACTGAAGCAAAGGACGAGCACCATGCCCATCTACTCAATGACCGGTTTTGCCCGCGCCCAGGTCCGCGTCGCCCTCCCCAGCGAAGCCCAGCTCAGCTACACCCTCACCGTCAAAAGCGTCAACCACCGCTTCCTCGACCTTCAGTTGCGCCTCCCCTCCGGCTTCGACGCCCTCGAAATGGAACTCCGCCGCGCCCTCAAAGACTCCCTCGTCCGCGGCCATGTGGACCTCACCCTTTCCATCGATCGCTCCACCCAGCAAAAATCCGGTTACAATCGCGAACTCGTCGAAAGCTACCTCGCCGCTTTTGCCGCCGCAAGCAGCGAACACCACCTCACCGGCGAGCCCGATCTCAACGCCGTCTTCCGCCTCCCCGGCGCGCTCCAGGGCGACAACCGCTCCAATGGCGATGACGACCTTGAGGCCCTCTCCGCCAGCGTCCTCAATGAGATCGCTCCCCTGCTGCAGCAGTTGAACCTCATGCGCGCCCGTGAAGGCGAGTCGCTCGTCGCCATCCTCAACGCCACCCTCGACCGCCTCGCTGAAGCCACCGATGGCGTCGCCTCCCTCCGCCCAGAAGTCGAACAGCGCTACCAGGAGCGGCTCGCCGCGCGCCTTCAAGAGGCCACAGGCCCTGAGTTCAACCGCCAGCGACTCCTTGAAGAGGTGGCCGTCCTCGTCGAACGCAGCGATATCTCTGAAGAAATCGCCCGCCTCTATACCCACATCGGCCACTTCCGCGAACTGCTCGCCGCCGGCGGAGAAGTCGGCAAAAAACTCGACTTCCTCCTCCAGGAGATGAACCGCGAAGCCAATACCCTGCTCTCCAAAACCGGCTCCGTCGCCGGCAAAGGTACCCGCATCACCGAACTCGGCCTCGCCATGAAATCTGAAATCGAAAAAGCCCGCGAGCAAATCCAAAACCTCGAATAGCCCGCGCCATGCGCTCCTCGGTACAGGCCCCTGACCCGCCGCCTTGCTACACTGGCTCCATGCTCGATGAACTCCAATTCCGCTCCCTCGCCGAATCCGCTCTTGAAGCCCTCAAGCAGCATCTCTTCACCCGCGAAGAAGCATCCGACGCCGGCTTCGAAGTCGAAGAGCAGAACGGCGTCCTCAACGTCCTCTTCGATGAGCCCCAAGGCAAATTCGTCATCACCCCCAACGCCCCCGTCCGACAGATCTGGATCTCCGCCCTCGCCACCAGCTTCAAACTCGACTGGGACGAAATCGCCAAAGCCTTCGTCCTCCCCCGCACCGGCGAGCACCTCACCCCCCTCATCGACCGCCTCATCGAAGATCACCTCGCCGGCTAGCCGCACGGCCCCGCTAAAAAAGCACACCAAAAACAAAAGGGCCCGGCGCATGCCGGACCCCTTTTGCTACAACCCACCACTTGACTTATTGCAGCGAGTAAACCGTCTTCAACACCTTCTCCGCAACGCTCTTCGGCAGCGGCGCATACGAAAGTGCCTCAACCTCGTTCTCGCCGGAGTTCACAATCCAGCTCAGCAGGTCCTTGATCACCTTGCCCTTTGCCGCATCCGGAGACTTCAGCGGAACCAGCAGCCACGTGAAGCTCGAGATCGGATACGCATCCTTGCCCGGCGCATTCGTGATCGAAACCCGATAGTCCGCCGGCAACGTCTTGATGCTCGCCGCCGCCTCGGTCACGCCATTGATCGTCGCCTTCTCCCAGTTGCCGGCTGCGTTCTTCACCGCGCCATATGTAATCTTGTTCTGCAGCGCGTAAATCAGCTCCACATACCCCAGAGCACCCGGCAGTTGGCGCACCAGCCCGGCAACCCCCTCGTTGCCCTTGCCGCCCACGCCCACCGGCCAGCTCGGCGACGTGCCCTTGCCAGGCCCGTTCGCCCACTCGCTGCTCACCTTGCTCAGGTAGTCCGTAAAAATGTAGCTCGTCCCGCTGCCGTCCGAGCGGTGAACCACAATAATCTTCTGGTCAGGCAGCTTCACGCCCGGGTTGTCCTTGGCGATCCGCCCGTCGTTCCAGTTCGCGATCTTGCCCAGAAATATGTCTGAAAGCACTTCCGGGCTGAAATTCAATTCGCTCACGCCCGGAACGTTGAACACAGGCACCACCGCGCCCAGTACCGTCGGAATGTGAATCAGCTTGGTTTTTGAAGCGGCAAGCTGCTCGTCCGTCGCCGGCCCGTCCGTCGCGCCAAAGTCCACCAGCCCTGCCGTCACCTGCCGGATTCCACCGCCCGACCCGATCGACTGGTAGTTGATCTCAACCCCGGGATGCGCCGCACTGTACTCGCTAAACCATTTGGAATAAATCGGATAAGGGAAAGTTGCCCCCGCCCCCGTCAACTTCTGCGCCTGAGCTACGCTCAGCGCCAACACCAGCAAAATAACGGCAATCAAACTCTTTTTCACAGAACTCTCCCTCGCAGATGACCTGCCACGTCTCATTCTCTACTGCCAATGTTAATAGCGTTTGAATTGCAGCCGTTTTCCTCGCATTCCAGCCGAGATTTACACCTGCCCCTTCGGCCTTTCCACCCACCAGACAAGCCCCTTCCCCGGGCGCCACAAACCCACACTTGCCCCCTGTCCCCGGTCCCTGGTCCCTCGTCCCTAGTCCCTCGTCCGCCACTTCGCCGCCAACTCCTTTTCCACCAGCGCCTTGATATACACCCCGCCCACCACTGACCGAGCCTGAAAACCCACCTGCCTGCCCCCCACCGTCTCATACCAGTCCGTCAGCGGAACCCGGCTCGGCCCCTCGTTCACCCACCGCCCTGCCGGCCCCAGCAGCGCATCGAAATCCTCCCGCCTCTGGGCCAGTGTCGCCGTCCAAACCTGCCAGTCCAGCTTCGTATACCCCGCCCGGTTATCCAGTGGCAGCCCAAACTGATTCAAATGCCGCAAGTAAAACGCAATCTCCTTCTCCCGCACCGCTGCCGGGAACAGATTGAACCCCAGAATCTCGTCCCACACCAGGTTGTACTTCTGGCTCCACGTCCCCGCCTTGTCAAACGCCAGCTTATAGTGGTCCCCGTCGGCCGCCATCGTCTCCCACTGCTCCGCCATTCCCGCCGCCAGCTTCCTGTACTCCCCGGCCACCTCCGGCTTTCCCACCCCCTCGGCCATCGCCGCATACGCCGCCAGCCCCTCTATTGCCTTGATTGACAAATTCGCGTTATGCGCCAGGTGCCCCGCAAAATCGTCTGTCGAAAGCTGGTTCGCCGGGTCCAATCCCTTCTCCCGCAGATACCCGGCCCACTTCGTAAACTGCGGCCAATACTCCCGCGCAAACTCCCAGTTCCCCCGCTCCTTCTCCATCGCCGCCACCAGAATCAGCAGGTTCCCGCTCTCCTCCACCGGCATCTGGTCCTCTTCCGTCCGCTCCCCGCCGCCATACACCTGCCCGTCCGCCAGCGGATACGTCCCCAGATCGTGCGGCGCAAACGGCCACTTCCATCGCGCCAGCGCCGCATACTCCATCACCGGCTTCAGTTGCGCCTCAATCAGCTCCGGATTGAAAAACAAAAAGAACGGCCCCGACGGATACAGCACATCCACCGTCGAAATGCACCCGTTCGAGAAGTTCTCCTTCGGAAACAGCATCGCCGTCCCATCCACATCCGCCGCCAGCTCATGCGCCGCCAGCGTCTGCCGGTAGGCCAGCGTCGCCACCTGCGCGTACGCCTTGCCGCCCACCTTCTCCAGGTCCGCCGTCAACTCCGCGTCAAACCGCTGTCCCCGCTCCTCCAGCTTCTCGTACTCCTTCTCCGCCGTCGCCAGCATCTGCTCCACCGTCATCCCGTTGCGCTGCCAATAGGGCCGCAGCCTCCGCCCCAGGTACTCGATCGCATACTCCTCGGTATACGCCAGCAGCACATGCCGCTTCACCGTCTCCGCCCCAACCTTGCCCATCGGCAAAACCACCGCCAGGTGCGCCGCCCCCTCCCGCGGCATTCGCGGCATATCCATCGCATCGCTCCCCGCCAGCGCCCCCGTCGCCGCAAACTCCCTTACCGCATCCGCGCGCAGCGCTGCCTCGGCCCCCGCCCCCTCCGGAACCCCCAGGTGAAAATATCCCCAGTCAATCCGCAGATTGTCTCCCGGCCGATTCAAAACTCTCTGATCCCGCGAGCCCACGTTCAGCGCCGTCAGCCCCTCGGCCCGCGACCTTCCCCACGTCACCGCCTCGTCCGCCGTGTCCACCGCAATCACCGGGTCCACATCCACCAGCACCGCAACCTCGTGCTCGCCCTGCCCTCGCGCGCTCAGCGTCAGATACGTCACCGGTCGCGACAACACCTCCAGGTCTTTCGTGAAAGCCGGCGTAAAAAACGTCACCGTCAGCTCCACCTGCCCCGCTTCAAACGTATAAACCGTATGCGTCGGCGTAACCCGCCGCGCCACTTGCTTCATCGCCGCCACTTCCCGCGGCTCCGAGCCCATAAACCGCCACGTCTTCCCGTCGATCCGCGCCAACCCATGCATCGGCTGCTCCGCGCCCGTCCAGTGCCGCGTCTCCTCATCCGTAAGCCGGTCCGCCATTGACCAAACGCTGAAGTAAGGGTTGTGCGCCACCAGCGGAACCGCGGGTGGGCGTTGCGGGCCCTGGCCAACACACACCGAAAGCAACATCGGCGCGGCAAGTACGCAAGAGACGATGCGACCCAGGCTGGCATTCTTATAAATCGGCTTCATGCAAACTCCCATCCTCAACTCCCCCTCTGGCCTGCTGACAGCTGTGCCCGGCCTCCAGCACGGCAACTCCAAAGCTCCCTCACCGGTTTCCAGCGGCCAGCATGGTGGTCGCTACGGTAAGCAGAACCAACCCGCCATAGAGCGTGCGGCGCGCCGCCGGCGGCGCCGCCGTCCATTCTCCGGTCACCAGCCCTCCGCCATTGGCCGCCATGATCATAAAGATCTGAAACAAGCCATAGCCCACTGAGGTGCCAAGCGCGCCAAGATACACCGTCGCCACTCCGTATACCCCCATCGAGCCCATCCATAAAACACTCATCAGAACCGTCAATCCACCATCGGCCCGCCACGGCCCGCCGAATGCGCTCCACGTCTTGTTCTTGGTCAGAAGGTACATGCTGTAAGCGAGGTTCGGCAGCAGCCCGCCCGTTAGCGTAATCGGCCAAACAGCCCACCCCGCGCGAATTGGTGAAACTCCCATCTGCACCGCGCGGACGGCAATGTCCTGGCCGAACGCAAATGAGTAGTTGATCATCGGCGCCAGAATGCCGCACACAATGGCGAGCAGCAGCGCCGTTCCATAGCCTTTGCCGGCTCCCGCCTTTTGTCCATGCTCGCGTTGCCGGCCGGCTTGCGCGGATGCTGCTATGCCTACCACCATCACCGCAAGCCCTGAAAGAATCAGCGCACCGCTGCCCGTTCCCAGCACCTCGCGATTCTTGAAGAACAGCGGCACCAGCGTGCCCCCCAGCGATCCCAGCCCGATAATCACTGCGTATCCCAGCGCCAGCCCCAGCCGCGCAATCGACAGCCCGAAAAGCGCCATGGCCACTCCCCACCCCGCGCCCAGAAGCAGAGTCAGCAGCAACTCGCTGGGCGCGACACCGGCGTAGATCCGGAACGGGTCGCCAACCAGCAACACCGCCAGACCCCAGGGCAGGATGAACATCGCCATCAGGCTAAACACCAGCCACAGATTCTCCCATTGCCACGTGCGGATAAACTTCATCGGCAACATGCAGTTGCCAGAGGCCAGGCCCGCGATCATCGTCAAAGCAATTCCACATAAAATCAGGATGGACATCTGTCCGCCTTCCTCGCGTTCGTCGCGCTCCAGACCGGCATCGCACGGGAATGAATTGTTTGAATCATTGGAATCATAGTCCAATCGGCCCCATGTCCAAGTGGGTCCTGTCGTCCGTGATGGCAGCAGGCCCTAAACTGGTTACAAGCGCATCAATTGGTTGGCCGGCTCCGAACTGCGGCTCGGCTCGCGCTGCTATTTCTTTGACTTGGGAGCGATATGAAGCCGCCTGTCTCCGATCTTCGCGCCATCGGCTTCGCCCTCGCCGGATTCACCTTCTGGGTCCTCGGCGACAGCTCCATCAAATACATGGGCCAGTTCCGCTTGCCCCCTTATGAGATGGTCGCCTTCCTCGGCCTCTTCATGGCCCTGTTTCTCCTGGCCTACGCCCGGGTCCGCGGCAGCGTCGCCATCCTCCGCCCTCATCGCCTTGACCGCCAGTTGGCCCGCGCCTGCCTTGACATGATCAATACCGTCTGCGTGGTCGTCGCCCTGCGCCACCTCACGCTCACCATCTTTTACATCCTCGTCTTCATGGCCCCCATGGTCATTGCCCTCCTCTCGGCGCTGGTGCTCCGCGAGGGCCTCTCCTGGCGAAGAATGGCCGCCATCACCGCGGGCTTTGCCGGCGTCGTCATCGCCGTCGATCCCTGGGGCGCCGCCGGCCCCCGCGACTGGATCGGCATCGGCGCCTGCATGCTCTGCGTCGCCTGCTTCTCCATCAACATGGTCTGGTCCCGCGTGCTCACCCGCACTGAGACCCCGGAGAGCCTCGCCTTCTTCTCAGGCCTCGTCACCGCGGCCGTCGGGTCGGTGCTCATGCTCTTCCATGCCGCCCCGCTCACCCCGCGCCTCACCGCGGCCCTGTTCGCCACCGGCTTCTTCTGGGCCGCCGGAACCCTCTGCTTCTACATCGCCGTCAAGCACACTTCGGCCGCCAACGTCTCCCAGTACCACTACACCCAGCTCGTTACCGGAACCCTGGTATCCTTCCTCGTCTGGCACGACAAGCCCGGCCTCTACGTCCTCGCCGGCGGAGCCCTCATCCTCGCCTCAGGCCTCTACATCGCCGTCTCCGCCCAGGATGTCGTCCCCCTCACCGAAGGCAACTGAGCTGACACACGACGTCGCACTTCCCATTCGCCGCAGCCCGCAGTGCTGACTCGCTGGCCCCGCGCAGCGGGAGCTGACCCGCTGATCCGCAACCACCAAGACTCGTGCCGAGTGCCCCAGGTCCCGCTCTTGGGACCTGGGAGACCACAGACCCAGGTTCTCCCCATCTCGACCCGGCACAAATGCTCCGTGCCCCATCCATCCGCGTTTTTGCGGATGGGTGGGATACCACAAACCCAGGTTCTCCCCATCTCAACCCGCCACAAATGCAGAGTGCCCCATCCATCCGCGTTTTTGCGGATGGGTGGGACACCACAGACCTAAGTTCTCCCCATCTCAACCCGTCACGAATGCAGGGTGCCCCCGGTCCCTGGCGGTTGGGGACCGGGGATACCACAGACCCCAACTCTCCCCGACGAAGGCAAGACCCCACCGAAGGTGGCCTATCCCGGATTCGCCTCCCCCGCCAGCAGCTCTTCCCGCGCATGCTTCAACACCGCCAGCGAACGCGTCACGCCCACCTCGCCGCTCAGCAGCGGATCTTCATTCTCCACGCTCAGCATCCCATCGAATCCCACTTCCATATAGGTCGCAATCACGTCCTTCCATGTGCTCACGCTGTGTCCGTAACCCACTGAGCGGAAGAACTCCGAAGCTTCCAGATCCGTCGGCGTCAGCGTAAAGTTCAGCACGCCAAACCGGTCCACATTGTGCTGGAAGAAGGCCGTGTCCTTCATGTGCGCGTGATACAGCGCGCCATGCTTGGCCAGGTACCGGATCGCCGCCACCGGGTTGCAGCCCTGCCAGAACAGGTGGCTCAGGTCGCAGTTCGCGCCAATCACCGGACCCACCGCCTCCCGCAGCCGCATCAGCGTCCGCGGGTTATACACCGAGAAGTTCGGATGCATCTCCAGCGCAATCCGCTTCACCCCATGGTCCAGCGCAAACTTCGCCAGCTCCTTCCAATAAGGGATGATGCGTTCCTTCCACTGCCACTCCAGCGCCTCTTCATACTCCGGCGGCCACTTGTACACAATCCATGCCGGAAACTTGTCCGTCGGCGACCCGCCCGGGCAGCCCGAGAAGCCAACCACCGTCGGCACCTCAAGCATCTCCGCCAGCAGAATCGTGTTGCGGAACCCCTTGTCGTACCCCGCCGCAATCGCCGGATCGGGATGCAGCACATTCCCATGCCCGCTCACCGCAAGAATCGGAATCCCATGATCGTCAAACTTCTTCTTCCACGCCTTCGCCTTGGCCTTGTCGGCCACCAGTTCCGAAAGCGGACACTGCTCTGACGAGGCGTACCCCGCCGCGCCCACCTCGGCCGCCTCCGCGCCCAGGCTCACATACTTGTCCAGCATCGCGTCCAGCCCAATCCCCGTGAACGCCGGATTGAAAACCCCGATCGGCAGCTTCTTGATCCCCGGCTTTGCCGGCTTTTCCTCGCCCGCCGCCCCGCCCGCCTTTGCCTCGCTCAATGCCAGCGGCCCTGCCGCCAGCGCCGCCCCCGCCGTGATTGAAGAACCCAAAAACTCCCTGCGATTCATAGCATCTTCTCCCGCTGACCATCATAGTGCGGAGACCCGGCGCGCACCAGTGCCTGAGGGAATTTTGCAGCGACCGCCGGGGAAGATGCGGGAGACTGGTCTGGAGAGGGGGGACTCCGATCAAGCCGATGCTTTGAAAAAGCACCGCTCACCAGCTTGCATAAAAATGCATCTGGATCGGCTCGAAGTGCCAGGGCACAACTTCAGTTGTGCCGCAATAGCAACAAGACCAGCGACAGCTCTAGTCCCTGAGGGAATGAGGAATCTTTACCGCAACTTGTCCGGAGTTGCATGATCTCCCCACCCGCGCCCCGAGCACCAAACCCCACCACCCACAACCAAAGCTAAGAGCTAAAAGCTAGCTTCTCTCCCCCGCCGGCAGCGTAAACCGGAACGTAGTTCCCGCCCCCAGCTCGCTCTCCGCCCACAGCCGCCCGCCCTGTGCCTGCACCAAATGCTTCACAATCGCCAACCCCAGCCCCGTCCCCCCCGAGTCCCGCGACCGCGCCTTGTCCACCCGGTAAAACCGCTCAAAGATCCGGTCCAGATGCTCTGATGCAATCCCCGGCCCAAAATCCTGCACGCTGAACTCCACCCCGTCCTCCGCCACCCGCGCCCCAATGCGAATCTTCTTCCCGTCTCGCGCATACTTCAGCGCGTTCTCAATCAGGTTGCCGAAAATCTGGTTCATCGCATCCGGATCGGCCGTCACCACCGCCTCCGGCGCTCCCCCTGACTCCAGCTTCACCTTCGCATCCACCACCATCCCGCCCAGCGACTCAATCGCGTCGTGCACCAGCGCGCTGGCCCGCATTGGCTGCATCGCCAGCTTGTTGTCCGGGCTCTCCACGCTCGCCAGCGCCAGCAGGTCCTCCGTCAGCCGGTTCATCCGCGTCGCGTTCTTCAAAATCACGCCCAGAAACTCCCGCCGCGTCTCCCCCTTCGGCTCCGGCTCCTCCATCAGCGTCTCCACATATCCCTGGATCGACGTCAGCGGCGTCCGCAGCTCGTGGCTCACGTTGGCAATAAACTCCCGCCGCGACTTCTCCGCCGCCTCCACCCGCGTCACGTCGTGCAGCACGGCCAGCGCCCCGCCCGAGGGCAGCGGCGCCGCGTTGATCTCAAAAATCCGTCCCGGCGCCAGCGAACTCGCCCGCCCGTACCGCACCTCGCGCTGCTCCTGCGCCGCCTTCACGCACGCCAGAACCTCCGGGTCCCGCACCGAGTGCACCAGCGGCCGTCCTGCATGAATCGGCGTCCCCGCAACCCGCTGCATCGTGGCATTCGACCACCGCACCAGGCCCTCTGGCGTAATGGCCACCACCGCCTCCTGCATCGAGTCCAGCATCGCCGCCAGCTCCTGCCGGCGGCTCTCCAACTCCGCAAACCGCAGCCCAGTCTGCTCGGCTGCCTGGTTCAGCGCCGCTTCAGGCGTTGAGAGCGCGTCGTCGCCGCTCAGCTCCAGCCGTGCCCCCAGCTCGCCTTCCTTCATCTTCTGCGCAAAAACCAGCAACCGCTCCAGCCGCACCGTGATCCGCCCGGCAATCCATACCGCCAGCCCAATCGCCACCGCCAGCGCAATCAGCCCCGACCAGAAAATCTCATTGCCCAGCAGAAGCGCGGTCTTGCCCGCCGGCAGCTCCAGAGCCTTGCCCGCCACCAGCGGAATCAGCGCAAACTCCATCGCCGCCGCCTGCAACAACAGCAGCAGCACAAACAGCCCCAGCAGCTTTGTAAATACTTTTGACTTCAATGCGTCCTGCTTCTATCTTTACTCGCCCTTGGGCAGCTCAAACCGGTACCCGGCCCCGCGCACCGTCTTCAAATACCGCGGATTCTCCGGGTCCACCTCAATCTTCTCCCGGATGCGCCGCACATAGACGTCCACTGAACGCGGCGTCACAAACCGCGCATCGCCCCACACCGCATCCAGCAGATGATCCCGGCTGAACACCCGCCCCGGATGCCGCGCCAGGTAATCCAGCAGCCGGAACTCCGTAGCCGTCGTCGTCGTCAGCTCCCCGCGCACCTTCAACTGCATCGCGTTGGCGTCGATAATCACCTCTTCAAAGCTGATCACCGAGGGCGTCGTCGGCCGCTCAAACCGCCGCAACACCGCCTTCACCCGAGCCACCAGCTCCCGCGTCGCAAACGGCTTCGTAATATAGTCGTCCGCTCCCAGCTCCAACCCCAGAACGCGGTCGTTCTCTCCCGCCCGTGCCGTCAAAAAGATGATCGGAATCGTCGACAACGCCGGATGATTCCGCAGCCGCCTGCACACGTCCAGCCCATCCCCGCCAGGAACCATAATGTCCAGCAGAAACAACGCCGGTGCCTGTCGCTCCGCATCCGGTATCAGGTTGGTCGGGGTGTGAAACAGGCGCGCCTGAAAGCCCGCGGCCTCCAGATGATGCTGCACCAGCCGTGAAATATCGGCGTCGTCTTCCAGTACAAAAATAGTCTGGCTCAACCGGTCTGCCTTTCCCGGCGGCCATGAAGTTCGAGAATGCGGAGGCCGCACGGAACTATGAACAGACTAATGCAACCAGGCAAACATAGTGCAAACGTTGTGTGAATTCCACCCAGCCCACCCTCAACAGCCCCGCCCACCCCACCGCACGTGGCTGGGAGACCACAGTCCCAGCTCTCCCCATCTCAATCCGCCACAAAAGCAGGGTGCCCCAGGTCTCGCTTTTGAGACCTGGGAAACCTCGATCCCGAGTTCTCCCACCCCCCGCCCACCACCAAAGCCCCGTGCCCCATCCATCTGCAGCTTCATCACAGATGGGTGGGACACCACAACTCCGCCTTCTCCCCAACAAAGATCGAGCCCCACCCCAGGTGGTGGCAGATGGCTTGACTCCCACCCCCGCCCTCTGCAACACTCCCTGCGCACGCCAATTCCTGCAAAACGGACCCGCTTCCCCCAAGCCGAACTCCGTTCCCCCGGCCTTCCTTGCTTCCTTCATCGGCAGGCCTTGCACGCCGCGCCTCTCTACTAGGAGCGCAGATCCTCAACCGGCAACACAGGAGGCAATCCATGAAAAAATACCTGGCAGAACTCGTCGGAACCTTTATCCTCGTGCTCTTTGGCTGCGGCACCGCCGTCGTCGCCGGCGATAAGGTCGGCATCCTCGGCATCGCCTTTGCCTTCGGCCTCGCCCTCATCGGCGCCGCTTACGGCATCGGCCCCATCTCCGGATGCCACATCAACCCCGCCGTCAGCCTCGGCGTCTGGTCCGCCGGCCGCCTCTCCCTCAAGGACCTCGCCGGCTACATCGTCGGCCAGTTTGCCGGCGGCATCCTCGCCGCCATCGTGCTCGCTGTCATCGCCACCGGCGTCGGCGGAGGCTACGGCATTGCCGCCTCCGGCCTCGGACAGAACGGATGGGGCGTCGGCTACCAGGGCGAGTACTCCCTCCTCGCCGCCGTCGTCTTTGAGTTCGTCGCCACCCTCATCTTCGTCGTCGTCATCCTCGGCTCCACCCAGAAAGCCGCTCCCGCCGGTTTCGCCGGCCTCGCCATCGGGCTCACCCTCGTCGTCATCCACATCTTCGGCATCCACATCACCGGAGTCAGCGTCAACCCCGCCCGCAGCTTCGGCCCCGCCCTCCTCGTCGGCGGCCACGCATTGGAGCAGGTCTGGCTCTTCCTCCTCGTCCCCAGCCTCGGCGGACTTGCCGCGGGCCTCCTCTTCCGCTCCAAAACCCTCGCTGCAGACTGACCATACCCAACCACAAATGCCCCGTGTCCCATCCATCTGCAGCTTCATCGCAGATGGGTGGGACACCACAACCGCGCGCTCTCCCCGCCGAAGGCCGCCAGCCCCACCGCAGGTGGCCACAAATCTCAACAAGCCATCCGCCAACCCAACACAAAGACTGGGTGCCCCACTTCTCGATAGCGCTGCAAGCTAAATGAAATGAGCGCGCTGAAAAACTCGGTAGATTTTTTGTGCTAATTCTGTGCTTCACCGTCTGCAGCGATTCGGTTTACTGAGTGGTAATTTCCGAGTAGCCGACCGCTCGGGAACTTACGGCGACAACTCAGGCATTGAGACGCAAGACCCTGTTCACGAATTGCAGGACGAGCACAATTATTGTGCAGCTTCGGCGCCTTGCCTGGGCTTGAGTTTTTGCAGCAGTACAAACACGCAGCCACCCAATGCGTATCCCGCGAGCATGCTCAGGAACGCTGAACCTTTCAGCCCACTTCTGGAATGGGTTGGATGATATACGGCTAGCCAGTGGGCAACGAAAAACTGAGGCACGAAGGAAATTGCCAAGGAAAACCAAAAACTCAGCGTTCGCCTTACCCACGGCTGCACAGCCAGGCACGCGATAAGGGCACTCAGGTAAACGACAACCAAGGGCCACTCCCATTCGTCCCGAACACGATAGTGATATGTGAGAACCATCAGAAGCACGAGCCCGACCAAGCCTATAAAATAGGCGCGCAAATTCATTTGAGCTACAAAATACTTCGACTTGTTTCGCTTCGGATGGTGCGCCCTCGCTTCCTGAATATCCATCCGCAACTCATCTCTCTTCTTGGCTCGTGCGTGCCGTTGGGTCAGGCCACGCCGGGCCATTTCGGCATCAAGTGCCAAGAGGGCCTCTTCGCGCAAGTCCCGGCGATCAGCCGCGATGTGCAGGAGTTCCTCATCACTTAGGCTTGCGTATCGCTCTTGGAAGCTGGTGTCCAAGCCTTCTCCTTGCGAGAGTTTTTGATCGAATAACATAATAGCTGGCGGTTCACCGGCCATGCTTCGATAACAACTTAGTTAGCAGCCTCTTCTGCCTGGTGTGAGGAATCACGTTGGCCAGATCGTCCAGCGGATTTTGTGCTAAATTGTGCTAACGATCTGCACCTGCTGCACCTCCAGCACTTTGTAGAATCAACAAGTTGTGTGTTTTCAACGCGCCCAAATGTCGGTGCCCCAGGTCTGGATTTTCAGACCTAGGAAACCTCAATCCCCGTTCTCCCACTCTCCACCAACCACCAATGCCCCGTGCCCCATCCATTCGCCGTCTTCTTGGCGAATGGGTGGGACTCCACAACTCCGCCTTCTCCCCAACAAAGATCGAGCCCCCCAGGTGGCCGAAGGCAGTTGGCCCCACCGCAGGTGGCCGGGTGCCCCAGGTCTCGCTTTTGAGACCTGGGAAACCTCAATCCCCGTTCTCCCACTCTCCACCAACCACCAAAGCCCCGTGCCCCATCCATTCGCCGTCTTCTTGGCGAATGGGTGGGACACCACAACTCCGCCTTCTCCCCAACAAACATCGAGCCCCCCAGGTGGCCGAAGGCAGTTGGCCCCACCGCAGGTGGCCGAAGGCCATTGGCCCCACCGCAGGTGGTGGCAGCCGTATTAAAGTGAATCGATGATCCACCCGCCCCAGCCGCCAGCGTGGAATCTGCGCAAGGCCCCTCTCCTCGCCGCCGCCATCATCCGCCTCGCCCTGCTCACCGCAGTCCTCCTCCACTCTGGCCCCGCGGCCCTCACCCGGCCTGACACGCAAAGCTATCTCCTCCCCGGCCGCAACCTCCTCTTCCACGCCGCCTTTGCCGCCAACGGCCTCCCAGAGATCCTCCGCACCCCCGGCTACCCCCTTTTTCTCGCCCTCGCCACCCTCGCCGGACCCATCCCGGCAGCCCTCATCCAAATCCTCCTCTCCGTCCTCTCCGTCGCCCTCGTCGCCCGCCTCGCATCGCAGGTGTTCGCCACCGGCCCCACCGCAGGGGGCCGAAGGCAGTTGGCCCCACCGCAGGTGGCCGCTTGGCTCTTCGCCTTCGAACCCCTCTCCGTCCTCTACTCCATCCTGCTCCTCCCTGAAACCCTCTTCCTCTGCCTCTTCCTCCTCGCTCTCGAGCGCCTCACCCTCTTCCTCCGCACACCCAAACTCCCTGCGCTTGCTGTCGCCGGCCTGGCCCTCGCCGCCACCACCTTCGTCCGCCCCGTCACCTGTTACCTGCCCATCCCTCTCGCCCTCGGCCTCTTCCTCGCGCTTCGCCGCACTCCCTCTCTCCGCGTCAAAGCCCCCGCCATCCTCCTGCTCAGCACCCTGCCCTGGCTCGCCCTGTGGCAGTTCCGCAACCGCGTCGAGACCGGCTTCTCCGGCTTCTCCGCGATCCCCACCCAGAACCTCTACTTCTACACCGCCGCCGAAGTCACCGCCCGCCTCCAGCACCAATCCCTGGCCCAGGTTCAAACCCAGCTCGGCTACCCCACTGACCAGGACTTCCTCGCCCAGCATCCTGAAGCCGCCAACTTCTCCCAATCCCAGCGCCTCGCCTTCATGCAGGCCGCGGCCCTCCAAACCCTCCGCTCTCACCCAGGCATCGCCCTCCGCGCCTACCTCGCCGGCTCCCTCCGCACCGCCTTCAACCCCGGCGCAGCCGTCCTCTTGAGCCTCTTCAACGCCCCCATCCCCGAGTCCGTCTTCGCCCGCGAGCGCGACCAGAACCCCCTCTCCGCCTGGCTCTGGCTCGCCCGCAATCGTCCCCTCCCAACCGCCCTCATGGCCGCCCTCACCCTCTTTCTCGCCGCCCTTTACGCCCTCTCCATCTGCGGACTCATCCGCTCCCCTGCCCCCCGCGCCAGCCTCTGCTTCCTCCTCGGCGTCGCCTTCTACTTCCTCGCCGTCTCCGGCGGAGCCGCCGGCATCGCCCGCCTCCGCCTCCCCGTCATGCCCATCCTCTGCCTCCTCGCCGCCGCCGGCCTCCCGCAACGCAATCCTGCCGAGAATTGAGCCCTCCGGACCCGACACCCCAGCAGAAGACACTGGTGTACGGAGTCCGAAGCGCTTAACATATTCCTCGCTGTCATTCTGTGCGAACGGGGCCCCCAACGCTTTTCAGTTCGGCGGGTGAGCGAAGAATCTGCGTCTGTTCTTCCAGAGTTTTGCGGCAACCGAAAGACTCGGGGAACTTGCGCTGAGCAGAAGAGAGAGAGAGGAATTCGCCGTGACCTGGATCATTCTGCTCGTTGGCTTGGTCGTCGGACTCATCTCCGGCGTGGTCGGCATCGGCGGCGGTGTTCTGTTCGTCCCCGCCCTCATCTGGCTTCTCGGCATGAGCCAGCACAAGGCCCAGGGCACCTCGCTCGCCGCCCTGCTCGCCCCCGTCGGCATCTTCGCCTTTTATGAGTACTACCGCAATGGCAACGCCGACCTGCGCGTCGGCCTCCTGCTCGCCGCCGGCTTCCTCGTTGGTGGATACTTCGGCGCAGTCGGCGCCCAGCACATCCCCGAGCTATGGCTCCGCCGCGTCTTCGCCCTCACCCTCGTCGCCATCGGCGCCCGCATGTTCTTCACCCGCTAGCGCCCAGTCCCCTCAGATCGACTGCACCGGAATCAGCGTCAGATCGTCCACCAGGCCCACTTCCTTCTGAACAAACGGCTCGCCATACCGCACCCCTGCCAGCAACCCGTAGTGACGCGCCTCGGCAAACGTCCGCTCCCGAATCTCTTCCTCCGGCACAAACAGCCCCCCGCCCGCTGCCTGGTTCGCATACTGCGAGCGATACGCCATCAGCGCCGCGTGCCGCTGCTCAATAAACGCGGTAATGTCCACAATAAAGCTCGGCCGCACATCCGCATACAAGCTCGCATACACAATCTTGAACGGCCGATGCGGCCCAGAGCCTCCGCTTCCCGGTTCATCCCCGGCCAAAGTGGACCGCTCCGCGGGTGCTGCTGAGGCAGGCGGCGCAAGGCGCATCGCCCTCGCTGCCGGCCCAGTTGGCCGCACCGCGGATGCCACCGCAGAATCCGCCGCCTCTGCCAGCGCAGGCGCCTTCGCCAGCCCGGCCAGAAAACACGCTTCATACCCCAGCGCAGCCACAATCGCGTGGTCCGGATGCCGCGCCTGCCAATACGGCAGAATCACCACCCGCGGCCGCATCGCGCGCAGCACGCCCGCAATCTCCAACCTGTTTTTCAGTGTGTTCTCGATCGCGCCATCCGGCAGCCGCAGCGCCCGCCGCCAGCCCACGCCCAGCAGCTTGGCCGCATCCTCGGCCTCCCGGGCCCGCTCCTCCGCGCTGCCCCGTGTCCCTGCCTCGCCTTCGGTCAGATCCAGAATCGCCGTCCGCAGCCCGCGTGCCGCCATCCGCAGCAGCGTACCCCCGCACGTCTGTTCCACATCGTCCCGGTGCGCGGCTATGGCCAGCACATCGGCCACCGACCCTGCTGCACCGGAATCGCTCGTGCCTGTCATCGCGTCAATAGACTGTGTTGTTGCCGTCGTTCGGCGCATCCATATACGCCACGTCCCACGCCGTGCCCGTCACCGTCACATACTGGTTATCAATTGATGTCCCGTCGGTCGTCGCGTAGATATACACTTGGCCGCCCTCGGCCGCATAAATCTTGTGCAGGTTCGTCACTGCCGCAATGCCCGTCGCATCCCCGATATACGGCTCGATCAGCTTCACCGTATTCTTCGTCGTGTCCACCATCGTCAGGCAGCCGTATCCGCTCGGGTACTGCGTCGGATTGTTATACCGCTCCCCGTTGTTGCACTTCGTCATCCCGATCCAGAGCGTATTGTCGTCGGCAAGCAGCATCCGGCTCACCCCCCCCGGCGTCCCGTCGCTGATCGCCACCGGGTTCGGCACTGAGCTGGTGCCCGCAACTACCGTGTTGCTGGTCAGGTTCACCGTCGTCAGGTAACCGCCCCAAAAACCGTCCGGCATATACTGCTGACCCACCACATACATCGTCGAGCTGGCAACCAGTGCATTCGTCGCCCCGCCCGGAGTCGGTATGTTGCACGAGTTCACGTTCCCCGCCGTCGCACAGTTCGCGCTCAACGCCGCGTTCGTCGGCAACTGGCCCGACGCCAGTCCGGGAAGAAAAATCACCGGAGCCACCGGCAGCAACGACACGCTCGCCGCGTTCCCGCCGCACTCCTTTCCGCAGTTCAGTATGTACGCCGTCCCGCCATCCGGCGAGAACACCGCCTTCGTCGGACGGTCAAACACCAGCGGAGCTCCGTAATACGTCCCCGTCGCATCCACATTGTCCGGGCTTTGCGCCTGGAAAAGACACCAGTTCGGCGATGTCCGAGGCTCGCAGTCCACCGCCGCCTTCGGCCATGTGCTCTGGCCGCCTGAGTATGCCGCCGTCTGCTGCGCGTTCAGCTTCTTGGCATAGTAAACGTAGTCCGAGTTCTCCACAAACGCCAGAACCACTGACCCGCCCGGATTCAGGCTCACCCGGTAAACCCCCGGCAATCCCAGCTCGTACGACCCGCCCGGGCTCGTCTGGTCATACACCAGAAGTACGTGCGCCTGCTGCCCCGCCCCAAACGTGTACGCCGCATTCCGCGTCTCAAATATGCTCGAGAACTTCAGGTTGTTCAGGCCTGACTGGCTCCCGTTGGACTTTTCCTGCGTGTAGTCCACTGGCGTCAGTGTCCCGTCTCCCGATCCGTACACCACGCCTTCCTGCTGCTCAGGAAAATTCTGGATCGTCGACGGCAGTGCCCCACCATACCCGGAAATAAAATATGTCTTGTTGATGTTGTTGTACTTGTAGCGCGTGTCATAGTACGCGTCCACAATCTCCAGCTCGCCCTTGGCCCCCGCTGTCGGATTCTGAATCGCGATCATCACTCGGTTGGCTATCCCGCTCGGCGGCAACGTCCGACCCGCGAAATACGTCGTCGTCCCGCATCCCGCCAACGCAACTGCCGCCGCCAATGCCGCGGCCGCGCTCATCCAAAGACTTCTCTTCTTCAAAATCCCTTACCTCGATGAAAAGCGCGGGGTTGGCCGCGGATTATGGCATTCCTGTTGATCCTAATTCGGCGCTCCTCTGCTCGCTTCAGTACTTCAGCCCGCAGACCGCCCCTCTACCAGCTCTCGTCCCAGGCAACTCGACCGCTGCGGCCCGGCTCCCAACATCCATAACGTGTGCGGCAAGTTCCGCTTCAAAATTCAACCGCTCCGGCCTCGGTTTTCCCCGGCCTGCGACACTCGAAGTATAACAAAGCTCCCCCGCCGGTTGGCGCGCCCGGCCCCCGTGGCTTAGCATGACTAGAGAATGCCCCTATTCTCCGACATCTTCGCTGATCGTCCCATCCTCGCCGACGGCGCCATGGGCACCGTCCTCTATGCCCGCGGCATCTTCATCAACCGCTGCTACGACGAGCTCAACCTCTCCGATCCCAGCCTCATCCTCGCCGTACACGAGGAGTACCTCCAGGCCGGTGCCGATGTCCTTGAAACCAACACCTTCGGCGCCAACCGCTTCCGCCTCGCCCGCCATGGGCTCGCCGGAAAAGTAGCCGAAATCAACGCCGCCGGCGTCCGCGTCGCGCGTGAAGCCGTTGCCCACCTCAAAGAAAAACAGGCCGGCGATGCCTGGGTCGCCGGCGCCATCGGCCCCCTCGGCGTACGCCTTGAGCCCCTCGGCAAAGTCGGCCTCGACGAAGCCCGCGCCGCCTTCGCTGAGCAGATTCAGGCCCTCACCAGTGCAGGCGTCGACTTCCTCGTCGTTGAAACCATGCCCGCCCTCAATGAGGCCCACGAGGCCCTCAACGCCGCCCGCGAAATCGCCCCCGACCTTCCCGTCCTCGTCATGGTCACCGTTGACGACGAAGGCAACTGCCTTGACGGCGCTTCCCCTGAGCACGCCGCCGCCCTCCTCACTGAGTGGGGTGCCGGTGCCGTCGGCGTCAACTGCTCCACTGGCCCCTCCAACGTCCTCACCGCCATTGAGGCCATGCGCAAAGCCACCTCCCTGCCCCTCGCCGCCATGCCCAACGCAGGCATGCCCCGCGCCATCGAGGGCCGCAACATCTATCTCTGCTCGCCTGAATACATGGCCAGCTTCGCCCGCAAGGCCATCGCCGCCGGTGCCCAGTTTGTCGGCGGATGCTGCGGCACCACCCCCAACCACATCCGTGCCATGCGCTCGGCCATGCGCGCCATTGACGCCCAGGCCCGCGTCCAGTCCACCGGCGCGGCCCCCACCCTCACCACCGAGACACCCCCCGCACGCCTCGCCGAGCGCTCCCGCATCGGCGCACTCGTCGCCCAGGGCGCCTTCGTCACCATGGTTGAAATCGTCCCCCCCCGCGGAATCGACTGCTCCAAAGAGATTGAAGGCGCGCGCCTCCTCGCCTCCCTCGGCGTGCACGCCATCAACGTCCCAGATTCGCCCCGCGCCTCGGCCCGCATGAGCGCACAAAGCCTCTGCATCCAGATCCAGCAGCACACCGGCATTGAGACCATCCTTCACTACACATGCCGCGACCGCAACCTGCTCTCCATCCAGTCCGATCTGCTCGGCGCCTCCTCCATCGGACTCAAAAACATCCTCTGCCTCACCGGCGATCCACCCAAGCTCGGCAACTACCCTGACGCTACCTCCGTCTTCGATGTCGACTCCATCGGCCTCGTCAACATCGTCCGCCGCCTCAACCACGGCCTCGACATCGGCGCAAACTCCATCGGCGCCTCCACCAACTTCACCATCGGCGTCGCCGCCAATCCCGGCGTTGCCGACATCGAGCACGAGCTCCGCCGCTTCGTCTATAAAGTCGAGGCCGGCGCCGAGTACGCCATCACCCAGCCCGTCTTTGACCTCCGCCTCCTCGAAAGCTTCCTCGAACGCATCAAAGACCACCGCATCCCCGTCATCGCCGGCATCTGGCCCCTCACCAGTCTCCGCAACGCCGAGTTCATGAAAAACGATCTCCGCGTCTCCATGCCTGAAGAGATCATGCTCCGCATGGCCCAGGCTGACACCCCTGAAGCCGCCCGCCGCGAAGGCATCCTCATCGCCCAGGAGATGCTCGAGGCCGTCAAACCCTTCGTCCAGGGCGTACAGGTCAGCGCCCCCTTCGGCCGCTACAACGTCGCCGCAGAAGTCATCGCCAGCGTCCTGCCCTCCGCTGAGCCGAAGTAGATCCAGAACGGTTTTGTTTTCCTCTTGGAAACCCCTGATCAATCGGAGGGGCCTTTGGAACAGGGCACAACTTCAGTTGTGCCGTAAGAGCCGAAAAAACCACCTGGGCTTCAGCCCCTGCTAAAGCCTCGGCCAACTCTCTGCTCGAATTCATGCATTTTTCCGCAGTCTGTTTAGCCCCCGGCGCATGCTCTTCCTACCGCAACCAGTACGCCGCTCAAACGCCCCGGCTCCGCGGCTATTTCGTCTCAGGGTTGGCAACAATCTTCCCCGCCCCGTCCTCGCCAAACTTGAGCGATGCGCTCCCCGCCGGCTTGTACGTCTTCCCATCGAACCGAAAATAACTCAGCCCCGCTTCCCGCGCGCCCATATGCCAGCCCAGCACCACATCCCGCATCCCATGGCTCCCCGGCGACTGCACTGAGTAAAGCCACCCGTTGAACCCATCTTTCGGCGAGGCAATCAACGTCGCGCTCGCCCCCTTCATCCAAATCAGCCACATCGCCCCGTTCGCGCCCTGGCCCCCGCGCGCGCAGCCCGCACCCGACTCCACCAGCAGCACATCTTGCCCGTCCGTCACCGGAATCCATTCGTACCGCGAGTCCTTGATCACGCCTTCCACTTCGTCCGTGCCGCACTCCCAGCCGCCAAACTCGCCCGGCGCCTTCATCACCCTGCTCACCGCCGCGCGCTGCGTCTCGGTCAGCATCGCCTCCGGCGTCTCCGGTCGGTGATAGATGGTGCTCACCCGTTCCCACAGCCCCGTCTGCGCCGCGGCCGATAGTGCGCAAAGCCCCGCTGCCAAAATCGATCCCAATCGCATTTTTCAAAATCCTAGCGTCCAGCTTAGCGCGAATCTCCCGCTCCCGGCCCTACAATAAGCTTGAGCAACGCAAGGACAATCCCTGATGGCTACCTTTGAACAATCCCTCAAAAAACTCGAAACCATCGTCGATCAACTCGAAAAAGGCGACCTCGCCCTCGAAGATTCAATCAAGCTCTTTGAAGAAGGCATCGGCCTCTCCGCCGCCTGCAAGCAGGAGCTCGACGCCGCCGAAGGCAAAGTCCAGATGCTCGTCAAACAGCGCGACGGCTCCCTCAAACCCGAACCCTTCCTCACCGAAAAACCCTTTTGAGCTGCGCCCCTGTCCTTTTGGACCAAGCTCAGATTCCTCCATCCTGAGCGCTTCCACTCTCTACCCACCACGAACGCTGGGTGCCCCATCCATGGCGACAGCTTTATCGTGGCCATGGGTGGGATACCACGAAAGTCAGTTCTCCCCGCCCGAACTCCGCCAAAATCCCGGACTGAAAGCCCCCAATCACCCCGCCACCGCCGATCATGCGCCATTCCATCTTGGCCGCCCACTCCATCATTCGGTCGAGCCCCGAGTCGATAACCCCACCCGCCCCCGCACCCACGCCACCATCTCCGCCGAAACCCTCTCCAAAGCCGCCAGCTGAAACCTCACCTTCTCCCCGGTCGAGGGCCCATCCCCTACCCCAACCCACGCGTCAATCGGAGCCGTCACCGCCCGGAACGACGCCTTCTGCTCAACCAGCGGCCCCGCATCCACCGCCAGGCAAGCATCCGCCCGCACATGCCCAAGAACACGGTTCGACTCGAAGATCCAATCTGTCCCCGGTCCGCACTCGGCCAGCAACCGCCCCACCACGGCCCCCAGCTCATCGTCTCCAGCGCTCACCAGCAGCGCCCGCCGCGCCCCCGCGGCCAGGTACCGCCCTGTATCCGTCCCCGGCCCAGCCTCCGTCTCCTCCCAAACCGCCTCCGCCTTCCCGTAGCTGTGCGAAGTCACCTTCACCGCTGTCCACCCAAACTCCGGCAGCCCCGCCATCAACCCGCACACGAGGGCCGTCTTCCCCACATCCTTCCCGCCCCCGCAAACCACAATCACTGCCACAGAGTCTCTTCCTCCGCTCCGCTGCCCGTCGGACCCCGCCAACCCCGCTAACCCCGCCCAGGTGCACAGCGAACAAAAACCAGAAAACCCAAGCCTTTTCAACGCCTTAGGCCGCTAAACCACCCCGTTTTAAACCCATTTGCGCAAAACAGGGTCAATTTAAAGCAAACCAACCCCAAATATGTCGAACCATGCATGGTTCCGAATTTCAAAAAAAGGTCAATTCTAAGGTTAAAAATGTCACTTTTCCCAACCACTTAAGCAAACCTTTTCGCACTAAACCGAACCTTAGAAGCAAACCTTTAGCGCCTTTTCCGCACCTTAGAAGCAAACCTTTGCCGCCAAAAGTTAACTACCCAGTAACCCCCTGCTATTCCCTGTTCCCTATTCCCTTTTCCCTGCCTTTTTCACCATTCGCGAAACCACCGCGATCTCCCTCAACACCTGCGTCAGCGGACGCGCCGGCGTTCCCCAAAGCACCGTCCCCGGCTTAACCCCCGCGCTTTCATTGGTTAACGTCTTCCCGCTCAGTACCCCCGCCTGTCCCCCCAGAATCACTCCCGGCCCAATCGTCACGTGGTCCCCAATCCCCACCTGCCCCGCCAGAACCGCCCCATTCCCCACCGTGCTCGATCCCGAGATCCCCGTCCCCATCACCAGAATCACGTCCTCGCCAATCCTGCAGTTGTGCCCCACATGCACCAGATTATCCAGCTTCGTTCCCCGCCCGATTAGCGTCTCTTCAAGCGCCCCGCGATCGATCGTCGAGTTCGCCCCAACCTCCACGTCATCCTCCAAAACCAGCGTCCCCTGCTGCGGAAACTGCGTGTAAGCCCCCGTCGCCGCATCGCGCACATACCCAAATCCATCCGCGCCCAGCACCGCCCCCGCATGCACCACCACGCGATTCCCCAGCGTCGTTCCCGCATAAATCACCACCCGCGGATAGATCCTGCACTCCTCCCCAATCCGCACCCCCGCGCCAATCACAACGCCGGCTTCAATCCGCGTCCCCGCGCCAATCGCCGCGTTTTCTCCAATCACCGCGCAGGCCTCAACGCTCACGCCCTCGCTCAGCACCACGCCCTCACCAATCACCGCCGAAGCATCCACCCCCGTCGCCGCCAGCTTCGCCGCCAGCAGCTTCCCCGCTCGCGCAAACCAAAGCCGAGGCTGCTTCGTCTCCACAATGCACTTGCCTAAGCCGGGAACGTCCCGTGCCCCATCCAGGGCAACCGTTTCATCGTTGCCATGGGTGGGATACCACGATGCTCCTGTCCCAACCCGCACCACCACCACGCCTGCCCCACTCTTCAGCGCCTCCGCCACAGCCACCGCATCCTCGGCAAACACAAGCTCCCCCGTCCCCGCCCGCTCCGCCGAATTCACGCGCACAACCTCAGCCTCCGCGCTCCCCTGCACGAGTTCCCCGCCCAACTCTCTAATCAGTTCGACCAATCTCATGGCCATCCCTCAGTAAATCCCCGCTTCCCCCGCCGGCCGCGTCTTCCATCTCCGATGAATCCACAACCACTGCCCCGGATACCTTCGCACCCATCCCTCGATCGCCCGCGTGCAAGCCTGCGTCGCCGCCACAATATCGCTCTCTGCATCGTCAGTCCGCGTGAATACAATCTCCGGCCCAAAGTGCAGCACATACCGCCGCTCTTTCGCTTCCCAAACCATGAACCCCGGCAGCACCGCGGCCCCCGTCTTCAGCGCCACCCGCGCCAACCCTGACGCTGTGCAAGCCTGCCGCCCAAAAAAATCCACAAACACGCCCTGCGGCGGAGTCATGTTTGTATCCATCAAAATCCCCACCGTCTCGCCCGCCCGCATCGCCCGCAACAAATCCCGCGCAAAATCGTCCTTGTGCAGCACCTTGTTCCCATGCAGGCAGCGGATCCTGTTCACATACTCGTCCAGCAGCCGGTTATCCAGCCGCCGGATCACCATCCCCATCGGATAGCCCATCAGCGAGTGATAAAAACTCGACAGCTCCCAAGCCCCCAGGTGCCCCGTCACCACCAGTACGCCCTTGCCCTTCGCCTTCGCCGCCAGATAGTTGTCCAGCCCTTCGGTCCCAATCCACTTCTGCGTATTCTCTGACGTGTACCGCGGCATCCGGCAAAACTCCACCAGTTGCCGCCCCAGACTGCGGTAAACCCCGCGCAATATCCGCCGCCGCTCCTTCAGCGGCAATTCCGGCAGCGCCAGCTCCAGGTTTCGCAACCCCACCCGCCGCAGCCGCCCAAACACCGCATAAACAAACGCCGCCAGCCCCTCCGCCAGCCCGCGCGCAACCCCGCGCGGTATCCGGCCCAGGCTTCGCGCCACGGCCAACACCAGCCAAAACTCGATCTTTTCCCGATTCTTCAAGGTCAATGGACAAGTGTAATTCTTTCCGCTCCTAACTTCCCTGCAAACAAAAAAGCGGCGGGGGAGCCAATCGCTCACCCGCCGCCCCTGTTCGCAATTCCGTTAGCGTCTCTTTGCTTCCACAAAATAATGCGCCACCGTCTTCACAAACGGAACCGCGCCCGCCGGCACCTCCACGCTGCCCTTCAAAATCGCCTCAAAGCTGTGCGCGTGCGCGTAGTAGTGTTCTGTATCTTCGGAGTTCTGGCTCACGCTCGTCCCGTCCAGGTCGATCCCGGCAAACAGTCCCTTGCTCCGCGAATAGCTCAGCAGCTCCGCGCTCATCTTCCAGTCCGTAGCTGCCTGCCCGCTGCGGCCCACCGGTCCGGCCGCCGCCGAGGCATCGCCGCCAATCTTGAACTTGCTCTTCAGCAGATCCTGAAACCCGCGATCGTTCACCGCCACCAGCACAAGGTCGGTCGACTGCCCGCCCGCCTGAAGCCCCCACGACCCGCCCGCCATCCGGATAAACACCGGCGCGCTCCAGCCGTGGCCCGTCCGGCACGTCACCACGCCCTGCCCGTACTGCATCCCAAACACAAATGCGCCCTTCTTCATTCCCGGAACGACGCCCACGCAGGTAGCCCTTTCCAGAATGTTGAACGGAATGCTGTTGTCTGGCGTGGCCATAATCTGTTCCAGTGCCACCCGGGCCGCATCAATCCGCGCTTGCAGATCTTCGCGTGACGACTCAGCTACCGCCGCGCAGGTCATCGTGAAACACAGGCAAATCAGTGCAATTGTCTTCTTCATATCCGTGTCCTTTACCTTTCGCGCCCTTCAAGGCGCTGATGGTTGAGGGTTGGTGGGGAACATCCGAATGCTGCTAATCGCCGTTGCATCCGCCCCCGGTTCGCCCGGCGACCTCTCCTGGCTCGGCGCAACCGAAGGCATCCCAAACAGCCTATCGCATCCCCCGCTCCGTGCGGTAATGCAGTCCGAAACTGTACGCCCTCACAACCCTGCCCCACCGCTCCGGCACTGCGAACCAGAATCTCCGCCTCAAAGGTAACCCCGTCTCAACTTGGAGCGAGCCCAGGGACATCCACCAGCGTGTGCTCTGAGGGAGATTCAAGAGAATAATCGCAGCCGTGCGTACCCGCGGCTGGCACTCGCCAGAATCCGCAATTCAAACGCCTCTTTTAATTGGATTTTCTGAAAGAACCAGGATAAGAAAGAAGCGCAGACCGCAATCAAAAAAAAGAGGAGTTCCCAGGCTTCATGGAAAACATGCTGCCTGGGAACTCCTTTCCCCAGATCTGCGTTGTTTCTGTAAACCAGTCTGTGGAAAACCTCAGAATTCAACAAGATTACGTTAGGAGTATGGATTTTAGTAACCTGATCCCGTGACTTCTTAGTAATTAATCGTCGGACTGCTCCGCAGCCCCCCGCCGCTCTCCCCGACGACGCTCCTCGGGCCCTGCTCCCTGCACCATCGCATGGCTCAAGGCTCGCATGGAAAGTCCAATCCGATTCTCTGCTCCAGTCTTTCGCATCAACCGGCCCACGTGCGCCTTCACCGTGCGTTCTTCAATCCCCAACTGCCGCGCAATCTCCCGATTCGACCGCGCCAGAAGAATCAACTCCAGTACCTGCCGCTCCCGGTCCGTCAGGTGTGGGTGAGCCAGGTCTTGACTGCCCTCCGGAATCTTCAGCAACCGGTCAATTAACCGCGAAAGCAGACGTCGTGGCGCCCAGATTGACCCAGTCGTCACCTCCTGGATCGCCTTGCGCACCACCTCCGGCCCCGCCGTCAAATCCAGGTATGCCCGGGCCCCGGCCACAATCGAATCAATCACCAGCTCGTCGTTGCTCTCCGGCCCAATCACGATCAGCCTCAGATCCTGCCGCGCCCGCCGGATCGCCTCCAGCGTCCCCAGCCCATTCGACACAGAGTGAAGATCCAGAACCATATACCCCAGCGTCGAGACCGATAGCAACTCATCCATGCTGCCAAATATTGGAAGGAAAGGAGAGCGTGCCTCACCGGGGAGCGCCTCAAAAACACTCGATAGCCCCTCCATCCGAAGGGGGTCGCCGGCCACCAGTCCAATATGAACCGGCTCGGGATTGCGCATCGAGTGCATTTTCTAGCTCCACATCACTTTGGGAACAGCAGCGCCGTCATCGAGGGAACGCGGGCAAACTCCCGCCCTCCCACTCGATGGCCTGAACCCTTCCGATCGCAGCTCAACCGGCTTTGCTGCCGTACGCTCCTAGAGCTTCGGAAGCACAATCCCTGCCTGTTTCTGGTACTTGCCCGTGCGGTCACCGTAACTGGTCTCGCAGGACTCGTCCGAGCGGAAGAACAATATCTGGCACAGCCCTTCGTTGGCGTAGACCTTGGCCGGTAGCGGCGTGGTATTCGATATCTCGAGGGTCGCAAAACCCTCCCACTCCGGCTCGAATGGCGTCACGTTGACTAATATCCCGCAACGCGCATAGGTTGACTTCCCAACGCAGATCGCAAGTACATCCCTGGGGATTCGAAAATACTCAACCGAACGGGCCAATGCAAACGAATTCGGCGGCACAATCACCGATTCCCCCCGCACCGATACAAAAGAACGCTCGTCGAAGGACTTGGGGTCGATTATCGCGCTGTTTACATTGGTAAAAATCTTGAACTCATCCGATACCCGCAGATCATACCCGTACGACGATACGCCGTATGAGACCACATTGCCGCTCACCTGCTGCTCGCTGAAAGGCTCAATCATCCGGTGCAGCTTGACCTGCGCCCGTATCCATCGGTCACTCTGAATCGACATGGTGCTCCTGATTCCGGACACATGACCGCTCCGGACTCGCTCTGCCGGCTCTTGGATGGGTTATATCGAATTATCTTAAGCGAGGCTGCGCTGCCTTGACAATCGGTATTTTCACCCATCCCTTCCGCCTGCCCACCGCCTCCACTCCCCTTCTGCCCCGCAAATCCAGCCTTCCAGCTTTTCCTCAGAAGAAAATAGGGCCCAACTCGCATTTCACCCTATTTCCTCTGTTTCACATTCAATACAAAACCTGTACTATCAACTGCATAGGGCGTAATTCAGCCAATCCTGTCTCGCGAACGAGGGTACCCCATTGATTAAGCAGGACATCGTCCATCATGTGATCGAGCGCACGGGCCTGCCCCGCACCAAGGCGGAAGCCGCGGTGGATACTGTCTTCGAGGGCCTCAAACAGGCCCTGGCAGCCGGTGAGCGCATTGAATTGCGCGGGTTCGGCGTCTTCAGCGTCCGCGCCCGCAAAACCGGCATCGGAAGAAACCCCAGAACCGGAACCGAAGTCAGCATCACCCCTGGTAAAGCCGTTCGATTCAAGCCGGGCAAGGAACTTCACTCGCTGGAAAACAGCGAAACCCCGCACAGTTAGCCGCCCAGCTGCGGGGCAAACCTTAACTGCGGCCGCATCCGCAAACGGCGGCGGTCCGCCGATCCGGCCTCTTTGCGCAAACCCATCCCGCAAGGGGTCCGGCTCTGAACTCTGTGTGTTGCTGGCGTAGAGGAGTCAGGTGCGTTATCTGTTTCGGGAGTATGGCCTGCCGCTGCTTCTGCTGGCCGCCAGTGTCGTCACAACGACGGCCAACGGCGCGCGCTTCATGCAGAACTTTATCGAGGGCATGCCTCCCGTTGTCCGCGACAGCGACCTCTGGCCCTGGGCCTGGCTCTCAGACCATCCTGAAATGTTCATCACCGGCTGGGCCTTCTCCGCCGCACTCCTCGGCATCCTCCTCATTCACGAGTTCGGCCACTACTTCGCCTGCCGCTTCCACAACATCAATGTCACTCTCCCCTGGGTCCTGCCCGCCCCCACTCTCAGCGGAACCGCCGGCGCCATCATCCAGATTCGCTCCCGCATCCCCAGCCTCAACGCCCTCATGGATGTGGGTATCTACGGCCCCCTGGCCGGCTATATCGCCTCAGCCTTAACCGTTGCCGTCGGCTTCGCCCTCAGCGTCCATCCCGCCGCGGACGCCCCCGTTGCCATCGTCCGCTTCGGCGGCGAACCCCTCACCATCCGCATCCTTCACGCCCTGCTCGTCCGCTGGGACCCCCAGACCCCCTCCTTCGAGCACATCGCCCCGCACCCCGTGCTCGTTGCCGGATGGATCGGCCTCTTCATCACGTCGCTCAATCTGATTCCCGGCGGACAGCTCGACGGCGGCCACATCCTCTACGCCATCTCTCCCAAGCTCCACCGCCTCTTCACCAACATCCTGCCCTTCGTCCTCTTCCTCGCAGGAACACTCTTCTGGGTTGGCTGGCTGCTCTGGGGGCTCTTCCTCCTCATCCCCGCCATGCGCCACCCCAAGGTGCCCCTCGAGCCAAAACTCGATCCCAACCGCGTCCTCCTCGCCGTCATCGCCCTCGTCATCCTCGTCCTCACCTTCACCCCCATGCCCTTCTACCAGAACTCCCTTATGAATTTTTTCCATATGGACCCCTTCACCACCACCCCTACACGCAGCATTCCGCAATAGATACCTCAAGCGGACAAGATCTATCCCTAATGCCGGCCAACCAGCCGTTGCCCACATAGGGAACGGGGAATAGCAGGGGGTTACTGGGTAGTTAACTTTTGGCGGCAAAGGTTTGCTTGTAAGGTGCGGAAAAGCGCAAAAGGTTGGTCTGGATGGTGCGGTTTGGTGGCCAAAGGTTTGCTTCCATGGTTGTGAAAAAGTTCAAAATGAACCATAGAATTGACCCTATTTAAGAAAACGGAACCACGCATGGTTCGACATATTGGGGGTTGGTTTGCATGGAATTGAACCTTTTTTGCGCAAATGTGCTTAAAACGGGGTGGTTTAGGGGCGTAAGGCGTTGAAACAGCGTGAGTTTTGTGGTTTTTGCTGACAGTGCAAGTTAGCGGGGTTAGCGGGGTTGGCGGGGTTAGCGGGGTTGGCGGGGTTAGCGGGGTTGGCGGGGTTGGCGGGGTTGGCGGGGTTAGCGGAGTCAGCGGGGTTAGCGGGGTTGGCGGGGTTGGCGGGGTTGGCGGAGTCAGCGGGGTTGGCGGGGTTGGCGGGGTTAGCGGGGTTGGCGGGGTCAGCGGGGTTGGCGGGGTTGGCGGGGTTAGCGGGGTTGGCGGGGTCAGCGGGGTCAGCGGGGTTAGCGGAGCTGGGGCGAAGGAGGGAAGAACAGGGAATATCCCCTGTTCCTCGGCCCACTGTAGCGGTCCGAGGGCTTGGCCCAAAACGCAGGTGCGAGCGGATAGCGGCAAACGGCTCCACCGCAAATGGTTGGCCCCAGCGCAGGTGGCGTGCTATAGATTGCAAAGGCCCAACCCCGGAGTCCCTACTGCATGAAGAAGCTTCCCCTGCTGCTTTTGCTGCTTGCCGCCATCCCTTGTCTGGCGCAGTTGCCCGCGGACGAGAGCGTGGTCACGCTGAACGCCTGGCGGGTTCATTCCGGCGACGATCCAAGCTGGGCGCTCCCCGCTCTGGACGACTCACGCTGGCAAACCACCAAAGCGCCGGTAAAGTCCAATATTCTGACCACCGTGCCCGGCTTTCGCTGGTACCGCACCACCGTCCAGTTGCCCCCATCCCTGGTTGGGCAGCCACTCGCCATCGGCATAGGCGGCCTCGACGAGGTCTACGAGCTCTACGTCGAAGGCGTCTCCATCGGCCGTTTCGGCCACTGGATCCCGAGCCCGGCCTCGTCCTTCGATCGCCAGCTCACCTTTGCTATCCCGCCCGGTCTCGTCCAGGGGCCCACCGTCCATGTCGCCCTCCGGCGCTGGACCGGCGCCGCCGGTACGGGCCTCTTCCCCTTCTACACCGCCGGAAATGTCCGCTTTGACCGCCCTCCCGAACTCGGGTCTGTGTCCACCATCCACGCGCGCACCGCCTTCTTCATCTCCAACGGCATTGTCCGCAATCTCCCCTGGAATCTCTGCCTCTTCCTCATGTTTGTCGCCGGCTGCGCCGCCTTCCTGCTCGCCACTGCCCAGCGCAACCGCGCCGCCTATCTCTTCCTTGGCATCTCTTGCGTGGGAACCTTCTTCATTCCTCTCGTCGGCGGCGTTCTCGCTGCCAATGACTTCGTCATGCGCCGTACCTGGGCCCCCGTGCTGGTCCTGGTCGCCTACTTCTTCATCAACTCTACGGCCCTGCTCTTTCTGTCTCGCCTTTGCCTCCGCTTTCGCCGCTGGCTTGTGGTTGGAGCGGTGTTGCAGTTTCTGACCGGCTGTGCCTACTCCTTCGCCCTGGCCACTCAGGCCACTTACACCACCAGTTCCTTCTGGTCGCTCACCTCCGCCATTCCCATCTTCTTCCTGCTGCTCGCCGCACTCGGCCTCCTCCTCCAAAAAGACATCGGCTCCGTCGCCATCGGCATCTCCCTGCTGGTTCGTCAGTTGACTGAAGCCTGGGTCAATACCATCTCCCACTACCTGGGCCTGTCTGATCTCCGCTTCATGCCCGTCGGGACCGTTCTGGTGGACATTCGCGCCATCGCCGAGCTCTTCTTCGTCTTCGTCACGCTGGTCGTCCTTTACCTCCGCTATCGCCGCGACCAGGTGCGGCAGATCGCCCTCGAACTCGATATGGCCGCCGCTCGCGATGTCCAGCAATTCCTGATCCCCGAGCATCTGCCGCAAACACCCGGTCTCGCCGTCCAGAGCGAGTACCATCCCTCTCGCGAAGTCGGCGGTGATTTTTTTCAGGTTCTGCCGCAGCCCGCCGACGGCATCGTACTGATCGTCGTCGGCGATGTCGCCGGCAAGGGACTGCACGCCGGCATGATCGCCACGCTCATCGTCGGCGCCATTCGCACCGCCGCCACCTTCACCACCGATCCCCTCCGCATCCTGGCCCTGCTCAACGAGCGCATGCAGGGCCGCGGCCTAGCCACCTGCCTGGCCCTCCGCATTGAGCAGGACGGCGCCGCCACCCTGGCCAACGCCGGGCATCTGCCGCCCTACCTCAATGGGCAGGAACTCGCGCTCGAGGGCGCGCTCCCCCTTGGCATGGTTCGCGGGGCCGATTTCCCGCTGCTCCACTTCAGACTTGGTGAAGGTGACCGCCTCATTCTCATGACCGATGGAATCGCCGAAGCCCAGGATGGGCAGGGCCAACTCTTCGGCTTCGAACGCATCGCCGACTTGTTGCGCGAGAGCGGAGAAGGAGCCACCCTCGCCGGCGCCGCCATTGCCTTCGGCCAGCAGGACGACATCACCGTGCTCACAGTTGCGCGCACTGCATAAGCAGACACTGGCCTCACGAAGCCGCGCATTGCCACGGAGGCCCCGTGCCCCATCCCATGTGTCCGGCCCCTGGGGAAGGATGTCATTTCAAGAGAACAGCGAATCGGTGGTTACATGAGGCGCAGGGCATCCACGTCCACAATCAGATTCCGCCTCGGAACGCCAGCCTCTTCAGCATGCGCCAGCATCCCACGCAGCGCCGTATTGAGCGCCTTGCGCGATGTGCCCTTCAAAATCAAATGAAACCGGTAGATCCCCTTGATGCGCGCAATGGGCGCCGTGCATGGCCCCAGCACCCGCACGGCTGCCGGGTTCTGGACGAAGTAGTTGCCCAGCACGGCCGCCCATCCCGCCGTCTCTGCCAGCTCCGGCCCCTGCACCAGCACATTGGCCAGCACTCCGAAGGGCGGGTAGTGCATCCAGCGGCGGTACTTCAACTCCCGCTCCACAAAGCTCAGGTAGTCGTGCGTACTTGCCGCCACAATCGCGTAATGGTCTGGATAATACGTCTGCACCACGACGCGCCCCGGCAACACCCCGCGGCCCGCCCTTCCCGAAACCTGCGTCATCAGTTGGAAGACGCGCTCGGCGGCGCGAAAATCGGGCATCGAAAGCGAGTGGTCGCAGCCGACCACGCCCACGAGCGTGATGCCGTGAATGTCGTGCCCTTTGGCGATCATCTGCGTGCCCACCAGCAGGTTGATCTCGCCGGAGTGCAGACGCGCCAGCAGCCGTTCCAGATCGTGCCGCCCGCGCATCGTGTCTCGGTCCATGCGGCCGATCCGCGCGCCGGGAAAGATTTCGGCCAGACGCTCTTCGCCCTGCTCCGATCCCGCACCCAAGTAGTACAAGTGCTCGCTGTCGCACTTGGGGCAACGGGCGGGGACGACAGCGCGAAATCCGCAATAGTGGCACTCGAGCCGCTGGCCCTCGCGCGCAATCCCCGCATCCTCGGCGGGCGGCTTGTGGTGGGTGAGCGAGATGGCGCAGTTCCTGCACTCCAGCTTTTCGCCGCACGCCCGGCAGATGACGGCAAATGAATACCCGCGCCGGTTGAGCAGAATCAGCGCCTGCTCCCCGCGTTCCAGCGCCTCCGTGATCTCGGCCACCAGCTTGCGGGAAAAGAGCTGCTCCTGCCCCGTCTGCTGAAACTCGCGCCGCATGTCAATCAATTCCACGTCAGGCAGAGGGCGGTTCATCACGCGGTCTTTCATGTCAATTCGCGTGTACTTGGACGCCACCGAGTTCTGCCAGCTCTCAAGCGACGGCGTAGCTGAGCCCATCACCACGACTGCCCCCTCCAGCTTGGCCCGCACCACGGCCACATCGCGGGCGTTGTAGCGCGGCGTTTCCTCCTGCTTGTAGCTCTGGTCGTGCTCTTCATCCACCAGGATCAACCCCAGCTTCGGGGCCGGGGCAAAGATGGCGGACCGCGTTCCCACAACGATCGGCGCATCGCCGCGCTTGATCCGCCGCCACTGCTCGCTGCGTTCCTCCGGCGTAAGCGCGGAATGCAGCAGCGCCACCTTCTGGCCAAACGCGGCGTCCAGCAGCCCCGCCGTTTGCGGCGTCAGGCCAATCTCAGGCACCAGCAAGATCGACGATAGCCCCTTGTCCAGCGCCCTCTGCATCGCCGCCAGGTAGACGGCGGTTTTGCCTGAGCCCGTGACTCCATGAAGCAAAAAGGGGTGGAACCCTCCGAGGGCGGTTGCGATGGAAGCCAGCGCCTCCATCTGCGGCTCGTTGAGCTTCAGCGGTCCCGCGGCGGGCTGCAACCCGCCGAGATGGAAGGCCGCGGCCCGCTCCTCAATGCGCACCAGGCCCCGGCGCACCAGCGTTTGCAGAGTGGAGGAGGGCAGCTGCTTGCGCCGCACCTCGGCCAGCGGGAGTTCGCCGCCACAAGCGGCCAGCTCGGCCAGAATTGCCTGCTGCCTCTCAGTGAGGGCCGGGAGGCGCGCCTCAGGAATCAGCACCGCGACCCGCTCGGTGCGCCGCGCATCACGTTCGGCCGCGGCTGTCTCGCGCGCGATCCATTTTTTGCGCACCAGCGCGGCCAGCACAGGCAGCGTGGCCGCAGTGGCTGTGCGCAGCGTTGACACCTTGACCGGCTCGCCATCGGCCAGCCGCGCTAGCACACGGCGCTCCAGGTCCTGCTCTTCCGGCGAGACTCGGGATTTGCGCCGCGAGCCCTGGCGTGAGGCAGATGCCGGCCTGGGGCGTGCTGCCCGGGGCTTCCCGGGGTCCCCATCCAGGGTATCGGCCAGCACATCGCGGCCCAGGTCGGTGATCCGGTAGTAGAGGGTCCGCCGCACCTCGGCCATGAGCGGGAGCATGCCGCGCAGGACTTCACCCAGCGGGGCCAGATAGTATTGCGCCATCCACTCGCCCAGCGCCAGCAGGCTGTCACTCAGCAGCGGCTCTTCGTCGAGCACGGATTCGAGCGGCCGCACCTCGAACTCGGCCGGCGCTTCGACGCCTACCTCAGTGACGACGCCAATCAGCTTTTCATTGCGGAAGGGCACGATCACCCGCGCGCCGCGCCGCGGCGCCTGCCCCTCGCGCACCGAATAGGTGAACACGCGGTCCAGCGGCACGGGCAACGCAACTTGGCAATAGGCAGGCATGAGGGGCAAGACTCAGTTTAGGGGATGGAGGAAAGAATCAACGGCGGCCTGTGCATATCTGGCCCACTCCGGCCTTGCATTCCCGGTGGCACCGAGTACAATTCGTGCTGATGACACCCAAAGCCGATACCGCCCCTGCCGCCACTCCCGTTGCCCCCGCAGCACCGACAAACCCAACCCGCCCCATCACGATGACCATCGACATTGGCGGTTCAGGCCTGAAAGCCCTGCTGCTTGACGCTGCCGGCAAGCCGGTGAGCGAACGGCAGAGGGTGGTTACGCCCGCCGTGCCGACGCCCGAGGCAGTCCTGGTGGCGCTTGGCGATCTGCGCAAGCTGCTTGGCGACTTCGACCGCGTTTCGGTTGGCTTTCCCGGCGTTGTGAAGCACGGCTGCACCTACCTGGGCTTCAACCTCCATCCGCTTTGGGCAGGCGGCTTCCCGCTGCAGGCCGAACTTGAAAAGAAGTGGGGCAAGCCGGTGCGCGTGGGCAACGACGCCGATGTGGCCGGCTATGGCGCCATCAAGGGCGAAGGCGTGGAGCTGGTGCTGACGCTCGGCACTGGACTGGGCGCGGCCCTGTTTACCAACGGGCACCTGGTTCCCGGCCTCGAGCTGGGCCACCACCCCTGGCGCAAGAAGGGCATGACGTACGAGGACTACATTGGCCGCCGCGGGCTGGACAAGTTTGGCAAGGCGCGCTGGAATGACTTTCTTGAAGCCGCAATCAAGCAGACTGAGCAGTTGTTCAACTGGGATCACCTTTATCTTGGCGGCGGCAACACCAAGAAGATCCTGTTTACGCCGGCTAAGAATGTGAGCATCATTTCGAACGAAACCGGCCTGCTGGGTGGCGTGGTTTTGTGGCGCGATCAGGGCTAGAAGCAGCTGAGAAGGGGCCGGAGCCTGCGGCCCGGAACGCAGTTTCACGGATGCACGGAAAGAAATGACGATGAAGAACACAGAGTGGGTTTGCTGCTTCTGTCGTCAGGAGATACGCCCCGATTTCAACGACCCTTGCTTTCTGCACCTGAGCACCAATCGCGACCGGAGCGAAGTGCAGGAGCTGGCCTGCCACAGCGAATGCCTGAACAAGCTTGTGGATCCTGAATTTTCGCTGCTGACGCAAACCTGACAAGCAGCGAATCCGTTCAGAACACTATCGCGCCATGGCGAATCGATTCGATCGCAGGGGTAACCTGCGTTTGATGGCCGCAACCAATTCCGCGCGGTCCTGTAACAGGTGCCTCAGGCGCACCAGCTTGCGCCGGTAATTGAAGATGGTGCAGCAGCGGCGCAGATACTCCGGGTCCCACTCGGGAGTCTTGATCATGCCCGCGCCCTTGCCCGCGGTGCCCCGCGCCAGGTTGCGCGGGGACAGATCGCGGAACAGGTAGCCCTTTGTCATCGCCACCTCAGCCAGTTCCGTACCCAGCAGCGGCGTGGCCACGCCCAGCTTGGGCCGGCACCTGTGGCGGGCAAACAGGTTGAGCGCGAACTCGATGGTGTTTTGAATCTCTTTTTTTGTCTCTCCGGGAAACCCGATGATGAAGAAACAGCTCATCGGAATCCGGTGCTTCCAGGCCAGGGCCGCTGCCGTCTCAATGGACTTGAGGTTGAGCCGCTTCTTTACCAGCCGGTCAAGAACCCCCTGGTCTCCGGACTCGGCGGCAATGGTCAGGCTGGTGCACCCCGACCGCTTCATGTGATCGAGGAGTTCGTCGTTCAGGGTGTCGGCTCGAATGCCGTTCGGCGTATCCCAGGTGAGCTGAATGCCTTCTTCGATCATGCGGCGGCAAATCTCGTTGGCGCGGTCCCGCTTGAAGGTGAAGTTATCGTCCTCGATGTGCAGGTGGCGTACGCCGAGATTCTCTGCCATGTACTTGATGTGCTTCACGGTGTAGTCCACCGAATGGGCACGGAACTTGTAGCCCATGGAGAGATGAATGGAGCAGAAGGTACAGGTGTAAGGGCAGCCGCGGCTGGTGATGGTCGAAATCGAATTCTGGTAGGCGTAGTCAGAACTGCTGCCCCGCGAAAACAATCCCTCGGCCTGCAACTCATAGAGCCGCTTGAAGTCGATGAGATGATAGGCCGGGAAAGGCAGCGCATCGAGGTCCTGGATTGCTTCAACGCTATTGGCCTGGACCATGCCGTCTTCTCCGCGCCTCAGGAGGCCGGGAATGGTGGCGAAGGCGGACGTGTTGTTTTGCTCGATTGCCGCAACCAGTTGGGGAAAGGACTTTTCGCCTTCGCCGCCGACGATGAAATCAACCTCGGGGCAAGTCATGAGAATCTGACGCCCAGCTACGGTGGCATGCGGGCCGCCGAGCACGATCGGGCATTGGGGCAGAGTCTCGCGAACAATCTTTACCGTCTCGTAGGCGTTTTCCCACTCCGATGTGAACTGGCTGCTGATGCCGACAATGTCAGGGCGCTCGGCGAGCACGGCGGCTTCAACCACATCCCGGTCCACGCCGATGAACGCGATCTCGGTGCTGGGAACAAACCGTGTCTGGGGAGCGATCATGCAATCGAAGATGGAAACCGGGATGCGATGCTCCTCAAGGCTTGCGGCCACATAGAGGAGGCCCAGGGGCAGTCCCACCGATGGGCTGTGCCCCCCGCGCATGTCAAACGTCCGGTTCGGGTTGATCAGCAGTACCTTCATCGACGCTCCGAGAATTTCAGGATTCGGCCAGTTCCCTGGTAACTAGACTATCCCGGCAGCGTTTCCCCTTTGTCAACTGGTTGCCGGATGAGTTTTGAGTCAGTCAAATCCCCGCTGGCTGCCGGTACGCCGCCGAAGCCACCACCGAATCCGCGCAGCCATAATAGAAGCGCCACTCGCCTTTGAACCATACGAGGCTCTCGATAAACGTCACATTGCTGTTGCCGCCCTCCGCGGAGCCTGCGTGCCTGATCTCGAAATCCCGCTCCGGATGGAAGAAGTCGTGATCCATGCGGCCAATCAGGCGGGACGGGTCTTGGGGATCAAAAAGCGCCTGCGCTGCCGCCCAGACGATTCCCGTCAAGCCAAGATCAGGCCGCCCGTTTGCGCCTGCGTTGTAGATCATGAAGATGCCCTTGTCGGTGAGGAAGGCCGGGGGACCGCCCTCGGTGACCACGCTATCAATCCCGCCCGGGCGCATGGGCAGCACCGTCAGATACTTGCCAGTTTCGTCTTCCACCACGTTCCAGTCGGTCAGATTGTCTGAGGTGGCCAGCATCAGTCCCGTGTCGTTGAAATACATCCAGTACTTTCCGTTGATCCGCTCGGCAATAAACCGGGAGCCCTCGCGGCGGCAGACAATCGCGCCTGACTTGGACCAGAAGTCGCGATACTTGCCTTTGTGGCAGGTTCCGATGGCGAGGCCGTGCTTGGTCCACGTGTACAGGTCCTTTGAGGTGGCGCAGCAGAGGCGGGCAAACTGCCCGTCCCATGCCGTGTAAGTCATCACATAGGCGCCGTCCGCGGCCTGCGCCACGCGGGGGTCCTGGCAGCCGCCGGGCCACTCGTACTCCTTCATGAAGTCATTGTCGGGGTAAAGCACAGGCTCGGGATGGCGCTTGAAGTGGCGGCCATCTTCGCTCACCGCGAGGCCGATGCGGCTCGTTCCCCAACTCGCGCCGCGGGACTTGTCCTCAGCGCGATAAAAGAGAAAGACCTTGCCATCTTTGACCACCGCCGCGGCGCATAGAACGTCCTTGTTCTCCCAGGGAATCACCTTTCCGGTCACGGGGCAGGGGAAGACGCTCTCCGGTCTGGCGCCAAGATGGTCCGCGCCGTCGTCGCGGACAAACGGGCCGAGGCCCCAGGCCGGAACGTCTGGAACCTTCGCAGGCGCTTCAACGTTGCCGCCGAACGGCATGCCCAACGCACCGGGCGCCATGACCGCTGCCCCTGCCGCAAGGCCGGTAGTTTTCATCATCCATCGCCGTGTGATCAATCTGTGCCTCCCATTTTTTGCGGTTCCCACCGCAACCAAGGATAGTAAATCCCGGGACCTGGGCCGTGACACGACCCCGCGCACAACCCAGCCTGAGCGCACCATAGCCTGAAGCGCTGAGTGACAGGACCATATCGAAACGAGAGCGGGATGAACGGGACGCTATTTTCCGTGGTGGTGGTGATCGGTCTTCACCGACCAGTCAATGAGCTTCATGCGCTTGATTTGAAACCAGGTTTGCACAACACCCAGAGCGCTCACAATCGACGTGGTCAGGAGCGCGGTGCTGAGCCGTTCCAACTCCGCGAACCAGAACTTCGTCATCGAGTGCGCAAGTGCATCCTGGTGATCGAGGATGAATGCGGTGGGAGAAAGCAACAGCAGCGGCACAATGAACAGCAACGTGTCTTTGTGGTTGTCGCGCCACGTCTCATAGAACGAGTTGGTAATCACGCGCCCTTTGATCACAATGCGATCGTAGTTCCGCTCATAGACGTGGACTTCAACGTCTTCAAATCGGCGCCTGGCGCCGACCAGCCCGACCGAGATGAGGTCTTTCATGATCTGGGCGGTCGACGATTGAAGGCGCGGCAACTCCCTTTGCAACAACCGGAAGGTCACTTCCCGCTCGTTCATCCGGGTGAGGAAGAAGAGGGTCTGCATCTTCTGGACGCAGCCGAGGAAGATGACCCCGTTCATCTCGGCCGCGGCCACCTCCGGCATCTCGCCAAACAACTGCTTTGCGAGCACGCAATAGAGGTGGCGGCGTTCTTCATAACTGAGCGTTGGCCGCGTCTCTCCGGGCGCCCGGTGGGGCGCCAATGAGGCGGACCGGTCAGAGGAGGCGCTCTTGTGGGAAGGAGACTGCGCATTCAGAATGGCCATGATGTGTTCCGGGGTTGTATCCGCCAGATCGCGGAAGCCGCGGCCAAGCCCCTCCATCAACCCCGCAATCTCTTCATCGGTCGGGTAGTGCCCAGCCTCGTTCTTCGCCAGTTCAATCGTGAATACAGCTCTCACTCGTCACCTTCCTGAAAACTGCCGGTGCGCCGGCATTGCGCCACGATCGGGCACAGCAATCCCCACGCCATTGGTCTCCTCAATCTACAGCAATGACTTTGTAATTCGATGAATTTTCCGTGATTCCTGCCTGAGTTTGACGGGGCCCTGGCTGATGCCAAGATCAGCTCTTTGCTGGAGGCTTCAGTCCCAGTTCTTTCATGGCAATCTGCAGGTCGGCCCAGGCCTCTTTTTTCTGGCGTGGGTCACGCAGCAGGTAAGCCGGATGGTAGGTGACGATCAGTTGGGTGCCGCGGAAGGGATGGACACGGCCGCGCAATCCGGCGAGCGGCTGGCGGGCACCGAGCAGATAGGTGGCCGCAGTAGCTCCAAGGGCCACCAGCACGCGCGGCCGCACCACGTCGATCTGCCGGAACAGAAAGGGTGAACAGGTGTTGGCCTCGTCCGGTTCCGGAGTGCGGTTGCCGGGCGGGCGGCACTTGACCACGTTGGCAATGTAGACCTGCTCACGCTTCAGCCCCATGGCGGTGATCATGTTGTTGAGCAGTTGCCCGGCCTTGCCGACGAATGGGAGCCCCTGCGCGTCTTCGTCAGCCCCTGGCCCTTCACCCACAAACATCAACTGCGCATTCGGATCGCCGTCAGCAAACACAAGCTTGTTGCGGCCGGTGTGCAGGGCGCAACGCGTGCAATCGCCAAGGTCGTCACGGATCATTTGCAGGGCCGCAACGCGGCCAGATGCGGGAACCGCGGCGGCCGCCTGGGGTGGAGCGAAGATGGGTTTGCGGGGTGCGATGGGGCTATCCTCCGGGTTGCTGGATTGCAATTCGCCGCTGCTCATCGGCTCTTGAATCGGCTCTGGCTGGGCAGGCATCCGCACGAGCAGCGCGGGGTCTACGGGCCGGCGATAGAACTCCGTCAGCCCCAGATCGCGATAAAACCGCACGCGCGCCAAAAGGGCTTCACTTGTCGCGGGGTCAAGGCGTGCCAAGGTTAGCTCTCCACAATCATCTGCCGCCCGGCTGAGGTGGTGAGCGTTTCTCTCAGAACCCGGTCCTGGCGCGCCTTCTCGTCTTCGCCCTCGTCCAGTTCGACCACCACCGAGCGCGGCCTGCGCAGGGTAAGAATCTCGTCCAGAATCCGGTCGGCCAGTTCCCGCTTGGGCATCTCAGGCAACTCGATGGCGGTGGACAGGGTAAGGAATGTGGCCGCGTTCATGTCCGCATCAATGCCCACACCCTCGCCGGAAACATCGTTCACCACAATGGCATCCGCGCCTTTGCGCAGCAGCTTGGCGCGGCCATTCTCCATGCGGTTCTCAGTCTCCGCGGCAAAGCCAACGATCAACTGCCCGGGACGACGGCGACGCACTACCTCAGCCAGAATGTCCTCAGTGGGCGCCAGTTCCAGCGTAAGAGGCCCGGTGCGCTTGAGTTTCTGCTCGCTGACGACAACGGGGCGGTAATCGGCCACCGCGGCCGCTTTAATCACCAGCGTGGATTCGGTCATCCGCTGCATCACCGCCTGGCGCATCTGCTCGGCAGTTGTGATCCGGATGAGTTCACAATGCGGCGGCGGATGAAGCCCGGAGGGACCGCTGACAACGATCACCCTGGCGCCGCGGGTTTGCGCCGCCTCAGCCAGCGCGTAGCCCATCTTACCGCTGGAGCGGTTGCCCAGAAAGCGTACCGGATCGAGCGCCTCGCGGGTTCCTCCGGCAGTGACCAGGACGACTTCGCCGGCCAGGTCGTGGCGGCGGCCGAGCGCATTCAGGACTGCGTCAGCAATGGCCTCGGGCTCGGCCAGGCGACCCGCACCCACCATGCCGCAGGCCAGGTCGCCGGCGGCGGGCTCGATGACTCGAACGCCGCGCTGGCGGAGAATCTCAAGATTTGCCTGAGTGGCCGCGTGCTCCCACATGTTCACGTTCATGGCCGGAGCGACCAGCACGGGAGCCGTGGTGGCCAGGTACATCGTGGTGAGAAAATCGTCGGCGATGCCATGCGCGAATTTGGCCAGGATGTTGGCCGTGGCCGGGGCTACCACCAGCGCATCGGCCCATTGCGCCTCACCGATGTGTTCAATGCCGTTCTGCTCGGCGGATTCACCATAGGCGGTGTCGCCGGTTCCGGTGTCGTCCCACAGGCTGGTGAGAACCTTGCGGCCGGTGAGGGCGGCAAAGGTGAGCGGCTGCACAAACTTGCAGGCCGCGGCGGTCATGACCACGTGGACCTCAAGGCCCTGGCGTTGCAAAGCGCGCACCAGTTCCGCCGCCTTGTAGGCGGCAATTCCGCCGGAGACGCCCACTGTGACTCTCATGTCTGGATTGTATCGCGAGGCACAATCGCTCGCTTTCGTCGATTCACGCCTCAGCAGGCCTCGCATCGGGGCCCCCAATGCCAGACAGCCTGCCATTTTCAGGGTTGACTCTTTACTAAACAACCGTTTTCCTTTGCAATTCCGGCCGGGCGCGCCTAGCATTGCTGCCAACCTAAAGGGCTCAACTTTTATGGAGGGTTGTCATGAATCCCTTGCGCGCTTTTCGTGCTTTCTGCTGTTTGCTCTTCTCCGCTAATCGGCAGCGTGAGTCGGTTTCTCGCTTCTCCAGCCGGGCATTCTGGAAGGTTTTTCCCTTGCTCACCTTACTTGTGGGAGCTTCTGCGGCGCAAGCTCAGATTGCTGGAAAGAACCCGGCGGCCGAACCGAGCGCTGGTGCTTCCAACCCCGGCCAAGTGCAGGCCATGAAGCTCCTGGCACCTGGCGTGGGCTGGGTTCTACAGCAGAATCGACTGTACTTGACTCGGAACAATGGTCAGGACTGGGCAGACATTACGCCTTTTACATCCTCGCAACGGATTGAAGACGTCTTTTTTGTTAACAGTTTTTCCGGGTGGGTGATCGGGTTAGACGCGAACCCTGCAGGGGGGGGGCGTGCTCTTCAAATTGCCTCGACTAGTGACGCTGGCCGCAACTGGAGGTTCACTCGGATAGACACCCCTGGAACTACCAACCTGCAAATTTACGCGAGTACACGCTCGATGTTCTTTCTCGACTCGAAGCGCGGTTGGATCATCTTGCAATTTCAATCGGGTTCGAACTTCAGCCTCGGGCTGCTGCTATCTACGGATGATGGCGGGCTTACTTGGAAAGAACGACCATCACCTCCAGTTGCCGGCTCCATTCGTTTCTTGACAGCAGAGAAAGGCTGGCTTGCAGAAGGTCCGGCTGCCGAGAATCTTTGGTTCACTGGTGATGGAGGAACCAGTTGGGAAAGAAAGACCGCGTCCATTCCGGCCGAATGCGGAGGTTGCAGGGTTGAGTACAGCTTGCCGACCTTCCAAGATCAGAAGAATGGATTCCTGTCTGTAGTTATCCACTCTGTAGATCGTCCCTATTTGGCTGCATACAGTACCCATGACGGGGGTAAATCATGGCAGGCTGGTAATCTTTTTGAGCATGATTCAAGTTCGGCTGAGTCAAGTATCGGCTCGCATATGATCAGAGCCTTCTCTTCGAGCGATCATACCCTCACGCTTCAATATGATGGGGATTCCGTAAGAACTGCGATTCCACAAACACTATCTCTCGGCCGTCCCGTCTGGGTCGATTTTGCTGATAGTCAAAATGGGTGGATAGTGTGGTCGACCAAGAACTGTCTCGATACATCGTCTCCTTGTTCTCAACAGCAGGAGTTGCTTTCAACGACAGACGCAGGGAGAACACTCAGAATCATTACGCCGCGAACCGCATCCGGCACGGCGGGCTTCTCGAAGGACATCGATCTGCTGACTTCAAACTCCGCATCGAGTGCTGGCGCCGTTTCTGAGCAACTTGGCTTCGGCACCCAAGTTGACATCAGTCCTGAAATATCCGACCTTGCGCTAACTCAGTCTACTGGACCAGTCTTGAGTGCGATGCAAAAGGGCTTCGATATGTATAGCTGCATCAACCCGACACTCTTGCAGAGCGTGTGGTCCAATTCGAGCAATCCCTATCGCAATATCGGCGTCTATATAGGAGGTTGCGACGTCCATTGTGTGCCACCGACAGGAATCGACTCGTGCGGGGCCAATGTTCCAGTCTGCATTATTTCAAGCGATGGAACGACATGCACTTACCCCAAAACTGGTAATGTCAAACCGGTCAGCACACACTTACACTCGTCCGATCTAAGCACGGTTTTGGTTCACTGGGGCATAATACCGATTTGGGTTGGTGCACAGGCTCCATCCCCATGCACAGACCCAAAAATCTCTGTTTTCCTGATCGGCAACAGCCCACAATCGTTGGGGGCCGCAGAGGCAGATCAAGCAATGGCTCGGGCTAATTCTCTTGGGATATCCGGAATTATTTACTATGACATGGAATATTACGTTCCGGGGTACACAGCCTGCTCAGAGGCGGTTGTGTCGTTTTTGCAGGGATGGGTGAACGAGCTGCAAAGCCATGGCTATAAAGCTGGAATATATGTTCATAACTTAAACAAAGCAGATTTCAGCAATATGTCTCCCAAGCCCGACTCAATCTGGGTCGCGGACTGGGGTTCGAATGCATCATCAACTCCCACCACCATCACCGCAACTTGGATCAATCAATACTGCAACGATGGAACTGTTAACAGTGGAACTGTTAGCAATGGAAAGAAGTGCCCCGACGCTATACAACAGGGGGCGAATTGGATCGACCCGGTTGTTGGGGCACAAGTTGATGAGGACATGATCAACGGCTATGTGATCGCATCTGGCGGGACGGCTTCGCTTCCCGACCTGACCGTGACAGCAGTGACGATTCCATCGAGTGCGACAGTTGGCGGGACAGTAGCACTCTCAGCAACCATTCTGAATCAGGGCAATGCCGCGGCTGGAGCATTTAGCCTTGGTTTCTACCTGTCCCCTAGTTCCTCAATTACGACATCGAGCACCTATATTGCAGTTTGCAGCTTTACCGGCCTTGCGGCATCCGCATCTTCAGGGTGTTCGGGATCCGTACCTCTCCCCTCGTCGCTGGGCGCGGGAACATATTATGGGGGAGCGATTGTCGATAACCAGAGCCAGGTGAAGGAAAGCAATGAAGGCAACAACACATTGCTGGCTTCCAATACGTTAGTCATTACGAAGGCGGCATCGCCTGCGATCACCGTCACGCCAGGTTCGATTGCATTCGGCTCAGTTGCGGTTGGATCATCGGCGACCCAGAACTTCACAGTTCAGAACAGCGGCAGCGGAACACTGACCGGCAGCGCATCCGTGTCAGCACCGTTCAGCATCGCGTCAGGCGGCAGCTACAGCCTAGCCGCAGGCGCCAGCCAAACCGTGGCAGTGAAGTTCAGTCCCACAGCGACGCAAAGCTACAGCCAGAGCGTGGCCTTCAGCGGCGGCGCAGGAGCTACTGCCGGTGTGACAGGCACGGGAACGACGTCCTCGCTTCCCGACCTGACGGTGACAGCAGTAACGATTCCATCGAGTGCGACGGTTGGCGGGACAATAGCACTCTCAGCAACCATTCTGAATCAGGGCAATGCCGCGGCTGGAGCATTTAGCCTTGGTTTCTACCTGTCCCCTAGTTCCTCAATTACGACATCGAGCACCTATATTGCAGTTTGCAGCTTTACCGGCCTTGCGGCATCCGCATCTTCAGGGTGTTCGGGATCCGTACCTCTCCCCTCGTCGCTGGGCGCGGGAACATATTATGGGGGAGCGATTGTCGATAACCAGAGCCAGGTGAAGGAAAGCAATGAAGGCAACAACACATTGCTGGCTTCCAATACGTTAATCATCACGAAGACGGCATCGCCTGCGATCACAGTCACGCCAGGTTCGATTGCATTCGGCTCAGTTGCGGTTGGATCATCGGCGACCCAGAACTTCGCAGTTCAGAACAGCGGCAGCGGAACACTGACCGGCAGCGCATCGGTGTCAGCACCGTTCAGCATCGCGTCAGGCGGCAGCTACAGCCTAGCGGCAGGCACCAGCCAAACCGTGACAGTGAAGTTCAGCCCGACATCGGCGCAGAGCTATAACCAGAGTGTAACCTTCAGCGGCGGTGCGGGAGCCACTGCTAATGTGACAGGAACAGGCACGCAGACCCAGACTACGGTGAACCTGGGCGCGACGACTACCTGCCATGGTTCAAGCCCGGAGATCGACTTGAGCTTCTCGGTTTCAGGAGGAACCGAGACCACCTTCGATCTCTACCGAAACGGCACCTTGTTATATCCAAGCAACCCTGGAACCACTTTCTCAAACTATGGCAGCCTGACAGCTGGGCAGAGCTATAGCTACTACGTCGTGGTGCACTTGAGCGGCGGTGGCACGGCTACTTCGAACACTGTGAGCGCAACCGCGCCCAGCAACTGCGGGACTGCGTCGATCTCAGTGACGCCGGGTTCGGCAGCGTTTGGGTCGGTAGCGGTAGGGTCGTCATCTACGCAGTACTTCACAGTGCAGAACAACGGCAGCGGCACATTGA